>Ga0081455_10000009_pt1 | contig 249885 bp, 242 predicted proteins | sample TabmetS3T2R1_FD_70207 | JGI IMG/M metagenome (GOLD analysis project Ga0081455, IMG submission 70207) | Tabebuia heterophylla rhizosphere microbial communities from the University of Puerto Rico - S3T2R1 | ecosystem: Host-associated > Plants > Roots > Rhizosphere ...
GGGAGTGAAACGACGGCCGCCACACGCGCCGGACCCGACGCGCCTCCGAGCCTTATTGCGCTTTCGCTCGGCAGCGTGGGGGTCGTTTACGGCGATATCGGCACCAGTCCGCTTTATGCCTTTCGCGAAGCCGCGATGGCCGCGAGCAATGACGCGATCGTAACGCGCGAAATCGTTCTAGGAGTTCTTTCGCTCATTCTCTGGGCGCTCATCGTTACGGTTACCCTGAAATATGTGCTTCTCCTGCTGCGCGCCGACAACAATGGCGAGGGCGGCACCCTGTCGCTGACGGCGCTCGCTACCCGTGCGCTTGGCCGGCGCACGGCCTTCGTATTTATCGTCGGCGTCATCGGCGCCTCGATGTTTCTCGGCGACTCCGTGATCACGCCGGCCATTTCGGTTCTGTCGGCCGTCGAAGGGCTCAAGCTCGCGAGTCCTGCGTTCAGCGATTTCGTTGTGCCGTTGACTGTTATCATTTTGATTGCCCTGTTCGCGGCGCAGAGCCGCGGTACCGCCCGGGTGGCGGCGATGTTCGGCCCCATCATGGTCGTTTGGTTTGTCTCCATCGCCATTGCCGGCGGGCTCCATATTCGCGACGACCCTACCGTTCTCTTTGCGATCAATCCGTATTACGGCGTGAACTTCCTGATCCACCACGGCACGATCGGGCTGGTGACGCTCGGTGCCGTGTTCCTGGTGGTGACCGGTGGTGAGGCTCTCTATGCCGACCTCGGTCATTTCGGACGCAAGCCGATCCAAACGGCCTGGTTCTGTCTAGTGTTTCCCGCGCTTCTCATCAACTATTTCGGACAGGGAGCGAAGGTTCTGGCGGATCCCGCGGCGATCGAGAATCCGTTTTATCGGCTGGTGCCGGACCAGTTTCTGTTGCCCATGGTCGTTCTGGCAACGGCAGCGACGGTCATCGCAAGCCAGGCCGTCATCACGGGCGCCTATTCACTGGTGCATCAGGCTATTCAGCTCGGCATGCTGCCGCGCCTAACGATCCTGCACACCTCGGCATCGCATGTCGGCCAGATCTACATTCCGCGCGTAACCGTCTCGCTGATGGTTGGAGTGCTGCTGCTCGTCGGACTCTTTCGCACATCGAGCGCGCTTGCGTCTGCCTACGGTATCGCCGTCGCAACGACCATGGTGGTTGATGGACTCCTCGCGTTCATCGTCATCTGGAGGCGATGGGAATGGCCGCTTTGGCAGACCTTGCTGCTGATTGCGCCATTCGTCGTCATAGATGTTATTTTCTTTTCGGCCAACTTCCTCAAATTGTTTGAAGGCGCGTGGGCGCCGCTTTTGTTCGGCGCGACAATGGTTCTCCTGATCCTCACCTGGCGCCGTGGGACCGGAATCTTGCTCAGCAAGACACGGCGGACCGAAGTCCCGCTCGACACGTTATTCCGTAGCCTTGAGAAGAAGCCTCCGCCGATCGTTCCGGGCACGGCCGTGTTTCTCACGAGCGATCCGGAATTTGCGCCGACCGCGCTTCTGCACAACCTGAAACACAACAAGATCCTGCATCAGCACAACGTCGTGCTGACCATCATAACGGCCGATACACCGCGTGTTGCCGAAGAAGATCGCGTGCAGATCAAGCGGCTGTCGCAGCATTTCGCGCGCGTGTCGCTGAAATTTGGCTACATGGAGCAGCCCAACGTCCCGAAGGCACTCGCGATCGCGCGCAAGCACGGCTGGCAATTCGACATCATGTCGACGTCGTTTTTCCTGTCACGGCGCGCACTAAGGCCGTCGGCAAAGTCGGGCATGCCCTCCTGGCAGGACCACCTGTTTATTGCTTTGGCCCGATCAGCGAGCGATGCGACGGACTTTTTCCAGATTCCGACAGGCCGCGTGGTCGAGGTCGGCACTCAAGTAACAGTATAAGCACTTCAGCTTATGCCATTATCTTGTTGATATTTCGAGAGTATCGAGCTTTCTCCTCGGATCGAATTCTGCATATCTCGATGAGCTGCGTTGCGTAAATGGCGCTGCTGCACCGCAACGCCCGGCGTTATAAGCCCGCGCTCTTTTATTGCATTGCAACATTTAAGGCAGCCCCCATGTCTCATGGCATTGCCGCCGACACGGCCGCTGAAGCGGCTGTGCCCGCAGGCACCAGTGACGCGTCAGCAAAAATGCGTTTCTGGTCTCTCACCATCGGCAGCATTGGTGTCGTCTATGGCGATATCGGCACCAGTCCGCTTTACGCATTTCGCGAGGCGATATCGGCGGCGACCGGCGCCGGCAACGCTGCCAATGAGCCAGTCGTACTCGGAATTCTTTCGCTGATTATCTGGGCGCTGGTGCTGGTTGTCACCGCAAAATACGTCCTGATCCTCCTGCGTGCGGACAACAAAGGTGAGGGCGGCACGCTCGCGTTGATGGCTCTCGCTTCGCATTCGCTCATGCGCCGTGGGGGCACGATCATCCTGCTCGGTATTATCAGCGGGGCTTTGTTTTATGGTGACGCGATCATAACACCGGCCTTGTCGGTGCTTTCTGCCATCGAAGGTTTGAAGATCGTTACGCCAGCTTTCGATGCTTATGTTGTTCCGCTTACCGTCGTTGTTCTGCTTGGCCTTTTTGCCGTCCAGTCGCGAGGCACTGCTAGCGTCGCGACGTTTTTCGGTCCGGTGATGCTGCTGTGGTTTGGAGCAATGGCCGTTGCGGGCATCTGGCATGCCGCCAGCAACCCAATCGTGCTGCTCGCATTCAGCCCCATCTACGGCGTCAAGTTCCTTTTGGAGCACGGTCTGATTGCTTTCTTCACACTGGGTGCCGTCTTTCTTGTCGTCACCGGTGCAGAGGCGCTCTATGCCGATCTTGGCCACTTTGGCCGGGCGCCAATCCGTTTTGCCTGGCTTGTCGTCGTGCTGCCTGCGCTGACCCTCAACTATCTGGGGCAGGGCGCATTGGTTCTCGCCAATCCAAAAGCAATCGAAAATCCCTTCTTCCTGCTCTACCCCGAGTGGGCGCTTCTGCCGATGGTGCTGCTTGCAACCATTGCAACGGTTATAGCCAGCCAAGCAGTCATCTCCGGGGCTTATTCGCTCACGCGACAGGCCATCCAGTTGGGATTGCTGCCGCGGCTGGAGATCCGGCACACATCGGAAGCGCTGTTTGGCCAGATCTATATGCCTCGCGTAAATACACTACTTCTGTTTGGCGTGTTGCTGCTGGTGATTCTGTTCCGGTCATCAAGCGCGCTGGCTTCGGCCTACGGAATTGCCGTGACGGGAACGATGGTCGTGACCGCAATGATGGCAATCGTCGTCGTGCGGCGCGTGTGGAACTGGCCGCTTGCCGCAGCCCTAGCGCTGATCGCGCCGTTTCTGTTCATTGATGTCACGTTTCTCGCGGCGAACCTTCTGAAAATCGTGGAAGGCGGATGGATGCCGCTGGCACTCGGGCTGGTAATCATGGCGATCATGTATACTTGGCGGCGCGGCAGCCGGCTTCTGTTCGAAAAAACACGTCGGCTTGAGACTCCGCTCGAGGGGTTGGTGAAGAGCCTGGAAAAGAAGCCGCCTGCACGCGTGCCAGGAACGGCAGTCTTTCTGACCAGCGATCCGGTCAGCGCCCCGACCGCGCTTTTGCATAGCCTCAAGCACTACAAGGTACTGCACGAAAAAAATGTCATTCTAACAATCGAGACGGCGGAAACGCCGCGCGTCGATGCCGCCGAGCGGGTTCGCATCCAGCCGGTCGGCAAGACGTTTTCGCGAGTGGTCTTGCGATTTGGTTTTATGGAAACGCCAAACGTTCCGAAAGCGCTTGCCATAGCGCGTAAGCTGGGCTGGCAGTTCGACATCATGTCCACGTCATTTTTCCTCTCGCGCCGGTCGCTCAAACCTGCGGCTCATTCCGGAATGCCGAGATGGCAGGATCGTCTGTTTATTGGTCTCACGCGCATCGCGAACGATGCGACCGACTATTTCCAGATTCCAACCGGACGCGTGGTCGAAGTCGGTACCCAAGTTACCATCTAGAGATGCAAATAAGGCTGGTCGGCTGGCCGGGATTCCGGCTAAAACTCCAAAAATCAGAGTAACGGAGTTTCGGCATGGCCGACGAAATGCCCCGCGCCGACGAGGTGACAAATCTCACAGCTGAAGAAGTGGCCGTCGGCCTGCGCGAAGGCCGTGTCTTGCTCGTCGACGTGCGTGAGCCGAATGAAACGTCGGTGGAAAGTTACCCCGACGCAGTGATTGTACCGCTGTCGTGCTTCGATCCGACCGCGATCCCGGACCCGCAGGGCAAGCAGGTCGTATTTGCCTGCCGCTCCGGCCGCCGTTCCATCACCGCCTCTGTGGCTGCGCAGGACGCGGGCTATCCGTATTCTGCCCATCTCGCGGGGGGTATCATCGCATGGAAAGCAGCGGGCCTGCCCACGAAGACCTGATCGAATTGTCGATGCTTTCCATTTTCCGCGCACTCGCAACGGTGACTCTGACCCTTGTGGTCGGCGCCGGCGCAACCAATTCGGCCGCGGCGCAGAGCACGCGCGTGGTCAATGTCTATAATTGGTCGGACTACATCGAACCGAAAGTCCTCGAGGATTTCACGAAGGAAACCGGCATAAAGGTGCAATACGACACCTTCGATGCCAACGAGACACTCGAGACCAAACTTCTCGCCGGGAAATCGGGTTACGACGTGGTCGTTCCGACCGGTTACTTCCTCGAACGGCAGATCAAGGCCGGCATCTTTCAGAAACTTGATAAGACCAAACTTAAGAATCTCGGAAATGTCTGGCCAGAAGTCGCGAGCCGTCTCGCGGCTTACGACCCAGGCAATCAGTACGCTGTCAACTACATGTGGGGCACAACCGGCATCGGCTTCAACGTGAAGGCTGTGCGCGAGCGCCTCGGTTTGGATGGCAAGATCGACAGCTGGGATATTGTTTTCAAGCCGGACAATCTCGCAAAATTCCGCGATTGCGGAATCCATATGCTGGATTCCGCCGATGATATTATTCCGGCAGCTCTGCATTTTCTCGGCTTAAACCCGAATTCGAACGATCCGAAAGATTTGGAAAGAGCAGCAGACCTGCTTGCAAAAATCCGTCCTCTGGTCCGGAAATTTCACTCCTCCGAATATCTGAATGCGCTCGCCGGCGCAGAAATATGTTTGGTGGTTGGCTGGTCGGGTGACATCAAGCAGGCACAGAAGCGCGCCGCGGAGGTAAAGAAAGGCGTGGAGATCGGTTATTCAATTCCGAAGGAAGGCGCGCAGATGTTTTTCGACAATCTCGCGATTCCGAAAGACGCCGCACACGTTGCCGAGGCGCACGCTTTCATTGACTATTTGCTTAGGCCAGAAGTAGCGGCGCTAAACAGCAACCTCATTGCTTATGCGAATGGCAATCTTGCAAGCCAGAAATTTGTCGATCGGTCGGTGCTTGGCGACAAAAACGTCTATCCGGACGCTCCGACCATGAGCCGTCTGTATACGGTGGGTGCGCGCGACCAGAAATCGCAGCGGCTGATCAATCGGCTTTGGACAAAAATCAAGACCGGCCGGTGATCGGTTCCTGATCCTCCGGCCGCCAGCGCCGGTGCAGCCACAGCCACTGCTCCGGATGTTCGCGAACCCAGTTCTCGATCACCGACATGACCGCTTGCATTGTCCCGGCGATGTCGACTTTGCCTTCCGCATCGCGGATGGGCTGTACCTGCTCGGTCAGCTCGGCACGAAACCGATGGCCGGGCAGGCGCACGACCCGCAGGCCGTGAATCGGACAGTCGAAGTGTCGGGCAAGCCGCGCGAGCAGGGGGTTGGCCTTTGTACGCCGGCCAAAAAAGGTCACATCGACACCGCGAGTGTAGTATTGGTCGACAAGCATCCCAATGTGAACGCCGCGTTCAAGTGCCTCTGCAAGCTTCATCGGAGCATCGAGACCGGTCGGGATGAGCGTTCCCATTGTGGCTGTCCGCGTCTCGTGCAGCCATTTGTCGATTGCCGGGTTGTTCGGCCGTCGGTAGAGGACGGCGGTGTCAAACTTGCATGCCGCCGCGCAAACGGCGGGAAGCTCCCAATTTCCAAAATGTGCACCGAATACAATCGCCGGCTTTGGCTGCTCCAGAATTTTGAAAAGGCGATTCAAATCGGCTTGCCTGGCTTCGATACGCGTGGACCGCTCCGGATGCCACGGGTCGAAGTCCGCCAGACGATCTAAGTGAGCAAACTCAGCGGCGATGCGACCAAGATTGTCCCAGACACCACGCAGGATCGCGTCGATCTCGGCAGGCGGCTTTTCCGGGAATGCCGCGGTCAAATTGGCGCGTCCGATCCGATTTTCGGGAAACAGAGGCCCAATGGTTCGCATGAACCGGCCCGCAATATTTCCCATCGTGTCGGGGTTGGTCAGACGCAACAGTTTCAGCAGACCGATGGTGACGGTGCCAATTGCGGAGTTGGCGGCGCGTTTGGTTGCGCGCTTCAGGCGCCGAACTATCCGCCTCATCGCTGACGCCTCAAAACTTCACAATGACTTTGCCGAATACCTGACGGCTTTCGAGCCGCGCCAGGCCACGCTCAAAATCTGCCAGTTCGACTTCGGTATCGATAATCGGAGCCATTCCGGCAGCGATTTTCGACAGACTATCGCGAATATTGCGCATTGAAGCGCCAAAGGAACCAAGAATCTTGTATTGCTGTTGGAACAGCTGCATCAGATTAATTGTCACCGTTGGACCGGCGGTGGAGCCGCAGGTCACAAGGCGTCCACCTCGCTTAAGGCAGAGCAGCGAGCCGTTGAAGCCTTCACCGCCAACGTGCTCGAAAACGACGTCGACACCCTTTTTTCCAGTCAATTTTCGGGTGACACCTTCAAACCGTTCGGTTTTGTAGTTGATTACATGATCGGCTCCGAGGGCTCTGGCTTTTTCGGCTTTCGCGTCATCGCCCACAGTGGTAATCACGGTACAGCCAAGGGCTTTTGCCATCTTGATGGCGACCGAACCGATGCCCGAACCTCCCGCATGCACCAGAATTGTTTCGCCGGGCTTAAGCTTGGCGTTGTCGAACAACATGTGCTCGACGGTGCCGAAAGCAATCGGTGCACAGGCTGCGTCGCGTAAGGACACGCCGGCGGGTACCGGAATGACGAGGCGTGCCGGCAAATTGATCAGATCACGCGCGAAGCCGTCGATGTGGAAACCCATAATACCCGCGACATTCTCGCAGAGATTGTCGCGTCCTTCGCGGCAGGCGAGGCAGCGGCCACACGTCATGGCCCCGTACATCACCACCTTGTCGCCGACCTTGAAATTTATGCAGCGTGCGCCAACAGCTGTAATTTCGCCCGAGGCCTCGGCCCCAACGACCAAAGGGAGCTGGCGTTTGGCGAACGCCATTCCACGGAAACCCCACAGATCGAGATGATTGAGCGCCACCGACCTGATGCGGATTTGCACCTCGCCATCGTCCGGCGGCGGCGGCGCTGGGACGTCGGCGAGTTCAAGTTTTCGATCGGCAATCAGCTTGAGCGCACGCATGGCGGTCCGGCATGTCCGGCTCTAGGCCGGCTCAAGCCCCATCACCAGCGAAACGTTCTGTCCGCCAAACCCGAAGGAGTTTGATATCGCGTGGCGCAGGCTGGCGTCGCGCGCCGTGTTGGGTACGACGTCGAGCGGAATCGCCGGATCGGGAACTGCGTAATTGATGGTCGGGGGAATACGTTGGGTTTGCAAAGTGAGAAGCGTAAATACCGCCTCCACCGCGCCGGCCGCCGAGAGCGTGTGTCCGATCATCGATTTGTTGGAGGAAATCGGCAGGCTCTTTATTCGTTCACCGAACACGCTCGCGCAGCCGAGATATTCCATCTTGTCGTTTTCCGGCGTGCTCGTTCCGTGAGCATTGATGTAATCGATATCGTTCGGATTGAGTCCGGCATCGGCGATGGCGTTAGCAATGCAGCCAATAATGGGTTTCCCATCCGGGCTGGAACGGGTGCGGTGGAATGCATCAGTCATCTCACCGCAACCCTCTACAACACCCAGAATCTTCGCACCGCGGGACATTGCGGCCTCGTAACTTTCGAGGACCAGCGCACCCGCGCCCTCCGCCATGACGAATCCGTCTCGGTTCTTCGAAAACGGTTTGGCAGCTGTTTGAGGAACGTCGTTGCTGGTCGAAAGGGCGGAAAGGAGGGAAAAGCGGATCACGGCCTCAGGATTGATGGAGCCGTCCGTGCCGATGCACAGAGCGGCACCCGTTTCGCCGCGGCGGATAGCCTCGACACCGAGTTGAATTGCCGTAGCGCCCGAGGCGCAGGCGGTCGAAAGCGAGATTGGCGATCCCTGCGTGCCGAATTTCTCGGCCAGGTTATCGGCAACGGATCCGAGCAGGAAGCGGCGATGAAAGTCGGGAAATTGCGCGCTTACCCGCAGCATATCGGCGTAAGTGACGCTTTCATTGGCACCCGACTTTGCACCGATTTCGAGCCGCTGTGGCCACTCCATCTCGATCGGCGGGACGGCGAGAAAAAGAGGGCCCGGGAAGCTTCCGGTTGGGTCAAGGCCTGACTGCGAGACAGCCTCCTCGGCGGCAAGGCTAGCAATGGATTCGGTCAATGCGGCCGCGGTGTCATGTGGCGGTAGGTAGTCGATGGTCCCGGCGATTCTGGTTTTCAGACTGTCGGTGGGAAAGCGGGTAATCGTCTTGATGCCGGATTCACCGCCGGTAAGTTTGGTCCAGTTATGGCTTTTGCCTGCGCCGAGCGAAGTCACCACGCCAAGTCCGGTCACGACCACAACAGGCCGCCCCATCTTGTCCTTACCCGTCGCCATCGCTTCTCTCCTCAAGCAGTCCGTTCAACGAGAGCGAGACCTTCGCCGCGCCAATGACCCACGCCAGTTACGACCACTTGCCTCAACTCTCCGCTCATCGGCCGCTCTAGACCGGTCGAGTCACAAGGCGGGAACAGACTACCACGGTCGAGTGCGATCGTGGCGAGCGCGATATTCATGGCAAATTGCGGCTCCAACCCATGACCCAGATATGAACCCGTGGCGCGAACGGCAAGATCGCGATGCGCTTCGAAGAACGCGCGTTCTTCCGCTGTCGCCGGGTTGGCACCGGTCGCGCCGGACAGAACGGCTGTGTGGCTTGCATCGACCTTGGTCTTTAGGCCGTCCCAAAGCCGCGCCAGGGTCTGCGTTATTGTCCCTGGCTTCCTGCTGGCGCGGTCGGAGACTACGGAGGTCAAGCGTCCTAGAGCTTTGACGCCTCGTTTTTCGGCGTGCTCGCGCGCCTCAATGACCAGGAATGCGCCGAGCGAGGCCATTGCGAAACCGCCGTTGCCACTCCCGCGCTGCCAAACTGGAGCGTATTTGTCCTTCAGCGCCAGGTCCGCGAATTCATAGAGCATCAGCAGATCCGGACGCTCCCCATTGTACGATCCGCCTACCAGGGCAATATCGCTCTGTCCGGCTCCGATACGCGCGTGCGCAATTCGTACCGCGTCAATACCGGCGGACTCTTCGCCCATGAACGTGCGCGAGGAACCAGTCACACCATGAACGATCGAGATGTTGCCGGCGAGAAGATTGGATAGCTGGGCCAGGAATAAAGTTGGCCGTAGATCGCTCATCAGGCGCTCATTGAGAAAGGCGGCGGGATTCTCCGCGCGCTTGATTCCCGTGAGGATATTTGAGTCGACCGCCAGGTCGCGCTCGCCGCCTGCGGCAGCAACGATCATGTCCATACGCGAGAGAATATCGGTGTTGCCCTTCACACCCGCGGAGTCGAGGGCAAGACCGGCCGCATAGGTGCCGATGCGCTGCCAGTTCTCCATTTGACGCTGATCACCTTTCTTGGGGATTTGCGCGTCGAAATTGGTTGGTGTGAGCGCATGGACGATAAATGGTGCGAATGTCGTGGCGTCGGCGGAAGGTTGGGCTTCCGTGAGCTTCTGCCAGTGAGCGTCGGCCCCTTCACCGAGACACGAAAGAATTCCGATTCCGGTGATCCAGACTTCTCGAGGACCGCTAGCCATTGGCCGGCACCTCGGTCGGGAAACCGACCAGAGCGGCCGTTTCACGCATCTTGTCCCGCATTTCACCGTTGGGGAAATCCATAATACGAAAGGTGAACTCGGTGTCGCAGATCGGCTTCCTGCCAAGCACAATGCTGGCCTTGGTCACGGCGTATCCCGAGCCCTCGTGGACAAGCTTTGCTTTGACCAACAACTTCTGGCCCGGCGTGACGAACGTCCGGAGCTTGGCATCCTTCACCGCAGCAAGAAACGGCATGCGCTCGAACCGATTCACGGCAACGACCAGCCACCCTGACGTTTGGGCCATGGTTTCAATCAGCAGCACGCCGGGCATCAGGGGAAAGCCGGGGAAGTGGCCTTCGAAAATTGTGCTTGTTAGAGGAACGGTCGCCTCGGTGCTGATCTTGCGGTCGGCGAGATTGATGTCGACGATCCGGTCGATCAGCTGAAAGTACTCAAGACGCATGTGAGCTGCGCTTCAGGCTCCCTTTGCAGCGACGAGTTCGTCGATGCGTGCGCTCAGGTTCTTGAGCACAAAATATTGGTCAGTCGTTGCTTTGCCGTCGTTGACTTCCTGGGTCCATTGCTCGAGCGGAAGCTTGATTCCAAAAGCCTTGTCGATGGCAAAAGCGATGTCCAGAAAATCGAGGCTATCGATGCCAAGATCGTTGATCGCATGACTTTCCGGCTTGATGGAGTCGCGCGGAATATCGCAGGTTTCAGCGATGATATTGGCTATGGTGTCGAACGTAGAAGACATCGGTAACTCTCTGGTTGATCTGGAGTTCTGGCCAGTGGGCAGCCAATGCGCCCGAGCCCCGCGCCATAGCCCCCAGAGCGCATCTTAACGGCAAGCAGTCGGCTGCCCGTATAGCGAAGCGGGACGGAGAGTTCAATGGCGGCGGCCATTTAGCGCCATTTCAGGCTTGCATCGGCCCATGGAACTGACACAAGACGGCGGCCTACCAGCGGTCCTTTGTCACCTCGACCGGCGTGCAACCGCGGCGCCCGGAAAGGACGCAATCCTGGTTCCTACGCATCGCGGCCATTGTGTCCGCAAGCCAAAGGCCGGCAGCGATCAGCCCGATCACAAAAACGAATGCAACGACATTCACGGCCATGCGGTGACGGTAGTCGTCCGGATTCTCGCCGCGCTCATACTTTGCCAGGTCATCGACCGCCGGCGGAGAAGGCGCGCGTGAGTTGACAATCGTCTGTCTGCGACGAAAGCCAATGACCCGCGATCCGTCATCGGAATGAGATGGTTCTCGATCAGGCATGTCTCAAGCTTATCACAGCGCCGCAGGTCGTTCGACCGGACCGCGCGCCATTGAAGCCTGCCAAATTCCGATATAGGTCAGGTTGAGAATTTGGTGGTCCGGAGATCAAGATGAACAAAATTGGCTTTTTTGTTGCTGCTTTGGTTTTTGCAATCTGTACGGCCGGGACCGGGCACGCCGATGATGTCATGATTGGAACTCTCAAGCTGACGGCCCCTTGGGCGCGCGCCACGCCAAAAGGGGCAACCGTGGGCGGCGGCTATCTTACAATCACGAACACGGGGAATGCTGCTGACCGGTTGGTCGGCGGTGCGTCGGATGTTTCAAGCAGATTTGAGATTCATGAAATGAGCATGGATAAAGGCGTGATGAAAATGCGTGAGATTACGTCAGGCGTTGAAATCAAGCCGGGGCAGACATTTCGATTCGAACCTTCCGGGTACCACATTATGTTCGTGGGGCTGAAACAGCCGCTTAAGGAAGGCGACCACATCAAGGCGACGCTGCAATTCGAAAAAGCCGGCAATGCACCGGTGGATTTTGTTGTCCAGGGCATGGGCGCGCGGAGCGGTGGGTCGGCGTCGCAAGGCGGTAGGCCGATGCAACATGGTCACTGACTGCAAGCCACCAATAGCGTCCTAAAATCAGTTCATTTACGCTCATACCAATAGTTAAGAGCGTTACGGCTATAACCTCGGCCCGGTCGACAGAGGTGAACGATATGGCAGCGTATGAGCACAGCGAGGGGCGGGACGGCGTTTCCGATCCGCACGGCTCGGCTGTCACCCGCGTCGCGATCGACGAAGCATTGTCGAACAATTGGCTCGATGTCTGGTATCAGCCGAAGATCGATCTTCGGCGTAAATGCCTCGCAGGCGCCGAAGCTCTGGTGCGGATGCATCATCCGCAAGCAGGTCTCCTGTGGCCGGAAGATTATCTGAGCGCGCTCGATGAAGACGGTTTGTTGAAGCTCAGCGAGTTTTCGCTGATCACGTCGTTGCGCGATTGGGCGGTGTTCGCTGAAGCGGGATTTGGGCTTCGGCTCTCAGTCAACGTGCCGGCGAGCCTTCTTCCGAAAATTCCGGTCAGCGCGCTTGTTGCGTCACATCGTCCGCAGTCGGAGAAATGGCCCGGTCTGATATTGGAGCTGACCGAAGATCAGATTGTTCGCGATTTGGCGGCTATCCGACAGATCGCCAAGGAATTCAGGACAAGTGCTATTGCACTTGCCATTGATGAATTCGGCGCCGGCTATTCGTCGTTTTCCAGCCTGCGCGATCTGCCATTTACCGAGCTCAAATTGCACCCTTCGTTTGTCAAGAACTGCGCGGCTGACGTCACCAATGCGGCGATATGCCAGACAGCAATTGATCTTGCCCACCGCTTCGGCAGTGTCGTGGTTGCTGAGGGTATCGATGCGATTGCGGATCTTCAGGCACTAATCGTGATGGGCTGCGATCTAGGCCAAGGCATGCTGGTCGCTCCACCTCTGCCTAAGGACCGGTTTCTGGACGCGCTTCGCCGACACGCGACCAGTCCAGGTGCTGTCGACCGCGTATCGCAAGACGGCAACGAACGCGTCGCCTGAGATTTAGCTCAAAAGGAAACATTTTTCCGTGCCCCGCGTTTCCCTAACCCTTGGGAGACAGAGGGCTCTTCTATGAAATCCGTTGTTCTAGGTGCCGCGGTGGCAGCGACGATCGCCGTCACTACCTCGCCGTCGGCAGAGGTTGTTGCTCGCAATCGTGAGGACGTCATTATTCGCGACCATGAACATGGTCGGAATCATCACCGGAGTTGGTATCGAGACTATGCCGAGTGCCGCACCGTGCGCGTTCGGACGCAGTCGCCGAGCGGGAAAGTGGTTCTCAAGGCACGGCGTAGTTGTTGACGCTCCCGCTATTCCGGAAAGGCGAGCTTTTCGCTATCCGGGGGGAGCATCTGAAATACATTCAGCGTCATTGAAATAAGCGCGTAATAGCCGAGTATGCCGACAAGCTCGACGGTTGCCTTCTCGCCCAGCAATGATTGCACGCGCTTATAGGTTCGCTCGCCCACGCGTTTGGTCTTGTAAAGTTCCTGGATGAAATTGTAGATCGCTCGTTCGTCCTTTGGCGCAGATTTTGGAGCACGGCCGCGCCGTAAATCGTCAATTGTCTTTGGCTTGACGCCGCCTTTTGCCGCCATTGGTGCGTGGGCGAACCATTCATATTGCGCGCGCCATAACCGCGCGGTGCAAAGAATTGCGAACTCCGACAGACGCGGAGAGAGCGCAGTTCCGTATCGGCAATAGGCACCGAGCTTTTGCGCGAGCTCGCCCAGTTCGGGCGCGTGCATCCAGGCAGCAAACGGTCCGCGCGGAGTTATCGTAGCGCCACGCGGGCCTGCTCGCAGGCTTGCGAGCAAGGCGCGCTGAGGCTCGGTCATATGTTGTTCGTTCACGAGTGCGAGGCGCGGTGCCGGGCGCTTGGCGGGCATGAGTCACGTCCTTGAGGGAGAGTGGAGCCAGGAGGGATTGGATCAGTCGCTATTATATCGAAAACTCAAGCGAAATCCGGCGACCGGCATCCTGGGCCGGATCGAGCCGTCGAGCAGCGTGATCAGGGCGTCGTTGCCGTCGTAAACTTCGCATCCGGTTCCACTACTGCTGTTACCTTCAGCAGCCCACGGGTCGTCATACGAAGTGCTTTTGCTGCGGCGAGTGACAGGTCCAACACACGTCCCCTCGTGAATGGACCGCGGTCATTCACGATCACAACGACGCTGCGCTGCGACCTCGGGTCGGTCACGCGAAGACGCGTGCCGAAAGGAAGGGTCCGATGGGCCGCGGTGAATTTCTCCGGATCATACCTGTCACCGCGGGCGGTGCGGCCTGCGTAGTCGGTGCTGTAATATGCGGCTATGCCGGTAAATTGGTGGGGAGCCTGAGCGACAGCAATGTCGGATATGCCCCAGATCAGAATTGCCATACAGGCTGTGAGGCCATCGCGAAACTGCATCGTCCCCATCCGTCTACCCAAGTCAGTTAACCGAGTCTGTCAAAAAGATAACGAACCGCTTGGTCTCCGAACGACTCGAGGTCGTCCAAAGTTCCACGAAATAGATTCAAAAATCATGAAGACTGGCGGTTGCCCACAGATGCTTTCTTCCGAACCTTGCCACTGTTTTTGGGCGGGCCAGCCTTTCGACCCTCGATGTGCTGACGTGTCATTTCCACACGGGCGCGACAGTCATTGTGCAGTTGCTCAAGCTCTTCATCGGAAAGGTCCTCGATTGCCGCGAATTTATTCTCCGCACCTTTCATTGCCAGCACAAGTTCCGACAACTTGAGCTGAATCGCAAGCGTGTCGCGGTTCTGCGTGTTTTGGATCAAAAACACCATCAAGAATGTTACGATGGTCGTCCCGGTGTTGATCACCAGCTGCCAAGTATCGCTGTAGTGGAATATCGGGCCGGTCAAAACCCAGACGACGACCAGAAAGACAGCGAGCAAAAATGCCAATGGATGTCCGGTCCAGACCGATATCGCATGGGCAAATCGGGAAAACTGCTGAGTCAGCGCCGATGACTCGGCGTGACTCTGTCGATTGGCGATGATTCTTGCCATGGCTCCGCTCTCTCGGTCGCTACTTTAGTTTTGGCAACGATTGCGTGACGCGCCCAATTCCGGCCCACGGGTCTTTGCGCTGGCGTGAGAGCCGCTGCATCAGATTCAGGAGGGTGTATTGATTGGCAGCTTTGAGGCTGCGCAGGTCCGACCATTCGATAGGAAGCGACACAGGTGCGCCTGGGCGCGCACGCGTTGAATAGGGGGCGACCGCCGTAGCCTCTCGGCTGTTGCGCAGGTAGTCGATGAATATTCGTTTTGAGCGGCCGCTTTTTGTCGCGGTCGCAACATAGCGATTCGGCTGGTCAGCCGCCATTGAGGTTGCAATTTTTTGGGCGAAGGCCTTTGCCTCGTTCCATGGTGTCGGCCTGATTGGCAAGACGACGTGTAGGCCCTTGCCGCCTGATGTCTTCAGGAAGCTCTTGAGCTTCAATTTCGACAGGCAGGCGCGGACGTCGCGTGCGGCTTCCACCACGTCGCTCCAGTCTGTCCCGGGGCCGGGATCCAGATCGAACACCAGGCGGTCGCCGCGCTCGCGGTCATCAATGGTTGTGCCTCTTGTGTGAATTTCGAGGACGCCTCCCTGCACAAGGGCAATAATGCCAGCGAGATCGTCTACTGCGATGATCTCGTCTCCCTTCTCTGGAACGAGATTAAGGTGCTCAACGGGGATTCCCGCACGCGCATGCTTCTGGAAAAAACATTGTCCACTAATCCCTTCCGGACAACGCAACAAGGAGATTGGACGTCCGGCCACGTGCGGGCGCATCCATTTCCAGACCTTGACGTAATATTCGGCAAGATCGTGCTTGGTGACGCCTGCATCATCCCAATAAACACGGTCGGGATGAGTGAGACGGACGTCAGCGACGGTGTCATCCTTGCTCGATGCGCTGCGTTTTATGGCCGGGGCACGACTGGTTGCCGCAATCGCCCGCTCGCGCACGACTTCTTTGGCTGATTTGTCCTCGCGTACTCCCTGGAACGAGGCCTGACGTACCCGATCACCGTACGTCCAGCCGCGGAAGTCAACCTCGACCACCATCGCTGGTTTGACCCAGATTGGCTTACGGGCACCGCGCTCCTCGGCCGGAACGGCTTCGAAGGGTGCTTCATCAGACTTCAATGTGATCAGTTTGCGGAAAAGCTTGCGTGCTGTGTCGTGGGTAAAGCCGGTACCCGTACGGCCGGCATAGTGCAGCTTTCCCTTGTCGTAGAAACCGAGCACCAGTGCCCCGACGGCCCGAGCATCTGCGGTAGAAGGCACGACCCCGGCAACGACCAACTCCTGCCGGTCCGAGCACTTTGTTTTGATCCAATCGTGCCCGCGACCGGAGCGATAAGGCGCGTCTGCGACCTTTGAGATAATGCCCTCCAGACCCAGTTTGCAGGCGTGTCGAAGGAGCGTGCTGCCGCGTTCGGTCAAGGATTGGCTGAGACGCAGCGGATCCGGCTGACGATCGATGATTCCAGCAAGTGCATTTTTCCGCCGGGTAAGCGGCAGGTCGACCAGGTTAGTGCCATCGAGGTGCAAAAGATCGAACGCGTAAAATTTCATGCGGTCGTGCCGGCCATTTTTGAGATCTTGCTGCAGCAGAGAAAAACTTGAAATCCCGTCATCTCCTTCGACGACGAGTTCGCCATCGATGAGTGCAGTTTTGGCCGGCAGTCTCGCGACAGCTTTTGTGATCGTAGGAAATTTTTTCGTCCAATCGAGACCCTTGCGCGTCAGCAAAGTTGCTTTGCCATGGTCGAGACGCGCCTGCATTCTGTAGCCGTCAAATTTGAGCTCGTGCACCCAATTCTCTTGCTCGGGCGCCTTGTCCGATAAAGCCGCAAGACAGGGAGGAACGAAGGCGGGCAGGGGGCTCCTGCTTCCGCCGATATCGTCGCTTTTGTTGATTTTTTTATTTTTTTTCGTCGCGGCAGCCGTGGGGCGCGCATCGGGTAGGGGTTGACCCGCCTTTGCTCGATTGCTGTGCCAAACCTTCCGCGATCCTTTTGCAATCTGCTCCATCGATCGGCCACTTGCCGCCGATAGGGACTTTTCTTCGAGAATATCTTTGTCTCTGGAGGATCGACCCGCTTCGTCGTCCTGCTTGATGAGCAGCCAGTTGTCGCGTTTCTCGCCGGGTCTGCGGCGCATTCGTACCAGATGCCAGCCACCGTGGAGTTTCTTTCCCTCCAGCGTGAATGCCAGGTGGCCCTTGGCCAAACCGCCGTGGGGGTCGCCTTCAGGCAGCCAATGGCCACGATCCCAGATCATGACCGTGCCGCCTCCATACTCGCCCTTCGGAATGGTCCCTTCGAATTTGTTGTAGGCGATCGGGTGATCTTCGACCTCGACAGCCAGGCGTTTTTCTCCCGGTACCAGACTCGGCCCGCGCGTCACTGCCCAGCTTTTCATTACTCCGTCGAGTTCGAGACGCAGATCATAGTGCAGGCGCGTTGCGGCGTGCTTTTGAATGACAAAGGCACTGCCACGCTTGCGCGCCACCTTGCCTTTCGGCTCAGCGGTGACACCGAAATCGCGTTTGGCCCGGTAAGTCTTAAGAGCTGATTTTGCAGGGCGTCGCATGACCGTTATTGCCAGTTTGTGCTAGGGCGCGACCGAAATGCTAATTTCAATATCGGAGGTATAGAATGAACTGGCTCGTTGTCGAAGCAGTTCCGGGATCGAGACAGCGAATGACCGTCATCGGGTTCATGGCCTTAATCTGCCGCAAGGAACCTTACCACCTTTATTGACGTTGCCCCCGCAAGCGGCTGTGCCGCAACCGACAACAGAGGTGGCTACAATGTTAGGCTGGGCCGTCACATTTCTCATCATTGCGCTCATTGCCGCGCTGCTTGGTTTCGGCGGCATTGCCGGAGTTGCCGTCGAAGCGGCGAAGATCGTGTTCTTCGTGGCGATCGTGCTGTTTGCGATTTCCGTCATTGCCGGCCTCGTTCGCGGGCGCACGGTGCCGTAGCTCGGTGTCTTCAAGTTGCTGATGAGGAGTGAAAAGCTCCGTGCGACGGCATCGCACGGAGCTTTTTCCAATTAGGCCTGTCGTCGCCGGCGCTCTGCCAGCATATTTATTCGCCGCTTGCCAGGACCGCCCGTGTCGTTTCGTCCGGGCCAAAATCCTCGGCGCTGTTGACATGCAACAGTTCTGCGAGCCGCGTACGCGCGCGATTGACACGCGATTTGATTGTACCCACTGCGCAACCACAGATGCCCGCGGCTTCCTCGTAGGAAAATCCTGACGCGCCGACCAGGATCAAGGCTTCACGTTGGTCCGACGGCAACTGCGCCAAAGCTTCGCGGAATTCCCGGAACTCCACATGACCATACTGGTCGGGTTGCGACTTGAGAGATTCTGCGTGATGCCCGTCGCTGTCCTCAACCTCGCGCCGACGCTTGCGATATTCGGAGCGAAAATGGTTGCGGAGAATGGTGAACAGCCACGCCGACATGTTCGTGCCCGGCTGGAACGAGTCGATGTTCGCCAGCGCGCGCAGCAAGGTTTCCTGCACAAGGTCGTCGGCACGATCCACGTTTCCGCACAAGGAAATCGCGAATGCGCGGAGACTTGGCACCGCACTGAGCACGGCTTTGCGGACCGATTCGTCCATGGCCATCAGTGGTCGTCCTTCTTCTCATTGCCGTTTAGACGATTGATGAGTTCGCTAAACCGATCAGGAACCCCCTGATTGACGACTTCGTCATACATCGCGCGCAACTGCTGCCCGAGCCGGGCCTGCACATCCCGACCAAGCTTCGCTGGCTTCGAATTGGTTCTTTTGTTGCGAGTGGCCGCGGCTTCCATTGGATTTTGCTGTCCCACGGGCTTGCGTTCGTTCATTGCTCAACCCCAAACTTCCAGCCCCACTTGGGTGGCCGGTTGCCCCTTGGTCTGTGTCAAAACCCCTGACTGCGCAGATGGTTCCCCCTTAACGGAACTTTTTTGCGACAATGGCGTTGGAGCGCTGTAGGTCGACCGGCACAAGTGGGGGCATACCCTAGGTCGACCCAAGCGCCGGCAGCATTCGGAGGGATTCTTGTCGACATCTCAAGCAGTTGCTCAACACTTGCCGTACTTGCGGCGCTACGCACGCGCGCTTTCTGGCGGCCAGGCTTCTGGCGATGCTTACGTAGCGGCTACGCTGGAGGCTCTGGTCCAGGATCCCAAAGTGCTCGAAACGGGGCTTTCTACAAGGATTGCCCTCTATCGGCTTTTTACAAAGATATGGAATTCTGTTGGGCTCAACGGAAAAGCGAGCACCGCGGGTCCCAGTCAGCCGGTCGAACGCCATTTGGCGCAAATTCCGGCGAAGCCACGTCAGGCCTTCCTGCTCGTCGCACTTGAAGGGCTTTCGGAAGACGATGCCGCAAAGGTGCTCGATATCGACGCACCGGCCCTGCGGGACCTGGTCGAAGAATCTGGGCGTGAGCTCGCCGCTGAGATCGCCACCGACGTGCTTATCATCGAAGATGAAACATTTATCGCCCTTGACCTCGAAGGGCTGGTGGAAAGCCTGGGACATCGCGTGCTTGGCGTTGCCCGGACACATGCGGAAGCCGTGGCCCTCGCGAAGGCAAAGCGACCGGGCATAATCCTTGCCGACATTCAGCTGGCAGATGGCAGCTCAGGTCTCGACGCCGTGAACGAGATGCTGCGTTCGTTCGAGGTACCCGTGATATTCATCACCGCCTATCCGGAACGTTTCCTGACTGGCGAGCGGCCAGAGCCGGCGTTCCTCATTGCGAAGCCGTTCCAACCATCGACGGTATCGGCGGTACTGAGCCAGGCGCTGTTCTTTGAGCGCAACGCCCGGCGGCGCGAGCGCCGCGCGAGCTAGGATGCACGGTGCGCCTTGCGCGCCAAGGTGTATCCAAGCATTACGGCTTCGACGAGCATGATCAGCTGCATTTCGCGCTGACCCGCGAGCGCTGTCGGCGTGGCAGCGCGTGCCGGACGGCTGCGTATCGCCCAGAATGTTGCAGCACCGACAAGCGCGAGGAAAGTATATACGGCACCTACGAAAAGATGCGCCTCGACGCTTCCGTAATGCGCCTGGACCACCAAAGATCCGGCGACGGTAAACTGATAGATGGCGACGAGCGTGCACAGCGCGATGGCGGTCATAAGCGCAGCACGGCGCACGATTCGACTTACCAGGCGATCATACGCCAAGCCAGCGATTTGATTGATCTGCATGGCCTTAGCGGCGGTTTGCCATGCCGGCCAGAAACCCAATTCCAGCCGCTATTCCCAACATCAGGAGCGGCCGGTTTTCGACCTCATCCGTCAGTTTTCGGAATGCATCGCCACTGAAGCGCTTAGCTTCGTCCGTGACCGACTGGCTTACACCGGCCGCACTTTCTCTTACGCGGCTCATGATGCGATCCAAAGCGTCGTTGACGAACTCACCAATGTCGTCAGAGACGCCCGACGCTTCGCGTTTCGCCGTACCCGACAGACGGCGAAGCCGCTTCTCAAGGTCACTTACGAGGTCCTCGATCGCTGCCACTTCTTCCGCAGCCACGGATTTTGCACGCGTGGTCATTTTGCACCTGAAACAGTTGATTTCTTTGACTCAAAGCCAAGCTGGAAACGTAGCCCGGAGCAAAATGTTCCAAACGACCGAACGCCTTACAGCGGTTCAACATGCCTTGCATTCTCGGCGGTAGTGGGTGCAACGGTTGAAGCCCCGCGGCGTTTAAATCTTTTGCGGCCTGTTTGAGGGCTTTCGTCATAATTTCATAGGTGAAGAGGCAAGAGTGCCCCCATTTGTTGACACTTTGCGCGATGGACGTATTCATAGATTGAGCCTGCTTCGAACGCTGTCGAGCGCACTGCACGTGCCCGGCTGCGATCTGCGCTGGAACGAGTGCAACGGTGCGTACAATGTCCGCGGCGCAAGAAACTGAGCTAGATCGTCTCGAGCAAGAGAACCGGCAGCTCCATGACCGGGTCGCTTCGCAAGCCTGGGAGTTGGGGCTTTTGCGTGCGCGCTTTGCTCGCTATGAGACAGCTCTGCGCGGGTCGCAGGTGACCGTTTACACGCAGGACCGTGAACTCCGTTATACGTCCATCAGCAACTCGATGCTCGGCCGTTCCGTCGAAGAGATCCTCGGTTGTACGGATACGGAAATTCTGCCGAGCGATGGCGCTGCTGCCATGATGGCCGTTAAACGCGAAGTGCTTTCGACGGGCGAGGCCAAACGCGCGGAGATCCCACTTGAAGACGTTCGTGGGATCCGGTGGCACGACTTGCACGTCGAACCGCTTCGCAACGATGCAAACGAAATCATCGGCTTGACCTGTGCGTCGGTTGACGTGACCGAGCGCAAAGAGGGAGAGGCCCATCTGCGTTTGCTGCTACGGGAACTGACGCATCGGTCAAAAAACCTATTGGCTGTCATCCAGGCAATGGCGCGCCAGACGGGAAACCACTCCGGTTCGATCGATACTTTTCTCGCGCAATTCGGGTCGCGATTGCAGGCCTTGGCGGCATCCCATGATCTGCTCGTCCGCGAAAGCTGGTATGGCGCGTCGCTCGGTGAGTTGATCCGGTCCCAGTTATCCAGCTATCTCGACGGAGCGGTGGTTCAGGTTACGATCGAGGGGCCGGCAATCGCGCTGAAGCCTGAAGCAGCGCAAAATCTCGGGCTGGCTTTGCATGAACTCGCTATCAATGCCGCGAAGTTCGGCGCGCTGTCGGTACCGACTGGCCGGGTATCCATCACCTGGGCCAGGCGTGAGAGTGCGGCGGACCATGCCCTCGAACTGGATTGGCGCGAGAGGCTTGGGCCAAAGGTGAAAACCCGACGCAAGAAAGGTTTTGGGAGCATGGTGATTGAGCGCAATCTTGCGCGCGCTTTGGATGCCGAAGTTAACCTGGATTTCGATCCGAACGGGCTGCATTGTCACATTGTCATTCCCGCAAGTCAGATTCTTGCGGCCCGCTGACCAAGACCGGGAACCTAATCCGCACATCGCCGTTTTGAGTCACGCTCGCAGGATGCGCGCTGGCTGCGCATTCCTGCAGGGAGAGCGGCGATGCGCAATATCGTTTCGTACATTTTAGTCAGTGCTCTGGTTGCTCTTCTGCTGGAGGGGATTGCTCCGCCTGCGGGTTTCAATTTTGGCGCCGCTGCACGACCATCCACAGACGGGCCGGTGCCCCAAATCGTTGATCGCACGCACAAGTCGGATCGATTGCTGGTCCCGAAAGCGAGTGGACGTAGGCTCGCGCCGCAGCCCGCCGCGCCAGTATTGGTTGGCTGCGACGCCGTGTTCAGCCCTTTATCCAAGGATAAACACGCCAACTATCCGGGTCGTTGCCTCGCCTGAGCTCAGCCTGAACACGCATGGAACTTGTTGTTGGGGCTGACGTTTATAGGCCGGCATTGATAAAGGGAGTTACACATGCATAAGCCCTTAAGCGCTGCTGCCGCCATGGCAGTAGCTGCGGCGGTTGCGTTGCCAATTCCGGCGCCGGCGCAGGCTAACCGGACGAAAGTGGGCACGCTGACCTGCGACATTTCGGGCGGCATTGGTTTGATCATTGCCTCGAAAAAGGATGTGACCTGCATGTTTACGCCCGCGGAACGTGGGCCGCGGGAGGTCTACGTCGGCTCAATCTCAAAATTCGGGCTTGATATCGGTGCGACCGCCGGTGGCGAAATGGTCTGGGCGGTTTATGCGCCCACCAATCGCAAATTTGGTGCTCTTGCTGGCCATTACGGCGGTGCAACGGCCGAGGCAACCGTCGGCGCCGGTCTTGGCGCGAATGTACTGGTCGGCGGATCGAACAGCACAGTTGCCCTGCAGCCGGTATCGGTACAGGGGCAGGCAGGCTTGAACGTTGCCGCCGGCGTCGCGGGACTCGATCTTCGTCCGGCACGGTAGTTCTGTCGAAGTGACGCGAGAAGCGAACGGCCGCCGCGAGGCGGCCGTTTCGCTTTTCAACCGAATGTGAACGCGTCGTGGTAGGCGCCCTGTACCTGACCGCCTGGCACAGGCCCCCCTCCGGGTACGTGAACCATCTTGCCAATGACGGCGCAAGTTGCGCCATGCAAACCGTGGCGTGGGATCGCCATAGGCGTGAGTTGCTCCCACGTGTCGGTCTTTGGATCGTAAGCCTCGTTAGTGCCAAATACTTTTCCGGTCGCTTCGCCGCCGAAAACAACGATTTTGCCGTTGATATAAACGCATGAGGGGCCGCTGCGTGGGGTCGGGAGCGGTGCGCGGAATGTCCAGGCATCGGTCTTAGAGTCATAGACCGCGTTCAAGCCTGTATTGAAGTCATAAGAATCCATGCGACCCGCGATTGCATGAATTTTTCCATCGACGACGGCAACACCCATGTGATCGCGTTGCCCTACGAAGGGTTGGGTCCCGGTGGAGCCCCGCATACCTGCGAGAATTGTGTATTTGTCGGTCGAAGGGTCATAAATCTCGTGCCATTCGACCGAGCGTACGTCGCGGCCGCCCAGCAGATGGATCTTGCCGTCGAGCACGATGGCTGACATTGCGCCGCGCGGACGTGAGAGCCCGGCGATCGGCGCCCACTGATCGGTTGTCGTGTCGTACACGAAGCACTTTGAGTGCGGGCAACGGTTCTGCTCGATGAAGCCGCCGAACGTGTAGATCTTTGACCCGATCGATACGCCGGCCACATGGTTGCAGGGAAGCGGAAAAGGCGCCTTCAGCGACCACGCTCCCGACTTCGGGTCGAAGACCTGATGAAAGTTCTGATCGACCCGATGTTTCGCATATCCCGCGATTGAGTGAATTTTCCCCTGGCATTCGATGACGGCATGCTCGCCTGTCGGGATCGGCATCCTTGGCTGTTCGACCCACTTGCCGGGGTTGGACGCCTTCGGCGCGACGCTCGTCATGTAGCGTTGCTTCTCGACGGTCTTTGGAATGTCGGTGATCGACTTGTCATTCAAGCCGAGAAAAAGTGGAAGTTCCTGTTCTGCTGCCATGATTGACCTCAACTGACATAATTCGGGACGGCGTCCCGCAATAACTTGCGCGTGAGTTCGACACCTTCGCGTGCCACCTCGTATGGAGAACGTGCCCACTGTTCGGGGTTTGGCGCCTCGTAGCTGAGATAGCCGAGGTATCCTTTTTCGGCCAACAACCCGAGCATCTCACGCCATTGCACGACGCCTTTGCCAGGTGGCAGCCGGTCCGTCGGCCGGCGCACGCCTGTCACCGGCTTGGGCGACAAATCGCTGTACTGGAAGCAGAAGATCTTGTCCGCTGGCACGCTTTCGAATCCGCGCCCGCCCGCACCGCTTCGCGTGAAGTGGTAGGCATCGATCAAATAGCCGCAGTTCGGTCTAGCTGCGCCCTCGACCAGTTCGGTCAGGACAGCGAGGCTGTTGAGCACGTCGTGTTGCGAGTTGAATTCGATCGCAAGTTTCAGCTTGTACTCCGCAGCGACATCGCCGGCGTCCCTTAGATATTTGATGGCATCTTTGATGGGCCCGTTGACCTGGCCCGGCGCGCTCATCAACGTGTCGCAGCCAAGCGCCACCGCATTTTCGCACGATTCACGGAACACCTTGAAAAGGCGCTTGCTCTCGGCGCCAGTGGCGAACAGCCATCCGTATTCGACACCAAGCACCCCACAGGGAATGCCGCTTTTCCTGATGACATCGAGCACGTCGCGATTGCTCATGCCGGCATCGAAACATCGTTTGAAATCGGTACGGCGCAGCTCGACCGCGTCATAGCCTGTCTGCTTGGCTACATCGAGCGCCGTCGCAAGCGGCGTCGTATCGATCGTCCACATATGCAAAGCAAGGCGTCCAAATTTTTGCGACATATTCGAGGTTCTCCGCGTAACTACCGGCCTTCATATTGCAGGATGTACAGACCGGCATTTGTATCTGTGAGATACATAATGCCGTTCACATCGACAAATACGTCGCATGACTGAATGACCTTGGCAGGATTTGGCCTCTGGTCGACAATTCTTCCCGGGGGCGGTGGCACGAAATAACCGACCTGTCTTGGTTGAAACGGGTCGCGTATATCGAAGATCCGCAGTCCTGCGTTGTGATAGGTAGCGAAAATCAGCTCTTCAGTCTGCAATGAGCCCGGGCGATTCTCATGCAGATTGTGCGGACCGAATTTTGCGCCTTTGGCGCAGAAATCCTCTTCGGCAGGTGTAGGCAGGGTGGCGATCGAAACCGGATTCGACGGCTCGCGCACGTCAATGATCCATGTGTAGGCCAACCCGTTGGCGCAGTTCGCGGAGGTGGCTTCGTCTGCGAGTACAAGCAGCTTGCGCTTAGACAACGGCAAGGGCGTGTGCGCGCCGCCTGCGAAGGGCGGCGCATAGTTGTGGTGACTGATCAATTTCGGATTTGTGGCGTCGCTCAGGTCGTGAACGGTAAAACCGCCGTCGCGCCACGCTGCATAGCCGAGCGTGCCGGCGCTGATGAGATGATGGAGCGCTGTACGCTTGCCGAATGAAGGAGGGGGTATCTCGCCGCCGGCGCGGTTCATCCCAGGCAGCCACCAGCGGCCAGCCAGTTGCGGCCTTTCCGGGTTCGACACGTCAATGACGGCCAGCGCATGATCGATAAACCCCTCGAAATGCACGGATGCGTAAGCGTAACGTCCGCCTACCCACCAAATTCGATGCGCGCCGAAGCCTTGCATGTTCAGAAAAGCTATTTCGCGGGGAATCGATGGCTTCGAAACGTCGAACACGCGCAGACCTGCGGCAAAAGCCTGTTCGGTATGGACAGAGTCGATCAATGACTTCGCGTAGTAGTCTTGTTGCGTCGCGTATTGCTGCATTGCCCAGATGTTCGGTCCGTTGACGGCGAGGAGAATGTCGTCATGGATCTGCAGGTGATGCGACCGCGTATTTTTCGGCGCGGGGACAAACGTAACCGATTTCGGCTTGAGCGGGTCGTGCACGTCCACGACTGAATAGCCGTCGCTGAACATGTGGCCGATGAACGCATGACCTTTGTGCACGAGAACTTGCACACCATCAGGCCGGCCACCTTGATCGCAACGGGAGAGGAAGCGCACGTTGCTGGCGGATATTGCTGTATTCATCCGCAACCCGGTCAATTCACTCGTAAATACTCTGACGTGCCGAGGCCCGGCTGACCTTAAGCCAACCGGGCCCCATTACATCGTATGGTCGGTTCAGGCCGGCTTCTGTTCCACTGCGGGCTTGCGCGCCGTCATGAAGACACCGGCAAGGATCAGTGCAATGCCGATCCAGGTCAAGAATGGGTAGTAGCCCATTTTGCCCGCTGCCGTTGCTGTGGTGACCAGCTGCTGACAGGTGTCGTTGGTATAGACCAGGCACACCAACGTGCTCGAGATCTGCTTGGCGGCCAAATAGAAATAGAGCCACCAGCTCACCGACAGCAACAGACACACCGCGCCGCCCAAGGTGAGCCAGAAGGCAGTGTCGGCCTCGACCAGGCGCCGCGTTGGTGGCGCGATCTCATCAAGGCTTCTCTGCTTCGCCTCGGGCCCGAGCTGGGTGACCGCTATCGCGGCGATCAGTAGCAGGATCGCCAGGCAAACGAACACCGTCAGGAGTCCATAGGTCTGCTGGATCAGGAGAATTGACGGCATGATGAATGCAGTCGCCAGGCGGCCCACACCGGCCGCCCAGCCGAAGCCGGAGGCACGTGCGTTCGTCGGAAACACCTCCGACGCGAAGATCTGCATGGCGTTACCGGCCACCTGGATGAAAAACACCATGACGAAGCCAGCCACCATCAGCTCCATCGGAGCGCCAGCATTGGCGAACACGATCGCCATGATAGCGGCGCCGACAAACGCGCAGATCGACGTGATCTTGCGGCCCCATTTGTCGAGCGCGTACATCATGAAGATGCTGGCGCAAGGCACCGCGAAGTTCATCGCCAGGGTGTATTGCAGCGACTTCGTGATCGTGAAGCCCTTCTCATTCATCATGTTCGGCAACCACGCCCCGAGACCGACGGCAACCCCGAAAAACGCGGTAAAACAGATCATGCCGGCGATGACTCGCCGCGGGAACATCCGAAAGACGACGGCGAAAGGATCGCTCTTGGTATTGCTGGCGGAATCGGTCGAGAGCGAGCTCAAGGCCGGTACATTCTGAATTTCTAGTCGCTTGAGCACGTCGAGCGCTTCCTGGCCGCGGCCGTGAGTGGCCAGATAACGTGGCGATTCCGGCAACGTGAAACGGAACACCCACACAATCAGGGCCCCGACGCCGATAATGAGCCACGCGGCCCGCCAGACGCTGTCGGGCGAGGAGGGGAAGATTGTGGTGCCCAGCAAAAGCACCAGTGCCGTACCGATCGGCCAGACGCAGGCGCCGCCGATGAAGTGCACGATGGCAAGGACGCGGCCGCGGATGCGTTTGGGCGCATATTCGCCCGCATAGGCAAAGCAAAGCGGCTGCTCGGCCCCGAGCCCAAGCCCGGCGATGAAGCGGCAGATGACGAGCGTCGTGACGTTCGGAGCGAATGCACCGAGGATGGTGAAGACCCCGAACAACAGCAGATTGAACTGATAGATGAAGCGGCGGCCGAATCTGTCGCTGAACTGGCCCTGCCCAGCCGTGCCGATGAACATACCGAAGATGGTTGCGGCGCCGACCAAAGCGACTTCTGCGCCGCTCGCGAATTTCGACGATAATACGTACGGCACGAGCGAGCCGAAGATTGTAAAATCGATGACGTCGAAAAAATATCCCGCTGCGATTAGTGCAACCACCCTGCGATGGAGCGGCGATATTTTTGCTTCATCTAAAGCGTTACCGACATATCCCTCAATTGTTTGAGCCACGGATGCCTCCCTATCCCAGTTTTTTGATTGGGTTACCCACCAAGCCTCGATAGGATGAGCCACAATTTGAAAGTTGGCCAGCACATTCAGCTTCGCCGCAGCCAAATGATGCGGAGAAGCCTCTGTGATTTCGGCGGATGAAAAAGGTAGTTGGCTGGGGAACTAGGATTCGAACCTAGATTCTCGGAGTCAGAGTCCGTTGCCCGGCATTGATTGCCAAGCACTTTTCGCTCGCATGTTGCGTTTGTGTTGCATTCAGCTCAGGAGCGCGGCTTGTGGGGCACTGTCGACCCCGAACCCGGGCGCAATGTGATCACTATTGGTGCCATAGAGATCGACGGTGCCGCCATCATGGCCGCGATATCCGATCAAGGATTTACTTACTACGACCACCTGAGCAATACGTACCTGAGGATTACGGGACTGCCTGACTTCACCAGTGCAACTTTTTCGGACGCCGCAGCCAGCAATTTCGAGTTCGCCCTTGGTACGACGCCACTTCCCGCCGCACTTCCTCTCTTCGCCACCGGCCTTGGCGCATTGGGTCTGCTTGGCTGGCGGGAGAAGAAAGTAGCGGCACTCGCGGCGTGACCGCGAACGCCCTAATCTGCTAGCTTGGAAAGCACTCAGAGAGGGCGCCGTTCATGAACTTCAAACTGTTTGTTGCTGTTTTGGCGCTGGCCTCGATACCGATGTATGTGCAGGCTCAAGCGCCTAACCCGCCCAAATCTTCAAAAGCGACGAAGCCTCCGCCGAATGCGCCATCCGTCGCAACGACGGCCGCACAAAAGGTGGTCAAAACGATCAGCGGCGACAAGACGAAGATTCAAGCCTATTGCGATATCGGGAAACTGGGCGGCCAAATCGAGGAGGCCGAACGGAAGCAGGATTTGAATAGAATTGACGACCTGAATAAACAAATAGACCAAATGGCAACAAAACTCGGTCCCGACTATGTCGCGCTGATAAGCAAACTTGACGACATCGGTCCAGATTCGAAGGAAGCGCAGGAGATCAGTTCGGCGCTCGATGGCCTCGACAAGCTTTGTGCGAAGTGACGTTGCCCTAACGTTCGGACGATTATCGTTTCTGTCCTAGGTGCGGCTTCTTTTTAAACAGAAGCCGCCAGGCTGGGGTTGGGACGGATGCCTGACGGCTTCCCCTCAATTGGAGGTTTGGACAGAGCTGGGGGCAGCTTCTGCCCAAGCTTATGTTATTGAGAGGCTCTCACTCAGCCACCGCATTCCGTGGTTAAGCTTAAGTGTTAAGTGCTTGTGCGCTAGAAGCCGCCCTCAAGCACGAGCATCCCGGATTTCTTCCGGTGCCCAACTCCGCCAACGGCTAATTCTGCTGCCAACAAGGGTCACAATTAGTCAGCGGCAAAGTAGGGACTGCATTGCCCGAAATAATGCAAAACCGCTATTTGAGCACGATCCGAAAGAGCCGAACCTTGAATGGCTCGTCACCCTTCAAACTGCACTAGCCGCTTCGGCGGAATATCGCGATCGATCGCTGGGCCGCTGCGCGTCGCCAATTTACTTATCTCGATGGATAACTGTGGTTTAATTTGCGACCGTCAGGCGAATGGGGTCTTGGTTGCGGATTTTGTTTTAAATTTGTTTGCGCTTGCAAGGCCAAAAACCGCGATTGTGTCTGTGCGAGTTGCTCTTGGGTCTTGCGTATTTGGTCTTGCCCGATTGACTGCGTCTGTGCGAGTTGCGCCTGGTCCTTGCGTATTTGTTGTTGCGTCGTTGCCAGTTCTTTCATGTTTTGCTGCATGGTGGATAAAGCTTCGGCGAGTGCGACGAGCTGATCCGCGATTTCGCGGAGCGTGGCATCTGTCGCATCGGATGGTGGTTGCGGAAATTTCGCGGACTGTTCAGTTTTCGAAGAGCCAGCAAAAACAGTTTCCACTACACCGCGCAAATTTGCTTTCAAATTCTCGGCGGAACTTTGGGACAACGACCATTCCCCGTTGATCGCTATTCCTGCGGCCAGACCTAACATCGCGGCAACGATAATACCTTTGCGACTAACCCGAGCTGAGACCTGATCCACAGGCATCGTTGTTATGTCGGGACCAGTTTCGATATGTTTGGCATTCGCCGGCTGGGACTTTGCCTCGTTGGCAAGAGAATACAGGGACGCTATTTCAGGTCTGAAAAGCTCGCTTTCGACCTTGGGCAGCGGGAGCCGTGTCTCGCCTGAATCGTCGTCGTCCGGGGCACCTATAGTTTCATCCGCAATTTTTGGAGACGGGACGCATTTGAAAGGAGACATTTGGTCTCCTCCCTCGGACTGACTGAAATTGAGCTTCCGCTCTGCCATTCAGGTATTGAAAGTGATCGCCGTGTCGAAACGAAGGCGACACTCGTTGCGTCTTTTGACACGCATTTTTTTGTTCCAAAGTCATCTCTTGGACAGACACCGAGCGGAAGACGCCGGTGCAAGCTCTCCGGTCCTATTGAGATTAATTCCCGCCCGGCCATTTGCTTATCGCCCTCTCGAGAACGGCCACAATCTCGGGCAAAATGGTCATCGGTATCTGTAATGCTATTCGGTCGCTGTCTTCGGATTCGATAAAAAGCGTAACGATGTTAGCGTCTGTGCGGCCAGTTTCGACTTCCAGTTCGTGAAGTTTGGAAACGCGAAATAGACGGAAACTGCTATCAGCCACTGGCGCCTCCTTAGAGCGGCATCTCCATCCATCTCGCTACTGTCGCCCAAGTATTTTAGATCCATCGATCACACCAACTTGATGCCCTATGTCGGCGACATACTCAGGAACAATCAGTTCCATTAGCCTTTTAACCCGTGTGGCTCAGGCGAGGTGGGTTGATGGGCCGAAAAATTCTGACGAAAGCAGTGCTCGCCTTGATCCCGGGCATGGTCGCGCAAGACGGGCTGAACGCGAAGGACATAGCGCAGAAGCTTGGATGCAAGATCAGCACACTAAAAGTGCGCTGCTCCCAGGAGAAGATTAGCCTACGTCCCCCACGGAGCCGTCGCGGACGGCCGCGCTCCGATGAGCAAATTATTCGTTTGAGCCGGGGGTCGTGGCTTCCTTGCGAAAACGAGCTGCATCTTTTGGAAAATCCGAAGAAATGCTCGCCCGCGAATTGCTCGAAGTAATCGTGCGAGATGATCTTTATGATGCAGTTCTGGACGACGAATAGCACTCGTTCCGTCTTGCGAACTCATTATCCTATTTGAACTTACTCGCAAACGCTGCGGCTAAATCGACAGCTGCAAAATGTTTAGCGGCTTGGACTTCCGGAGCCAGTCGTCCCTTTACTTGGGGCGCCACTTGGACTGGTCGGCCCTGTACCGGTGGCCTGTGAGTCACCACCAGGCCTGCTTGCGGTGTTGGTGTTGATGCCAGCCAAATAAAGCGCGCCGAGGATAATGATTGCTCCTACAACTGCGCCTCCGATCAACCCGGTTTTGTCTAAGCCGCGCCACCGCATCATTCGGTTCTCCACCGTTACGCCGGGCCGCACCAACGCGGGCGATTGATGCGGCCCTGTGAGTGAGGAGGGTACGCCACGAGACCGTTCTCTTGGAGCGTGGGCAATCGACCTCGTGCGATGAGACAATAATCGGCCGCGGAAACCGTTCCTGTGTCGGCTATCGAACGGTCGGCGACCATTTGCATGGGTAAGACACTTGGTGGGGGTGAGGGGCCAAATGGGAGCCCGTCATGAAATCACCCGGCCCTAAGCGTTCCATTGTTTTTGATGGACGCAAGACCAGCGTCAGCCTTGAGAATGCCTTTTGGACTGACCTCAAACAAATTGCTGATTTGAAAGGGGTGAAGGTTTCGACGTTGGTCGCTGGAATCGATGCTAAGCGCACACAGAGCAATCTGTCGTCAGCCATCCGCATTTTTGTGCTGGAGCACTTTCGGGATAGAGGTAGGTCAGCGGAGCGTGCCACCAGCAGTGAACTTGACCACAGCCTTAAAAACGTCGTCGCATTAGGTCCCAAACTTACTCGCAAACGCCGCGGCTAAACGCGGCCCTATCAACCGTTAGAAGCCGTTCGCACCAACGGAGGCTGACCACTCGGCGCTTGCGGATGACGCATGATCCTGCCGATTGGCTGACCACCTTTGAAAACTTCGTAATCGTCTGGCGGTCGCTGACCGCAGATGTTTGTACGTCTAAGAATGAGACATATGGCAAGTCTAGGTCGCCAGAGCCGCGCCCTTATTTTCAAAACTTGATATTCGCCAGCATCGCAGTCGACATCAATAATGACGCGACTGTGTAAGCTCCAACCAGCAGATAGAAGACAAGCCAGATGGCCGCAACTCTCTGACCGGGAATCCTTTGGCGCTCTCCGTCTTCATGGGCTTGATCGCCGTTACTAAAACGCATGGTCGCCTCCCGTGTATACACCACGGGTTAGTTCGGACTCGGATCTGTGCGAGTGACCTAGTTCACGACCGTCTTCAAAAACGGCTCCATGTCGCGAGCATGTCGCGTGGAGTTTCTGGGAATTGTTGGGAATGCCCGAAAATCAATGAGAACAAACCGCAACACGCGCGACATGAAATCGTGCGGCGCGGGGAGGGCGCTCAACTCGTTTCTGATTGTCGGGCAGGGACTTAGACTGGCTGGGGAACTAGGATTCGAACCTAGATTCTCGGAGTCAGAGTCCGATGTTCTACCGTTGAACTATTCCCCAACAGGACAGGGAGCAATTGTACTCCGCCGCCGGCCTCGCGGGAGGCTTTCACATGGGGCAATTTCGTTGATTTGACAAGTCCATAGAGTGCGCGGAGCGACTAAGCGCTCCGTCGGGATCTGGTCGCCACCGTCACGATCCCCAGCAGGGTAAAGACGGCGACCAGCAGGAACACCATGCGCGGACTGCCATGGTCCATCACTGCTCCGAAGATAAGGGGGGAAACGATGCCGCCGATATTGAAGCCGGTGGTGACGAAGCCAAAAACCTTGCCAAAGGAGCCAGGCGGCGTGACTTCCCGCACGATCATGTCGCGTGAGGGCATGATCACGCCGGAGAACAGGCCGGCGAGTGACATAGCCGTTATCAAAGCCAGTGAAGTGAGGTCGACCAGCGCAATAAGCACTACCGACAGTGCCATCGCGCTCAGACCCAGCGTGGCCACGAGACTGTGACGCTTTGTACGCGTGACAAGGAGACCGCCTACCAGCACGCCGGCAGCTGACAATAGGAGGTTGCCTGTCAGCGCAGCATTGGCTGTGGTGACAGGTGTTCCATAGAGTGCACCGAGCGCAACGACAGAATAGTTGTAGAGGCCGCTGCTCATCATCGCGAGCAGTATGAAGAACGCGAGATTGAGCAGAATTGGAGCCGAGAAGAGCAGGCGCCAGCCGGCATCGGAAGAATCCGAGGGTGCGCGCGTGCTCGCCTTGGCCGTTGTGGTCGATCCGTCACGAACCAGCAAAAGAAAAAACGCGACGGCAAAACCCAGCAGACCCGCGCCAATGAACGCGCCCCGCCAACCCCACGAACTCTGCATCATCAAGAGGCTTGCCGGGGCAACCGCGGACCCGAGCATTCCAGCAAAGGTGTGCAACGAAAAAGCTTGGCCGATGCGATCCGACGGGACGTGCTGCGACAGCAAGGCATAGTCTGCCGGGTGATAAACCGTGTTGCCGATGCCGGCGACGGCAAACATGGCGATCATCACCCAAAACGAGTTGACAAGGCCTGCCGCGACAAAACTGGCAGCGCCGATTACGAGACCCAAGATCAGCAATATGCGGGCACCCAGGCGGTCCACCAGAAATCCCGCCGGTGTTTGGAACACGGCAGTTACAATGTTGAACACCGCAAAAGCTAGGCCGATCTGCGTGTATGTGACCTGATACTCATCACGTACGAACGGCATAAGCGGTGCCAGCAAGATGATGTAAAAGTGCGACATGAAGTGCGCAGCGCAGACCGCGCCGACAACGCGGGCATATGACACGCGCGCCGAACCAATAACGCCGGCGGCCTGGCTCATTGACCAGCCTTTGCCTGTTGAATCGCCTGCCAAATGCGTGCTGGCGTCATGGGCATTTCAAGGTGCCGGATGCCGTATTCGGAGAGGGCGTCGATAACGGCGTTAGCCACGGAAGGCAGCCCGCCCGAGGTGCCGGCTTCACCGCAGCCCTTTGCACCGAGCGGATTGCTTTTGGTTGGCACAGGGTGGCTGGCGACGTTGATCATCGGCACGTCGTGCGCGCGCGGCATTGCGTAGTCCATGAACGAGCCGGTGACAAGTTGCCCGTCAGAATCGTAGACCGCTTGCTCCAGCAAGACTTGCCCGAGGCCCTGCACGACCCCGCCTTGGACCTGCCCCTCGACCAGCAAGGGATTGACGACTGTACCAAGGTCATTGACTGCCGAATAACGAACCACACGCGTGGCGCCTGTTTCCGGATCAACTTCGACCTCGGCGACGTGGCACCCGTTCGGGAAGGCCGACGGAACGGGGTTGCTGACGACGTGATCGAGGTCAAGTGACTTCGGAGTGCCATCCGGCAGGTTGATCCCGCCGCGCAGGCGTGCAGCAAGTTCAAGCAGCCCGATCGACCGGTCGGTGCCTGCGATCACAAAGCGCCCCGCTTTGAATTCGATATCACTGGGCGAAGCTTCCAGCACATGAGAAGCGACTTGCTTGCCGCGCTCGATCACGATTGCGGTCGATTCAGTGAGTGCCGTCCCGACAAACATCACCGAACGCGAGCCACCGCTACCGCCGCCGAACGCCATTCGATCACTGTCCCCTTCGACCATACGGATGCGGTCAAAGGGAACGCCGAGAAGATCGGTTAACATCTGCGCATAGGTCGTTGCGTGACCCATCCCGAAGTCAAGCGTGCCGGTGACGATTGTCACTGTGCCGTCAGCTTCGAAATGGATCGCACCGAGTTCCTTGCCGGGTGCTGCAGTGACCTCGAGATAACAGCCGATCCCAAGTCCGCGCAGCAGGCCACGTTTCTTGCTTTCGCGTTTGCGTTTCTTGAAGCCGGTGTAGTCGGCGGCATCGAGCGCTTGCTTAAGCACGCCAAGGAAATCGCCGCAGTCATACGTCATGTCGGATGCGGCTTTGAAGGGCAGGTCGCTCTTGCGGATCATGTTGCGCCTGCGCAAGTCAAGCCGGTCGATACCGAGCTCAGCCGCGGCGAGATCGAGCGTACGCTCGATATAGTAATTGCCTTCGGGTCGCCCGGCACCGCGATAGGCCGAGACAAAGGTCGTATTGGTGAACACGCATTTGGTAGCCACCTCGATGAGCGGCGTGCGGTACATACTGGCGATGTTCTTGACCTGGTTTCCGGTCGGCAGCAGCGGGCCGAATTGGGCGAGGCAGCCTCCCATGTCGCCATAGCCGGTCAGGCGAACCGCAAGAATATGCGCGCTCTCGTCGAACGCCATTTCAACGACCATGTCCTGCGCCCGGCCATGATGGTCCGATACGAAGCTGCCCGAACGCTCATCCGTCCATTTGACCGGTCGCCCAAGTAGGCGGGCGCCGTGCAGGAGACAGACATATTCGGGATAGACTGAAGCCTTCATGCCGAACGAGCCGCCGACCTGGCCAGTGATCACGCGCACCTTGTCGGCAGGTGCGCCAAGGATCTCCATCAGCGAGGTCTTCATGCCGTACACACCCTGACTCGTGGAATAGAGCGTCCACTTTGCCGCGGCTGCATCGTATTCGCCGATCGCGGAGCGAGGCTCCATGGCGTTGACCACCATGCGCTGGTTGGAAGTCTCGAGCCGCGTCACGTGCTTTGCCTTTGCAAATGCTTCTGCGACTTTGGCGGCGTCGCCATAGTGAAAATCGAGCGCGGTGTTGTTGGGCACTTCGTCGAACACAAGTGGTGCGCCCGGCTTGACTGCTTCGGAGGGCTTGAGCACCGGGGGCAGCGGTTCAATGTCGACCGTGACAGCTTCGGCTGCATCCTTTGCTTGCGCCACGCTTTCCGCGATCACGCAGGCAACCGGATCGCCCACGAAACGCACCTTGTCACCGGTAAGCGCTGGCCGCGGCGTGTAGCGGATTGGCGATCCGTCACGATTCTTTAGAGGTAGACCGCATTTGAGCGGACCATATCCAGTCAGATCTGCGGCGGTGTAGACGGCAAGAACACCGGGCATCGCCTTAGCGCCGGCAGTATCAATCGAGCGAATAACGCCGTGCGCGTCGCGGCTTCGAACCACGACCGCATAGGCCTGGTTTGGCCGGCTGACATCGTCGGTGTAGCGACCCTGTCCGCGGACAAGTGTAGGGTCTTCAGTGCGCCGGACAGGCTGCCCGACACCGAATTTGGTCAGCGAAAGGGCAGTTTCGGTTGTGCGCTCATCCATTGAGGGGTGATGCTTTCCAGGTAGGCGCTGTCAAATAAAGCACGCTTCATTCTTCGACAAGAACAGCTTTTGCGACGGAGGGTTGCGCGCAACACAGGCGCTGTTACACTTTTCGTGATCGAAGGAACACGGCTGCAACCGTGACGCGCTGAGGAAATAGCTGGTTCACGGTGCAGACAGGAAGGATTTTGGGAGATGAGCGGCGAGGCCGGGGACACCCCAGGCCTCGACCCTACTATTGATCGGGCGCCGCCGCCGCGGGCCCGGTGGGGTCGGCGGTCGTCTGGAAGGGCCTATGGTCGCTTCGGCAATGACCGGGGTGGGGCGACTTATGCCGCACTCGATCTGGGCACCAATAATTGCCGGTTGCTGGTAGCGCGCCCCTCTGGCCAAGGCTTTCGCGTCGTCGACGCATTTTCAAGGATCGTAAGGCTCGGTGAGGGTGTCTCGTCGTCTCGCCGCCTGAGCGAGGCCGCGATCGGCCGCGCGATGGCGGCCTTGGTCATCTGCCGTAATAAAATGAGAAACAAGGGCGTTACCCGCGCACGCCTGATTGCGACCGAGGCTTGCCGAACAGCCGAAAACGGCGCCGAGTTTCTGGATCGTGTGTCGAACGAACTTGGCATTGAGCTCGAGGTGATCGATCGCGAGACCGAGGCATGCCTCGCCGCAACCGGCTGCACGCCATTGATTGACCCTCATGCCGCAGGCGCCGTTCTGTTCGATATTGGCGGCGGCTCGTCGGAACTCGTGCGGCTCGAGCGGTTGCAGTACAGCCGCAGCGGACCGCCGTTGCCTCAGATCCGCGGTTGGATTTCCGTGCCGCATGGCGTGGTGACACTGGCGGAGCGCCATGGCGGCATCACGGTGACTCGTGAAAGTTATAACGCGATGGTTGTGGAAGTTGCCGACCTGATCGCCCCATTCGTGCGCGAGCACGGCGGCAATGAGGCCGAGGGAATCCACATGCTCGGGACATCGGGCACGGTTACCACCATCGCCGGTGTGCATCTCAACCTGAAGCGTTACGATCGCAACCGCGTGGACGGATGCTGGATGAGTGCCGAGGAAATCAACTCAGTTGTCGAGCGGTTACTGATGATGAGCTACGAGGATCGCGTCGCGAGCCCCTGTATCGGCGCAGAGCGTGCCGATCTCGTGCTTGCCGGCTGCGCGATCCTCGAGGCGATCCGCCGTGCGTTCCCCTGTCCGCGTTTGCGTGTTGCTGACCGCGGGCTGCGCGAAGGCATGCTGGTGCAGATGATGCGCGAGGACGGCGCTTGGGGCGGCAACAGCCAGGCTGCTCCGTCGTGACGCCGCGTTGCAAGATCAGCGGGCCGCGCCAACTCAAAGTTCGGGTCCGCAGCGGAAAAAAGCGCTCGCAATCATCAAAGCTTTGGCTGGAGCGTCAGCTGAACGACCCATACGTTGCGCGGGCGAGACGCGAAGGCATGCGCTCGCGCGCCGCTTACAAGTTGATGGAGATTGACGATCGGGCGCATTTTCTGAGGAAAGGCGCGCAGGTGGTCGACCTCGGCGCCGCGCCGGGCGGCTGGAGCCAGGTCGCCGCTCAGCGAGTGGGGGCGCCGCAGCAGGGTCGCGTGGTCGCAATCGACATTCTGCCGATGGATCCGGTGCCCGGCGTCGATTTCGTCAGCCTGGATTTTCTCGGCCAAAGCGCGCCTGAAAAGCTTAGAGACATGATCGGCGGTCCGGCCGACGTGGTGCTCTCCGACATGGCGGCGAACGCAACCGGTCATGCCAAGACCGACCACCTGAAAATTATGGCACTGGTTGAGGCGGCTGCGGATTTTGCCCGAGGCGTGCTTGCGCCCGGCGGCAGCTTTCTTGCAAAAGTGCTGCAAGGCGGTACGGAGGCTGAGCTGCTGGCGTCCCTCAAGCGCGACTACAAGACTGTCAAGCATGTCAAACCGGCCGCAAGTCGAGCGGACTCGGCTGAGCTTTACTTGCTTGCGACCGGATTTCGCGGTGCAAGTAGCTAGAAGCAAAGCGTAATGCGACCTCGGGAAGAGGGCACCATCCCGTTTACGACTTCATAACAGCTATCCGCGATTGCGCTAGGAATCGGCGTCATCCCGTGCTATCGACCCACGCCAACCCAAAAGCGGGCCGTGACGCAGGGCGAGGGACCCCCTCGCATCGGACATTTTTAACCCCTGCCGGCCGGTCCAACGCCTTTTTGGGCATGATGGAGTTGGCGATGGCCGGAAAAAATAATGCAAGCCCGCGCGAAGGGCTCACTTTCGACGACGTACTGATCAAGCCTGGTCTGTCCGAGATCCTGCCGGCCGACGTCGATATCCGCTCACACATCACCCGTTCGATCCCGGTCAACATTCCTATCATCGCGTCAGCGATGGATACGGTCACCGAGGCGCAGATGGCGATTGCCATGGCGCAGGCCGGCGGCATCGGCGTGCTTCACCGAAACATGGAGCCGGATGTTCAGGCAGCACAGGTCCGTCAGGTGAAAAAATTCGAATCCGGCATGGTGGTGAATCCGCTCACAATCGAGCCGGACGCAACACTTCAGCAGGCGCTCGACCTGATGAAAGACAACCACATCTCAGGCGTTCCAGTGGTCGAGCGCACTGCCGGTTCGCAGCCGGGCAAGCTGGTCGGCATTCTGACCAACCGCGACGTACGCTTTGCGACCGATCCACGACAACCGGTGTCGGATCTGATGACCAAGAAACTCATCACCGTGCGGGAAGGCGTCGGCCAGGATGAGGCCAAGCGTTTGCTCCATCAGAATCGCATCGAGAAGCTTTTGGTTGTCGATTCCCAATATCGCTGTGTCGGCCTCATCACGGTCAAGGACATCGAAAAGGCGGTCGCCAATCCGAACGCCTGCAAGGACGAGCAGGGCCGGCTTCGTGTTGCCGCTGCGACGACCGTTGGCGACAAGGGGTTCGCGCGCACCGAAGCGCTCATTGCCGCCGGGGTCGACCTGGTTGTGGTTGATACCGCGCACGGTCATTCGAAATACGTGCTCGACGCGGTGACCCGCATCAAGCGGCAATCGAACAAAGTGCAGGTGGTCGCCGGGAATGTTGCGACCAGCGAAGGTGCGAAGGCGCTGATAGACTGTGGGGCGGACGCCATCAAGGTCGGCATCGGCCCGGGCTCGATCTGCACGACGCGGATCGTTGCTGGTGTTGGCGTTCCGCAACTGACGGCGATCATGGATTGTGTCGATGCGGCAAAAGCGTCCAAAACGCCGGTGATCGCCGACGGCGGCATCAAGTATTCTGGCGATCTTGCAAAAGCGATCTCGGCAGGTGCCGATTGTGCAATGGTCGGCTCGCTCCTCGCGGGCACGGATGAGACGCCGGGGGAAGTTTTTCTCTATCAGGGCCGTTCCTACAAAACCTATCGCGGCATGGGATCCGTCGGGGCAATGTCGCGCGGCTCTGCCGACCGCTACTTCCAGCAGGACATTAAAGATGCGCTGAAGCTAGTCCCCGAGGGTGTAGAAGGTCAGGTGCCGTACAAAGGCGCCGCTGCAACCGTTCTGCACCAGCTTTCCGGTGGCCTGCGTGCTGCAATGGGCTACGTAGGGGCCAAAAATCTTGCTGAGATGCACAGCAAGGCGGAATTCATTCGCATCACCGGAGCGGGCTTGCGCGAGAGCCATGTGCACGATGTGACGATCACCCGCGAGAGCCCGAACTATCCGAGCCGGGTATAGTTATCCCTTCCGCCGCGGGAGGCTTGGGCCATGTCTATTCAATATGTTTTATTGCCTCTGTTCGTCGAGGTTTTGCTCACATTCGCGGTAATGTTCGGCATGATGTATTGCCGCACGTCGACACTGCACCGCGGCGAGACCCGTTTCGAGGATATTGCACTGCGCGAGCCCAATTGGCCCACACGCGCCAGTCAGTTTGCATATTCATTTTCCAACCAATTCGAGCTGCCGATCCTTTTTTATGTACTGACAATCCTTGAGATCATCACGCGCCATGCCGATCTGCTCTTCGTCGTTCTTGCCTGGATCTTTGTTGTTATGCGTTGGATGCAGGCGCTCGTGCACGTGACCAACAACAATGTGCGCATCCGAGGTGCTTTCTATGGGGTAGGCGCGATCATTCTGGTCATTATGTGGGTGATCTATGTCGTGCGTATCCTTCTCGCCTTGCCATGACACCTGCAGCCCGGCTTGCCGCCGCCATCGAGGTTTTTGCGTCGATTGAGAGTGAGCGCCGTCCAGCCGCTGACGCGCTCAAGTCTTGGGGCCTTACCCATCGCTATGCGGGCTCGGGCGATCGTGCGGCGATCGCTGGGCTTGTGTACGACGCGCTGCGGCGGCGGGCGTCAAGCGCCTTTATTATGCAGGACGACAGTCCACGCGCCATTCTTCTGGGCGTGCTCAAGCGCGAACGCGAGCTCGATGCCGAAGCGATCGGGCGACTTGCTGATGGATCGAAATATGCGCCGGAGAGGCTGAGCGACGATGAACGCAATCGTCTCGACGCCCGCGAAATCGAAACCGCGCCGCCTTACGTCGTCGGCGATTATCCGCAATGGCTGGACCCTCACTTCGAGCGTGCCTTCGGCGATGCACGGGCCGAAGAGGGGGCTGCACTTGCTTCCCGGGCGCCACTTGACCTGCGCGTCAATACCTTGAAGGCAGAGGTCAACACCGTTGCGCCGGCGCTATCGGATCTCAATCCCGAGCCAGCACGGTGGTCGCCGTGGGGTCTGCGTGTTCGACTGTCAGCCGATGCAAAAAGCCCTGCCGTTCACGCCGAGCCGACATTTCTGAAGGGTATGGTGGAAGTCCAGGACGAGGCATCGCAATTGGCCGCGATGTTTTCCGGTGCCAGGCCCGGCGAGCAAGTCGTCGACCTTTGCGCGGGCGCAGGCGGCAAAACGCTTGCGCTGGCTGCGATGATGCAGAACAAGGGCCAGATTTTTGCGACTGATGACGACAAGCGCCGGCTCGCCCCGATCCATGATCGCCTCAAGCGCTCCGGGGCGCGGAACGTTCAGGTGCGCTCTCCGAAATCCGTCGGTAGTGAACTCGATGATCTGTCCGGGCGCATGGATCTCGTTCTGATCGATGCCCCTTGTACGGGTACGGGAGCCTGGCGGCGTAATCCCGACGCCAAGTGGCGGATGCGGCCGGGGGCTCTCGAGCAGCGTCAGAAGGAGCAGGCGGAGGTGATCGATCGGGCCGTGTCCCTGCTTAAGCCGGACGGGCGGATTGCCTACATCACCTGCTCGGTGCTGGAGGAGGAAAACGGCGCCCAGGTGCGGGCATTCCTAAGGCGGAACCCTTCATTTGCGCTCGAGGCGCCCAGCACGGTGGTTCAGGCGCTGGGGGAACGCGCTTTTGTGTTCGCAAAGGCGGCGCGCCTGTCTGAGGAGGGGATATTAATGACACCAAGACTGACCGGTACCGACGGCTTTTTCGTCTCTCTTCTGCAGCGCGGCGGCTGAGGTCTTGTAACGGTCGGTAAGGAATCGCAAACGGAATTCCCCGATTGCGCCGTAATCCGGGCCAATTTTCTCCGCGATATTCGCGTGTCTGTGGAACCGCGAGATTCTTCTTTGGGGTTTCCCATGCTTGTCGCCAGGCGCGATCCGCCATTTCATGTGGACGCGCGCGATCCTGCACCCGTCGACTTTGAAGCCAGTCTAGGATCGAAGCCGCCGAAGACGGTGCGCTTTGTGACCGTGATCCAGTTGATCGGTTCGCTGATTGCGCTGCCGGTCGGTATCGGAAGTGCGTACACCTTCTACCGCGCGAATTTTTCTCCCGAGACGACATGCCAGAGCCTGCGCAGCGGCATTATTGCAATGCTCGACAAAAGCGTCGATGCGTCCGCCAGGCGCCTCCTCGTGCGTCGGGACGTAGAGACCTTCGAAAAGACCTGCGCCTCGGTCGATCCTGAGGCGACCGCAGCGTTCAAGACTTTGCTTGCGGCGGAAGAGGCGCCACATCCGGCTGCCGCCGCGGCGCCGGCGTCCAAGGCTCAGCCAAATGAGACGGCGCCGAAAGAGCCGGTCCACAAGGCCGAGCCGCGGCCGCAACCTATGCCTAAGCAGACTGTCACCAATACGCAGAACTCCGCGCAAAATGCGCGCCGGGAACCCGCCGTGTCCGACACACAATGGCTTGATGCCGTTCGGCAGGCATTAGTGAGTCACCAGCCGGATGCGCGGCCCGCCGAAAGCTCGAAAGCCCGCCCGATGCCGCAGCCTTCCGCGCGCCCGGCGCAACGCGAAGCGGAGCCGCCTGCACCTCCGGCAAATGCACCTACCGCCAGTGCAACCCTACCGCCTGCGACTGCGCCCCTGGCGCCGGCGGCTGCGCCGACCTTGCCGCCGCCTGTCGCTATTGCGCCAGCGCCCGCACAAAAGAATGCGGCGCAGCCCCAGGAGCCCGATCACCCGATTCCACCGGAATCGATCCCTTCTCCGGAAGCGGTCCCCACCGCTGAAACCAAGACCGATGAGTCCGGCCGCTCACGGATCGGCAAATGGATATCGTCGATTCCGCTGCTCGGTAATGTGGTCGATAACGCCCGGCACTAAGCCAGTCGACGGCGTCTCGCGACTTCGCACCTGTGCACAAATTGGATCCGGAAGGTTTCCCAGGCACGTTCGGCGGCTAACATTAGGTTGCCGCAATCGCGGACACTTGACCTTCAAGCGCAAAGCCCGCAAAAAGCGGCCCCGAACGGCCCTTGCGCGCCCGAGTCGGCCACTTTCGGGGCACATCGACCGTCCATGCACGACAAGGTTCTGATCGTCGATTTCGGTTCCCAGGTAACCCAGCTCATTGCGCGCCGGGTGCGGGAGGAGAAAGTCTATTCCGAAATCGTTCCCTACCAGAAGGCCGAGGCTGTCTTCCGCGAGATGAAGCCGAAGGCGATCATTCTATCCGGCGGTCCCGCTTCAGTCCTCGACAAGAATGCGCCGCTTGCACCCAAAGCCATTTACGATGCCGGAGTACCGGTGCTCGGGATTTGTTACGGCGAGCAGGCGATGGCACATCAGCTCGGTGGTCAGGTGGAGGGCGGGCATCACCGTGAGTTTGGCCGTGCCGAAGTAACCGTCACCGAGGAATCGCCCCTGTTCGAAGGTGTCTGGCGCAAGGGCGAAAAATATCCGGTGTGGATGAGCCATGGCGACCGCGTGACCAAGCTGCCGCAGGGCTTCCACGTCTTTGGAACATCGCCAAATGCGCCGGTCGCGATCATCGGCGACGACAAGCGTAAATTCTACGCCACGCAATTCCATCTTGAAGTGATGCACACCCCGCACGGGGCGGCGATCCTGCGCAACTTCGTGCGCAAGATCGCTGGTCTCAAGGGTGACTGGACCATGCGTGCCTTCAAGGAGGAGGCGATTGAAAAAATCCGCAAGCAGGTTGGCAAGGGACGCGTGATCTGCGGCCTGTCGGGCGGGGTCGATTCCGCAGTGGCCGCTGTGCTGATTCATGAGGCGATCGGCGACCAATTGACCTGCGTCCTCGTTGACCATGGCCTGATGCGGCTCGGTGAAGCGCAAAAGGTGGTGACGCTTTTTCGCGACAGCTACAACATTCCGCTGGTGCACGTAGATGCTTCCGAAACGTTTCTAAAGGCACTTGCCGGCGTCGAGGATCCCGAACAAAAGCGCAAGACCATCGGCAAGCTCTTCATCGACGTCTTCGAACAGGAAGCCAGGAAAGTCGGCGGCGCGGAATTTCTCGCCCAGGGTACGCTCTACCCCGACGTAATCGAGAGCGTTTCGTTCATTGGTGGACCGTCGGTAACGATCAAGTCGCATCACAATGTCGGCGGCTTGCCCGAACGCATGAATATGAAGCTAGTCGAGCCTTTGCGCGAGCTTTTCAAGGATGAAGTGAGGGCACTTGGCCGGGAACTCGGCTTACCGGAGGCCTTTGTCGGTCGGCATCCATTTCCAGGGCCCGGCCTTGCAATTCGGTGTCCGGGGCCGATTACGCGCGAGAAGCTCGATATCCTCCGGCTCGCGGACGAGATTTATATCGAGGAGATCCGCCGCAGCGGACAATATGACAACATCTGGCAAGCGTTCGCGGTGCTCTTGCCCGTCAAGACGGTAGGGGTCATGGGCGACGGGCGAACCTACGACTATGTCGTCGGCCTGCGCGCGGTGACGTCAACTGATGGCATGACTGCCGATTTTTATCCGTTCGACATGAAATTTCTGGGCGCGATCGCGACGCGGATCATCAACGAGGTCAAAGGTGTCAACCGAGTAGTCTACGATGTGACGTCGAAGCCGCCGGGCACGATCGAGTGGGAGTAAGCATGTCGGTTACCATCTACGGCATCAAGAACTGTGACACGATGAAAAAGGCGCGTGCCTGGCTCGACGAGCACGGAGTCGACTATGCCTTCCACGACTACAAGGCCGCGGGCATCGATCGAACGCAGCTCGAGCGTTGGGCGAAGAAAGTCGGCTGGGAGACGCTGCTCAATCGGGCAGGGACCACGTTTAAAAAATTGCCGGACAGGGAAAAGGACAACATCACGCCGGCAAAAGCGATCGCCCTGATGCTGAAGCAGCCCTCGATGATCAAACGGCCGGTTCTGGAGGCGGGCAGAGGAAAATTACTGATCGGCTTCAAGCCGGAGCAGTACGCGGCAACATTGGGCTAACTAACGCGATAGACGCCGCGCATTTGCCGGCGGTTTGCGAGACCAGGCCCTTGATCCTGCCCGCTTTCCCTGCCACATGCCGCTTTATGAACAAGCCGATGGCCACATCCGATTCGATCCCGGCAAGCCCGATTGCGGCTGAGGTCGATCGCCGGCGCACATTCGCGATTATTTCTCATCCGGACGCGGGCAAAACGACGCTGACAGAGAAATTGCTGCTGTTCGGCGGCGCCATCAACCTCGCTGGCCAGGTGAAAGCGAAGCGGGATCGCCGTTCGACGCGCTCTGACTGGATGGCGATCGAGCGCGAGCGCGGCATTTCGGTGGTCACATCGGTCATGACGTTCGACTATGACGGGCGGGTGTTCAATCTGCTCGACACGCCCGGGCATGAGGATTTTTCAGAAGACACTTATCGCACGCTCACGGCCGTCGATTCCGCAGTGATGGTGATCGACGCCGCCAAGGGCATCGAGGCGCGCACCCGCAAGCTTTTCGAGGTCTGCCGACTTCGCGACATTCCGATCATCACATTCATTAACAAAATGGATCGCGAGAGCCGCGACCCATTTGAGTTGCTCGACGAGATCGAAAAGACGCTGGCGCTCGATACCTCACCGATGACTTGGCCGATCGGCCGTGGCCGTGATTTCGCCGGCACCTATGATTTGTCAACTGGCGAGATGCGTCTTGTCAGCGAGGACGGAAAAACCGTTGAGCGGCAAGCGCTCGATCTGCGGGGCCTTGCTGGCAAAAATCCCATGCTCGACGCCAAGGCGATTGCCGATGAGTTGACGCTGGTGAAAGAGGCATGCAGAACATTCGACTTTAAATCGTTTCGTGAGGGCCACCTGACTCCCGTGTTCTTTGGCTCGGCGCTGAAGAATTTTGGCGTCAAGGATCTGCTGGATTCGCTCGCTTCGTTTGCTCCCGCGCCGCGCGCGCAGGTCTCAAACGTACGAACGATCGATGCACACGAAAATGCAATGACGGCCTTCGTTTTCAAGATTCAGGCTAACATGGACCCGAACCACCGCGATCGTATTGCGTTCGCGCGGCTTTGCTCGGGAAAGCTCAGGCGCGGAATGAAGGCGAAGCTTACCCGGACGGCAAAGCCATTAACGCTTTCCACGCCGCAATTTTTCTTTGCGCAGGATCGTGCGCTTGCAGACGAGGCCTATGCTGGCGATGTGGTCGGCATCCCCAATCACGGCACACTGCGTATCGGCGACACGCTCACGGAAGGCGAGGACATCGCGTTCCTGGGTGTCCCGAACTTCGCACCGGAAATCTTGCGCCGCGTGAAGCTGGGCGACCCTATGAAGGCCAAGAAACTGAAAGAGGCGCTGCAGCAGATGGCGGAAGAGGGAGTCGTGCAGGTGTTTCGTCCGCTTGACGGCGCGCCTGCCTTGGTCGGCGTTGTCGGCCCTCTGCAGCTCGATGTTCTCAAGGTGCGGTTGTCGGAAGAATATGGTCTCGACGTCGGCTTCGAGCAGCCTGAATTTCAACTGGCGCGCTGGATCGCCTCGGACGACAGCAAGAAGCTTGAAGAGTTTGTGCAGGCCAACTACTCAAGTTGTGCCGAAGACCTTGATGGCGACAAGGTGTTTATGGCGCGCAACCAGTTTATCCTCGATTACACGCAGGAGCGCGCCCCGGGGATATCTTTCACCGACATCAAGGATGTGAAGGATCGGGCGGCAGTTTAGTTTATCTTCACGTTCGCCGCCTTGATCACGGGTGCCCAACGGGCAATCTCGGCGTCCATTCGTGCGCGCAATTCGTCCGGCGAGGAACCGACGGGCTCCATCAGCTGGGTGGCAAGCCTTTCGCGTACGTCCGGTTGCCGGATAATCTCGGAAACGTCCTTGCTGATTTTCTCCGCGATCAATTTCGGGGTGCCGCCCGGCGCAATCAAGCCGTTCCAGGCATCTGCTTCTACGTCGACTCCGGCTTCCTGGAGGGTCGGCACGTCCGGCAAGTAAGGGGAGCGGCGCGCCGTGGAGACCGCAAGAATCTTGACTGCACCCGCTTTGGCCTGAGGTGTCACCGCAATCGCCGGAAGGCAGGCCATCGCGGCGTCATTGCGGATCACCGCGGTGACGGCCTGCGGCGAGCTCGTATAGGGTACATGCACGAGTTGGGTGCCGGCCTTGATTGCGACTGCTTCCATCGCGAGGTGGGACAAGGAGCCGTTTCCGATAGAAGCAAAATTGTATTTGCCGGCATTTTTCTTAAGCAGTGAAACAAGCTCGGCGACGGAATTGACGCCGAGGCTTGGGTTCACGGCGAGTACGCTTGGCTGCGTGACGAGTTGGGTGACCGGCACGATATCCTTGTGCGGATCGTAGGGAAGTTTCGCGAATAAAAGCGTATTGATCGCGAGTGGGCCACCAATGCTTACTCCAAGGGTCGAGCCATCGGGCGCAGCCTTTGCGACGGCATCGGTGCCGAGATTGCCGCTCGCACCGGGTTTGTTCTCTACGACGAATGAGCTGGCGGGGTATTTTTGCTGCAAGCCGTCGGCAACAAGGCGTGCCACGATGTCGGGCGTTGATCCTGCTCCGAACGGCACGATTATTCGCACGATTTTTCCGGGCCAGTCCTGCGCCGGTGCGGCGGCCGCAGTTGCGAGTAGAAACAAAAGCGCCGTGACGGCATATTTCGAAAGTCGGTATATTGAAAGCATCGAGCTGCTACCTATTTGGGATCGGCTTGCATTGCGTGCAGCTATCCTCTACCGCGGCGACAATCTGACGCGAGTGTAACATGGGTTTAGGCATTCTCATTCTCGGCCTGGCGGTGTTCCTGGCAACGCACGTGTTTGTCTCGTTTCGCGAGATGCGCGCGAACGTCATCGAGCGGTTAGGGTTGCCCCTGTACCGCAGCCTGTTCGCAATCGTTTCAGTTGCGGGCCTCGCGTTGATCATTTGGGGTTACGCGCAATATCGCGCGCACGACCTGGTCCAGCTTTGGTCTCCTCCCGCCTTCATGCGGCATATCACCACCGGCTTGGTGCTGTTCGCGGTGATCTTCGTCGTGGCCGCCTTCATCCCAAGCCATGTCAGGACCAGGCTCAAGCATCCCATGCTGGCCGGCGTGAAAACTTGGGCGCTGGCGCATCTGCTGTCGAATGGCGACCTCGGTTCCGTCCTGCTGTTCGGGACGTTCCTGGCTTGGGGTGTCTACGCTCGTATCGCCGCCAAGCGCCGCGGAGACATTGGCGCGGCGGCTAAGCCCGCTCCGGACAGCTGGACGAATGACATCATCGTCGTGATCATCGGAATCGCCGTATTCCTTGCGCTCGGCTTCTGGTTCCACCCCTATGTGATCGGCGTACCCGTGTTCGGGAGGTAGTGCGTGTCGGTTCAGGACGAGACCAGGCGGCTTACCGCGCCGGACATCCTCGCGCGCAAGGGCGGCGAGCCAATTGTGTGCCTCACCTCGTATCACGCGCACACGGCACGTCTCGTCGATAAATATTGCGATGTCATCCTGGTCGGCGATTCACTCGGCATGGTGATGCACGGAATGGAAACCACCGTTCCGGTCACGCTCGACATGATGATCCTGCAAGGTCGCGCAGTGATGCGTGGTTCGCGGCGCGCTCTTGTCGTCGTCGATATGCCGTTCGGTTCGTACGAGGAATCGAAGGAGCAGGCTTTCATGAACACCGCGCGCGTGCTGAAGGAGACAGGCTGCGGTGCCATCAAGGTCGAAGGCGGAAAGCGCATGGCCGAAACGATCCGGTTTCTCGCGGAGCGTGGCGTTCCTGTCATGGCTCATGTCGGATTGACGCCGCAGGCAATCAACACCATCGGTTCGTTCCGGGCGCAGGGGCGTGATGAAGCAGATTGGGTGCGGATCGAGGAGGACACAACAGCGGTCGCGCAGGCGGGAGCGTTTTCAGTCGTGATTGAGGCGGTCGCGGAACCGCTCGCGCGCAAACTTACCGCTGCGGTGGTAATTCCGACCATCGGGATCGGTGCCAGTGTCGCCTGCGATGGTCAAATCCTCGTACTTGAGGACATGATCGGCCTTTCACCCCGCGTTCCGAAATTCGTCAAACGTTATGGCGCACTTGGTCCCGGCATCGAAAAGGCGATTTCCGACTACGCTTCCGAGGTGCGCGCACGCACTTTCCCCGGGCCGGAACACGTCTACACGATGAAAAGCAAGAAGCTCTAACACGCTGAAATCTGAACGATTGTGGCCTTTGGCTTTGCCTTAGGCGCGCCACATCGGTAGGTTACGGCGCAATCGGGCCCGGGGGATGGGCCAGGACGGGTCGGGAACCATCGTGGCCGATATCTTTCATGAAGTGGACGAAGAAGTCCGGCGCGAGCAGCTCAAAAAGCTGTGGGAGCGCTACAGCGTCTATTTGATTGCCCTAGCTGTCTTGATCATCGCCGGCATGGCTGCCTGGCGCGGGTACGAATATTGGGTTGCCAAGAAGGCTGCTGCGGCCGGTGCGCAATTCGAGGGCGCAATTGCCCTGAGCGAAGAAGGCAAACGTGCGGAGGCCGAGGCAGCCTTCACAAAGGTGGCAGCCGAAGCACCGGCCGGCTATCGCGTGCTCGCGCGCATGCGCGCAGCAGGCGCGCTCGCCGAGTCGAAGGCGACGGACGCGGTGAAAGCCTATGACGAAATTTCAGCCGATGCTTCGCTCGGCGCAATTTGGCGGGATCTGGCTGCGGTGCGCGCGGGATTGCTGCTCGTTGACACGGCGCCGCTGACTGAAATGCGGCGGCGGCTCGAGCCGGTTGCTGAACCGACTCGCAGTTTTCGTCACACGGCCCGGGAGCTCCTGGCCTTGTCCGCGTGGCGAAACCACGACGTCGCTGCCACCCGTAAATATCTCGACATGATTGCAGGCGATGCTGAAAGCCCGATCGGGGTCCGTGCGCGTGCGGATGTCTTGTCGGCGCTGATCACTGCCGATGGAAAGAGCTGAAACGTATGCGCACAAGTTCCCGTATTGTTGTGCTTGCAATGCTCGCCGTGCTCGTGCCGACGCTTTCCGCCTGTACGAATTTCGACCCGGATAATCTTGATATTTTCAACCTCAACGAAAAGAAGAAATTGCCCGGGGAGCGCAAAGATTTGTTTCCCGGAGGGGTACCCGGCGTGACGCAGGGTATTCCGCCTGAATATGTGAAAGGGAATCACCCGTCGCCGGACACCGCGCAGGCTTTGCAGGCGCCTACAGCTGAGCAGAACAAGGCTGGGGACGAGGCTGGGCCGGAGAAAAAGGCTGCCACTGTCGAGCCCGAGCCGAAGCCAAAACCGAAGCGCACCGCAAAGCCGCGCACGGCGTCGCAACAGTCTACACAGGCTCCAAGCCAGCAAATGGCCCCTTGGCCGCAGCAGAGCCCGCAATCTGCGCCGCAGCAGGCACAGTCACCATGGCCGACGCAGGGGCAGACCACAACGGCGCCCTGGCCATCTTCGCCGCAGCCCGGCACCTTCTCGCGCTGATACGGGTGGCAGGCTAAAAACCTGCGCCACCCTGTGCGGCCGGACGGTCATTCATGCCATTCACAGTCGCCATTATAGGCCGCCCCAATGTCGGCAAGTCGACCCTCTTCAACAAGCTGGTCGGCCGCCGGCTTGCGCTTGTCGACGACCGGCCGGGCGTTACACGCGACCGGCGCGAAGGCGAAGGTCGACTTGGCGATATCGTTTTCACCGTGATCGATACCGCTGGACTAGAGCAGTCCGCGCCCGAAAGCCTGTCCGGCCGCATGCGGGCCCAGACCGAAGCAGCCATCGAACAGGCGGATGCTGTCTTCTTCATAATTGACGCGCGCGCCGGGCCGCTTCCGGCGGACCAGGCGTTCGCGGATGCGGCGCGCAAGTCGGGAAAACCAGTCGTTCTCGTGGCTAACAAGAGTGAGGGCACTGCTGGCGAAGCTGGACGGCTCGATGCCTACGCGCTCGGCCTCGGTGAGCCGATACCAATCTCGGCCGAGCACGATGAAGGCATGTCAGATCTCTACGATGCGTTGCGCGCGGTGCTGCCCGAGCATACGGAGGCGGAACCCTCTGCTCTCCTGCCGGACGCAGCTCATCCGATCCGCGTGGCTATCGTCGGCCGGCCCAATGCAGGCAAATCCACATTGATCAACCGTCTTATCGGGGAGGAGCGGCTGCTCACAGGCCCGGAGGCAGGCATCACGCGCGACGCAATTGCGGTCGAGCACGCCTGGCAGAACCACAAATTTCGGATTTACGATACAGCCGGCCTGCGGCGACGCTCCCGTGTCGAGGAGAAGCTGGAAAAGCTTTCTGTTGCCGACGCGCTCAACGCTGTCCGTTTTGCCGAAGTCGTGGTCGTGCTGCTCGACGTTGAAAATGCCTTCGAAGAGCAAGACCAACGCATTGCCGATATGGTGGAGCAGGAAGGCCGGGCGATTGTCATTGCTGTCAACAAATGGGACCTCAAGGAGAAGACGGCGGGAGCGATCGGCAAGTTGCGCGAGCAGGCGGAGGAAAAACTCACTCAACTCAGCGGCGTACCTTTGGTGGCTGTATCGGGTCTTACCGGTGAAGGCCTCGACCGGTTGATGCAGGCAATCGTCGATGCCTATGACGTCTGGAACAAGCGGATTCCGACCAGTGGACTCAACCGTTGGTTCGAACATGCCGCGAGCTCGCATCCACCGCCTGCGGTTTCGGGACGCTCATTGCGGCTTAATTACATCACTCAGGCCAAGAGTCGCCCGCCCACCTTTGTCATTTTCTGCACCCGCGCCGATGCCGTACCCGATGCGTATAAACGGTATTTGCTGAACTCTTTGCGCGAAACATTCGATCTTCCGGGAACGCCAATTCGTCTGACGCTTCGCGAGAAAGACAATCCCTACAAGGGCCGCGCGAAGCGCAAGCACTGATAGGCGTGAAAGACAATCGGCTAGATCGGAGCCTGAAACGACTTCAGCTTGCGGTCGCGATAGTCATAGAGCTTGCCGGACTCCGTGAAACTCGGCAGGCAAAGCGGCAGGATCGTTTTGGCGATCTCTTCGGGTGTCGGGAGCGTCAATGGATCGACCCCCGGGAAGGCACCGAGGTACATGCGTGTCCGCGTGGGGCCGGGTCCGAACAAATTGGCACGAACATTCGTAGTCGCAGTTTCTGCAGCATAAGTGCGCACCAGGATCTCCAGCGCCGCCTTTGACGATGCGTAAGGCCCCCAATAGGCGCGGCCCATGTGCGCGACCCCGGACGTCAGAAATACCGCGCGGCCGGCCTGCGACTGTTGCAGGAGCGCATCCATGCAGCGGATGAGTTGCCAGTTCGCGGTGACATTGACCGCAATCATGTTGTCCCAATCTTTCGGCTCGTAGTGCGAAAGGGGCGATAAAGTTCCCAATATACCGGCATTGCCTATCAGCACATCGAGGCGCTGGTAACGCTCATTCAGAGCCAGTGCGAGCCGGGCGATACCGTCGCTGTCCTTCACGTCGAGCGGCACCAGAGTCGCTGAACTGCCGACGGCCTTGATCTTATCATCGAGTTCTTCCAGCCCACCGACAGTGCGCGCGACCGCGACTATATGGGCCCCTGCTTGCGCGAGCTCGAACGCGACCGCAGCACCAATTCCGCGCGAGGCGCCAGTGACCAAAGCAATTCGGTCGGAGAGGGGCTTGGCTGCGCCGGTCATTGGTCCGGCCATGACTGCGATTAAATAGCTTCCGCCAGGAGCGACAACTGCCGCGGGCTAGCTTCCTGTGCGGCGAGATCGGTGAGCGGCGTCGGATAATCGCCGGTGAAGCAATGATCGGTGAATTGCGGTCGCACGGGGTCGCGTCCCTCAAATCCCATCGCTCGGTAGATTCCGTCGACCGAAAGGAAGGCGAGTGAATCCGCCCCGATAAATTTCCGCATGCCCTCAAGGTCGTGAGTTGCGGCGAGTAGCTTGTCGCGCTCCGGCGTGTCGATGCCGTAGTAGTCGGGGTGGGTGATGGGCGGTGAGGCGATACGGAAATGGACTTCGCGGGCGCCGGCATCGCGCATCATCTGCACGATCTTGCGCGAGGTGGTGCCGCGGACAATTGAATCGTCCACGAGCACAATGCGCTTACCCGCAACGACCGCGCGATTAGCCGAGTGCTTGAGGCGAACACCCTGGTCTCTGATCGCCTGCGTCGGCTGGATAAAGGTGCGGCCGACGTAGTGGTTGCGGATGATGCCAAGCTCGTATGGAATTTTCGCTTCCTGCGCAAACCCGATTGCGGCCGGAACTCCGGAATCCGGAACGGGAATGATCACGTCGGCTGGTGCTGGCGCCTCGCGAGCCAGTTGCGCACCCATCGTCTTGCGGACGTCGTAAACGTGACGACCGCCGACGATTGAATCGGGCCGCGAGAAGTAGATGTATTCGAAGATGCACGGCCGCTGCGCCATTGGTGGAAACGGCTTGTGCGACTGGGCGCCGTCTTCGTCGAAAATAACGACCTCGCCGTTTTCAACGTCTCGCACATATTGCGCGCCGATGATGTCGAGGGCGCAGGTTTCCGATGCCAGGATGGGGCAGCCGTCGAGCTTGCCGATCACCAGCGGCCGGATCCCAAGCGGGTCTCGTGCGCCGACCAGCTTCTTGTTGGTGAGACCGACGAAAGCATAGGCACCCTCGAGCTGACGCAAGCCTTCGATGAAACGATCGACGAAACGATTTCGCTTGGCCCGTGCCACAAGGTGCAGGATCACCTCGGTGTCGGTAGTGGACTGCATCATCGCTCCCTCATGCACGAGGTCGCGGCGCAGCTTGATGCCATTGGTAAGGTTGCCGTTGTGACCGATGGCAAAGCCGCCGGCATTGAGTTCAGCGAACAGCGGTTGCACGTTGCGGATAATCGTCTCGCCGGTGGTCGAATAGCGCACATGTCCGATCGCGGATGTTCCCGGCAGGCGGTCGATTACCTCGCGACGGGCAAACGCATCGCCGACGAGACCAAGCCGGCGTTCAGAATGAAAGCGCTTGCCGTCAAACGAAACGATGCCGGCAGCCTCCTGGCCGCGATGCTGAAGTGCATGCAGGCCGAGGGCAGTGATGGCTGCAGCATCAGGATGACCGAAAATGCCGAAGACACCACACTCTTCGCGCAGGCGGTCGGCGTCGGGATCGAACGCTTCGTCGGGCAGGGGCACGAGGTCTTGGTTGTCCATTGTTACCGCACGCTTGCTCTCGGTTGCGTCAATAGCTCCGACCGCTGGTCAGGAGTGTCGGCATCGTCCTCAGGCTTTGGTCTCTTCAGCCGCTTTAAGATGGTGCTCTCGGGGTCGTCCGGCAACATCGACATCAGCCATTGTCCAGTGTTTTGCAGCACAACTTTGGACTTGGCGCTACGCACCCATTCCGGCTGGCTGCGGTCGGGGACCAGCCATGCGAAAAAGAGGAATGCGACGACGACGATGATGAGGCCGCGCCCCAAACCGAAAAGAAAACCGAGCGTCCGGTCGAGCGCGCCGACCCGGCTGTCGAGAACCATGTCGGAAATGCGCGCTGTGATGATCGAGACGACCAGAAGCGTGCCCAGAAAAACGCCGCCCGCCGTCACAGCGGCTGCAACCATGTCACTGCTGAAATACTGCTTTGCCGTCGGCAGCAGCCGCGAATACGAATACAGCGTCACCAAGGCCGCGATGCCCCAAGCGCCGATCGATAGAATTTCACGCATGAAGCCGCGGATCATGGCAAGCAGCCCCGAGATCAACATGACCGCCAGCAGAATGATGTCGAGCAGCGTGATCGGCATCGGTTGCTCAGGCGCTCCGCGTGCTCAGGTGTCTGCCGTGGCGCCCGGCATACGGCCAGGGCGACGAATCCGGGCCAGCCATAGCGGCTCCAGACAGGGGCGGCAATGTCGACCTTAAGTGCTTAATTTTTGGCCCATTTCTGCGCTGGCTGCAGGGTGCCCAAAGGGGCCGCCGGAGCCGGTTTTGATGCGCCGTATATAGCGGGGCGCCGGGGCGCCGTCACCGGTCTTGTCCACCAGATTTGACAAGCCGGGGTGCTTTACCGCGAGCGGTAATATCCGCAACGAGGCCCGCAAGACTGCTGACGTCGGTAACCTTAAGATTCGGCTCAGCAGTCTCGACGCGCGCAGCCTCTGGGACAATGGCGCGATTAAATCCGAGCTTGGACGCTTCTTTGAGCCTAGCGGCGCTCTGCGCTACCGGGCGGACAGCGCCCGAAAGCGAAACTTCCCCAAAAAAGACGGCATCCGGCGGAAGAGGTGCGTTCGCAAGGGACGAGACCAGTGCCGCCGCGGCCGCAAGGTCGCCGGCAGGCTCCTGAATACGCATGCCGCCAGCCACATTGAGGTAGACATCGTGCCCGCCCAGCCGCACGCCGCAATGGGCTTCAAGCACAGCTAATACCATCGATAGACGGCTCGGATCCCAGCCGACAACAGCGCGCCGTGGTGTGCCGAGCGAAGTGGGTGCGACAAGCGCCTGGATCTCGACCAGCAACGGCCGCGTGCCCTCGACACCCGCAAAGACCGCGGTACCGGGCTGGCCAAGATCACGCTCGGATAGAAACAACTCGGATGGATTGGCAACCTCGCGCAGGCCCAAACCTGTCATCTCAAAAACGCCGATTTCATCGGTCGGTCCGAACCGATTCTTGACCGCGCGCAGGATACGGAATTGGTGCGAGCCTTCGCCCTCGAAGGAGAGCACTGCATCGACCATGTGTTCGACGACGCGCGGACCGGCAATCTGCCCGTCCTTGGTAACATGGCCGACCAGGATGATTGCTGCTCCGGTCCTCTTGGCAAAGCGGATCAATGCCTGGGCGCTCCCGCGGACTTGGGTCACTGTTCCCGGGGCGGATTCAACCGTGTCGGTCCACATCGTCTGGATTGAGTCGATCACGACCAGACGCGGCGTTTTCCCTTCAGATAACGTCGCGATGATGTCTTCGACCGATGTCTCAGCGGCCAGCTCGACGGCCGCTTCACGCAAGCCGAGACGCTCGGCCCGCAGCCGAACCTGAGCCACCGCTTCCTCGCCAGAGATATAGACCGCCCGGTGACCTGCGCGTGCGAGCGAGGCGGCGGTCTGAATCAGCAGCGTCGACTTTCCGATCCCTGGGTCGCCGCCGACCAGAAGCACCGAACCACGCACGAAACCGCCGCCGGTGACACGGTCGAATTCAGCAATCCCAGATACCAGGCGAGGGGTATCGTGAGCCTCCCCGGTCAGTGCCTCGAGAGCAAACAGGCGACCTCTGCCCGGTTTGCGACCCGGCCCGGACGGTCGCTCGGCGCCTTCCTCACTGAGCGTATTCCACTCACCGCAGGCCTCGCATTTGCCCTGCCAGCGGCTGAAGGCGGCGCCGCAGTTCTGGCAGACAAAGGTGAGGCTGCGTTTGGACATAGGGAATCGCCGCAAAATAGCCGCTCGCAACGCTAAAGCGCCCGCGAGAACAATACAAGAACATTTTTAACAACCCACTAATTTCGCGAGGAAATTGGACGTCAGCTGTCGCGGTAGATCCGGTGGTACCGGCGACCGAGGTTCACCAAAACCTCGTAGCCAATGGTCCCCGCAGCAGCCGCCAATTCATCGACCGCTATCGCGTCCCCGATAAGGGTTATGAAGTCGCCGCGTCGCACAGCATTTTCTGGCAATGCCGTCACATCGACCGCCAGCAGGTCCATCGATACGCGCCCGGCCAGTGGGCAACGTTTGCCGGCCACGATGGCGTCAGAACCAGGCGTCGCGTCGGAGGCGCTGGCCGCGCGAGGATACCCATCGGCGTACCCGACCGCTGCGATTGCAATTCGCGCCGCATGCTTGGCAGTCCAGGTCGCGTTGTAGCCGATCGTCTCGCCCTTCGGAACGCTTCGCACCTGCACGACACGCGCGCGGAGCTCGATCACCGGATGCATCGGGTTGTGGTGACCGGGCGTCGGATTGACGCCGAACAAGGCCGCCCCTGGGCGGACCATATCGCAATGCGCGCTGTTGCCCAGAAAGATGCCGGACGAATTTGCGAGCGAACCAGCGATGCCGCGATAAAGTAGGCGGACTTCACGGAAGAGCTCGATCTGGCGTTGGTTGAGATGGTGCGCCGGCTGTTCCGCGCACGCGAAGTGACTCATGAGTAACGTGATCCCGTGATTTTCGGTTCGGATACGGGGCGCAAGCGCCGCCGCTTCTTCGACGGAAACGCCAAGGCGGTTCATGCCAGTGTCGACATGAAGCGCCGCGCCACCGCGCCACTGATTGGCCGAGCAGAATGCGTCCCACTCTGCGAGTTCGACGAGGCTACCAATCACCGGCTGTGCGCCGACATCAGCGAAGGCCGCCGCAGTCCCAGGCAGCAGACCGTTGAGCACGTAAAGCGCAGCGTCTGGTGCGATGGTGCGTACACGTCGCGCCTCTGAAATGTCTGCGACAAAAAACGTCCTGCAGCCCGCTTTTGTGAGAGCACGCGCCACCGGCTCGACCCCGCAGCCGTACCCGTCGGCTTTGATAACGGCGGCGCACTCGGACGGCATTGCCTGTCGGCCCAACAGCTCCCAGTTTGCTGCGATAGCCGAAAGGTTGATTGTCAGGATACCGCCTGCGTCTGCCTTCGCGGGGCCAGGATCGACGCCGCCTGCCGAAGCAGAGCCCGCCGGCAAGTCAGGCTGCAAAGCGGTGTCGGTCATGGCATTGGGTTTAGCCGTCCGGGCGCTGGCAGTCTATGCCGGTAGGACGAACTCTTTAGGTGCGCTCGGGGAGGTAAGTGTCGCGCGCGAGCGAGGAAAATCGCGTTACTGCCGCATCGAATTGCAACTCGACAGTTCCGGTCGGCCCATGGCGTTGTTTGCCGATGATGACCTCGGCCTTGCCATGCACTTTATCCGCTTCGGCCAACCATTCCGCGAACTTGTCGCGGCTTGATTCCAAAGGTTTTCGCATCTGGTGGTAATACTCTTCGCGGTAAACGAACAACACGACGTCGGCGTCCTGCTCGATCGATCCGGATTCACGCAAGTCCGAGAGTTGAGGGCGCTTGTCGTCGCGGCTTTCGACCTGACGCGACAACTGCGAAAGCGCCAGGATCGGCACATTCAACTCTTTCGCTAAAGCCTTGAGCTTGGTGGTGATTTCAGTGATTTCTTGGACGCGATTTTCGGCAGAGCGCCGCGTAGAGCCTTGAAGTAGTTGGAGGTAGTCAATCACCAGCAGGTCGAGCCCGCGCTGCCTTTTGAGCCTGCGGGCGCGGGCTGCGAGTTGGGCGACCGAGAGACCGCCAGTCTCGTCGACGTAAAGTGGGATGTTCTGCAACTCGATCGAATAGTCCTTGATCTTCTCGAAGTCGCTTTCGCTGATGCCACCGCGCCTGATCTGGTTCGATGGAATTCCGGTCTGTTCGGCGATGATACGAGTAGCAAGTTGCTCGGCGGACATTTCCAGTGAGAAGAATCCGACAATGCCACCATTAACAGTCACCGTGTGGCCGTCGGGCTTCACCTCGCCGCGCCAGGCCTTGGCGATGTTGTATCCGATGTTCGTTGCAAGAGCTGTTTTGCCCATGCCTGGCCGGCCGGCGAGGATAATCAGGTCGGATTGCTGCAGCCCGCCCATCATGCGATCGAGATCGTCCAATCCCGTGGCGACACCCGATAACTTTCCGTCGCGCTGAAAGGCACGTGCGGCCATATCGATAGCGGTCGTAAGTGCTTGCGCGAAGCGCTGGAAACCGCCGTCGTAGCGGCCGGTCTCTGCCAGTTCGTACAGCCGCCGCTCGGCGTCCTCGATCTGGTTGCGTGGCGAAAAATCGACCGGTGCGTCGAAAGCCACATTCACCATATCCTCGCCGACCTGAATCAGCGCGCGGCGTATCGAGAGATCGTAGACGGTGTGACCGTAGTCCTCGGCGTTGATGATCGTCGTTGCTTCAGCGGCAAGCCGAGCAAGATACTGGCCGACGGTAAGGCCGCCGATATCGATACTGGCATCAAGGAACGTTTTGAGTGTCACCGGGGTGGCGAGCTTTCCGGCCCGGATTAGATCACGCGCGAGCTGATAGACCTTCTGGTGGATCGGCTCGAAGAAGTGAGCAGGCTCGAGAAAATCCGATACGCGGTAAAAAGCTTCGTTGTTGACCAGGATAGCGCCCAACAGGGCCTGCTCCGCCTCAATGTTATGCGGAGCGGAACGGTAGAGCTGAGCAGGTTCTTCGGCCTGCTTGCGGGCTGTCGAATCAGCGAGTGCCATGGACGTCGGTGCTTACCCGGAAATTGTGGCATAGCACGCGTTCTGTGGCCGCAACGTGCTGACGCTGCAGTTGTCCCGCAATTCACAAGCTGCATCGAGCGGTGGGAAAGCCCGGTTTTTCCTTGACCAAAGTCGGCAACGGGAGGTGAGTGGCGCGCTCTCTACTCGCCGGCGAGCCGCAACGGCGGCCGACGCTTGCTTTCCGCGTCGGCAAGGCGCCGCTCTTCCTGGGAAATATAGTCACGCGTGATCGGCACCACGCCTTGCCGCTTGGTCAACTGGATCTGCATGACCATCATATTCTGCTCGCGGAACGACATTTCGGAAGCAGCAAGATAAAATTCCCACATCCGCACGAAGCGCGGGTCGTAGATACGCTCGGCATCTTCCCGGTGCGCCAAAAATCGCTCGCGCCACGCTTTCAGCGTCTCAGCATAATGCAGGCGCAGGATTTCAATGTCCGTCACAAGCAAGCCAGAGTGCTCGATCTGGGGCAGAATTTCTGACAGCGCAGGGATATAGCCACCTGGGAAGATATATTTGGCGATCCACGGATTGGTGACGCCCGGGCCTTCCGAGCGTCCGATGGAATGCAGGACCATCACGCCGTCGTCGGCAAGTAGCGTCGCACATTTATTAAAGAATTTATCGTAGTAACCGACGCCGACATGCTCGAACATCCCGACTGAAACGATGCGGTCGAACGGCCCTCGCAGATCACGGTAGTCCTTCAAAAGGAAACTGGCGCGATCGCTCAAATGCTTCTCAGCCGCGCGCTCGTTTGCGATCGCATACTGTTCTTGCGACAGTGTGATTCCGGTGACGTTCGCGCCACCAAATTCCGCCAAGTATAGGCCAAGCCCGCCCCAGCCGCAGCCGATGTCCAGAACGCGTTGCCCCCCGGTCAGTTTCAGTTTTGCAGCAAGGTGACGCTTTTTTGCGAGTTGGGCGTCATCGAGCGATGTGTCCGGCGTTTCGAAATAGCCGCAGCTGTATTGTCTGTCGGCATCCAAAAAGAGTGAATAGAGACGCCCATCGAGGTCGTAGTGGTGTGCGACATTACGGCGTGCTCGCCGGGGACGATTGAATTGAGCAAGCCGCCGCCCGATGTATCGAAGCAGCCATTGTGGCCACGCCCAGTTGGGCAACCACATCTGCTGTCCAAGCGCGATCGCCAGCACGTCGGCAATCGTGCCTTGCTCCACGACCAGCGTGCCGTCCATATACGCTTCGCCGAATTTGAGCTCGGGATCGAGTAATATGCCGAGCTCAGCGGCCCGGGTCGTGAATCGAATCCCGACCGGGCTTCCGGTGCCATCACCGCAGGTAAATGTCCGACCACGCGAGGTTGTGACTTTGAATGTCCCCCGCCGGATAAATCGACTGAGCAAAAACTGAAGCAACCGGTCCATCGGCCGCCTCCATCACTCAAATCCGCTTGCTGCTATCAACATTGGCCCCAAAAAGGGCTAACGCAGCGGACCTACAAACGTTCGGACCGTGATAATTAATCAAAGTTCCATTGCAGCAGCAATCCTGCAATGAGGCTCATAAGCCAGCGCGGGTCACAATCGCGCAATAATGAGCTATCAAGGGTCTTTCGGGTGGGCGGCAGGGAGGTTCGATGATCAGCGGATCGTTGCGATGGCCAATAATCGGCCTGGTGGCCGTAATTCTGACAGGTCCGGCAGCCAGCCAGGAAAGGCTCGATAGAGGCAAGACGCCCGCCCAGCTGTTCGCGTCGGATTGCTCGCCATGCCACAAATCGCCACAGGGACTCGCAAAATCGGGCGGCCTTTTTGGTCTCGACGGCTTTTTGCGTGAACATTATACGGCCAGCCGAGAATCCGCGGCGGCCATCGCCAACTATCTCAAATCGATGGAAGGTGGCCCGGGGCGGGCAACCAAGCGGGCGACCAAGGGCGACGAAAGGAAAAAGCCAGTCGCCAAAACCGGGGAGGGGAAGGGCGCCGAGAAGAAGCCAGATGCTGCCAGCGAAGAACCGAAACCGCTGGGTATATTGGCGCCAGAGCCGAAATCGGGTGACACCAAGGCAAGTGCGCCCGCGACCGGCGACGTCAGGCCGGCCGAGGGCGGGAAAAAACCAGAATAGGCGTCACGCCTCCTCGTTGGTCTTCTTCTTCCTTGCTTTGGCTGCCTTGGCCGGCTTTGCCGGCGTGTCTTGGCCCTTCGCGTCCGGCGATGCAGCCTCGGTGTCTGGTTCATCACCACGCCGCGCCTTTGCTTCCGGGTCGAACATCGCTTCCGCGGCGACGGCCGCCGCCGCCGCTTCTTCTTCGGCCTCCGTGCGCCGCACGGTCACATCCTCACCACGCGCAATACGCTGCGCTTCGTCAGCGCTGCGCGCGACCGTGACGGTGACTGAAACTTCGACCTCTGGATGAAGTGCCAATGGCACCTTGTATTGTCCGATGGTCTTGATCGGTGCATTGAGCACGATTTGAGAGCGGCCAACTTCGGCACCATCCACCTTGAGCAGGCCTGCGATGTCGCGCGTAGAAACCGAGCCGAACAATTGCCCGCTCTCGCTTGCTTGACGGAGGACGATGTAGGTTTTGCCGTCGAGCTTGCTGGCAAGCGTACCGGCCTCGCCTTTAAGCTCAAGGCTCTTGGCCTGCAATTCGGCCTTCATGTCCTCGAAGCGTTTTTTATTGTCCGCAGTTGCACGAAGCGCTTTGCCGCGCGGCAACAGGAAATTGCGAGCGAAGCCGTCTTTGACGCGAACGACATCGCCCATTTGGCCGAGTCTGCCGATGCGCTCGAGCAGGATTACTTCCATAGCTGTTACTCCTCGTTTTGTTTTTTAGTTTGCTGTCTCAAGTTCAAGAACGGGTAGGGGGACTACGTTTGGCCAATACCCGATCTCGCAATCCGATCGCCGTATCGACGAGTCCGAGCAGGCAGAGGGCAAGCATTGGCCAGCCGAGTAGAATTACACCGGCATAGGTGATGCTGAGCACGAACGGGCGCGCGCTCGTTCCTTGTGTGATGGCGTGAAGCACCGCAAAGCCGAGCACGCCATAGACCAAAAGCAGGCTCGCCGCGACGATGCCACCGACAATGCCGAGCATGCCGTCGAGAAAGCTCAGGACGATCGCCGCAGCGAGTGCCGCGGTCATCAAGGGTGGAAAGCTCATTGACGAGAGCTGCGGCCAGGGACGTGCCAAACGGCCGGAAAATTTTACGACGCGCGCCGCAAGCCACAGGTTGAGCAAGTTGGTGACAGTCGCGAGTACGGCAGCTGCTGGAGGGATTGCATTGACCAGGAATTCAATCAGTCGCTCGGGGTTGCTTACGGTCTTGCCGGGCGCGCTATTAGCACGCAGAACAGTATTGAGCGCATCGCGCAAACCGGCACGGAAGCTATCCGCATCGATCCCGAAATTGGGAATGGCGATAATCACGACAAGAATGCCCAATGCCGCGGCCCATGCGACCAGTCTGCCCGGCGGATACCACTCAAACGACCCCGTGCTTTGACCGGTGCCGTTGCTGGCGGCGACCGGGCGAGCAAGCATTGCAAGATACCCGAGCCACCACGCGGGAAAGCCAGCTCCCGCAGAAAACGCGAGCAGGAAGACGGTGCCAAAAACCGCACCAAGGCCAAGCGCGCCCGCGAGCGCGGCAGTCATCGCGGCCCAGTGGCTCCAGCCCAGGCCCGCAATCATGATTGGCAGCGGTGCAAGATAAAATAGCGGGATCGACAGCAGTGAGCCGGACGTCACCGAGGCAAACAACAGTGCGGCCGCGGCGCCGGCGCCAATCCCTATAACTGCGATCTGTATCATCACGAGCTGTCCCGCTCCTCACCGAGCGGTTAGAGGCGGAGTTGTTCCGCCCCAACCATCGGCGCCCGGGATCCCCGGACGCCTCGTTGCGTTTACTGTATCACATAAGGCAGCAAGCCCAGAAAGCGCGCGCGTTTGATGGCCTGCGCCAGCTCGCGCTGTTTCTTGGCCGAAACTGCCGTGATGCGACTTGGAACGATCTTGCCGCGCTCCGAAACATATCGTTGCAGCAGCTTCACATCCTTGTAGTCAATCTTCGGTGCATTAGCGCCCGAGAATGGACAAGTCTTGCGGCGGCGAAAGAAGGGGCGGCGTGCGCCGCCCTGTGGCGCGAATGCCATGGTCTATTCCTCCCCTCCGTTGGCCTCGGGACTTTCCATATCGTCGCCTTCGTCACGCCGCCGGCGTCCACCGCGCTCACCGCGCTCACCGCGCTCATCGCGGTCGCGGTCAGACTTGCGCATCATCGCGGAAGGACCGTCCTCATGTGCGTCGACGCGAATCGTAAGATAGCGGAGCACATCTTCGTGGAGACGTTCCTGGCGCTCAATTTCGTTAAGCGCGGCGGGTGGCGCGTCAACATTGAGCAGAGTCATATGCGCTTTGCGATTTTTGCGGATGCGGTAGGTGAGGGACTTCAGGCCCCAATATTCGCTTTTCGTTACTTTGCCGCCCATTTGTCCGACGACGCCAGACAGTTGGGTGGTCAATTCCTCGACCTGCTGAGCGCTCAGGTCTTGGCGCGCAAGGTAGACGTGTTCGTACAACGGCATGAATGCCTTTCCCTTCTTTCAAGTCCTCGGTCCTCGATCCCGGCGCCAAGCCCCTCGAGCCCTTCGGGGAAAGGCTCGAATGCTCTGAAGGCGGAAGCACAGGACGCCGGGCCAATTGGCCCTACCGGATGATCGAAAGACAACCGGCCGTCCGTTCAGCTCCCAACCAGGATCGATGGAGCGGGCGGTTTATAGGGGTTTCGCGCGAAAATGCAAGCAAAACAGCGGCCGGCACTCCGATTCGCGACAACCGCTGGTTTGAAAGTTCCCAAGCGATCGCACCCGGTTGCTGGCTTAGCAGAGAAACGGCGACCCTCGAGTTACGCCACCAAGACACTGACCTATTTTCAGCAGCACTGATACAAGGTTTCCACGCGGGAGTGCCGCCAAAGGTAAACGATGCGTCTGGACTTTTCCGACGTTGCTCTGAGAGAAGCTGCCTTTAGCACTAAGCCTATGACATTCATCGATCAGGAGCCCAAAAATTTCCTGGGCGCTGTCGGGGGTTGAAGGTGCGATCCCCAATACTCGCGACCGGACGTGGAAAGTCGAATACCTCTACTACATCGACCTTGGGCATTTTGGCGCGTCCGGCATAGATACAGTTTTGGGCACCTATAGCTCGAGCACTCACGTCACCGATCACATTGCGCGTGTCGGTGTTAATTACCGTTTCCGCGAGAGCGCGCTTTTTTGCTCAGTTGAACGCATAGTTGCGAGCCCTGGCGCCCTGCGCCGGGGCTTGGCTTTTTTATCCGCGATGATGTCAGGCTTGGTATTGACGGTGGTTTCCCGCCGTTCCGTTTGGCTTGACATAAACGCTACCGCGGTGTCTTTCGGCGCGATTTTCTTGCAGAAGCGATTATTCACGGGCGAAGTATGACCACCGCTTTCGTATTTCCGGGGCAAGGCAGCCAGGCCGTCGGGATGGGCAAGGCCCTTGCGTCAAATTTCGCTCCCGCGCGACAGATCTTCGAAGAGGTGGACAGCGCGCTCGGCAGCAAGCTCAGTGCCGTTATCTTCGAAGGGCCGGCCGATACGCTCACCCTCACGGAAAATGCTCAACCGGCCCTGATGGCGGTCTCGCTCGCCGTCCTGCGTGTACTCGAGGTCGAAGCGGGACTGGATCTCGCGCGCGAGGCACAGTTTGTCGCCGGTCATTCGCTTGGCGAATATTCAGCGCTGGCCGCGGCTGGCGCCTTCACCGTGGCGGATGCAGCGCGTCTCCTGCGCACGCGCGGCCAGGCAATGCAGAAGGCGGTCCCGGTCGGTGTCGGTGCTATGGCGGCACTTATCGGGCTCGAATTCGATGTTGCTGCTGCCGTGGCTGCCGAAGCCGGACAGGGTGAAGTCTGCCAGGCCGCGAATGACAACGGCGCGGGCCAGGTGGTAGTTTCGGGAAACAAGGCAGCCGTCGAACGCGCGGTGGAGATCGCAAAAACAAAAGGCGCAAAGCGTGCGATGCTGTTGCCTGTGTCCGCACCATTCCATTGTGCCTTGATGCGGCCGGCGGCCGATGTGATGGCTGAAGCGCTCGCAAAAACGACAATCAAGCCGCCCGCGGTCCCCGTCATCGCTAATGTGCTGGCAAAGCCAGTCAACGAGCCCGGTGACATCGTGCGCGCGCTGGTTGCGCAGGTGACCGGAACGGTTCGCTGGCGCGAATCCGTCGTGCTCATGGCAGGTGCGGGCGTTTCAAGCTTTTATGAGATCGGTGCCGGAAAAGTATTGAGCGGGCTGATCAAGCGTCTTGCCGACGGCGCCACGACGGCCGCAATCGGAAGTCCTGAGGATGTCGCCGCCTTCAAGGCGGGGAGGAGCCCATGATGTTCGATTTAAATGGCAAGACTGCACTGGTGACGGGTGCAAGCGGGGCGATTGGCGGTGCGATCGCGCGTGCGCTCCATGCCCAAGGTGCGACCGTTGCAATTTCCGGAACGCGAAAGGAAGCGCTCGACGGTCTGGCGGGCGCACTCGGCAATCGCGTGTTTGTCCTTCCTTGCGACCTTGCGGATAAGGACGCCGTTGAGGCGCTGGTACCGAGCGCGGAAGAAAAAATGGAAAAGCTCGACATTTTGGTCGCGAATGCCGGCGTCAACCGCGACAACCTTTTCGTCCAGTTGCGTGACGAAGACTGGGACAAGGTGATCGCCGTCAATCTGACCGCGACGTTCCGGCTGACCCGCGCCGCCGTGTCCCGCATGATGCGTCGACGCTGGGGCCGCGTGATCGGGATCTCTTCGGTGGTCGGCTTTACCGGCAATCCGGGGCAGGGCAACTACACGGCTTCCAAAGCTGGAATGGTCGGAATGATCAAGTCTGTAGCGGCTGAGTATGCCAAGCGAAATATTACCGCCAACTGCGTAGCGCCCGGCCTCGTCGCGTCCGCCATGACAGACAAGCTCAATGAGAAGCAGCGCGAGGCAATCCTTGCCCGCATTCCCGCTGCCAAGCTTGGTACTCCGGACGATGTAGCCGCTGCTGCTGTCTTTCTCGCCTCGAATGAGGCGGCTTACGTCAACGGGCAGACCATCCACGTCAATGGCGGGATGGCTATGATCTAGTGCGCACCCTAAAAGTCGGGCAGTGATATTCGTGGCAGCGGCGGTGGATATGCGCGGTTTTCGGGGGTTGCTCGCTTGTCCGCCACGCGCTAGTCAATGGATTTGAAGTATGGTAACCGACTTTCGGCCCGGCTGGGGCGGCTAAGTGCGGAGTAATGTTCCGCAATTGGGGATCGTCTCATCACCGTCAACCACGACGAGGCCGTTTCGCGATGGTTGCGAACTGAGCTTGGCTCGCAGCCCAATTCATAAAGCACGAGGTTGGAACGATGAGTGACATTGGCGAGCGGGTGAAAAAGATCGTCGTGGAGCACCTGGGCGTAGAACCCGACAAGGTGAACGATCAAGCCAGCTTTATCGATGATCTTGGCGCCGACAGCCTCGACACGGTCGAGCTCGTGATGGCCTTTGAAGAAGAATTCGGCTGTGAGATCCCCGACGATGCCGCTGAAACCATTCTGACCGTTGGCGACGCGGTTAAATTTCTTGAAAAGAACGCCAAAAGCTGAGCGCTCTCCAAGCAGCTGCTCGATTGCTTCGCTCGTCAATGGCTTTGAGCTACGCGTAGCGCAGCGGCGGCAGTAGATGCGCTCGGAGCCGGCCATGAGACGTGTCGTCATTACCGGGATGGGGATGCTCACGCCGCTGGGTTGCGGCGTCGAAGCAACCTGGGCGCGACTCCTCAAAGGCGAGAGCGGTGCGAAGAAGATCGACACCTTCGAGGTTTCCGACATTGCCTGCAAGATCGCCTGCGTCATCCCGCGCGGTGACGGAACCAATGCCACCTACAATCCCGACCAGTGGATGGAGCCGAAGGAGCAGCGCAAGGTCGACGAATTTATCGTTTATGCAATGTGCGCGGCCCGTCAGGCACTCGACGATGCAGGGTGGCACCCCAAAAGCTATGAGGAGCAGACGACGACCGGCGTACTGATCGGATCGGGCATCGGCGGTATCGAGGGAATAGCCGAAACGGCGGTGGCACTTCACCAACGCGGGCCGCGCCGAGTGTCGCCGTTTTTTATCCCCGGTCGTATCATCAATCTTGCATCAGGCTTTGTGTCGATTGCGTTCGGGCTCAAAGGCCCGAACCATTCGGTCGTCACGGCGTGCTCGACGGGCGCTCATGCGATAGGAGATGCGGCGAGGCTTGTTGCGCTTGGTGACGCCGAGGTGATGGTGGCGGGCGGCGCAGAATCCCCTGTCAACCGCATCTCGCTTGCCGGGTTTTCCGCCTTGCGGGCGCTTTCGACCAATTTCAACGATGACCCGACGCACGCGTCGCGACCTTATGACAAGGATCGCGATGGCTTTGTGATGGGTGAAGGCGCGGGCGTTGTGGTGCTGGAATCAATCGACCACGCAAAGGCACGTGGCGCCAAAATCTACGCGGAGCTGATCGGCTATGGGTTGTCCGGCGATGCCTATCACATCACGGCGCCGACGCCGGACGGCGATGGCGCGGTCCGCTGCATGGGCGCGGCGATCCGCCGCGCCGGCATTTCCTCGGGTGACATCGACTACATAAACGCCCATGGCACCTCGACACCGTTGGGCGATGAAATCGAGCTCGGTGCAGTGCAAAAACTGGTTGGCAATACAGCTGGCCGCATATCGATGTCTTCGACCAAGTCATGTATCGGCCATTTGCTCGGTGCTGCGGGTGCAGTTGAGGCAATATTCTCGATTCTTGCGATTCGCGATCGGGTCGCGCCCCCGACGATCAATCTCGACAATCCGTCGGTCGATACCCCCATCGATTTGGTGCCCCACCAGATGCGCAAGCGCGAGGTCGATACGGCATTATCGAATTCTTTTGGCTTCGGCGGAACAAATGCCTCCCTGATTTTCCGTCGGTACGCGAACTAAAAAAAGCATCGACAGGATCCCCCCGCTTTCGCCATAATTTTTTCTAACGTGCGGCATGCGTCGGTGCTTCGTCGGCGAGGCGGGACAGCGGTGGTGACTGATGGAGCGGACGGGGTGAATTCCAATTTGCCGCCGGGGGCAAGTGACAACGGCCTGTCGGCTGCAAAGCCGCCAGTGCCACGCAGTCCACGTGCCGCGCTCGAGCCGGAACGTGTGCCGATGCCGACCCGCCGCTCCAGTCGCGCGCGTCACCCGATCATCGTGGTCGGGAATGCAATCTTTACGGTCTTAATCGTGATTTCGATTGGGGTCGGTGCCGCGTTGTTTTTCGGGAAGCAACGTTTCGATGCCGCGGGGCCGCTCGCCGATGACAAAGTGGTCAATATTCCACGCGGGCTTGGAATCCGCGATATCGCCGACGTACTGCAGCGCGAGGGAGTGATCGACCAACCCTACATTTTCATGGGTGGTGTCGTCGCCCTCAAGGCGCGCGGCGAGCTCAAGTACGGTGAATATCAGTTCAGTAAACATGCGAGCGTAGCCGACGTCGTCGACACGATCATTGAAGGCAAAGTGGTGCAGCATGCTTTCACTGTTCCTGAAGGACTGACATCCGAGCAAATTGTTGCGCGGCTTCTCGAGAACACTTCGCTCACCGGACAAATCAAAGAGATTCCGCGCGAGGGGACCCTGTTGCCGGAAACCTACAGGTTCACAAGGGGAATGACGCGCGAGCAGATTATCCAACGTATGCAGCAAGCGCATCGGCGTGTGCTGCAAGACGTCTGGGAGCACCGGATGCCGGATCTGCCGATCAAGACACCGGAGCAACTGTTGACGCTTGCATCGATTGTGGAAAAAGAAACTGGGCGACCGGACGAACGAACGCGGGTGGCCGCAGTGTTTGTAAATCGCCTCAAAAGTAGAATGCGACTGCAGTCGGATCCGACCATTATTTACGGGTTGACGGGCGGGAAGGGCTCGCTCGGTCGTCCAATTCAGAAAAACGAAATTGAGCAACCGACACCCTACAACACTTATGTTATCGACGGCCTACCGCCAGGACCAATTGCCAATCCGGGGCGGGCCTCATTGGAGGCTGCGGCAAATCCGGCGCGCACAAAGGAAATTTACTTCGTTGCCGACGGCAGTGGTGGCCACTTGTTCTCGGACAATTACGCCGAACATCAGAAGAACGTTGCGCGGTTGCGCGGTATAGAGAACGGCAAGCAGTGAGCGGCTTGCTCTTGTGACGCTTGGTTCGCACGGCTAAGGTCGCCACGCTTTCGAGAAAACATCAACGTGAGACCCTGCAGCCATGGCTTTGTCGAGCATGACCGGTTTTGCTCGAAGCCACGGCGTAGCGGGCGCTTACGCATGGGCGTGGGAGATCAAATCTGTAAACGCCAAAGGCTTGGACCTGCGCTTTCGCATTCCGGCTGGGTGGGATGCAGTGGAAGTGCCCTCGCGTACCCGCGGCACGGAAAAGCTCGCGCGGGGCACTGTCTATGCCAACCTCACTGTTGAGCGCAAAGGCACGCAACCGACTGTGAAGGTCAATGAGCCTGTCCTCGGTGCGGTCCTTTCAGCACTCAAGGGCCTTTCAGGGCAGGTGCAGGCAGCGCCGCCAACTCTCGACGGAATTTTGTCGCTCAAAGGTGTCATCGAGGTTACCGAAGAGGATGAGAGCGAGGAGGAGCATCGTGCCGCCGAGGCGGCGATTGTCTCCGGCTTTGAAGAAGCATTGGCGGCATTGCTCAATATGCGGCGGGCAGAAGGTAAAACGTTGGGCGGGCTGTTATCGAAGCGGCTCGATGAAATTGCGGCGCTCTCTACACGGGCGGAGAACGCGCCGGGGCGCAAGCCCGAAGCGATCAAGGCGCGCCTTGCCGAACAAGTGTCAGCGTTACTCCAGGCCTCGGAGCGTTTTGATTCGGATCGGCTCTACCAGGAAGCCGTCCTGCTTGCCGCCAAAGCCGATATCCGCGAGGAGCTCGACCGTCTTAGCTCGCATGTCGCGCAGGCGAAGAAGCTCCTGGCGAACGGCGGTGCGATCGGGCGCAAGCTCGACTTCCTGGCGCAGGAATTGCACCGCGAATCAAATACTCTGACCGCCAAGGCCAACGATCTCGATCTCACGAATATAGGCCTTGAACTTAAAGGCGTCGTCGAGCAATTCCGCGAACAGGTGCAGAACCTGGAGTAACAACGCGATGGCAGGTCGGGAAAAGGGAGAGAAGGTTGCCCGGCGCGGTCTGATGCTCGTTCTGTCTTCTCCTTCGGGAGCGGGCAAGACCACATTGTCGCGCAGGCTGCTCGACGAAGATAAAAACGTCGTATTGTCGGTGTCGGTCACGACAAGAAAGATACGTCCTGGCGAAAAAGATGGACGTGACTACCGTTTCATCAATCGGCGGCAATTTGACGCCCTCGTCGAGAAGAACGAGTTGCTCGAGTGGGCTGAAGTCTTCGACAACTACTACGGCACACCGAAGAAACCGGTAATGGATGCCCTTGCGGCGGGACGAGATGTCTTGTTCGACATTGATTGGCAGGGTACCCAGCAATTGGGCGACAAAGCTCCCAACGATCTGGTGACTGTTTTCGTCCTTCCGCCGTCGATCCCCGAGCTTAAGCGTCGCTTGGATAAGCGCGCGCAGGACGACTACGAGACGATTCACCGCCGTATGGCTAAGGCCGCTGCCGAGATGAGTCATTGGGCCGAATACGACTATGTCGTCATCAACCGGGATCTTGATCAGGCCCACGCCGATGTAGCTGCGATTCTGGCGGCCGAACGGCTTAAACGCGAGCGTCAACCAGGACTGTCGGACTTCGTCCGTGGCTTGCAGGCAAAGATCTAGTTCGTCAGTACGACGCGGCCAATAATTTTTCCGGCGCGCAGGTCATCAAGGGTGACAGAGGCCTGCCCGAGCGGCCGCTCCGCAATCGGCGGCGGCTTGATGTTTCTGGATCTCACGAGTTCGATCAGTTCACGCGCTTCGGACAGCGTGCCGGTTTGTGTCCCCTCGATCGACATTGCTTTAAGGGGAAACATCGCCACTGCCGTCGAATAGGCGCCGCCAATCAGTCCGGTGACGACGACCTTTCCACCTTTGGCCAGTACACCGGTTGCGAAATTTAACGACCCATGCGACCCGGCAAAGTCGCACGCAGCGTAAATACCGCCGCTTGCCTTGAGCAGGGCCTTGCGAGCGTCGGGATCAGATGGGTCGAAAGCTTGAGCCGCGCCTGCTGCCAATGCGGCATGGCGCTTTTTGCTATCGATGTCTGCAACGAAGGGTGCCGTGCCATACATTGCGCGCGTAAGAGCAAGACCCATCAAGCCGACTCCGCCCAGTCCAACCAGCAAGAGTGGTCTACGTTGTGCGCGGTCGGCGAGCCGCTTGAGTGCTGCGTAGGCGGTAAGCCCTGAACACATGAGGGCGCCGGCATAGCCTGGGTCCAATGGCGCATGGTCGATCAGGTAACGGGAGTGGGGCACAAGCACATGCGTCGCAAAGCCGCCATCAACCGTGATGCCGAGATGACGTGGCGCGGCGCAGATGTTCTCATCGCCCACACTGCACGCCGCGCATTTCCCACAACCGATCCATGGATAGACCGCGACCGGGGCGCCGGGCTTTGCGTCTGCGCCGGAGCCTGTGCTTTCAACCAACCCGGCGATCTCGTGCCCAAGCGTGAAGGGCAGGGTGCGCCCAGCCCGCACGTCAAGCTTCTTGCTATCGCCCAGCAGAAAGTAACCGTCCTGCATGTGGAGATCGGAATGACACACACCGCAACGCTCGACCCGTACAAGGACTTCAGTACCCTGCGGCCGCGGTGCTTCGATAACGGTCTCGCATAGGGGCTCGCCGTAAGCGCGCAGCGACTGACGATGCATTCGCATGGGCAGACCTTACACGCGACCTTGGGTCTGCCTAGCAAAAATATTTGCCATAGCGACGAAGCCGTCGACCGGAATCTCCTCGGCCCGTGCGGTTGGATCAATTCCCGCCAGCTCGAGTAGGGCGTTTGCATCGATGCCCAAAGTTTTCAAGCTTTGTCGCAGCATCTTCCGGCGCTGGCCGAAGGCCGCCTCGGTCACGCGCTGCAGTGCAACTGCGTCGCATTGCGCTGGCACCTGCTTCGGCGTCAGCCGTATCACCGATGAAGTGACCTTCGGCGGAGGGACGAAGGCCGAGCGCGCTACGTCGAAAAGGATCTTTGCCTCGGTGCGCCATCCTGCAAGCACCGAAAGGCGGCCATAGGATTTACTGCCTGGTGCGGCGACAATGCGTTCCGCAACTTCGCGCTGAAACATCAGCACAAGGGAGTCATACCACGGCGGCCACGGTTCCGCGGTGAGCCAGCCGACAAGAAGAGGCGTTGCGATATTGTAGGGAAGGTTTGCAACGACGCGGGCTCGTTCTGGACCGAGCTGCTCGCGCGGGTCAATCGCAAGCGCATCGCCCGCAACGATGTCGAGACGACCGGGGTACCGCGCGACGATCTCGGCAAGCGCATCGATTGCGCGCTGGTCGCGTTCAATTGCGATAACCCGCCGGGCTCCAAGTGCCAGAAGTGCGCGCGTGAGGCCGCCCGGCCCAGGACCTATTTCGACAATAGTGACGTTTTCGAGCGGTTCGGCTGCGCGGGCGATCCGGGCGGTCAGATTGAGATCGAAAAGGAAATTCTGGCCAAGGGATTTTCTCGGCCTCAAACCATGCTTGCGGATGACCTCGCGCAGCGGCGGCAGGTCATCGAGTTGTGTCATTATTTTGCCGGAACCAAAGCCGGCGCGGTTGCCGAAAGACGTGCGGCAAGCGATATCGCAGCGACCAGGCTGGAGGGATCTGCGGTGCCTTTGCCCGCAATGTCGAAGGCCGTACCGTGGTCGGGGGATGTACGCACGAACGGCAAACCGAGCGTGACGTTAACGGCATGATCGAACGCAAGCGTCTTGATGGGGATCAGCGCCTGATCGTGATACATGCACAAAGCAACGTCGTAAGCCGCGCGTGCCCGTTCATGAAAGAGCGTGTCGGCGGGAAGAGGTCCGACAGCATCGATTCCTTCGCCGCGTAGACGATCGACGGCCGGCGCAACAATTGCAGCATCTTCCTCACCAAGTGCGCCATCTTCGCCGGCATGCGGGTTGAGTCCAGCGACAGCGAGACGCGGGCGCAGGATGCCGAAACGCTTGGCAAGATCGTGCGCGGTTATGCGTCCAGTCTCGACCACAAGCTCGCACGTCAGTTTTGACACCACATCCTTGAGTGGCAAATGGATCGTCACCGGCACGACGGCAAGCTCAGGCGACCAAAGCATCATCACCGGCCGGTCAGCTTTCCCGGTCTGTTCCTGCGCCAGTTTGGCAAGAAATTCCGTGTGGCCCGGCTCGGCAAACCCCGATTGATAGAGCACGTTCTTTGCAACTGGGTTGGTCACGATCCCCGCAGCATGCCCTGCAAACACATCGGAGACCGCGCGTCGGATGGAGGCAATAGCGGCGGGCGCGCTTGAGGTGTCCGGCCTTCCAGGCTCGGCCGTCACGGGCAATTGGAGCGGTACGATTGGCAGAGCGTGGGGGAAGATTTCTGCTGCTTGTGCGGGAGTTCCCACGCTCAATGCGAGTTCGGATCCTAGCTGGCGAGCGCGTCGACGGACAAAGTCCGGATCCCCAACAAGATAGAACGGCGGTAGCTTGAGCTCCTCGCGGCGTCGCCAAATTCCGATCGTCAGATCGGGGCCGATACCTGCCGGCTCGCCCAATGTCAGCGCCAGTGGAAGGCCGCTCGGTCCGCTCATTACTTGTTCTTGTATTCGATCATCGCCGACTTGCGAATCTCTTCGAGAAACCTCTTCGACTCTGATTCAAAGCGCTTGGTAAAAAGCTGCTCCCGCACTTCGCGCTTCAGCGGAGATTCAGCTGTTGTTTCCTTCTTGTTGCAGACAGCAAACATCTGCAGCCCCTGCCCGGTCACTTCTGGAGCGGTCAGGTGCCCGACCTCGATGTTTCCCAGAATTTCGCGCAATTGGGGGGTCAGGTCCGCCGAATTGCGCGTGATCGGCTCCCGGATCGCCACATCCCGCAAGGCACGTGCCATAGCCAGACCTTCGTTGCACGACACGAATCGGGTGCGGAGATTGTCGGCAATCCCGCGCTTGGCTGAAATTGTGGCCTCACTTGAGCCTCGCGGAACCACGATAGTTACCGGATAAAGCGTATAGACGTACCCGACTGCTGAAGTCTCGCTTTCGTTGCGTTCCTTCAGAGCATTGGCGATGTCGCTCTCGCCGACCTGCAATGACGAGCCGAACTTGCCACGAACCAGCTGCTGCCAGGTCATTTCGGCGCGGATGCGCGCTTTCACTGTATTCGGAGAAATACCGGCGCGCTCAAGAACCTGGCTGAACTGTTGAACAGTGATGTGTTGTCGCGTCGCCATGCCTTCGAATGCGCGGCTCACTTCACCGTCGTCTACTTCGAGGCCATAAACTTTCGCTTTTGAAATTTTGAGACGGTCGTCAATCAGATCGTCGATGGTCTGTTGACGTGTCACCGTTTTGTGCGCGCTCGAGTCGAGCTTCATGCGTTGTTGAATGTCATATTCGGTTATGGGGGAACCGTTGGCTATGACGACGACCTGGGCAGCTGCGGGACAGGCAAGGACAATGGCGACCACCGCGCCCATGAACCACTGATATCGCGTCATCGATACGTTCAGCATCGAGATGTACTAGCTCCTAGGCCTAACGCGGGTATCCTACCGCCGTTTGCTCACCGACCCGCTGGCCGACGGACGTGCCACCTAGCGTCCGCAGACTGACTTGCAGCATGACCGTATGATTGGCCTGCACGTTTCCGCTATAGGTGTAATTGGTAATGTAGTTCAGGCCAAGGATCAGGCAATCGTCTACATAGCCCAGGCCAACGAGCGTTTGATCGAATTTCTCTGCAATGAGGTCGTAGCGTGCCGATCCCAACAGGACCCAGTTGGCATCAAGTTTGACCTGACCCGTTCCCAGGAGGCCCTGTCGGCGATTGAGAAAGCCAAGCTCAGGCTGGGGGGCGTAATTTCCATACAGCAAAGTTGCTGACCATCGATCGAAACCGACGCGGCCCTCGAGCTCGGTTCGCTGGACCTGGAAAGTATCATTGTTGAAACGGAACCGCGAGGTGAGCATGTAAGTACTGTTCGGTTGATAGGACACCCGTGCCACGTAGTCGGATTTCGTCGTATCCAGGCCGCTATCGAGACCTGTGTTGGTCGTGCCGCCCAGCGCGAACGAATTTTGCCCGAACAGGTTGTACGATTGGCCGAAGAGCACGTTGACAAATCCACCTTGATTGATTTGTGCCGTGTACTGCATGCCGTAGTTTGCGCGGCTACCGCCCTCGACGCGATCCCAGCCGGAATACTTGTCGACGCGGAACAGGTTACTGTCATCGAATACCAGACTTTGCGCATCCTCTGTTGGCCATCGACCGATCTGCTGCTCGTTCGGACGAAAGATCACTTGCGCGATCGGTTCGATCGTCTGCGTACCCCATGACTGAATATTGATGAACGGATACCGATATTCGAGTCCGACGGTTGGCATTGCACGCACGAGATTGTCGTCGCCCGTCTGAATGTAGTTGGCGACGCCGGGCTGGTCCTTGATCTGCATGGATCCCGCGTCGACCCTTACTGACGCGAACGGTGTAAACACCTGGCCAAACGGGTCGGTAAGCCTACGCCGCCATTGCGTCTCCGCCGAAAACCGGCTGTAGGTGCCAGGAACGCCGCGCAGCAAACAGTTCGCTGACGTTTTGATCGCGGGGTCCGCGGTCTGGGTGCAAGTCCCGTTGTTCAGGGCGCTCTGGGTTATCGGATCGAAGTTCGCGTCCTGGCGCGTGAGGCTGGTGAAATTCAGCCGGTAACCAAGCTCACCGCCAAGGATCGGACGATCAAAGGTATAGGTATAGTCGATCACCGGGTGAATGACCGGTATCTGGGTTTGCACGTCGGCTTGAGAGAAGCCGAAATAGTAGATAGATCGTGCATCGAAATAGCTGCGGTTACCCTTGCCGGCGATGAACGCCTGCGAGATCGCCTCGCTATAGACATTCTGGAACGGATCGGTCGCTCGGTATCTCGACAGGCTCGGATTGTAGTCCTGAAAGAACGTTTTGTCGGATAGCAGCACCCCGTCCCATCCCCATACCCATTTGTCGTTGAGCGCGAACAAGCCCGAGCTCTCCAGGCTTCCGCGGAAATCGCGATAGCCGGGAGTCGTGCTGCCATCGCTGCGAATAAAGTAATCCTTGTCGAGTTGGTAAATCCCCGCCGCACGAATTGAATAGGCGCCGTTTATCAAACGCTGGCGAAATTCACCTTGGAGCAACGGTCCCTGCTTCGTCGTGATCTTTGGCGCGAAAGTCGCATCGTAATCAGGGGCCAATGCCCAGTAGTAAGGGACTTCAATCGCTCCGCCGTAAACAGAGCTCGCCGAAATCGACGGCATGAGAACGCCGGTCTTGCGCTTGACCGTCGGATCTGGTGCCGAGAAGTAAGGCAGCCACGCAAGAGGCCGACCGAAAAATTCGAGCCGCGCGTCCTCGAAGTAGATCATTTTTTCGGTCTGATCATGAATGATGCGTGCAGCCTTGACCTGCCACAGAGGCGGCTTCTTGGGATCGTCCTTGCACGGCGCGCAGGCCGTATAGACGCCGTTATGAAATACGGTGAAATTGCCGCTGGAGCGTTCGGCGCGCGTGGCCGCCATGCGAGTCTGCTCGGGAGCATCGAGGCGCAGCGAGTCAACAAATCCGTCCCGGTAATCGTCCGACAAATCCATGATCTCGCCGTAGGTTACTTTGCCATCTTCCTCCGTGAGCCTGACATTGCCTTCGGCGTGAAGTCGCTTGGCCTTCTGATCGTAAACGACCCGGTTCGCTTCGAGAGTCGATCCGCCATAATAGATCTGCACGTTGCCAACGGCGGCAACGCGCTTGTTCGTGTAGTCGTAGGCGACCTCGTCCGCCCGAACGAGCATTTGCTTTTGCCCGGACCTTTCCCGGTCGATCGCAATCTGGGATTTTTTGGGCGGCGGCGGCCGCTGTGGAAATTGAAATACCTGCGCCGGCGCAGACACAACCAGTCCGTCGAAGGCCAGCAGGCCGAGGACGGCGGCGAGCATCATCAGGCCACGACAATGCAGCCGCGGCCCTGATGGACGAGCGCTGAAAAGCCCCGCCATCACCCGTCCTCCTGGTACAACAACGCAACAAATCCCGTGACGCCGCCAACGACCACAGGCAGCCAAGCCGCCGCCACGGGATGCATGAGCTCGGCCTTGCTCAAATCTTCAGTCACCTTCGACAGAACGTAAAGCAGAAAGCCGGCAGCTATACCACTTAAAACCATCTTTTGAATTCCGCCGAAGCGGAAGAAGCGTAGACTTACAGCAGCTGCGAGAAGAACCATCGCTGTCAGCAAAAATGGCCGCGCCAAAAGCTTTTGAAACTGCAATCTATAGCCTGCGGCCACGAGCCCCGCGTGCTCGGCGATCTGAATATACTCGGGGAGATCCCAGAACGGGACCGTCTCGGGCGTGGCAAAGCTTTCCCGAACTTGCTCGGCGGTGAGGTTGGTCTTGAGCCGGTATTCGGGTTCCATCGCAGGGACGGTGCCGAGGCCAAAGATCCGGGTATCGCGCAGGATCCATGCGCCAGGGATCAGAACGGCGGCGCGCGCTTCGATGCGCTGTTTGAAGCGGCCATCGATGTCAAAGACGTAAATCGACACCCCGTTTAGATTGATGCCTTGGTCGCGGCTACCGGCTGCGTTGATGATCGCCTGCCCTTCGTCGGTGCGCTGGTTCATCCAGAAGGTGCCGCCGGTTCGGCCGACCACGGCGGTAGTCTGCCCGAATAGCTCAGCCTCGAAACGCTTCGAGCGCTCCTGCAAAATGGCCGATATTGGATTGTAAATCGCGGTGGCGACGATACCGAAAACGAATGCGGTCACGGCAGCCGGCATGACGAATTGCCACGCGGACATCCCAGCTGAGCGGGCAACCACGAGTTCGAGCCGCCGAGACAGGTTGAGGTAGCAAGACATGGCGCCGATCAGCACACAGAACGGCAGGATGCGTTCGACCACTTGCGGTACGCGATACAATGAGGTCTTCGCGACAAGTGCGGCCGACACGTTCGGAATATCACTGGCACGCCGCATTAATTCGATGTAGTCGATCAACGCAACCAGCGCGAATATGCCGACAAAAACCACCAGCACTGCGTTGACAAATCGCAGCCCGAAGTACCTTGCAAGTGTTCCGGCAATGATCGGCATAGCGGTCACATCACGGCGCAACGAAACGTCGACCCAAGCGCTCAGTGAGCGCAGTGAGCCAGTCGGAAACGAAGGCAGGGGGCTCAATGATCAGGCCACGACGTATCACGTATAGCCCGGCGCCTATCGCGGCGGCGAAGGCCACATACTGCAGCGCGAGTATCCAAGGGATAGTCGCGCCGAAGACCGTCGAGGCAAATCCGATCAAACGCAACAGAGCGACGCCACCGACTGCACCGAGCATCGACAATGTGCGGCTCTGGCGGGTCGTACGGGGTGCGCCGAGGTAGGCATAGGCGATGACGACGAATGCAAGCGGGTAGAGCGGCGCCATCAGCCGGTCGTGCAATTCGGCCCTGAACTGGCCAGGCTGTTCGATGTAAAACGCGTCTTTCGGGTCGGGAAACAGCAGCTGCCAGAGATAACGCTCGCGGATCGAGTATTTGGCGGACTGCGCGCCAGCGAATTGCGACAGATCGAAGGCGTAGCGGTCGAAGACGACCATTGCAGGATCCTGCTGTCCAGTCTCTTGCCGCTGAACGATACCCTTTAGCAGGACCAGATAGGTCCCGCTTTCGTTGTCGAGCAGTTCGCCATTTTCCGAGAGAACCGTAATGCGCTCGTTCCGATTGCGTCGATCGTCTAGAAATATTCCAGCCAGTTGGCCGTTCGGACGCCGCTCACGGATGTGGATAGTCACACCGCTTTCGATCTGCGTAAAACGTCCCGGTTGCACAATGCTGCTTACGACGTTAGCGCGAACTTCGGTCAGCCAGTCGCGCAGCATGCGGAGACCTTTTGGTGCGAAATAGGCGCTGATCGCGCCAACGAGCAGCGACACCACCAGAGCGGCAGCCACGAAGGCGCGGAACAAAACCCAAGGCGACATGCCTGCCGCGTTCATGACGATGATTTCTGAATCGTTGGACAACTTGTTGAGCACGTGCGCGACCGCGATCAGCAACGCGATCGGTGCAATCACCAGGACCAGCAGGGGTATGATCAGGCCGGTGATCCCGACGAAGACGAGAATTGTCTGCCCCTGGCTCGTCATGATGTCGATGTCGCGCAACGCCTGCGTCACCCAGATCACGGCGGTCAGGCTGACGAGCACGATCACGAACGCACCAAGCGTGGTGCGCAAAATGTATTCGTTGATGGACCCCATCCGCAGCATCGTCCCCTGATCCGGCATAACCGGACCCCGCGCTTGGTTTCCCCCACCAAGCGCCGAGTGCGTTCAGCTTAAAACTCAACCCCCGTCAGACTTGCTTTGATCGCCTGACAAAATGGCCGGGCAAAGGCAAAGCCGTTGAACATGCACAACAAAACGTAAAGATGCGGCTGTTGCGGACGTGGGCAGCCGGCTCGGTTATTGGACTGATTAGGTATCAAAATACCGTATATTTGGCTGATTTGGCCGTCAAATCGACCGGACCCGTGGGGAAAACGCTGAAAGCCGGGCAATTGGCCTTTGCAGGGGCCGTGCACCGGCGCCATAAGGACCAGCGCATCCCGCCCGCTGCTCACCCCGGCCAGCAAAGGACCCTTTTTCGATGCCCAATGCCTTGAAGCTCGGTTTTGGCCCTTTTGCCGCCCCCGGAAGGGGCGCGCTGGTGGTGTTTTGCGACAACAACCTGAAATTCGGTCCGGCTACGCGCAAGGCTCTTGGGGAAGTGGCCGGCGTTGTGGCACGCGCCGCGAAGTCAGAACGGTTCATAGGGAAAAAAAGTTCGACCCTGGACCTCGTTGTGCCGACCGGGCTCAAGGCGACGCGCCTGGTCGTGATTGGCGTGGGAAAGGTCGCCGAACTCACGCCGAAGGACTTTATCCGGCTTGGGGGTGTTGCAATCGGCAGGCTACCGAATTCGGCCGCCGACGCGAGTATCTTCGCCGAACTGCCGGGCGGCGCCATGCGGGCTGATCAGGCTGCGGATTTGGCGCAAGGGGTGCGCCTGCGCGCGTACGCATTCGATCGCTACAAGACAAAGCGCAAAGAGGATGAAAAGCCACCCGCTGTTCGGAATGTCACCATCGCAGTTGGTGATGTTGCAGCCGTGCGCAAAGCAGATGCGCCGCGCATAGCGACCTCCGACGGCGTCGTACTGGCGAGAGATTTGGTCAACGAACCAGCCAACGTCCTTTACCCGGAAGAATTCGCGCGCCGCGTGGGGCTATTGAAAAAACTTCGTGTCGCAGTCGAAGTCCTTGACGTTGGGGCAATGAAAAAACTCGGTATGAACGCTCTTCTCGGCGTCGGTCAGGGTTCAAAGCGTGAAAGCCGCGTTGTGGTGATGCGTTGGAATGGCGGAAGAGCGGGGGAGGCTCCCGCCGCGTTCATCGGTAAGGGCGTCTGCTTCGATACCGGGGGCATTTCGATCAAGCCCGCTTCCAACATGGAGGACATGAAGGGCGACATGGCGGGCGCTGCTTGCGTCGTCGGGTTGATGTATACGCTTGCGGCACGCAAGGCGCGGGTCAATGCGGTCGGACTCATTGGTCTCGTCGAGAATATGCCAGATGGCAATGCGCAGAGACCCGGCGACATCGTCAAATCGATGTCCGGACAGACAATCGAGATTATCAATACGGATGCAGAGGGTCGGCTCGTCCTTGCAGACGTGATTTGGTACGCGGCGCAGCGTTTCAAGCCGAAATTTATGGTGGATTTGGCGACTCTGACCGGTGCGATCATCGTAGCGCTTGGGCAGGAATATGCCGGCATGTTTTCGAACAATGATCAGCTTGCCGAGCGCCTGACGAAAGCCGGAAATGAGACGGGAGAGCTGGTTTGGCGCATGCCGCTTGCGCCCGAGTACGACAAGATGATCGACTCCAAATTCGCCGACATGAAGAATACGGGCGGAAGCCGTTGGGGTGGCGCAATCACGGCCGCGCAGTTCATCAAGAGGTTTGTCGACGATAAGATTCCCTGGGCTCACCTCGACATTGCTGGAACAGGATTCGACTCGCGTCAGACGGATATCAACAAAAGTTGGGGGTCCGGTTGGGGGGTGCGACTTCTCGATCGGCTCGTTGCGGATCACTACGAAAAGTAGCTGGCGGGGCATTCACTTCCATGACCGAGATTCTGTTCTATCATCTGCAAGGGCAGAAACTTGAAAACGTTTTACCTGCGCTACTCGAGAAGTCGTTAGAGCGAGGCTGGAAGGTTGTGGTGCAGGGTTCGACTGAGGAGCGCATCGAAGCACTTGATGCGCATTTATGGACCTACCGCGACGATGGGTTTCTCCCGCACGGGACGTGGCACGAGTCCGAGGCGGCACAACAACCGGTGCTGCTTACCTGCAATGACGGCAACCCAAATAGCGCTACGGTGCGCTTTCTTGTCGACCGGGCGCCGCTTCCTGTTGACGTCGAGCGGTATCGGCGGATCGTGTTGTTGTTCGATGGCGAAGACGAAGAAGCCGTGGCGGCGGCGCGGGCCCACTGGTCCGACGTCAAGGCGAAAGGTCTTGAGGCAACCTATTGGCAGACGGACGAACAAGGGCGCTGGTCGAAAAAGGACTGAGCGAAGGAACCGGTCGGCCAAAGAACTACGAGCCAATGGCCGATGCATGGTAGGCCTTTGAACCACACAGGCTTGCCGCCCGCCATTGTGATGACGCAAAATACGTTTTAAGGGACAGGCAGATAGGTGATTGGGGTCGGTGGTTTGGCGGGTCAACGTACTTTGTTCAGATTTGTGCTCGTGTGCGGTGCCGTTCTTTTTGCCGGCGGCTGCAAGAACTCGGCGCAAATTTTCGTGGATCAGAACGAAGGCGGCGGCTGGTTCTCAAAACCAGTTGATGTCTTTGCTAAACCAGACTGGGCGCGTCCCAACACGGGAAGAGTCAACTTAGGTCCGCAAGGTCCGGTGGGCCCGGAAGACCTGGTGAGCGCCGATGGCCAGTGCGCGTCTCCGAGTGTGGCGACCCCACAAGCCGCAGAGTCGCCGTCAACTCAAACTGCGGCGTCTGACGAGATTCAGAAGCTTGAGCCGACGATGCCTCAGGTTGCAGGCGGTATCGCGCTCGGCATGACGGAATGCCAAACGGTGCAACGGGCGGGCATCCCGAGCAACGTAGCGATCAGCGCGGGCGACAAAGGTGAGCGCAGGGCGGTTCTGACTTTTCTGAGTGGACCTTGGCCCGGCATTTACACATTTGCCGACGGCAGGCTGAAGGTTATTGACCGCGCGCCCGAGCAACCAAAGCCTGCTGCTCCGGACAAAAAGACACCAAAGAAAAAATCCACTGCGCCAAAGACCGCGAACCAGAATTTCGAGCGCAGTTACGTCCAGTAGGGCGCATCAGCCGATTTTCCGCAGCCCTCCTTCGCCGGTCTCGCGCTGATAGATGATCAAGTCAAAACTTGGCGTTCTGTCATTGCCCAATATGCTGCTGACCAGCGCGTGGGCCTGGCCGCGATGATGGGTCTGGTGATTGAAGAAATGATCGAGCGCCGGCGCGAGTATTTGTTCGATGTCCTGCGGATTAACGAAGGTCCGATATCGGATGGGTTTTGAGAGGTCGCCCTCATTCAGGCTCCCGACGTACTCGTTGATCCGCGCGTCCTCGGAGCGACGTGCTGCGCGTAAGCCTGAAAAATCGTCGTAAAGGATGGCATCGAGACGCGCCGGTACCTCGCCCTGAGCGGTAAAACGCCGCATCCAGATGCGATCACCCACAAGCAAATGATTGAGTGTGCCGTGGAGGGACCCGAAATAGGCCCCTCGATCGGCACGGTAATCGGCATCGGAAATCTGCGCGGCAGCCTCGTAAAGCCGCTCGTTACACCAGGCATTGTACCCGGCGAACATGTGGTAGTGAGCCAGCATCTTTTGCCTCCTGCCCGGCGCTTCCTCCAATGAGGACCGAACTTGCCGCCTGAAATGCCCCCCGGTATAAGCCGCGCCACCCGGTCTCGCCAATGAAACCCCTTAAACTCATCGATTAGTTCAAGTGAAGGACGGCAGTAATGGCAGTAGAGCGTACTTTTTCGATTCTCAAACCCGATGCGACCGGACGCAATTTGACCGGGGCGATCAACGCCATCATTGAGAAGTCCGGACTACGCATCGTCGCCCAGAAACGCGTCCGCATTTCGCGTGAGCAGGCCGAGAAATTCTACGCGGTGCACCGCGAACGGCCATTTTTTCGCGAACTCGTCGATTTCATGATCTCGGGCCCGGTGGTCGTCCAGGTTTTGGAAGGGGAAAATGCCATCGCGCGCTACCGCGAGGTTATGGGAGCGACGGATCCGGCAAAGGCTGCTGACGGAACAATTCGGAAGATCCACGCTAAGTCGATCGGAGAAAATTCGGTCCATGGCTCTGACGCGCCTGACACCGCGGTCCGGGAAATCTTGCAGTTCTTTTCGGAGAACGAAATCGTCGGCTAAAACGCCAGCTAGGTCTGAAGCGCCAGGTCTGCGATTGCCGAAAGCAGAACCGCGAGCATAAGAACGCAGGAATTGGGGGAGGAAAGTAAGTGGGTTCAATGTCACAGTTCATGGATCCAGCGAGTTGGTGGGCGATGGTCAGTTCCGGGTGGAACGACATCGGTCACACGGAATTCTGGATCGCGCTCGCCAAGATCATGTGGATCAACATCCTGCTGTCGGGCGACAACGCGGTCGTCATCGCGATGGCATGCCGTGGGCTGCCACACCGGCAGCGGGTCTGGGGCATGATCCTTGGCGCGGGCGTTGCTGTCGGCCTGCGAATTATTTTTACCGGCGTCGTCGCATCGTTGATGACGTTGCCATACCTCAAGATCGTCGGCGGGTTGGCGCTGTTCTACATCGCGGCAAAACTTCTGGTTCCGGAAGACGCGGACGAGAACGAGGCTGAAGCGGCCGAGCACCTCTGGCGTGCTGTTCGGATTGTCGCGATTGCCGACATCATCATGAGCCTCGATAACGTCATTGCGATCGCGGCGGCGGCGGGCGGCAACATGGCGCTGCTTGTGATCGGCCTCGCTATCAGTATTCCGCTCATCATAGCCGGCGCAGCCTTGATCATGTCGCTGCTGGATCGGTTCCCGATCCTCGTCTGGGCGGGCGCGGCTCTGCTTGGCTGGATTGTCGGCGAGGTGATCGCCACCGATCCGGTGATCGCAAACTGGCTGACCAGCCAGTACGGGGCAGTGACAGCGCATCGGGTCGAGATCGGCGCGGCTGCGATCGGCGCCGCACTGGTGCTTCTGGTCGGTGGGCTTTGGCGGAGGGCCAAGCTGCGGTCCAAGCTTCAGCCCGAGAGCGAAGTTTAGCCGACAATGGGCTATAGTGGGGGCCCATGAATCAAGCGGTGCGGCTCCCAAAGGCGAAGCGGATTGGCCATTCGGCCTGTCCACATGATTGCCCGTCGACCTGCGCGCTGGAGGTCGAGATTCTCGACGAGCGCACCATCGGGCGTGTTCATGGCTCGAAAGACAACGATTACACGGCTGGCGTGATCTGCGCCAAGGTCGCGCGCTACGCCGAACGCGAGCATCACGCTGAGCGCCTGCTGCACCCGTTGCGCCGCACCGGCGCAAAAGGCTCGGGAAAGTTCGAGCGCATATCTTGGGACAATGCGCTCGACCTTGTGGCCGAAAAATTCATCGAAGCCGAGCGCCGCTACGGCGCGGAAAGCGTCTGGCCCTATTACTACGCCGGCACGATGGGCTTGGTGATGCGCGACGGCATCAATCGCCTGCGGCACGTCAAGAAATACTCCGGATTTCACTCGACCATCTGCGTCAACCCTGCTTACGCGGGCTACGCCGCCGGGATCGGACGCATCGCAGGCGTCGATCCGCGCGAAATGGCGAAGTCGGATTTGGTGATCATTTGGGGTACTAACGCCGTCAATACCCAAGTGAACGTCATGAAGCATGCGGTGCACGCGCGGAAAGAACGTGGCGCGAAAATCGTTGCCGTCGACATCTACATGAACGGAACGATGGCGCACGCCGATCTGCCGGTGCTGGTCAGGCCGGGCACGGACGGTGCGCTCGCATGTGCTGTCATGCATTGCCTTTTCCGCGACGGAAAAGCCGATTGGGAGTATCTCGAGAAGTACACCGATGCGCCGCATGAGCTGGAGGCGCATCTGCGCACGCGCGATCCGCAATGGGCGTCGGCCATCACCGGTGCGCCCGTTGAGACGATCGAGGAATTTGCGCGCCTGATTGGCGAACACAAGCGCGCGTTTTTCCGCCTCGGTTACGGGTTTTCGCGATCGCGCAACGGTCCGGCGAACATGCACGCGGCGAGCTGTATCCCCGCCGTGACCGGCGCCTGGCAATACGAAGGCGGCGGTGCATTCCATATCAGCGCCGACATCTACCAGCTCGACAAGACGCTGATCGAAGGTCTCGACGCGTGGGATCGTTCAGTGCGGATGCTCGATCAGTCGCGCATCGGAGCAATCCTGACGGGCGATCGGGAGGCGCTGCACGGCGGCGCGCCGGTCACCGCGATGATCGTCCAGAATACAAATCCGGTCTCAGTCTGCCCCGATCAGACGCTGGTAAAACGCGGCTTTGCGCGCGAGGATCTGTTCGTCTGCGTGCACGAGCAGTTCATGACGGAGACCGCACAGGTGGCGGACGTCGTGCTGCCCGCGACGACGTTTCTCGAGCATGACGACATCTATCGCGGTGGCGGGCACCAATATCTCATTTTCGGGCCTAAGCTGGTCGAGCCGCCCGGCGAATGCCGCAACAATCACGAGGTTATTTGCGCACTCGCGCAGCGGCTCGGCGCCGGGCATCGCGGCTTCACGATGACCCCACGTGAGCTCATCGATCAGATGCTGCGGGTGTCAAAGCGCGGCACGCTTGCCGAGATCGAAAGCAACAAGTGGATCGATTGCCAGCCGTCATTCCGGCAGTCACATTATCTTGATGGCTTTCCGTGGCCCGAGGGCAAATTCCGCTTCAAGGCGGACTGGCCGAACGTCCCGTTCCGCAGCCCCTACAAGAGCGGGCCGATCGCCGAGATGCCGCGCCTTCCGGACCACTGGACCTCGATTGAGGATGCTGACGATGAGCATCCCTTCCGCCTCGCGACGTCGCCGGCGCGCGGGTTTCTCAATTCGACCTTCAACGAGACGCCGACATCTTTGTCACAGGAAAACCGGCCGACCGTGATGATCCATCCCGACGATGCCAAGGCGCATGGGATCTCTACGGGCGACTATGTGGTGCTTGGCAACAAGCGCGGCGAAGTGCGTTTGCATGCACGCGCGTTCAAAGGCGTGCGGCGAGGGGTCCTGATCGCGGAATCGATCTGGCCGAACGTGGCCTTTGCCGACGGCTGCGGCATCAACACACTCACGGGGGCGGATTCGATTGCGCCTTACGGCGGCGCTGCCTTCCACGACAACAAGGTATGGATACGCAAAGCGCGCGCGGGCTAGTTGCCGCGCGCGCGGTTCTATCGGGTTCTTAGAGCTCTTTACCGATCAGACGGTCAACCGAATACGGACCACCGCCGCGCAGAGCAATCGCAAACATCACGATGCCCAGGAAAAGCACGTATTCGTAGCCGCCCTGACTAACCGAGAATCCCTTGACCCAATGGGCCGCGAACATCGCGATCAGAAGCTCGATCGCGATCGCCGCCGCAAAGAAACGCGTAAACAAACCAATGATGATGCAGATGCATCCAACTGTTTCGAGGAACAGGGCCGCATAAGCCAGAAACGTCGGCATTGGCAGGCCATAATTTGTTCCGAACCCGGTTGCCACGCGGCCGACGCCAGCATTGATCTTGCCCCACCCGTGCATGAACAAAATCGCGCCAATAGAGACGCGGATCATCGGATACCAAAGATCGGACACGGACTCGTAAAAACCGGCCAGACCCGGAAAAAGTAACTTCGGTTCTCCGCTACGTGCTGCCATCGAAATCCCCCCGGTGTTGATTGTTGCGCCACGGGTTTGTGACGCCGGTCGACGAATACAGAATTCTACAACACCGGATCGAGGTTGCTATTCACATCCGCGCGTTGCTGCAGCGCGAAAAAATTCACATCAAGAAACCGGAATCAGGCTGGCCGTATCGGGCACGGGAACGCCGTCAATTAGACAGTGGCCGTTCTCGACATGCAGGCGCCCCTCAGCCAATAACTTGAGTGCCAATGGATAGATCCGGTGCTCGACCTCGAGTACGCGCGCGGCTAGTTTTTCTTCTATCTCACCAGGCCGAACATTGACTGCTGCCTGAGCGATGATCGGCCCCGAGTCCATCTCAGGTACAACAAAATGGACGGTGGCTCCGTGCACCTTCACGCCCGCCTCGAGAGCCCGTCTGTGCGTGTCGAGCCCCTTGAAGGCCGGCAGCAGGGCCGGGTGGATATTGAGAACCCGATGCTGCCATTGCTTGACGAAGCCCGCGGTCAGTAGTCGCATGAACCCAGCCAGACAGACGATATCGATGCGATTTTTTTCGAGCGCGGCCTGCAATGCACGCTCGAAGGCCGCTCGGTCTTTGCCGTAGACGGTGTGATCGACGACCTCGGTAGCTATGCCGCTAGCTTGCGCGACGAGGAGTCCACCGGCATCCGGACGATTTGAAATCACCAGCGAGATTTCGGCAGGGTATGTCTTGTCCTTCGCCGCTTCGATCAGAGCGGCCATGTTGGACCCGCGGCCGGAGATGAGAACAGCGACCCGCTTGCGGTTCATGCCTCACCCGAGATTGAGCTTGCCGTCGTAGACGACACGTTCTTGGCCTGATGTCTTGATGACGCTTCCGAGGGTCACGACTTTTTCGCCCGAGCGCGCAAAAGTTTGCGTGACGGCATCGGCGTCCTTTGCGGATACGATGACGATCATTCCGATGCCACAGTTGAACGTGCGCAGCATTTCGTCCTGCGCAATTTCACCGGCACTGGCGAGCCATTTAAAGACAGGTAGAACAGGCACGGCCGCGAGATTGATGCGGGCACCCAGGTCTTTTGGCAGCACGCGTGGGATATTGTCGGGGAAGCCGCCGCCGGTGATATGTGCGATTCCCTTCACCGCTTTCGTGCTTCGGATCGCTGCCAGGCACGATTTCACGTAAATCTTGGTGGGAACCAGAATCGATTCACCAAGGCTCTCGCCGGTCACGAACGGCGCGGGGGCGCTCCAGTCAACTCTGCTTCGTTCGACGACCTTGCGAACCAGTGAGTAACCGTTGGAGTGGACGCCGGAAGAAGCAAGACCGATAACGGTGTCACCTTCAACTATATCGTTGCGCGGCAACACCGCATCCCGTTCGACTGCACCGACAGCGAATCCCGCAAGATCGTAATCGTCGCCCCGGTAGACGCCTGGCATTTCCGCGGTCTCGCCGCCGATCAGCGCGCAACCGGCCTCGCGACAGCCGGTGCTGATCCCGGCGACAACGGCTGCGCCGAGCTCTGGCCTGAGCTTTCCACACGCGTAGTAGTCAAGAAAGAACAGGGGCTCGGCCCCCTGAACGACCAAATCGTTCACGCTCATTGCGACCAGATCGATGCCGATGGTGTTGTGCCGACCGGTTTCAATGGCGACCTTGAGTTTGGTACCAACACCATCCGTTGCTGCGACAAGGACAGGATCCCGGTAGCCAGCCTGTTTGAGATCGAATATCCCTCCAAATCCGCCGATCTCTGAATCGGCGCCGGGCCGTGCCGTGGCGCGCACGAGAGGCCTGATCAGCTCCACCATGCGGTTGCCGGCGTCGATATCAACACCGGCTTGCGCGTAAGTGAGCCCGCGCCGTTTTCCTGCCATGACACGCCCTCGCAACGCATGATCCGGGGTGCACCGAATTCCGGAAAAGATCATGCGCAGGCAAAATGTTACGGTGGGGTCCTACGTTGGAATCGCAAGTCGCGCAATGGTCCAGGCGCCGTTATACTCTGCCCGAAGGATTGACGCTGTTCCGGCATCTGACGCCGGGGTGCGCGCGCGAGCCGGGATTGCCTTGAGTATTCCTAATCTCATTACGTTAGGTCGCATTTTGCTGGTGCCGATCGTCGTTTGGGCGATTGCATCCGGCGAACAATACATTTGGATTGCATTCGTTTTATTCCTGGCCGCCGGCGTAAGCGACGCGGTCGACGGATATCTCGCAAAACGCTTCCAGATGACGACCGAGCTCGGGGCATATCTCGACCCGCTTGCGGACAAAGCGTTGATCGTTTCGATCTATCTCACCTTGGGGATAAAGGGCTTAATTCCCGGATGGCTGGTGATCTTGGTTGTCTCGCGTGACATCATGATCGTAGGCGCGGTTATGCTGTCCTGGCTGGTTGGGATACCCATCAAGGTCAAGCCGTTGCTGATATCCAAACTCAACACGGTTGCGCAGATCGTGTTTGCCTGCGTGGTACTTGGAACAGTCGGCTTCGGCTATTCGTTTCCGACACTGACTACAGTACTCATGGCCATTGTCGGCGCGTTGACGCTGCTTTCAGTTGCCGCGTATGTGGCCGAATGGGTACGCCACATCAATTCGACGGCTGCGAAACTTTGAGCCCGCGGTCGCCAATACGTTCACGCCGCAAGCCCGTGCTCGATCAGGGCGTGATCGAATACCACCTCATCTTCTGGCTGATCGTGCTCGCGCTCGTTGTCTTGGCGCTGTGGCTGTTGAGCGAAATACTGCTGCCCTTTGTCGCTGGCCTGGCAATCGCATACCTGCTGACCCCGCTTACCGACCGCCTGGAGCGATTTGGCATCAATCGGTTGGCGGCAGCACTCATCATCATTGCGATCTTTGTGCTCGCGCTTGTTTATCTGATCCTGCTGGTTGCGCCGATCGTCGGCAGTCAGCTGACATCCTTTATCGACAGTGTGCCTGGCTACGTAACGACACTGCAGGCACTTCTGGGCGATCCGAGCTGGCCGTGGCTGCAAAAACTGCTGGGCGCTGGTTTCAGCGCAGACAAATCAATCGGTGATCTGATGACGCAGGGCGTCGGTTGGTTGACGACGTTCCTGCGCTCGTTGTGGTCCGGCGGACGCGCGCTGGTCTCAGTATTCTCACTTATCGTCGTGACACCCGTTGTAGCTTTTTACCTGATCTACGACTGGCACCGCATGGTCAAGAGTGTTGACGGTTGGATCCCGGTTCAGCACCGCGAAACTGTACGCGAACTGGCCCGCGAGATTGATGCTGCGATTTCCGGGTTTTTCCGCGGGCAGACTGCGGTATGCCTTATCCTCGGCTCTTTTTACGCCGTCGCACTCACGTTTACCGGACTCAATTTCGGTCTGCTCATCGGAATTATTTCGGGCCTGATCACTTTCATCCCCTACATAGGATCGATGACCGGTCTTGTCCTTTCGCTCGGCGTGGCCGTTGCGCAGTTTTGGCCGGCCTACGGGTTGATTGCGATCGTGCTAAGTATTTTTCTCGTCGGACAATTTATTGAAGGCTATGTTCTCGCACCCAAACTTGTTGGCGAGAGCGTGGGGTTGCATCCCGTTTGGGTCATCTTTGCACTACTTGCCTTCGGCTACCTGTTTGGATTCGTCGGGTTGCTGGTGGCTGTCCCGCTTGCGGCCACAATCGGGGTACTCACTCGCTTTGCGCTACGTCGTTACTTGCAAAGCTCGCTCTATTCCGGGGAAGAAGCGGATTGACTGGCATGAACAGTTCTGTGTCCCCGCGCCAGCTTTTGCTGGCGCTTGATCACTCCGTAAGCTTCTCCCGCGAGGACTTCTTGCAGGGTCCGCCAAATTTGGCCGCATTCAATCTGGTCGAACGGTGGCCGGACTGGCCCGACCGGATCGTTGCCTTGGTCGGCCCGCAAGGCTCGGGCAAGAGTCATCTCGCAGCGATCTGGGCAGAGGTAGCCGGCGCGCGTGTGCTGTCCGCGAAATTGCTGCCACATATCGATTTGCCCGCCGCTTTTGCAACCGGCACCCTTGTGCTCGAAGACCTCGAATTTGAAGGCCTCGACGAGCGCGCGCTCTTTCATTTCCTCAACCTTGCGCGCGAGCAGGCGGCCTACGTCCTTGTCACATCGCGATCACCGCTCACGACATTTCCCGTAGCCGTTCGCGATCTCGCTTCCCGCATGCGCGCAGTGCCAAGCGTGGCGCTGGCTGCGCCCGATGACGCGCTGTTAAGAGCGCTGATCATCAAGCTGGCGGTCGACCGGCAGATTGCCGTCGATGAGGCGCTCGTCGGCTTTCTTGCCAATCGCATCGAGCGGTCGTTCGCCGCAGCCCATCAGGCTGTCCGCCGCCTTGACGAAGAGGCGATGCGCCGCCACCGGCCTGTGACGCGAGCGCTCGCAGCGGAACTGTTTCGCGTTCCTTAACGTCGATATGCGAGGCTTGACGCAACCGCCGAGCGGGACTGTCATGTAGCAGCCATGTTTCTCGGCTAGAGCCTGTTTCTGGACTTTTCAGATGGCTGATCGCGGCCAAGCTACTGCCTCGGTTGAAGAAATCTCGTCGGTCGGCGGCCATGCGAATGTCGCTGCGCCAGCCGCGGATAGCGCGCCGCAATCGTTGAGATCGCAGCCGGCGCGGTTCATCAACCGCGAGCTGTCCTGGCTGCATTTCAATCGCCGTGTGCTGGAAGAGGCGGCAAACGCACAGCATCCATTGCTCGAGCGGGTGCGATTTCTGTCGATCTCCGCCAACAACCTCGATGAACTCTTCATGGTGCGCGTGGCCGGCCTCAAGGGTCAGCTGCGCGAGGGTATCCTTACCCAGAGTCCGGACGGCCTGACACCGGCAGAACAGCTGTCGCGTATTGGTGAGGCGGTGTCGCAACTCGCGCGCGACCAGCAGCAGCGTTGGATCGAGTTGCGGCCGGAACTTGCGGCCGCCGGGGTTGTTCTGGTTGAAGGCGCCGACATCAAGAAATCCGATCGCGGCTGGCTTGAGGAACACTTTCTCACGCACATATTCCCGCTGCTGACGCCACTCGCGATCGACCCCGCGCATCCGTTCCCTTTTATTCCAAATCTGGCCTTTTCCATCGCCTTGCAGCTTGCGCGTAGCAAGGACGGCAAGGCGATGAACGCGTTGATCCGCATGCCGCAAAAGATCGAGCGGTTCATCAGACTACCAAGCAGCGGCGATCAGGGAATCCGGCTCATCACGCTTGAAGAGGCGACCGCGCTGTTCATTGGCCGGCTGTTCCCCGGATATACTGTCAAAGGTCACGGAACATTCCGCGCGATCCGGGATTCCGAGGTTGAAATCGAAGAAGAAGCCGAGGATCTGGTGCGGCTTTTCGAGACTGCCCTCAAGCAGCGGAGACGCGGTTCAGTGATCCGTCTCGAGCTTGAGGCGTCAATGCCGGGCGAATTGTGCAATTTCGTGCAGCGCGCACTGGCAGTCGCCGACGACGAAGTCTTCAGGGTCAATGGCGTGCTGGCGCTGAACGACCTCAATCAACTGACCAAAATCGACCGCCCTGACCTTGAATTCGTACCTTACAACCCGCGCTATCCTGAACGCATCCGCGATCACGGTGGCGACTGCTTTGCGGCCATCCGCCAAAAAGATCTGGTGGTTCACCATCCCTATGAATCATTCGATGTGGTCGTTCAGTTTCTGCAGCAGGCTGCGCGCGATCCGAACGTCATGGCCATCAAGCAGACGCTTTATCGTACGTCGGCGGAATCCCCGATCGTGAAGCAGTTGGTCGAGGCGGCGGAAGCCGGAAAGTCGGTGACTGCGCTGGTTGAGCTGAAGGCGCGGTTTGACGAGGAGGCCAACATCCGGTGGGCGAGGGATCTCGAGCGCGCCGGCGCGCAGGTCGTCTACGGTTTCATCGAGCTGAAGACCCACGCCAAACTTTCCCTGGTCGTGCGCCGCGAGGCCGGTGAGCTTGCGACCTATGTGCATGTCGGGACCGGCAACTATCATCCTGTCACGGCGCGCATCTACACTGATCTGTCATTCTTTACGGCGGACGCGGTCATCGGGCGTGATGTGGCCCGCATCTTCAACTACATCACCGGCTATGCCGAACCGGCCGAACTCGAGCGGATGGCGATCTCACCGATCAACTTGCGCAAGCGGATCCTTGACCACATCGCGCAGGAAATTGCCCATGCCAAGGCAGGAAGGCCGGCGGCGATCTGGATGAAAATGAACTCGCTGGTCGACCCGGGCATTATCGATGCGCTTTACGATGCTTCGGGCGCAGGCGTTTCCATCGACCTCGTCGTGCGTGGAATCTGCTGCCTGCGGCCGGGGGTTCCCGGTCTGTCAGAAAATATCAGGGTCAAATCCATCGTAGGCCGGTTTCTCGAGCACGGCCGTATTTATTGCTTTGGCGCAGGTCATGCGTTGCCGCACCCGAAAGCTGCGATTTATATTTCCTCCGCTGACATGATGCCTCGCAACCTGGATCGGCGTGTCGAGGTCCTGTCTCCGATTCTCAATGCCACCGTGCACGAGCAGGTTCTCGGCCAGATCATGGTCGCGAACTTCAAGGATAACGAGCAGAGCTGGAAGCTCTTGCCCGATGGCAGTTCCACGCGCATAAAGGCCGCCCCGGGCGAGGAACTCTTCAACGCCCATAAGTACTTCATGACAAATCCGAGCCTGTCAGGCCGTGGGAAATCGCTCAAAGAATCGTCGCCGCGCAGCCTTATACGCCGCCTCATCGAAGGGGCGTAAGCGTTCTTCCGCTATCATCCCAAAGGGCCGGCTTGACCACGGGCCGCCGATCGCCGTCATCGACATCGGGTCGAACTCGATCCGCCTCGTTATCTACGAAGGTTTGACTCGCGCGCCGACACCGATCTTCAACGAGAAGGTCTTGGCAGGGCTGGGGCGGCAGGTGCAGTCGACCGGCTTGTTGCCCGCGGATGCCATCGAGACCGCTCTCGATGCATTGAAACGCTTTCGCGCCCTGTGTGACATCCTGCACGTTCGGCGCATCTGGGCGATCGCAACGGCGGCCTGTAGGGACGCGCGCAACGGGCGCGCATTCATTGCCGAAGCCGAACGAATCTGCGGCGCTCGTATTTCGATCCTCTCGGGCAAGCGTGAGGCTCATCTCACCGCGCTTGGCGTTGTCTCCGGCATTCACAAGCCGGACGGTATCGTCGGCGACCTCGGCGGCGGGTCGCTCGAGCTTGTGGACGTTCACGGTACGCGCGTGCGTGGTGGTGTGACACTGCCTTTGGGCGGCTTGGCCCTGCAGGACATCACCGGCAAATCGCTGAAAAAGGCGGAAAAATTCGTCGAGGAGGCCTTCGAGGACCTCGACATGCTGCACGATGGTGAAGACCGCACCTTTTATGCCGTTGGCGGCACCTGGCGTGCGCTGGCGCGCCTTCACATGTGGCAGACCGGCTATCCGTTCCACATCATGCACAATTACCGGATTTCCGCGCGCGAGGCGCAGGAATTCTCCCGGCTGGTGCATCACGTCGATCCGGAAACCTTGTCGAAGATCGAAGTTGTCAACGCCGCACGCAGGCCGCTGCTCGCCTATGCGGCGCTGGTCATGGAAAATCTCGTCGAAACCATCAAGCCGAGACAGGTAATCATTTCGGTGCTCGGCGTACGCGAAGGTTTGCTTTATACATTGCTGAACGCGCGCGAACGCGCGCGCGATCCGCTTATTTCGGCTGCGGCCAACCTCAACGTGCTGCGTTCACGCTCTCCAGGCCACGGCAAGGAGCTGATCGCGTGGACCGACCGCTTTATTGCGTCATCAGGGCTGGAAGAGACCGCGGACGAGGAACGGCTACGGCATGCCGCGTGCCTGCTCGGCGACATTGGTTGGCGCGCGCATCCGGACTATCGCGGCGAGCAGTCGATGAACATCATCGCGAATGGTGCGTTCGTGGCGATCGATCACCCGGGTCGCGCCTATCTCGCGCTGTCGGTCTATTTCCGCCACGCAGGTTTGAGGGAGGAGGACCTGTCGCCGCGGCTGCGCGAGCTCGCGACGACCCGGATGCTTGATCGTGCACGCGTGGTTGGCGCCGCCATGCGCGTCGCTTATATCCTGACCGCGGGGCAGGCCGGGGTGCTTCCAAAAACGCCAATGCAGGTCAAACGCGGCAAGCTCATTCTCAAACTGCCGGGTGCATACAGCGAGCTTGCAAGCGACCGGCTGGCCAGCCGGTTGCGACAATTGGGAAGACTGGTTGGCCGCGAGTCGACGATCGAAGCGTAATTGGCCCGACGGCGTCAGTTTTTCTCCACCGTCACGACCTTTCCCTTGTTGACGGCGAGCGCCAGCCGCCCGTGCTTGAGCGCGAGCGCTTTCTCGCCGAACAATTCACGGCGCCAACCCCTCAGCGCGGGGACGTCCGCTTCGTCATCGCTGGCGATCCGGTCGAGCTCGTCGACTGTCGCAATAACCTTGGCGGCGACACCGTGCTGCTCGGCAGTCATGCGCAGCAGGACCTTGAGTAATTCGACCGTCGCAGCGCCGTTAACTGCCGGGCGAAAACGTTCCAGGCGCGGTAGCGTCTTCGGATCGCGCTCAACCCCGCGTTTGACCGCCTCGAGGATCTGTTCGCCCCAACGCGACCGCTCGAAACCCTTCGGCAGCGAGCGCAGATGGCCAAGTCGTTCTGTCGTCGTTGGGGCCTGGACCGCGATATCTCCGATGACATCGTCCTTGAGCACGCGTCCGCGCGGCACGTCACGCACCTGCGCCTCGCGCTCGCGCCACGCCGCAACTTCAATGAGTACGGCCAGCTCTTTCGGTTTGCGCACGCGGCTTTTCAACCGCTCCCAGGCGCGTTCGGGGTCGGCCCGGTAAGTGTCGGGCGAGGTGAGAACATCCATTTCCGCCTCGACCCAGCTGCTGCGTCCGCGGTCTTCGAGGTCTTCGGCAAGTTTGAGATAGACGGCACGCAAATGCGTGACATCGGACAGCGCGTAAGCAATCTGCGCGTCGCTGAGCGGTCGGCGGGTCCAATCGGTGAATCGGTGGGACTTATCCAGCGTGTCGCCGGTAATGCGCTGCACCAGCTGGTCGTAGGAGATCGAGTCGCCATAACCGAGGACCATGGCCGCAACCTGCGTGTCAACGATCGGATGAGGAATCTTTCGCGCCAGATTCCAGACAATTTCGATGTCCTGGCGGGCGGCGTGGAAGACCTTGGTGACCTTTTCGTCCGCCATCAGCTCGAAAAAGGGGGCGAGATCGATACCCCCCGCCAAGGCGTCAATCACGACGGCCTCATCAGGCGAAGCCATCTGCGCCACGCACAGCAACGGATAGTAGGTGGTTTCGCGGAGGAATTCGGTATCGACCGTCACGTAGGGGTGTTTAGCCGCCCGCGCGCAAGCCGCCGCTAGTTGGTCGGTGGTCGTAATAAGGTCCATTGCCGGGCTGACACTAACCCCATCAGGGTCCGTCATGGCAACCCGATTATTTTCCGCGCGCGCGAGACATCATGATGAATTCCCACGGACTCGGCATCGCGCCCACCGGCACTTCGATGAGGGTTGGTTCGCGCCGCGCAATAGATTCGCGCAAGGCGACGCGCAACTCGTCGGGCCCGCGGGCCCGCCGTCCGGCTGCGCCGAAACTTTCCGCATATTTGACGAAATCTGGATTGGCCAGATCGCAGGCAATCAGCCGGTTGCCGAACTCCTCCTGCTGAATGCGACGGACATTGCCAAATGCGCCATCAACAAACACGATCGCGACCAACGGGATGTTATGCCGGAGCGCGGTGGCGAGCTCATTGCCCGTGTAGAGAAATCCGCCATCGCCATTAATCGAAAGGACTGGGACGTCGTTTCTCGCATGTTGCGCGCCGAGTGCGGTCGCATAGCCCCAGCCAAGATTGTCCTGATAGCCGGGTGAGAGAAATGTCCGCGGCTTGTAGACCGGAAACGCAAGTCTTGCGGCGAAGCCGATCTGCGTGACTTCATCGACATAGATGCCGTCTTCCGGAAGCTCGGCGCGGATGGCTTCGAGGAAAGCAAGTTGGGGCGCGAGCTTGGCGAGGCGCTGCCGCAGCTTGGCCTGCCGCTCCAGCAATTCATCGCGGCGCGGTGTGCGCCCGATGTTGAATCTGACAAGCTCGTCGATCAGCGCGCGCAAGATCGGTGCGGCATCGCCAACAAGAGCGACTTTCGGCTTGCTGATTCGCGCAGGCTCCTCCGGATCAGCATCGACCCGTACAATGTGCAGCGTCTTGTCGATACCCCACTGCGTTATTGGGTTGAGAAGACGTGTACCAACGGCGAGCACCGCGTCGGCTTCTGCCCACAATTCGCGACCCAGCGGCAGTGTCACGCTGAGTGGGTCTCGCGAGTCCAGCACGCCACGGCCGCGGCGATAGCCGAGCACCGGCGCCTGCAGGATGTCGGAGAGCAGGGTGATTTCTGGCGACGCATCTTCCGCCCCGCCGCCCGCAACAATCAGCACGCGTCCTGCCTTGCCAAGGATCTTCGCTGCAGCTCGCACCTTGTCACTGTCTATTTTGGGTGGCGGCGGCGCGGCTGGTGTAGCGATCGATGGTACTAGTGCACGTTTGCCCCAAACGTCGATCGGGCATTCGATTGCCGCTGGACCGGGACGCCTGTGGCTCATGGATTGAATTGCTCTAGCAACCTTGGCGGACGCCTCGGCTGGATCGCGGATAAAGGACGCGTGATCGACAAGACGGGCCACAATTCCGGCTTGATCCCTTATCTCGTGCAGATGACCATGACCCTTGCCGATTGCTGCTGCCGGAATTTGTCCGATGATCGCCAGCACCGGCGCGTTCATTCCATATGCAGTCAGCAAAGCGGCGCCGGAATTGAGCAGGCCTGGTCCTGGGACAACCGTGTAAGTTTGTGGTTTGCCTGTCGCGAGCGCGGCGCCGAGCGCCATATAAGCAGCGCCCTGCTCATGGCGGGTGTGAACGACGCGCAGATTTTCAGAGGCGCCTTGGAAGGCATCGAACAGATGATCGTTGTGAATCCCCGGCAGCGCATAGACGGTGTCGAGTCCGTGCGCGATCAAAGTCGCCACCGCGGCCTCGGCGGTCGACATTTCGGTCATCGCCCGGCGCGGCTTCTTCGTCTTTTTTCTGAATTTGGGCATAAGTATCCGGTCACTTAAAACCAACTGTGCAGGCCACGGGCAAGCGTGTCGAGGCACTTGAGCAAATCCAAATTTTCGAAGCCGGTCGCCTTGACAAAGCCCACCCCCCATGCGCTTTTCCCGCGCTTCACACTGAGATTCTCACTCCGCCCCCTGCAAGCGCAAAGCTCTGACAATGCATCGTTATCGCTCCCATACCTGCGGCGCACTTCGCGAGAGCGATATCGGCAAAGTCGTGCGGCTCTCGGGCTGGTGTCACCGTATCCGCGATCACGGCGGCGTTCTCTTTATTGACCTGCGCGATCATTACGGGTTGGCCCAGGTCGTCGCCGACCCGGACAGCAAGGCTTTCAAGCTGGCCGAGACCCTGCGCGCGGAATGGGTCGTGCGCATCGACGGCAAGGTGCGCGAGCGCCCGGCAGGCACTGAAAATCCGGATCTGCCCACCGGGCAGGTCGAAGTCTATATCGATGAAATCGAAGTGCTTGGCCCCGCGGCGGAATTACCAATGCCGGTCTTCGGGGAGCAGGAATACCCGGAAGAGATCAGGCTCAAGTATCGCTTTCTCGACCTGCGCCGCGAGCATCTGCACAACAACATCATGCTGCGGGGCAGGGTCATCGACTCGATCCGGCGCCGGATGAAGGAAGCGGGATTTTTCGAATTCCAGACGCCGATCCTCACCGCGTCATCCCCGGAAGGAGCGCGCGACTACCTCGTTCCCTCGCGGCTGCACCCGGGAAAATTCTACGCGCTGCCGCAGGCACCGCAGCAGTTCAAGCAGCTGATCATGGTCGCGGGGTTCGACCGCTATTTCCAGATCGCGCCGTGCTTTCGCGACGAGGATGCACGGGCCGACCGCTCGCCGGGCGAGTTCTATCAGCTCGACCTCGAAATGAGCTTCGTCACCCAGCAGGATGTTTTTGATGCGGTCGAGCCGGTGATCCGCGGCGTCTTTGAGGAATTCGCCAACGGCAAAACGGTGACGCCGAAGTTTCCGCTTATTCCTTATGCCGACGCGCTGCGGAAATACGGCAGCGACAAGCCCGATTTGCGCAACCCGATCGTGATGCAGGACGTGAGCGAGGCTTTCCGCGGCTCCGGGTTCAAGATTTTCGCGAAGATCCTGGAGACCGCCGGAAACGCGGTGTGGGCAATCCCGGCTCCAAAAGGCGGTAACCGGGCATTTTGTGACCGCATGAATTCCTGGGCGCAAGGGGAAGGTCAGCCGGGCCTCGGCTATATCTTCTGGCGTGAAGGTGAGGAGGGCGGCGCGGGCCCGCTGGCCAAGAACATCGGGCCGGAGCGCACCAAGCAGATTGCCGACCAGATGAAGCTCGGCATTGGCGATGCCTGCTTCTTTGTCGCCGGCAAGCCGAAGGACTTCGTGAAATTCGCTGGGCCCGCGCGGGCCAAGGTCGGAGAGGAGCTCGGACTGATCGACAAGGGACGCTTCGAGTTCTGCTGGATCGTGGACTTCCCGATGTTCGAGTGGAACGAGGAGGAGAAAAAGATTGACTTCTCCCACAATCCTTTCTCGATGCCGAACCTGCCGGTCGAGGAGTTCGTCGTGCTTGATTCCAACGACAGCGACAAGCTGTTGTCGATCAAGGCGATCCAATACGACATTGTCTGCAACGGCGTTGAATTATCGTCAGGCGCAATCCGGAACCATCGTCCCGAGGTGATGAAGAAGGCATTCGCGATCGCTGGCTACAGTGAGGACGTGCTCGAGAGCAAATTTGGCGGCATGCTGCATGCTCTGTCGCTCGGCGCGCCGCCGCACGGTGGTATTGCGCCAGGCATCGACCGCATCGTCATGCTGCTTGCCGGCGAAGAAAATCTGCGCGAGGTCGTGCTGTTTCCAATGAACCAGCGCGCCGAGGACCTGATGATGGGCGCGCCGTCCGAAGCGACGCCCAAGCAGCTCAAGGAGCTGCATATCAGGGTCGATTCGCCGAAGAAGTGACGTGCAGCGACGCGCTACTTATCGGGCAAGGGAATAAATTCGATCTCGTCGCCCGGCACCTTGTCGAAATGGCCGGCCTTCCAGTCCGCCTTGGCCTGCTCGATGCGCTCTTTGCGTGATGACACGAAATTCCACCAGATATGGCGTGGGCCATCCATCGGTGCGCCACCGACGATGACGAAATGGGCGTTGTTGATGGCTGTGATCGTCGGAGCATCGGCCGGCTTGAACACCAGCAGGCGTCCCGGCTCGAACCTGTCGCCGGATATATCGACGACGCCCTCGATGACGTAGATCGCACGCTCTTCGTGGTCGGCATCGAGCGGCAGCGATGTCCCGGCCTTCAGATGCACATCGCCGAATATCGTCTCGTGCACCACCGGCACCGGCGAAGAGGAACCGTACAGCGCGCCAACCACGACGCGTACGTTCTTTCCGTTCTCCTTGATGACCGGGAACTCGGCGGTCGCGTGATGTGCAAAGGCGGCCTCCATTTCCTCTTTGGCTGCTGGCAACGCGACCCACATCTGCAGGCCATGAATCGGCTCGCCGCCGACCCGTTTTTCAGGTCGCGTGCGCTCGGAATGCACGATGCCGCGCCCGGCGGTCATCCAATTGACCTCGCCTGGCTTTATCGCCATGGCGGTGCCGAGGCTGTCGCGGTGCATGATCTCGCCATCGAACAGATAGGTCACTGTGGCGAGGCCGATATGCGGGTGGGGGCGAACATCGAGACCGCTGCCTGCGTGGAATTCCGCCGGTCCAAAATGATCGAAAAAGATGAATGGGCCGACCATGCGGGTCCGGGCGGACGGCAATGCACGACGGACCGCGAAGTCGCCAAGGTCCACGGTGCGCGGCACGATGACCTGGGAAATGGCGTCGCATTGATACGCGTCGCCGGCGGCCGGATCCTTGCCCGGAAAGAAACTCATGATGAACTCCTGTTATTACTCGCGTCGTAATCCGAAGAGTCGCAGCGCGTTACCGCTTGCAATCCGCTGCGCTTGATCGGCCGGGAGCTGGGCAAGCCATCCACGATATTCCTTGAAGATCGTGTCGTAGCCGAACCAGCGCTCGTTGATCCAGGTATCCGAGCCGAGCAGGAACCGGTCGGAATAACGTGCAAATAGGTTGCGCCAGTCGCTTGTCAACTTGCCGTCGCCGCCGGTGATGCCGCCGCGGTACGACAATTCACCCCAAAGTGCATCCTTGTGCTCGTCAAGCAGTTCAGCGACGCGCGCAGGCGCTACCGAAAATCCGGTATGTGCCCAGATGATTTTTGCTTTCGGATTGTGTTTGAACAAAATAAGTAGCGCCTCTTCGTCGCAGTGCGCATGAAGATACAAGTTTCGCTCGACGGCAAAGTCGACCATCTTCTTCACCCAATCCGATTGGGCGGATTTTCCGTAGATGTGGAATTCACCGATGCCGCGATAATAGCCCCGCGCATATTCTTCCTTGATGAGATCGAAAATGGTTGGATCGTTGAACCAGGTCTGGATGTCGTTGCGCACGCGATAGGGCCGGATGAATGGCACGACCTTGAGCTCGGGCCATTTTGCGGCCACGAGCTCATGCGTGCCCTTGTTGGGCCGGCTGGTTGCGATGATGCCGGTGATGCCGTTACGGCGAAAAACCTCGCGCACCTGGTCGAGCGAATAAAACGGCTGGGGCTCCTGATTGTAATGCAAGTGTGCGTCGAAAATTTCGATCTGCTGCTGTGCCTGCGCTGCCAAAGGTCCAGTCGCTAAAGCGGCCAACGCCGCGATCAACTTGAAACGCCATTTCATCGCAAAACCCCCGCTATTCGATCGGAGCCAGGTCTTCCTGACCGATCCAATGATTTTAACTCATTAATAACCATAGCGGCGCGGGCAGCACATTTTCGCGCAATAGCTGGGGTTACGCGCCTTTAAGCTTAAGGTTGTCTTTACGGCGGCGTGGCTGACTGGAGAGGCACCAGGATGGGGGCCCCTGGCTGGAGGCGGGATGGGGTTTTTTGTGCGCGCAGTTACGCGCCGGAATTTATTTGCGATCGTCGTCGGCGTTGTGCTCGCCGGTGGTCCGTTCATCGCCTTTAATCTCTGGCTCGACAATCTCATAGAACGGCAGGGGCAGTTGGAGGTGAGCACGGCCGCCAAGCGCGCAATCGCGCTTGCCGAGGCGCGCGTCAGGGATGCAGTAGGAACGCTCGATGGCCTGGCTTTAGCGGGCGTCGGTTCCTGCAATCAGCAGGATCTGGACGCGATGCGGCATGCTGCCTTCAGCACGATTCCTGTCAAGGAAATCGCCGTCCTCGGTCTCGACGGCAAGACGCTTTGCAATCATCTCGGCTTGCCGCCCGGGGAGCGGGACGTGATCTCGTCCGAGCCACTGGCCGGCGCGAGCGGCTATCGCCTCGACATAATATCTTTACGGGGCGGCGAGCGGATGGTGCGCTTGCGACGTGATGTCGGCTCTACTCCCAACAGCATTACGGCACTGGTGCCGGCGGTCTTGTTTTTGCCGCAGGTGTCGACGGGTGGCGGGCCTTTTAGTGGCTACGCACGGATTGTGACCGCGCATGGCGCCACGATCGGGGAAGTCGGTGGCCGGACAGCCGACAGCGAGAGCGCGAATTTCAGTGCCGGAATAAAGTCGAAAAAATTCGGCTTTGATGTCGAAGTTCTTAGTCCGCGGGCGCGGATCGAGGCAGAGCACGCTGACCTCAAATGGCTCGGTCTTTTTGCAGCCGGCATCATTATGACGACCGTTGCCGGGTTTGTGGCCCTGATGCCACGGTACGCACCGCGCAACCCGATGGCTGAAATCGAACGTGCACTCGAAGCGGGCGAATTCGTCCCGTACTACCAACCCGTCGTCGATATCCGTTCGGGTCAATTGCGGGGGGCCGAGGTCCTCGTTCGCTGGCGAAAATCGGATGGCACTTTGGTTCTGCCGGGCGCGTTCATCCCGCTGATGGAGTCGAGCGACCTCATTGACGATCTGACCCGCCACCTGATGCGCAAGGTCTGCACGGAAGTCGGCCCAGCACTGGGGCGGCGTCCAGACCTGAGGATTTCATTCAACTTTGCGGGAAAACTTTTCAGCGAGCCGTCGATCGTCAAAGACGTGCGTAACATCTTCGTGGATTCGCCGATAAAATTCTCCCAAGTTGTTCTTGAGGTTACTGAGCGAGATCCGATCGAGAACTTCACAGAAACCCGTCAGACAATCGCCGCACTGCAAGGCCTCGGCGTTCGCATAGCGATCGACGACGTGGGCACCGGCCATAGCGGCCTTTCGTACATGCTTAAGCTCGGAGTCGACATCATCAAAATTGACAAGATGTTCGTCGACGCCATCGGTACTGACCGGAATTCGACGACCATCGTCGAGACGCTCGTCGATCTTGCACGCAACATGCGCATGGATGTGGTTGCGGAGGGCGTCGAGAATTTCGAACAGGTCATGCATTTGCGGACGCTGGGCGTGCGTTTGGCGCAGGGTTATGTTTTCGCACCGCCTTTGCCGGGAAGCTCGTTCCTGCAACTTGTGGAAGCCCTCGACCCGTTGCAGCCAGCAGCACTCGAATTCGGCGACGAGCGCTTGGCCGCGTCCGCCTAGCCAATTGTCGCCGATTTGCCGACACGAAAAAGGGGCGGCCTTGCGGCCGCCCAGTTAAAACGCCACGCGGGAGGAACCTCATTACGGGTCGGCGATTGGGTCCGCCGGCCCACGTGACCGAATGTCGTGTTGACAATCCGTCATGCGCGCGTCGATTCGTCAATCTAATTTTTCAGTATTGTGACAGTAGATTTTCGCTTGCGCGCGGCGGTTGGCGCCGTGATTCGCCGGGATCAGGTGCCCGCCAGCTCTTGTTCAATGGCCGCGACCACGAGCGGGTCCGTCGGCTCTACCGACGAAGAGAACGCCGCTTTTAATTGGCCATCGCGTCCGATGAGGTATTTGTGAAAATTCCAGCGTGGGGCCTCGCGTGGATGGTCGGAGGCGGCCCATTTATAGAACGGATGGGCGTCCTTGCCCTTCACGGCAACCTTTTCAGTCATTGGGAATGTGACGTGGTAGGTCCCCTGTGCCATCGCGTGGATTTCGCTTTTCCCACCCGGCTCCTGTCCGCCGAAGTCGTTCGACGGTACGCCCAGTACAATCAACCCGCGCTCGCGGTAGCGCGTCCAGATTTTCTGCAGGCCTGCGTATTGAGGCGTGTAGCCGCATTGGGAGGCGGTGTTCACCACCAGCAAGGGATGGCCTGCATAGGATGAGAGCGGGATATCGTCCCCATCCAGGCCCTTGAACGTGAAGGCGTAAGCCGTCATGCGACTCATGCCGGCCGCCTGGGCCAAATGGTTGCCGAGCCCGGTAAGGGGAATGGCGGCGAGTACAATGAAGTGCCTGCGGTTAATCATGCCGGCACTATAGCGTGCCGGCATTCAGCCTGCTGCGCAAAATCCCGTGAAAATTCGGCCACTCGGCGGCACTTACGCCGCCGCTATTCGCACCGTCGTCTCGAATGAGGTACCGCAAGCGTCGCATTGCCATAGGTGACGCACGCGGCTCCCGTCGATGCATTCAGACCATTCGGGAATGTAGATGCGCTCGCCGCACTGCGCACATTCAATCACCGGTCGCGAACGCGCAAAGTTCGCGATATCGCGGGACACTTCCATGGGCCTTCCTCCCGACCAATCTTTTGACGCGGCCCCGTCCCCTCCGCGATTTATATGCTTCGACCGTAGTGCAACGGTCGCGCGCGAATGAAGCAGGAGCGTTGACGTACCTTGCACGCGGCTCGTGAAATTTTTGCGGCAGAACGATCAACTCGAGTCAAAATTTTTGAGGCTATGCCATTCTAGATTTACTGCATTGCATCAAAGCGTGATGCCGAATTTTCCCAGCGCCCAGATTGTCGCAAGGTAAAGCACGAAGGTAAGCGCGCAGCACGTTGCAAGCGTTGGCCAAAATCCGATTCCGTGCCGCAGCATTGCCGGCATCACCAGAAACATCGGAAGGGTCGGCAGGACGTACCAGAACGTAGACTGGGCATGTGCTGCGATGCGTTCAGCGTCGCTGGTATCATGCCACAGCCACAGAATCCCGAGGATCGACACGAGCGGCAGCGATACGATCAACGCGCCAAGGGTCGGCGAGCGTCGCGCCGTTTCCGAAACAATAGCGATGATGACACCGGAGAGCGCGGCTTTGACGGCTAGGTATAGCATGGAGGAGCCTCCGAGGGATGGAACCCGGTGCTCGGGTGGCGGTTAGCCTACAACACAAGAGAGGGACATCCATGCGCGTTGCATTTATTGCGGTCGGCCTAGCATGTGTTTTCGGAATTGTGCCGGGGTCCGCGGGTGCCGACGACAAGTCGGCCGATAAGTCCGGGTACAGCACCGGCCGCCAGCAGACGCCGGAGACAACCGGCCAGAAGCAGCCGCAAGGTTGGACTGGCCCGCTCGAGACCAAGTCTGGCGGCGCGCCTCCGGAAAGTCCACAAGGTCAAAGCCCACCGGGAATGCAACCTGCTCCCGAAGGCTCGTCGAAAACGACTGTGGCACCAGACAAGAGCAAGTAGCTCCTGGGAGGAGTGGAATGCGCCCGTGGTTGCGGGCAAGATGCGGGTCGTGACGGGATGCCGGCTCAAGAGGATTCTACGTGAGCCAGAAGACCCTCGAGAAACCGCGGACCAAAGTAAAAACAAAGACGCAGCGGCCGCCGCTGTGGAAAGTGATTCTGCTCAACGACGACTATACCCCGCGCGAATTCGTCGTCCTGGTTCTTAAGGCCGTCTTCCGGATGAACGAAAGCCATGCTTACAAGGTCATGATGACGGCGCACCAGAAAGGCGCCTGCGTGATCGCCGTCTACGCGCGCGACGTGGCGGAAACCAAAGCGAAGGAAGCGACCGAGATGGGCCGCTCAAAGGGCTATCCGCTTTACTTCACGACCGAGAAAGAAGAGTAGCGTCGCGCGTCTTCGCACTGACGGAAAAAGCGATAGATTTCCGGAGCCCGCATCCAGATGAGCTGATGTGTCAGGCCGCCGTTGCGGCTGAGCCAGACCTTGATGTCGGTCGGATACGATCGCCAGAGCGCCGCCGTGCCGCGAGGCAGGTCGGCGAGGCGGAAGCCAAAACGACCCTGCGGCGTGACACAAATGTGTTCTCGGTTGAGATGACCAATGACCATAGTGCATTCCGATTCACATGGGCCTGCAATCCGTACGTGAACCCCATCTCGGCGATACTGGGCCCAGCGCGCAGCGTAGCTGCTGCTGCTGCCGCCATGGTCGTCGACGATTTCGATTGTTTCCGCCTGCGCCCGCCACGCGTTCAACGCCGCAAGAGCTACCGCAACAATGCTATTCCTTATCGCGTGACCGTGCCCCGTCATTATCAGGCGTTTGGCCTAATTTTGGAGGCTTCGCGTCCTCCGATTGGTCGAGAGGGTGGGTTAGTCCCCCAATTTTGTGCATTTCCGCCTCCGGCCTGCGGGGTGGCCTTTGCAGGCTTGATCCCGGATGCAGATTATTCAATGATAATTTTATGAAAAAGATCCCATTTGCGCTGGCTGCCGTAGCAGTTCTGTTTTTCGCCCATCCTGGCACAGCTGTGTCGGGGCATGGTGGCGGAAAGGGCGGACCCGGTTTCAAATTTGGCGGCCATGGCCACCACGCGATGAACCACAAAGGCCTTTGGTGGAAGAACAATAACAACTGGTGGTACGCGATGAATAACGGACAGATTTGGTGGCAAAACAACAAGTGGTGGTACGGCGGCTATGGCTATGGCGGTGTGTATGCGACACAGCCTGCCGTTACCGAAACGGTTGCTGTGCCGGTCCCGGTCGCCGTCGAAGCATCTCGACCGTGCCAGCGCGTTCAGCAGCCGATGACGGTGCGCTCGGAAGATGGCGGCGAGCGCGTCGTTTCGGTCACACGCTGCCAGAACTGAGCTCCGGTAACCATTGCATTTAACACTAACGCGCATTTTGCGCGTTCGGTCGATATGTCGCGCGCGGCCTCCTTGATATCGTTATCGTGAAATCGCTTGGAGCAAGTCGATGGTTGAAAAAAGAAAAGCCACCCGCTCGCGAACGCTGCTCGGCGGCGTGATCGCCTTCAACAATCGTGCGTCGACGATGGATTGCCAGGTGCGCAATTTCTCTGCCGGGGGCGCCAAGGTAATCTTCACCAATACGGCCGTTGTGCCGGATCAGTTCGACCTGCAAATCGCACGCAAGGAGCGTTCGTTCCGGGCACGCATGGTGTGGCGCGCCCCCAATGAAGCTGGCGTCGCGTTTCTGAACGAATACAACAACGATGTGCCGGTGCCGCTTGAACTGGCGAGGCAACTGCGTGAGTGCGAGGCCGAAAAAGCAGCCCTTCGCAGGCGCGTTGCGCAGCTCAGCGAAGGCAACGGCATCTAGGCCTGGCCTCTTACTTTGCTTCGATCAGAGCGACCGGTTGGCGTCCGTCGGGACCTGCCGCGGGCTCAGGCGGTTGTGGCAACTGTTGGGCTATTGCCGCAGGCCGCGGCGCAATCGCAACAGTCTGAGGTGCCAGCGCTGCCTTGAACGGCGCCATGATGGCTGCGATCGCCGGCGAAAGGCTTGGTAGCAGCGCTGCCTGCTTCTTGTTCTGTGCGTAGAGGTAGAGGCCGCCGAGCACGATCACGATCACCACCAGAATGACCAGCGTGTTGACGGTCTGATCTGCGCTCGCGCGCCGGCGTGCGGGACGCTTGCGACTTGCCTGGTTGCTTGCTGCCTTTCGTTTCTTCGCCATGGCGTAGAGCTCCCTCGATGGTGTTGCCAACGCACGGCACTGCACCTCAATTCACTCGAACCAGGGCACCTCACTCCAATGCAAGCCCGCTCCAGGGCCAAGCCGCCCGGGCAGTAATGGCTACCGAATCAACGCCTGAAGCTTAGCCGATTCGGGCCTTTCAAGGGTGAGCACGGTACCGGCGGGGCGTTGTCCCGTGGCGATCAGTATGGTGTGATTGCCCCGAATCATGTCGCAACGCGTCCTGATAACGGCCGGGGCCGCCGGCATCGGCCGAGAGTTTGCTCGTGCTTTCGCTGCGAATGGCGCCAAAGTCTTCGTCTGCGACATCGACGAGAAGGCGCTTGCAGCTATCGCCAAGGAAATTCCTGGAATAACGGCGCGGCGCTATGACATGGCGAGCCGCGCCGAGATCGAGCGAATGTTGCCGGAGGCCGTAGGTGCGCTCGGTGGGCTTGACGTGCTCATCAATAACGCCGGCATCGCCGGCCTGACTCTGCCGATCGCCGACTACCCGCCTGACGATTGGGACAAGGTTGTTGCCGTCAACCTTACGGCCATGTTCGACGTCTCGCGGCTTGCCATCCCGCATCTTAAGAAATCGAAGGCGGGCTGCATCATCAACATGTCCTCGATTGCGGGCCGCTACGGCTTTCCCAACCGCAGCCCCTATGCCGCGACAAAATGGGGTGTCATCGGCTTCACCAAGACGCTGGCGATGGAACTCGGCGAATGGGGCATCCGTGCCAACGCAATCGCGCCCGGCGCGGTGGAGGGCGACCGTATCGTGCGCGTTTTCCAGGGACGCGCGCAGATCAGCGGACGCTCGCTGGAGGAGGTGAAGGCTGATGCTTTAGCCGCGGCCTCGATCAAGGCCATGGTTGATCCGAAGGACATCGCGCAGCTCGCGGTGTTTCTTGCGTCTGACGCCGCAAAGGCGATCTCGGGGCAGGTGATCCCGATCGATAATGATCGTCAGAAGGCCTAGGCAAAGTCGCGCGCAAATGCGCGCATTTAGGTCCGTACGCCCCGCAGAAGTTTATGAAAGAAAATGCCGCGTTGAGGAATTAAAATTGCTCTGAGGCTGTCGCGCAGAGCCAATTTACTAAAGAAGTTGTCATTTCAAGCCGCTTTCCTTTCACATTTACCTTACTTGGTCAGCTTACCAGACGGATTCGGTAGCCATCGTAGTCGCAAGCGGCTACGGGTTCCATCCTTCACATGAAAAAGGAAAAGCGGAAAAGCCCGTTCACACGGCCTGACCGTTTTTGATGGATGGAGTACGAGTTTGAAAAAAGAAACGATATTGATTGGGGCGCTTCTTTCGATTGCATTTTCGATTGCGTTCGTGGTGAGCGCGGATGCGACGCCGCGGCACAAACAGCAGCGTCAGACGATTGTCTGCGACATGCGAGGCTGTTCCGATCAGGCGCGTCAGGCACGGGCTGCAAGGGCTGAGGCAAACGCCCCTGTCGATGCCAATGGTGGCGCGGTTATTGCTCGCCGGCCGGAGGGCTGCCCGCGCGCATTCTGCGGTTGTGAGGCGTCTCTCTATTTATTTGGAAAAATCCGGCCTGAGCTCAATCTGGCCTCGAATTGGATTCGGAAATTCCCCCGTACGTCGCCGGCACCTGGCATGGCGGCTGCGCGTAGCGGTCATGTCATGGTTCTCATGAGCCATGTCGAGGGCAACAACTGGCTCGTTCACGATGGCAATTCCGGTGGTGGCCTGACCCGTGAGCATGTTCGGTCGATCAAAGGATACGTGATCGTAAACCCGCGCGGCTCCTATGCCGAAAATCCCTTTGGCGGTGGTTCAAGCTCGAACTGAGGGCCCGACAACGGGTCGCATTTCCCGATCCGGCAAGAAAAACAGGGCCGCCACCGTGGCGGCCCTGTTTTTTAAAGCCTTAAAGGTGTCCCCTTTGGAACTTAGTCTTCGGGCGGATCATTGAAGCGGCGAGGTGACGCCATGAAACGGCAGGTCTTGATATGCGCACTGGCAATTCTGGCGCTTCTCTGTGCGAACCTTCAGCCCGGAGCGCGCGCGCAGGTTTTCGATTTTGGCCAGATCGAGGAGTTTGAATCGCTGGGCTCCGGCACGCAGACGGGCGGCGCGCCGCCGAAGACGATCGTCGACGACAACCAACGCCATACGGTGCTGTTTACAATCCTGGAATCCAACACCGAGGCGAAGATCTACTGGAAATCGAAGGATGGCAGCCAGACGACGACCATTCGCGGGCAGGGCCTGCGCGCGTTCCAGACCAACGGCGAATTCAGGATCGAAGCGACTGGCGATAGCACCCGGAGCTTCCGGTACGGCTATGTTCTCCTGCGCCTCAAGAGCGAAAAAAGCGCGCAGGAAGACAGGATCTGACTCGACTATCGGCCTGCGCCTCGCGTTTTTGCCACCCGTTGCCGGCATGCGAGATATTCGCCTGAACTAGGCGGTGCAATGGCGCGGCAGCGCGCGTCGTCGATCGAGGAGACCGTTTCGTCGCCTTCATGTTCCTGGGTCATTTGCTGGTGGCCCAACGTGCCCGTCGCGCAGTCCTTGGTGCCGGTGCCGGTGACGCACTCGGGCGAATACCCCGCGCATCCAGCAAGGAGCAGGGTCGCGAGCGTCATCAGCGCGATTGGGTGCATTCGCTAGCCATCGTGATGGCGTCTCTTATTTTTTCTCGATTGTAATTCCGCTCGGGCCGACGTTGATTTGCACTCCCTTCGGCTCCTTGCGGTCCTGGTAGAGTTGATAGGCAAGCACCGCAACCACAACAACAAGGGCGCCGACGAGCGCGTAGAGCACGTTGCGGCTGAGCCCTAGCTGCATCCAGTCGTGCTCCCGCACGTGTCGCACTTCATGCAGGTGCCATTGCGCACTAGCGTGAAGTTGCCGCACTCACCGCAAGCTTCGCCCTCGTAGCCTTTGGCGCGGGCTTCGGCGCGTTTTTCGGAGGCTGCGGCCTTGGCGTGCGCACGGGCCTCCTGCACGTCGACACGCTGCTCAAGTTGCTCGGCCGGCGACAGCTTCGCCTCCGGCTCAGCCTTAAGCGCAGTGGTGCCGGCCACTTCAGCGCGTGTGCCGCCGACCGCGGCGAGCGCGGTGACGTTGCCGCCGGCCGCAGGCGTCGGCGAACTGACACCCCGCACCACCGACAGGCGGTCGGTGCGCGAGCGCGTGAGGCCCTTCGAGACGTAATTGGTCGCAGGCTTGCCTTCCTCCACGCCTTTGCCAAGCGCGTCGAAGCCGCCGGCCTCGCTCGGATCGACGTGTGCGAGATCGAAGCGCTCCAGATAGGAAACCGCAAGCTCGCGGAACACATAGTCGAGGATGGAGGTTGCGTATTTGATCGAGTCGTTGCCCTGCACCGGGCCCTGCGGCTCGAAGCGAGTGAAGGTGAAGGCATCAACATATTCTTCGAGCGGCACGCCGTATTGCAGGCCGAGCGAGACAGCGATCGCGAAATTGTTGATGATGGAGCGGAGCGCCGCGCCTTCCTTATGCATGTCGATGAAGATCTCGCCGAGCCGGCCGTCGTCATATTCGCCGGTGCGGAGGTAGACCTTGTGGCCGCCGACGACAGCCTTCTGGGTATAGCCCTTGCGGCGATCGGGCATGCGTTCGCGCTCGCGCAGCACAGTGACACGCTCGACGATCTTCTCGACGACCTTTTCCGCAAGACCCGCTGCGCGGGCCGCGGCGGGGCGCTCGAGGAAGGTCTCGACCGTATCGTCGTCATCGTCGTCGTCGGCGATGAGCTGCGCGTTGAGTGGCTGCGAGAGCTTCGAACCGTCACGGTAGAGCGCGTTGGCCTTCAGCGCGAGCTTCCACGAGAGCAGGTACGCCGCCTTGCAGTCCTCGACCGTCGCCTCGTTCGGCATGTTGATGGTCTTGGAGATGGCGCCCGAGATAAAGGGCTGCGCCGCGGCCATCATGCGGATGTGGCTCTCGACCGAGAGATAGCGCTTGCCGGTGCGGCCGCACGGGTTGGCACAGTCAAACACCGGATAGTGCTCGGCTTTGAGGTGCGGAGCGCCTTCGACCGTCATCGCGCCGCAGACATGGATGTTGGCGGCCTCGATCTCACGCTTGCCGAAGCCGAGCGCGGTGAGGAGGTCGAAGGTCGGTGACGCGAGGTCCTCGGCGGGAATGCCGAGCTTGTCGCGGCAGAAGTCTTCGCCCAGCGTCCACTTGTTGAAAGCAAACTTGACGTCGAACGCTGTTGGCAGCGCTTTCTCGACCCTTGCAATGGCTTCATCGGTGAAGCCCTTGGCTTTGAGCGTGGTGTGGTTGATCGCGGGTGCCTGCGACAATGTGCCGTGACCGACTGCGTAGGCCTCGATCTCGGCGATATCGGCTTCGCTGTAGCCGAGCGTGCGCAATGCTTCCGGCACCGCGCGATTGATGATCTTGAAATAGCCGCCGCCGGCGAGCTTCTTGAACTTCACCAGGGCGAAGTCAGGTTCGATGCCGGTGGTGTCGCAATCCATCACCAGGCCGATCGTGCCTGTCGGCGCGATCACCGTTGCCTGTGCATTGCGGTAGCCGTGTTTCTCACCGAGGGCGAGGACGCGGTCCCACGCGGCCTTGGCATGGACGATCAATTGCTGATCGGGGCAGGCGGCGTGATCGAGCGGCACCGGTGGCGTCGCGACCTTCTCATAGCCGCTCCGCTCGCCATACGCAGCACGTCGATGGTTGCGCATCACGCGCAGCATATGCTCGCGGTTCTTCTTGTAGCCGGGGAACGGCCCGAGCTTCTCGGCCATTTCGGCCGAGGTCGCGTAGGACACACCGGTCATGATGGCGGACAATGCACCGCAGATGGCGCGGCCGGCATCGGAATCATACGGGATGCCGGAGGTCATCAGCAGGCCGCCGATATTGGCGTAGCCGAGGCCGAGCGTACGGAATTCGTAGGACAGTTCGGCGATCTGTTTCGACGGGAATTGCGCCATCATCACCGAGATTTCGAGAACGATGGTCCACAGGCGGACGCCGTGCTCGTAGCTCTCGACCTGGAAGTTGCCAGTCTTCTCGTCGCGGAAGGTGAGCAGGTTCAACGACGCCAGATTGCAGGCAGTGTCGTCGAGAAACATATATTCCGAGCACGGATTGCTGGCGCGGATCTCGCCCGAGGCCGGACACGTGTGCCAGTCGTTGACTGTCGTGTGATATTGCAGGCCGGGGTCGGCCGAGGCCCAGGCCGCGTAGCCGATCTTCTCCCACAGCGCGTGCGCATCCAGCGTCTTTGCGACCTTGCCGTTCTTGCGGAACGTGAGATCCCACTTGCCGTCGGCTTCAACCGCTTTGAGGAAGTGGTCGGTGACGCGCACCGAATTATTAGAGTTCTGCCCTGAAACGGTGAGATAGGCGTCGGAGTCCCAGTCGGTGTCGTAGGTCGGGAAATGGATGTCCTTGTAACCCTGCTTGGCGAACTGGATCACACGCTTGATGTAGTTGTCGGGCACCATCGCGCGGCGCGCGAGCTTGATCTCGCGCTTCAGCGCCGGGTTCTTCTCCGGCGAGAAGCAGTCGTCGCCCGAGCCTTCGCAGTTCACGCAGGCCTTGAGGACCGCCTTGAGGTGCTTCTGGTTGATCTTGGAGCCGGTGACGAGCGCTGCCACCTTCTGCTCTTCTAGGACCTTCCAGTCGATATATTGCTCGATGTCAGGATGATCGACGTCGACGATCACCATTTTCGCCGCACGGCGTGTTGTGCCGCCCGATTTGATTGCGCCCGCAGCACGGTCGCCGATCTTCAGGAACGACATCAAGCCGGACGACTTGCCGCCACCGGAGAGACGCTCGCCTTCGCCGCGCAGCAACGAAAAATTTGAGCCGGTACCGGAACCATATTTGAACAGGCGCGCCTCGCGCACCCACAGGTCCATGATCCCGCCTTCGTTGACGAGATCGTCGCTGATCGACTGAATGAAGCAGGCGTGCGGCTGCGGATGTTCGTAGGCCGATTTTGACTTCGTCAGTTTGCCGGTGAACGGATCGATGTAATAGTGACCCTGGCTGGGGCCGTCGATGCCGTAGGCCCAGTGCAGGCCGGTGTTGAACCATTGCGGCGAATTCGGCGCGCACATCTGCGCGGCCAGCATATAGCGCAACTCATCGAAGAACGTCTGTGCGTCACTTTCTGAATTGAAGTAACCACCCTTCCAGCCCCAGTAGGTCCAGGTGCCGGCCAGACGATCGAACACCTGCTTGGAGGATGTCTCGCCTATATACCGTTCCTTCTCGGGCAACGCGGCAAGCGCGTCCTCGTCGGCGACCGAGCGCCAAAGGAACGAGGGGACGGAGTTCTCTTCGATCTTCTTCAGCCGGGCAGGGACACCGGCCTTGCGGAAATATTTCTGCGCCAGGACGTCCGAAGCGACCTGCGACCAGAACTCGGGCACCTCGACATTGTCGGCCTTGAACACCACCGAGCCGTCCGGGTTGCGGATCTCGCTGGTGGTGAGACGAAACGCGATGTCCGCGTAGGCCGACTGTCCATCCTTGGTGTAGCGCCGCTCAATTCGCATATGTTTCTAGCCCCAAATTGCCGGACGGTTGGCCACCGCCCTTTTGTCTTCGACGGACTTGTCCTTCATCCGCCGCCATTGCTCGAACTCCTCCGACGCAACCCATCCAGCTCATCTAGGCCCGATGCTCTCAAGCGGCACCGGTTCGATCCGGAGTTTTTGCCCCGGGGCACACAACAAATCCCTGTCCCAAGACGCCATGTTCTGGCGTGGGTTGAGCTCATCGACTGAAAAGCCGTTCTGAGGGTCCGGAGGGAACCTGAAACTCAACGCCACCGAACAAACCAAAGCTAGGGGGACTCGCCGTACGCGTCAACAAGAGATAGTCGGTAAATCTGAATCAAACACTAAATCTTGTGTCCGACGGTGAACTGTGGGGACAAACGGACCGCGAGAACGAAGCCAGTATTGGGCGATCGCGGACGTCCGGAAAGCATTTTTCTCGGGGGACACCTCTAGGTTTTTATGCCTCCGGCCATGACGGAAAAATGACGGAAAAATGGGACTTGCGTGCGCTGGGTCGCAAAATGCAGTCGGCGGTAAGGCGGGGGACAGGGCGGGGAAAAGCGGTGGTTATCCGGCGTCGGAGTCTCTGATTCTCGAAACTAATTCAGCATGTTAGCGAATACGCGGCGGCTGCGACGCGCATCATTTGCCTTACCCAACGCTGTGAATTAGACGGCGCTAGTGAAACCCAGCCGCGATTGAAACGACCTCGCTATCGAGACCGTTGAACCCGTGATAGCCGCGGGCCTGGCAAGGGTCGCCGGAATTCACGCCACCATCAACCCATTTGACGCTGGCTTTGTCCCCGGCCCAGCGAATGAACGGCTCGACGCCGGCGGGAAGCGTGAAGCGGCATGAATCGTGACGGTGGGCGATCACCAGCGTGCGGGGCAGCAGCCGGGGTGAGCCAAGAATATTTGCGACGTTCTGGCGGCTGCCGGAGCCATCGGTAAGAAAGCCGGAAGTCAGAACAAGCGCGTCCGGTTTTGCACCGCCGGCGATACCGTGCGCCGCGCGCAGAGTGCCCTTGCTCGTCGCAACGACGGTGACCGGCCGCTTGATGGCCGCCATGTAGTCCACAGCCCGCGCAAGATTGACGTCGGCGTCCACAACAAGGACCGCAAGCCCGTGCGCGAGATAGGCGTTGCGCGTGCGCACGAGCTGATTGCCGATGAGCTTGCCGATCGTGCCGCCGGGACCGGCTGCGATGTAACCATCGCCGCCGGGCATCAGGATCACGCTCGCGCGTGGAGCAGATGGGCGTAGCAGCACCGCATTCGATCCGCCGATACTGACAGTCTCATCCGCGCGAACGCTGGATGAATTCGACAACAAAAACACAATGGCCGAAGCGATCGGCAGGGTGCAACGCATTGCGACCTTCACTTTTGAAGCGGCGCACTCAATCATTCAAACTGCATGGTAGCAAGCTAAAGCCGGCCGATGGTTTTTCTGCTGCTCACGTCTTTCGGCGCAGCATCAGCCTTCGGCTCGCTCTTGTCGGTGATCTGCCGCGAATGCGGCAACGCTTCAGGGTGCTCACGCTGAAGGAAATCAATCAATTTCTCGCGCACTTCGCAGCGCAGATCGAAAGCCTGGCCGGACGAGCGGGCGCTCATCAGCAGGCGCAGCTCCATCGTGCCCTGCTTGAAGTCGGTAACCTGCACAGCGGATACTTGGCCATCCCATCGGTGCGATTCCTTGAGGATCTCGGCAAATTTCTCACGGATCAGGCCGACTGGCGCGCCATAGTCCAGGTAGATCATCACATTGCCGACAAGCGACGAGTTTTCGCGGGTCCAGTTCTGGAAAGGCTTCTCGATGAAATAGGTGAGCGGCACGATCATCCGTCGCAGGTCCCAGAGCTTCACCACGACGTAGGTGGACGTGATCTCCTCGATGGTACCGTATTCATTCTCGACAATGACCGCGTCATAGAGCCGGATCGGCTGCGTCATGGCGAGCTGAACGCCCGCCATCAGATTGCTGAGCACAGGCCGCGCGGCGAGGCCGGCGACAATGCCCGCAACGCCCGCAGAAGCAAAAAGACTCAAGCCATACTGTCGAACGGCCGGAAACGTCATCAGCGCGGCGCTAAGTGTGAGCATGACCAGAAGCACATCGATCGTGCGCGAAAGTACGCGCACCTGCGTGTTGTGCTTGCGCGCGAGCAGGTTGTCGTCGATGTCGAGGCGAAAACGGCGCAGGTAGAGATCGGCGGCGATATGCAAGGCGATCATTGCCGCCCAGCCGATGAGGCCGATCACGGCGACTCCCATCAGGCGTGCCAGGAATGCAGCCGTGTCGGGCTGTAGCGGCGCAACCGGAATCGCCACGATCATCGCTAGGATCAACAGTGCAAGGCGAGCGAGTCCGCGCGTCTGCGTGAAGACTGAGAAGAGGTAGGGGTAGCGCTCGCCGAGGGCGCGACGCACCAGCTTGCGCGTCCAGCTGTGAAGCGCCAGCGCAAAGAGTACCGCAATTGTAAGAACTAACAGCGCGACCGCCGGATCCGGCAGCCAATCGAAAAGATCCTTGACCCAGGTCAGCGCAGCTCTGAGCGAATCCATGCGCGTTTAATATCATCCATGTCGGTGGAGCGAATATGGCCTGGGGTCCAACAGTCCCCGGCTGGACAAGGCGGCGGGCAGGTGGCAAAACGCCCGCCTTGCAACGGGTTCTAATGCACAACGTCGATGAAAAGTTTCCTGCTTAAATTGTTCACCTGGTGGAATTCGCAGACCTTCGGGACCCAATTCTGGACCTGGATGTACGGCGAGTTCGTCGGTGAGGACGAGTTCGGCAACCGGTACTATCGGACGCGCGGCGGCAGGATCGACAAGACGCTCGGCTTCGAGCGGCGCTGGGTGATCTATAACGGGTATACGGAAGCGTCCGCTGTGCCGCCGTCCTGGCATGGCTGGCTTCATCACACCGTCGACACGCCGCCCACGCAGGAAAGCTACAAACCACGTCCCTGGCAGAAGCCACACCGTCCGAATTTGACCGGAACAACGGGCGCCTACCGCCCACCCGGATCGACACTCGCCGCTGGACGGCGGCCGAAGGCGACCGGCGACTACAAGGCGTGGAATCCGGGAAACCAGTAGCCCGGGACGGCGCCCTTCCGCCGCCGTAGTCCCCGTGTTAACCGGGCGCTGTTAATTCACGCTGGCCGAGGCCGTAATCGGATTTTGATGGCGCGCCGCATCCGCCCACTTGCGTTGGTTGTACCTGCCGCACTGCTCGCGGCGACACCCGCATTTGCGCAGTTCGGCTCGATCTTCAGCGATCCGCCGCCGCGGCCACCGGCGAATGTTCCGAACGCGCCACCGCCGCCACCGCCATACCATCCGAGTGGCCGCGACAGTCCGCCATCACAGCCATTGCCCGCGCCGATGAATTTGCCGCCCTCCGACCGGCCAGGGGCGGGCGCGATCCAGTCGCAGCCGCTTCCGCCGCCGCCAGGCGGAATCGTGGCGCCGGCTCCGCCACCGGGTCAGCGTCCCCAACAAGACGTGTCGACGCCCCAGCAGCCGCCCACGGCGCTGCCGCCCGGTCCGGGTTCGCCACGCAATGCTCCGCAGCAGGCCAATACAGCGCCGCAGCCCAGTGACGAAGTTGTGGTCGAGCCACCGCCGCAACGCATCAACAACCCGACCACGGTGTTTTCGGGTCTCGACAAAATCACCGGACGGATCATTTCATTCGACGTCGCGATCAATGAGACTGTGCAGTTCGGCGCGCTTCAGGTGACCCCGCGTGTATGCTACTCGCGGCCGCCGACCGAGACGCCCAATACCGATTCCTTTGTCGAAGTTGACGAAGTAACTTTGCAGGGAGAAATCAAGCGGATCTTCACCGGCTGGATGTTCGCTGCAAGCCCCGGCCTGCACGCGGTAGAGCACCCGATCTACGATGTCTGGCTGACCGAATGCAAAGGCGGACAGAATCCGAGTGTCGCCGAAGTGCCAGCGGACCAGTCCGCGAAGCCGCCGCCGCGGCAGCAACAGCAGCAACCGCAGCAGCGCCGCACGTCGCCGCCGCCTCAGCCGCAGCGCGCACCGCCGCCGCCCGGCTTCTTCCCGCCGCCGACGCGTTAGTCACTCGGTATCGCGAAGAATCGTAAGCGCTTTCTCGCCGCTGAGAGGCTGCGTGTCGGGCAGCGCTGCAAAATCGCCGTCGCCCTGCAATGCTTCTTCGAGCAGCCGGTGATAGCGCCGCTTCGGGATTTCGATGGCGCCGAACGTCTTCAAGTGCTCGGTCACATATTGGGTATCGAGTAAAACGTATCCGCCCGCTTTGAGGCGTGCGACCAAGTGGGCGAGTGCGATCTTCGAAGCGTCGCGCGCGCGATGAAACATGCTCTCGCCGAAGAAAGCGCGCCCAAGCGATACGCCATAGAGTCCGCCGACAAGATGATCGCCGTCGTAAACTTCAACCGTGTGACAATGGCCGCGGTCGAACAATGATCGATAGATGCGGCGGATGCGGATATTGATCCAGGTTCGCACGCGGTCCTGCTTGGGTTCCGCGCAGCCTTCAATCACCGCGTCGAAGTCGCGATCAACATGAACCGTATACTGCGTCGAGCGTACGGTGCGCGCGAGGCGAGCCGGAACGTGGAACCGTCGCAACGGGATGATGCCCCGCATGTCGGGTTCGATCCAGTAAAGAGCGGGGTCGTCGGCGCTTTCCGCCATCGGAAAAATCCCGCAGGCGTAAGCCTTCAGCAGCACGTCCGGCGTGATCTCGATGAAGGTGTTTTCGCGATTTGCCATGGCGCAACCCAATCCTACGGTAACGCAAACGCAAGAAGGAAACAGCGGTCCCGGCGCCCCCTCCGTTAACGCTTTCCACACCCAAAATGCAGCAAATTTCCGAATGCTGGGCCTGCGTCGGGGACGCAGGCGGGGCCGAGCCGACGGGGAGGGTTGGGCATGGCGGCTGCCACTGTTTCGGTCTTGCTTGTCGAAGACGAAGTGATGATCAGCAATCTGGTCGCGAACTGTCTGAGCGGGTCCGGCTTTCGCGTGCACGAAGCCGCCACCGCGGATGAAGCGCTGCGCTACATGCGATCGGGCGCAAATGTCGATGTGCTGTTCACCGATATCAATTTGCCCGGTCGAATGAACGGTGCCGAGCTTGCCGAGCGGGCACGCGAGTTGCGGCCTGAGATGCCGATTGTCTACGTTTCGGGACGCTACAAGCTTTCCGAACTATCACCGCTGGTGCCGCGCTCGTTGTTCGTTGCGAAGCCCTACGATCCTAACGATATCTGCGCGCTGCTCAGGCGCCTTACGGGAAATGGCGGTGCGTCGGCCTAGGCCTCGATACCGCCACGCGCAAGGAATTGCTCTAGCCAGTGAATATGATAGTTGCCGTCGATCACATCTTTTTCGCGTACCAGCGCCCGAAAGAGCGGCAAAGTCGTCTCAATTCCGTCGACCACGACTTCATCGAGTGCGCGCTTGAGCCGCATCAGACACTCGGTACGTGTCTTACCGTGCACGATCAGTTTGCCGACGAGTGAATCGTAGTAAGGCGGAATGGTGTAGCCCTGATAGACCGCAGAATCGATACGCACACCGAGGCCCCCGGGGGGGTGATAGTGCAGGATTTTCCCGGGCGAAGGACGAAATGAGACCGGGTTCTCCGCGTTGATCCGGCACTCGACCGCGTGGCCGTGAAACTTGACATCGCTTTGCTTGATGGCGAGGTTGGCTCCCGCGGCCACGCGGATCTGCTCGAAAATCAGGTCAATGTCCGTGATCATCTCGGTCACGGGGTGCTCGACCTGAATGCGTGTGTTCATCTCGATAAAGTAGAACTTGCCGTCCTCGTACAAGAATTCAACGGTGCCGACGCCGAGATACTGGATCTCGCGCATCGCCTTGGCGACCGTCTCGCCGATCGCGTCGCGCGTGTTTGCATTGAGCGCGGGAGAAGGACCTTCCTCCCAGACCTTTTGATGACGACGTTGCAACGAGCAGTCGCGCTCACCGAGATGGATGGCGTTTCCATGGCCATCACCGAGTACCTGAATCTCGATATGCCGGGGGCGTTCGAGATATTTCTCGATATAGACCGCATCATCGCCAAAAGCGGCCTTGGCCTCCGCGCGGGCGGTTGAAAGCGCCGCCGATAGCTCGGCAGCGGAATGTACCACCTTCATTCCCCGACCGCCGCCGCCGGCAGCCGCCTTGATCAGGATCGGGAACCCAATTTCGCGTGCAATTTTGCTCGCTTCCTGGTCGGAGCTCACGCCGCCTTCCGAGCCGGGCACGACCGGAATGCCGAGCTTTTTCGCGGTCCGCTTGGCTTCGATCTTGTCGCCCATAATGCGCACATGTTCGGGCTTCGGACCGATAAACTGCACGCCGTGTTCGGCAAGTATTTCCGCAAAGCGCGCGTTCTCGGACAAAAATCCGTAACCGGGATGAACAGCATCAGCGCCGGTAATCTCGCAGGCGGAAAGAATTGAAGGGATGTTGAGGTAGCTGTCTTTGGCGGCGGGCGGGCCGATACAGACGCTCTCATCTGCAAAACGCACGTGCATGGCGTCCGCGTCAGCAGTCGAGTGCACCGCCACCGTCGGGATCCCGAGCTCCTTACAGGCGCGCAGCACGCGCAGAGCGATTTCGCCGCGATTGGCAATCAGGATTTTATCGAACACTTTGAGATGGCCGCGTTGCGGCCCCCTCAGGATGAGTACCTAGCGCGGCAACGCGTATCGGCATCACTCGATAATCACCAACGGTTCGCCGAATTCGACCGGCTGCCCGTCCTCGAAAAGGATTTGAATGACGGTGCCCGCACGCGGGGCCGGTATCTGGTTCATCGTCTTCATCGCTTCAACGATCAGAAGCGTGTCGCCAGCCTTAACCGTGCTGCCGACGTCAATGAAGGGCTTGGCGCCCGGCTCAGAGGCTGCGTAGGCGGTGCCGACCATCGGCGAGATGACGACGCCGGGATGCTTCGAGGGGTCGATCGGATTGACGGCCGCTTCAGCCATAGCTTGCGGCGGCGCCACTTCGACGCGCACAGCTGCGGGCACGGCGGTCGCCTTCGCGCCACGCGCCACCCGTACGCGCCGGCCGTCTTGCTCGATCTCGATCTCGGTTAGCCCGGTTTCATCCAAAAGCTTCGTCAGCTCGTGGATGAGGTCATGGTCGACCATCGATTTGGGTGATTTGCCCATCCGGCGCGCTCAATTTTTCTGTTTAGCGCCGACCAGGGCCGCGAGGCCTGTGATGGCCAGCGTATAGCCGTCGACGCCGAAACCGGCGACCACTGCCTTTGCCGCCTTGGAAATATACGAATTGTGCCTGAAGGCTTCTCGCTGGTGGATGTTTGTGATGTGGATTTCGACCGCAGGCACCGTCGCCTGCACCGCAAGTAACGCGTCCATGATTGCAACCGACGTCGTCGTGTAGCCGGCCGGGTTGATCACGATCCCAGCAGCTTTCTTGGAATGCGCCTCCTGAATCCAGTCGACCAGTTCGCCCTCTTTGTTCGATTGGCGACAGACGACATCCATGCCGAAACGCTTTGCTGTTTGCGCGCAAAGTTTTTCCACGTCGGCCAGGGTCGCGCGCCCGTACTTCTCGGGTTCGCGCGTGCCGAGCAGGTTCATATTCGGTCCGTTGAGGACGTAGATCGTCTTGGCCATGAGGTCCCCGCCGAGTCGCGCAAAAGGCTCTGCGCGCGAGAAATCGTCGAACTTTATAGGTGGCCGAGAGGATAAGGGGAAGCCCGAACCGGCATCAGGTCCGCGCTTTTGGTCCGCAAATCGCCTGAGTCTCGGACGCAGCCCAGTCGACCACTTCCTTGAGCGCCGTTAACCCTCGGCGGCCCGCGGACCTAGCCTTGCCGAATATGTCGATCTGCCGATCGCCGCTGGTGCCATGGGCAACGATGGCATGCAGGTGCCTGATTTCACCGGCGCAATCGAGTGCCTCGATATCTTCGGCGATAAAGTCGATCACCTGATCAAGCCACTGCGGGAGCGTGAGCGGTGAGCGGGAGAACGGCTCAACGAATGTCGCAGCGATGCCGTAGCGCTGCGCGTGCCATTTGTTCTCCTGAGTGATCGCTCGGCCGACGCGGTCGAATCCGGCGTTGAGCGCCCGATCGCGATCGAGCGCGCGCACGAGACAGCGGAACAGTGCGGCGATCGCGATGGCATCGTCGAGCCGCGTGCAGCTGTCGGCGACACGCAACTCGATAGTAGGATTTTTGAGCGAGGGCCGTATGGCCCACCAGATATAACTAGCGTCCGGAATGATTTTTGCCCAGGTCAGCGCGGCGATGAACTCGCGATAATCTTCGTTGGTGCGGAAGAGTTCAGGCAATCCTGTGCGCGGCAGTTCATCGTACGCGGCCAGCCGATAACCGACGAGACCGGTCAGGTGCCCTTGCCAGAATGGGGAGGAGGTCGAAAGGGCGAGCAGGAGCGGGAGGTAGGGCGTTAGCCGCATAATGAGGTTTATGCGCGTGTCGACGTCGGGCACAGCGACGTGCACATGCATCCCGCACAGCATGTTGCGGTAACCGATCATCTGCAGGTCGTCCATGATCGGACCGTAACGCGCCTTGCGCGTCACCATCTGCTCCGGCCAGAAGGCGAGGGGAAAGGTCCCCATGGCGGCGAGGCCCAGGTGGTGATTGGCGGCAGCCTGCGCGAGGGTCCGGCGATAATGTCTGAGATGGCCGCGCGCCTCGTCCATGGTGGCGCAAGGCGGGGTAGCGACCTCGAGTTGCGACTGGAGCATCTCGGTCATAACCCGGTCGCCGAGCCGCTTTTGCGCTATCGAAAGGAAATTCTTGTTCGCGCGACGCACCGCGTGGCGCGTCTTGGCGTCGAACAGGAAGTATTCCTCTTCCATCCCGAATGTGTACATCCGCGCAACAACCGCCCCAGGGGAACTTTGTTCCGTTATTGCGTTCGACGCAAAACGGCCGCCGCCGGGTACCGCGGCGGCCGGAGTCCGTATCGATGCGTGTTGAGGGACTCGCCGCCTGTTAGCAGCTCGGCTTGCCGCAGCGCGAAGTGTTGACCTTCTCCTTGAGCGCCTCGAGGCCGACGGCGCCAATCACGACGTTGTCGCCGATCACGTAGCTTGGCGTACCATTAAGGCCGAGCGCTTCGGCAAGCTTGAAGCTTTCCTGCAAGGTCGCCTTCACTTCGGGGCTCGCTAGGTCCTTTTCGAGCCGCGCCATGTCGAGGCCGATGTCCTTGGCGACGGCCAGTGCGCGCGCTTTGTTCGCCTCGCCGCGACCCCCGAGCATCTTCTGGTGGAATTCGAGATATTTCTTGCCGGTCTTGTCCTGCATCCGCACGGCGACCGCGACCTGTGCCGCCTCCACCGAGCCGGGTCCGAGCACGGGGAATTCCTTCAGGACGACCTTGAGATTGGGGTCGTCCTTGAGCAGCACGAGCATGTCATCCATTGCCCGCTTGCAGTAACCGCAGTTGTAATCGAAGAACTCGACGAAGGTGACGTTTCCGCCGGGATTGCCGAGCACGACCTGCCGCGGCGAGCTGAACAGGGCTTCCGAATATTGCTTGATGGCCGACTTGTGCTTCTCGGTCTGAGCGGCGGTTTGCCGCTTGTCGAGCTCGTTCATCGCGTCCTGAAGCACTTCAGGGTGCGCAATCAGGTACTCGCGGATAATGCGCTCCACCTCGCTGCGCTGACTGGCCGAGAACTCGTCAGCGTTTGAGCTCGGCGCTGCCGCTAGGGTCATCAAGACCGCACAGGTGGCCGCGAGAGTGCGCAAAATCAATTTCATGGTTGTTTCCTTGTGACTACCGGAGGCCCGCATTGGCATTGGGCAGCTTGACGTTGACAATGTCGTCGGCCCGCACCCAAGCGGGAGAACCGACAGGCAGACGGGTCTTGGCGCGCGCGGCGAGCTGACGCGCGGTCTTGATGTCGCCACGGGTAAACGCGGCTTGTGCAGAAGCAAGGTCGGCATTGGCCAGATCACCTTTGCGGCCATAGGCCACGGCGAGCTGCGAGTAGGCATCCGGTGCTTCTGGCTCACGCACGAGTGCGGAGCGGAGCATGGCCACGGCTTCCTCGGACAGCTTAGTATTGCCGGTAGCGTTGAGCGCCTGGGCCAGCATGATCTCAATCAGCGCATTGTTATGCGACAACTGAACCGCGTGTCGCAGGGGTGCGATTGCTTCGGACGGATGACCACCTTCCAGCAGCGCCTGCCCTTTGAGCTCGTAGAAATAGGGATTGTTGGGCTGCACCTGGATGAGAGCATCGATTTGCACGATCGCCTGCCGCAGATCGGAGTTGCGGTAGGTCGAGATCGCGCGTGCATAACGCGCCGGCAGGCTGTTGTCGTGGGCCGGATAGCGGCGCGCAACGGTGTCCGGTCGTTCCAGAAAACCGGAAAGCTTGGCGCGCATCATGTCATGGCGGAGTTGCAGCTCAGGAGAATCCTTGCGGTCCCAGTAAGGGCTGGCCTTTGCGACGGTCTCGAGAGCAGCGACGCGCTCTGCCGGCATCGGATGGGTTTGCATGTAGGGGTCAATGTAACGCGAATTGAATAATGATTCGCTGCTCAGCCGTTTGAACAGGTCGACCATGCCACGTGGCGATTGGCCCGTCGCGTTAAGAAATTTCACTCCCGCGTGATCGGCCTGATCTTCTTGCGTGCGCACATAGGAGAGCACTGTGCGCATGATCGCCTGTTGCGGCGCCATGATCGCGGCCATCCCGATGTCGCCGCCGCTGCCGCCGGACCGCGACCCGGCGACCGCCGCACCGATGCCGGCCAGCAACGCAATGATTGATGCCGTTTGCGCAGAGGCAAGCTGTTCGCGTAACCGCTGGAGGTGACCACCGGCAAGGTGTCCGGTCTCGTGGGCAAAGACGCCAATGACTTCGTTGGGGGTCTTCGCGTCAAACAACGCTCCGGCATTGATAAAAATATGCCGGCCATCCATCACGAAGGCATTGAACGACCGGTCACTCAGGACCACCACCCTCACATTCTGCTTCGCAAGCCCCGCCACCCGTAGGATCGGTTGCGCATAGTCGCGCAGCAATTGCTCGATCTCGGCGTCACGAACGATCGGCATCCCGCGTGTCGCACTGTCCTGAGCGCGGGCAGGTGCGATGCCAGCGGTGCCGACGGCGACCGCGGTGAGAAAGGCGATCGCCCGGGCTGCTGGCGCCCCGCGCCGCGTCCTGATAGGTGTGCCGTCCAAGGACATGCCGATGTGCACCGAATGCGCGTGAAACTATTGGCGCCTTTACAGGCGGTCAACGCGGCCCGCGATCACGACCCGTTCATGACGGCGCCGGCCGCAAGCAAACCGGGGAATGCGGCGGCAGCGGGGCAGGGAATCAGGGTCCAATCGGCCAAAAATGATGCTTGATGCGGCAAAAAAGCTGTTAGCGCCATCGAAACGCAGCGATGTGCCACCGTTCATCGTCATGGACGTTATGGCGGCGGCCGCGCAGCGCGAGGCGCAGGGCGCCCATATCATCCACATGGAGGTCGGGCAGCCGGCTGCCCCGGCACCCGCGACGGCCATTCGGGCGGCGCAAGCCGCCCTTGCGCACGGGCGCATCGGCTACACCGAGACGTTGGGGATAGCATCGCTGCGCGCGCGTATCGCACGCCACTACAGGGATGCCTACGATCTCAACCTTGATCCGGCCCGCGTCGTCGTGACCACCGGCTCTTCCGGCGGGTTCATTCTGGCATTCCTGTCCTTGTTCGAACCGGGCGACCGCGTCGCCCTGGCCAATCCCGGTTATCCGCCGTATCGCCACATCCTTTCGGCGCTCGGCTGCGAACCGGTGCTCATCGAAACATCCGCGGAAACGCGGTGGGCTCTGTCGGCAAAGGCGCTGCTCGCGGCGCATCAGCGCATGCCGCTCAAGGGCGTTGTCATTGCAAGTCCAGCCAATCCAACCGGGACCATGATGGATGCGGACACGCTCACCCGGCTGATCGCCGTGGCGGAAGCGGAAGGTATCCGTGTAATCTCAGATGAAATTTATCACGGGCTCGACTACGCATTTGCCGCCGAAACCGCGGCCAATGTTTCGGACCATGCGGTCGTGATCAATTCCTTTTCGAAGTATTTCTGTATGACCGGATGGCGCGTCGGCTGGATGGTCGTACCGGACGTTCTGGTCCGCCCGGTCGAATGTCTGCAGGGCAATCTTGCGATATCGGTGCCGACGTTGGCGCAGGTCGCTGCCGAGGCTGCATTTGATGGCCGCGACGAGATGGAAGCCGTCAAGCACGGCTATGAAGAGAACCGGCGGATTCTAACGGACGGCCTGCCGAAAGCCGGACTCGAAAAATTCCTGCCGGTCGATGGAGCGTTCTATCTCTACGCGGATGTTTCAAGTTTTTCCGACGACAGCCTGGATTTCGCAAAACGCATGCTCAACGAGGCGGGCGTCGCCGCAACGCCGGGTATCGACTTTGATCCGGTGAACGGAAAGCATTTCCTGCGCTTCTGCTACGCGGGCTCTGCCGCCGAGATGCACGAGGCGGTCAAGCGTATCAGCGAATGGCTACGGCGTTAAATGCGAACCGCCGACGTTGCGGTCGCGGCTATTTCTTGAATGCGCCGAGGATGGCGCGGATCCGCTCGCGGTTGATATTTTCCGACGGCGCGGTGTCGCGCTCCGGCTCAAGCCGCGCATCGCAGTTGACGTAGTTGGCGGAAACCATTTTTCCGGTGCGGTTGTCGAACCGGCGCTCCTCGCAGCGGCCTTTTTTGTCCGTCTCCATGACGACCGAACCGACGCGGCTTGCCGCTTCGCCCCCTTCGGTCCGGGGCAACGGGGTTACCTTTGACACCGAATTCATGACCTGCGGATCGGTGGAGGGAAAAAAAGAGCCTGCAGTCACGAAAGCGGCCAGAAAGAAAAGTCCGGTGAGCGCTGCCACCACGATAACGGCGCGCCGGCCTTCTCCGGCCGAAAGGGCCCTATTGCGGACTTGCTTTGCTTTGCGCATTTGGCCTTTGAAGCGAAATTGACGCGTTCCCGTAGCACCTTACCTCTGCACGCTTGATGAAAGTTAAACAGAACAGGTCAATTTGAATCTCCTTGGACCAACTGCGGGCCGCCGGTAACCGGCCGTGGCCACGCTTTTTTTTACGGCAGTGAATACCCACATTCACGGTCCAATCCACTTAACCCCGACACGCCAATGCTCGATTTTGCCTCGTCGCCCGAGACCCGGGACGCCGGCGAAGCCGCGTCCCCGTCCGTCAGCGATACTGAAATCCTCGACGCCTATTCCAATGCCGTCACCTCGGTTGCCGACACCATCGGCCCGGCTGTCGTGCGCGTTCAAGTGCGCGCAAAGAACGGCCGCCCGGCTGGCGTCGGGTCAGGTGTCATTATCGCCCCCGATGGACTGGTGCTGACCAACAGTCATGTGGTGGAGGGAGCCGGAGAAATCTCGCTGCAGGATGCGGAGGGCCACCTGATGGAGGCGCGCAGCCTGGGCGAGGATCCCGACACCGACCTGGCGCTGCTGCGCGCTGGCTTTGGGCGTGATCTGCCGAGCGCGCCGCTGGGTGATTCCAAGTCGCTCAAACGCGGTCAGCTGGTTGTTGCGATCGGAAATCCGCTCGGCTTCGAGTCCACTGTGACGGCCGGTGTGATTTCGGCACTGGGGCGGTCTCTACGCTCACGCACAGGCAGGCTGATTGAGGACGTGATCCAGACCGATGCCGCGCTCAATCCGGGCAATTCCGGAGGCCCGCTCGTGTCGTCGCGGGGCGAGGTCATCGGAATAAACACGGCGGTTATCATGGGCGCGCAGGGCATCTGCTTTGCGGTCGCAAGTAACACCGCCAGGTTCGTTCTCGGCGAACTGATCCAGCATGGTCGTGTTCGGCGCGCCTATATCGGGATATCGGCACAGACCACGGCCGTACCTCGCCGGCATGCACGCGCGGCGGGAATCGAGAATGCGTCCGGCGCAACGATCACTGCGCTCGAACCGAATGGCCCTGCGGTGCTCGCCGGGTTGATGAGTCTCGACACGGTCGTGCGACTTGACGGCTTGCCTGTCACCGGCGTCGACGATCTGATCCGCGCCCTCAACGGCGAGCGGATTAATCGCGTCACCACGTTCGAAGTGCTTCGCCGCGGCCAACTGCGCTCATTCGACGTCAAACCGCTGGAGCGGCCCGCAGCCAATCCAACGGCGAGCACGCGCTAAGGCTCCCGCTACTTTTTCTGGTTCGGCTTTGCCGCGTTCTTGCGCGCCGGCGGCTCGTAATTTCCCCCCGCCATGCACTTTTTGATGAAGGCGGAACGCTTCGCGCCCTGGAGCTGCTGGCTTTCGGCGCCGACTTTGCACGTCTCCATTTTTTCCTGCGATGTGACCGCCACGGATGGCGTTGCCGCAAGCAGGACTGGAATGATGGCAATGGCAAGGGTTCGCAGCATCGGATCGGCTCCTTTTCGGTGTCGATGCGTGCATGATGATAGCACGCTCGATGGCAAGAAACGCAGTTTGACCTTACAGCCGGCGTTCGCGCCGGCCGGACTTTACCCTTTTGAGGTTGGAAGGCGCCTAGCTTTTATCGCCAAGCAGGCGCTTGCCCCACCACCCGCGTTTGGGAGCCGCCTGTTCATCCGACCCGGAGCTGGACACGACGGGGTTTGAAGATGAGAGGCCTGCGGGCGACGGCGACATGCCTTCGCCGGAAAAAGCCGCCGGTTCGCGAGTAGTGGAACGACGTCGCCGCATGTCTTGCTCGCTTGCGGCCGCCGGCGGTTCTGCGGGTTGCGGAGCAGGGTGGTGGTTAGTCGGTGGAGCGTCAGTCGGTGGAGCATAAACGGGCTCGCTCTCGTATCGTGGCTGCTCATCAGGCCGCTGTGCGTCGGACTCCGCCATTACATCGCCCTGAAATGACGGCCTCTCACCGTTGCGCTGCCGGTTGCGGCGACCGCCGCGGCGGCCACGCCGGCGGCGACGCCGCCCACCTTCGCGGGCCTCGCCTTCGGCGAATTGGGCGCCTTCCTGTTGCTGTGCCGTGTGATCTTCTTCAGGCAGCCTGCCGTCATGATCTTCGTGCGCGACAGTATGCTCGGGGACGGTGTCGTGCGTGAATGATTGCGCATCACGACGCGCCTCGCCGCCGCGCCCACGTCCACCGCGGCCGCGCCGGCGCCTCCGCCGTCGGGCACCTTCCCGTTCCCCGTTTTCACGGTGGACTTCACCTTCCGGTTCGACCGCCGCGAGTGCGGTGCCTTCGTCTTGTTCATCCTCTGTAACGAAGTCCTTGTCGGCTTCGTCCGCCACAACCGGAATCTGCGGCTGCTGAGCGGCAAGATTGCGCGCTGCCTCGGGCGTGTGCACCTGTTCGCCACGGTCGACGACGTACGACTGCTGCCCGGTTACCGCCGGGTCGGCCGACACCGTGATGGTGATGCGGAAACGCTCTTCAAGCGCGCGTAGATGGGCACGCTTGTGGTTGAGGACGTAAAGAGCGACCTCCGCACGCGTGCGCACGATCAGATTGTGCGTCGCGCCTTTGATCAGCATCTCCTCGACGGCACGCAGCAACTGCAGTGCGACTGACGACACTGAGCGGACGTGTCCGCTGCCGCCGCACACCGGGCATTTTTCGGTCGAGCTCTCCAACACCGACGTACGAATTCGCTGGCGCGACATTTCAAGCAATCCGAAATGGGAGATGCGCCCGACCTGGATTCTCGCGCGGTCATGCTTGAGCGCTTCCTTCAGGCGCCGCTCGACCGTCCGGTTGTTGCGGCCCTCGTCCATATCGATGAAGTCAATGACAATGAGGCCGGCGAGATCTCGCAGGCGCAGCTGTCGCGCAATTTCATCTGCCGCCTCGCAATTGGTCTTGAGTGCGGTGTCCTCGATATGGTGTTCGCGGGTCGCGCGGCCCGAGTTCACGTCGATCGCAACCAGGGCTTCGGCCTGGTTGATCACGATGTACCCGCCGGAGCGCAACTGGACGACCGGCGAAAACATGGCATCGAGCTGGCTCTCGATGCCATAGCGCGTGAACAGCGGTTGCGTATCCTTGTACTGTTTGACGTTCTTGGCGTGGCTCGGCATCAGCATGCGCATGAATTCGCGTGCTTCCCTGTAACCTTCCTCGCCGGAGACAATGACTTCCTCGATGTCCTTGCCGTAAAGGTCGCGGATCGACCGCTTGGTAAGCGAGCCCTCTTCATAGACCAGTTTCGGCGCGGTCGATTTGAGCGTGAGGTCGCGCACTGTCTCCCACAGGCGCAGCAGGTATTCGAAATCGCGTTTGACCTCGGTCTTGGTGCGGCTCGCACCCGCAGTTCGCAGGATCACGCCCATACCGTCGGGCACCTCAAGTTCCTGCGAGATTTCCTTCAACCGCATACGATCTTCGGCGGATGTGATCTTGCGAGAAATGCCGCCGCCACGCGCGGTGTTCGGCATCAGCACCGAATAGCGGCCCGCCAGCGAAAGGTATGTCGTCAGCGCCGCGCCTTTCGTACCGCGCTCTTCCTTGACAACCTGCACCAGCATCACCTGCCGGCGCTTGATTACTTCCTGAATCTTGTACTGGCGCCGGAATCGCGGAAGTCGTTCTTGCACCTCTTCGAGGGCGTCGGCACCGCCCACCGATTCCACTGCCTCGTCATCCGCCTGGTCTTCGCCGTTGCTGTTTTCCGCCGCGGGAGAGTCGGCATCATGCGACACATCTTCCAACACAGTGTCCGTGGTGAGTGCGCCCTCGGCAGCGGCGGATGGTTGCTCGCCTTCGGCAACGGTCTCGATCGGCGCGTCAGCTGGCGCGACGGCGTCCTCGCGGGACGAACTCTCGGTCGCCTGATGCTCTTGCGCCTCGGGTGCAAGTTCGGACTGCGCCGCCGCCTGTTCAGCAGCGTAATCGGGCGCCTGCGTGGGGGCCTGCGGCGGTTCCCCAAACCCGGTTTCGGCAGTTGGAACTTCTGTTGCGTCGGCCGAGGCCTCTTCCGCGGAGATCGGCTCGCTCTTCACAACATCGCGGTCCCGATGCCTGTCTGCGCCGCGATGGCGGTGGCGGCGTCCGCGGCGTCCCGCCCGATGTTCGGCTTCGGCGTCGGCATCGCGCTGGTCGCGTTCTTCCTGGGCGATCAGCGCCTGCCGGTCGGCGACCGGGATCTGATAATAGTCCGGATGAATTTCCGAAAAGGCAAGAAAGCCGTGGCGATTGCCGCCGTAGTCTACAAAGGCGGCCTGCAACGACGGCTCAACGCGAGTAACTTTGGCGAGATAGATATTACCGCGAAGCTGCTTGCGGTTGGCGCTCTCGAAGTCGAATTCCTCGACGCGATTGCCGCGTACCACGACGACCCGGGTCTCCTCCGGGTGGGTCGCGTCGATCAACATTTTGTCGGCCATTGGAAAATCTCACTGGGCCGCGAATTCCCGCGGGCTCGCGCGTTGCAGACGGCGCAAGTCGTATGTCCGGGGATCCGGCCTGGTAGGTGTTGAAGGGAAGGGCCGCTTGGCCAAGGTCCATGCTACCACGCGCCGTCACGATGGCGGCGCGTGGGCTATGAACCTCAAAATACCTTTGCTGCGTCAGTTGCAGCATGAAACTTGCGACCCGTAGCGCTGCGGCCGCGCCTGAAGGCGCAAACCGAGGTTTCTCGTTTCTCACAGTCAGGGTGCGAACGGCTGCACGCCGCGCGCTGATCCAGGTGCCTTCACAAGGGTTTCGGCTCGTTTCACTTGGCCGTCCGCCGACCTCCTCGGGAGGCGGTACTGGACCTAAGCGGCCGGGGCCCGAACACGGCACAACCGGAACTCTAACCGTAATCGGACATTACATACGGCCCGGCGTTCCCACTGGCAAGGGAAGCTTTGCAGTTAGGCCACAGTGGCAAGAGGAATTGTGCCCGCGCTCAAGTTCCGTTAACCGAAACGCCCCCTAATGGGTTAAAAAAGCGCGTTATCAGGGGTCCGGATTCGTGACAGCCCGCGCCATTGCCCTCGCCAGCACTCTTGGTTTTGCGCTGCTAAGCGGCTCGGCCGGCTTGGCGGCCGAGAGTGATGTCACGGAGCATGTGTTTGCGGCCACCGTGGAGCAGGACGTCATCGCGACGGACCTGCGTATCGGCGGCGACGATAAGCAGACGAGATTTGTGGTCGACCTCAATCGGAAAATCGACCTCGCGGCGTTTACGCTCGCCGATCCCTACAGAGTTGTCGTCGACCTGCCACAAGTAAACTTCAAGCTGCCGGCCAAGGCCGCCACCCAGAGTCGCGGCTTGGTGAAGGCGCTTCGCTACGGGCTGATCATGCAGGGCGGTTCGCGCATCGTGCTCGATACCAAGGGGCCTGTGCGCATCGAAAAAGCTTTCGCGCTGGATGCAGCCGAAGGCCAACCGGCGAGGCTGGTGCTCGACCTTGCGGCAATTGATCGGGCCGCATTCATGCGGAACATCTCGCTGCAAACGCGACCTGCCCACAATACCGGAGCGAAACCAAGCGAGCCGCCCGTCAAAGCAGATGGCGATGTGCGCCCACTGATCGTCGTGGATCCCGGTCACGGCGGTATCGACAACGGAACGAGAGGGTCCGGCGGAGAGCTGGAAAAGGACATCGTTCTGGCTTTCTCACAGGTGCTTCGCGAGAAGCTTGAAAGCGGGGGAAAATACCGAGTCACACTGACGCGCACCGACGACAGCTTTATTCCGTTGTCCGAGCGCGTGCGCTTCGCACGCACGCGCGGTGCTGCGCTTTTCATTTCTATTCATGCCGACGCTTTGCCGAGGAAAGAGGGACTCGCCGAAGGTGCTACCGTCTATACGCTTTCCGAGACCGCCTCCGACGCCGAGGCGGCAAGACTCGCCGAGACGGAGAACAAGGCCGACGTGATTGCCGGCGTCGACCTGACTGCCGAACCCAATGATGTGGCCAATATTCTCGTCGATCTGGCGCAGCGCGAAACCAAGACATTTTCCATGCAATTTGCCCGCATGGTTGTTGATGAGCTTAAGAGCGCGGCTCGCATGCATAAGCACCCGCTGAAGTCGGCTGGATTTAAAGTATTAACAGCTCCGGATGTACCCTCGGTGCTTATCGAACTGGGATACATGTCGACAAAAGACGACCTCAAACAGCTCAATTCACCCGTCTGGCGGGCGCGCACGGGCCAGGCTGTGGTTAAGGCCGTCGAGACCTTCTTGACGCCGCGGGTTGCGGGAGCCGGTGGAGGGCCTCGCTAGATGTGCGCCCCCGGCCTCAGATTCAACATAAAACCCAGCAAACACAGGGTGGTGGCCCCTTGCCGGGCATCAGCGGGCGGGTCGTGATAAAACACGGGGCGGGACACGGGATCATGCGATCATGAAGCTCTTGCTGCGCTTCTTCGGGTTGCTGTTTGCGGCCGGCACTATCCTGTTCGTCGTGGGTGTGGCGGCGGCCGCCGGCCTGCTGTGGCATTTTTCCAAGGACCTTCCCGACTATTCGCAACTGCAGGATTACGAGCCGCCGGTGATGACGCGGGTGCATGCCGCCGATGGCTCGTTGGTCGCGGAATATGCACGCGAGAGGCGGCTCTATATTCCCATCCAAGCGGTCCCCAAAATGGTGATCAATGCGTTCCTCGCCGCCGAGGATAAGAATTTCTACGAGCACGGCGGCCTGGATTTCACCGGTATTGCGCGCGCTGCGGTCATCTATCTTCAGAACTACGGCTCAAGCCGGCGGCCGCAGGGAGCTTCAACGATTACGCAGCAGGTCGCCAAGAACTTCCTGCTGACCAATGAACTCTCTGTTTCGCGCAAGCTCAAGGAGGCGCTGCTCGCGCTGAAGATCGAGCGTACTTACAGCAAGGACAAGATCCTCGAGCTTTATCTCAACGAGATTTATCTCGGCCTGGGCGCCTACGGAATTGCGGCGGCATCGCTCGTCTACTTCGACAAAGCAGTGAACGAGCTGATGGTTCCCGAGGCGGCCTACCTCGCGGCATTGCCCAAGGCGCCCAACAACTATCACCCGTTCCGGCAACGCGAGCGTGCAATCGAGCGGCGCAACTGGGTGCTTGATCGCATGGCTGAGTCGGGCTTTGTGAAGACCGCCGACGCGGAGAAGGCAAAGCGCTCGCCGCTTGGCGTCACGAGCAAGTCGACCAGCACGCACACCTTCGCCGGTGAATATTTCGCCGAAGAAGTGCGGCGCGAGCTTTATGAACGTTATGGCGAAAAGAAACTGTATGAAGGCGGGCTGTCGGTCCGCACGTCGCTTGATCCGAAACTTCAGGTGCTGGCGCGCAAGACCATGATCGACGGCTTGGTACGCTTCGATCAAACCCAGGGTTGGCGCGGGCCGGTCACGAAAATCGACATTGGCGCCGACTGGGGGGTCAAGCTTGCCGAGGTGAAAGCGCTGTCCGATGTCGCGCCATGGCGCCTCGCGGTGGTGCTTGAAGTCGGCGACCAATCAGCCCGCATCGGGCTCCAGCCCGGCCGCGAGCCGGGCGGGTTCGTCAGCAAGGAGCGCACCGTTGGTATCCTGCCGGTCGATGGCCTGAAATGGGCGAGGACCGGCGGCAAGGTCCCGACGAAAGTCAGTCAGGTCGTGAACCCGGGTGATGTCGTCTACGTCGAACCCGCGAAGACCGAAGGCCAGTTCAGCTTGCAGCAGGTGCCGGAAATTTCCGGCGCGATGGTAGTTGAGGACCCGCAGACCGGGCGCGTGCTCGCGATGGTCGGCGGATTCTCGTTCGATCAAAGCCAGTTCAATCGCGCGACACAGGCGCTTCGCCAACCGGGCTCGTCGTTTAAGCCGTTTGTCTATGCCGCCGCGTTGGACAATGGCTATACCCCATCGACCGTCGTGCTCGATGCGCCGCTTGAGATCGATCAAGGCCCTGGCATCGGTGTCTGGCGGCCGGAAAACTATGAAGGGAAATTCTACGGGCCATCGACGCTGCGTTTCGGTATCGAACGTTCCCGCAACGTGATGACCGTCCGGCTCGCGCAGGACATCGGCATGCCGTTGATTGCCGACTATGCCAAACGTTTTGGCGTCTACGACGATTTGCCTCCATATCTTTCATTCTCTCTGGGTGCAGGCGAAACGACGCTGCTGCGCATGGTGACGGCCTACGCAATGTTCGACAACGGCGGCCGACGCATCAAGCCGACGCTCGTCGACCGCATCCAAGATCGTTACGGGCATACGGTGTACAAGCACGACGAGCGCGAGTGCATCGGCTGCGGCGTCAAGAAATGGGAAAATCAACCTGAGCCTTCCTTGGTCGACAGGCGGCAGCAGGTGCTTGATCCGATGACGGCCTACCAGATCACGTCGATGATGGAGGGCGTCGTCCAGCGCGGTACGGCAACCGTCCTGCGTGAGGTTGGCCGACCGGTGGCAGGCAAGACCGGCACCACGAACGACGAGAAAGACGCCTGGTTTATCGGCTTCACGCCGGACATCGTCGTCGGAGTTTACGTGGGTTACGACAAGCCGCGTCACATCGGGCGTGGAGCGACCGGCGGCCACCTGGCCGCGCCGATCGTGAGGGACTTTTTGAAGATTGCGCTTGCGGACAAGCCGGCAGTGCCCTTCCGGGTGCCACCGGGAATCAAGCTGATACGCGTCGATGCCAGGACCGGAACGCGTGCGGGCCCCGAGACCTCGCGAGCAATTCTCGAGGGCTTCAAGCCCGGCACTGCACCGCCATCGGACGGCTACTCGGTCGTCGGCAGCGATGGCAGGGAAGTCGAACGGCCTTGGGGCGTCGGCGTGACTCCCGATGCAGATCGCGCCGTTCGTTCTGGTACCGGCGGACTTTACTGAGCGACCTCCGTTTTGAACGAAGCCCCGGCCAGATAGGCCGGGGCTTTCCCATTGCTGCACCCCCGCAACCAGCACACAACGCGTGCCTTTGAGGGTTGCAGCACAAGTTCAGGAACGCTACATGCGGAACAATTGCGGTGAGGAATGAATCGATGCGCGCGGAGACCCAGAATCTGGTCGAGGAAATCAAGCAGTCCGTGCGGCTGCTGAGGAGGCATCTTTGACGTCGATACCGCGACGCGGCGCCTCGCCGAACTGAACAAAGAGTCGGAAGACCCCAATCTCTGGAACGATCAATCGCGGGCGCAACGCGTTATGCGCGAGCGCGACACACTGGACGATCAGCTCAGGGCGATCGGCCGCATCGAGCAGGAGCTTGAGGACCAACTCACTCTTATCGAACTCGGCGAGGCGGAAAAGGATGACAAAACCGTCGGCGAGGCCGAGGTGGCGCTCAAACGCCTGAAGGTCGAGGTGGCTCGACGCGAGCTTGAAGCACTATTGTCCGGCGAGGCAGACGCCAATGACTGCTATCTCGAAGTGCATGCGGGCGCCGGCGGCACGGAAAGCCAGGACTGGGCAAATATGCTCATGCGCATGTACGTGCGTTGGGCTGAAGCGCATGGCTACAAGGTCGAGTGGATTGAAGAGACGGAAGGTGAAGGCGCCGGCATTAAATCGGCGACGGTCGTCGTTAAAGGCCACAATGCCTACGGGTGGCTCAAGAGCGAGAACGGCGTGCACCGTCTGGTGCGTATTTCGCCCTTCGACTCGAACGCGCGCCGCCACACATCGTTCGCCAGCGTGACGGTCTATCCGGTGGTCGATGACCGAATCAGGATCGATATCAAGGAAAGCGATGTGCGCACCGACGTCATGCGATCAGGCGGCGCCGGTGGCCAGCACGTGAACAAGACCGAGTCGGCAGTGCGCCTCACCCATATTCCCACCAACATCGTGGTCAAATGCCAGAATGACCGGTCGCAGCATCGAAACCGCGCGATGGCCTGGGATATGCTGCGTGCGAAGCTCTTCGAGATCGAGATGAAGAAGCGCGAGGAGAAGGCGGCAGCGGAGCAGGCAGCCAAGACCGATATCGGTTGGGGTCACCAAATCCGCTCTTACGTGCTTCAACCCTATCAGATGGTGAAGGATCTTCGGACCGGCGTGTCGACCTCGAATACGACCGGCGTGCTCGATGGCGATCTGGATGAGTTCATGCAGGCAGCTCTCGCCCAGAAGGCTTTCGGCGGGGGGCCGGACAAGGTCGAGGACGTCGAGTAGTCATGGCCCGGGTCAGATTTCGCCGAGCCTAAGGCCTGCGCGCAAGAATTTCTGCGGATCAACAGCTTCGCCGTTGATCCGCGTTTCATAATGAAGGTGTGGGCCGGTCGAGCGTCCGGTCGATCCTATCCTGCCGACGGTTTCCCCGATGCGGACGAATTGACCGACCTTGACGCCGATCTGTGAAAGATGCCCGTAACGGCTCGCGAGGCCATTGCCGTGATTTATTTCCACCATGTTGCCGTAACCGCCCTCACGTCCGGCAATCGTCACGCGCCCGGTAGCAGTCGCGCGGACGGGCTCTCCCGTGTCGCCGCGCAGGTCGATGCCAGTGTGGACTGCAGGCCGGCCATTGAAAGGATCCGTGCGCATGCCAAACGGTGAGCTCATGTCGACTTCACCGATGATCGGCTTGCGCACAGGCACCGCAACCAAGGTATGCGTGTAACGATCGATCTGCGCACGTGCGACGTTCACGCGATATAGCTGACGTTCGAAGGCGCTGGCGCCTGCCTGCGGTGGTTTAAGCGGAACAAACGGCCCGCCAATGGGCCCGTCGCCTCGCGATTTGATCGGATCGACGCCGAGATCCGCGAGGACGCTGCGCATCCGGCGCGCTTTCGTGTCGATACGCTCTTCGAGATTTGAAAGTGTCGCCGACTGCTTTTGCTCGACGTTGTCGAGCGACAGCGAAATGCGTGCAAGCACGCCGGTAAGGCCGCTGCTCGTCGAGCGTTCCGCGATCTTCGTCGCCGCTGCCGGCAGTTCACGCGAATAGAGCCGGGCCTCGCGATCGGGCGGAGCAACAAAGATCACCGTGTCGTTGATCGGGGAGGGTCGTGGCATTCTCTCAGCCGCTCCGGGCGGCGCGACGCGCGAGGGCTTGACGGTGCCGGTCGTGTCGCCGCCGAGAGCATTGGTGCGCTGCTCCAACGTTGTCTGCCGCTGCAGCAGCGTGTTGAGCTTCTGCTCGAACTGCTCTTGGTCGAGCAATTGACGGCTCATGACTCGGTCGACCTGCGCACGCAGTTCGGCAATCCGGTCCTCGTAGGCGAACTGCATCTCGGCCTGGCGACCGATCAGTCGCGTGAGCACGTTCTCCCGAAAGGCGAAATACGTGCCGGTGGCGATCGACCAGACACCCATCACGACCAGCGCGCCGACCACGATCCAGAACGCGATCGGTCCGATCCGAATCTGGTGCCCGGCGTGCGTGAGCGTGTAACCTTTATGGCTCCGCTGGATATGACGCGACATCGCCGCAGCGGACGCGCGCGGGTGGTTGTGACGCGGGCCTTGCTCGGAAACCGGATGGTACGTTGAAAACGAATGCGACATCAAAACTCCGCACGGCCGTGGGAAGCCGCTGGCAGACGGAGTTGATATCAATCGGATATGGTTAAGAAACCGGTAATCGGAATGCGCTATCGCTGGGATTCTTCAGCGATTGCTGCGGATTACGCATTGCGTGCAGCCAGCAAAACCTCCCGGGCATGTCCGGGCACGCGGACTTTCGGCCAAATCTGGATGATGCGACCGTCTGGCCCGATCAGAAATGTCTTCCGCAGGACACCCATAAATTTGCGCCCGTACATCGATTTCTCACCCCAGGCACAATACGCGGCGAGCATATCCTTGGTCTCATCGGAGGCTAGCGCGATGGACAAGCGATGCTTGGCTTTGAACCTGTCCTGCGCCGTCACCGGGTCCGCCGAAACGCCGAGAATGGTTGTACCGGCCTTGGCAAAATCAGCGCGCAAGCGGGAGAACTCCATCGCCTCCTTTGTGCAACCGGGCGTATCGGCCTTGGGATAGAAATAGAGGATGAGCTTGCCTCCCTTGAAATCACTCAATGAAACCTTGCCGCCGCCGTCCTTCCTTAGGGTGAAAGCCGGCGCCTTCGCGCCTGCAACAAGTTCGCGGCCCATATGCCTTCCTTTCGTCGTTTTCGAGCGGTCAATGTCGCAAATGCCATTTGCGTCGGAGGGGCGCAACAGGTTCCATACACATGCGCCGGAGGCCGCAGCGGTCATTTGCCTGCCGGCATTGCATCACGCGCGCTGCATCGGACAAGGGGTGCGACTTAACGCATGCTAGCCGGCGGACAGGATAGGGGACATCGGGGTCACCATGCCGTCGCCGTGGGCCGTGAGACGTATCGTCACCGTGTGATGCATCGCTTGGCGCGACGGCGGTGGTTTGGTGTGCGCTACACTGTTTCCGATCTGTTTCGCAGACCGCTCGTGAGGCGCCTGCTGCTCGGTGGGGCAATTTTCGTCTCCTTGGCGATCGTCGGAGTTCTCGGCCTGTGGTGGCGTCTGTCGAGCGGCCCGATCGAGCTTGAACTGGCGACTCCCTGGCTTAAGGCAGCGATCGAGGAAAATTTCGGCGGCAACCATTCCGTTGTCGTCGGTGGGACCCAACTCGAGCGCGACGAAAAAGGCCGAACGTCACTGAGGCTCCGCGACATCGTGGTACGGGACGCCGACGGAACGATTATCGCAAGTGCTCCGAAAGCCGAAGTCGGACTCTCGGGCAGAAACCTGATCGTCGGTCAATTGCGTGCGCAGAGTCTCAATCTTGTCGGAGCCGAAATGGCGGTCCGTATCGAAACCGACGGACGGCTTACCGTTTTTGCCGGAGCCGACAAACGGCCGATCGCCACGGCTACAGCGAACAGCAATGTTCCTACCGCCGATCAGGCCGCCTCAATGGCCAACCCACAGGGCGCCTTGCGTGCGGAGTTTGAGAAGCTTGCAGGGATCATGGCGTGGATCGATGCGCTTGGGCAGACCGGGCTCGATGGCCACGATCTGCGCGAGTTGGGTCTGAAAAACGGCAACCTGGTCGTTGACGATCGGCGCAACGGCAAGCGGTGGACCTTCGACAGCATCAACGCAAGCCTGACGCGGCCGGCACGAGGCGGAGTCATTTTTAGGCTCGAATCCGACAACGCTGAACGGCCCTGGGTGCTGAGCGCCGCGATGCGCCCGCTGACCGATGGTGTGCGCGCCGTCGGTATCGAAGCGCGCAAGGTCTCGATGCACGACATTCTGCTCGCACTCAGAGTCAATGCCGACGATTTTGATATCGATCTCCCGGTATCGGCGAGCGTTCGCGCCGACGTTCTGGCGGACGGAACACCGCAGGTTGTCCAGGGGCAATTGTTTACCGAGAAAGGAACAATCGTCGACAAAAACAACGACAAGGTCAATTTTGCTGTCGATCGAGCCGACATCAGATTCAATTGGGACAATCAACGTCGCAATCTGGTCGTTCCGTTTCAGGTTCAGTCAGGCGGCAACCAATTCACTATGCGCGCAATTCTGGATGCGCCACAGGACCAACCAGGCGTTTGGCTGATCAATCTTGCGCGCAGCGATTCCGTCATTGACCCGGTTATTCTTGCTCCCGGCGCGGACGACGAGGGTGTTGCGCTCAATCGGGTGGCTATGCGCCTGAAGGTCGACACCAATCGCAAACGCATCGACCTTGAGCAGGGTGACCTCAGTCGAATCGATACGCGTGCGTCACACAGTATTGGCCTCGCACTTACGGGCCGCTTGGACTTTAGCGGCAGGGAGCCGCATCTTGCTTTTGGCGTTGCGGGTACGCGCATGCCTGTCTATGCGCTCAAGCGAATTTGGCCAATTTTTGCCGCGGCGGACGTGCGTTCATGGGTCGAGACGCATATTTCGGACGGCATGGTTGAACGAGTTGTCGTCGCAGGGAATGCAGCGGTCCCCAATTTCAAGCACGAAGGGCCGCCCATGCCAGACGATGGTCTGTCGGTCGACATCGAGACAAGCGGCACGACGTTGCGTCCGATCACGAGCCTGCCGGCCATCCGCGATGCTGATCTGACCGTTCGGATCAGGGGTCGCGCGGCAACGGTCAATGTTGGTCGCGGTACGGTCGACGTATCGCCGGGCCGCAGGCTCAATATTGCCGGCGGCGTTTTCGAGGTGCCTGACACTCATCCCAAGCCCGCGCCTGCGCGGGTGAATTTCCGGATCGACGGCGCTGTGCCGGCCACCGTCGTGCTCCTTTCCAGCGAGGGTTTGCGCGACATGGTCGGAATGTCGCTCGACCCCGCATCCACCCGCGGGACAGTTACGGCGCAGGTTGCGGTAAAGCTGGCGCTTGCGCGAACGATGTCGGACGACTCGTCTTCGTACTCGATCAATGCTGACCTTACGAACTTCGCAGCCGACAAGATGTTGCTCGGGCAGCGGATCGAAGCGCAGACACTGAAAGTTACAGCGTCTGGGGATGGCTATCAGATCAAAGGCGATGCCAAGGTCAATGGAACGCCTGCATCTATAGATTTGCGCAGGCAAAAAGGGGATACGGAGGCCGAGTTGCGCATGCAGTCGGTCATTGACGATGCGGCTCGTCGCCGGCTTGGCATGGATATCGGCAACGCAATCACCGGCGCCATCCCGATCAAGGTTGCCGGCAAAATCAATGATGACGGGATAGACGAAGGCTTGAATGTTGAAGCTGATCTCACGCCCGTAAAGATCGACAATCTTTTCCCTGGCTGGACAAAGCCAGCCGGCCGGGCTGCGCGGGCGAATTACAAGATGCTCAGAACTGCCAAGAGCGTCCGCATCGATGACCTGAGTATTGACGGATCAGGGACTACGATCCGTGGTTCGGTCGAACTCGATAGCTCGACCAACGAAATCGTTTCCGCCAACTTCCCGGTATTCGCCCTGTCCGACGGCGACAGGGTGGCGGTCAAGGCTGACCGCGCTGCCGACGGCGTAATGCACGTCTCCATGCGTGGCGACATCTATGACGGGCGACATTTTGTGAAGTCGTCACTGGCCTCGTCGGATAAGGGCAAACAAAAGCAGGTGGATTTGGACCTGGAAGTAAAGGTCGGCACGGTTGCCGGCCACAATGGCGAAACCTTGCGTGGCCTGGATTTAAAAATGTCCCGCCGCGGCGGTCATATCCGCAGCTTCGTCATGGCCAGCAAGATCGGCCGCGACACGCCGTTCAACGGCGACCTGCGCATACGTTCGCGCGACAATCACCAGGTCATATATTTCGAGACGGAAGATGCGGGTGCGCTGTTCCGGTTCACGGACATGTACCCGCGCATGTATGGCGGCCAGATGTGGATGGCGATGGACCCGCCGACGCAGGAACAGTCGCCGCAGATCGGCACTCTCTTTATCCGCAGGTTTGTTGTGCGCGGCGAACCGACACTGGACAGGATCGTGTCGGGAGCGCCGAATTCCCCTGGTGGCCCCGCGGCTTCCGGTGTCGACTTCAGCGAGATGCGCGCCGAGTTCACGCGCTTTCCTGGCAAGATGGCTATTCGCGATGGGATCGTGCGCGGCCCCCTGGTCGGCGCGACTGTCGAAGGGAACATCGATTACGTGAGAGACGACGTGCACCTCCGGGGCACATTCGTGCCGTTCTATGGGCTTAACAATATGTTCGGGCAGATTCCAATTGTCGGCCTGTTTTTGGGCGGCGGCAATAAGGAAGGGTTGCTCGGCATCAACTATGATGCGGTCGGGCCGCCCGGCGCTCCGAGGATCACGGTCAATCCGGTCAGTGCGATCGCGCCTGGCTTGCTTCGGAAATTTGTTCCGTCGCCGAGCACATTCGATCCAAAGTTTGCACCAGGGCCGGGAGCATTCGATACCCCCACCAACCCGGTGCGACCGTATTAGTGCGGCTTCAACAGTACGTGTTGTTTCTTGCCAAGCGACAGCTTGATGACGCCATCTGGCGTCACGTCCTTGCTGGCGATCACGTGCTTGTCGTTTGCGATTCGGACGTCGTTGACGGCAACTGCTCCGTTGCCAATGGCGCGCCGGACTTCGCCATTCGACGCTGCAAGGCCGGCCAGCACAAAGGCATTGAGAACGCCAATGCCCGCCGACAGATCCTTTTGTGAAACCGGCACGGTCGGCAGGGACAAAGACGTCGAACCTTCCTCGAAAGTCTTCCGCGCCGTTTCGGCCGCCTGATCGGCGGTGGCGCGGCCGTGCACCAGCGCCGTTGCTTCGGTGGCGAGGATCTTCTTTGCGTCGTTGATCTCGTTGCCCTTGAGTGACGCAAGGCGCGCAATCTCATTCAATGGCAACACGGTAAAGAGCTTGAGGAAGCGCACGACATCACCGTCCTCGGTGTTGCGCCAGTATTGCCAATAGTCGTACGGACTTACCTGATCAGCGTTGAGCCACACCGCGCCGGCTGCGGTCTTGCCCATCTTGGCGCCGGACGACGTCGTGATCAGAGGCGCGGTCAGGGCGAACAGCTGCACGTTCTGCATGCGGCGGCCAAGATCGATACCATTGACGATATTGCCCCACTGATCCGACCCGCCCATCTGCAGGATGCAGCCGTGACGTTTGTTCAACTCGACGAAATCGTATGCCTGCAAGACCATGTAGTTGAATTCAAGAAATGACAATTCCTGCTGACGATCGAGACGCAACTTGATGGAATCGAAAGACAGCATCCTGTTGACTGAAAAATGCCGGCCGACATCGCGCAGGAAATCGATGTAGTTGAGCTTGTTCAACCAGTCGGCATTGTTCGCCATGATGGCGTTGCCACCAGACCCTTCAAATTTCAGGAACTTGGAAAAGATCGCTCGGATGCCGGCGAGATTGCTATCGATCATCTCGTCGGTGAGGATCCGGCGGCTTTCGTCTTTTCCCGACGGATCGCCGACACGTGTGGTGCCGCCGCCCATCAGTGCGATTGGCCTGTGCCCGGTCTGCTGGAGCCAATACAGCATCATGATCGGCAGCAACGAGCCGACATGCAGTGAAGCGGCGGTGCAATCAAATCCGATATAGGCCGTGATAGCGCCCGTCTTCGCGCGCGCATCCAGCGTCTCAGGCTCCGAGACCTGATGGATGAAGCCGCGCTCGGCCAGAACGTTCAGGAAGTCTGATTTATACGCACTCATTTGGGCTCTCATGCCACGGCCTAGTCGCGACGGTGGTGTAACAGGTCCGGCGTCGGATTCAATAATGCGTGTCGGCGGCTCGGGGGCTGACACAGTCAGATCTTTGCGTCTCTTGCCGCGCTTGCCTTAAACGACCTTCCGGTCACCTTTCCGAAGACGACCGGCGCGGCGCAACCGCTCAAGGGCGTCAGGATTGTTTGCCACGATCCGCAACTTCCTCTTGAGGAAGGCCGCACAGAAACCTGCGTCGAACTGCCGATAGTCGTTGGTAATTTCTTCGCCCTTGCGAATGGTGCGCGTCGCAACGATGTGACCGTTGCGCCAATGGGTGTTGGCATTATCGGAATGGTTCATGTGGTGGTCGTGATCACTGGTGAGCAGGATCTCGCCGTCCACGCGGTACCCGTAGTTCCAGATGTAGTCGCGCGCGGGCTTGGGCAGTTTGGCAAACTGGGTCGGTGAGTAGACCCGGTCGAATCCGTCGACGAATCGCCAGACCTTCGTGCCCTTGCGAATGACTTCGCCTGCAAAAACACCAAGGCCGTGAATGGCGCTTTTATCAAGGTAAGTTTTTACAAGGAGCATGTTTATTCCGCGGACGGTTGTCCGCGTGTCGCCGATTCCCCCGCCAGACACGAATCAAGCGTTGCGACGTAGAGATTCGCCGAACTTTTACGCAGCCGGCTTGCGCTCCGTCTTCAGCCGCTTGTCGAGATAGGCGCTGATCGATGTAAGCAGCGCTTCGACCTTGCCGTCAAAGAAATGATTGGCGCCTTGCACAACCTTTTGCTCGATCACAATGCCCTTCTGGGTCTTGAGCTTGTCGACTAGCGTCGTCACGTCTTTGTGAGGTACGACGGCGTCCTTGTCCCCATGAATGATGAGACCCGACGAAGGGCAGGGAGCTAGGAAGGAGAAATCATAAAGGTTGGCTGGCGGGCAGATCGAGATAAAGCCTTCGATTTCCGGACGGCGCATCAAAAGCTGCATTCCTATCCAGGCGCCGAACGAAAAACCCGCGATCCAGCAGCTCTTGGCTTCAGGATTGATCGTCTGCGCCCAGTCGAGCGCGGCGGCGGCATCCGACAGTTCGCCCTGTCCGTGATCGAACGAGCCTTGGCTGCGGCCGACGCCGCGAAAATTGAACCGGAGCGCCGAGAAGCCGCGATGCACAAAGGCGTAATAGAGTTGGTAGATGATTGGGTGATTCATCGTCCCGCCGAACTGCGGGTGCGGATGAAGGATGATTGCGATCGGCGCGTTCTTCTGTCGCGCGGGGTGGTAACGCCCCTCGATGCGTCCGGCGGGACCGGCAAAAATAATCTCTGGCATTGCTCTTAACCTCGGACGTATTCGCCAATGCGGCGACGGGATTTTGTTGCGTCCCGGGGGTCTTCACGTACCGGTGCAACTAGTTTAGAATTATTCTAATTATACGATTCCGCTGTCCCCAGCTGCGACACAGGCTATAAGGGCCGGACGATTTCGGGCTTCTACCACGACCCAGAGGGCAAAAAGCAAGCTTTTTACGGGTCCGGGGGATAAAACGGTAAGCCGATACTGGCGAAGACTATGGCTGAACGGGTGTATTTCGATTGGAACGCCACGGCCCCTCTCCGGGAGGAGGCGCGGGAAGCCATGCGCGCCGCGCTTGGGCTGACCGGCAATGCGTCGTCGGTGCACGCGGAGGGGCGTGCAGCACGCGGCCTGATCGAGCAGGCGCGCGAGGACGTGGCCAGGCTTGTTGGGGCCGAGAGCAGGAATGTCACTTTCACGAGCAGCGCGACTGAAGCGAATGCCATGGCGCTGACGCCGGCAATCGAGGTCGGCGGGCGGCGTGAAGCCCGCGACCGGCTGTTCGTGTCCGCAGTCGAGCATCCATCGGTCCTGAGTGGCGGTCGCTTTGGCGCCGGACAGGTCGAAGTACTTCCTGTGACGTCCGAAGGAGTCGTCGATCTGGATGCACTTCGCCTTGCGCTGTCGCGGTCCGCACGGCCGCTGGTTTCTGTAATGCAAGCCAACAACGAATCCGGGGTTGTCCAGCCGATCAGCGCGATTGCCGATATCGTGAATGCCGCACACGGCGTGCTTCATGTCGATGCTGTGCAGGGGCCGGGTCGAATTAGCTGTGACATCGGGGCGCTTGGTGCAGACCTGATGTCGATCTCCTCTCACAAGATTGGAGGTCCGCAAGGAGCCGGCGCGCTCATCCGGCGCGGCGATGTTCACATCGGAGATTCGCTGATCAAGGGCGGCGGTCAGGAGCGGGGACTGCGGGCGGGAACGGAAAACGTGGCGGCGATCGCCGGATTTGGCGCCGCAGCTGCTGCGGCCCGGCAGTCGGATTTCCAACGGCTCGCGGCGTTTCGCGATCGTTTCGAAGCGGGCCTCAGGTCGTCGACACCCCAGGTGGTGATCTTTGGCAAAAACGCCGTCCGGCTACCTAATACGAGCCTTTTCACGGTTCCCGGGCTGAAGGCGGAAACCGCCATAATTGCCTTCGATCTCAAGGGCGTAGCGGTTTCGTCAGGTTCCGCGTGCTCGTCGGGAAAGGTGCAGGCCTCTCATGTTCTGGCCGCTATGGGCGTGGAACCGGCGCTCGCTCGGGGCGCCGTGCGCGTCAGTCTGGGCTGGAGTACCACAGAAGCCGAGATAGATGCCTTGCTAACTTCTTGGAATAAGGTGGTTTCGTCATTACTTAACAAGCATGCAACTGCCGCTTGAGGCGGCGCCAACCAGGATCGATCGCGACACACAAAGCGCACCGACCATAACCGACAAATCCAACCCGCGGTCCTTGCAACCGTGAGCGGAGGGAAGAATGCCGGCCGTACAAGAGACCGTCGAGAAGGTCCGCCGTATCGACGTTGATCAATACAAATATGGGTTCGAAACGAAGATCGAATCCGAGAAGGCGCCGAAAGGCCTTTCGGAAGACACGATCCGTTTCATCTCAGCCAAGAAGAATGAGCCGGAGTGGATGCTCGCCTGGCGCCTTGAGGCCTATCGGCGCTGGCAGACCATGCGTGAACCGACCTGGGCGCGCGTGAAGTATCCGAAAATCGACTATCAGGATATCTATTACTATGCGGCGCCGAAGGCATTCAAAGCGCCGAAGTCGCTCGACGAAGTCGATCCGGAAATCCTGAAGACCTACGAAAAGCTCGGCATACCGCTGAAGGAGCAGGAGATCCTCGCCGGCGTGCGCAAGCAGGGCGAGCCGAGCGCGCTCGATGATGAGACGACCGGGGGCGATTTCCGCACCGGCCGCGTCGCCGTCGACGCCGTGTTTGATTCTGTTTCAGTTGCCACCACCTTCAAGGCGGAGCTGAAGAAAGCCGGCGTAATCTTCATGCCGATCTCGGAAGCAATCCGTGAACATCCCGAGCTCGTGAAAAAGTATCTCGGCTCGGTCGTGCCGACCTCGGACAATTTCTTCGCGACGCTCAATTCGGCGGTGTTTTCTGACGGCTCTTTCGTATACGTGCCGGAGGGCGTGCGCTGCCCGATGGAGCTGTCGACGTATTTCCGCATCAACGAAAAATCGACCGGCCAGTTCGAGCGCACGCTCATTATCGCCGACAAGGGCGCCTATGTGAGCTATCTCGAGGGCTGCACCGCGCCGATGCGTGACGAAAACCAGCTGCATGCGGCCGTAGTCGAGCTGATCGCGCTCGACAATGCAGAGATCAAGTATTCGACGGTGCAGAACTGGTATCCGGGCGACGCCGAAGGCAGGGGCGGGATCTTCAATTTCGTCACCAAGCGCGGCGATTGCCGCGGCAAGAATTCGAAGATCTCATGGACCCAGGTCGAGACCGGTTCGGCCATCACCTGGAAGTATCCGAGCTGCATCCTGCGCGGCGACAATTCGCGCGGGGAATTCTATTCGATCGCCATCTCGAACGGCCATCAGCAGGTCGACAGCGGCACCAAGATGCTGCATCTCGGCAAGAACACGGTCAGCCGCATCATCTCCAAGGGCATCGCGGCGGGCAAATCGAACAATACCTATCGCGGGCTGGTGTCGGCACACCGCAAGGCCAAGGGCGCACGCAACTTCACAAATTGCGATTCTCTGCTCATTGGCGACCAGTGCGGCGCGCATACCGTGCCTTACATCGAGGCGAAAAACTCTTCCGCGACTTTCGAACACGAGGCGACGACCTCGAAGATTTCCGAAGACATGCTCTTCTACTGCCGCCAGCGCGGCATGTCGGCGGAGGAGGCGACCGCGCTTGTCGTCAACGGCTTCGTCAAGGACGTGCTGCAGCAATTGCCGATGGAATTTGCGGTCGAGGCGCAGAAACTTATTTCGATCAGTTTGGAAGGAAGCGTGGGTTAATACGATGGCGTTTCTGGAAGTCAAAAATCTGCATGTCGAGATCGAGGGCAAGAAGATCCTCGATGGCCTGACATTGTCCGTCGATAAGGGCCAGGTTGCGGCGATCATGGGCCCGAACGGGTCCGGCAAGTCAACGCTCGCTTATGTGCTGGCGGGAAAGAGCGAATACAACGTCACCGAGGGTGACGTGCTGCTCAATGGGCAAAGCATCCTCGAAATGGCGCCGAATGAACGCGCTGCCAAGGGCGTCTTTCTCGCCTTTCAATATCCAGTCGAAGTGCCGGGCGTCGCCACAATGACGTTTCTGCGCACCGCGCTCAACGCGCAGCGCAAGACCCGCGGCGAGAGCGAACTGTCCACTCCGGAATTCATGAAGCTCGTGCGCGACACGGCGAGCCATCTCGGCATCAGCCAGGAGATGCTGCGGCGCGCGGTCAATGTCGGTTTTTCCGGCGGCGAAAAGAAGCGCAACGAGATCCTGCAAATGGCCGTCCTCCAGCCCAAACTCGCGGTGCTGGACGAGACCGATTCCGGCCTAGACATCGACGCACTGAAGACCGTTGCCGACGGTGTGAACCGGTTGCGGTCCCCGGATCGCTCGATGGTCGTGATCACGCACTATCAGCGGCTGCTCAATTATATCGTACCGGACGTAGTGCACGTCTTGGCGAAGGGCCGTGTGGTCAAGTCTGGCGGCAAGGAGCTTGCTCTTGAGCTTGAAGCCAAGGGCTACGCCCAATTTCAGGGCGAGGCTGCCTGATGAACGCCGAAGTGCGCGCCATAAAGACCCCGGCCGAGCAGGCGCTGGCCGCGGCTTACGCGGCTGCGCGGGCCAAACTGCCGGGCAGAGGCGCGATCGCCGATCTACGTGACGCTGCTTTCCAGCGCTTCGATGCGGCCGGGCTCCCGCATCGGCGGATCGAGGAGTGGAAGTACACCGACCTGCGCGCGCTCATGCGCGAGGCAAAATCACTCGCGGAACCGGCAAAAGCGAAAGGCAAAGTGCCGGCTTTGCCGGGCCTGACGACCGACCGGATCGCTGTCGTCAACGGGCGCTACGAGCAGGCGTTGAGCAACTTCAAGCCGGGCTCGGGCGTCGAGTCGAGCGACGTCTTTACCTTTGCGGCTGATCAAAAAAGCTATCGTCTGGGCGAGGCTCCGGGTCGCGACGACATCGCCGTGGCGCTCAATACAGCCTTCATGACGGGTGGGGTCGCGCTGCGCGTAGCCAAAGACGCCAAAGTCGAAAAGCCGATCGAAATTGCTCACGTTTTTGCCGATGGAGCAGCGGCGGCAATGTATCCGCGCTCGGTCGTCGTCGTGGAGCCAGGCGCCCGTCTGACGATCATCGAATCTTTCAATGGTCCTGCCGACGTCGATTATCAGGTCAACTCTGCGCTCGAGCTCGTGATCGGCGAGGGGGCGCATGTTGATCACGTCACGATTGGCAATGACGGAAGTGCGGCGCTGCGCATCTCCACCTTGGGCCTAAAGGTCGGAGCCAAGGCAGTCTACAATGGATTCACCTATACCGCCGGTGGTGCCGTCGTGCGTAATCAGGTTTTTGCACGCTTTGACGGCGAGGGGACTCAGGCTTCGATTGGCGGGGCGACGCTGCTGAAAGGACACCAGCACGTCGACAATACGCTCGTCATCAATCATGCTGCGGGCGGCTGTACGAGCCGGGAGCGTTTCCGCAGCGTGCTCGACGGAGAAAGCCACGGCATTTTCCAGGGCAAGATCATTGTCGAGCCGTATGCGCAGAAGACCGACGCGAAAATGGCAAGCCACGCGCTTCTGCTGTCCGACGAGGCGGAAGCCGTCAACAAGCCCGAACTTGAGATCTTCGCAGACGACGTGCAGTGCGGCCACGGCGCGACGGCGGGTGCGCTCGACAGCGCGCTGAAGTTTTACCTGATGTCGCGCGGCATTTCGGAACATGAGGCCGAGGCTCTTCTGATCCAGGCCTTTGTCGGCGAGGTGATCGAGGAAATCGCCCACGAGGGAATACGCGAAGCGTTGCTGAACGTCGCCGCCAAGTGGTTGGCCACCCGGGGACAATGAGAATGCACCCGGCGGTCAGCAACGGCTCCTACGACGTCGCCAAGATCAGGACGGATTTTCCGGCGCTGTCGATGCGCATCTACGGAAAGCCCCTCGTTTATCTCGACAACGCTGCATCGGCGCAGAAGCCGAAAGCCGTGCTCGATCGGGTTGCGAAGGCTTACACCGAGCAGTACGCCAACGTGCATCGCGGCCTGCACTACCTCGCCAATGAGGCGACTGAAGCCTACGAGGGCGCGCGTGAGACCGTGCGCGCCTTCCTAGATGCCGGGCGCAAGGAAGAGATCATCTTTACCCGCAACGCCACGGAAGCGATCAATCTCGTCGCCTATACTTTTGCTCGCGAGCGCATCAAGGCCGGCGATGAGATCGTGCTCTCAATAATGGAGCACCACTCGAACATCGTCCCCTGGCACTTCCTGCGCGAACGGCAGGGTGCCGTCATCAAATGGGCGCCGATCGACGAGGATGGTAATTTTCTACTGGATGAATTCGAAAAACTGCTGACGTCTCGCACCAAGATGGTGGCGATTACGCATATGTCGAATGCGCTTGGCACCGTCGTCCCCGTTAAGGAGGTTGTGCGGATCGCGCATGCGCGCGGCATTCCGGTGCTGGTCGACGGCGCACAGGCGGCGGTTCACCTCGACGTCGACGTTCGCGACATCGACTGCGATTTTTACGTCTTCACCGGCCACAAACTTTACGGGCCGACCGGAATCGGAGCGCTATACGGCAAATACGAACACCTGGTGGCGATGCCGCCATTCAATGGCGGCGGCGAAATGATCCATGAGGTGTTCGAGGACCGCATCACTTACGGGGAGCCTCCGCACAAATTCGAGGCGGGCACCCCGGCGATCGTGCAAGCGATCGGATTGGGTGCTGCGGTCGATTACGTTAACACGGTGGGGAAGTCGCGCATCCGTGCGCACGAAGGTGCGCTGGTCAAATACGCCCACGAGCAACTCGGCAAGATCAATTCACTGCGGATCATCGGCAAGGCGGCGGACAAAGGTCCAATCGTGTCGTTTGAAATGAAAGGCGCTCATCCTCACGACGTCGCAACGATCATAGACCGGGGCGGTGTGGCGGTTCGGGCCGGCACGCATTGTGTGATGCCTCTGCTCGCGCGCTACGGATTGACCGCGACGTGCCGCGCGTCATTCGCGATGTATAATACCAAGGATGAGGTCGATACTCTCGCTGCCTCGCTCGTAAAGGCTCAGGAATTTTTTGCATGACCGACGACACGATCCAAAATCCGCCCGTTGCGGAAAAGCCGCCGGAGAATGCGGCGGTCATCGGATCTCCGGCGCTGCCGCCGGAGGAGCTCAATAAGCTGACCGACGACATCGTTGCGGCACTGAAGACTGTTTATGATCCAGAAATTCCGGCAGATATCTACGAGTTGGGTCTGATCTACAAGATCGATATCGGCGATGATCGTGGCGTGAAGGTCGACATGTCGCTGACTTCTCCAAATTGCCCGGCGGCGCAGGATCTGCCGATCATGGTCGAGAACGCCGTGTCGAGTGTCCCCGGCGTGAAGGAAACTAAGGTCGAGGTCGTTTGGGATCCACCGTGGGATCCAAGCCGGATGTCGGACGAGGCCCGGCTCGTTCTCAACATGTGGTAATCTACGATCGCTCGCCTACATAAGATTCGATGAGGAGAAAATGACGACGGCACGACCCAGACCCCAGGTAATGCGGCTGACCGACGCCGCAGCGTCGCGCATCAGGTCAGTGATGGCGCAGGCAGGCAAGCCCGTGGCCGGCGTCCGGGTCGGCGTGAAAAACGGCGGCTGCGCGGGAATGGAATACACGATGGAGTATGCCGACGCCGTGAAGCCAACCGACGAAGTGGTCGAGGACAAGGGCGTCAAGATCCTGATCGATCCGAAGGCGGTACTGTTCCTGCTCGGGACCGAGATGGATTACAAGACCGAAAAGCTGTCGGCTCAGTTTGTCTTCAATAACCCGAACCAGACGAGCGCATGTGGTTGCGGGGAATCCGTACAACTTACTCCGGCAAAGGCCGGCGAGTAGCGCGGTCAGGCGACTTGCGCCGGCGCGTTTGACGGAGCGACTTCAGGATCCGTCTCGCAGACGACGCGGTTGCGGCCGTTGCGCTTTGCCGCATAAAGGCAGGCATCGGCACGCTCGATCAGAGACTGAGACGTGTCGCCGTTGCGGACTGTGGCGACCCCGATCGAAATGGTCACATGGCCGAGCTTTTCGCCTGTCGACCGTTTCATGAGTTCCTTTGACATAACCTCGCGGCGAATGTGGTCGGCGACGGTGGTCGCCGCGCGCAAAACGGTATTCGGGAGGACGACAGCGAACTCCTCACCCCCGTAGCGTGCAGCGGTATCCTTCCCTTTGACGTTGTTTTTCACCGAGATCGCGACGAGGCGTAGGACCTGGTCACCCGTCAGATGGCCGAAGCTGTCGTTGAAAGCCTTGAAACGATCGACGTCTGTCATCATCAGGGACAACGGCTCGTTCTTCTCGACTGCGTCAGCGATAGCTTTCTCCAGCGTGACGTCAAAATGCTTCCGGTTGGCGAGCTGTGTGAGTGGATCGGTCAGGCTCTCGGTGCGGACGGCCTCGAGGCTTGTTTGAAGATCACTGATTTCTTTCTTGGACGCGCTCAGCCGCTCTTCCAACTGCTGGTTCGAACGCTCCATCGCCTTGGTCGTCGCGACGAGATTTTCGACGATGACCCGCAGTCCTTCGCGGTCTTTTGAAAGAGCGAGCTGTTGGGTCGCGCCGGCGAGGCTTTCGGTATAGCTGCTCGCTGTACCGGCGACTGTATCGATCATAGCCATGACTTGATCGATTTCGGCCTTGACTTGGCTACCCACCTCGTCGAGGCGCTCGGTCAGACGCGAAGGTGAAAGATAGTTGTCATAAATCTGGGCCAAGTCCGATTCGGCGATCGTGCCATTGGCCTTGAGCATTGAATTGATCTGCGCGTTCAGCGCAGGGTGGTAGCCCGTCGCGTAGGTGTACCAGATTTCGTAATTGCGCGGACTATTGGCGTGCCGCAACGCTTTCATCTGCCCGAGAGCGATTTCGGCAAAGCCTGTTGTGCGTTCGTAGTCTTCGGCACGCCCGGTCATTGCTAAGACCCCCGAATGCAGGCTGGGCCTGCAGAGGACGCACGCACGGTGTCTCTCTTGCGCGGACGGTATGCGACGGAAATGAACGACCGGTAAATTTGGAACCCGCCACTTGCAGTGCGGCAGGGCTCGCAATGAGATTGATACGACAGCGTTTAGGCTTTTACCGATACCGGCCGAAGTAGGAAAGCGGGCAAGTGGTCGCTACTATCGGCCTCGGCTGGCTTTGGGGCGCGCACTTTTTGAGGCTGCTTTTGTTTCGCTGCCGGTCGAGGCGTTTGATGCCCGCGCCGATGACGGGGCGATTTTCGGGGGGGTTGCTCCGCCTCCTCGGTCGAAATCTCGGAAGGTGCAGGCCTGTCCATCCAGGAAATTGTCTGGCCAATCAGACGTTCGATAGCACCGACGGCCTTGCTGTCGATCGGCGCGACAATCGTGATTGCCGTACCGCTTCTTCCAGCCCGGCCCGTGCGGCCGATGCGATGGACGTAATCGTCAGGGTGGTGCGGCACGTCGAAATTGAAAATGTGGCTCACCTCGGGAATGTCGAGACCGCGTGCGGCAACATCAGAGGCAATAAGCAATTCCACCTCACCGCGGCGAAACTGGTCAAGGGCCGCCATGCGCGCGGGTTGGTCCATGTCGCCGTGCAGGGCAACCGCGTTGAACTTGTGGCGCAGCAGCGAGCGATGAAGATTGGCGACCTCGCGCTTGCGATTGCAGAAGATGATGGCGTTCTTGAAATTGTCCGTGGACCGGATCAGCCGGCGCAGCGTCTCGCGTTTCTCGTGCGGATCACGGCCGGTCGCGACGAGCAATTGGGTGATGGTCGCGGCAGTGGTGGCGGGCTTGGCCACTTCGACACGCATCGGATTGTGCAGGAATGTGTCGGCGATGCGCTGAATTTCCGGTGGCATCGTCGCAGTGAAAAACAAAGTTTGCCGGGTGAACGGTACGAGCTTGCCAATGCGCTCGATGTCGGGAATGAAGCCCATGTCGAGCATCCGGTCGGCTTCGTCGATGATCAAAAGCTCGCATCCCGACAGGAGCAGCCGTCCGCGCTCGAAATGGTCGAGCAACCGTCCAGGTGTGGCAATCAGTACGTCAACTCCACGCAACAATTTTGCGTCCTGATCGTCGAATGACACGCCGCCGATAATCAGTGCGACGTTGAGTTTGTGGTTCTTGCCGTATTTTTCGAAATGCTCGGCAACTTGCGCGGCAAGCTCACGCGTCGGCTCCAGAATGAGGGTGCGCGGCATGCGCGCACGAGCGCGACCTTGTTCGAGCATTGTGAGCATCGGCAGAACGAAGGCGGCGGTTTTGCCAGTGCCCGTCTGGGCGATGCCAAGCACGTCCCGCCGCGCCAATACGTGGGGGATGGCTTGATTCTGAATTGGTGTGGGAGTTTTGTAGCCGGCCGCTTCGATAGCCGAGAGAACTTTGGCAGATAAGCCGAGATGGGAGAAAGCCATATAACCTCAGAGATCGTCCAGATCGCGCCGGACTGGAAAAAACCGATTAGCTATGCGCGGGGACGACCGAATCTTCACGTCTGATCGGTTGCCCGGAACATAGGGTGCGATGCGCTAAAGTCAATGCTGCAAAGCTGCATAACTCGTATTAATTCTTAATGTTTTCGTACTCGGAGCGCGTGATGCCGGAAAATTTGCCAGTGGTGTTGGTTCCAGGACTCCTTTGTAGCGCGCGGCTCTATGCGCCTCAAGTTGCGGCGCTTTGGCCGTTTGGCCAGATCACGGTTGCCGACCACCGCCGCGATGACAGCATGCCTGCCATCGCCACACGGATACTCGCCAATGCGCCGCCACGTTTTGCACTCGCTGGACTGTCCATGGGCGGTTACATCGCCATAACAATGCTGCGCCTCGCTCCGGAGCGCATTGCGAAACTCGCGCTGCTCGATACGTCGGCGAGGTCGGATACAGTTGAGCAGTCTGCTGCACGTGAAAAGCTGATTGCGATGGCGCAGGCGGGCAGGCTGGAAGAGATCGTCGACGCGCTGGCGCCCCGCTTCTTGCATCCCAATCGCGAGCACGACCCCGCATTCAGGCGTTTACTGCGCGATATGGCATCCGAAACGGGCGCGGACGCATTCGTGCGTCAGCAAAAGGCGATCATGTCCAGGCCTGATGCTCGCCCGCTACTCGGTAGCATTCGTTGCCCAGCAATGGTCCTTGTTGGCGACGGAGACCGTCTCACGCCTCCGGATCTTTCGCAGGAAATCTGCGCAGGCATTCCCGAGGCGCAACTTGTCGTGATCGCGGACTGCGGCCACCTGTCGACGGTCGAACAGCCGATGGCCGTCAATGCCGCGCTCGCAGAATGGCTTGGGCGCTGATCACGAGGCAATTGTGCAAGGCTTTCCGGTCTTCATCCCTTTGCCATAGCGAGGACGGGCGCCTATACGTCGGGTCTCACTGCCATGGACAGAACAATGCGCACGCAGGTCGGAATCGTCGGAGCGGGTCCTGCCGGGCTGATGCTTGCGCGGCTCCTTCATTTGCAGGGCATTGAGTCAATCATCATTGAGAATCGCAGCCGCGATTACATCGAAAATCGAATTCGCGCCGGCCTGATCGAGCATTGGGCGGCGGACCTGCTCACCGACCTTGGTGTCGGCGAACGGATGCAGCGGGAAGGCATGCTGCATTGGGGCATCAATATCGGCATCAACGGCGATCTGCACCGCATCGACTTCAAGGAACTGGTGAACAAGCGTGTCACCATCTACGGCCAGCAGGAGGTCGTAAAGGATCTGGTCGAACGCCGTCTCGTGGACGGCGGCCCGCTGTTGTTCGAAGTGAGTGACGTGAGTATCCATGACCTGACCGGCAAGCAGCCCAAGGTCAGATTCAGGCAGGATGGCCGCCAACAGGAAATCAGCTGTGACTTCATTGCCGGCTGTGACGGATTTCATGGCATCTGTCGGCCCAGCATTCCCGACGGCGTGCTTAGCGTGTTCGAGCGCGACTACCCATTCGGATGGCTTGGGATTTTGTCGGAAAGCCCGCCGCCGGACCACGAGCTGGTCTATTCATATACGGATCGCGGGTTTGCGCTTTACACCATGCGCTCACCGACGTTGGCGCGTCTCTATCTACAATGCGAACACGACGAGGAAATCGAGAACTGGCCCGACAACCGTATCTGGGACGAATTGCACAAGCGGCTCGGCGGAGCGCGCAAGCTTCAGGAAGGGAAGATGCTGCAGAAGGGCGTTACGCCCATGCGCAGCTTCGTTGTCGAGCCGATGCATTATGGCCGACTGTTTCTGGCAGGTGACAGCGCGCATATCGTGCCGCCGACCGGTGCCAAGGGAATGAACCTTGCGTTCGCCGACGTGATGATGCTGTCGCGGGCAGTCAGCGCGTTCTACAAAAACAAACGAAACGATTTATTGGAAATCTATTCGGCAACTTGCTTGCGGCGCGTATGGAAAGCTCAACGGTTTTCTTGGTGGATGACCCAGATCATGCATCGCTTCCCGCACGAGACGGCTTTTGATCGACGGCGGCAGCTGTCCGATCTCGACTATCTCACCGGCTCGAAAGCTGCGGCGACTTCTCTGGCCGAACAATATGTCGGCCTTCCGCTCGACTAGCTAGTCTCGCAAGACCGAGCGCAGTGGAAAACTCAGCAAGACGATGGCCGCGCCGGCCGTGCCGGAAATTCCCGCCAGCATGAGAAAGAACTCCATTTTTCCCATGCTCGACCAGAAGCTGCCGAGATAGCCCGCCAGGAAATTTCCGACGAAACTGGTCGCCAGCCACACGCCCATCATCATCGAAAGAAGGGACGTCGGCGCAATCTTGGTGACCAACGACAGGCTGGTCGGTGAAAGGTAAAGCTCGCCAATCGTTATGACGACGAAATAGGCCAGCAGCCAAACCCAGCTCGCTTTGCCGGCGCCGGCGCTCCAAGCCGCCACCACCATGACGAGATAGGCCAGCGCCGTCAGAAGACATCCGATTGCGAGCTTCATCGTCGTCGATGGCTCGTTCGACCCCTGGTGTCGCCAGAAGGCAACAACAAAGGGCGTAAAGGCGAATATCATGAAGGGATTGAATGCCTGAAACCACGTCACCGGGATCTCGGCACCGAAAAATCTGCGATCGGTAAACTGATCGGCCCAAAGTGCGATGGTGTTGCCCTGTTGTTCGTACGTCGCCCAGAAAAGGCTGACGGGCACGAACAACAGCAGCAGAGCCAGAATGGATCGTCGTCCGTCTTTATCAGTGGATGCTGGCGCTGATTTTCGGCGAGCAAATGCGTCTTCGGGTAAATGCGGCGTTGCCAGCAGATAAATGACAAGTGCCGTCGTCATGCCCAACCCGGCTGCTGTAAATCCGTAGTGCCAGCCAAGCTCTTCGCCGAGCGTGCCGCAAATGAGAGGCGCGAGAAACGCGCCAAGATTGATGCCGACGTAAAATATCGAAAATGCGCGATCGCGGCGTCGGTCGCCTGGCGCATAAAGTCCGCCGACTTGTGTCGAGATATTGGGCTTGAAGGCTCCGTTCCCGAGGATGAGAAGTCCGAGTGCGAACAAGAAAAATTGCTCAAAGGCCATCGCAAAATGTCCGACAGCCATCAATGTCGCACCGATGAGGACGGTTCGACGCTGGCCAAGCACCCGGTCGGCAAGCAAGCCGCCCAGGATCGGTGTGAGATAGACCAGGCCGGAATAGAAGCCGTAGATGTGAGAGGCGAAAGGTTGCGCCGCCAGCGGCCCGAAGACGCTCTCAAGCGCGCTCTTGAAAGCCGATAGCCCTACGACGTGGCGCGCCCGTTCCGGGTCGAGCAGGTACTTGACCATGTAGAGTACGAGCAGCGCCCGCATCCCGTAATACGAAAAGCGCTCCCACATTTCGGTCGCAAACAAATAGCTGAGGCCACGCGGATGACCGAACAGGTCCGTCTGCGTGCGACGTTGGGGGATGGCAGGCGCCGTGCTCATTGAGTCCTTCCAGTGGCAAACGGTAGCATAGCCGACAAAGGCATTTTCCCACGGTCAGACCCAGTGTACGCTTTCACATGCGCAGCCTGGGGCGCGGTGCGCCCAAGGGGGATGCAATGATCAAGATAAAAAAGACAATGATCTGCGCGCTTTCGGCTCTGCTTGTTGCATTGTCGGCTGGCACCGCAGGCGCACAAACTGAGTATCCGAACCGTGCAATTCATTTCATTGTCGGATTTGCCGCCGGAGGCGGCAACGACTTGTTCGCGCGGCTGGTCGTGCAGAAGTTCCAGGAAAATACCGGCGCTACCGCTGTCATCGAGAACAGGGTCGGTGCGGGTGGACGCATCGCAGCCGAATTCGTTTCGCGCCAGCCACCTGACGGCTACACCGTGCTCGTCGGTGCAACCGGGCAAATGTCGATCGCCACCGCCGTCTATCCGGACCTCACCTATCACGCGAGCAACAGCTTCATTCCGCTCAACATGATCGCATCGTTCCCGTTGGTTCTGGTCGTTCCCGCAGACCATCCGGCCAAGACCGTGAAGGACCTGGTAGCCTGGGCCAAGGCCAATCCCGACAAATCGAACTACGGCACATCTTCGCCGGCGTTTACGATCACCACGGAGTTGTTCAAGCTCAAAAGCGGGATGCCGGCTGTGGCGATTCCATACAAGAGCAGCAATGAATCGAATTTGAGTGTCGTATCCGGACAAAGCCTGTTTACGATCTCGGATGGTCCACCCGTGATGCCACTAGTCCAGGGCGGCAAGACACGGGCGCTGGCTGTCACCGGTTCGGAACGTTCGCCGGAATTGCCTGACGTGCCGAGCATGGCGGAAGCCGGGTACCCCGAGGTCAACACGCAGCTTTGGAGCGGATTCTTTGTACCGGCAGGCACTCCGGCACCGGTTGTCGCAAAACTGACGGCTGAACTGGGTAAGGCTTTGGCGGATCCGGGCGTTCAGGACGGGCTGAAGAAAATGGCGGTAAAACCCGGCGGTCCGACCGGCGACGCCTTCAAAAAACGGATCGACGAGGACATCAAGACCTTTGCCGATGTGGCGAAGGCAGCCAACTTGACCTTTAAATAGTCATCAACGTTGCAGCAAAGTATCGGACATTGCGCGGCGCATTTGGCTTCCGCCAATTGCCGCCGCCCAACCGGCTGTTATTGTAGTAGGCGTTGGAGTGTCGCCGGTATGCGTTTGGTTGCAGTCATTGTAGTTGCGGTGTTGGTGGCTTTGCCCGAGATTGCAAATGCCGCTTCAGTGGAAGAGGTGTTCCAGGAATTCGGTCTGTTCGGCACGTGGGCGACGGACTGCAGCAGCCCCGCGACGCCAGGTAATCCGCACGTCAGTATTACTACGCCAAGCGCCGGTCTGGTCCTCGAGGACCACGACCTTGGGCCCGATTTTGCGGTGAACCGCTACAGCGTTCTGTCGGCGGAGCCGGTGTCGCAGACGAATGTGTCGGTGCAGGTCATCTTTCAGCCTGGCACGACGGTCGAGGAACGGCAGAAGCTGGTATTTTCGGTCAACAACAAGACCCGTCGCACCATTTTCAACCAAAGCGACGCAGGCGCGATAAGAGTCAAAGACGGTGTCGCCATTGCGCGCGGCAGCAAAACGCCACTGCTGCGAAAATGCGACGAAGGCAGGGTCAGTCGCTGACGACTACACGTCCAGCAATTCGGCGCTGGCGAACTCGGCCTTCTCCTGGATAAACTCGAAGCGGGCCTCGGCCTTTGTGCCCATTAACCGCTCGACGGCCCGGGCGGTCGGCTTCATTTCCTTGTCTGCAAGCACCACGCGCAAAAGCGTGCGCTTGCCTGGGTCCATTGTTGTTTCCTTGAGCTGCGCCGCCATCATTTCACCCAGGCCTTTGAAGCGGCTCACTTCGACCTTGGCGTTGGCGTGAAATTCCTTCTTGAGCAGCGTCTCTTTATGTTTGTCGTCGCGCGCGTAGACGATCTTGCCACCGTGCGAGAGCCGGTAAAGCGGAGGCACCGCCAGATAGAGCCTTCCGCCCTCGATCAGCCTTGGCATCTGCCGATAGAAAAATGTGATCAGCAGTGATGCGATGTGAGCGCCGTCGACATCGGCGTCCGTCATTACGATGACCTTTTCGTAACGCAAGTCCTTTTCGTGATAGTGCGTGCCGGTTCCGCAACCGAGCGCCTGAATGAGATCAGCAAGCTGAGCATTCTGCGCAAGCTTTTCCTTTCCGGCCGAGGCTACGTTCAGGATCTTGCCGCGCAAAGGCAGGACCGCCTGGGTGCGACGATCACGTGCTTGTTTTGCGGAACCGCCAGCGCTGTCGCCTTCGACGATAAATATCTCGGATCCTTCCGACGCCGACGAGGTGCAATCTGCAAGCTTTCCCGGCAGCCGGAGTTTGCGGACCGCAGTTTTGCGGGCAATGTCTTTTTCCTGCCGCCGCCGGATGCGCTCTTCCGCGCGTTCGACCACGAAATCCAGCAGCTTGTTGGCCTGCATCGGATTCGCGGCAAGCCAATGATCAAACGGGTCCTTGATCGCCTGCTCGACTACGCGCTGGGCCTCCGCGGTGGCAAGGCGGTCTTTGGTCTGGCCCTGGAATTCGGGCTCGCGCACAAACACCGAGAGCATACAGCCGGCGCCTGTCATCACGTCATCGCTGGTGACGGGCGTCACGCGTTTTTCCTGGCCGACACGCGAAGCATGGTCCTTGAGACCGCGCAACAATGCCGATCGCAGCCCGGATTCATGCGTGCCGCCATCCGGAGTAGGGATCGTGTTGCAATATGAGTTCAGGAATCCGTCGGTATCGGCGGTCCAGGCAACCGCCCATTCGACGGCGCCGTGACGGCCGGTCTTGCCGGACGAGCCGGTGAAAATGTCAGGGTGCACCAGCGTTGCACCGGTCAGATTGGAAGCCAGATAGTCCTTCAATCCATCCGCGAAATGGAATGTTGCCTTTTCGGGAACGTCCTCGACGCCTTTGAGCAGCGCTTTGTCGCAGTGCCAGCGAATTTCGACGCCGCCGAAGAGATAGGCCTTCGACCGCGTCATCTTGAACACGCGGTCGGCCTTGAACGCAGCTTTCGGTCCGAAAATTTCGGGGTCGGGCTTAAAGCGGACCCTGGTTCCGCGCCGGTTGGGTGCGCGGCCGGCCTTTTCCAGTTTGCCTTTCGGCTTGCCGCGCTCGAAAGCCATCCGATAGAGCTGCTGCTCGCGCGCGACTTCGACTTCCATACGATCAGACAAGGCGTTGGCGACGGACACACCAACGCCATGCAAGCCACCCGACGTCTCATAGACCTTCGAGTCGAATTTGCCGCCCGCGTGCAACGTACACATGATCACTTCGAGCGCTGACTTGCTCTTGAATTTCGGATGTGGGTCGACGGGGATTCCGCGGCCGTTATCCGTGACGCTGACGAAACCGTTGGCCTCCATCTCGACTTCAATCCAATCGGCGTGGCCAGCGAGCGCCTCGTCCATGGCGTTGTCGATGACTTCGGCAAACAAGTGATGCAGTGCTTTCTCGTCAGTACCGCCGATGTACATGCCCGGCCGGCGGCGTACCGGCTCAAGCCCCTCCAACACCTCGATGTGCTTGGCGGTATAACCGGCCTCCGCGCCCGAGCCGCGCGCAGGCGCCTTGGACCTCGCACTCGTCTTGCCCCGGGTGGCTGCCTTCGGCGCCTTACGGGCCGACGACTTGGTGGTCCGCGGCTGATCAAAGAGATCGGGCTGTTTCGTGGGCTTTTTCTTTGTCGCTGTCTTGGCCATCGAACCCTTCAAATATGATCGCGGCGAATCAGTTGCCAGATACTATGCCACGATGGTTATGCTCAGGTGAGCGGCCGTCAGCGGCCTGTTCACGCCATATGCAACGGGGACTAGGTTGCTCTAAAGCCGCGGTAGGAACGTTGCAAGCTGCGGAAAGACTGCCACGGCCCCGACCACGGCGAGTAGCACGATCCAGTAAGGGATAGACCCTCTGAAAATCTCTGCCAACTCGACCGTGCGGTCGGGCACCGCTGCCTTCACGGTGAACACGAGAATCCCGAAAGGTGGCGTCAGCAGACCGGTTTCGATCGCCAGGATGCCCATAATGGCGAAGGCGAGCGGGTCGAAGCCTAGATGGGCGGCGATCGGCGCAAAGATTGGCACCGTCAGCAGGATGATCGAGATCGAATCGATCAAGCAACCAAGCACGAACCAGATGCCGACCATGACGATCAGAATCCCCCACGGGCCGGCGCCGGTTGACAGAAGGAATGATTTGGCTGCTTCGGTGAAACCGGTCATCGACAGCACGCGCGAATAGAGCTGCGCGCAAAACAGCAGCAGCAGCAGCGGGCCGGAGGTGCGGCCGACATCAAGCACCACCTGCCAGACTTCACGCGGCTTTATGCCTTTGATCACCGCGAGAATCAGCGCACCGACCGCGCCGATGCCGGCACCCTCGGTCGGCGTGCACAGGCCGAGCCAGATCGCACCTAGCGTTCCGGCGATGAGGGCGACCACGAGCAGCGTGCTCACCAATATTGCGCGGATATTCTCGTCATCAACGGGGTCAGCGCTCGAGGATCGCGTGACGTCGGCGCCGAGCGGGAGAGCAGCTACCGCGGTGCGGGATTCGCCGACCAATTCAGGTTTAAGTTTAGCGGCGCTCACGACGTAGAGGATCATGCCACCGGCAGCGAGCAGACCTGGAATGACGCCGGCGAGGAACAGCTTACCGATCGATAATTCGGTCAAGACGCACCAAACGATCATCAGCACCGAGGGCGGGATCAGCATGCCGAGGCACGCACTACCGGCGACGCAGCCAAGTGCGAAGTCGCGACGGTAGCCATAGCGGCGCATTTCAGGATAGGCGATGCGCGAGAATGCGGCAGCCGCCGCGATGCTCACTCCGGTAACGAATCCGAACAGCGCGTTGGCCAGGATAGTAGCGGCGGCGAGACGGCCCGGCAGCCATTTGCTGGCGCGGTTGCCGAGCGCGTAGAGGTCGCGGGCTGCGCCGCACTTCGCCAAGAAATCTCCCATCAGCATGAACAGCGGAATGACGGCGAATACGTAGTCGCGCAGAGCTTCGTAGGCGGTGTTGGCGATGAAGGTGCGCACCACTTCGATGTCGCCCGTCATCAGGTAGATGCCGAGCGCCGCCGTGATTCCGAGTGCGATAGCGATGTGGACGCCGGCAAAGACGAGCGCCAAAACAACGGCTACGATGGCGATCATGTCAAAATGGCCGAGCATGACGCGCGTCCCTTAGAGGTGCGCCGAAGCCGAGGGTGTCACAACGTCCTCGGCGCGACCGCTGATCAGGGTGGTCACTGCGGTTACCGCGTGCATGATGTAGCTCGCGATTACCAGCACGGCGCCGATAATGACGATACTGCGGGCGGGCCAGACCGGTACGCGCAGGGCGCCTTCGCCCTCATACTCGCCGCTGACGATAGCGTGCAAGGTCGGCTCATAGCTGCCCCAGACGATGATCCCGAAGAATACAATGCCGAGCACGGCCGAGAGGAGCTGCGCGGCCGCGCGCCCGCGCACGCCGAAGGCGCCGGAGACGACGTCAGTGTAGATCATGCCGCCGCTCTGTACCGAATAGCCAGCAAGCAGGAAGCAGATAATGACGATCGACATCGACACCATCTCTGGCGTGCCTTTGACCGGCGAATTGAAAAGCGCACGCCCGAAGACGTCGGCGCATACGAGAAAGCCGAGCAGAAAAATAATGACCCCCGCCGCGGCGAGCAGCGCGCGGACGATTCGGGCGTTCAAATCGTGAAGCTTGCGCATCTTTCGAGTGCAGCGGTGCGAAGAGGAGGGCGACCGGGATGTCCGGCCGCCCGCTCATTCAGCGCAGACTACTTGACTTGATAGCGGACCGGCCACTTGTGGCCGTTGTCTTCGGCAGCCTTAAGCGCGATCTCCAACACCTGCGTTCCGGGCAAGCCGGCGGCGTCCAATTCCTTTGCCTTCTGCGCTGGCCAGGAAGCGAGAGAGTTGGCCCAGTCCTGCCGTACCTTCTCGGGCAGCGTGCGGACGTTGACGCCGTGACCCTTCAGGTCGGCAAGCTGCTTGGGATAGTTCTCCTTATTTACGGTGCCGGTCTTGGCCTCATATTCCTTGGCGACTTCCAAGATAACGTCTTGGACTTCTTTAGGCAGTTTCGCCCAGCGCGCCGAATTGATGGTGAGGCCGTGCCAGGTGATCGCGCCGAAGCCGATTTCGGTGTAGAACTTGCCGACTTCGTAGAGTTTGAAATTGACCCAACCCGACGGAAACATAATCCAGCCGTTGTAAACGCCGGTCTGCATTGAGGTGTAGGCATCGGGCAACGACGACTGCACCGGTGTGGCGCCCGCAAACTCCAGCCATTTCAGATTTAGGCCCGCCCCTGCAATCTTCTGACCCTTGATGTCAGCTACGCTGTTCCATTCAAAATTGGTGCCGAGGTTGTAGCCATTGTCGGCGATCAAGGCGATCAGCTTCTGCTTGAACTTATCCTCGAACACTGTCGACATGTACGGCACCTTGTCGTACACGGCGCGAGCGACTTTCAGGCTTACCGTTGGATCCATCGTGCCAAAGGGCAGCATTACCTGAAATGCATGAAGGGGCAAATTGGATGGCTCGAAACAGAAGCAGTAGCCGCCGATATCAATGATGCCCGCTTGCACACCCTCGAGCGTATCGGCGACCTTCACCATTGCGCCGCCGTAACCTTCGACGAACTCAACCTTGTACTTTGTCTTCTCGGCGACGCGCTTTGTAACCTCGGGGACAAAGAAGTTCTGCATTAGATTGACGTAAGTATTTGCCGGGGGATGGCCGGAGGCGATCCGCAAGCGGATGACTTCCTGCGCCATTGCCGTCGTGCTGACTACAATGAACGCCACAAAGGCCAGTGTTTGCAGGATTGTTCGGACCAGCATTATCACCCCCCAATAACCGATTTCTGTCTTTGTTCTTGTAAAGCACGCTGACAATCAGTCCGCAGGCCCTTCGCTGTCAATGGGAAGCCGGGGCGCAGGGCAACCAAACGGAACTTCGCCCGTTATCAAGGCCATGGAAGCAAGCAGGACCAAGGCGGGGCAACGTGACGCAAGTACGGACCCGGGCCGGGAAGCGCGTTTCGCGCTTTCGGTCAGTGACCCTAAACCTGTAGCAGAAGTCGCGCAGATTTGGCGGACTGCGGTGCAATCGGCGACCATCGGGATGTTCGTTATCCTGTTCATTGTCGCCTTGAGCCTGGCGCGGCCAATTCTGCTGCCTGTGGCGTCCGCGTTCGTTGTCGCCATGATGCTCGGGCCGCTGTCCGCACGCGCCGAACGCTCTCGGGTGCCATCGTTGATAACCGCGATTGTTTTATGGTTGATCGTCATCCTGATGTGTTACGGCGTCATCGTCCTGTTGGCTGCTCCGGTCGTGGACTGGATCGGCAAGACGCCGGACATCGGCCGCACCATCCAGGAAAAGTTGCACGTGCTCGACCGGCCACTGTCCGTTCTTCGGGATCTGCGCGACACCCTTCTTCCGGCCGATAAGAGGGGAGGTCTCGGTGTCGACATCGCAGCCTTCGTTCAGCCGGCACTTCTTGTTGTCACGCCGGCGGTCGGGCAGACTCTTATTTTTTTCGGCACGCTTTTTTTCATGCTGCTCGGAAGGTCCCAGTTGCGCCGGGTCCTGATTGCTTTTTTCGATGAGCGTGACGCACGCCTGCGCATGATCAAGATCATGAACGACGTCGAGCACAATTTGACGGGTTACCTGAGCATCGTCGCGCTCATCAACTTGGGTATAGGCCTCTGCGGTGGGTTTGCTGCCTGGGTGACCGGATTGCCGGATCCTGTTGCCTGGGCTGTCCTCGCATTCATCCTCAATTTCATTCCGTATGTCGGGGCACTGATTATGGAGGCGGCACTGTTGATGGTCGGCCTCGTGACTTTCCCGACGCTTGCGCAAGCGCTCATGGCGCCGCTGATATTCCTGGTCCTGGCGACTCTTGAAGGGCACTTCATAACGCCAAGCATCATGGGCCGGCGTTTGACGCTGAACCCGCTTACAGTATTTCTTTCCCTGGTGTTCTGGACCTGGTTATGGGGACCGGTCGGAGCATTTTTGGCCGTGCCGTTGTTGATTGTAGCGCTAGTCGCGATAGGTCATCTCTTTCCCGAAAACGAGCCAGAACTGCCGACTTAGCCGCACTGGCGCGGAAGGCCCGGGCGGGCTAGACACGAATAACCGCCGGCCGATCCCTCCATGGACTTTGAAACCGCCGTCCAGCAGACCGTTGATTTTGTCCGGCATAATCAGGCCTGGGCTGTCCCCATCGTTTTCGCACTGGCATTTGGCGAATCGTTGGCTTTCATCTCGCTGCTGATCCCGGCCTGGGGTGCGCTCGTTGCGATCGGCGCGTTAATCGGAACGAGCGGGGTCAAGTTTTGGCCAATCTGGGTTGCGGCATCGTTAGGCGCCGCAATGGGCGACTGGGTTTCCTATTGGATTGGGCTCAAACTCGAATATCGGGTTGCGCATATGTGGCCACTGTCGCGACATCCGGGTCTCATTCCTGAAGGTGAAGCCTTCATGAAGAAGTGGGGCATTCCCGGAATATTCATTGGCCGATTTTTTGGGCCGCTTCGAGCCATCGTGCCGTTGATCGCCGGCATATTCGAAATGCCGTTCTGGCATTTTCAGATCGCAAATTTCACCTCGGCGTTTGTGTGGGCCGCGACACTGCTGACGATTGGCGACGTCATTTCGAAGGCCGTCATCTGGGTTTGGTAGCTGTAAAAAATCCGCCGGCGGTTGCGCCGGCGGATTTGAGCCTGTGAAGTAAGTTTTTTATTTCACTGCGCTCGCGCCGGCCTGCGCGACCTGGTGATCTTGCAGGGCCGAGCCGCCGCTGAGTCCAATGGCGCCGATGAGTTTGCCACCCACAACGATCGGCATGCCGCCCGCTACAGGCGTCACCCCGGGGAGGCGGAGAATGTAGGTTTCACCGTTCGCCAGCCGATCCATATAGGACTTGCTCGGCACGCGGAACATCACGGACGTCCGCGCCTTCTCTTGCGCGATGTCGCTTGAGGCGTTTGCGGCAAGATCAGCCTTCTGCAAGTAGACCAAATTTCCACCCGGTCCCACCACTGCGATGACCATGTTCCAGCCGTTCTTGGTCATTTCAGCTTCGGCACCTGCCGCGGCGGCCTTTGCCTGCTCAAGCGTGATCGGCGCCCCGTAGGCTGGCGGTGGCGGCGGTGGCGATGCCGGTGCTGCCGGCGCTGCAGGCTGCTGTTGCGCATAGACGGCGCTTCCCAACAACAGGGCCGCGCACGCTGATACCGCGATTAATGAAAAACGATGCATATTTTCACTCCCGAAAGATTGATTTGATTGTGCTTTTAACTGTGCTCTTGCCTGGGCCAGCTTGGCGCAGGATGATGCGCATATTAGGGGCCTGCCGGACAGTCGCCTAGTCGCCGCAGGCCGGTGGCGACAATTGAGATTTCGGAATAATTTCTGGGTCCAGGGGTTTGTGGCAAAGGAATCCAACCGTCACGCTTCAGCGAAAAAAATCACGTAACTGGAGGAACGTCATGACTGAGCTTTCTCGTCGCTCGTTACTCGTCGGCACGGCTGCCGTTGGCGTCGCCGTTGCTGGAACAAAGACGATAGTGCTGCCCGCGAATGCTTCGGCGCCCGTTGCGGGCACGCAAAATGCCGGCTGGTACCGCTACAAAGTCGGCGACTTCGAGGTAACCGTCGTCACCGACGGACAGGGCGCGAACCCGCTCCCCGATAGCTACGTCACCAACACGCCAAAGGATACGGTGGCAAAGGATCTCGCGGCGCAATTCCTGCCGACCGACAAAGCGATCCACACTTACACACCGGTCGTCATCAACACCGGGTCCAAACTCGTCGCGATCGACACCGGCCTAGGTCTTGGCACTTACGCGCAGTCCAAAGGCAAGCTCGGCCAGTATCACGCGAACCTGAAGGCGGCGGGGATCGATGCAAATAATATCGATGTCGTAATCATCTCGCACTTCCACGGCGACCATATCAATGGCCTGATTAGTCAAGACAACAAGCCAATGTTTCCGAACGCGGAAATCATGGTGCCGGAGGTCGAGTGGGCTTTCTGGATGGATGAGAGCAACGTCAGCAAGCTGCCCGCTCCTGCAAAAGGCCAGATGGGAAATCCCAAGCGCGTATTCGGAGCGCTCGGCGATAAGGTGACGAAGTACCAAGGCAAGAAGGAACTCGTGCCCGGAATTACCTCTATGTTTACCCCGGGTCACACGCACGGTCACCACTCGCACATTGTGTCCACGGGCAATAACACGCTGCTCGTCCAGGCCGATGTCACCGCCGGCGCGGCCACACTGTTCGCCCGTAATCCGGACTGGCAGTTCGTGTTTGATTCTGACGGGCCGCTGGCAGTCGAGACGCGCAAGAAAGTTTACGACATGGCTTCCACCGACAAGGTGATGGTGCAGGGCTTTCACTTGCCGTTCCCGGCGGCCGGCTACATCGAGAAAGCCGGCAATGGCTATCGCTTTGTGCCAGGCACCTGGAACCCATCGATCTAGCTTGATCCGGACATTAATGCAGAAGGCCGCCGGTTCCGGCGGCCTTCTTGTTTGAGCGCTGTGGCGCTAAACTGTCGGTTCGCGGCAACGGAAATTGTTTCTATGGCAGGGACGACGTTCGAGCAGGCTTTGGCGGCGCGCACCGCGGCAATGCTGGAGGCCTGCACGCAGTGCGGCAAATGCGTCGAGGTGTGCCCGATGGCGCAGCCAGCCGGCGTAGGCGATGCCGCGCCGACAGGCGTAATCGCCGGGGTGCTCGATATCGTCCGGACAGGTGAGGGGCCGGAGGCGTCAAAAGCGTGGGCCAAAGGATGCGCGCTCACGGGCGACTGCATCACGGCGTGCGACGAAGCCGTCAATCCGCGCTTCCTGCTGGCAATGGCACGTGTCGCTCTTGCGAAGCATTCCAGCGAACTGCGCAACCGGCGCAGGCAAGGCGTTGAGAATTTTCGGCTGGTTGCCGACGGCGTTAACGTTCTCGCACGCATGCAATTGGGCGAGAGCGACCTTGCACGTCTTGGTCAGCATGTGAACGAGCGTCTCGAGAACGGCTCGACCGCAAAACCGGGCGAGCGCCCGGACTTCGTGTTCTACACCGGGTGCAATGTGCTCAAGACGCCGCACATGGCGTTGACGGCACTCGACATTATGGACGCTCTCGGCGTGACTTATCGTGTGATGGGCGGCCCGACGCATTGTTGCGGAGTTATTCAGCTGCGCGCCGGCGACACCGATGTCTCCGGGCGCGTCGCAACGAACTCGCTCGACAAGCTCGCCGAGGGGAAGGCCGGCGTGATCTCCTGGTGCGCCAGCTGCCATGTCCAATTCACCGAGACAACAATCCCGACCGTCGAAAAGGTGAGAGGGTCACGCCCATTCGAAATGACGCCTTTCATGCTGTTTCTGAAGACCCGGTTCGAAGACCTTTGGCCGATGCTGAAAAATCCGGTTCCGATGCGGATCGCCCTGCACAAGCATCCCGGCGTCAAAGGGGTGGTCGAAGCGGGCACAGAGTTGCTGCGAATGGTGCCTGGAATCGAGATCGTCGACCTGCATCAGCCGGCGGTCGGCCTGATGAGCAATTCGCTGAACGCGTTACCGGACTATAAGCGCGGTCTTCAGCTTGCCGAACTTGAGGCTGCCGCGGCTGCCGGTGTCGATGCGCTGGTTGCCATCTATCATGTGGATCATCGCGAACTCTGCGCGCACGAGCGCGACTGGCCTTTCCGCATCATCAACATCCTCGACATCGTCGGGGCCAGCATGGGCCTGCACCACGACGATCACTTCAAGCGGCTGAAGATCATGCAGGATGCCGACGCGATCGTTGCTGATTGCAAGGACTTGATTGCGTCTTACGGTATTGAGCCTGCCTTCGCGCGCGAGGTCGTCATCAAGGCCATGCTGAAAGAGCAACCTTTGCCGCTGCGCGGGCGCGCAGTTGACGGATCAGGGCTTGCGGCCTATATGCCCCGGCCATGACGATGTTATTGGCAAAGAGAGAGCCGCGCCGCCGCCGTGCCCCCCAGGCACGGGCGTAGAGTTATCGTCACCCGTGCCGCCGGATTCGAGGTCGCGGCACGTTTCCCCAAGACAAACCGCGCTGTTGGCCTCCTTCCGGTAGTTCTTTAAGACTTCTGGATAAGGATCGATACATGGCTGCAAAAGCGAAGGTCGGTGTACTGGGGGCCTCGGGTTACACGGGGGGCGAGCTGGTGCGCGTGCTGCTGCGTCACCCGCGCGTCGAGATTGTGCTGCTGACCGCCGAACGCAGCGCCGGCAAGGTCATGCGGGATGTGTTTCCGCAGTTCTCACCCTTTACATTGCCGCAGCTTGTCGCGATCGATGGCCTGGACTGGAAGAGCACCGCACTGGACGTCGCTTTTTGCGCCTTGCCGCACGCAACGACACAAAAGGTCATCAAGGATCTGGTGGCGAAGTCGCCATCGACAAAGGTTGTCGATTTGTCAGCTGACTTTCGTCTGGCGGATACGGCTGCCTATGCAAAATGGTACGGGCACGAGCATCTCGCGCCGGAGCTGCAGAAGGAGGCCGTTTACGGCCTGACCGAAATTCACCGGCGCGAGATTAGACATGCCCGACTGGTTGCCAATCCGGGCTGCTACACAACATGTGCGCAGTTGCCGCTTGTCCCGCTCATCAAGAACAAGGCGATCGAGCTCGACGAGATTGTGGTCGATGCCAAGTCCGGCATGACTGGAGCAGGGCGCGCCGCCAAGGAGTCCATGCTCTTCTCCGAGGTTTCGGAGGGCTTCCACGCCTATGGCGTTGGCCATCATCGGCACATGGCCGAACTCGACCAGGAGTTTTCGCTTGCCGCCGGCCGAGAGGTGATCGTCACCTTCACGCCGCATCTGGTACCGATGAACCGGGGCATTTTGTCGACCATCTATGTCCGGGGACGGCGGGGCCGGACCGCCGAAGACCTTCATGCGATGCTTTTAAAGTTCTACATGAAGGAACCGTTTGTGCACGTATTGCCGTTCGGGGAGACACCCCAGACACGGCATGTGCGGGGCTCGAATATGACCTTCATCGGCGTCGCAAAAGACCGCGTGCCGGGGCGCGCAATCGTAGTGTCTGCGCTCGACAATCTGGTCAAGGGTGCGTCCGGGCAGGCGATCCAGAACATGAATTTGATCATGGGCTGGCCCGAGACGATGGGATTGGAGCAGGTCGCGTTGTTTCCCTGATTTCACTGGTACAATCGCCGTACCGTCGCGGGAGATCTACGGCAGATGTTCGAGGTTCAGAACCAGCCGCCGCCGCTTGAGCCTTACAATCTGTTTGCGAGCGACGTCGTGCTGCGCGAGGCGGTGCGCCGCGAAGGGGCGGGTTGGGCGGAAGGCGAGTTGATCGAACTCGGCGCAAAGCTTGGCAAGCCCGAAACCGTACAGCTTGGCTTCGATGCCAACAGGTTTTCCCCGCAACTTCACACTCTCGATCGTTATGGTCACCGGCTCGACGAAGTCGATTTTCACCCGGCCTGGCATCAATTGCTCGAAATTGCTCTCGCAGCCGGTCTTCACTCGAGTCCCTGGGCGAATCCAAAACCCGGAGCGCACGTGGCGCGCGCGGCCGGGACTTACATGCTGGGGCAGATCGAGAGTGGCGTGTACTGTCCTCTCGCAATGACCTATGGCTCGGTTCCGACGCTGCGGCACGCGCCTCACATTGCGAACGAATGGCTGCCCCGAATCTACTCGCGCGAATACGACCACCGCTTTCGGCCGGCGCGCTTGAAAACTTCGGCCCTTGTCGGGATGGGCATGACCGAAAATCAGGGGGGGTCGGATCTTCGCACCAATACGACGCGGGCGCAGCCGTCTGCCGACGGCAGTTTCCGTCTCTACGGACACAAATGGTTCATGTCGGCGCCGATGTGCGACGCGTTCCTTGTATTGGCGCAGGCGCCGAATGGCTTGAGCTGTTTTTTGATGCCGCGATGGACGCCAGACGGCGAGCGCAACGCCATCTTCATCGTTCGGTTGAAAGACAAATTGGGCAACCGTTCGAATGCGTCGAGCGAGGTCGAGTTCAATGGCGCTTACGCTCAGCTGGTCGGCGAAGAGGGGCGCGGCATTCCAACCATCATTGAGATGGGCAACTACACGCGGCTCGAATGCTGCATAGGTTCGTCCGCTCTGATGCGCCAGGCCGTTGCCCAGGCGATCCACCACGCGCGGCACCGCATCGCGTTCCAGAAAAAGCTTATCGATCAACCTCTAATGACGAACGTGCTCGCGGATCTCGCACTCGAATCGGAGGCAGCCGCCGTTCTCACCATGTGGCTTGCCCGCGCTTACGACGAAAGCAACGAGGCGGCACAGGTCATCCGGCGCGTCATTACACCCGCCGCCAAGTTCTGGATCTGCAAACGGACGCCCTTTCTGACCTACGAAGCCATGGAGGTGCTCGGCGGCTCCGGCTACATCGAGGAATGCATCATGCCGCGCCTCTATCGCGAGGCACCGGTCAATTCGATCTGGGAAGGGTCCGGCAACATCATGTGTCTCGATGTGTTGCGCGCGCTGGAGCGGACGCCGAATGCGGTCGAGGTTTTGCGACGCGAGTTGGCCGAGGCCAAGGATGCCCGCATCAAGACGTTTGTCGAGCGCATCGAGAAACGGCTCTCCGCTCGCGATCACACCGACGAGTCACAGGCGCGCATTCTCGTACGCGAGCTCATGCTTACGCTTCAGGGTTCGTTACTGGTCAGGCACGCACCATCGAATGTATCGGATGCATTTTGTGCATCGCGGCTCGGCGGCGAGGGCTCGCCGGTCTTCGGATTGTTGCCGCGCGGCCTGGATACGCGCGACATCGCCGAGCGAGCCGGTCCTGTGAATTAAAGCTTTCCGAACACCGCGAGGACGAGCGCGGCCTGTGCAAGAAAGCCAACGGTGAAGGCGAGCGTGCGAAGGACGGGTACTCCCATCGTGTAAACGATGGCGTGCGCCAGCCTCGCCCAGAAGTAGACAGCGCAGGCAATGACGGTACCGGGGGTCGAGTAGCCTTGTGCGTCAAGAATGAGCACCAGCGGTGCGAAGATCACCAGATTGTCGACCGCATTGGTATGCGCGAAATAGAGGCGTTGCGCCCAAGGCGACTGCGGCTTGTCGGTGCGTGTGGGATTGCCCAATGTGGCCTTCAACCCGCGAACCTTGATGCGGTCGAGAATGTAGGGGACCCACAACAGTCCAGTCAGGATGACCGTCAGCGTCAGCCACATCAATTCCTTGGTCATTGCTGCACCTCGCGTTTGACGCTCCGCTCGATGCAAGCATAGTGGAAAGAGCTGTGGCTGTCGCGTGTCGAGTCAGGTCCAGCTTTTCACCTTGACGTAGGACCCCGGCGCATCTTCGATCGGTTTGAATTTTCCGCCGCCGACTTTGCGAGCGGTCACCGTCTCCTTGCCCTGCGCCTTAAGCCAGTCGAGCCAGTCGGGCCACCAGGAGCCAGGATGCTCCGTGGCGGTTTTCATCCAGCTTTCCACGCTTTCGCCGTTCGGCTTGTTGCCCGTCCAATACTGATATTTTGGCTTGCTGGGCGGGTTAACGACGCCGGCAATGTGGCCGGAGCCGGCAAGCACATATTTGACCGGGCCGCCGAAATACTGTGATCCGTAAAGCACGGATTTAGCCGGCGCGATGTGATCTTCACGTGTCGCAAGATTGTAGACGGGCACCTTCACTTTGTGCAGATCGAGCCGAGTATTCGCAATTTCCATCTCTCCTTTGGTGAGCTTGTTGTCGAGATAGAAGTTGCGCAAATAAAAGGAATGATTGGCCGCGGGCATGCGGGTAGCGTCGGAATTCCAGTAAAGAATGTCGAAGGGCAAGGGCTTCTTGCCGCGCATGTAATTGTTGACGATGTAGGGCCAGACCAAGTCGTTTGAGCGCAACATATTGAAGGTGTTGGCCATGCGCGAGGCTTCCAGGTAGCCCTGCTCCTTCATGTGCGTCTCAAGTTGCCTGATGCGCTCCTCGTCGACGAACACCATAAGATCGCCGGCGTAGGTGAAGTCGACCTGCGCGGCGAACAATGTCGCCGATTTGACGCGGTTCTGCTTTTTTGCTGCGAGATAGGCGAGGGTGATTGCGAGCAGGGTGCCGCCCACGCAATAGCCGATGGTATGAACCTGCTTCTCGCCAGTGACCGCTTCAACCGTGTCGAGGGCGGTGATCACGCCCTCGCGCATGTATTCTTCAAAACGTTTTTCCGCGAGCCTGGCGTCCGGATTCACCCATGAGACCACGAAAACCGTGATGCCCTGATCGACGCACCATTTGATAAATGACTTTTCGGGCGCAAGATCGAGAATATAAAACTTGTTGATCCAGGGCGGCACGATCAGCAACGGAAGTTTCAGCGCCTTCTTGGTTGTCGCTTCGTATTGGATGAGTTGCATCAATTCGTTCTGGAATACCACCTTGCCGGGCGTGGTAGCGAGGTTTCTGCCAACGTCGAACATGGAAGGGTCGGACTGGGTGATTTTAAGGACGCCCTGGCCGGCCTTAATGTCTTCCGAAAGCATGTGCATCCCGCGCACGAGGTTTTCGCCGTTCGAAGAAAGCGTCTCGCGCAGCAATTCCGGATTGGTCAATATGAAGTTGGACGGTGAAATCGCGTTGGCAATTTGCTTGACGTAAAACTCCGCCTTCTTGCGCGTTTGCTCGTCAACGCCTGCCGCGTCTTTCACGAGCTTGTCAGCCCACTGCGCAGTAAGCAGGTAGGCCTGTTTCAAAAAATCAAAGAACGGGTTCTGTGACCAATCCGGATCTGAAAAGCGTTTGTCTCTCGAATCGGGTGCGATGACGGGATTTTCTTGCTCCCCCGCCATTCGTCTCACAGCGCTGGCCCAGAGATCGAGGTAGGCGCGGCCAAGGCTGGTTTGGAGCTCAAGCGCGCGCTGAGGGTCGGACATCCAGTATTCGGCAATGCGGCCGACCGATTTAACCGCGTCGGTTATGTCCTCGGCGACCTCAGTTCGTATTTTTCCTTCCTCGCGGGGTTTCAGATAGGCCGCGAGCGCCTTGCCACCTTCCTCGATCAGGCGCGCAACATTACGCGACAGCGCCTCGATATCGACGTCGCCGGCCTTGGCGGGCTCTGTGGTGGACCTATCCATCCTTTCCGCTCCCCTCTGCCAAGACAGTTGGCCCGGGCTGCGTTCCATCGCAAGGCGCGTTTGCGCGCATGGTTTCGCGGGCCTTCAGCAGCGCGGTTAGCAACGGGTGACCTTGCTGCGGCCATATTAGCCCGTTAACGGCACGGTGATACAATTCCTTGAGTCTACATCGATTTCGCCCGCTCGTGCGGTGCTTCGGCGGAGCAAGGTCAGTGTCGGTCAAACTTTTCATATGGGCGGCGTTGGGCCTCGCCACGGTGCTGAGCGGGTGTGCACCGGTGATTGACCGGATCCCGAGCGAAATAGGTGGTTTGCCTGCTGGCGTGCCGGCCCGTCCGGAAACCCCGTACGGGTACCCGGCCGTGCACGATATGCCGCCCAACCGCGCATCGACTCCCATGACAGAGGAGGAGCAGGTCAGGCTTGAAAAGGAATTGGCCACTGTCCGTGATCGCCAGGAAGGCCGCCCAACGGAGGGTAAAAAAGGCGCCCCGACAGCGAAAAAGCCGCCGAAAGACGCACAAAACAGCCAAACCGATGGCGCCAAGGCGAACCCATGATAAAAGCCAGCCGGGGTTACACGCGGCGGCTGGCAAGGGCAGCCGTCCTTTGAGGTTTTGAGCCGATGGAAGACTTCTACCGCATTCGTCGTTTGCCGCCGTACGTGTTCGAAGAGGTGAACAAGGCAAAGGCGAAGGCCCGCAGCGCGGGGGCGGACATCATCGATCTCGGCATGGGCAACCCGGATTTGCCGGCACCCGCGCACGTCATCGACAAGCTCAAGGACGCGCTGGGCAAGCCGCGCACGGACCGTTACTCGTCTTCGCGCGGTATTCCCGGATTACGTCGTGCACAGGCCGCCTACTATGACCGCCGCTTCGGCGTGAAGCTAAATCCTGAGACTCAGATCGTCACTACGCTCGGCTCCAAGGAAGGGTTCGCCAACGTGGCCCAAGCGATCACGGCGCCGGGTGACGTCGTTTTGGTGCCAAACCCGAGCTACCCAATCCATGCCTTCGGCTTCCTGATGGCGGGCGGGGCAATTCGCTCGGTTCCCTCAGAACCAACGCCGAACTTCTTTCACACGCTCGAGCGCGCGATCGTGCATTCGATCCCGAAGCCGACCGCCGTTGTGGTCTGCTATCCCGCAAATCCGACCGCTTATGTAGCCACGCTCGATTTCTACAAGGACCTCATTGCGTTTGCCAAAAAGCACGAAATTCTGGTGCTGTCGGACCTCGCTTATGCGGAGGTCTATTTCGACAACAATCCGCCGCCGTCGCTGTTGCAGGTGCCAGGCGCGATTGACATTGCGGTGGAGTTCACCTCGATGTCGAAGACATTCTCAATGCCGGGCTGGCGCATCGGCTTTGCTGTCGGCAACGAACGCGTCATAGCGGCCCTTGGCCGCGTGAAATCGTATCTCGACTACGGTGCATTCACGCCTGTGCAAGTGGCGGCAACTGCCGCCCTCAACGGCCCGGATGACTGCGTCAAGGAGATGCGCGCGACCTACAAGCGTCGTCGTGACGCTCTGGTGGAAAGCTTCGGGCGTGCGGGCTGGCATGTGCCGTCACCGCGCGCGTCGATGTTCGCCTGGGCTCCGATACCGGAGCCTTTCAACACGCTCGGAAGCGTCGAGTTTTCCAAGCTGCTGGTCGAAAAAGCCGACATCGCGGTGTCGCCCGGCATCGGCTTTGGAGAATACGGCGAGGGCTATGTCCGCATTGCGCTCGTCGAAAATGAACAGCGTATCCGCCAGGCCGCCCGCAACATCCGCCGCTTTCTCGACAACGCACCCGAGCAACTGCACAACGTCGTCCCGCTCGCGACGCGGCGCTAACAACGGGCGCGCACCTTCATGGCACCACCGCTGAAAGTGGGCGTCGCCGGGTTAGGCACGGTCGGCACAGCGCTGCTTGCCCAGATCGCGCACCAGCGCGAAGCGTTGACGGCGCGCTGCGGGCGCCCGATCGATGTTGTCGCGGTCTGTGCACGATCGCGCAACAAGGGTCGCGGTGTGGATCTCAACAAAATGAAATGGGTCGCCGAGCCTTCTTCGCTCGCACGCGATCCGGGCATTGACGTTTTCGTCGAACTGATCGGGGGTGCGGGGGAGCCGGCCAAAAGTGCGGTTGAAGCGGCATTGACGTCAGGAAAATCGGTCGTGACGGCCAACAAAGCGTTGCTGGCACGACACGGCGTCAAACTTGCGGGACTTGCCGAGCGCAATCACGTCGCCCTCAACTTTGAGGCAGCGGTCGGCGGGGCCATTCCGATTGTGAAAACGCTGCGCGAGGGAATGGCCGGCAATTCGTTCGAGCGCATCTATGGCATCCTGAATGGCACCTGCAATTACATCCTTACGCGGATGGAGCAGGACAAGATGCTCTTTGCGGAATGCCTCAAGGACGCCCAGCGTCTCGGTTATGCCGAGGCCGACCCTGGGTTCGACATCGAGGGCCACGATACCGCGCAGAAGCTCGCCATCCTCGCAAGTCTGGCGTTCGGCACCAAGGTCGACCAGAGCGCGATCTACGTGGAAGGCATCTCCTCAATAACACCAGCGGATCTGTCGGCGGCAGACGAGCTCGGCTATCGGGTGAAATTACTGGGCGTTGCTGTAAGGACGCCAAAGGGCATCGAGCAGCGCGTGCATCCTACAATGGTGCGCAAAGATTCCGCGATTGCGCAGGTGATGGGTGTGACCAATGCGGTCACGATCGATGCTGTCGATATCAATCCGCTCACGCTGGTCGGGCCGGGGGCAGGCGGGGCGGCGACCGCATCGGCAGTTCTTTCCGACATCGGCGACATCGCGCGGGGCGTTCGCACTGCGCCGTTCGGGCGGCCTGCGGGGCGTCTTACCACTGTACGGAAAGCTCCGATGCAGCGGCATGAAGGCGGCTACTACATCCGGCTTATTGCGCGCGATAAGCCTGGAACCGCGGCAACCATTGCTACACGCCTCGCAGAACAGGAGATTTCGCTGGAATCGATTGTGCAGCGCCATGATCCGGCGCACCTGGGGCGCGACACCAAAGCGGGTTCCGTCCCCGTTATTCTCATTACATATGCGACGAGCGAGGATGCCGTGCGCAAAGCTCTTGCGGCGGTAGGCCGCGATAAGGTGATCTCTGGCAGTCCGCAAGTCATTAGGATTGAAAAGAACTGAGCGCGCCCAAGCGTTTGTGAGGGGAAGATCATATGCCGAGTATTACCGTCCAGCCGGAATTGCTGCTGGAACGCATCCTCAGCCTCGAGATTGTGCGTGTCACGGAGCGTGCGGCTGTTTCTTCAGCCCGCTTGCGCGGACACGGCAAAGATAAAGCCTCTGATCAGGCGGCTGTCGATGCCATGCGGCGCGAACTTAACAAGCTGCCCATCGACGGCACGGTCGTGATCGGTGAGGGCGAGATGGATGAGGCCCCGATGCTCTTCATCGGGGAAAAAGTCGGCACCAAAGCCGGACCGAAGGTCGACATCGCGGTCGATCCACTTGAGGGCACGACGCTTTGTGCCAAGAACATGCCCGGCGCCATCGCGACATTGGCAATGGCAGACGCGGGGACCCTGCTGCATGCGCCCGACTGCTACATGGACAAGATCGCGATCGGTCCCGGCTATCCCAAGGGTACGATCGATCTTGACGCGCCGCCGACGGAAAACATTCTGTCGCTGGCAAAAGCCAAGGGTGTGAAGCCGTCGGAAATCACGGCGATCCTGCTCGATCGCCCACGTCACGCCGATATCATAGCCGCCGTGCGAAAGACGGGCGCCGCAGTCAGCCTGATCAGCGACGGCGACGTGGCCGGCGTCATCCACTGCGCGGACCCGAGGACCGGTATCGATATTTATCTGGGTATTGGCGGTGCGCCGGAAGGCGTGCTTGCCGCTTCAGCTTTGCGCTGTATCGGCGGACAAATGCAGACACGGCTGATTATTGACACCGAGGAGCTGCGGGCGCGAACCTCGAAAATGGGCATCAAGGATCCGAAGAAAAAATACCAGATCGAAGACATGGTCAGAGGCGACTGCCTATTCGCGGCGACAGGCGTCACATCCGGGCCAATGCTCAGCGGCGTCAAATTCGGCAAGGATGTAATCGAAACCGAGACTCTGGTGATGCGTTCGATAACGGGCACAGTACGTCGTGTACTGGCCGAACACCGCCAGTTCGACAAGTTTCATATTGACTGACCTTCCATGCGCCACGTTCACCTCGTTGGCAGCGTGCCGCTTCGCAACGCGCGCGAGGTCTTCACGACAGTGAGCGGCGTGCTCGGCCCGCGGCTCAAGCGTATTCCTGACGGCGAAACCGGGGAGCGGTCCGACTGGATTACCTGGCTGGAGCCAGCATTTGCCGAAAATCCGGCGCTCGAGAAGTCCGACGAGCTTTTTCGTGTGCACGCGACCGGCACCGCGCGCATCCGCTATCGGCTGCGTACGGGGAAGGGCTTAGATGATGTGCGTTTTGACAATTTATTCTACGCGGATGTCGCTGAGGCGTCGTATGAGGAGTTTGCGGCTCTCAAGCGCGAAGGCAACGTGCCGAAAAGCTGCCGTTTCCAGATTGACCTCGTCCCGGCGCATTCGGTGATTTGGCTTTTCCTGCAAGATGATCTGCATGCGCCGCTTGATCCGGTCTATAACGACGCCCTCAAACGCGAAATCGACAAGATCGCCGAGAGGCTGCCGCATGGCGAGATCTCGATCCAGTTTGACGTGGCCTCTGCTGTGTTCGCGCGCCTGCAGCGGGGTGAGCCCAATGCTTACGGGACGACACGCGCGGAAATGCTGAAGTCATTCTCGACAATTCTCACGGACCTTGCGGATCACGTGCCGCCGGACATCGAGCTTCTTTTTCACTTCTGTTACGGCGACTCTAACCACAGACATGTCGTTGAGCCGGTCAACATGAGCGATATGGTTGACCTCGCGAACAGCCTTTGCCGAGAGATCAAGCGCGGCGTTCAGCTGATCCACATGCCGGTGCCGCGAAATCGCGCAGACGACGGTTATTTCGAGCCGCTCGCACGCCTGAGGCTCAATCCGGAGACCGAGTTGAGCCTTGGTCTGGTTCACTTCACCGATGGTGCGACGGGTACTCGCAATCGCCTTGCGACAGCCGAACGGCATGCAAAAGCATTTTCAATTGCTACCGAGTGCGGATTTGGCCGGCGCGACGCAAAAACCATACCGGAATTGCTGCGCATTCACGCGGAAATTGCCGGTTGATCCGGGCTGGTGCCGCCGGGCGGGCTTGGCCACTATATGGGGCTTCCGCCAACCGATTCTTTGCGGGCTGGTCCCGGCCCGGAACGCGACCGATACGCAATGGCCTTGTCCGCTGCACAACTGAACGATGACCGGCATTTCCTCGGGGTCGAGCGCTCGCTGACCGGACGGGCCTGGCGCGATCGGCTCGACGCGCGTGGCTCGGCGCGCGCACTGGCGATAGCACAGCATCACGGACTCGACGAACTGCTCGCCCGCGTTTTGGCCGGACGCAACGTCGAGGTGGATGAGGTCGAGAGCTACCTCGACCCCACCGTCAGGCGTCTGCTCCCCGATCCGAATATGCTCACGGACATGCGGGCAGCATCCGCTCGCATTGCGGATGCCGTGGTCGGCGGCGAAAACATCGCAATTTTCGGAGACTATGACGTCGACGGTGCGACCGGCGTAGCCTTGCTCTGCCGTTATGCACGGCTCTGCGGTCTGGATCCGATCATCCACATTCCCGATCGCATCTTTGAAGGTTATGGACCGAACTTTGACGCAATCCGTTCGTTCGCCGAGCGCGGTGTAAGGCTGCTGGTCACAGTCGATTGCGGCGTGACAAGCCTTGAGCCTCTCGCGGAAGCTCACAAACTTGGACTCGACACGGTCGTTATCGATCATCACCAGGCCGACGAGAGGCTTCCGGATGCAATCGCCATCGTCGACCCGAACCGGGCTGACGACTTGTCTGGCCTTGGTCATCTTGCCGCTGTGGGGGTTGTGTTCGTCACGCTCGTCGCGGTCACGCGCGAACTGCGCCGGCGCAATTTCTGGAGCAGCAATCGTCCGGAACCCGATCTGCTATCATTGCTTCATCTCGTGGCGTTGGGGACTGTCGCGGATGTTGTTCCCCTGCGCGGCCTCAATCGTGCTTTTGTCGCCAAAGGTCTCATCGCCCTCAGACGGCGCGAGCATGCTGGAACGACCGCGCTTATGGACGTGGCGCGGCTGGCGGGACCACCCGAGCCTTGGCACCTGGGATTTCTGCTCGGCCCGCGCATCAATGCGGGCGGGCGCATTGGCAGGGCCGATCTTGGCGTGCGACTGCTACTGGAAGAAGACCCCATTGAAGCCGCGCGCATCGCCGCAGAGCTCGATCGGCTGAATCGTGAGCGTCAGCAAATCGAGCAGACAACACTGGCGCAAGCCGAGGCCGAAGCGCTTGTCGCACTGGGTTTGGAAGACAAAGGCGCAGTTGTCGTAACGGCGGCTGAAGGATGGCACCCCGGCGTTGTCGGGCTGGTGGCTGCGCGCCTGAAGGAGCGCTACGGGCGGCCGGCATTTGCGATTGCACTCGAATCTGGGGGCATTGGGACCGGTTCAGGCCGGTCAATTTCGGGGGTCGACCTCGGCCGTACAGTGCGCCGCGCCGTTCAGGAGGGGTTGCTCCTCAAGGGCGGGGGGCATGCCATGGCCGCCGGCGTTACGTTGAAGAAAGATGCGCTCGGAGCCTTTCGTGCCTTCCTCGAAGAGGCACTTGCCGCGCCGGTAGAACTCGCGCGCCGCGATGTTGCCCTGCCAGTCGACGGCGCGGTATCGGCCGGGGGCTTCAATTTCTCACTCGCCGACATGCTGTCACGGGCAGGCCCCTACGGAGCCGGTAATCCGGAGCCAGTGCTCGCGCTTCCTGCCCACACCCTCGTTCATGCCGACGCGGTCGGCGAAAGCCATGTGCGGGCACGTTTCCGGTCCGGCGATGGAAAATTCGTCAATGCAATTGCATTTCGGGCCGTGGGCCAGCCGCTTGGGCGAGCTCTGCTCGACAATCGCGGTCGCTTGCTGCATGCGGTGGGTCACATCGCCGTTGATCGTTGGCAGGGTGAAGAGCGCGTGCAATTGCGGCTTGCCGACGTCGCTCTCGTCTGACGCGCCTGGTTGCTGGACTTTGAATTTTTTCAAGTCGCGCCGAATGTTGTTTGAGTCGCGTGACAACTTGTGAGCGGCCGTCCGCCGTTCATTGAGAGCAAATTACCGCCGGGATAATCTTGTCGACGAGGGCGATTCGTGCGCCCGAGTTCGCGTTGGCGTGCTCGCGCACCATCGAAACGATGCCTTTGCAAAAGGGGGCGCCCTTGGCATTTGATTTCCGATCAATCTTGCCGGCTAATCCGGCTACCCGACAAGAAATCAGTGATACCGGTGCATTGTCCGACCAGCTTGTCACGATCGGCGCTGCGTCGCTGGCTTTAGTTGCCGTCGCAGCGATCGCGATCCTGATGGGAATGGTTTGAGCTCGTTGCCACTTCGATTGCGCGAAGCTCTGTAATAATCGACATGGCAGTCCTATCTGAGGGCGGGGGTAGGGACCCCTCAGCCATTCGACTATGCTGATCGACAAGCCATCTCGAGGAGAGCCATGCCGCAGAGGATTACGACAGGTTACAAGGCCTTGTGCGAGGCCGCTGAACGAGAGATCGAGACCTTGCCGGTCGAGGAAGCGATAAAGCTCGTCGGGCACAAGGACACGGTGTTCGTCGATATTCGCGACATTCGCGAACTGCAACGAGAGGGCAAGGTGCCGGGCGCTTTCCATTGCCCGCGCGGGATGCTGGAATTCTGGATCGATCCGCAGAGCCCGTATCACAAACCTATTTTTGCGGATGACAAGAAGTTCGTATTCTTCTGTGCAGGCGGGCTGCGTTCCGCCCTTGCTGCGCAGACAGCACAGCATATGGGGCTAAAACCCGTCGCCCATATTGGGGGCGGATTTGGCGCGTGGAAAAAGGCCGGTGGGCCGGTAGAGGTGGCCGAGTCGTCAGCCGCGCAGGCAAAAAAGTAACAGCCATCTACAAGCCTGCTTGAGCCGATCAGAAAATTTCGCTTGTTGTGTTTTCAGGCTTGCCGCAATTTCTGCGCAAGTGGAGATCCGCTTATGGCGCTGACATTGATTATCGGCAACAAGAACTATTCCTCATGGTCGTTTCGGCCCTGGATTGCCATGAAAGTGGCAGGTATCGCCTTCGAGGACAGGGTGGTTCCTCTTTATGAGCCCGGCAGCCGCGAACAGATCTTGCAGTATTCGCCAGCCGGCAAAGTGCCTGTGCTTGTGGATGGCGATCAGTGCGTTTGGGAATCGCTCGCGATTCTCGAATATCTCGCCGAAAAATTCCCCAAGCAAAAGCTTTGGCCTGATGATCCGCGCGCGAGAGCGCATGCTCGGATCGTGGCGACGGAAATGCATGCCGGATTTCAGCCTCTGCGCAAAAGCTGTCCGATGAATCTTTGGCTGCCGGTGAAACCGCGCCCTCAGTCGGAAGAAGTGATGGCCAATGTGCGGCGTATCGAATTTCTATGGGCGGATTGCCGAGCGCGGTTTGGGCAGGGTGGACCGTTCCTGTTTGGCCCGTTCGGAGCGGCCGACGCCATGTATGCGCCTGTGGTGTCGCGATTGCACTCATACGGCCTGACCGTTAGCGAGGCGACGCGCAACTATATGGACGCGGTGATGGCCCTGCCGGCCTGGGCAGAGTGGCGGACAGCCGCGCTCAAGGAAAACTGGATCTTGAAAGACGACGAACCGGAGTGGCCTCTGGTGCGCGGCGTTCCCGTTGCCTGAGAGCGTAAACTCAGGCCGATGAGGGTTTGCCGTCTGCTTTCAGATGTTGGATCAGCTCATCGATAAAAGCGCGCTGACCAGGCAGTATCTTTCGCCGGGCCTTTGTCACGTTGAAATAAGCGATGCGGTCGATCTCGGGAAAAGTCTTTGTCTTTCCCGAGCGCGGCGGCCATTCCATCTCGAATTGATTGCTGGAAAACCCGCTCAGATCAAAATCCGCCTCCATCGCGAATGCGTGGACCATTTTCCCGCTCTTTTGGCGTAGCGGCTTTAGCGCCGTGAAAGGACCCGCGGGTGTAAGGCCGGTTTCCTCCGTGAATTCGCGCTTTGCACAAATGAGCAGGTCGCCGGATTCGACATTGCCCTTCGGGATCGACCAAGCGCCTTCATCCTTGTTGTGCCAATAGGGCCCACCGGGATGCGCAAGCAGCAATTCAAGCGTCGGCTTTTGTCGAAAAGCCAGAATACCGGCGCTGACCTCCAACCGCCGCGACACAATCGCCTACCAGGGCCGTTCGACGGAATTGGTGACGTGGTCACGATCCGGCGAAGTAAAGCACAGACCGACGCAGAGATAGGGCAACTCCGGATGCGGATTGTGCCCACGATGAAATTTGGCAATTGGCTCGGAATAGCACTCGCCGGCCTTCGCCTTCACCAGGACGCCTTCCTGGAAATGCGCTTCAAACAAGCCCTGCAGCGCGACAAAGAATGCCGCCCCATTGTGGCAATGCCAGTTGGTGTATCCACCGGGCACAATTTCCGCATTGTAAATCTGTACCTTAACCTGCGGGTCGCGCGGCAGCGACGCATAAAGTGCATCGAAAAGAAGATTGCGGTGAAAGCCATGTCCAGGCGGCACAATGCCATCGAGCTTGAGCTTCAGATCCTTGTAACTGTCGGCTGTTGCATGCATCTCATTGCCCCGTGAACAGGAAGGCGCGAGCCTAGTACGTCGTCTGGCTTGAAGTGAAGCGGTTGATAAAGAAAACCCGGCCAATGGCCGGGTTTTCTTTCTCGGAGGGTCAGACCGAACACAAGTTGCCAGGACCTGTGTGTGCACGCACACGGCCCCGCGCCGGGGATACCGGCACGGGGTGTGTCTCGCTCTCGTAACGCTACGCTACCGACGCTACTGCTTTGAGCCGGTTGTGCTCTTTTTTGGATTCGGCGAACAATTCAGGTTCTGGGGCTTGGCGTCCTTTTCGCACGCCGCCAGGCTCGCGTATTTGCAATTGAGTGGTCCGCCCGGAGACGTTGCAATGCAGAACGCACCGGTTCCGGTCGCCTGTGGCGCCTGCATGCCAGAGCCGGTCTGTCCCATGGTGCCTTGCGCTTGCGCAAACGAAATACCGGCAACGAGTGCCGCTACAGCAGTAAGTGTGGTCAGGGTTTTCATCATTTGCTCCTCGGGAGTGAGTGCCGCAACCAGATATCGGCACTTCGGAACAACGGAGGCGCAGCGATGCTGTTCCCGGAACCCCGACTTCGAATGCTAAAAAGTTTCCCGCTTTCAAACGGCAGGGCGGCCGGGAACTTCCCGGCCGCCACCATGAGTTGGATCGCCGCGAGTAAATTACGCGTCGAGGATCGCCACGATTTCGTGTGTCCGCGGACTGATGATCACGATCTGATCACCAACCAGGATGTAGCTAAAGCCTCGCCACTCGGGGTAGACCTCGATCACCTGCACCGGGAGCGGATAAATGTGCACGCTGGCCGGGATGCGGGTGCCAATACTGACTGACACATTTAGCTTGGTCGACTCGACCTTACGCTCCTTGATGATCGAAGTGATCTTCGTGCGCTGCTCGGTCGACAGTTTGGCCGAGCCCGCAGCAGCGCCCTGGCCGGTCGTCGTCGAGCGGTTCTGCTCTGTCGTACTCTGAGGGGACTTCGACGCGGCGCCATCCTGCTCGGACTTGGAGCGAACATCGGACTTGCCGGCTGCACCGGACTTATCCTTTTCCATTGTGCCCGCCTTGCCGGGAGCTTCCGATTTCGGGGATTGACCCGTTGTCTCCTGCTCCTTGCCGGTTGCCTTGCTGTCAGGCGAGGCCTGGCCGGTTGTGCGCGGCGACTTGTTCTCGTCGGCCTTCATCGAAGGCGCTACCTTTTCGGCCGGCGCCTTTTGCTGCGCGGCAGGAGCGCGCTCCGGTTGCTCCTTACTCATACCTTGCGCCGAAGCGGCGCCAACGCCCAGCAACAACGCCGTCGCCACGGTCGACAGCAGTTTCGTGTTCTTCACGGGATGCCTCCTCTGGATGCCCCCGAAATCCCGATGAAGTCGGGACCTCACGTGAAAAACGTTTTGCCGGTCCGGCCGGTTCCGAAACTTACGAATTCGCAATGAAAGGGTCCCGCCATTGCGTTCCGAGTTCCACCAAGGCACCTTTCATCCTCCTTTAGGGGAGGATGCATTGGCGATTCTTTCGTCGTCGGTTGACAAAGGCACCGCAGAATATCGGGCCAATGCCGAACGCATGCATACGCTCGTTACCGAGCTGCAGGCGCGCCGTGCGGAAGCGGCTTTGGGCGGGTCCGAACGATCACGGCAGCGCCATGTCGCCCGCGGGAAGGTGCTGCCACGCGACCGGGTTATGAATTTGATCGATCATGGGTCGCCTTTCCTGGAGTTGTCGCCGCTTGCAGCCAATGAGATGTATGACGAGGCGATCCACGGCGCGGGCCTCATCACTGGCATCGGTCGTGTAGAGGGCCGGGAATGTGTCATCGTCTGCAATGACTCCACCATCAAGGGTGGCACCTACTTTCCGATGACCGTGAAAAAGCACTTGCGCGCGCAGGAAGTCGCGCGCGAGAACCGTTTGCCCTGCGTTTATCTTGTCGACAGCGGCGGCGCCAATCTGCCGCATCAAACCGAGGTCTTCCCGGACCGCGAGCATTTCGGTCGCATCTTCTACAATCAGGCGACGCTGTCATCGCTTGGTATTCCGCAAATCGCGATTGTGATGGGCTCGTGCACGGCCGGTGGCGCTTATGTGCCGGCGATGTCGGATGAGACAATCATCGTCAGAAATCAGGGGACGATCTTTCTTGGTGGGCCGCCGCTTGTGAAGGCCGCGACCGGCGAAGTGGTCAGCGCTGAGGAGTTGGGTGGCGCCGACGTCCACGCCCGCAAGTCCGGGGTCGCAGATCACTATGCGCAAGACGATCATCATGCCCTGAGCATCGCGCGCCGCATCGTCGCAAATTTGAATACTAAAAAGAGCGTCGACATATCTCTCGTAAAACCGCGCGAGCCTGTTCTCGACGCCGCGGAGCTTGAGGGCATCGTGCCAGTCGATCTCAAGAAGCAGTATGACGTGCGGGAAGTCATCGGGCGTATTATTGATGCGTCTGAGTTTGACGAGTTCAAGGCTCTGTATGGCACCACGCTCATAACCGGATTCGCACATATTCATGGGATGCCGGTCGGAATCCTGGGCAACAATGGAATCCTGTTTTCGGAAAGTGCGTTGAAGGCCGCGCACTTTATCGAACTGTGCTGTCAACGCCGCATTCCTTTGCTGTTCTTGCAAAACATTGTCGGGTTCATGGTCGGGCGTGATTACGAATCCGGCGGGATTGCCAAGGACGGCGCGAAAATGGTTACCGCGGTTGCTTGTGCGCAGGTGCCAAAGATCACTGTCGTCATCGGTGGGTCTTATGGTGCGGGTAATTACGGAATGTGTGGGCGCGCCTATGGGCCGCGCTTCCTGTTCACCTGGCCGAATGCGCGCATATCGGTCATGGGCGGCGAACAGGCGGCTAGTGTGCTGGCAACCGTTAGACGCGAAAATATCGAGGCGGAAGGCGGCAAGTGGTCTGAGGCAGAGCAGGAGGAATTCAAGCAGCCGCTCCGCGACCAGTTCGAACACGAAGGTAACCCATATTATGCGACGGCCCGCCTTTGGGATGACGGAATTATCGCGCCGTCGGAGACACGCCGGGTATTGGCACTTGCGTTTTCTGCAACACTCAATGCGCCCGTACCGGAAACGAAATTCGGCGTGTTCAGAATGTAGCCGCTGCGACAGCGACAGGAATCGAATTAGAAAAATTCCAATCTTGGCCTTCCGGCTTGAATTCAGCGGCATGAGATGACACTGATGGTGTCGCGCCGCGTGTGGCGTATCAACACTGGAAGAGTTACGCCGTGCGCGGTTACATCGTCATTTCACTCGTGCTTGCCGGAATTTTGACGCCGCTCGTAACGAGCGCGCAGCAACCAGCGCCTGGTGCGACGAAAGAAGCAGCGAGTGATGCGGCCAAAAATGCGCCGAAGACCTACGTGCCGGGTCTCGAGCAATTCATGAATGTCATTCTGATGGAGCACAACAAATTATGGTTTGCCGCCAAAGCGCGCAATTGGCGACTCGCCGAGTATCTGCTCGGTGAAATCAAGGAAGTCATGGGTGACGTGCAGGATCTCGTGCCGACTTTCAAGAATCTGCCGTTGGCCGATATGCTCGACGCAGTGATCACCAAAGAAATCACGGCCCTGGAAAAGACGATCGAGGCCAAAGACTACAAGGCCTTTGTCAGCGGGTACGACAAGCTGACCCAGGCGTGCAATGCGTGCCACCAGGGCACGGAAAACGAATTTATCGTCATTCAGCGTCCGACGCGGCCCGTTTTCACGAACCAGGTCTATGACCGGCTCCGATGATCTGCGCCGATTTGTGAGGCGATAGCGGCCTATCGGCGGGCGTGCTAAACGCACCGCTATGACCAGCCCTGACGATCTCAAACAACTTGCTCCTACAGGCACCTTGCGTGGCGGTGTCGTGACGGCACCTGCAGCGTCTGCCTTTTTCGCGATCAGGGACGGCGGCGGAGACGTCAAGGGCGTTACCGTCGATTTGATCCGCGGATTTGCAGTAGCGCTCAAGCTGCCGCTGGCCCTTCAGATCTACGATAATTCTGGTCAGGTGACCGATGCCGTTGCCAAAGGTGACTGCGATCTCGCCTTTATGCCGCAGGATGCCGAGCGTGCGAAGCGCGTCGATTTTGGTCCCGCATACTATTTTATCGAAAGCACATACCTGGTGCCGGCTGGCTCCACCATTAAAAGCATCGAGGAAGTCAACCAGCCCGGTCGCCGGATCGTTGCGATCTCAAATACGACGACGGCTCGCAGTGCGCGCCGTACAGCCCCGAATGCCAGCGTCGAAGAAGTGCCGAGCGTCGACAAGATGACAGAAATGGCGCGGCAAGGGCAGGGCGATGCTTTCGCGCTGTCGCACGATTCATTTGCCGGATTGCTGCCAAAACTTCCAGGTGCGCGCGTTCTTCCTGGCAATTTTCAGCAAACCGGGATTTCGGTGGCCGTGCCGAAAGGGCGCCCGGTCGCGCTGCGGATTGCGAGCGAATTAGTTGAGGTGGCGAAGGCGTCGGGCCTTGTGCGGCGCTCACTCGATGCGGCGGGGTTTCCGGAAGCCGAAGTGGCACCACCAGCGTAACTCGAGCCGAGGTCTCACGGCACCATAAGTACGTTGCCAAGGCTTCCGAGTTCGACCGCTTCATGGGCGGCGGCGATATTTTCAAGCTTGTACGTTGGCTGCGCCACCCGATTGAGCAACGTGCCTTGCGTCAGGGCGCTGTCGATGGTCGCAATTGCCCTTTCACGCTCAGTCGCATCAAGCTCGTAAACCAGGAAAAACTGCAAACGGATCGAGTTGACCAGACAGAAAGCAGCCGGGAGCAACGTCTCCGGCCCCGTGCCATAAACGATGACGCTACCTTTTGGCCTCATGACCGCCGGAATCAGTTTAGCGTTGGCGGCCAGGTCCATTTCGATCAAGAGATCGACGCCGCGCTTGCCGGTGAGTTCCATGACACGTTCACCGACGTTATCGCGCTTATAGTCGATAGTGTGGTCGGCCCCGGCCTCTCGGGCAGCTTTTGCTTTCTCGGGAGAGGATGTCGTCGTGAGGCAGACTGCGCCTCTTGCTTTTGCAAACTGAAGGACATACTGACTGACGGCGCCGGCCCCGCCGGAGACGAGTATCGTTGTTCCTTTGTCGACGCCTGCAAGGGCAACCGCATGTGCGGCGGTCATCGCGGGAATGCCGAGACACGCGCCTGCATCCAAGCCGACCTTTTGCGGCAGGACGACCGCCTGGGTCGCGGGGAGCGCAACAAATTCGGCGGCCGTGCCAAAAGGACGCTTCCACTGGCCGTTCCAGACCCAGACCCGCTCGCCGATCCGCGATTTCGAAACACCGTCGCCGACTTCATCGATCACGCCTGCACCGTCGCTGTGAGGTATGACCCGTGGGTAGGCGATTTTCCGCGTGGAGCCCTGGCGTGATTTTACGTCGGATGGATTGACGCCTGACACGGCGAGTTTGATGCGAACTTCACCCGGGCCGGGGTGCGGCGTCTCGACATCGCCGACCGTGAGCACGTCGCGAGCACTGCCATTGCGCTCGTAGTAAGCCGCTTTCATGAGCCGTCCCCTTTGTGATCACGATAGCACGCTAGTCCAGATAGGAAATCATCCGGGAAACCTCGTTGCGGCTGGCACGTTATTTGTGTTGGGCAAATTCGATGGGGGGAGTGGGCCGCATCGAGCGGCTTCGAACCACGAGGTCTGTCATGACTTTTCGCGTATACAGCGGGCCAAAAGGGTCCGCAGATGTCTCACCGCTTGAAAAATCGCAATTGTTGTTCAAGGAGCTGCGTACGCTGGACGAGGCGCTCTCTTGGGCACGGCACGTGGAGCATACTGGCCGGACGCCACTGCTGATCGAAGGCGACGACGGGACGCGAATGGACCGCCGCGCAATCGCGGACGCCCTGCGAGTAGGAATGCGTGAGGACGTTGATGGATCGGCGGGCGCCTAGTTCCGCCGATCTAGCTTGCGATCCGATTCCATTCGGCCCGCGCGCGTTCGGTGAGGTGATTCCACTTCGTACCGACCACATCCCAGTTCACCATTGGGCGCTGGGCGCTGGCTGACGCACTTTGAGCCATATGTGAATCGTACAGGTACGCGCCTCCGACGGTCAGGGCGGCGCCAAGAACGATTCCGATGAGGACGCGCATGAAATTTCTCCTCGTGCCCACCCAAAACGCGGTCGCAAACCGACAGTTCCACGCCTTGCCCGACCGATTTTGGCCCTAAACCGGACTATTTTGGGTCACGCGCCGTTAACCTTGGATACTCACCAAGCGCGTTCTAACTTATTGAAAATGCTCCTATTATTGCGGAAAAAACTTTGCCCGCAAACGAAATTTGCTGCTATATTGAAATTATGAGCAGACATTCAGCAAAGGCCGCCGGACGGTCTACCAAGACCGCCCGACGAACCGCCAAAAAGAGTACGAAAAGCGTACGCTCTGCGGCAAAAAAGGCGTCGAAGTCCGCCCGTTCGCCGGTTGGCAAGATCGACCGGACGACGCATGTGCAGGGCGTAGCGACAAAAATGATCCGGACCCAAAGCCCGCCGGTGCAGCCGGTGGCGGCGCACGAAATTCCTGTCCGCACTCACAAGTATCAAGTTGGTGAGATCGTTTATTACACCTCGCCGTCTTTTGGCCGAGCGGCGGCGACTGGCAGCTATACGGTGGTAAAGCTATTGCCGTCGGAGGGCGACGATTATCAATACCGGATTAAGAGTTCCGGTGAGGCTTTTGAACGCGTCGCCAAAGAAAGCCAGCTCGACCGCGCCTGACCGCGGTGTCGCGATTTTGCCTCGGCGCCAGCTTAAAGTTCTCCGGGATGCGCGATTTACGCGCGTCGGAGGAATAAACGTAAGATTTTGAGCGTCATAACAAGCCTGAACGAGCCAATGAAGGGGAGGAATTCATGCGCGCATTTTTTCGCCTGGCCGCATTCCTGTTGCCAGTTTTTCTGGCGTGGCCAGCATCTGCACAAAACTACCCAAACCGCCCGGTCAAACTAATCGTCCCTTTTGGCGCGGGTGGACCGGCCGACGTCTATGCTCGGGTGCTGGCGCAGCATCTTTCCGAGGAAACCAAGCAGTCATTTGTGGTTGAGGATCGGCCGGGAGCGGGCTCGATTATCGGTACCGACGCTGTCGCGAAGTCGGCACCTGACGGCTATACGCTGTTGGTAATGTCAAACACGCATACAACTAATGAATCGCTGCTTCCAAACAAGCCGTTTCAGCTGATGCGGGATTTCGTTCCGGTTGCAACGATCAACTATTCTGATCTGCTTATGGTTGTGCATCCTTCAGTGCCGGCAAAGAACGTGAAAGAATTCATCGATCTTGCGAAAAAAGAGCCAGGCAAGCTGAACTACGCATCGTCGGGTCCCGGCACCCCTTATCACATGGCAGGGGAGCTGTTTAAGGCGATGAGCCAAACCGACATCGTCCACGTTCCGCACAAAGCGTCCGGCGACGCCCGAAATAGCGCGGTAGCTGGCACAGTGCAGATGATGTTTGACGCAGTCACGACGATGACGGCACTGGCCAAGGGGGGGCAAGTTCGCGCGCTCGCTACGACGGGCCTGAAGCGCTCCGAACTGACACCGGATTTGCCAACCGTTGCTGAAACTGTTCCCGGATATGAAGCAACAATCTGGCTCGGCATTATGGCGCCGAAGGGCACACCGAAGGAGGTTATTACTTTCCTCAATAGCCACATCAACAAAGTGATCAATAGACCGGAGGTAAAGGAAGCCTGGCTCAAGCAGGGGGCAATTCCGCTCGTCAAGACTCCCGAGGAATTCGATGCTTACCTTCAGAAGGACATCGAGAAGTGGGCCAATGTGGTAAAAGTCTCGGGAGCGAAAATTCAATAGAGCTTCCGCAGACAGGCAGCTGACGGGACACCGATGTCAACGACTATCAGCACAGGGCTGCTTTCGACGTCGCTGGTGCTGCCGGCTCCCGTGGCAGGCGCATTTGCGGCGTTGTTTCTTGTGATGGTCGTTCTAGCAATCCGACGCGTAACCCAAGGATATGCATCCGGCATCGCGTTGCCATTGCTTGCGGTCGCGATCGCGGGGGTGACCGTTTTCGCCATACTCGACCGGCTGACGCGAAGTGAACGCGCTTCCGAGGAGCGTGCGCTCCTTGAGCGAAACAGTCAGCTTAGCCTTGCTGCTGTCGCACCTGGCTCGGCGCTTTCGTGCCTCGACAGCCTGGCCGGCGAGGAAATTGAAAGTGCGTGCGAAAAATCGGTATTCGAGAACCCGCAAAGCGTTGCCCGAGCGGTGGGCTATATCAGCGCTCGCCTGTCGCTGCTGACCGATGCTGTCGGGCGTGGCAATCCGGACGTGCTGGCGGCGTTGGCTTCGACACGGCGTGCGATCGAACTCGACCGCTTCGGGATAGCCGCGCATGTGCTGGCCATCCGTGACGGCTGCACAGCGGAGAAATGCGCCGCATTTGCCATACTAAACGACGCGGCCACTCTTAAAGCCAATTTCAAGGTCCACGCCTTCGACGCCTATGTTGCTCGTCATGCCGCCGGATGGGGAAAGGGCGAGGCTGTACCTGAAAATGTGCCGCAGGCTTCCATCTCGGGCACGCCGCCGGTTGCTTCGGCCCCGGAGCCACTCTCTCCCTCGCATCCACTCGACAGCCGCTACGATTTTCCATCCTCGGCTTCAATTCCGCCGGTCAGCATTATGAATGCCGAACCTAAAGAGCCCGCAAGCCCTCAAGGTGCCCACGCGGCTTCGGAGAAAACAGGTACCACCCCGCCTGTACCGCCGAAGCGGCCGCAGACCCAAGCGGCGTCTCCACCTGCGCGCTAGTATTGGGGCCATCCGGCGGGCCTCATGTTCACATCAGTCCTGATTGCCAATCGCGGCGAAATCGCCTGTCGCATTACCCGGACCGCGCGCCGGATGGGTCTCCGCACGATCGCGGTCTATTCCGACGTGGATGCAACTGCGCTCCACGTTCGGCAGTGTGACGAGGCGTACGCGATCGGGCCGGCGCCGGCGAGCGAAAGCTACCTTGTGGTCGACAAACTGATCGCTGTAGCGAAGCAGGCGCGGGCTGAATGCATTCATCCCGGCTATGGCTTCCTGTCCGAAAACGCCGCTTTCTCCGAGGCCTGCCTAGATGCGGGCATAGCCTTTGTGGGCCCCCCGGCTTCAGCCATCCGCGCCATGGGCCTTAAACATCATGCCAAGACGCTGATGGAAAAAGCAGGCGTGCCGGTCGTGCCCGGCTATCACGGCGAACTGCAGGAAGCGAAGTTCCTCAAACAGAAAGCGTATGAAATTGGATATCCGGTCATCATAAAGCCCCTCGCGGGGGGCGGCGGCAAAGGTATGCGCCGCGTGGACCGCCACGCCGATTTCGACGCCGCCCTCGAGGGAGCACAGCGCGAAGCCAAGAGCTCATTTGGCGACCCGCGTGTCCTTGTCGAAAAATATGTAGCAAGGCCGCGTCACATTGAGGTGCAGATCTTCGCTGACCGCCATGGCAACGCCATCCACCTCGGCGAGCGCGATTGCTCGCTGCAACGCCGTCATCAGAAGGTTATGGAAGAGTCGCCAGCGCCCGGGATGACCGCGGAGCTGCGGGCGCGAGTGGGTGCGGCGGCAGTCGCGGCAGCAAAAGCAACGGGCTATGTCGGCGCGGGAACCGTGGAATTCATTGCTGATGCCACCAACGGTCTCAAAGCAGGCAGTTTTTGGTTCATGGAAATGAACACCCGCCTTCAGGTCGAGCATCCCGTTACAGAGGCGGTGACCGGGCTGGACCTGGTGGAATGGCAGTTTCGGGTAGCGGCCGGCGAAAAATTGCCCTTGGCGCAGCATCAGATTGCCACCCGAGGGCATGCAGTCGAGGCGCGGCTTTATGCCGAGGACCCCGAGCGCGGTTTCTTACCCTCGACCGGTCAGTTGGTAGACCTGCGATTTCCGGAAACTGATGGGCTACGGATCGACACAGGGGTGGAGCGTGGCAGCGAAGTAACACCTTTTTACGACCCGATGGTCGCGAAACTGATCGCGCACGGGCGAACCAGAAATGAAGCGTTCGACCGGTTGGCTGCCGCGCTTGAAGGGACAATTGTGGCCGGTCCGCGCAGCAATATTGGATTCTTGACGGCGCTTTGCCGCGACGCCTTGGTCCGCAAGGGCGATTTCGATACGGGCTTTATAGACGGGAATCTTGCAGAGTTAGGCGCGATACCGCAGGGACTTGATCGCGGCGCTGTGGCATTCGGGGCCCAGTGGCTGCTGGCACATGAACGTCTCCCAGCCTCAAGTCCCCTCGATGATGCACCCGAGGAAACGCAATCGCCCTGGGACGTTGCTGATGCATTTCAAATTTCCGGCGCTCGCCGCCTGACCTTGCCTTTGCTGGCGGATGGTGAGCCGGCCGTCGCCGAGGTTATGTACACGGCAAAAGGGCCCGAGCTGACCGTGGAGGGGGTCGCACCCGCGTCGGATGCGTTAGCGGTCGCCGGCTTGGATGCCGTTTTCGTGCTGCGCCATGGTCGGCAGACCAAAGTCAGCATGCGTGATCCGAGTCTGGCCGACGGTGGCAATCATGACCAAAGCGGGCTGGTGCGTGCGCCAATGCATGGAAAGGTACTGGCCCTGCGTGTTGAGAAAGGAGCCCGGGTCATACGGGGCCAGCCCGTCGCGATTATTGAGGCGATGAAAATGGAGCACACGATTGTGGCCCCCATCGACGGCGTCGTGACTGAAATTGTCGTCGCAAAGGACGCGCAGATCGCCGAAGGCGCCCGGTTGATGACGGTCTCCCCAGCGATCACTTCCTGACAAAGATACGAAATGGACCGATCTGGCTGGTCTCACGGTAGCGCGCGAGCGTACTTGCGAAGTCCGTATTTGCGCTCAGCCATGCGACGTAATCGAAAGCGCGACGATTAAAGCCCAACATGTCATTGCCTGTCGCAATAACGATGACTCCAGGCTCTTTGATCCGCACGGCAGAAATCGCCATCTCGGCCTGATTTAATCCCGCTGCCCTTATTTTCGGCCGGTCGGGAGCTGGTGCTTCATCGACGCGCGCGGCGGCGGCGATAAGATACTCGCAGCAAAAGGGGGCCGCCCATTCCACGCCCGCGGCAATTACTGCTGGAAAAACCTCGCGCGGGGACGTGATGAATCCGAACACAGTTTTGTTTGGCCCCGGATTGTTGCGGAAGACCGCCGCCAACTGGCTTTCCCGACTCGATGTGCCTTCGAAAATCCGCATTATCTCGAAAGCGGTAGGCGCAATGGCCATGAATACGATCATGGCGAAAGCGATACGCCGTAGCGAAAACCGGTCGGCGCGTGGGTTTTCCGCGGTGAGAAGGCCAACTGCCGAGAGACAGAAGAAAATGATGCCGGGAAGGAAGTGGTAGGACCAGGGTTTTGCCTGGATGATCGCGGCAACAAGGCTTGCCGCTCCAGCGACCGCTAAGGCTTGCGTAAGAACGGGAACCCACACGCCTTGCTGTCGGGTCAGATAGCCGAGCCCCAGCAGCATCGCGGCGGGCGCGAGTAGGGCTAACGCCGACCGCAAAACCTCCTGCATCGGGCTCTTGTAGGACCAGTAGCCGAGTAGTGCCGTCGGCAGCTCTGTTTCAAGATAGGAACGCGCGTAGGTCAGCGTGAGTGCCGCGTAAACAATGCCGGCGGTCGCCATGGCGACTGTCTCGGGGCGGACTGACAGACTGGGCCGCCGTGTTCGTGCCAATATCCAGATCTCAAGCGCGACCGGCACCAACAGGAAGTAAGGCTTAATGCAAAAGCCAAAGCATGCGGCTACTCCGACGACCCCACCGGTGGCGGGAGAAATTTCGGAATTGCCTACGCGGCAGCCGCACGCGACTATGTAAGGCAGAGTAAGCAGCGCCATCCAGTGCTCGCGCTGGCCGAAATCGTAGCCAGGAACGAACAGAACCAGTAAGGCCGCGAAAACAAGAAATATATTGCGGGCGGCCCGCACGAGACCGGCTGATGCAATCAGATGAGCGACTGCAGCAAGCGACAGGCCGGCCATTGCAACCGTAAATGCGGTGGCGGCGATGTCGGGCCGTAGACCGGTCTGACGGGCGAACCAAACTGGCACGGCACTGATCCACCAGACATGCGGTGGGTTCATATCCATGATGTCTTTGCCAAACTGGCCGCCATCAAGCAGCCGTCCGGCGAGGGCTATGAAATAGGCCTCGTCGTGGTTGATGGGCACAAAGAAATGAAGCAGGGCCGCGCCGACGGCCAGGCAGGCAATAGTTCCGATGACCAGCAGCCGATCGTCGGCTGCCTCGCGCCGCATGATCGCACTTGTGGTCATATGCGGGTTCCTGTCGCCGGTTATGTCGAATCTCTAAAGCACCGGGCGTTAAGAAACTCTTGGATTTCGGGGGTGTGTTGGGGGAGAACCGCCGACAGCGGCTTCCCCATGAGCCATTTGCTCGTTATGCATGGGCTATCCTGTAGCTTCGCGCTCGTCAGGCCGTCGGAATGCCGCTTCATCTCATCAAACTGTGTGTCGGCTGCGATTCAGTCGCCGACCTCGAAGATTGGATCAAGGAGAAGCTGAGAGAAAAAAAGCGGCGGAGGCAGAAGCCGGAGCATATCCACACGACGCGAATGGTGCCGAAGCGCGGCGAGGAGCTCGTCGACAGAGGCTCGCTGTATTGGGTAATTCGCGGTCAGATCGCTTGTCGCGAGCGCATCCTCGATATTCGCCCGTTCACAGACAAAGATGGCATCGGGCGTTGTCGAATTGTTCTCGACGGCAAAGTGGTGCTTGTCGAGCCGCGACCGCGCGCGGCATTCCAGGGTTGGCGCTACCTGGACGCCAAGGATGCGCCGCGGGATCTTTCGCGCGCGGCGCCTGGCGCGGCTCGAATGCCGGAAACGATGCGGCGCGAGTTGCGCGAATTGGGGCTTCTTTAAACGGCGACGTTGTCAATAAGGCGCGTTTTGCCAAGCCTTGCAGCGATGAGCAGGCGAACCGGCCCTTCCTTGAGCGACGCAACGGGTGCCAGTGTCAGCGCGTGACGCGCCTCAAGATAATCCAGGCCGAATCCCGCCAAATCCACTTCAATGCGTCCCACATTCAGCACACGGTCGATTTTCTCGCCGCTTTTGATGCGGGACGCGCAACCTTTGAGAACTTTATAGAGCATCGGGGCGACTGCGCGCTCTGCCGAAGAAAGGTACACGTTGCGCGAGGAAAGAGCCAAACCGTCCGGCTCACGGACCGTTGGAACTCCAATGACCTTCACGGGCAGGTCCAGGTCCTTGGCCATTTGGGTGACAACGCGCAATTGCTGGTAGTCTTTTTGCCCGAAGTACGCAAAATCCGGAGAAACTTGCGTGAATAGTTTGGCAACGACAGTCGCGACGCCGCCGAAAAAATGTGGACGGAATTGGTCCTCGAGTCCGGCTTTGGCTGGTCCTTCTGGCGCAAGGCGAGTGGCAAAACCGTCCGGATACATTGCCTCGACGGCTGGCGCCCAGATGACATCTACGTCCACGGCACGCAAAGTCTTGATGTCGGTTGCGAAACTGCGCGGATAACTTGCGAAATCTTCATGCGGCGCAAATTGTGTCGGATTGACAAAGATGGAGACGACGACCCGCTTGGCTCGCCGTCGTGCTTCTCGGACCAGCGCCATGTGGCCGCGATGCAACGCGCCCATCGTGGGCACCAGCGCGATGCTGGTGTCCCCCTTTCGATACGGCTCCAATGCACGGCGGAGCGAAGGGACCGACCGTAAAATCTTCAAAGCTGTTGCCATAATTTCGGCCTTTGTTGGTGGAGTGTTGCAAAACCGCAATACGTCCAGCAAGGCAGCCCGCCGCAAAATAGCTAGTTGAGGACCAAATCGGGATTAACTTGACTAACGTACACAAATATTTTGACAATTAGCGGCCGGAGAGGGGCGGCATGCTGATCCAACCAATTCACGAATCTGTTCAATCGGCGCACGTTGTTGTTCTCGGAAACGAGAAGGGCGGTTCGGGAAAGTCGACGACCGCCTTGCATATTGCTGTCGCGCTTCTGAAGGCCGGGCAGCGTGTTGCAACGATTGATCTCGATTCGCGTCAGCAAAGCTTCACCCACTACATCGACAATCGCCGCGCTTGGGCCGAGCGTGCGCGCGTATCGCTTGAACTGCCGACGCACTATTGCATCCTGCGCGCTGAAGGCAATTCGCTCGAAGCGAATGAGGCTCGAGAGCTTGAAAACTTCTCGGCCGCGATCGGAGCTATTGAGCACAATCATGATGTTGTCGTTATCGACACACCGGGAGCCGATACTTACCTTATGAGGCTCGCGCACTCGATGGCCGACACGCTGGTCACGCCGCTGAACGATAGCTTTCTCGACTTCGATGTGCTGGCTACTCTCGATCCGACAAATTTTGCCGTGACGGGGGAAAGTCACTATGCCGAGATGGTGCGGGAAGCACGCCGGCAACGCCGGCTGGTTGACGGCCGCCTGACGGATTGGATCGTGGTAAGGAACCGATTGTCCAATCTTGTGTCGCGGAACAAACGGCTGGTCGGCGATGGGATCAGCGAGCTGTCAAAACGGATGGGCTTTCGGTGTGTCGAGGGCTTTGCTGAGCGCGTTGTCTACCGGGAATTTTTCCCTCGAGGATTGACCGCGCTTGATGATCTCGATGAGGAAACACTTGGTACGCGGCCAAACCTTTCGCATGTGACGGCTCGGGAAGAAGTCATTTCGGTTCTCAATGCCCTGCAGTTGCCGCTGTCGGAAAATGGAAAACGGCGCGCCGCAGCCCGCGCGGAATGGTTCTCCGTCATGGACCAGCCCCTTCAGGTTCACGATATTATCGGATAGGTCCGCGAAGCTTGCATTCGCGCTGTCGGGCCGCCATTTACGCGGTGCGCGGGGAGCCGCGCGAGCGTTCCGGATTCAGTGTAGAATCGGGCTATGGCTAAGAACTCCCAACAGACGCCTGCGCCGGTTTCGCCCAGGTCCGAGATTGAAGCGTTTCTCGAACGCGTCCGCGCGCTCGGGCCTTCGAGTGCCCAAGGCACGCGAGGGCGTCTGCTCTTTGCGCTTGATGCGACGATGAGCCGGCAGCCAACCTGGGATACCGCATGCACGCTGCAGGCTGACATGTTCAGGGAAGCTGCCGGCATTGGCGGGCTCGACATTCAGCTTGTCTATTTTCGTGGCCTGAACGAATGCCAAGCATCAGGCTGGGTCTCGGATGGAAAGCAACTCGCCGACCTGATGTCCCGCATAGATTGTCGAGGAGGGCAGACACAGATCGGAAAAGTTCTCAACCACGCCCGTCAGGAGCATGCGCGCGGCAAGGTGCAGGCCCTGGTTTTCGTCGGCGACGCCATGGAAGAGGCGATAGATAGCCTATGCCAGGCCGCCGGTGAGTTAGGCATTCTTGGTGTTCCTGTGTTCATGTTCCAGGAGGGCAGCGATCCAATCGCGGAAAACGCGTACCGTGAGATCGCACGTTTGTCGCGCGGCGCGTACTGCCGGTTCGACGCCGGTTCCGCACATCAGCTTGGCGAACTGCTGCGGGCGGTTGCCGCGTATGCCGCAGGCGGCATTCGAGCGCTCAAGGAGTTGTCGTCCAGGCGTTCAGCCGGTGCGCAAAAATTGTTGTCGCAACTGAAGTAGCCATGCCAACTCTCATTTTCGGCGTTCTGGTGTTGGTGCTCGCGCTGTGGGCACTGAGCGTGATCTCGAAGGTCGATCCGAGAATTGCCGCACGCGTGACAAAAACAGGTGGCGGCCTCATTTCACTCGGACTTGCCGTCTTCCTGGGCTTGCGTGGTGAGGTTGGCGTTGCCATTCCGTTAGGCATCTTTGGGCTCGGGCTGCTCGGCTGGGTGCCGTTTGGGCCGGCAGGGTTTGGAGCGCGGACGCAGAAGACGGGCGGACAGACGTCGCACGTGCGTTCTGGTTACTTTGAAATGGAGCTTGACCACGACAGCGGCTCAATGCGCGGTCGTGTGATAGCGGGCCGTCACCAGGGCACTGAACTGGAACGGCTGGACGTCGAGACTTTGATCTCGATGTTTAGCGAGATTGATGAGGAGAGCCGCGCCTTACTTGCAGCTTATCTTGACCGCCGGGATCCCAGTTGGAGTGAGCACGCGCAGGCGGATGCGACGGCGGGGCGGCGCACTACGGCCAGCGGAAAAATGTCTGAGCAGGAGGCCTATCAGATCCTTGGCCTGGAGCCCGGTGCGAGCGCCGACGATATCGGCCGCGCGCACCGCACGCTTATGAAGAAACTGCATCCCGACCAGGGGGGCTCGACGTATCTCGCCGCCCGGATCAACGAGGCCAAGGAAATCCTTCTTCGCCGTCATCGCTGAGGTACTCCACAAACGCTACCATCAGCGGCTCCTGGTTCGGCACGTCCCTGTTATGCATTTTTTTGAATTTCAATATTTCACCAGCATGCACGGAATATCGCTGCGCTTGAGATGCTTGCAGGCGGCCTCCGCCTGATTCTTTTCCAACCCTGCGAACCGGGCACGGAACAACACCGTCTCACCTTTTTCGATACGTTCGGTAAACGGATCGGCTTTGCCGAGGAGATTCTTTGCCCTCGTTTGTGCAAGCTCCAGTCGTTGCCAGGCATCTTTCTCATCGGGAAGTGCGCCGATTTGAATGATCCATCCGGACCGTGGTTTAGCCTTTGGCTCCGGTGCCGGCATAGGCGCAATTGCAACGGCGGATGCGATCTTGGCCGGGGACGCAGGAGGAGATGGGTCAGACTTTGCGACAGGCGGTTCAGGGGCAGGCGTTGCGGGCACCGGCGGTGCCACTGCCGGGGATTGCTCGTTCTTGACCGTAACGGTTGTAATCGACGCCTGTGTGGCCTCGGCCGGCGTGGGCATCAGCTGCCGGCTTTCGGATGGCAGCGGTGTCAGGGCCGCGGTCCGCATGCTGCCAGGATGAACGGCGACCGTTTTTACAGCATTCGGCTTGATCGGATCCGTCGAACCGGGAGGCGGCGTGTCCGAGGGCGCAGGCGTTACTGATGCAACGCGCACAGGTGAAGAGCCGGTGCGGTCATCATCTCGATCCTTGTCTTTCTTATCCTTGTCGATTTGCTCCTTGCGAGCCAATGCGGTTTCCCACCCCTCGACGACGGGCGGCGCAGTCCTCTTGACCGCAGCAATGTTGATGTTGTTGTCGATGAGGCTTCTCACGCGCGCGTCACGTGCGGGAGCGCTGCGTCCTCCGAAAACGACGGCGACAAGATGATGGTTCGCACGGCGCACCGAGGTGACGATATTGAAACCGGAGTCGCGAATGTATCCGGTCTTGATGCCGTCAACGCCGTCGACCACGCCGAGCAGGTGATTGTGGTTACGCATTGCATGGCCGCGATACTCGAAAGTGCGGGTCGCAAAATAATGGTAGTAGTTCGGGAAACGATCCTGGACTGCCCGGCCCAGGATGGCCTGGTCGCGCGCGGTTGTGATCTGTTGGCCATCCGGCAGCCCGGATGCATTGCGATAAGTGGTCTGGTTCATCCCGAGCGCACGTGCCTTGGCCGTCATCATCCTGGCGAAGGCAGGCTCATCACCACCAATCGCCTCCGCAACGACGACAGCCACGTCATTGGCCGACTTGGTGACGATGGCGCGGATGGCGGTTTCGACCCGGATCGAGGTGCCGGGCTTGAGGCTAAGCTTGGACGGTGCCTGGACGGCGGCGTGCGCCGATACCGGCAACTCGGTCGTAAGTTTGATCTTGCCTTGCTCCAGACGCTCAAACAGCAGGTAGAGCGTCATGATCTTGGTGAGCGATGCAGGGTGGCGGGGAGCGTCGGCGTTGGTGGCCTGCATGACGGCGCCCGAATGGACATCGACGACGATCGACGAATAGGCGGGCTCATAGCTGTCGGCCGACCGGGCGCGGTGGGCGCGCTTGGCATTGGCATCGGTGCTGAGGGCTGTAATTGAAAGGGCGATCGCCAGAGCGATGGCGCTACAGCAGAGACCGCGCTGAAATAGGCCTCCCCCAAGCAACTTCAACTCTCCCCAAATCCCGGTCTTATGACTGTCCCGTAGGCAGCCATCGTGGCCGATTTATAACCGCACCGCGGCGCCGCAATTTATGACGGTAGGAGAACGTGGTTTACAAATTACTAAGGCAATCCACTGAATTTTAAGCGATTTTTGCAGTGCGATAATATCGCTTGACTTTATTGTGCAGTGCAATATATCTGGGTTCTAGTCCTGGCAAGGCCAGGTTTGAATTTTGGCACATTGGCGCCGCAGGTCGGGCCGGAAGGGATGACGATGGTCAAGAATTTCGAGGACCTCCAGCAGGTCAGCAAAGAAAATGTGGACGTGACGCTGAAAGCCATGGGCGCGCTTTCTAAAGGCACCCAGGCGATTGCAGTCGAGGTGGCGGACTATTCGAAGAAGGCTTTCGAGGATGGCACGGCTGCCCTTGAGAAGCTGTTCGGCGTGAAGTCGTTCGACAAGGCGATCGAGGTCCAGACCGAATACGCCAAGACCGCCTATGAGGGGTTTGTTGCCAAGGCCTCGAAGATCGGTGAGCTCTATGCCGATCTCGCCAAGGAAACCTACAAGCCGTTCGAGTCTCTGTTCGCAAAGACGAAATAAGTTGCGTTGAGTACCGCGTCGGTTGCGTCGCGTAGCGTTTAGTTGGAATGCAAAGCCCGGCTCAATGAGCCGGGCTTTTTGTTTTGTCGCGAGGCAAACCCGCCTGCGGTCATGCTGCCTTTTATTGCGCCACCCGCAGCTTGGTGAGGTTGGTGCCGATCTTCTCGAACGTCGCCGTGATCTGGTCGGCCGTAGTCAGCAGATAGAACTTGGCCGGATCGCTGGCGCAGTTCTGCAGCAGGGTCGACGTTGGATCGCCGCCGGTGTTCACCTGAATTGTATAAACGTCGACTTTTGCGGTCCTTAGCTTGTCGCAGGCGATCTGTTGGCGCGCGTCAATTTCGTTATCGGTGCTGTACCACCGATCCTGTGTATTCAAACCGTCGGTCAGCAGAATGATGACCTGTTGATATTTGAAAGCAGGATCCATGGCAGGCACGGTGAACGGACCGCCGCCGACGAGCGACATCCAGCCGACCTGCAAACCGATTGCCTGATTGGTGTTGCCGTTCGGTGTCATGCTGTCGACCAGCGTCTTCATGTTATCCCATTCATCAGTCAGGCCCTTCACCGCCCTCGGGCAGGAACTGTATTGTTCCGCCGCGTACAGCGATGACCATCTTGGCGTGACCGGATCCGGCGGGTCAGCAGTTGCGTCGAAATTATACGTCGTATCCGGATCGTCCGGGTTGCCGCGATCCATCACGCAGCCGTTCCAGTTGGTTGTGTTGTGGGTCCTTGGCCTCCATGTTCCGGTCACCGTCCAAGTGCCGTTGTAAGAGGTCCAGGTGTTCGGGCTCCAAGTGCCGCCGTTGTTCTGACAGGTGCTCTTCTTCGTATATGACGGATTTGAACAGTGGCTGTGAGTTATGCAGTCGCTTTCCGAGCTGTAGCCCCCGTTGCTGCATATTCCCGAACTCGTGCAGTCATCCTGGTTGTAAAACCCCGAGACGCTGCAGGTGCCGACGTTGGCGCGACAGGCGCTCCGCGTGCTCCAGCTTCCGCTGCTGCAGGTTCCTCTTGTCGCATTCCAGGATGTGTTGTCGGAGGTGGTCTCATCCTGGATCGGAAGCCCGGGATTGTTGACATTATTGTCTCCCGGTGCGGTGCCCCAATAAATCCAATTTGCGGCAAAGTTCGAGTTGCCGAGGTTGACGTCCTTCGCAAACGGAATGATCGAGACATAAATGTCGCCGGACGTGGCGACAGCGCCGTGCAGCTGGTCGATCAAGCTCTTGGTCGCGGTTTTGAGGGCGGTCATTTTGCCCGCGCTGTCCATCGAACCCGTGTTGTCGAGCACCAGCGCTACGCGCAGCCGGGTAAGACCCCACTTGGCGGTTGAAGAAGCCCCGACGTGGAACGTGTCGTAGCCGAGCACCCTTATAAATTGCGCATCGAGAGCCGCCGTGGCCTTGATGTCGACGTGGGAGCCGCCGGTCGTGCTGTAGGTGACCTGGACGTCGATGTCCTTGGCTTCCTCGCGCGTGAAGAGTGCCTTGAAATATTTGGAAGCATTCGCCTTCAGCTGGTCCTCGGTATCTGTGGCGGCCTCTTTCGCGAGCATCAGTGCGGTGGCATCGAGCGCAGTCTGCATGGCAGCCTTGACCGAGTTGGCGCGGCTGTAATCGATGGCCGCGCCGACAAAGCCAACGATCGGCAGAGATGCAAAGGCGAAAGTGATAGCGACGTTGCCTGCCTTCGCGACGCGGAAGGCGGACAGCGTTCGACGAAATTTCTTCCAGGCGATCATCATGACGCACCAAGAGATGGTTGAGCCCGGGTGCCGTGTTAATGGACGGTGCTGAAGGGCCGGTATATCGGGGTGGGGTGAATCCGAAGACGGCAGTAAGGATTTGGGGTCTATTGCGGACATTGTCCGCAACTTTTCAAAGGCTTGGACGGTAAACGGCGCTTGCTGGCATTCGGACAAATGCGCGCAAATCTTGTGAGGCGTCGTTAACGCGCCGTTGGCCGGATTGGAGAATTGTGGCTGAGAGCCCGGCGTAGCTTGCCTTGATGGGCATCGCTACGCCGGGAGAGTGTCAGTTACATCGACAGGCGAAGATTCTGGAGTGCCGTGCCGATCTGACTGAATGTCGTCACGATCGCGCCCGCCGTCGTCAGCAGGAAGAATTTTCCTGGGTCGGTCGCACAGTTCTGCAGTAATGTCGAAGTCGGATCGCCGCCCGTATTGACCTGGACGGTGTACATCGTGATGCCGGCGGCCTTCACGTTGTCGCAGGTCTTCTTCTGTCGATTGTCGATCGACGTCTGCGACGTATACCAGCGATCTTCGGTATTGAGACCGTCCGTCAACAGGATGATGACGGTCTGGTACTTGTAGTCGGGATCGACCGGCGGGATCGTGAACGGCGCCGCCGTCAAGGTCTGCCAACCCACCTGCAGGCCGATCGCCTGATTGGTGTTGCCGACCGGCTGCATCGCGTCGACCTTCGCATTCAATGCTGTCCAGTCGTTGGTCAATTGCATCAACGGGACGGAGCAGGAGTCATATTGTTCCGCCGGATAACGCGTGGCGGTGGACACGGGGGCATCATTCTTGGTGTCATAGTTCTGGTCGCGGTCAGTGACGCAACCATTCCAGGTGCTGTGCGGCGCAGGCGTCCAGATTTTGCCGTGCGAAACACAGCTGCTCTGCTTGCTGTAACGGTTGTCGCTGCACGTGCCGTTCAGCGGATCCCACAAATCCCAGCGCAGCCAGCTCTCATTATAGTTGCCAGAGCCGAAATTCACGTCCTTGCTGAAGGGAACGATGGAAACGTAGACATCCTCAGGCTTGTGCGCGGCGCTCTTGAGCTGGTCCAGCAAGGTATGAGTAGCCGTTTTAAGCGCGGTCATCTTGCCGGAGCTCGACATCGAACCGGTATTATCGAGAACAAGGGCGACCCGCAGGCGCGTGTTACCCCAGATCGAAACCGACGTTGCGCCGATTTCGATCTGGCTGACGCCGATGACGCCCAGGAAGTTGGTGGCGATGTAACCGGTGCCCTGAAGGTGCAGCTGCGACCCGGACGTTCCTGACGTGTAAACCGGGGTGACAGTGATGTCATTCACCTCGGGATGCTTGTAGAGCGCCTTGAACGTGTCGGTAGCGTGTGTCTGCAGCACAGTGCCACCGTCGGTCCCGGCATCCTTCGCGGCGTCCCTTGAGAGCATCAACGCGGTTGCGTCCAGTGAAGTCTGGAACGCGGCACGGGCGGCATTCGCCCGCGTGTAGTCGACAGCCATACCGACCGCCGCGAGAACGGGGATGGCAACGACGGCCATGAGAGGGGCGACACCGCCCCTGGTGTTTGAGAGAAAACGGGCCAACATGCGACTTCACCCAATGTTTGAGGCACGACCTACCAATAGAGTTCCTCCTTATGCGGGTACCCCCTTGAGAAAGCGTGAGAACAACGGGCCGAATTTGGGGGAAAGTCGCCTCAATTTGCCGCCAAACGGGTTGCGATCGCTTAAGCAATAGTTATCTGCTTTTAGCCGTGGCAAATCGCTCGGATTCTGACGCCTGTCCCGGAACGGGGCAGGCCTTATGCGAATTGGCGGATTGGAAGGGCTGTGCCGAGGTCTTTATTATCTTGGGTGGTCACGTGGCGGCGTGGCCAAGGCGCAACCTGAATGCAATGCTCTGACCATGACGTTCTCCTTTGCAAAGACTGACCTGGCGATCCGCGGTTCGCGAGCCAGAAGTATGGCGGACGACGATCGCAAGCGCCGGAACGAGCAGGGCGGGCCGGGCACTGCGGTCATTACCAAGACAAAGCCGCAAACCAAGCGGCCGAACATGTACCGGGTCCTCATTCTCAATGACGACTACACGCCGATGGAGTTCGTCGTGCATGTTCTGGAACGCTTCTTCGGCAAGGACCACGAAGCCGCCACGAGAATAATGTTGCATGTTCATCACCACGGGATCGGCGAATGTGGCGTCTATACGTATGAGGTCGCGGAAACCAAGGTCACGCAGGTCATGGACTTTGCACGCAAACATCAGCATCCTTTGCAATGTGTGATGGAAAAAAAGTGAGTCGCGGGAAGAAACGGTCAATACAAGCAGGAATGGGAATCTAATGCCAACTTTCTCGCGAAGCCTCGAACAATCCCTTCATCGTGCCCTGGCGCTTGCCAACGAGAGGCACCACGAGTACGCGACACTGGAGCACCTGCTGCTGGCGCTGATCGACGATCAGGATGCGTCCGCGGTGATGCGTGCATGCAATGTCGATCTCGACAAACTGCGCCGCAGTCTGACGACCTATCTCGAATCGGAACTGGAAAATCTGATCACCGATGGTGCGGAGGATTCCAAACCGACGGCAGGATTCCAGCGTGTCATTCAACGCGCGGTCATCCACGTGCAATCCTCAGGTCGCGAGGAGGTGACCGGCGCCAACGTCCTCGTTGCGATCTTCGCGGAGCGTGAAAGCCACGCTGCCTATTTCCTGCAAGAGCAGGACATGACGCGCTACGATGCCGTCAACTACATCAGCCATGGTATCGCCAAACGGCCCGGCCTCTCAGAGTCACGTCCGGTGCGTGGCGTCGAGGAAGAGGCTGATACAAAAGGCGGTGATGAGCCAAAGAAGAAAGGCGACGCGCTCGAGGCGTATTGCATCAATCTCAACAAGAAGGCCAAGGACGGAAAGATCGATCCGTTGATCGGCCGAGATGCCGAGATCAATCGCACGATTCAGGTTCTCTGCCGCCGGCAGAAAAACAATCCGCTGTTTGTTGGCGATGCCGGCGTTGGCAAGACCGCGATCGCCGAAGGGCTTGCGCGGCGCATCGTGCACGGCGAAGTGCCGGATGTACTCAAAGGTGCAACGGTTTTTGCGCTCGATATGGGCACGCTGCTGGCAGGCACACGTTATCGCGGCGACTTCGAGGAGCGCCTCAAACAGGTAATCAAAGAGATCGAAGCCTATCCTGGCGCGATCATGTTTATCGACGAGATTCACACTGTGATCGGTGCGGGTGCGACGTCGGGTGGCGCGATGGATGCTTCCAACCTGCTCAAGCCGGCATTGGCGTCGGGAACGATCCGGTGCATTGGCTCGACAACATATAAAGAGTATCGGCAGTACTTTGAGAAAGACCGCGCGCTTGTGCGCCGTTTCCAGAAGATCGATGTCAACGAACCGTCGGTTCCTGACGCGATCGAGATCCTCAGAGGACTCAAGCCCTATTTTGAGGACTATCACAAACTCAAATACACCAACGAGGCCATCAAGGCGGCCGTTGAGCTTTCGTCGCGCTACATTCACGACCGGAAATTGCCCGACAAAGCTATCGACGTGATCGATGAGTCCGGCGCGGCGCAGATGCTCCTCCCCGAGAGCCGGCGCAAGAAGACGATCGGTATCAAGGAAATCGAGACGACGATCTCGACAATGGCACGCATCCCGCCAAAGACAGTCTCCAAGAACGATGCGGAGGTGCTTCAGCATCTCGAGCAGACACTGAAGACTGTGGTCTACGGCCAGGACAAGGCCATCGAATCGCTTTCGGCGTCGATCAAGCTCGCCCGTGCCGGGTTACGCGAACCCGAAAAGCCCATCGGCTGCTATCTGTTTTCGGGGCCGACCGGTGTCGGCAAGACGGAAGTGGCGAAGCAGCTTGCCGCCTCGCTTGGCGTCGAGCTGATCCGTTTCGACATGTCGGAATATATGGAGCGACATACAGTGTCGCGCCTGATCGGCGCGCCCCCTGGTTATGTCGGATTCGATCAAGGTGGATTGCTCACGGACGGCGTCGATCAGCATCCGCATTGCGTCCTGTTGCTCGACGAGATCGAGAAGGCGCATCCAGACCTGTTCAACGTCCTGCTGCAGGTCATGGACCACGGCAAGCTCACCGATCACAACGGCAAACAGGTCGATTTCCGTAACGTTATCCTGATCATGACCACGAATGCGGGTGCTTCGGACCTTGCGAGGCAGGCTTACGGCTTTACGCGCAGCAAACGGGAAGGCGACGATCTGGAAGCGATCAACAAGATGTTCGCGCCGGAATTCCGCAATCGTCTCGATGCAACCATTACTTTCGCGCATCTGTCGCAGGAAGTGATCACGAAGGTGGTCGAGAAGTTTGTGCTGCAACTCGAGGCGCAACTTGGCGACCGCAATGTCACCATTGAGCTTTCGGAAGAGGCCACGCGCTGGCTGATTGCCAACGGCTACGATGAATTGATGGGCGCCCGCCCGATGGCGCGGGTTATTCAGGAGCACATCAAGAAGCCATTGGCTGATGAGGTCCTGTTTGGTCACCTGAAGGCCGGCGGCCACGTGCGCGTCATCGTTGATAAGGACGAACAAGGTCGCGACAAGCTCGGCTTCCAGTTCCTCGATGGTCCGGTGACGCCCAAGCCCGAGAAGTTGCCGGCGCCAAAGCCGAAGGCAAAACGGCGCTCTCCGCCGCGGCCGAAGCCCAAGCGTGGGTCGGTGCCGAAAGTGCCGTTGGCCAAGGTCTGAGATCACGACGGACAGGGACGTTTGCAAGGCCGGGTTTGCGCCCGGCCTTCGCTTTTCGCACGTGCCGCATGCGAAGGTGGCCCGTTGCGGATACGCGGGCGCTGTGAGAGACGTGAATGCCCGCCATGTCCGCGCCAGTCGCCTTTTCGTCGCCGTCAGCCGCTTTCTTTGCCGGCGCAAAGACGGCTTTGACATCCGTTTTCATGCTGGTGCTGGCCGGAACCTATATCGGCATCGGCGCACTGACCCATGATTTCGGCTTGAGCTCGTGGTGGCTGGCCATATCGACCGTTCTGGTCTGGGCCGCGCCGGCCCAGGTCATTCTGATCACAACAGTGACCACGGGCGCCGCGCTTTTCGAAATTGCTCTTGCGGTTACCCTGAGCGCGATACGGTTGTTTCCGATGGTCGTGGCACTCATGCCTGTGCTGCGCGGACCGACCACGCGCCTGCGCGACCTGCTGCTGCCGACACACTTCACCGCGGTGAGCATGTGGGTCGAGTCATTGCGCCTCCTGCCGAACCTCGAGCATCAATGGCGCATTCCGTTCTGCAATGGCCTGTCGGCCGGCTACATGGCTACGGCGACCGTCTTCGGATTTGTTGGTTTTTATCTGGCGGCCGGACTGCCGCCGCTACTCGCTGGCGCTCTTTTGTTTTTGACGCCGATGTCGTTCCTGATGTCCACCGCGCGCAACGCGCGCATGATGGTCGACAAGCTTGCGTTGGTATTGGGATTGTTGATCGGGCCGTTGCTGACAGTTCTCGCCGTGGATCTCGATCTGATGTGGACAGGTCTGGTCGGCGGCACGCTCGCCTACCTCGTGCATCGCATACGCGAGGCCGCGACATGAACACCCTGCTGACGGAGCTCTGGCCTTATTTTTTGATGGTTTTGGTCGGTTATTTGCCGAATGAGGTCTGGCGCGCGTTCGGGCTGGTCCTCGCGCGTGGCCTCAATGAGGACTCCGAAATCGTAGTCTGGTCACGGGCGGTTGCGACCGCAATTTTGGCCGGGGTCATTGCAAAACTGGTTCTGTTTCCAACGGGGGCGCTTGCTGCAATATCCTTGCCGCTGCGCGTGACTGCCTCGTTAATCGGCTTTGTCGCATTTCTTGCCGTCAGACGCTCGGTCTCGGCCGGCGTTTTGGCCGCTGAGGCGGCGCTGCTGATCGGCGCCTATCTGTCCGTCCACTAGATCAACTCAACCGGCGGCGATGGCAGCGGCGAGGGCTTTGGCGTGTTCGGCCAGAACCTCCGGCTTTTCCTTCTCGCTCGCGGGCGGCTTCATGACGACACCGGTCTTGCGCGGTATGACGTGGACATGCAGGTGGAAAACCACCTGACCGCCGGCACCTTCGTTGAACTGCTGGATTGTTATGCCATCGGCTGAGAATACCGTCATGGCAGCCTTGGCGATTTTCTGGACGGTCATCATCACGTGGGCAAGATCGTCGGCGCCGATATCGAGAATATTCCGCGCCGGTGCTTTTGGCAGAACAAGGGTGTGTCCCGGTGAACGAGGCATGATGTCAAGAAAGGCAATCGCCTTGTCATCCTCGTAGACCTTGTAACTGGGCAGCTCGCCGCGCAGGATTTTGGCGAAAATGTTGTTGGGATCGTAACTGGGCATTGAATCCCCCGGTCAGTCCTGTTCGACCAAATCTTTGCGGAATGGCGCCGCCGCCGCAAGCTCCTCGGCTGCCGCCTGTACATAAACGCGCTCACGCGCGAGATAGTCGGCAATAGCCCGGCGCAGGTCCGGATTGGCGACAAAATGTGCCGAATAGGTGGTGTGAGGGAGATAACCGCGGGCCAGCTTGTGCTCACCTTGTGCACCGGCCTCAACTCGCTTGAGCCCGTGCACGATCGCATAGTCAATTGCCTGATAAAAACACAGCTCAAAGTGCAGAAAGGGGTGATGCTCGATCGCGCCCCAATTTCGGCCATAGAGCGTATCAGCGCCAATGAAGTTGATCGCGCCCGCAATCCATCGTCCGGCCCGGCGCGCCATTACCATCAGAATGCGATCGCGCATTTTCTCGCTTACGATGGAGAAGAACTCGCGGGTTAGATAAGGACGGCCCCATTTTCGCGAACCGGTTTCCATATAAAACGCGAAGAAGGCATCCCACACGGATTCCGTCAGATCGGTGCCGGTCAACCAGCTCACTTCGATGCCGGCGCTAAGCGCCTCCTTGCGCTCGCGACGGATGGTTTTTCGCTTGCGCGATGCAAGTGCGGCCAGGAAATCGTCGAACGATTCATAGTTTGCATTTTCCCAGTGAAATTGCTGGTCAGTGCGGCGTAAAAAATTTCGCTCCCCGAGCGCCTGCCATTCCTCTTTGGTTAGAAAAGTGACATGGGCGGAGGAAAGGTCGCTTGCCGTAGTGATTTCGACCAACGCATCCGCGAGAGCGCCCCGCACCGCCTCGCTGTGCGATCCGGCCCGAGCGAGCAGGCGCGGGCCGGTCACCGGCGTGAACGGCACCGCGACCTGAAGTTTTGGGTAGTAGCTCCCGCCTGCACGTTCGAAAGCTTCCGCCCAGCTGTGGTCGAAGACATATTCTCCGCGGGAGTGCATCTTGATGTAGCAGGGGGCAACTGCCAGGAGATCGCCCGCGACGTCCTCAGCGAGCAAGTGTCTCGGCTGCCAACCGGTTCGACCGCCCACGGATCCCGATGCCTCAAGTGCGGACAGGAATTCGTGTGAAACAAATGGGTTAGGAAAACTTCCTCGTGTTGATAATGCCGGGGACAAATTATCCCCGGGTGTGGATTTCAGTTTAGGTATTGGTTGAGGGATCGTCTCTACCACCCCGCCAGCACACAAATTCCATGCGTGCATCGGCACGTCGGCGAGGGACTGCGTTATACGAATGCGAAGTTCAAAATCAGTCATCGGGGTGACGCTATTGTATCCCGATCTTACGCTCTAATTCGCCCGGGACCTCTACCCGCGCCAATTGCGGGGACCGCGGCACACAACGACATCGAATCCTGTGGGGATCCCATCCCAATTGTAGCCGGTTTGCGGATGGCAATTGGGTGGGATCCTTTGGAATCCACTCACAGTACAGGCGATCTGTCCGGCTTCCTGCCGTCGGGAGGAGGTTGATTTCTTGCTCGCCGCCGAAATGGTGACCCTGAAGGGATCCTCCAGACTGAACGCTGCAGTGCAGGAGCCGCCAAGGAATGCCGCAAGGGTGATGGTTGTGACCAGGCGGGTCATCGTGACCTCCAAACTTACGAACGCCGACGGAAGTCATCACTAGCAGCGATGTTTTGGCAAATTATGGCCGCCAATTCTCAAATATGACCTGGTCTGCCCAGCGCGCGGCCCGCTTTCGATCCTCGTCGCTGCGCACAGTCCAGGTCAGCAACGGTAGCTTCCAAAGCGCATGCACCAGAAGGGGCGGCCCAGCCGGCAAATCGCGAATGGAATAGGCGATGAACTGAGGACGGCTTCGCGGGACGTGCAGCAGAAGCCCCATGCTCTGTCTCGCCGAGACTCGCAACTTGTTCCACTCGTTGTCTGTGTAATGCCGTTGCGCAACGACGCCTCGGACCAGGGCAGGGTATCGGCGGCGCGCAAGTTCGATCAGCTCCGGATCAAACGACATGACGGCGGCAGGTCCGCGATACGCGGAAAGGACGTCGGCTGTCCGTGTCAGAAGCCGGGCATCGCCGTTGAAGTGACTTTTGAGCTCAAGAAGCAACGTGACCCGGCCGGCTACAAGATCAAGCAATTCACCGAGCGCAAGAATGCGGTCGCTAGTCGCCCTGAATCGTATTGCCCCTAGCTGTGCCGAACTCAGTTCGGCGAGGCGTCCGGTGCCTTCGGTCAGACGACCGAGCGCATCATCGTGATGCACCATCGCTTCGCCGTCGGCACTAATCTGCAAATCTGTCTCGATCCCATAGCTGCCCGAAATCGCCGCGGTGAAGGCGCTTGCGGTATTCTCGATGACACCGCGCCGCGCATCATGCAGACCGCGGTGGGCTATCGGTCGCGCAGTCAGCCAATCGAGTGCCATAGGACAATCAGGAGACCTCGAACTGGCCTTCCACCTCGACCGCAGCGTTGGCCGGCAAGGCCGCGACACCGACGGTACTCCGTGCATGCCGACCTTTTTCGCCAAAGACCTCGACCATGAGGTCCGAGGCGCCATTCATGACCTTCGGTCCGTCGGTAAAGCCGGGTGCCGAATTGATGAAACCACCCAAACGAACTACGCGTACCACCTTGTCCAGATCACCGAGCGCAGATTTCAGCTGCGCAAGCAGGTTGATGGCGCATGCGCGGGCCGCTCTTTGCCCATCGTCCAACGAAACTCCGTTGCCTAATTGGCCTTTCGCCACGAGATTGCCGTCAGTGCCAAAGCAAAGCTGGCCGGACACGACGAGCATATTTTGGCTGCGAACGAAGGGTACATAGTTGGCGATCGGGGCAGCCGGTGTGGGAAGGTTGATTCCCAAGCTCGCGAGTTTCTTGTCAACTGAACCAGACATGGTGTCCTCCGCGACGCGCGATTCGAAGCGATCCTTCGCCAATTGGGCACTTCGACGCAAGCCTGGCTGCGATTGATTTGGCGGAATCGACCGCGGCCTCTATCTTGCCCAGATCATGCATCTTGTTTGTCTTCCGGCTACAATGGCCGAAGGTAAAGGTTGGCAGTGATGAGAATTCCGGCCAGTACGGGACGTTCACTCATTCTAGGGTCTTGCATGGCAGTCGCGGCTGCCGGCCAGCCCGTAGCGGCAGCGCCGCCCGCCGACCACGTCCTGCTCGCTCCACACAGAGCCATTTACGACCTCAGATTGGCCAAGTCGCATGGCAGCCGGGGGATTGAGGGTGTGCGCGGGCGAATTCTGTATGATTTTTCCGGCAGCGCTTGCGACGGTTATCAGCTGCAGTTCCGACAGGTATCGGAACTCGATTCAGGAGAGGGTAAGCCAGCGTTGAGCGATCTGCGATCGACGACGTGGGAGGATGGCGAGGGCAAGAAATTCCGTTTCAACTCGGAAAACCTTTTCAACCAGCGACGTACCGATCTTGTCGATGGACGCGCCGAACGGAAGGAAAAAACTGTTGCCATCAATCTGAGCAAGCCCAGCGAAAAAAGTTTCACGGTGCCGGATACGGCGGTCTTTCCGACCGAACATATGAGACGGATTATTGCCGCGGCGCGTGAGGATAAATCGGTCCTGGAGTTTCCCGTCTACGACGGCTCTGAAAGCGGCGAGAAGCTCTACAACACGCTCACCGTTATCGGCCGTCGGATCGAGCCGGGCGACAAGGCGCCGGGCGACGCCAGTGCAAAGATTCCGGCGCTTGCAAAGCTCGCGCGCTGGCCCGTGACCATCAGCTATTTCGACAAAGCGGACAAAAAATCCGAACAAGGCGGGGAGGAGATCCCTGTCTATTCGATTTCGTTCGAGCTCTACGAGAACGGGATTTCACGCTCTCTCACCCTCGACTACACTGACTTCACCATCAGCGGCGAGATGACGTCGCTTGAAATGAAGAATTCAAAACCCTGTCCCTGACAGGCGGTCAGTTGTCGTCGAGGGCCAGGCCCTTCACGACCGCGTTACGTCCGAATTTTGAACGCAGCCTGTCGACCGCGTGTTCGGCCTCGGCGGCACGCCGGTCAATTAGGTCGGCAAGGTCGTCGCCCAAGGCGTCTTCCAGGTTGCTGACGCCGATGCCGATAAGGCGGAAACGCGTGGCGCCCACCTCGTGCTTGAGCAGATCGCGGCCGGCCGCAAATATCCGCGAGGCAAGCTGCGTTGGAGCGCCGAGAGCACGCGCTCGCGTCCGGATTCTGAAATCGGCGCTTTTCAGCTTGAGCGTCACAGTGGATCCGGCAAGCGAGTTGGCTTTCAGGCGAGCCGACACGCGCTCTGTGAGATCCCACAGATATTGCTCGAGCGGGCGAAATTCACCGATGTCGTGGTTGAATGTCGTCTCGGCGGAAATGCTTTTGGTATCACGTTCGGGGTTCACTGAACGCCCATCGATACCGCGCGCAAGCCGCCAGAGCCGCAGGCCCTCCTCGCCATATCGGCGCATGAGATCGTGCTCGTCGGCGCGCTGCAGATCCGCGATGGTACGGAAGCCGTCTGCTGCGAGTTTTGCTGCGCTGACGGCGCCAACACCATATATAAAACCGACTGGTTTGCCGGCCAGAAACGAAACTCCTTCTACGGCGCCAAGCACGGCAAAGCCACGTGGCTTGTCGAGATCCGAGGCAATCTTGGCGAGAAACTTATTGGTGGAAAGCCCGATCGACACCGTAATTCCGAAGTCGCGCTCGACCTGGATCGCGAAGCTCGCCAGGGCTTTGGCGGCGCTCATGCCGTGCAGCCTTTCGGTGCCGCTTAGATCGAGAAAGGCTTCGTCAATCGATAACGGCTCAACGAGCGGTGTCAGGGCAAACATTGCTTTGCGGACTTCGCGTCCAACCTGAACATATTTCGCCATGTTCGGTTTTATGACGATGGCGTCCGGGCACCGACGTTTGGCTTCGAACATCGGCATTGCCGAACGAATGCCGTAGGTGCGGGCCACGTAGCACGCCGCGGCGACGACGCCGCGGGTGCCGCCGCCGACCACGACGGGCTTGTCGGCAATGTCGGGATTGTCGCGCTTCTCGATGGTCGCATAGAAGGCATCGCAGTCGATGTGCGCGATCGTCAGGCTATGAAGCTCGGGATGGCGCGCCAGCCGCGGAGAACGGCACGCGTTGCAGCGGATCGCATTGTCCGGCGCATCGCTGAGACAATCGCGGCAGAAACTCATGGCACGTCACGTTCCCAAGGGTTGCCCGAGAGCATTGTGCGGCCGCGCTCGACGTCGGCGGGATCGAGACCCGTCTCAGATACGAAATCGGCCATCAGTCTTTCATCGGATGCGACATAGTCCAAAACGCCGCCCAGGAACGCCGGCTCGCGCGCGGCAGTGCGAATCTCAGTTGGGCCGATGCCGGTGACCGCAAGGAACCGGCCGAGCCGCTCGCCGTCGCCGGCGATAAACGTAAGGGCCTGAATCGCAAGTCCTTCGGCCTCTTTGCGGGCGAATCGGGAGCCTCGTTTCACCGGCGAATTTGCCTTTCCGTAAGAAATCGGCACTAGCTTTCCAATGATGCCCGACTATGGCGGCGCGCAAAAGGACGGACAGGAAATGCCGAAGACCGTCCTGATCGTGGAAGACAATGAGCTCAACATGAAGCTCTTCCACGACCTCCTGGAAGCCCATGGTTACCAGACGGTGGGAACGCGCAACGGCATCGAGGCTCTCGACCTCGCCCGCAAGCACAAACCTGACCTGATCTTGATGGATATCCAGTTGCCTGAGGTATCGGGGCTGGAAGTCACCAAATGGCTCAAGGACGATCCCGAACTCAAGCCAATTCCGGTCGTGGCCGTAACGGCGTTTGCGATGAAGGGTGACGAGGAGCGCATCCGCGAAGGCGGGTGCGAGGCCTATTTGTCAAAGCCGATCTCGGTCGGGAAGTTCATCGAAACCATTCGTCACTTTCTGGGCGCTGCCTGACGACGGCGTCACCGGTTATCCACAGCCGCCCGGCCGCTGGCGGGTCGCCGCGAATTGCCGCCGGGGCTTTGAAATGTTTGCCGTCTTGGTTGGTGGCCGTGTTGGGGGTGGTCTACCCTTGCCTTGGCGGGGTGAGTCTCACGCCTCGATTGCAACACCCTGCGGGTTGCTCAGGTCCGCCGCATCTCCTGGGTCCGTGGGGTTCGGCCGGCTCGGGAGCGGTGCGAGTGGCCTCCTCATGCCGCCGCTTCCGGCCGGCCACCACCGCGCAAACATTTCGTGACGCCTAGGGACGGACGATTGTCCAGCCTTTCTCCCCGAGTTCAATCAAGGTGACGACGCCAGCTTTTACCCGCTCGGCGTTCTCGACGAGCGGCGGCTCCTTGCCTTCGTTGCGCGTCATTGCCTCGAGCGTGTTCTCGCAAGCCATGAACGATACGTTCGGCATGCCTTCCTTGAACGATTTCAGGCGCGTTTTCACCGGCGAGGTGTCTTCACGCAGCATGTGAAGACCGGCGTTGAAAGCCACGATCTGAATATCAACGTCCTCGCCTTTGTCCGAATAGTACTTCGACACATTTGCGGCGACGTTGAGAACCGCGTTCATTTTCGCCGGATCATTGTCACTGATCTGCAGCGCGAGCTTGTGCTTCTCGGCAGCGCCGGCTGGCAGGCAAGCAAGCGCGACGAGCAGCAGCGCGGCAAAAACCGTGCGAAACATCGAACCGTCCCGCAATTACTTGATCTTGTATTCGGTGTACTCGACGTGCTTCTTGGCGATCGGGTCGTACTTTTTCTTTTTCATCTTGTCGGTCTGCGTGCGCGAATTCTTGCGTGTCACGTAGTAGTGACCGGTGCCGGCACTGGAAACGAGTTTGATCTTGAGACTGATGGCCTTAGCCATGGAATTTACCTTTTAACTTGAGCTGAGATGGCGACGATTGGCGCGGAAACTAGCGCCGAAGTGCAAAAAGTCAAGAAAAGTAGCGCTTTTACGGCGTTTACAGCAGTTCCCGGAAGAACTGCTGCTCAATCATATAGTAGTAGGGGACCGGCAAGTGATGTCCCATGCCGGCCTCCACGCGAGCAAGCAATTCCTCAAGGATGATCCCGGTGATCGTCGGCATATCGAGGTGAGTGGCTTCCTCGATCGGCACCCAGAGCAGCTCAACCAATTCGGAGTCCGGCCCGACCACACCCTCGATGGTGTGAGCAACTGCGGAAGCGTCCGCCGTCAGGAAGCGGGTGTCGAAGCGGCGGGGCCGCCTGGGTGGCGTGACCGCACGCGCGATAAAATGGATCTGCCCGAGGTCGGGGTGAACATTCGCCTTGGCGAATTCGGTCCAGATCTCGCCTGGGACTTCCGGCGCACGGTCGCGTTTGACGCCGAGCAGGAGGCCGGTCTCTTCAGCCGTCTCGCGCACCGCCGCCAGCGCGAAAGCGCGCGCAAAATCAGTGTTTGGCTCCGCCACTCGCTCCAGAAGTTTTTTCTGAGCGTCGGGATGCAACTCACTGATCGTGGACATCTTTCGGTCGAGCGGTTCGATTCTGCCGCCGGGAAAAACGAACTTTCCCGGCATGAATTTGTGACTCGCGTGGCGGCGACCCAGAAGAACCTTTGGTTTGGGCTCCGACCTGTCGATCAGCATAAGCGTTGCGGCGTCGCGTGGTTCGCTGTCGGGGAACGACTGGTCACGCTCCGACTTTGTCATCCGTTCGGCCCAGATCTTTCCAAGGTCTCGCGTCATCGCGCCTTCCGTTGCTTGCCACGCACGCGACGATAGTGCCGCTCGTGTTTCGGGCGGGGGACAGGTCGGCCGGCCCGGCCCTCCGAGAGAAGTTCAAAACGCAGCGCTCCAGCCACTGGCGCCGCTTCAACAAGTTTCACCGTTACGCGGTCGCCCAGTCGGTAAGTTTCGCCGGAATGCGAACCAACCATTGCGTGACCTGCTTCATCGTATCGGAAATATTCATCACCGATGGTGCGGGCAGGGACGAATCCATCGGCGCCGGTTTCGCGCAGCTTCACGAAAAGACCGGCACGTGTAACACCGGAGATGCGGCCCTCGAAGCTGGCGCCGATGCGATCAGCGAGAAAGTGCGCGATCAGCCGGTCGTTGGTCTCACGTTCGGCCAGCATCGCGCGACGCTCGGTAGCGGAGATCTGTGCTGCGATTTCTGCCAAGACTTTCTGATCCGCCCCATCGGGCAAACCATCCTGACCGAGCTTGATCGCGCGGATGAGTCCGCGATGGACGATCAGATCCGCATAGCGGCGGATCGGCGATGTAAAATGTGCGTAGCGGCGCAGGTTCAACCCGAAGTGCCCGTAGTTCTCGGCTGAATATTCCGCTTGAGCCTGCGTGCGCAGGACGACTTCGTTTACAAGCTGCTCCGCGTCGCGGCCTTTCACGCGCGCCAAGATACGGTTGAACGCTTCGGGTCTGAGCGCGCCACCTTTCGCGAAGGGAATGTCGAGCGTGGCAAGGAATTCGCGCAACGCCTGCAGCTTCTCCATCGCCGGCTCGTCGTGAACGCGGTAGATAAGCGGCACACGCGCGCGCTCCAGAGTTTCAGCAGCGGCTACGTTCGCCAGGATCATGAATTCCTCGATCAGGCGGTGTGCTTCAAGGCGCTCCGGCGTTATGACCCGGTCAACGGTGCCATCGGCCTTGAGGAGGATCTTGCGTTCTGGAAGGTCGAGGTCGAGTGGCTGCCGTTCGCCGCGCGCACGTGTCATCACTTCGTAGGCGGCGTAGAGGGGACGGAGAACCGGTTCAACAAGCGGCTGCGTGACCTCATCGGTGCGCCCGCCGATCGCAGCCTGTGCCTGCTGATAGGAAAGACGCGCGGCCGAACGCATCATAATTCGATGAAAGGTATGCGATCGTTTGCGGCCGTCGGCGCCAATGACCATCCGAACTGCAAGCGCCGCGCGGTTTTCATTCGGACGTAGCGAGCAGAGGTCGTTCGATATCCGCTCGGGCAGCATGGGCACGACACGGTCTGGAAAGTAGACCGAATTGCCGCGCACAAGTGCTTCGCGTTCGAGAGCTGATCCCGACCGCACGTAGTAAGCGACATCGGCAATAGCCACGTTGACGATAAATCCGCCGCGGTTGTCCGGCGCCGTGTCGGGCGCGGCCTGCACCGCGTCGTCGTGATCCTTGGCATCAGGCGGATCGATCGTGACGAGCGGGACATGCCGCCAGTCCTCGCGACCGGCGAGCGTCGCCGGCATGGCGGCATCGGCCTCCTGTTGTGTCTCGCGGCGGAAGACGGACGGAATGCCGTGCGCGTGAATGGCAATAAGGCTAACGGCGCGCTCGCTCTTCAGCGATCCAAGCCGTTCGACCACTCGGCCGGTCGGCAGGCCAAGGCGTGGCGCGCGCGAGGTTTCGACCGCGATCAAGTCGCCATCTTCGGCATCGGCGGTGGCGCCGGCGGGTATCGCCAGCTCCTTTCCGAGCATCTTTTTGTCGACCGGCTCCAGCCGGCCGCCTCCATGCGCGATCTTCCGGAAAATGCCCAGTATGCGATGCTTGGGATGATCGATGATCTTGATGACGCGACCGCGGTGGCGGATCCCGTCTTCTTCTTCCGCCTCATCAATACGGAGCAGAACACGGTCGCCGAGGCCGGCGGCTTCGCCCTGACGCATTTTGCGTGGAACATGGATGCGGATTTTGGGTGGAGGACCGTGTGCGTCCTCATCCCATTCGTCGGGCGTGGCGATGAGATCGCCATCGCTGTCGCGAGCTGTCACGTCGGCCAAAACCGTGGAGGGCAGGGCGCCCGGGTGATGCAGTTTCTTCCTGCGCTTCTCGATGGAGCCTTCATCGGCCAGTTCGCGCAGCAGGCGCTTTAAATCGGCGCGCAGCGCATTCTTTAGTCCGAATGCACGCGCGATTTCGCGAGTGCCGACCTTTCCGGATCGATCGTCGATGAAAGCGAGAATGTCGGCTTTGGAAGGAAGTGATGATGCTTGTTTGGTTTTCTTGTTCAAAATAGGTAGTCCTGCGCCAAAACGGCGCTGCTGTGTGAAATGTAGTCAGGCAAGCCGCTATTCGCCAGTTATTCGGCGGCGGTGAACTTTGCGGCCTTCTTTGCCGGCTTCTTGCGTGGCTTGGCTGATTTCTCGGCCTTGTCTGCCGGTTCCGCGGCCTTCTTCTTGCGGCCCTTCGGCGCTTCCGATGGCTCACCGGCCTTCTTGCGGCCCGCCGCGCGCCGTGGCTGAGAACTAAGCTGGTCGGCGCGTGCGTCGAGCAGAACGACGGCTTCAGTGAGGGTGATGGTCTCGGGCGTCCTGTCGCCCGTGATCGTCGCATTGATCCCATTATGACTGACGTACGGTCCGTACCGGCCATTCTTGACGACGACCGGGCCCCCCTGATCAGGGTGCTCGCCTAAAACCTTGCCGGGGTCGGCGCCAAAACGGCGACCCTTCTTCGGGTTGGCCTTTTTCTCGGCGATCAGAGTGACGGCGCGATTGAGGCCGATGGTCAGGACGTCGTCGCCTTCCTCCAGGTTTGCGTAGATCTTGCCGTGTTTGACGTAAGAGCCGAAACGCCCGATGCCGGCGATGATCGGCTCGCCGTCCTCGGGCGACGATCCGACTTCGCGCGGCAGCGACAACAGACCGAGCGCCTTCTCCAGATCAATATCGTCGGGCGGCACACCTTTAGGAATTCCGGCGCGCTTGGGCTTTTCAACTTCCGGCTTTTTCTCGCCCTTCTTCGGTTTCGGTGGCTTGATTTGCTCGCCGAGCTGCAAATAGGGCCCGTAGCGGCCCCCGCGCAGGGTCACCTCAAGCCCGGTGTCAGGATCCTCACCCAGAACCTTCTTGCCTTGAATGCCGTCGGCGCTCGGCGTGATCTGCCGCGTGAAATTGCATTCCGGATAGTTCGAGCACCCGACGAAAGCGCCGAAGCGGCCGGTCTTCAACGAGAGCTGGCCGGTCTCGCATTGCGGGCATTGCCGGCGCGGTTTGCCGTCGGTCCGCTCGGGGAAAATATGAGGTTCGAGCAGATCGTTGAGCGCATCGAGCACGACGCGATTGCGCACTTCTTTGATCTCGTTGACTGCGCCGACGAACTCCGCCCAGAACTCGGCGAGCACGGCGCGCCAGTCGATGTTGCCTGCCGAGATCTCGTCGAGCTTTTCCTCGAGGCCCGCGGTGAAATCGTATTCGACGTAATGTGCGAAGAAGCTCTCGAGAAAAGCGACGACGACGCGACCTTTGTCTTCGGGAATGAGGCGCTTCTTGTCGATGCGAACATAGCCGCGATCCTGCAGCACCTGGAGAATAGAGGCATAGGTGGAGGGCCGGCCGATGCCGAGCTCTTCCATGCGCTTGACGAGAGCTGCTTCTGAAAAGCGCGGCGGCGGCTCGGTGAAGTGCCGCGAGGATTCGATCGCCTGCTTGCTGAGTGTTTCGCCTTCCGACATCGCGGGCAAACGCCGCGACTCGTCGTCGTCCGGCGTCTCGTCCTGACCTTCCTGATAGAGCGTGAGGAAGCCGTCGAATTTTATGACCTGGCCGGAGGCGCGGAGCTCGATATTGCGCGAGCCGGCCTTGGCAACGATGTCGACCGTGGTGCGCTCAAGCTCGGCGGATTCCATCTGGCTTGCGACCGCGCGGTTCCAGATCAGCTCGTATAGCCGCGCCTGGTCGCGATCGACATATTTGGCGACTTCCGCAGGCGTCCGGCTTGCGCTGGTCGGGCGCACCGCTTCGTGCGCTTCCTGAGCGTTCTTCGATTTGTTGTGATACTCGCGCGGCGATGCTGGCACGTATTCCTTGCCATAGTTGCGGCTCAGCATGCCGCGGATGTCCGCAATCGCCTCCGGGGCCAAATCGATGCCGTCGGTACGCATGTAGGTGATCAAGCCGGTGGTTTCGCCGTCGATCTCGACGCCTTCGTAGAGCCGCTGGGCGAGACGCATGGCGAGCGCCGGAGCAAAGCCTAGCTTGCGGCTTGCCTCCTGCTGCATCGTCGACGTGGTAAATGGCGGTGGAGGATTGCGCCGCGCCGGCTTTGCCTCGACCGCTGTCACCTTGAAGGTCGCGTTCTCTAGGTCGCGGGTGAACGCTTCCGCCTCGGTGCCGGAGCCGATGTCGAGACGCTGGATCTTCTGTCCGTCAGCGCCGACGAGGCGCGCTTCGAACACCTCGTTGCGTGGCGTCGCCAGCTTGGCGAGGATCGACCAATATTCTTTTGCGACGAATTTCTCGATTTCCAATTCGCGGTCGCAGACGAGCCGAAGCGCAACCGATTGCACGCGTCCGGCAGAACGGGCGCCCGGCAACTTCCGCCACAGGACCGGCGAAAGCGTGAAGCCTACAAGATAGTCAAGCGCGCGGCGGGCGAGGTAGGCATCGACAAGCGCGGCATCAATGACGCGCGGGTGCTTCATCGCCTCCATCACCGCCTGCTTGGTGATGGCGTTGAACACAACGCGCTCGATCTTTTGATCCTTGAGTGCGTTCTTTTCCTTCAGCACCTCGAGAACATGCCAGGAGATTGCTTCGCCTTCGCGATCCGGGTCGGTGGCGAGGATGAGCTTGTCGGCGCCTTTGAGCGCACGTGCGATGTCGTTGATGCGCTGGTTCGACTTGGCATCGACCTCCCAGAGCATGCGGAAATTGTTGTCGGGATCGACCGAGCCGTCCTTGGGGGGCAGGTCGCGAATATGACCGAACGAGGCCAAAACCTCGTAGCCGGAGCCGAGGTACTTATTAATCGTCTTCGCCTTGGAGGGCGACTCGACTACGACAATATTCATGAAAATCCAATGAGTTAGCTGCCAGGCCTGCTGGGAACCAAGGCGGAATCGGCCGCATGTTTGGCCCGGAACATGGGGAAGGTGGCCCCTACTGTCAAATACGCGGGTTAAGAACGCGTGTCAGACCAGCCAAATTGGGCACGAAAGAGACCGCAATCAAAAATTGTATCCAGAAATTTATACCACCGGCAAGGGTGCTGGCATCGCCTATTGCCGTGGAGACACGCCGAGCTTTTCGAGCAAGGCGGGAGTCGGAGCGCCATCGGGAATCATCCCCAGCTTCTTTTGCTCGGCGCGAATGTTGTCGCGCAAATCAAAATCGATGTGCGCCTCAAATTCGTTCACTTTGTAGCCGAGCGCTGCCAGTTTTTTCTGCAAAGCAACGCGGGCATCGCGCGAAAGCTGCCGATCGTCCTTGGGCCAGGGCGTCTTGATCAAATCGCCGCCATGAATGCGGTCGGCGAGGTGGCCGACTGCGAGCGCGTAAGCATCGGAGTTGTTGTATTCCTTGAGTACATTGAAATTTTCCGTGACGATGAAGCCCGGGCCGGCGGCGCCGCTGGGAAAGAAGAGGATGCCCTGTCCGGAGCTAGGAAACGCCTTGCCGTCGGCGCGGCGCACGCCGAGCGCGCTCCACTCCGCAAAACTTGCGCGGCTGCGCATGTAGTCGAACCCGTTCGGGACAAGAACCTCGAAGCCCCAGGGAAGTGTCGGATTCCATTTCCACTTGCGCAGGTAGTTGGCCGTCGACGCAAGCACATCGGGGACGTTGCCCCAGATGTCCGCGCGTCCATCGCCGGAAAAATCGATCGCATAGTCGACGAAGTTCGACGGCATGAACTGCGTCTGGCCCATGGCCCCGGCCCATGAGCTGACCATCTTTTCGCGAGCGATGCGATTGTCCTGCATGATGCGCATCGCCACCATCAGCTCGTTGCGAAAATACGGATCGCGGTATTTCACATAGGCGAGGCTGGCGAGCGACCGGAACACATCCCAACGATCTTTTTCCGATCCAAAATCCGATTCCATTCCCCACAATGCAAGCAGCACCCAGCGTTCGACCTCAAACTTCTTTTCGACTGCATCGAACGTTTTTGCCCATTCGCGGCCCTTGAGTTGTGCGTCCGCGATGCGTCGTTTCGACACGATGGCATTCACATAGTCGCCGACGGGCTTGCCATATTCCGGTTGGCGGCGGGTCGCTGCGATCACCCGTTGGTCGGGGGTGAAGCCTTTCATGGCGGTGTCGAAGGTCGTGCGGCTGATGCCCTTGGCCTGGGCATCTGTCCAGAGGTCGGCGAGAAAAGCCGAAACTGATTGTTCCTGGGCACTGGCTGGTACGGCCAGGAAAATCAGTGCGGCTGCGACGGTTAGGCAAAATCGGGTCATGATCGGTGCGGTATCGCACGTTACAGCAGGGACACCAACCCCGCGCCGTGACGATCTATTCGCCCGGCAATCTCGAGCTCCAGCAGGACAGCGCGCACGACCGTCGGTGAGGTTTGCGCAAAGCGCACCAGGTCGTCGATCGAGACTGGAGTTGGTCCCAGAAGCGAAACGATCCGGCTGCGATCATCGGCTCCCGGCTCGGCATTTTTCTGCAGCCCATCCTGCGCAGGTTCCTGAATTCCAACGATGTCGAATCCGCGGCCGATGATCGGCTCAATGGCAGCGAGCACATCCGAAGCTTCGGTTGCCGGAATGGCTCCCTGCTTGAGCAATCCGTTCGTGCCTTCACAGCGCGGGTCCAGAGGCGAGCCGGGCACCGCAAAAACTTCGCGCCCCTGTTCCCCGGCAAGACGTGCCGTGATCAGAGAGCCCGATCGTCGCGCGGCCTCCACAACAATGACCCCGATCGACAGTCCGGAGATCAATCGATTGCGGCGTGGAAAATCGTGGGCGCGCGGCTCCCAGGCAAGCGGCATCTCCGAAATGGCCGCACCGTCAACAACAATGTTCTCCGCCAACTCAATGTGTCCGGCCGGATAGATACGGTCATGACCACCGGCGAGAACGGCGATTGTGCCGGTCTGCAGGCTGGCGCGGTGTGCTGCCGCATCGATGCCGCGTGCGAGACCGGAGACGACGGCAATGCCGAAAGCACCGAGATCCCTCGCCATTCGCTCGGCGAATTTCACGCCCGCGGCGGAGGCGTTGCGGGACCCCACGATTGCGATCAATGGCCGCGCCAGCACATCAAGTTTTCCGCGTATGCCGATCAACGGCGGTGCGTCGTCGATCATCTGCAGACGCAATGGATAGGCAGGCTCTCCCAGCGCCACATATTCGACGTTCCGTGCGCGTGCGGACTTCAATTCGGCTGCTGCCTGTTCGGCTGAGAAAATTCGGGGCGAGAACGTCGAGCCTCCGCGGCGCGCAAGATCGGGGAGTGCAGTCAGCGCCGCTCGTGCGCTTCCGAAGTGCCGGATCAGATCTCGAAACGTCCGCGGACCTACCCTGTCCGTTCGAATGAGGCGCAGCCAGTCGAGCCGTTCGGCCTCGCTCAGCCGCCGCTGCTTGATCAATGTGCCACCCGCCCGCATCGTTACGCGGCAGCACTACAACCGATTATGCAGCAATACAACCCCTGGTTTAGCTCGCGCCGGACGTTTGCGCGCCGATTTTGCCTTCGGTGCCGTTCAAAAGCCGCTCGATGTTGGCGCGATGCATGACCCACAACAAAACGGTGAGCAGCAAGAATAAGGCCGCAACTTTCGGCAGGCCAAAATACCAGATCGCGAGAGGTGTAAGCGCGCTCGCAATAAGTGCGGCGAGCGAGGAATAACGAACGGCCGCCGCGACGGCGAGCCAAACAGCGCAGAAGAGCAACGCCGCCGGCCAATGGAGCCCGATGAGCAAGCCGATATACGTGGCGACCCCTTTGCCGCCTTTGAATTTCAGCCAAACTGGAAAGAGATGGCCGAGGAACGCGCCGAGTGCGGCCGCAAGCGCCGAATCAGCGCCGTAGCGTGCCGCGGCGAGAACCGCGAGTGTGCCCTTGAGCGTGTCGCAGAGCAGCGTTGTGGCGGCGAGCGCCTTGTTGCCTGTACGCAGAACATTAGTCGCGCCAATGTTGCCGGATCCGATCGCTCTGATGTCGGGACCGCCCGCCGCGCGCGTGAGCAACAGGCCGAAAGGTATCGAGCCAAGCAGGTACCCGAACGCGAAGGCGAGGGCGGCAATCATACGTATTCGTAAACGGTTCGCCCGGCGACGATCGTGCGCACGACACGGCCGGTGAGCCGGGCTTCGTCGAACGGTGTGTTCTTGCACTTCGACTTGAGCTCATTCGGATCGAGGATCCAGGGGAGCTCGGTGTCAACAACAATGACATCGGCAGGCGCACCGCTTCTGAGCGTGCCGCCGGGCAGGCCCAACAGCTCTGCCGGGCGCGTCGACATGGCACGCAGCAGGGCGTGTAGCTCGATCTCACCGTTATGGACGAGACGCAGCCCGGCAGTGAGCATCGTTTCAAGGCCAATTGCGCCCGGTGCAGCCTCTGCAAAGGGTAGACGTTTTGTCTCCACGTCCTGCGGATTGTGATCCGATACCACCACATCCACGAGGCCACCGGCGACGGCCTGAACCAGCAATTTTCGATCGTCCTCGGCGCGGAGCGGCGGCGACAATTTCAGGAACGTGCGATAGGGGCCGATGTCGATCTCGTTGAGCGTGATGTGATTGATTGAGGCTGAGGCAGTCACGTTCAGGCCTGCGTCCTTCGCGCGGCGCAGAACGTCCAGCGTCTCCGCGCAGGTGACAGAGGCCGCGTGATAGCGGCCGCCTGACAATGCGACGAGACGTGCGTCACGCTCGAGCATGATCGTTTCGGCGGCCTTGGGGATGCCGAGCAGGCCGAGCCGCGCGGCGAATTCGCCCTCATTCATGACGCCGTCGCCGACCAGGTTTGGATCTTCAATGTGATGCACGATCAGGGCGTCGAAGTCGCCGGCATAGGTAAGGGCGCGTCGCATCACCTGCGCGTTGGTGATGCTCTTCGCGCCGTCGGTAAAAGCAACGGCTCCGGCTGCCTTGAGCAGGCCAATCTCCGTCATTTCCTTGCCTTCTAGCCCTTTGGTGATTGCTGCCATCGGATGAACGTGGACGATCCCGGTGTCACGCGCGCGCCGTAAAACATAGTCGACGGTCGCGGGATCATCGATCGCAGGCGACGTATCCGGTTGGCAGATAATCGTCGTGACGCCACCAGCTGCGGCGGCGTGGCTGGCAGAGGCAAGTGTTTCACGGCTGGCTTCGCCCGGCTCGCCGATGAACGCGCGCATGTCGATCAAACCGGGGGCGACGAGCTTGCCGCGGCAGTCGATGACGTCAGTGCCTTCCGGCACGCCGGCAGCGCCGATGCCTTTCTTGGCCTCACGTACCACGCCTTCGGCGATCAGCAGGTCGCCGACAATATCGAGATCGCGCGACGGATCGACGATCCGGGCATTGGCGAGCAGGATCGGGCGGCGGTCGGACAACATCATCGTCATGCGTTCGGCAGGTTCCGCGAGAGTGCTTCGAGCACCGCCATGCGCACCGCGACACCCATTTCGACCTGCTCGCGGATCAGCGACTGCGCACCATCCGCGACAATGGAGTCAATTTCGACGCCACGGTTCATTGGCCCTGGATGCATGACGAGCGCGCCGGGCTTCGCATAGGCCAGTTTTTTTTCATCCAGCCCATAGTACTGGAAATATTCCGACGTAGACGGAATGTAAGAACCGTTCATGCGCTCTTTCTGAAGCCGCAACATCATCACGATGTCGGTATCGGCGAGACCTTCGCGCATGTCGCGCGCCACTTCTACGCCGAAGCGCTCGATACCCGGCGGCAGGAGCGTCGAAGGTGCGACGACGCGGACACGCGCACCCATGGCGTTGAGCAGGATGATGTTGGATCGCGCGACGCGTGAATGGAGAATGTCGCCGCAGATGGCGACCAGCAATCCTTCGATGCGTCCCTTGTTGCGCCGGATTGTCAGCGCATCGAGCAGGGCCTGAGTAGGGTGTTCGTGCGCGCCGTCGCCCGCATTGATCACGGAGCAGTCGACTTTCCGAGCCAGCAACTCGACGGCCCCGGAGGCATGGTGCCGCACCACGATAATGTCCGGGTGCATGGCGTTCAGCGTCATGGCGGTGTCGATCAGGGTCTCGCCCTTGCGCATCGAGGACGAGCCGGTCGACATATTCATCACGTCGGCGCCCAAGCGCTTACCCGCGAGTTCAAAAGAGGCCTGGGTCCGGGTTGAGACCTCAAAAAACAGGTTTATCTGGGTGCGACCGCGCAGCGAGGTGCGCTTCTTTTCGACCTGGCGATTGAGTTCGACGAATTCCTCGGCAAGATCGAGGAGGCCGGAAATGTCGTTTTGGGAAAGCCCCTCGATCCCCAACAAGTGCCGTCTGCTGAGGACGAATGAGGGTTTCGGCGCAATCGTCATTAAAGGAAGACCTATAGGCGCAACCCGCCGCCGCGGCAAGGGCACCAAGCACCGATTCACAAGTCCTCATTGCGATCGTTAATGGATCGCTTGCAGGCCCACGAAGCCCTCCGATTTGCGCCTCTTCGAATTTAGCGGGTGCCCAGTTCCTCCAAATTATCGTGAACGGAGCCACGACATTTCGTTACTGCGCGAATTGCATACCTCAGGAACCAGCTTCCAGGTTCCTGTGTTTCCTTTCGATACGCAAACCGGCACGGAACACGGAAGGAGATGAAAATGAGAACACTGACCAAATACACCGCAGCGGCGGTGTTGACCGGCGCGATGGCGCTCGCGGCTGCGACGCCGAGTGAAGCGCGCAACGGCCGCAATGCTGCCGCGATCGGCTTCGGCGTAGGCGCGGTTGCAGGCGCGGCGATCGCCAGCTCCGCCTATAACGGCGGCTATTACGGATACTATGGCGAACCTGCCTATGCTTATGCGCCTGGTTATGCGTACGAGCCTTACGGATACGCGTACGAGCCTTACGGCTACGATGGCTACGCCTACGCGCCTGCACCGAGCTATCGGTATTATCCAAGATGGCAGGACGAGCACAGCACGAACAACTTCGGGATCGAGTCTCAGCGCTAGTTTTCGTTACCAGGAATTGAGAAGCCGCTCTTCGGGCGGCTTCTTTTTTAGGTGCGAGCCAGGCGATCGAGTGCGCCCTGCAGAATAAACGCCGCTGCGTGCTGATCGATTACCGCGGCACGCTTTTTGCGACTGACGTCCGCTTCAATCAATTGTCTTTCGACGGCGGCCGTCGACAGACGTTCATCCCAAAGCGCAATCGGCAGTTCGGTCAGTTTGCCGAAGTTCCGTGCGAAGGCTCGCGTAGACTGGGCGCGGGGACCTTCGCTTCCATCCATATTGATGGGAAGACCCAGGACGAAGCCGACCACAGAGCGCTCGGCGGCAAGCACGAGCAATCGTTTTGCATCGACAGAGAAATTCTCTCGCGCGATTGTTTCGATGCCGGTTGCAAGTTTGCGATCGGGATCGCTGGCGGCGACCCCGATTGTCTTCGTTCCGAGATCAATGCCCAGCAGTGCGCCGCGCTGCGGAATAAGTGCGCCAGCCTCTGTGAGCGGAAGAATGACGGCCATGCCTTAGCGCTAGCACGGGGCTCGCAGGCCGCCAAACGACGAACTTCAAGGTATCGCGCCGGGCGGGAGACTTTCAGCGTGGGCTGCAATGCTGCCTGCCGTCGTGAACCACACACTCGACTGCGACCGGTCCACAATATGCTTGAGGGCGTATGCAAGGTGTTTGAACCGGTGCGGCCAGCCGACGATGTAAGCGTGCAGTGCGATGCCCATGACCAGGGGACGTTTTTTACTTTCGTGCTGCATCACATCAAAGGCGTCCACAATCATGGCGGCGAAGTCGGATCCTTCGCGCTTGCGTGCGACGATCTGCGGAATGTCGTTGAGCTCCTGTGGGTAGGGTATGGACAACATGCGGCCGCGCCGGGTTTTCATCCAGACGGGCTGGTCGTCATGGCACCAGTCAAGCAGATAGCGATAGCCGGCTTCCTGCAGAAGATCCGGAGTGAGTGGAGACTGCGATATCCACGGGCCGAGCCAGCCTTGCGGACGCTTGCCGGAATGTTTTTCGATTGCCGCCGTCGTTTCGGCAATAAGGGCGCCTTCTTCCGATTCGGTCAGTGTGCCCTGGCGCTCTGAATTTGTCCGACCGTGCCCGATGATCTCGGCGTCCTTGAATGCCGCGACCGCCTGTGGCGCGTGGCGATACATTTCCGCGTTCACCAGAAGCGATACAGGCAATTTCAGTTCTGCAAAGAGCTCTGCGAGGCGAAAGACGCCGACCCGGTTGCCGTAGTCACGCCACGCATAGTTGAGGACGTCGGGTTGCGGTCCACCTGGTGCGAGCTCAGCGCCGAGTCCTTCGCCAAAGGAGAACCATTCGAGGTTAAGACCGATGTATACGGCGAGGCGCTTACCGCCGGGCCAGTCGTAGACCGGCCGGGAGGAAATGGGAGAGTAGGGATAGCGGTCGTGGGTTCGAATTGACATCGCTGGTTGTCGCGCGCTGCATACCGGTTAGTCTCCACTTTACACGACATCCTTCGCCGCCAAAGCAGCCGCTGTTAATCGGTCGCGAATTCATTTGCCGGGTCGGGGGCGCTAACTTTGCTGCGGGCACAACAGCGGGAGCAAGCCGATGTGGCCGGACCGGACGCTTCTGGATGTTTTCGCGATCAACGTCCCGATCTTCCAGGCGCCTATGGCGGGAGCATCGGATGCCGAACTCGCGATCGCCGTCGCTAAGGCGGGCGGCCTCGGCGCCCTGCCGGCCGGCATGCTGGACGGCGATCAGATCCGCGCGCAGGTCGAGCAATTCCGTGCTGCGGCCAAAGACAGGCCGCTCAATCTCAACTTCCTCGCGCACAGAATGCCGTTGCCGAACAATGCGCGCGAGCACGCGTGGCGGGAGCGGCTCAAGCCCTATTATCTCGAGTTCGGCATCGATCCGGCTGCGCCCGTTGCGACCGCCTCTCGCCGGCCGTTCGATGCAACAGCGTGCGCGATCGTCGAAGAATTAAAGCCTGCGGTCGTGAGCTTCCACTATGGCCTGCCCGAAAAAGACCTGGTGGCGAGGGTCAAGGCCGCGGGATGCAAGGTCATTTGTTCAGCGACGACAGTCGAGGAAGCGCGATTTCTGGAAGCGAACGGCTGCGACGCCATCATCGTGCAAGGGCTGGAAGCAGGCGGACATCGGGGCATGTTCCTGAGCACGGACCTGGCCACACAGGTCGGCCTGTTTGTGCTGCTGCCGCAGGTGGTGGATGCGGTTAAAGTACCAGTGATCGCGACAGGCGGCATCGCTGATGCGCGCACCATGGCGGCGGCGCTGACGCTTGGCGCAGCCGCCGTCCAGATTGGAACTGCGTTTCTGTTTTGCCCGGAAGCAAAAATATTGCCGCCGCATCGGGCGGCGCTGCGAACCGCTCGCGACGATAGTACCGTCATCACCAATGTATTCAGCGGCCGGCCGGCGCGAAGCCTGGTTAACCGGGCCATCCGCGAACTCGGGCCGATCAGCGATATCGTGCCGGAATTTCCGCTCGCCGGTGGCGCATTGGCGCCATTGCATGCCAAAGCTCAAGCGCACGGCTCGGGAGATTTTTCTCCCATGTTTGCCGGGCAGGCTGCGGCCCTTGGCCACGAGTTGCCGGCCGGTCAATTGGTCCGGAAATTGGCGGTTGAAGCACTTGATCTGCTGCCGCAAATGCCCATGCAGGCGGCAACCCGGTTGTCGCGATGAAAGACGCTCTGCTATAGGCTGGCGAAGGGCGCTGGACTTCAGGAATTTCAATGGCTGTCGACGCCAATACCGTTCGCCGCATCGCGCACCTCGCCCGCATCGCCGTGGCCGAAGACGAGGTTGATCACCTCAAGGGGGAATTGAACGCGATGCTGTCCTTCGTCGAGCAACTTGCTGAAGTAAACGTTGAGGGGGTTGAACCGATGACGTCGGTCACGCCCATGACGATGAAGAAGCGCGCCGACATCGTGACCGATGGCGGTATCGCCGAGGATATCGTCAGGAACGCGCCGATAAGCGAGGACAATTTCTTCCTGGTGCCGAAAGTGGTCGAGTAATGTGCATCGCCTGTGAGCTCGGATATTGGGCAATGATTGACGCCCTCGAAGCGGAACGAAACGCCGCGAAAAAGAATATCGCCGTTGAGGACCCGATCTTTGCGTGCACGCCAGCCGCCGATGAAGCGGCGCCGAGCCCGGCACAACACGCGAAACGAACGGTGGATGAGCAAGCACCGTGACCGAATTCACGTCGCTGAGTTTGGCGCAAGCGCGGGACGGGCTGAAGAAGAAATCTTTTTCTGCCACGGAGCTGACAGCCGCGCACGTGGCGGCGATCGAGAAGGCGCGCCCACTTAATGCATTTGTGCTGGAGACCCCGGAACGCGCAGCAGCCATGGCGAAAGCGTCGGATGCACGCATAGCATCCGGCAATGCCGGACCGCTCGAGGGCGTTCCGCTCGCCATCAAGGACATGTTTTGTACGGCTGGCGTACGCTCGACCGCGTGCTCGCACATTCTCGACAATTTCTTGCCAACCTACGAGTCGACGGTGACGTCGCAGCTCTGGCGCGATGGCGCCGTGCTTCTGGGCAAGACCAACTGCGACGAATTCGCCATGGGCTCGTCTAATGAGACTTCGCATTTCGGACCGGTCCATTCTCCGTGGCGCCGCAAAGGCTCGAACACTCCGTTGACGCCTGGCGGTTCGTCAGGCGGGTCGGCTGCCGCCGTCGCTGCGAAGCTGTGCCTGGGCGCGACAGGAACGGATACCGGCGGGTCGATCCGTCAGCCGGCAGCCTTCACCGGAACGGTTGGCATGAAGCCGACCTATGGCCGCTGTTCGCGGTGGGGCATTGTGGCATTTGCCTCATCGCTCGATCAGGCGGGGCCGTTTACGCGCAGCGTGCGCGACACGGCGATCATGCTGCGATCGATGGCTGGACCTGACGAGAAAGACACGACCTGTGCGGACTTGCCGGTGCCTGACTACGAGGCGGCTGTCGGAAAATCGGTGAAGGGCCTGCGCATCGGCATTCCGAAGGAATACCGGCTCGATGGTATGTCGGCGGAGATCGAGAAAATTTGGGAGCACGGTCGCGCCTGGTTGAAAGCCGCAGGTGCCGAGCTCGTCGAAGTTTCGTTGCCACACACGAAATATGCTCTACCCGCGTACTACATTGTGGCGCCGGCAGAGGCGTCGTCGAACCTCGCGCGCTACGACGGCGTTCGCTACGGCCTACGTGTTCCGGGCGGCGACATCATCGACATGTATGAGAAGACGCGGAGCGACGGTTTTGGTGACGAGGTACGCAGGCGCGTCATGATCGGCACCTACGTTCTGTCCGCCGGTTATTACGACGCATATTATCTGCGAGCGCAGAAAGTGCGGACGCTGATCAAAAAAGACTTTGAGGAGTGTTTCGACGCCGGCGTGCACGCGATGCTCACGCCGGCTACGCCCTCGGCCGCCTTCGGCCTGGGCGAAAAGGGTGGCGCCGATCCGGTCGAAATGTATTTGAACGACATATTCACGGTAACGGTGAACATGGCCGGCCTGCCGGGGATCTCGGTGCCTGCGGGCCTCGACAGCCAAGGACTCCCGCTGGGGCTGCAGTTGATCGGCCGGCCCTTTGATGAGGAAACGCTGTTCGCGCTTGGCGCCGTCATCGAAAAGGCAGCGGGACGGTTTGAGCCTCAGCCCTGGTGGTAGAGCCGTTACTTGTCCGTTGTCGTCACCGGTGGAAGATCCTGATCGCCTTCAACGGTTTTCTTCCCGCCGAGCTCGCCTCCGGTGAGAATAAAGATGGCCGCAATCACGGCGACCACGCCGCCGACGATGATGCCAAATTTGCCGGTGTCTTCGTTTTTCATGACTTTCATCCAACGTCCGCCGCTACACGTTGTTCCGATGTGGCATGCTCGCGGAATCTGCAAAAATCGTTGCAGAATTTGGGCCATTTGGAGGTAGTGAGTTGCATGGACAACAATTCAGCCTTGCTAAAATGTGCGATGAATGTTTTGCGGCTGAATTGTCTAAACTTGCCGCACATCAGATGAACCGCTACCAGATGTAGAATTGGCGTTTCAGAGGATTTTCAGAGGCTCACGAACGATTACATGAGCGTTCAGTCCAGTGCTCAAAAATTGATCAAGGGTTCGACCGGCGACTGGGAGGTTGTCATCGGCATGGAAATCCATGCGCAGGTGACGTCGGAGTCGAAACTCTTCTCGGGTGCTTCAACCGAATTCGGCGGTGCGGCCAATTCGCATGTGTCGCTGGTCGATGCCGCGATGCCTGGAATGCTGCCGGTGATCAACGAGGAATGTGTGCGGCAGGCAATCCGCACCGGGCTTGGGTTGAAAGCGAAGGTAAACTTGCGATCTGTCTTCGACAGAAAGAATTATTTTTATCCTGATTTGCCGCAGGGCTATCAGATCAGCCAATACAAATCGCCGATTGTTGGCGAGGGTGCGGTCACGGTCGACCTCGAGGGAGGCGATACTGTGGTCGTGGGTATCGAACGCGTTCATCTCGAGCAGGATGCAGGCAAAAGCCTCCACGATCGGCATCCTGACTATTCATATGTGGATCTCAATCGCTCGGGCGTGGCGCTGATGGAGATTGTCTCGAAGCCGGACCTGCGCTCGGCCGATGAAGCAAAGGCTTTCATAGCAAAGCTGCGCTCGATCTTGCGTTATCTCGGCACCTGCGACGGCGACATGGAAAAGGGAAATCTGCGCGCTGACGTCAATGTATCGGTGCGCCGGCCCGGTGAGCCGCTCGGAACACGATGCGAGATAAAGAATGTGAACTCCATCCGCTTCATCGGGCAAGCGATCGAGCACGAGGCACGTCGCCAGATCGAGATCATCGAGGAGGGTGGCGCGATCGACCAGGAGACTCGGCTTTTCGACGCTGTGCGCGGGGAAACGCGCTCCATGCGCTCGAAGGAAGAAGCCCATGACTACCGCTACTTCCCGGATCCCGATCTGCTGCCGCTTGTGTTCGACCAGGCATATGTCGACGCGCTGGCGGCGAAGCTTCCGGAATTGCCTGACGAAAAGAAGTCGCGCTTCATGCGGGACTTCTCATTGTCGGACTACGATGCCGGCGTGCTCATTGCCGAACGCGAGACTGCAGAATTTTTCGAAGTGGTTGCCAAAGGTCGCGACGGCAAGGCGGCTGCGAACTGGGTAATCAACGAGCTGTTTGGCCGGCTCAACAAGGAAGGCAAGGACATTGCCTCATCTCCGATATCGGCCGGTCAACTCGGCGCGGTGCTGGACCTGATCCGGGACGGCACCATATCCGGCAAGATCGCCAAAGATCTGTTCGAGATTGTCTGGGCAGAAGGCGGCGATCCGCGCGCGATTGTCGAGCAGCGGGGCCTGAAGCAGGTGACCGATACTGCCGCGATCGAAAAGGTGGTTGACGACATCGTTGCCAAAAATCCGGACAAAGTCGCGGATGCGAAATCAAATCCGAAAGCGATCGGCTGGTTTGTCGGCCAGGTGATGAAATCTTCCGGCGGTAAGGCAAGCCCGCAGGTGGTCAACGACATATTGAAGCGAAAACTCGGATTGTGACCGCATAGTTTGGTCTGTCCGCTTCCGGACATAACGCGCATGAACGAACTTTCGCGCGTCGTCGTCGTGTCGGGCGACGATTTTGAACTTCGGACATGCCGAATCACCGCGAATCACCTCGCGCTGATTCGCTCGTTTTTGATCGAATCCGATGCTTTGCGACGCTTGCGCGCACCGTCTGTGCAAAAATTTTCATTCTGCCGGCATGCGTGCTTCGAGCGCCGTCAACGAAAAACGTAACGATCAATGCGCGCAAATTCGTTTCGAAATTGCGCGGAGAGCGGATTACCGCCGTTACAAAAATCCTTATTTCATCGTATTTTTTGCAGTTGTGACGATGCGTGCACAAATTTGGTCGCATGTCGTGTGTACGCGCGAATGATGACGACTGTCGTCACACGAATGTGTCGTCACGTGTCACAACTCGTTCGCCTACACGTTTCGTTAAGCGGTAACGCTGTTTTTTTCGCCGTGCTGTAGTAAACCGAATGCAGCGCGTGTCGATTCCCGATGCGTGCTGATGCGACACCCGCCATGTTTCATGGCTAGGAGGGCAGCAATGGCTAGACGTAGGAAGAAGGCAGCGGCGAAAGCAGCGAAGAAGACGAAGCGCCGGAAGCGGAAGCTTTAGTCTGACGCTATTTCCCGATCTTCGGCCTTACGTGTCGGAGATTGCGTCATACGGGCCGGTGTGCGTCATGGGGTGATCTGCGCATTGCGATTGTTTCCGCGGCGCCCCGGTTCCGGATGACAAGCGAGGGCGTCGGCGAGACTCGAAGTCTCGCCGACGCCCTCAATCTTTTGTCGAAGCCTTGTTGTGAGGTTACGTTGAGAAAATCCAGCTGCGTTATTTTGCGGCGGCCTTGAGCCGTTTGTTGCAGTCGCTCCAGAATTTCGGCCAGGTCGCTCCCTTTTCGGTTTTGCCGGCGGTGTTCGCCTCCTTCCATTCCGCGGCACATTTCTTCTGGCGCTCGCGCGCGGCGAGCTGACCGGCGCTCTGTTCTTTTTTTGTTGTGGCAGTCTTTCCGGAAACGCTCGACTGCTGTGCGAACGCGGCAGAATAGTGGTACGGCAGCGGAGCTGCGAGCAATCCGGCAGTGAGCAGGGTGGCAAACATAACTTTGTGCATGACGTTACTTCCCCTTGATGGCTTGCAGGTGCGGATATCCCACAACCTGATTTGCAAGATAACCCGCATAGGTTGTAGGCCACTATCGTGCAATCGAACGAGATTTGCGGGCTCCGCCGGTTGCGGAGTTCAGTCGCCAGAACTAGGTCTGAAAGGTTGTTCGCAGAACTTAGACCTGGAGCATGGACATGGCGCGCGGCAAGAAACGGATTGCCCAGCGGGGCAAGGCCAAAAGAGCGAAGGCAACCCCGAAAAGGATTACCAAGCAGGCGAAGCCGATCGAGCTTTATTACTGGCCCACACCGAATGGTTTCAAAATCTCAATCATGCTCGAGGAATGCGGTCTGCCATATGTCCTGAAGCCGGTGAACATCTCGAAGGGCGAGCAATTCAATCCGGACTTCCTGAAGATCGCTCCGAACAATCGCATGCCCGCGATTGTCGATCCGCAAGGGCCGGGCGGTCGCCCCATCTCCATCTTCGAGTCCGGTGCAATCCTCCAGTATCTCGGCCGTAAGACCGAAAAGTTCTATCCGTCGGACGAACGCGCACGCGTCGAAGTCGATCAGTGGCTGTTCTGGCAGATGGGCGGACTTGGGCCGATGGCCGGCCAGCTCAACCATTTCAAGCATTATGCGCGCGAGACGCTTGATTACGCGATCAAACGCTATGACGACGAGGTCAACCGGCTGTACGGCGTGATGAACACGCGCCTGAAAGATCGGCCGTTCCTTGCCGGAAAATATTCGATCGCCGATATGGCATGTGTCGGATGGGCCAATCTCTGGCAGCGGCAGGGACAGGACATCGAGCAGTTTCCGAACCTGAAACGTTGGCTTGAAACCATCAAAGCCCGCCCGGCGGTCAAGCGCGGCATGGAGCTCGGCCTCGAACTGCGCCAGGGCATCGACATGAAGGATGCGAAGGTCCAGTCGGTGCTGTTCAACCAGCGAGCACGTGTGGCCTGAGATGGCAATCGAGCCAGCCGCGCTTGGCTGCCCGATGGTGGCTTGTTTGGTGGTTAGTCGCGGCTGAACGGATTGGGTTAGCGAACAGTCAACCGTTGCGACAAGCGGCCGTGTTTACGGCTGTAACCGCATGCCTGAGCGCGATCAACGCCGCCAGATTCATTTTCGATTCATCGCGTCATTTAAACTGTCATTCAAATTTTCTCCCGAAGATTGCGCTGTTCGGACGATGGATCCGGACAACAGGGACAACACAATAGTGACTTGGGGATCGACCGCTGCACGGGGCGCATCGGGTCGATAATGGGGAGCCAAAATGACGAGCGTGGAAATTGCCGCGGGCGGCATCGAACCGGTCAACGCCGAAGACTGTTTCAGCATGGGCATGGTTTTTTCTTCGGGGGCGGGCGTGCCGATCGATCTGGTGCAGGCCCACAAATGGTTCAATATCGCTGCAATGCGCGGCCACAAGGATGCCGCGCAGTTGCGTCGCGAAATTGCCGAGCAGATGAGCGATTCAGAGATTGGCTGCGCCCAGCGCGCTGCGCGTGATTGGCTCAAAGCCCATCCGCAGGCGCCGGCCGCCGCGATCCGCGTCGCGGCCTGATCGCCACTCAATCAGTTGCGTTTACGTCCGTAACGCGTCACGCACTGAAGCGATCACGCTCGTCCAATCGCCAGGCTCACGCTGACGGAAAAGCCGCACCGTCGGGTACCAGGGGCTGCGCTCATTCGTGAGCGTCCACCGCCAATCGGGCGTGAAGGGGAGCATAACCCATGCTTCTCGCCCCATCGCGCCGGCGAGATGAACCACGGATGTGTCAACCGAGATCGACAGGTCCGCGAGCGCCAGTACGGCGGCGGTATCCGTCATGTCTGCGAGCTGCGGCCCGAAATCCCGGACACCAAGTCTAGCCAGCGTTGTTGCATCGTCGCCGCGCAGCTCACGCTGGATACTGAAGAACGAAACGCCTTCACATGCGATGAGCGGTTCGAGCAGCTTAAGATCAATCGACCGGTTGCGATCATTGGCATGGCGCGCATGGCCGGCCCAGGCCAGGGCAACGCGCTTTCCAGGCAGCGCCTCGATTGTCGGCCGCCACTTTGCAAGCGGCCCTTCGCCTGCGTGCAGGTAGGGGATGCCGGCGGGGATGGTCGGAAGCTCGGTCTTCAGCGCAAACGGCAGGCTGCCGAGCGGGCAATAAAGATCGTTGGCCGGTAAAGTTTCTCCGCGCGCGCGGCAGGATGACACGCCTTCGACGGCCGACAACAGTTCCTTAAGTTCGGCCTGCACTTCGAGGATGACCTGTGCGCCCATTCGCGCCAGCAGCGGCGCGTAGCGAACGAACTGAATGGTATCGCCGAGCCCTTGCTCTGCCGAAAGCAAAATCGTGCGGCGATCGATGGGAAATTCGCCGAGCCAGAGACGGCCGCCATATCCGCGCCGTGCATCGGTCATGCCGGTGCGTTTCCAGCGCCATTCGTATTCTGAAAAGCCGCGCTGCAGATTTCCGCATGTCAGCAATGACATCGCAGCATTGAAATGTGCATCACCATATGTCCGGTCGGCTGCGAGCGCCTTGTCGAAACTGGCGATTGCCTCCTCATGACGATTAAGCGCCTGCAGCGCGCGGCCGCGATTGTTCCAGGCACGCAGATGCTGAGGGGAAGAGGCCAGCGCGTGATCGAGCGCGAGGAGTGCATCGGCATACCGGCCAAGCTCGATGAGCGCAGTGCCTCGATTGTATAGTGCCTCCACGTCCTTCGGTGCGCGCGCAAGGATGGCATCGAAGTCGGTGAGAGCCTGTTCGTGATGACCGAGTGCCGCGCGTGCGACGCCGCGGTTGAGAAGCGAATCCCGGTGTCCCGGACTGCGTGCCAGCACTGCATCGAAGCAGGGCAGTGCTTCGTTCGGACGATTGAGCGCGTTCAGAGCGTTGCCGCGGTAGAGCAGAGCATCAGGGTCGCCCGGCCGAAGCGCGAGAGCCTTGTCGAGGGAGGCGAGTGCCTCATCGTCTCGTTTGAGTGCGTGCAGGACATTGGCGAAATTGATCAGGACATCCGGCACGTTCGGATTGATCCTCAGGGCGGCGGACATCAATCGATAGGCTTCGCCCATCTGGCCGCTCTGCGCCTTGATCAGGCCGAGGAGATGCAGGGCATCGAAGTTGTCGGGCGCGGCCTTGAGCGCGCGCGAGTAAAGTTTTTCAGCCTCGCGCAGGCGTCCCTGCTGATGCAGGCTCAGCGCATCTTGCAGAATTTGCGCAATATTGAACGGCCTCGACTGCACGGCCACTCAATTGCACACGGTCGCCTCGACCAGTCAATGCAGGCTAGCGCGTTGCTTTCTGCGGGGCTGATCAGGCCCGCCACGCGGATTGTAGAATTGATTGGGTACGCAAAACCCGCCGATGCCGCTGACGGTTTCCATGCACTGTTGTCGGGTGCGGAAACCGCAGTTCGAGGCGCCGCCATTGCGGCCACCACTATATTGTGCGCACCAGGGATACGGATCGTAGGGAAATGGTTGCCCCTGCGCCCGCGCCGTCGCCAGGGTCGCGGGAAGGATTAACGCGGCCAACAAAGCACAACGCAGACGCATGGGTTCCTCCTACGATTGATATGGCAGGCGCTATTGGGGGGCCATACTAACGCTGCAGCGCGCTCAGGTGTGCAGCCGTGATCTCAAATGCACGTGACCCGGCGCTTGGCCGCTTGCGTCGTCCGGCCCAGTCAGGGTTTCTGAATCCACAATTGATACATGCCTGAAAAGGTACTCGGATTTTCGACTTCGAAGCTGTGCCAGCGATCGAGGTCCGTCCACGCCCATCCCGACGCCGCGAAATGATTCCGGTATTGCTGAAGCGAGGGGCGTCCGAATTCAAAACCGATAAATCTAAGCTTGTGGTTTATGATGAAGGCCTTGATCAACGGGATGCTCAGGCGCGCCTCCTGCACATGAAACAGCAAATCACGGCACTCGCTGGTGGTAAAAAAGTCCGTAAACCGGGTGACGCTGGCCAGCGGGGCTTCGAGCAATTTCTGCCGACAGCGCCTTATTTCGTCGGGCGTTGATCCAAGCCCGTGTTCGGCAATGAATTTACGTGCCTCCCAAACATCGCGGCGGCCGGCTTCGCTGTAAAGTCCAATGTGCATCAAGCCGCCCGGCCGCAATAACGATAGCAGAATACGCCAGCCTTCAAATGGATCTGCCATGTGGTGCAGCACGCCCGAGGAATCGATTACGTCGAATTTTCGTTCGAGCGGCGCAAGCCTGAGTATGTCGGCTTGCGCGTATTCGATGCGCGCCGCCACATCATCCGGCGCGCCACGTTTCGCGTAGCATAGGCTCGCCAGACTGAGGTCAAGAGCAAGGACGCGCGCACCCAGATATTTCTGCGCAGATGCAATTGCGATTTGACCGGTGCCGCAACCGGCGACAAGCACATCGAGATCCTCGGTCTTGTTGAGCGGCGTGAAAGCGCCGGTGGGAAACTGCTCTCGCAGATATTGGTCGATCGACACAGGCACAACCTGCCTGGCGGCGTGCACCCACCGCGGGTAGGGGTTCTCCTCGTATTGCTGGCGCACGCGTTGTGAGACCTCATCTTCAATTGCGGTCAATCGTGGAATCGACTTGCGCAGCTCGTGCTCGCGCATGTGATCGCGCACCTGCTGGTTCAAAAGGTCATCGACTGCAGGCGGCCACTCGCGCTCGAGCAGCGCCATGACGGATTGCAGGGCATGCATTGGCAAGTACATGCTCAACGCGGCGAGCTGCATCGGTTCGATTGCGACGCCGGATGCGAGTGCACCAACGATCCTGTCTTTAAGCGCCGAGAGCTGGTCGTTTTCCTGCGGCGTGATCGCGAAAACGTATTCATTGATGAAACACTGCTTCGCCAGCGCGCAAGTGAACGAGACCTGGCGGCTGGAAACGGGCGATCCGGTCATTGCTATCGTCAGGAGCGAGTGCCGCATCGCTGTCAGCAGCCGCTCTAAGCCCACGTCGCGGATCGGAATGGACTGAAGCAGGCAAAGAAACAGAGGATCGGCCGTGGCCGCATCGACGCTGTCGCCCAACAGATCATTCAAAGACAGGCGCTGCGGCCAAGCGGCAGCCTGGCGGCGAAGTGCTTCTGCCAGCGTGGGCCGCAGCGAAAATAAGGTCGCACAGACATCTGCGTATTGTTCCAGGAGCTGCGGCATGAGTGCGAGCGAGCGGGCGTAGTAGACCGACGCGTCGTTCGTCTTGCCCAGGGCCTGAAGAACGCGGCCGAGGTTGTTGCAGGCCTCGGCATGATTGGCGTCGATCGCCAACACGCGCTTGTAGGTGCGCGCGGCATCGTCGAGTTTCCACGCGCGCTCGTGCGAAACGGCTTCGACGAAAAGTTGCCTGATCTTCCCGCCGGAGCCGGAAGAGTTCGCAGGGGCCGACGAGTCGCGCTTCGTCGTCGCGCGGCGTTGCTTTCGGTTCATCGGCCGTTAGTCCTTCGCGGTTCGTTTTTTTGAAGTTCAGCAGGCGCGTTGAAATTCAAATCTGCTGTTTGACCGCGCCGGGTGGATTCTATACTGCGTTCTCGCATACGGAGACGTGGCCGAGTGGCTGAAGGCGGCGGTTTGCTAAACCGTTATACGCTCCAAAGGCGTATCGAGGGTTCGAATCCCTCCGTCTCCGCCAGGGGTGCCGAATGTCTCTCCGAATCAGGAACTGGCGTCCGGCTCGGGAAGGTAACGGTTGCGCGGGCGATCTTGATCGCTGCGCGTCCACTGCGGGACTGACGACGACAATTTTTGGAAGATTTCACAGCTGCTGACACCTAATAGTTGCCTGCCCCGAGTTCTTACAAACCATTGAAAATAAATGATTATGTCTATTTGCATTGCGTCCGGGGGACGAATGCTGTCGGACGCGACAGACTGCGTGTTTTTTGCGCAACACTCGCTGGAAAAGCGTCATTAGACCCTGTGGGAAGGGCGCTTCTTCATTGCCTGGAGGGGGTCTTCGGTTAATGTGACAGAGCGACGGAGGGGGGCATCCCCCTGTTGTGCTGCCCGGGCTCTTCTTTGCACAGGTGTGCGGAAAGTTCTCGGCCGGCGGGGAGCAAGGGGAAGTTCCAACAGGTGCTGTCGCACTAGGCGGACACGGAACCCTCTCAAGAAACAATGTTTGGAGGTTCAAGATGAAGATGGTGAAAAGCCTTCTCCTTGGCTCTGCAGCGGGTCTCGTTGCCGTGGCTGGGGCGCAGGCGGCCGATCTTCCCGTAAAGGCCAAGCCGGTCCAATACGTGAAGATTTGCAGCCTGTATGGGGTCGGGTTCTATTACATCCCCGGCACCGACATGTGCTTGAAGATCGGTGGCTGGGTCCGCGCCGAATACGGCTGGGGCATGAACGGCTCCTCGACGCAGACTTATGGTGCCACCGCCTACTTGGCCAACCGTTATACCAACAATGATTGGTGGCGCGTGCGTGGTTACATCACGGCCGACAGCCGCAACCAGACCGAATACGGCACGGTGCGCGGCTATATCGCGGTTGGTATCAGCGTCGACGAGCAGGGTCCGGGTACGACAGAGGCGCAGACATTCAACGCAAACCGCGCCTTCATCCAGTGGGCCGGCTTCACCTTCGGCCGCGCACAATCGTACTTTGACTTCTTCGCGGGCGCGGCGGTGTCTTACTTCGGGTTCTACCCGCAATCCGACACCGGCGACGGCGGCAAGGACGTGCTCGCTTACACGGCGCAATTCGGCAACGGCTTCTCGGCTTCTATCGCCGCCGAACTGCCGCGCCGGACGCAGATCATTGGGGGTGGCGCCAATTTGGCCGGCGTTGTCTTTGATGGCACCACAGTCGGCTCCATCACAGGCGGCACCGCTATCAACGGTATTGGTTACGCCGGCTTCAATGCCCCGGACATCGTCGCCAATCTGCGCGTCGATCAGGCTTGGGGTTCTGCTCAGATCGCCGCAGCGGCGCACCAAGTCCAAGCGCTCTATTATAATAACGTTCCGAACGGCGTTATACCTTTTAATCCGGAAGGCAGCGGTCATCCGGACGACAAATGGGGATGGGCAGTCAGCGGCGGCCTTAAGTTGAATGCGCCGATGATTGGTCAGGGCGACTACTTCCAGATGCAGGTCAACTACACGCAGGGTGCGCTGAAGTACATCTTCCAGAACCCGAACGGCAACCCGTACCTCCAGGACAACCAGGACGGCCTTGCCTTCGGCATCATATCGGATGCGGTGTATGGCGGCTCGCTGTTTAATGGGACTGCAACCGACCTGAACCTGACCACGGCGTGGAACGTCAACGCGTCGTATGAGCACTTCTGGAACCCGCGGTGGAGGACGTCGCTCTACGGCGGCTATGCGGAAGTGAAGTATGGCGATCAGGGCAATGCCATCATTTGCACGCTTCAAGGCGATGGTGCTGGTGGGGAGGGCTCTCTCGCAGTGGCCAATCCCGGTTGCAACAACAACTGGAACTGGTGGTGGGTCGGCACGCGAACCCAGTGGAACGTCACCAAGGACTTCTACATGGGCCTCGACATTGCTTACACGAAAATACAGACCGCGACCTCGTCGGATGGTTTGTACTTCGGTCCCTTCCCGGGGGGTACCAACACTGGAACGAGATTCCTCGACAACGAGGACAACTGGCAGTTCCGGTTCCGCGTGCACCGAGACTTCTATCCCTGATCGCGTGATCATGGATGTCTGAACAACAGCCCCCGGCGGGAAAACCGCCGGGGGTTTTGCTTTCAGCTGGACGAGCCGGCGCTATTGAACCGCGCCGCCGCAGCGCGACACGAAATCCGCAATTCGCGCGGTCACGTGGTCCTCAGCGAGCAATGGCGCGTGGCCTTGGTCCGGCACCTCCAGCGTGTTTAGGCCGGAATGCCGCGCCCGCATCGCGTCAACTGTTGCAGCGGACAAGATGTCGGAATTTGCGCCACGGATGACCATGACCGGAACGTGGGCGAGTGCGTCGAATCCCTTCCACAGATCAGGTATTGGCCGTTCGAAATCGACGCCTGCCAGAGTGGTCGCGAGTTTCGGATCGTAGGTCGTCACCAGGCGCCCGCCTTCTTCCTTGAACATCCGGCGCGCGCCGGCCAGCCAGTCTTCCTGTCCCAGACGTGGAAACTGTGAATCGAACAGGCGGCGCAGAATCTCGGCGCCTTCCTCGAAGGTTCGCGGCTGCGGCAGTTTCCCGACATAGCTTTTGATGCGCATCAAACCTTGAGGCTCGATGACCGGACCGATGTCGTTGAGCACAGCACCGGCAATTGCCGACGGCCGGACGGCTGCCAGCAGCATCGTCAGGATCCCGCCGCGCGAGGTGCCGATAAAGACGGCGGGAAGAGTTTCCAAGGCGGTGACGACGGCCAGAACATCGGCGAGTTCGACCGGAAGCGAGTAGTTTGCCGGATCACGATCGTACTGGGACAGGCCGCGACCGCGGTAGTCGAGCGCAATCACTCGACGCGGGTGGCGGCCATCATGCGAGAGCGCCGCTGCAAGAACGTCAAAATCTGCCGACGTGCGGGCAAGGCCAGGCAAACACACAACAGGAATGCTCGCAGCGCTGGCACGGCCGTGGCAACGTACATGAAGCCGCAGGCCATCAGGTGCCGTGACAAATATGCTCGCTGCATCTGTCGTCATATGGTCGGATTCGTAACTAACTAGGGGCAAAACGCAACGCAACGACTTGAAAAGTACACTTCGCTTGGCCGATTGCCCGTGACACCTTCACACCTTGCTGATATTGAGTTCACCATCGGACTCGTGACAAATCCAGATCAATTTAAGTAGTGCCGGCCGCGTATGACTACGGTTCGAGCCGACGATCTCAACAGGGCGATCGAGCTTCACAGGAAGGGTGATCTTCCGGCTGCCATTCGCGCCTATGAAAAATTTTTGAAAGAGGCGCCGCAGCATCCAGGCGCCTTGAACCTTTTGGGCCTTGCCTATTCTCAAACAGGCGATTCTGTTCGCGCCGTGCCGATGTTGCAGCGCGCGCTAGCGCTGCGGCCGGATTTGCCAGGAGTTAATTACAATCTTGGAACGATGCTATCCGGACTGGGGCGCTATGAGGACGCCGTTTTGCATTTCAGAAAAGCTGTCGAAGCCGATCCGGCGGATGTCGAAGCGCTTAACAGTCTTGGCAGTGGGCTGAATTCGTTGGGTCGCACAGACGAAGCTGCCGCGCATTTCGCACGAGCCATCGCGCTGCGGCCGAACTATGGAGCCGCGCACCACAATCTGGCCAAGCTCCTGTTTGCAGCCAAAAAATTCGAGCAGGCGGCCGCTCACTATGAGTCTGCGATGGCGAACGATCCAGGGATGATGAGCGCCCAGCTTGGGCTCGGGATAACGTTGCGCTACCTCGGCCGCTGCGATGAAGCGATAGAGGTTTACGCCAAAGCTGTCGAACGATGGTCTGCCAGTCCGGAAGCGCACAGCGATTTCGGGGCTGCGCTCAACGAAGCCGAGCGCTTCGACGAAGCGATCGAACAGCAGCAGCGGGCGCTCGCGCTCGATCCCCGCTATGCTTTGGCGCATTTTTTCCTAGGCAGCACCTATTATGCGCAAAATAGGTACGAGCTCGCTTCGGAGCACTATCAACGCGCATCGATTCTTGGCCTTCCGCCCGACCCGGAAGTTCATGCCAAACTCGCGATCAATTGGTGCTTGTACTATCGCGGCGAATACCACGGGGCACTCGCCGGTCTTGATGCGGTGATCGCGGAAGACGGCGGCCGGCATCCCGAGTTCATGAATGAAAAAGGCCTGATGTGTTTCAGCCGAGGCGATTTCGCCGTGGGGTGGCCGTTGTACGAATATCGGGCCAGCGTCGGCGCCAGTATCAGCCGGGAACAAAAAACGCCACGGTGGAGGGGCGAAGCGGTACGGGGGACGCTGTTAGTCTGGGGCGAGCAGGGCCTCGGCGATCAGGTCCTGCACGCCAGCATGATTGACGACCTGCGCGTGCGTGCTGACTCAATCCTTTTGAAGGTCGAGCCTCGTCTCGTCGACCTGTTTGCACGCTCGTTCCCTGGCGTCACGGTGGTTGCGTTGGACAGCCCGCTGCCGCAAGAGAACATTGCAGCACAAATTCCGATTGGAAGCCTTGGCGGGCACTTCAGGCTCAACTGGGATTCATTCCCGAAACGCGAGCGCGGTTATCTCACGGCTGATCCCACGCGCGCGGCGGCGTTTCGCGAGCGGCTCGCTGCCGGGGGCCGAAAAATCGTGGGGCTTTCCTGGCGCAGCGTCCGGAAACGTCTTGGGGCACACAAAAGCGCCCGGCTTGCAGATTTTGCGCCAATACTGAAGTTGCCCGGCGTGAATTTTGTGGACTTGCAATATGGAGACACGACCGACGAGCGAGCGAGCTTCGAGCGCGACACCGGCGTCTCGTTGACGCGACTTGCGGACATTGACACAACAAACGA
>Ga0081455_10000010_pt1 | contig 248212 bp, 200 predicted proteins | sample TabmetS3T2R1_FD_70207 | JGI IMG/M metagenome (GOLD analysis project Ga0081455, IMG submission 70207) | Tabebuia heterophylla rhizosphere microbial communities from the University of Puerto Rico - S3T2R1 | ecosystem: Host-associated > Plants > Roots > Rhizosphere ...
CCCACGGCGATGCGAAAGGACTTGTTTGACAGTAACGATTGGCAACGGCGTCATGACGCGCCGCTTGCACTGGATTTCCAAGGCAATCCGGCGGTGAGATCGAGCGAGAACGCTCGCTCCTTGAAATACCACTCGCGATCGAGCTTCACGCAGCGGCTGAAGTGATGCCCCAGACGCCCCACGCCGTACCGATCGTCCACGGTGTGATGTTCCAACACCACCCAATAGCTCCACACCGTGCATTCGTGCGCGTTGCCTTCCATCTTGAGGTGGTTGTTGTGATGCTGCCAGAGACTCGTGCCTCGCATGTCGAAGAAATGCTTGACGGTGTCGCGGATCGCCTCGCGCCCGGTGACGTTGATCTGGTTGCCTCTCAGCACTCCGTCGGGCGCGAAGGTCTCGGCATATGCCTCTGCGTCACTGCAGTCGTAGGCCCATGCGTATCGGGCAAACAGGTCGAAAATGTCCAGGCGATCTTCGGGGGTCATTCCGGTCCGGCTCATCGGAATCTCCTTGCGGCAGGGGCGTGCGCATCAAGGGTAGTCCATGTGCAGCACTTCGCAGCACATCGAGTGTTCCGCAGGAGCGTAACCGCGAGCGCCGCGGCCGCGACGGGTTGGCGCTTCGCCCTGCCCCGCCCGCGTCGGGATTTTTCTCGGAATGCGTTTATTGATGAGCAGAATGCGCAGTCGGAACATGGGGGAGGGATGTCAGCCGCTTTCAACCGTCGCACGATCCTGCGCGCACTTTCCTCGAGTCTTGCCGGACTTCTGTGCGGCGCTCATGAGGGAGCCCACGCGGTCCCGGTCAAAAAGGCGGTTGGAACGACCGCGTTGGCCGGCCGATCGATTCGCTTTGCCGACCTGACCCATGCACTGACCTCCGAATTCAATCTGGATCCAGCTCGACCGCGCATCGCCCTCGATCCGATCGTGGGCTCGGGTTTTGCCGTCGGAATGCATCTCAACCGGCTGCTGCTGGTCGAACACACCGGAACGCACATCGACGCGCCCCGGCATTTCGATGCGCAGGGCGTGAGTCTCGGAGAGTTGCCGCTCGACGATTTGATCGTGCCGCTCGCCATCATCGATCTCAGCGAGCGGGTCGCCGCCGACCGCGATGCGGAGCTGACTCCCAAAGACGTTCAGCAGTGGGAGAAACGATACGGGCGCCTGCCCGAGGGCTGCTGTGTTGCCATCCGATGCGATTGGGATCCGATCGGCGAGTGGAACAAGCGCGGCTCGATGTCGCCCGAGGAAGCACGCCGCAGTCCGGGGTTCGGAATGCAAGTGGCACACATGCTGATCACGGAACGCGCGGTCAAGGGTATCGCAGTCGAGACGCTCTCGATCGACACGGGCACGAATGGTCCCGCGTATCCCGTGCACCAGCTCTGGCTGAAAAGCGGGCGCTGGGGTATCGAAGGGATAACCAACCTGCAATCCGTTCCTGCGGTGGGTGCATTGCTCATCGTTGGCGCAGCACCCGTGAAAGGAGCCACCGGTCTGCCGGTGCGGGCGATCGCGCTATTCTGAAGGGTCGGAGAGAATGATGTCGTTGCCGGAGTGCGTGACCTGAAATCCATAGGCACGTCGTAGCGCGTTGACGAAGGCCTCCGGCTCGTCGATGCGGAATCTGCCGGTCACGCGCAGGCTGTTGCGCGCCGGGTCGTCGAGAATCAGCCGGCCCGTCCTGTACCGGTTGTACTCCTCGATCGCTTCGGCGAGGCTCACATCCTGAAACTCGATGCGCTGCTCGCGCCAGGCGGCGATCCGCGAGAGGTTCGCGGCATACACGATGCCCGGCCGCGCGCCCGCGCCATAGCGAGTCGCCTGACCACTCCCGAGCTCGATGCCACCCGGCGCACCACCGCTGTCAGTTGCAACGTCGACCTTCACGCGACCTTCGATCACGGCGACCTCGACGCGCCCGCCGACATTGCGCAGGTTGAATTGCGTGCCGATCACGCGCGTGACGCCCGCTGCCGTCATCACATCGAAAGGTCTGTGCGCGTCCGGCTTGACGGAAAAGGTCGCCTCGCCTGCATCGAGCTCGATGTGCCGGCGCGCCCGCTCGAATGCGACGCGCAGCCGGGTGTTCGTGTTCATGACGACGCTCGAGCCATCCGTCAGCACGAAGCTCTTTTGCTCGCCGACGGCCGTGATGTACAGCTCCTGCGAGGGTCGCATCACCGCTACGAGCCACACACTCCACGCGATGGCTGCGCAGCTCGCGACGGCGAGCGCCCAAGAGCCATATCGAATCAGTCTGCGCCGTGGTGCGCGCGCCTCGACATCGCGTCGAGTGGACTCGATCAGCCCTTGGATCTCGGCATCGTCGGCCAGCTTGCCGGCGAGTGCCCACGTTCTACGGTGCGCGCGCTCCCGCTCCGGATGGCGATCGAGGTCTTGCGATGTCGAGCTCTCCGCTCGAGGATCACTCATCGCGCTTCTCCGGCGCGTGCCGTGAGAAATTCGAGCGCCTCGGTCATCCGTCGCTCGACGGTTCGCGTGCTCACGGCCAGCGCGCGGGCGATCTCCGGATACGTGCGTCCCTCGAATCGGCTGAGCACGAAGACTTCGCGCAGCTTGCGCGGCATCTCTTGCAGCCCCGATTTCACGCGGCCAAGCGTCTGCTCGCAAATCGCGGACGTCTCGAGGCACACATCGTCGGCCACTTCCGCAGCGTCTTCGAGCGGTACGTGCCGGTCGCGGTGCCGGACGGCGCGCCGACGGAAATGGTCGCGGGCAAGGTTCGTCGCTGTCTGAAACAGGTAACCGTGCGCGAGTGCCTCGAATCGCGTGGTGTGCGCTTGACGGACGAGTCGGTAGAAGCTCTCCTGCAGAATCTCCGCCGCGTCATCCGCAGAGCCGAGCAGATACGTCAGATGGCGCAGCAGCGGTCCTCGCTGCTTGTTGAAAAGGGACTCGAGCAGTCGATGCTGTCCCTCGCGCAATGGAGCCGGACACGCAAGTGCCTCGCAGGACAACGGCTCCTGCCACGAGTCCAGTGGCCAACGGTCATCCGCTAGTCGAGTTTCATCGTTCCGCGACAACAGGTCCCCCTCGAGATCATAGATCCCGTCGTACCGGCGCTGCGAATTCAGGACCCGCTCGATGCGATCCCACGCTGCGTCAGGCCGCCCGTTTCTTTCGTGCCGTTCATCGTACCTACGGCGCGAGACTCGGGAAAGCGGCGACGTGAGCTATCGAGCGCCGTCGCGCTGTCGGGATTTTTTCGCGAATGCGTTTCTTGCCACTACAGGTTCGACGAAGTCGCCCACGACGACTGCACGGTTACAAGGGGGATGCGGCATGAATTCCATCGATCACACGGGTCTGCGCGGGGCTCGCGCCGCTCGCCGTAAGCGCAAGCTCGCACTGGCTTTGTTCGCGGGCTTCGCGCTGCCGGCCGTCGCGATGTCGGGCGACCCCGACCGCACACTGCCGCTCGATCTACCGCCGCAGCCGCTCGCGACCGCGCTCCAATCCTTGGCGCGGCAGGCAGATCTGCAGATCTTCTTTTCGGCGACGGATGTTTCACCCTTCCAGAGCCCACCGGTGAGGGGAACCATGTCCGCCCGCGAGGCGCTGCCGCAGCTCCTTGCGGCGACATCGCTTCGCTTCGAGATCGAAGGGAGCGACACGGTGCTCGTCCTGGCGCAGGCGGACACCGGATCGAATCGCAGTCCGGCACCGGCCGCCCAGAGCCCGCAGGCGACGAGTGCGGAGGGCGCTCCGGCTGAGCGCGCTCCCGCCAACACGCCGCTCGAAGAGCTGGTGGTCACCGGCACGCGCATTGCACGACCGGAGGGCTACACCGCGCCGACACCGGTCACTGTGTTGAGCACCGACGAGCTCGTCCGCAAGACGCCCTCTAACATCCCTGATGCTTTGAACCAACTGCCGCAATTCCTGGGCTCGATCAGTCAGAACGCGCAGGCGGATACCGGCGCCTCACGGCCCCGTGCGGGCAACTTCCTCGACCTGCGCGCACTCGGTCCGCAGCGTGTGCTCATTCTGCAGGATGGCCGGCGCGTGCCACCGACGAGCAGCAATGGCGCGACGGATGCGAACCTGATCCCGCAGATGCTCGTCGAGCGCGTCGAAGTGGTGACCGGCGGTGCGTCGGCCGCTTACGGTTCCGATGCGGTATCCGGAGTCGTCAACTTCATCCTCAACAAGAACTTCGAGGGTGTGAAGACCGTCGCCCAGTATGGAAGATCGACGCGCTCGGATGACAACTCCTATCGCGTGGGCGCAGCCGGGGGCGTATCGCTTTTCGACGGTCGGCTGCATCTGCTCGGGAGCCTCGAGCGTTTCGATTCGGATGGAATCGAGAATCGCGCCTCGCGCTACACCTCTTCGGGTGAGAACTCGGAAACCGGCCTCACGACCGGCGGATTCGGAACGGCCGCGCAGCCGTATGTCTACGTCAGGAACGCACACCTCAATACGACGTCGTATGGCGGTCTGATCACCAATGGCCCGCTCGCGGGCCAGCAGTTCCTGCCCGGCGGACAGCTCGGCCCCTTTACGCCGGGGACTCCCATTCCCGGCCGCCCGGGATACGGAATTGGCGGCGACGGCATCATGTTTCCCTCGCGGGGCAGGACCGGAGTGCCTGCGTTGCTGACGGACCAGGCGTTCGGTGCCGCGGACTACAAAGTGTCCGACACCCTGGCGCTGTTCGCTCAAGTCTCTTACGCCAAAGGCGAGAATACCGACTTCAACAGCTCGCCCGCGGCGCCATCCTCCGGCACGACGCTCTTCCGCGAAAATGCGTTTCTGGCGGACAACGTGCGTGCGGCCCTCGGAGCGACGCCGAGTTTCAACGTGCTGCGCACGTTTGCCGAATGGAGTGTCGACAGACAGATTCAGGAGAGCCGGAGTGTCGTGGCCACCGGTGGTCTGAAGGGCACCCTCGCGGATGGCGATTACAACTGGACGCTGTACTACACGTATGGTGACAGCAAGTTCAGAACCGACTCGTACCAGCTCAATCAACGCAGATACTTCGCTGCCGTCGATGCAGTACGTAACGCGGCAGGCAACATCGTTTGCAATATCACCCTCACCAACCCGGGTGTGATGGACGATTGCGTGCCGCTCAACATCTTCGGCGTCGGCGCCGGAAGCCAGCAGGCGCGCGATTTCGTGCACGGGAATTCGATCTGGGAAACCAGCAACAAAATGAAGATCGTTGCCGCCGACCTGACGGGCGAGCCCTTCGAGCTGTGGGCCGGGCCGCTCGCCACCGCGGTCGGCGTGGAATATCGGCAACAATCGATCGATCAGACGAGCAACAGCGACCCTGCGCTCCCCGTCGACTTCACCGGTATCCGGGGTGTCACCTCACGCAATCAGTTCATCGGCGTCAATGTGGGCACGGGCGCCGGGTCCTATTCGGTCAAAGAGATCTACGGCGAGCTCGCCGCCCCACTCGCCAAGAATTCCGCGATCGGTGATTTGGATCTGAACGGCGCGGTCCGTTACACCGACTACAGTACGAGCGGATCCGTCGTAACGTGGAAACTGGGAACGACGTATCAGCCCATCAAGGACATCCGTTTCCGCGGCACGGTGTCGCGCGATATCAGGGCGCCGGCGCTGTTCGATCTCTACGCCGGCAAACAGCAGACCACGAGTCCGCTCACCGATCTGCACACCGGCCTATCGGCTGCGACGAACGTCATCTCCTCCGGAAACCTCGACCTGCATCCCGAGAAGGCCGATACCTATACGGTCGGCATCGGTGTGAGTCCGTCCTTTGCCGCGGGCCTCAATCTGTCGCTCGACTACTACAACATTCGCATCAAGGATGCGATCGCGCAGCCGTTCACCTACATCCAGATGGCCGATCTCTGCGAGTTCAGCAACGGAACGAGCGCGCTGTGCGCGCAGATCATCCGCCCGTTCCCGTTCGACAATCGCTCTGCCGCGAATTATCCGACCGAAATTCATCTGCAAAACCTGAATCTCGCCACGATACGCACGCGCGGCGTGGACTTCGAGGGCAGCTATCGCGGCATGCTCGGTGACAGAGCGTTCGGTGTGCGGCTGCTCGGCAGCCGGCTCCTCAGTTACGAGCGGCAGAATTCTCCGGAATCGCCGACATTCGAATTCGCGGGCAACGCGGACTTCATTCAGGGCTTCTATCCGCTGCCCATGCCGAAGTGGCGCGGAAGTCTCGACGTGACCTACGCCATCGGCGGTCTGACGGCGGGCATCCAGGAGCGCTACGTCGGCAGCTTCGACAAGTCCCGGCAGTTCATTTATGTGGACAACAAGGTGCCCGACACGTACTACACGGATGTCAACCTCGGCTACGATCTGAAGCTCGCCACGAGCACGGTGCAATTCTTCCTGACCGTGAACAACGCCTTCGATCAGAAGGGGAGGCTGTTTCTCATCAGCCCGGTGTCCGGGCTGAATATGCCCATGTCACGCAACGTGCACGATGTCATCGGCCGGTACTACACCGTCGGGTTCAAAACCAGCCTGTAGCACGCGAGCGCGGCGGGCGTACCATTTTCAGTTCCGGCCGCGTGCCCGACGCTTCTGAGGAGCGATCAAGCCGCCCCTTTCGAGCCGCCGTATCGAGGCCTGCAAGCGCGTTTCCGCGTCTTGCAGCTCGCGCTGCGTCTTCAGCGCCGTGGCCATGTGTACCCGGGCCGCTTCGCTTGCACGCACGGGATCGCGTTTCATGATCCCTTCGAAAATCGCCTGATGCTCGTGCAGCTGGGAATCCTTTTCCGTTTCCGTACGGTGCTCGTACAAGTTCTTGCGATTGAGATAGACGTTCGAGCGCAGCACCGTCTCGAGGCCGCGCATGAAGTGCAGCATCATGATGTTGTGGCTCGCTTCATAGATCGCCAAGTGGAACTCGACGTCCGTCAGCGCGATCTCGTCGACATCCTGGCGTTCATGGGCAGCCTTCATCGCGTCCATGCGCCGCTGAATGACGTCCCGATCGACATCGGAGGCGCGCTCGGCCGCAAAGGCAGCCGCGGCCGCTTCGACGACTGAACGCATTTCGAGAACGTCCAACCGCGCTTGGGGTGTATCCATCAGATTCACCAGTGGATCACGCAAGCTGCGGCCCACCGCCTCGCTGATATAGGCCGTGCCCTGCGTGTCGGTCGACAGCAAGCCTTCTTCGACGAGCTTATCGAGCGCCGCGCGCAGAGAAGGGCGCGAGACATCGAGCTTGGCCGACAGCTCACGCTCGGACAGCAGGCGCTCGCCGGGCTGCAAGGCGCCCTCGAGGATCAGTTGGCGAAAGTGATCTGCAATGGCGTCGGCGAGCTTCGCCGGCTTGATGGAGGGCAGAGTCATGATGAATTTTCCGCGTGCGCTGCGCTGGTTTCGAACCTGGTAATTATATCTTTCCAGCGAAGCCACGGCTGCACTCTCGTGCCATTCGACGGCGGCGGCGGGCGCCAAAATGCTTTGCCGAACAGTCGAGTGCGCCAAGTACCTCTAATGGCGTTTTGGACGATTAAACTTGCCAATAAAAAAACTGGTATGTTACGGTTTCCAATATGGACGCAAGATAAGAGCAGGGATGCAGATCCAGATTTGCGGCGCCGGCTCCCGCCGGTGCCCGAGGGGGACGCATGATCCGACGCATTGGACTCATTGTCTTTCTAGCGGCCGCCAGCAGCGCTTCACTCTCCAGTCTCGCGGCAGCCCAAGAGACGCAGACGAACCCGCCGGCAGAAGGTGCTGAGGGGGCGGGCGCTACCGGGGAGCCGCGCTTGGAGGCTGTCGTGGTGACCGGCAGCCGAATCGCGCGGAGCACATTCGAAACACCGACGCCGATTACCGCGCTGTCGGAAAAGGACCTGGAGGCGAAGGCGGCGACGAGCGCGATCGATCTGCTGCGGGATATTCCTTCCCTGCGTCCGAACCAGATCGTCGGCGGCGGGCGAAGCATCGGCACCAGCAACTTCAACATGCGCTCCCTGGGTCCCACGCGCACTCTGGTTCTGCTCGATGGCGAGCGTTTGATGGATTCGAGCCCCGTGGGAGGCTTCGATATCAACGTGATTCCCGCCGCGCTGATCTCGCGCATGGAAATCGTGACGGCCGGTGCTTCGTCGGTCTATGGATCGGACGCGGTGACTGGCGTGGTGAACGTCATTCTCAACAACAAGCTGCGGGGCACCCGCGCCGACCTCCAGTACGACGCGTCGACGCACGGCGACCAGAAAACCGTCGCCGCCAACCTTGTGCACGGCACCTCGTTCGCCGATGGGCGCGGCAACATCATCTTTGCCGGTTCCTATCTGAATCGGCCGGACTTGCTCTATCAGGGTGAGCGTTCGTGGGGCCGGGCCGGCTACACGCTACTGCCCAATGCGGCTTACACGCCCACCAATGGGCAGTTTCGTCAATTGATCGTGCCTGACGCGCGCCTATCGCAGATGACTTACGGCGGCCTCATCACCACCGCCGGCCCGCTGAGGAACACGCAATTCGGCGCGAACGGCGCGCAGAGCCTGTTCGTACAGGGCACCAATGTCGGCAGCGTCTGGATGCAGGGCGGCGACGGTTTGCTCACTCAGCCCACGATGGGAATCGTCAGTCCATCGATCAAGCAGGAGAGCGGCTTCACGCGCGCGACCTACGATGTCACACCGGATATCGAGGTGCGTGTGGATTTCCTCGGCACCTACTCGCAGGCGCACTCGACGAACAACTTCAACTACAACAACGGCGACATCACCATTCGTCGCGACAATGCATTCCTGCCGGCAAACATCCGCCAGGCGATGATCGACAACAACCTCCAGTCGATCCGCATAGGTCGCGTGAACCCGGAACTGGGGATCAACTACAACACCTCGACCAACCGCTACTACCGCAGTTCAGCCGGACTGAAGGGCGCGCTGGCCGGTGACTGGATCTGGGATCTGGCGGCCGCCTACACGCGCGCGATCGCCGAAAACACGGGCGAGCACAATCGCAACAACGCCAATTGGAATCGTGCGCTCGATTCGGTGCTCGGCCCCAACGGGCAGCCGATCTGTCGCTCGACGCTCACTGCTCCGAACGACGGCTGCGTACCCGCCAATGTTTTCGGTCTCGGCACCGTCTCGCAAGCCGTGGTGGACTATGTGACCGGCACCTCCTCGCAACACTCGGTTTCTCACAGCGTCGATGTCGGGCTCAATTTCACCGGTTCACTCGGCGCCACCTGGGCCGGGCCGATCAAAGTGGCGGCTGGCATCGAGAATCGCAACGACGGCGTCGATTCGAAGTCGGATCCGATTTCGGACATCAACGGCTGGCGCCAAGGAACCTTCGCCTCGTATCGCGGCAGCGTGCGAGTGCGGGAAGGTTACGGTGAGGCCAGCATTCCGCTGGCGAGTCAGCTCGCCTTTGCGCGCAGCCTCGATCTGGATCTTGCGGGCCGCGCCGTCGATTACAGCACCAGCGGCTCGACGACCGTTTGGAAAGTCGGGCTCAACTGGGCGCTGAACGAATCCATCCGGCTGCGTGGCACTTACTCCAAGGACTTTCGCGCGCCGCGGATCGACGACTTGTTCTCCGCGTCCTCGTTGCGGGCAGGTAACTCCGTCGTCGACTTCGTCAACAATACGGTTGCCAACGTCAACACGTTGGCGGGCGGGAATCCTGATCTGCAGCCCGAGACCGCGCACACGCTCACCGCCGGTTTCGTGCTCACACCCTCGTTCGTGCAGGGGTTGCAGTTCTCGGCCGATTATTTCGACATCGTCCTCGAAGACGCAATTACCGTCCCGACGGCGCAGGAAGTGGTCGATCGTTGCGGCAGGGGAGACCAGGCTTTTTGTGCGGCGATCATCCGTGGCGCGAACGGCACGATTACTCAAGTAGGCGTGACGGCATTCAACTCTCAGACCTTGAAGACAAGCGGCATCGATCTCGAGACTTCCTACCAGTTCCCGTTGGCGGGCGGTGACATCGGCATGCGCGTGGTTGCCACGTATGTCGACAAGCTGACCACGTCCACCGGCGGCCCAGCGGTCGACACGGCGGGCCAGCTCACCGGCACCTTCGCGACCCCGAAGTGGCGCGGTTCGGCCACGCTGTCGTATGCGAAGGGGCCGTTCAACGTGCGGGCTCTCTTCAATCTCGTCGGTGCCGGGAAGTACAACAACGCTTATGGTCCGCTCGATATCAACCGGAACAGCTTCGGCTCCGCCGTCTACACCGATCTGTCGATGCAATACGACGTGACCGACAATCTGCAGTTCTACTCCAAAGTCGAAAACCTGTTCGACAAGGCGCCGCCGCTGCTATCGGACAATACGATCACCGTTGCGCAGGCAGCGTCGTCGCAGTTCTTCGACCAACGCGGGCGCGTGTTCGGCGTTGGTGTTCGCTACCGCTTATGACATGGAAACTCACATGAAGATTGGATTCGTCGGTCTGGGGATCATGGGCCGGCCGATGGCCGGCCATTTGCAGGCCGCTGGGCATGAGCTCCTGCTCGTACAGCATCGTTCGGCGTTGCCACGCGAGCTACTCGATGCCGGTGCTCGGGTCATGGGCTCCAAGCGAGCATTGGCTGCCGAGAGTGACCTCGTGATCCTGATGTTGCCGGACACGCCGGATGTCGAGGCAGTGCTGTTCGGCGCAGACGGTGTTGCCGCCGGACTGACTAGGGGAGCTTGCGTCATCGACATGAGCTCGATCGATCCGATCGCCACGCGAGGCTTTGCCGAACGCGTGGTGCAGGCAGGATGCAGCTATGTCGATGCGCCGGTATCCGGCGGTGAAGTTGGCGCCAAGAGCGCAACGCTGACGATCATGTGCGGCGGCCCGCCGGCAGTGTTCGAAAAGGTGCTGCCGATCCTGAAGCTCATGGGCAAGAACATCACCTTGGTGGGCGAGGTGGGCGCCGGCCAAGTCGCCAAGGTCGCCAACCAGATCATCGTCGCGCTCAATATCGAAGCGGTCGCCGAAGCGCTTCTGTTCGCCGCCAAGGCCGGGGCGGATCCCGGCAAGGTACGCGAGGCGCTCATGGGTGGTTTCGCGGCTTCCCGCGTGCTCGAGGTTCATGGCCGGCGCATGATCGAGCGCGCCTTCACGCCCGGCTTCCGAATCGGGCTGCACCAAAAGGATCTCAACCTCGCGTTGTCTGCGGCGCGCTCGCTCGGCATGGCTTTGCCCAATACTGCATCGGCGCAGCAACTGTTCAGCGTGTGTGTGGCGCAAGGCGGAGCCGGTTGGGACCACTCCGCCATGGTTCGCGCGCTCGAGGTGATGGGATGCGGCGAAGTCAAGGCGGCACCGGGCTGATCTCTTCGAGCGTGCATATGCGCTCGCTATCGACACGGGATTCGCAGGAGAGGACTCATGCACGAGGCGGGATTCAAGGGTGAGATTTCGCGACGTCTAGTGTTGCAGGGTCTCTCGGCGAGCGGGCTCGCCATCATCGGGGGCACGCAAGCGGCCGTGACGCTCGGCGCCGCGAGCCCGAGCACGAAAGGCTTCGATCCGCAGCGATGGTGGGAGCAGGACTACCGAATCGTCCAGACCAACCTGCGCGAAATCGATGCGCGCGAGAATCCACGGGCGATTGCGCGCGCGGTCCGCGAATTCGGCGCGAATGTGATCGTCTCGAACATCGGCGGGATCGTCGCGTTCTATCCGACGAAGCTCGATCTGCAGTACCGCAATCCGTACCTGCGCGGTGACTTCGTTGCGGAGATGATCGCGGCCGCGCGCGCCGAGGGATTGGCTTATATCGGCCGTTTCGATCTGTCGAAGGCGATGAAACCGGCGTACGACGCTCATCCCGACTGGTTCATGCTGAACCGCACGGGGACACCGCGCGAATTTGCAGGTACCTATCAGGCATGCCCGAACGGCGGCTGGGCCAAAGATTATGGGATGCGGATTCTCACGGAGGCCCTGACCCGCTACAAGCCGGACGGTCTGTTCTTCAATATGACCGGGTACCCGCAGACCGACTATGCGAACGTCAATCACGGCATCTGTGTGTGCGACAACTGCCGCCGCACATTCCGTGACATGGCCGGTCGAGATCTTCCCAAGGTCGACAACTTTTCGGATCCCGCGTGGCGCGAGTACCTGGACTTCCAGGAGCGCACGACCGAAGCCCTCGCCAAGCAGGTCGGTGAGCTGGTTGCCAAGCTCGTACCTGGCGTGCCGATCACCCGCTATGGAAGGTACCCGGTGGTCGGGCGAGGTGAAGTGCAGCGTCGCGTCTCCCGCGCGGCGCCAGAATGGCAGTACCAGTCCGGCGAGCAATGCCGAACCGCGATGGCCATGAATCCGGGAAAACCCTGGTCATCGACGTCCGCTGCGCATGTGGACTATCCGTGGCGTCAGGTGACCGAGACAGCCGCATATCACGAGAACCGCTTCGCCCAGATGCTCGGCTGCGGCGCCAAGCTCGACCTCTATTTGATGGGTACGTTCGCCGACCAGGACGACCCCACTTACATTGCGCCGCTCGCCAAGCTCTACCAGTGGGAGGCCACGAACAGCTCACACTATCAAGGAGTGACGCCGGCGGCCCGCGTAGGACTCTATTACTCGGAAGCTACCGAACGCTTCGGGAGCGCGACGCCGTTCGGGCGCTATGTCACGACATCGTTCCGGGGCGCGTACAGTGCGTTGGTCGATTCACGCATTCCATTCCAGATCGTCAGCGGTGAATGTGTCGGCGACGGCACCACGAAGCTGCGCGAAAGATTCGACACCCTCATCGCGCCGAATATCATGCTGTTGCCGCCGGGCGAAGCAGCCGCACTCGATAGTTTCGTGGAGCAGGGCGGGCTGCTGATTGCTTCGGGCATGTTCGGCGCCTTCGATGGGCGCGGCGACAGAGTTGCCAAATGTGCGATGAGCGCGTTTCCAGTCGAGGCTTATGCAGAGCCCCAAGAAGTGAAAGGCTGGTCGCTCGACCCCACGAAGGGGCCCTTCCGCTTCACCGACGCGCGCGTACCGATCGACGCCTTTTATTTCGGCGGCACGTTGCGATCGGGCGCGACCAATCTCGTGCCGTTCGCACCGGATCAACGGTTCGGGCCGCCGGAATTCAGCTATGCCATTCCTGGCGTGGCGGCGCGCACCGATCCCGGCGTTGTGACGATGCAATTCGGCAAGGGCCGCACCGTTCACGTGCCATGGCTCCTCTGCTGGCAGTACTACCGCGACGGATTTCCGGTCCATCAACAACTGCTGGCCAAGTTGATCGAGCAGTACGGGCCGCCCGCGCCTTGGGTCCTCACCGGCGCCGGCGCTGTTGAGCTCACCGCACAGCGCACCGCTGCGGGCAGTACGTTACTGCACGTGGTGAACTACTCCGGACAGCGGAACGGTCGCTACGATCCTCCGCCGCAGCTGCATGGTCTGAAGCTCGGCGTGCGCGGTGCCTCTGGCAAATCAGCGCGCGCGCTGGTGGGCGGGCAAGTGCTCACAGGCCAAGTCGCCGCCGGCGGCGACATCACGTGGTTCGACCTTCCTCCGGTCGGTGCATTCGAAGCAATCGTGATATGAGGGTCTAGCTAACCGGCTTCGGGGAGCACGAGGATCGCCCGGAAATCATTGACGTTGGTCAGCGTCGGGCCGGTGATCACGAGATCGTCGAGACGTTCGAAGTAGGTGCCGCTGTCGTGCCCGACCAGGCTCTCGTTGATATCGAGACCCTGCAGGCGGCCGCGCTCGATGGTGCTCGGATCGATCACTGCGCCCGCTGCGCCGCCGTTCGCGCCGTCTTCGCCGTCCGTATCTCCTGCAAGCGCCCACACACTCCGAGCCCCGTTCAGCGCACGCGCGAGCGAGAGTAGAAATTCAGTATTGCGCCCGCCGCGCCCGGCTTTGCGATCTCCGATCGTGACCGTGGTTTCGCCACCCGAGAGGAACACGGTCGGCGTGTCGACCCTGCGCTGCCCGAAGGCCGCCATCTGCGCGCCGAGCTCGCTGGCCTCGCCCTCCAGACTGTCGCCCAGGATGATTGCATCGAGTCCCGCGTCCCGAGCGACCCGAGCAGCGGCTTGCAATGCCTGTGCGGGAGTAGCAATCATCCGGAAGCTGTTGTGCGAGGAGGGTTGCATGACGGTCGGTGGCCGGCGCAGACATTCGATGACGGATCGAGGAAGACTCTGCTCGAGTCGCGCGATCGCAGGACCGAGATCCAGCGCAGCAGCGTCGTCGAACACGGTCGGGCCCGAGGCGATTGCCGCCGGATTGTCGCCAGGAATGTCGCTGATGCCGAGCGTCACCACTCGAGCGGGGGCAGCCGCGGCAGCAAGTCGGCCGCCCTTCACCGCGGACAGACGCTTGCGAATGGCATTCATCGTGCGAATGTCCAGACCGGACGCGAGCAGGGCCCGGTTCGTGATCTGCTTGTCCGTCAAGGTGAGCCCGGGAGCCGGCAAAGTCATAACAGAAGATCCGCCACCGGAGATCAATGCCAGGACGAGATCGTCGGCCGACAGATTCGCGACAGCGCCAAGGATGGCGCGCGCGGCCGCCTCGCTTGCGGCATCCGGAACAGGGTGGGCTGCTTCACGCACGACGATGCGCTCGGTCGGCGCGCGATAGCCGTAAGGCGTGACTACAATCCCTGTCAGATCGACCTCCGGCCATGCATCCTCGACGGCGCGCGCCATTGCGCCCGCTGCCTTGCCCGCTCCGACGACGACGCAGCGGCCGGTCGGTCGTTCAGGTAAATGCGGGGCAAGGATCTGCAGCGGATCGGCACTGGCAACTGCGGCCATGAACAACTGTCGCAGGAAGCGCTTCGCACTTGCGCTAGTCCACGATTCTCCAGCAGCCTTCAGCACTGACAATTTGGTACCCTTTTCTGAAGCACTCCGTCATCTGGAGTGCGCTTTGGATAATAACTATAGCCAATTTGTAGGAAGGGCTGTCGGACACCGTCGATGGCGCGCCGCTGCGAATTTCAAGCACACCGAGCGCTGTCGCTGTGAGACTGGACGGGATGATAGCGGGGTCGGCCCGGCGATTCGATAAGAAAATGTTACCGCGTCGCCAAACAGGCCTATATATTATCCAAATCGCAACCGGGTGACGTGATCGCGAGGGGAGAACATGGTTCATCAATTGGTCACGCCGGTGGGCGGCAGTCTTCTGGCGTCGTTTGCCACGGGTGCGATTCCAATCGCCGTCGTACTCGTGTTGCTCGGCGTGCTGCGTCGCCCAGCGTGGCAAGCTTCGATCGCCGGCCTTTTGGTTGGCCTGATCCTCGCCACGACCGTTTGGAAGATCCCGCTCGAAATTGCGCTGAATAGCGTGGCGGCAGGGGCGACATTCGCGGCCTGGCCGGTGATGTGGATCGTCGTCAACGCACTCCTTCTCTACAACGTCGCCGTCGCGTCCGGTCGCTTCGAAGCGTTCCAGGATTGGATGATCGAACACCTTCCGAACGACCGGCGCGTGGCCCTCGTGGTCATTGGCTTCTCGTTCGGCTGCTTGCTGGAAGGGGTCGCCGGCTTCGGCACCCCGATTGCGATCACGAGCGCGCTGCTGATCGCGCTCGGCTTCCGGTCGCTCGAAGCGGTGACCTTCACCCTCATTTTCAACACCGCACCGGTCGCGTTCGGCGCGTTGGGATCGCCGGTCACGACGCTGGCCGCCGTCACGCAGCTGCATGATGCGACGCTCGGCGCCATGATCGGCCGACAGCTGCCGATCATGGCGCTGCTGCTGCCGTTCTACGTCATGCTCGTCTACGGCGGGCTGCGCGCGCTGCGCGGGGTTTGGCCGGTATTGCTGGTGGCCGGCGGATCGTTCGCTCTCATGCAGTTCTTTTCGTCCAACTTGTTGAGCTACGCGCTCACCGACGTGCTGTCATCGTTGACGTCGATTGTTCTGACGCTGCTCTTCGTCAAGGTGTGGCGACCGGATCACGACCCGCACTTTGCTCTGCGATCCAGCGGTGCAGCGCAGATCGAGGCTTCCCGGCGCGCGCTCCCTGCATGGCACGGATGGCTTCCGTGGGTGATCCTCTCCGTCATCGTGATCGTCTGGGTCCACTTCAAAATCAATCTGATCGGCGAAATCAAGATCGAGTGGCCGGGCCTGCACAACGCCGTATTCATTACCACGTACAACAAGCCCTACGCGGCCGTGTGGACTTTCCAGCCTTTGGCCACGGGTACTGCCATCCTCGTCGCAACCATCGTAACCGTGCTGGTCACCGGGCTTTCCCCGCGACGATTCGCCGGCGCGCTCGCCGCCACGATGCGGCAGGTCCGCCTGCCGCTGATCACGACGATGGTCATCGTCGGTCTCGCATATCTGATGAACTACTCGGGCATCGCCTACACACTCGGCGTCGGAGTGGCGTCCGTCGGCTTCCTGTTTCCGCTCGTCTCGGCATTCCTGGGTTGGCTCGCTGTGTTTCTCTCGGGCAGTGACACTTCAGGCAATGCGCTGTTCGGCAACCTGCAAGTCGTCGCGGCACGACAGCTCGATCTCAGCCCCGTGCTCATGGCGGCGACGAACGCGTCGGGCGGGGTCATGGGGAAGATGATCTCACCGCAGAACATCTCGACCGGCACTTCGACGACCGATCTCAAAGGGCGCGAAGGAGAGGTGCTCGCCCGCACGTTCTGGCACAGCGTGGTGCTGACGCTGATCCTCGGCGCGATCGTCATGCTCCAACAGTATGTGTTCCCCGGGATCATCCCGTGAGGAGGACGGTAAGCGCAGTCGCCGCGCTGGCGCTAACGGGGCTTGCGAGCGTTTGCTCGACCACGGATTTGCGGAGTGAACACGAGTACGTCGCCGCGGTGATCGCGGCGGACCGAGAGGCGCGACCGTTTGCGCCGGCAACCGCGGTGATCTCGAGCCTCGATCTCGCGGGCGCATATCGGATCCAGCGCGAGCTCGTTCGACGCCGGCTGGCTTCGGGCGATCGCATCGCGGGCTTCAAGAGCGGCCTCATGTCCGCGAGCTCGTTGGCGGATCGCAAAGCCGCCGAACCTCTCGTCGGCGTGCTGTTCACGTCGGGCAATTATGAGAGCGGCAGCAGCGTCGATCTCTGCAAGTACCGGCTGCCGGCGCTCGAGATGAAACTCGGGTTCGTGTTCAAGAGCGCTGTGCGCAGGAGGCTCCGATCCATCGAGGAGCTCGAGCAGCGCATCGCGAATGTCCAGCCGGTCATCGAGCTTCCCGATATCGCGTATGCAAACCCCACGACGTATCGAGCGCTCGACATGGTTGCGGCAAATATTTCGTCGGCGAAATTCGTACGCGGGGCTGCGCACGAGCCCCAGGCCCTCGACCTCGACGCGATCCAGATCAGCATCGAGCGCGATGGTCGCGAGCTCACCCGCGGTGTCGGCAAGCAATCATTGGATGGCCAATGGTCGAGTCTCCTCGTGGTCGTGAACATCATCGTGGCCAACGGCGGGCAGATTCGCCCGGGCCAAATCGTTGTGACCGGCAAGATCGGCGACAAGAAGGACGTGCACCCGGGGCGGTATCGTGCCGACTATGGCCCCTTGGGAATTGCAGACTTCCAGATAAAGAGCTGCGATTCTTCCTGAGCCTCCTCAGAGCAACTTGTCCGGCGTCACGGGCAGCGCGCGGATGCGTTTGCCCGTGGCATGAAAGATCGCGCTCGTGATGGCCGGAGCCACTCCGACCATCGCGATCTCACCGAGGCCTTTCACGCCGAGCGGGTTCACGTGCGGATCTTGCTCGTCCACAAAGATGACCTCCATGGTCGGTGGCGCATCGGCATGAACCGGCACGGCATACTCTGCAAAGTTGCCGTTCGTGACGCGCCCGTTCCGCGCATCCACTATCGAATGCTCCATCAGCGCCATCCCGATGCCGCCGATCATGCCGCCGATGCATTGGCTGCGGGCGGTCTTCGGATTCACGATGCGACCCGCTCCGTACGCGCCGACGATGCGTCGCACGCGCGTTTCGCCGAGATCGGCATCCACCGCAACCTCCACGAACACAGCGCCAAAGGCATGCATGGAGAAGCGCTGCGCATCATCACCGGGCTTCGTGTCGGCCAAGGCTTCGATAGGCTGTCCCAATCGGCGCATGGAGTCGGCGAGGTCGCTGCCACGACCGCGGGCGAGCGCTTCGTCGCGAGCCTTACGGCACACGGCCTGCACCGCGCTTCCCACACTGGCCATCGTCATCGAGCCTCCGTGGACCGGTGCGCGCGGTAACCGCGTATCGCCGAGCGTGAACTTCACGCGGTCGATCGGGAGTCCAAGCGCTTCCGCCGCGACCTGCGTCATCGACGTGCAGGTTCCAGGTCCCATGTCACTCGATGCCGTCGTGACTTCTGCGGTGCCGTCCGGAAGCAGTCGTGCCTTCGCGGAGCAGGGCGCAAAGTTCATCGGATAGGTAGCGCTCGCCATGCCCCAACCGATCAGCCAGCGTCCCTCGCGCATGGAGCCGGGCTTCGCGCTGCGCCGACTCCAGCCGAACCGTTCAGCGGCGAGCCGGTAGCACTCGCGCGTGGAACGACTGGAGAACGGCAATTTCTTGAACTCGTCCTGCTGCGGCTCGTTTCGCAACCGGAGCTCGACGGGGTCGACGTTCAACGCCACTGCGAGCTCATCCATTGCCGACTCGAGCGCGTACACACCGCTCGCTTCCCCGGGGGCGCGCATGAACGTCGGCGTGTGCACATTCATCGGCGCCAGTCGCTGGCGCGTGTAGACGTTCGGGCACGAATGCAGGAAACGGGTGGCGTTCACGAGGGACTCCGAGTACTCCTCGTACGTTGAAGTCTCCTGGTGTCCATCGTGGATGATGGCCGCGAGTCGACCGTCCTGCTTCGCGCCGAGCGCGACCCGCTGCACGGTGTGCGGCCGATAACCGACGGCGTAGTACATCTCTCGCCGTGTGAGCATGAGTTTCACGGGGCGCTTCGCGACGCGCGCACCGAGTGCGGCCAATGTCACATGCGGCCAAGTGCGCAGTCCCGAGCCGAATGCGCCGCCGACGAACGGTGAGACGACTCGAACATTTTCGGCCGGCACACCGAATACGGCAGCGATCTCATCTGCGCTGTTGTGCACCCATTGCGTCTTATCCCACAGCGTCAGTTGGTCTCCAGTCCAGGACGCAATCGTGGCGTGCATCTCGATGGGATTGTGGTTCTCCCGAGGAATCACGTACGTTTGGTCTACTTTCACTTCGGCGGCTGCCAGCGCTCCCTCCGGATCACCACGACGTACCTCGGGCGGTCGAGCCGCGGGTTGATCCGTTTGCTGCCGTGTCGCGTTGACCGGTGCGACGCGTGTTACGTCACTGACCGCGTTTTCGGGCGCGTAGATCACGCGCACCAACGTCGCTGCGTGGTGAGCTTGTTCGAGCGTCTCGGCGATGACGAGCGCGACAGGCTGGCCTTGATGACTCACTCGATCATCTTGAAGCACGTGCAGACGCTCGCCGATCTCCGGATCGACTGCTCCTTTGTGCGCGCGATACGCGAGTCTCGGCGCATTACGATGAGTGACGACCGCGACCACACCGCCGGCGCGTTCCGCGGCGGACGTGTCGATCGAACCGATCCGACCTTTCGCGACGGTACTGCGCACGACGGCGGCATGCGCTTGGCCGCGTGCATCGAATTCGGCAGCGTACGTCGCACGCCCGGTGACCTTCAGTCGGCCATCGACGCGGCTCACGGGTTGTCCGATGTATTGCGTAGTCATGCGTGGGCTCCTGCAGTTTCGACGGCACGCACGATCGCGCGCTGCACGAGCTCGATCTTGAAGTCGTTGTGTCCGTGCCCGCGCGCGCCTTGCACGGCGAGCGCGGCCGCGGAGCGGAGCGCAGGCTGATCGAAGCCTTTGCCGGCGAGAGCCGCCTCGACCTGAGCCACTCGCCACGGCTTGGTTCCAACGCCACCCAGCGCGATACGCGCCTGGCGAATCCGATCACCGTTCATGTCGAGAGCCACGGCCACCGCGACCACCGCGAACTCGAAGGACGCACGATCGCGGATCTTGAGGTAGTGCGAACGCCGCGCCGCCGGATTCGGTGGCACTCGGACTGCGGCGATGACCTCCCCCGGCTCGAGCACGGTTTCGATGTGAGGAGTGGCGCCCGGCAGCTTGTGAAAGTCGACGAGCGGCACGGACCTCATGCCGTTGGCGCCACGCACATCGACGATCGCATCGAGTGCCACGAGTGCGACCGCAAGATCAGAGGCATTCGCAGCAATGCAGTTCTCACTGGTGCCGAGTACTGCATGCCAGCGGTTCTCACCTTCGAGCGCCGAGCAGCCGGACCCGGGGATGCGCTTGTTGCACGCGCTGTAGCCGACGTCGCGAAAGTAGGGGCAGCGCGTACGTTGCAGCAGGTTGCCGCCGATGGTTGCCTGGTTGCGAACCTGCGGGCTGGCTGAATTGAGCAACGCTTCGCTGATGACCGGAAAGTCACTGACGACATCCGAATGTGCGGTGACCTCGGCCATGGTGGCGCCCGCCCCGATCTGCAGGCCCTTTTCACCGACCTCGATATGGTTGTCGAGAAGACGTCCGAGGCTCACCAGCCGATCCGGCCGTCGGACATGCTCTTGAAGAAGCTGGACCATGTCCGTGCCGCCTGCGATGTACTCCGCGGGTGCATCGGTGCGGCCGGCCTGAGCGCGATAGGCGAGGGCTGCCGAGAGATTGCTCGGTCGTTCCAGTGTGAAGGGGTGCATCGTTCAAGCCCCGCTCGTGAGATGAGTCGCGCGCGCTGCGTCCTCGATTGCGGTCACGATGTGGTCGTACGCTCCGCAACGACAGAGATTGCCGCTCATCCACTCGCGGATCTCTTGACGCGAACCTGTGTGGCCCTCTGCGATGCACGCGACACCTGACATGATCTGCCCGGACGTGCAGTAGCCGCATTGAAACGCGTCCCGCTCGACGAACGCGCTTTGCAAGGGATGAAGCTGCTCGCCGTGGGCTAGGCCCTCGATCGTCGTGATCTCGCGGCCTTCGACCAGCGCGGCGAGCGAGAGACATGATTTGTAACGCTTGCCGTCCATCAACACAGTGCATGCACCGCACTGACCTAGACCGCAGCCTTTCTTCGAGCCCGTCAGCTGGAGATGCTCGCGTAGCGTGTCGAGCAGCGTTGTGCGCGGATCGAGCGTGAGCCGGTGCTCGCTTCCATTGACACGCAGAACGACGTCGATCGGTGCGGGGGAGGGCGCCGTGCCGGCTGCCGCCGCTGTCGACAGAGCGCCCGGAAGAAGCTGTCCGGCCGCGAGTGCGCCGCCGGCCCCTGCGGTGAGTTTCATCAGCTCTCGTCGCGTGTAGTGGACGTCAGTCATTGGATCACTCCTTCAACGGCACCCCGCCGCGTAGCAAGCGGCCGACCTGCGATCGGTCAAATCATCAAATGCCAGCATAGGGGGCGTGTTCCCTCCGCATTGATGAGTCTGGCTCATCGCGGCGTTCACTGTTGCGGACCTAATAGTCGGCGGGCAGCGCCTCTACTCTGCTGTACATGCAGATACATTCTTCAAAGTCCCAGATATGGAGCGCCGTCGGCTCGATGGCGCTCTGCGTAGCCATGCTCATCGCTTCGGAGTTCATGCCGGTGAGCCTCCTGACCCCGATCGCAACCGACTTGGGCGCGACCCAGGGAATGGCGGGTCAGGCCATCTCGATCTCCGGGCTGTTCGCCGTCGTCACGAGCCTCTTCATCGCCACCATCGCGGGACGCTTCGATCGGCGGCACGTGCTGCTCGCGCTCACCGGTCTGATGCTCACCTCGTTGCTCCTCATCGCCAACGCGCCGAACTTCGGCGTATTGATGGCCGCGCGAGCCATTCTCGGCATGACGATCGGTGGATTCTGGTCGCTCGCGACCGCAACGATCATGCGATTGGTCCCGCGGGACGTCGTTCCGAAAGCGTTGACGTTGGTCTACACGGGCAATGCCGTGGCGACCGCTTTCGCGGCACCCATCGGCAGCTATCTAGGCGGGATCATCGGGTGGCGCGGTGTCTTTTGGGCTCTGTCGCCCATCGTCGCGATCAACCTCGTGTGGCAGTGGCGCAGCCTTCCGGTCATGCCGGCCCAGGCGGCACATCCGGTTGGCAAACTCGTGGTGTTGCTGAAGCGGCCGCATGTGGCGATGGGCATGCTGGGCGTGATGCTCACGTTCGCGGGCGCCTTTGCAACATTCACTTACTTGCGGCCGTTCCTCGAAACGTACACCCGGGTCGGCGTGTCCGAGCTGTCGCTGTTGTTGCTCGGCCTGGGACTGGCCGGGTTTGCCGGAACCTACGGCGCCGGCGCTCTGCTCGAGCGACATCTGTATCGCTTGCTGTGGATTTTGCCGCTCGCCTTGGGCGCGGCGACGCTCGGCCTGCTGGTGCTTGGAAAAATCGTGTGGGGCGTCGCGGGCGCCATGATCGTTTGGGGCGCTCTCAACTCCGCGATCCCGGTGGCATGGTCCGCTTGGCTCAGCCGGGACATCAGCGATGAGCCCGAGAGCGGCGGCGGGCTGATGGTGGCTGCAATCCAGCTTTCGATCATGCTCGGAGGAGCGGGCGGAGGATTGCTGCTGGACCATGTATCCATCGCGGCGACCTTCGTCGGCGGTATCGTTCTCTTGGTCGCCGCCGCACTGGTCATCGGCATTGGCCACCGCATCAGACGCCGAAGTCTGATCTGTACGAATGGAGGTCCGTCTGAGCCAAGACTGCAGCCGTCGTCTGCATGAGGCTGTTGCCGCAACAAACGGGGGTTGTGCGGACAAGTGCGCTCCTCGTTGCAGAGCTCGCGAAGAACTACTATGTGGGCGGTGGGTTGATGGGGGCTTGACCGACAAGCTCCGGTTCGACCTGAGCTGCGCCCGCGGAGAGACTGCCGGCGAGCGACGAATGTTTCGTACGGCTACGTCATCGAGGATTGAGCATGCGTTCCGAGAATCGGATTTTGACCACGCACGTTGGCAGTCTCATTCGCCCGCCGGCGCTGGTGAATCTGCTGCTCAAGCGACAGCAGGGCGGAGCGGTCGACGATCGAGTTTTCAACGCGTGCTTGGAAGTAGCCGTCGCCGATATCGTTCGCGCCCAAGTAGAGATCGGACTCGATATCGTCAACGACGGCGAATTCGGCAAGACCATCAGCTGGTCGAAATATGTGCTGCAACGTCTGAGCGGCATCGTCCAGGTGCCTGTCGATCAGACCAGCATGCCGGCAGGTATCGTCGGCAGAGATCGGCGCGAGTTCGCCGACTTCTATCGCGAGTACGACGGCACGCAGAAGTTTCTGGGGCTCGCGGGCTGGCAGGTCAATGGCCCCATCAGCTACACCGGGCACAAACAACTTCAGACAGATATCGACGATCTGAAGCGGGCACTGGCCGGCAGGGGCATCGAGCGCGCTTTCATGACCGCTGTCGCGCCCGCGAGCGTCATCCCTGATCGCGATGATCGCTTCTATAAAACGGATGAAGAGTTCTTGTATGCGGTCGCCGACGCTCTGCACGAGGAGTACAAAGCCATCGTCGACGCCGGCTTCATTCTGCAAGTCGACGACGCCTATTTGGCGACGACGTACGACGTGCTGGTTCCTCCGGGCACGCTGGCCGACTACCGCCGTTGGGCCGAGCTCCGCGTGGAAGCGCTCAACCATGCGCTGCGCGGGATCCCGGAAGATCGCACGCGCTATCACGTCTGCTGGGGAAGCTGGAATGGGCCGCACGTCCATGATGTGCCGTTCAAGGAGATCGCGGATCTGGTTCTGCGCGTCAAAGTGGGTGGCTATGCGCTGGAGATGGGCAACCCACGCCATGAACATGAATGGCGCGTGTGGGAGCGCGTGAAGCTGCCGGCTGGCCGCATGCTCCTGCCCGGCGTGATCAGTCACTCGACGAACGTCGTCGAGCATCCGGAGCTCGTGAGCGAGCGACTCGTGCGGCTCGCACGCGTCGTCGGACGGGAGAACATCGTTGCGGGCACGGATTGCGGTTTCGCGCAGGGACCATTCGTTCAGCGCGTGCATCCTTCGATCATGTGGGCGAAGTTGCAAGCGCTCGTCGCGGGGGCGCGTCTCGCAAGCCGAGAGTTGTGGGGCAGCGCGTGAGCCGCCTCCGATGACGGAGGCGGCTCTCGCTTCAACCAGTCGGCAGATCTACCAGGTGTAGATGCTCGCCCACGGATACGTACCACTCGTCGCAGAGAAATAGTAGTAACCATCCGACGATCGGGTGAGCGGCAGCTGGCCACAGGTTCTTGCCTGCCCACCGACTGTGACGGTGCGGCCGTCGAAGTTCGAACAACCCCAGCCGTTGACGGCGCCGTTTGTGCGATAGCAAGCAGGGCCCGTAGTGTTGAAGTTACCCGTGCTCCCGCTGAACGTGATCGGGTTTGCGCAAGTATTGCCGCTCCCCGTTGTATTGAACGTTGCGGTCACGTTACGTGCTGCGGTCATCGACAGCGCGCAGCTTGCGCTGCCAGTGCATGCGCCGCTCCATCCGCCGAATGCCGAGCCGCTCGCCGGCGCGGCCGTCAGTGTTACAGACGTACCGCTCGTATAGTTCGCAGTACACGTGCTTCCGCAATTGATGCCGCCGGGTGACGATGTGACCGTGCCGGTGCCGCCGCCCATCTTCGTGACGCTGAGCGAGAACGTCGTGGACGTGCTGTTGAAAGTAGCGGTGACGGAACGCGCCGCGGTCATCGAGACCGTGCATGCGCCGGTCCCGCTGCAGGACCCACCCCAGCCCGCAAACGTCGAACCGCTCGCGGCGGCAGCTGTGAGCGTCACAGACGTGCCGCTCGAATAGTTCGCGCTGCAAGTACTGCCGCAGTTGATGCCGGAAGGCGATGAGGTCACGGTGCCGCTGCCGGCACCGGCCTTGGTGACCGTGAGCCCGAAGCCGGGATTGCCCACGCCCGCACCCCGTCGAATGGCATCGAGAGCGCCCTGATCGACGATGGCACCGCTGTTGCGATCGAATAGCGCGTCGCCGCCGCTTTGAGTGGGCGGTACGCCGATATCCCAATAGAACGTCTTGATGCCGTTCGCGGCCGCGACACGATTGACGTACTCGAGATAGTACATGCGTGAGTCGAGGTTCAAATTCGGTCGCACGCCTACCGCGTACTCGCCGATGATCACGGGGACGCCCTGATCGATCCATTTCGCCTTGACTCGCGCGAACAAGTCATCGTGGTAGGCCTCCTGCGCCCAAGAGCACGCGCTTTGAGGCGGGTAGGGGGCGCCCCACGCGAGGCAACTGCCGCTCGGGTTCAGCGTGAAGTCGTAGGGATCGTAGTGATGGATCTCGACGATCAGCCGATTGGCGATGCTGTCCGTGGGCGGCGAGAAGTAGTTCAGGCCATGCCACGCGTTGGTGTTGTAGGTCTGAACGACGAGCGTTCGGGATGCGTTGTTGCCCCCCGTCGCGCGGACGGCGTCGACGAAGGTCTGGTTGTACGACTGCTGCACCGTGATGTGCTCGGTCGTCGGCGTGCCGTAGTCGGCATGCACTTCGTTCGTTCCCGCGAACAGCACTCGCTCGTTGTAGGTCTTGAAGGTGTTCGCGATTTGCGTCCAGTAGGCGCGCTGTTTTTGATTGACCGCCGTCTGGTACGAATAGAGCGGATGTTCCTCGAGCCAGCCCCCGTCCCAATGAATGTTGAGGACGACATACATGCCCTGGCCGTAAGCGTAGTCGACCACTTGTTTGACGCGGACCATCCACGCCGCATCGATCGTCATCGTCGACTGATTGGCGTGACAATCCCACGCCGCCGGAATGCGTATGGCGTTGAAGCCGGCGGCCTTCACCGAGTTCACGAGTTGCTGGGTCACCATCGGGTTGCCCCACGCGGTTTCGCCGCACTGGGCTTCGAGCGTGTTCCCCAGGTTCCAGCCGAGCTTGATCTGTCCTGCCACTTGCGTCGCCGACGGCAGCGTCTGTGACCACGCGACCATGGGCAGCAAGAGCACGGTCATCCAGATGAGAATGGTCCGCTTGAGTGGCGCAATTAGTCTGATCATTTTGGTCCTTCCCTTGTGTTCCGGAGCTGACTTCATGTACGGACGTGTCGGATCGAGGCAATGAATGCCCACCTCCTCTCGCAGCAGAGAGCTGCGAAGCGACATGCGGAAACGGATCGCGCAGCGAACGCGGCGCTGCAGCGGATTTACGCGGAAGTAGGCTCTGGACCGACGCGAGCGCGATTGAGGTCCGGCCGGCGAGTCCTGCAGGCGTGCATCAGGTGTTCCCCCTCATTGGCTCGTACGCGTGAGATAGAGCGCGCAGGTCAATGCTCGAACAGGCCGATGGTATCGCTAACAAATAACTCATACAAGATAATTTGTGATGCCATTTACAAAGCGCGTGCATGGAGAAACGGCGGCGCGTGCTCGACTCGGACGCGCAGCTTGCTAAGATCGATCCGTTGCCGAGAGCGGCTACCCCACCGAAGACAGCACCATGACCTCTGGCAAGCTGCGCCGTTTGATCGAACAAGGAGACGTGCAGGGCGTGCGACGTGCCCTGCATTCGGATCCGGAGCTCGCGAACGAGACGATCCGTTGGCAGCTCAATCAGGACAACGACTCCGAGCCTCTTCACTACATCTCGGATTGCGTCGGCAATGGATGGCTGACCAACGGCAAGGAGGGAGATCTCGCCGAGCTCCTGCTTGCCCATGGCGCGGCGCTCAACGGCACCGAGGGCAGAGAGTCGCCGTTGATTGCTGCGGCTTCGCTTGGTGCTGAGAAGGTAGCCCGAGTACTCATTGCAGCGGGTGCCGACTTGGAAGCGACCTCGGTCTACGCAGCGCGCGCTCTGCATTGGGCAGCGTGGATGGGCACGTCCACGACGGTGGAGCTACTCGTCGCGCACGGTGCCCAAATCGAAGCGAGGGATTTGCAGTTCGGAGCAACGCCGCTCTTTTGGGCGGTGCACGGATACGGGCCCAACGGTCCCAAGATGAAGCAGGATCAAGTCGGCGCAGCGCGAGTATTGATCGACGCCGGCGCAAGCGTGCGAACTGGCAACAAGCATGGCCTGTCCGCGGTCGAGTTAGCCAAGAGTTACGAGAGTAGAGACATGTACGAGCTACTCGAACGGTACCGGTAGCGCGCGGGCTCGAGCGAGATCACGGATCGCCGCGCGGTTGGCGCCGGTCACGCCTCAGGCGTTGGTGCGGGCGGCAATCGTTCTTGCCAGAGCCTCGCCTTGCGACGTGATCGCTCCGATCGTGTGCCCGCCGTCGACCACGAGCGCATGACCTATTGCAAAGCCCGCTGTACTGGAACAAAGCCACAAGACCGCCGAGGCAATTTCTTCCGGCCTTCCGAGTCGACCGACGGGCTCCTCCGCGGCCATCCGCGCAAGCCCCTCGGCGGTACCTCCGGAAACCTCTATGGCCATGTTGGTTTCGATGATGCCGGGACACACGGCATTGATGCGGATGCCGCGAGGTGCATAGTCAAGCGCGGCTGAGCGCGTCAAACCGATGACGGCATGCTTCGCGGCGGCGTAAGCGGCAGCACCCCTGATGCCCATGACGCCGGCGCCCGAAGAAGTATTGACAATGGCGCCGCCGCCGCGCGCCAACATGATCGGAATCTGGTTTCGCATGCATAGGAAGGTGCTCGTAACATTGATGTCCAAGATCTTCCGCCATTCCGCTGCGGTGATATTCGCGGTGGGTGCGGGGGTTTGATATTTCCCTGCGTTGTTGAACGCGAAATCGAGCCCACCCAGGCCATGCACCGTCCGGTCGAGCGCGTCCTGGATATCCGCTTCCACCGTCAGATCGCACTGGATGGCCAGTGCCTTGCCGCCGATATCGCGCACCTGCTTGGCGGTGATTTCATTGGCACCGGAATCGACGTCAACGAGCGCGACGCTTGCACCGGCCCGCGCGAAGGCGATCGCAGTCGCGCGGCCGATGCCCCCACCCGCGCCGGTGACGAATGCGACTTTCTCATTGAAGTGATGAGCGGTACTCATGGTCGAGCATTCCTGCCTTTGGAATGAGGACGGAATCGGCATGGATGAGTTGGGCAGCCTAGCTGCTTTGTTCTTCGGTCGGCAGGATGGCCGCCGCGCCCTATAACGTCCGCTTATACCCGCCGGTGTCGCGGGTCGGGCGCGACGGGAGAGGGGCAGGTAGAGGCGCAGATCACGCTGCAGGTGCCGGTCATGGCCGTGGCTCCCCGGCTACGATCGATCCAACGTTGCAGTTTCGTGTCCGCACCGACAATCTAACGGCGGCGCCGGCATCAGCCGGCCTGGAGCGATGATGGATCCGCGTAAACTGCTGTACTTCGCGTCGGTTATCGAGCACGGGAGTTTCAAGAAGGCTGCCAAGAAGCTGCTGATCTCTCAGCCCGCGCTGTCGACGTCGATGGTTCGCTTCGAACAGAGCCTCGGGGACCAACTCCTGGAGCGCAGCACATCGGGTGTCACGCCGACGCCTTTGGGTGAGCTTCTCTACGCCCACGCGCGGCTGATCCGAGAGGAGCTCGAGCGTGCCGAGCGGCGCGTGAAAGGGGGGCAACGGCACAGCGAAGACGTGATCACATTCGGGACTCTGCCCAGCCTGGCCAACAGCATCATCCCGAAAGCGGTTTGTCGGTGGCGCGCCACGCACCCGACGACGACGCTGCGGATCGTCGAGAAGAACCAGTTGGAGCTGCTCTTGAGCCTCATGCGGGGCGAGCTGGACTTCATCGTCGCGCAAACGGAGTGCTATGGATTTCTCGAGGGCATGAAGCAGCGCGTGTTGTTTCGCGATCGCCTGCACATCCTCGGGCGGCCCGGACATCCCGCGCAGACGCTCGAGAAACCGACGTGGGCCGATCTCGTGAAATTCCCCTGGATCGTACAGATGATCGGCAGGCAAAGAACGGTCTTCGACAAGCTGCTGGCGAACGAGGGCCTGGATCTTCCCCGGCAACTGACAGAATGCAGCTCCGTCGACTGTATCAAGTCTCTCATCGCGGGCAGCGATAGCCTCGCCATGCTGCCGAGCTCAGCCGTCAGCACGGATGTCGAGGCCGGCACGATCGCGCCTCTTGACATCACGGCGCCGCTGCTCAACCGCGATATCGCCGTTTTGTTCTGCGACGGCGCTCAGCTGGCCAACGCCAGCCGCGAGCTGCTGGCTCAAATTGAGATCAGGCACTGAGCACGGGGTCCGCGATCGCCACCCGTGCACGCTGCTGTCCCGCTCGATGATGAGCGCGCGCTGTATAACCTTGCCTTATATGGCTGATCGCGTGTCCTTTCGTACGAACAACCGAGCGGTTAGCCTGACTCCGTTCCGAGGGCTGGATGGAGAAAGATGAATGCCGCGTGTGACGTTTGTCACGAAGAACAGTCGCGTCGAGGTCGATGTGCCGGTGGGTACCAGCTTGATGCGAGGCGCAGTCAGTCACGGCATCGACGGCATCATCGGTGATTGCGGCGGGCAGCTCTCCTGCGCCACCTGCCATGTCATCGTCGCGGATCGCTTCGTGGACAAGTTGCCGGCGATCTCTGCCGCCGAGAGCGAGATGCTCGACTTTGCAGCAACGGAACGGCAGCCCAACAGCCGCCTCTCGTGCCAGATCGTGATGACGGATGAGCTCGAGGGCTTGACCGTCCAGCCCGCCGATGCCCAGATCTAAGACAATACCAATGGCTATCGCAAACCATCCCAACACGCCGCCCGCCCGATCCATCCCCGACAATGTTCCGCCCGACGCAGTGGTGAGCTTCGATCTCTACGCGCCCGAGGGCTTGGAAAACGGCCTGCACCAGGCCTGGAAGGCGCTGCAGGCGCCGCACCTCCCGGATCTGTTGTGGACGACCGCAAATGGCGGGCATTGGATTCCGACGCGTGCGCGCCTGATCGCGAAGTTCTATCAGGATCATGGAACGTTCTCGTCGAACATCACCCATGTTCCCCGAGAGCGGTCGCACGGTAATAACCCGATCCCCTCGACACTCGATCCGCCCGAGCACACGCAGTATCGGGCTCTGATCAATCCCACGCTGTCGCCGAAAGCGGTGCGACAGATCGAACCGGCCATCCGCGCTCTGGCCGTCTCGCTGATCGAGACGATGAAGCCGAAGGGCAAGGACGACTTCGTCGTCGGACTGGCCTCGGTATTGCCGCTGCAGATCTTCATGGACTATGCGCGGCTGCCCAAGGAGGATCTGCCGAATCTGACGGCCATCGTGCAGGAGCGCATTCGACCCTCGGGAAAACTGACGGCCGGGCAGACGCTCGACATGTTCCGGGACTACTTGCGTCCCCATATCGTCGAGCGCATGAACGGCGACGGCGAAGACATCCTCAGCAGGCTCTTGCGGGGCAAGATCGACAACGGCCCGATGCCGATGAACAAGGCCGAGCTGCTCTGCGCAAACGTCTTGATTGCCGGCCTCGACACCGTCGCTTCGATGCTCGGCTTCTCTTTCCACTGTCTTGCAAGGTCGCCCGAGCTGCAGAGTGTCCTCTCCCAGAATCCAGCGCGGATCCCAGCTGCGGTGGAAGAGCTGTTGAGACGCCATGCCATCGTCGCGCTCGCGCGCGTGCTGACCAAGGACTACAACCACAACGGCGTGGTGATGAAGCAGGGCGATCTGGTTCTGCTACCGACCGCCTTGGCGGGCTTGGACGAGACGCTCTTTCCAAATCCGTTGGAGATCGACCTGGAGCGTCCGCGACAGGAGTCCGCCACGCCATTCGGCATCGGCGTGCATCGCTGCCCCGGTTCTCAACTCGCGCGACTCGAGCTGCGCATCGTTCTCGAAGAGTGGTTTGCGCGCATTCCGCGATTCAGCCTGCAGCCGAACGAGAGGGTCGAGTTCAGAAGCGGTATCGTGGGTTCGGTCACCAAGTTGCCTCTGCAATGGCCGCTCTAACGATCGCAACCGGATGATTTAGCGCTGACCATGGCCCGCAGCGCCTCCGAGCTCCAATCCACGAGCCGCGCCACGACTGCAACGCTACTGCCGCTGATGGCGGTCGTGCTGATCGCGTTTCTCATGATCGGCCTCGCCATTCCGGTGTTGCCGCTCCACGTGCATCAGAATCTGGGGCTGGGCACCTCATGCGTAGGTCTCGTCACCGGCACCCAATTTTGCGCATCGCTGGTTTCGCGTCTGTGGGCAGGACGTTTCGCGGATGATCAGGGATCCAAGCGCACGATGACCGTCGGGCTGATGGCGGCCGTCGCAGCGGGTCTGCTGTACTTGCTGTCACTCGAGCTCACCGCAACGCCTCTGGTGTCAGTCACGATTCTTCTTCTTGGACGCGCGGTGCTCGGCGCCGCGGAGAGCTTCATTCTCACCGGCGCAGTGACGTGGGGGTTGAGTCGCGCCGGCCAGGGTAGCGCGGGCAAGGTGATCGCCTGGATGGGAACCTCGATGTTTGCGGCGTTCGTTGTGGGAGCGCCGCTGGGCACGGCTCTGTATGCCCGCAGCGGCTTCGGTGGTATCGCTCTCGCGACCACACTCGTGCCGCTCGCCACACTGCTTTTGATTGTCCCGCTGCGTCCGGTGGCCCCTGTTCACGCCAGCGGTCCAAAGTTCTGGTCAGTGCTGCGCGAGATCTGGGTTCCCGGTGTCGGTGCCGCGTTGAGTGCCGTGGGCTTCGGCACGATCAGCACATTCTCATCGCTCCTGTTCGTCGAACGACACTGGAGCCCGATTTGGTTGCCTTTCACCGCGTATGCAGGCGGACTCATCGCAGCGCGGCTCGCGTTCGGAGATATTCCGGACCGGATCGGTGGCGCGAAGGCCGCGCTTTTTTCAGTCATTGTCGAAGCGGCGGGTCTGGCACTGATTTATTTCGCGCAGTCGGCCACGATGGCGAACTTCGGCGCGGCATTGAGCGGTCTCGGCTATGCCCTGGTGTTTCCGGGATTCGGCGTGGAAGTTGCGCGCAGGGCAGGCGCGCGGGGGCGTGGCGTCGCGATGGGCGCGTATACCGCATGCCCCGACTTCGCGCTCGGCGTTTCAGGTCCGGCGTTGGGCCTGATCGCCGCGAGCCTGGGTTTGTCCGTAGTCTTTCTCATCAGCTCCGCGACGGTGCTCTGTGCGGTAGTCGTTGCCGCTTGGCTCCTTTACGCGCGCTAGCGCACGGTGGCGGCAACTCTCTTGCCGCAACTCTCGGTCGTCGCCGTGCCGCCCAAGTCACGTGTGCGGAATTCTTCCTGCGCGAGCACGGATTCTATGGCGGCGACCACAGCCGCTGCCGCTTCGCGTTCCCCCAGATGATCGAGCATCATGGCGCCACACCAGATCTGACCGATCGGATTGGCGATGCCCTTGCCGGCAATGTCGGGCGCCGATCCGTGCACCGGTTCGAACAGAGAGGGCACGGAGCGATCCGGGTTGATGTTGGCGCTGGGTGCGATACCGATCGTACCGGTGCACGCGGGCCCGAGGTCGGAAAGAATATCGCCGAACAGGTTCGACGCGACGACGACATCGAAGCGGTCCGGGCTCATCACGAACTGCGCGGCGAGAATATCGATGTGATATTTGTCGGTGCGGACTTCCGGATAGCGGGCCGCCATCGCGGCGACGCGCTGATCCCACCAGGGCATCGTGATCGCGATGCCGTTGGATTTGGTGGCGGAGGTGAGGTGTTTTTTCGGTCGTGACCGGGCGAGCTCGAACGCATAGCGCAAGATGCGGTCGGTCCCGAATCTCGTCATGATCGTTTCCTGGATCACGAGCTCGCGATCGGTATCGGCAAAGGAGACTCCGCCCATCGCCGAGTACTCACCCTCGGTGTTTTCGCGCACGATCATCATGTCGATATCGCCGGGTTTGCGTCCGGCGAGCGGGCATGGAACACCGGGCATCAAGCGCACCGGTCGCAAGTTGACGTACTGGTCGTATTCGCGGCGGAACCGCAGCAGCGAGCCCCAGAGCGAGATGTGATCGGGCACCGTCTCGGGCCATCCGACGGCGCCGAAGAAAATCGCATCGACGTTGCCGATCCGCGCGCGCCAATCGTCGGGCATCATTTTGCCGTGTCGAACGTAGTACTCACAGCATGCGAAGTCATGCCATTGTTGCTCGATCGTGAATCCATGCGCCGCCGCGGCCGCCTCGAGCACGCGAATGCCTTCCGGGACGACTTCCTTTCCGATGCCGTCGCCGGGAATGACGGCGATCCGATAACGCCTCTTCGCACTCATGTCCGCAGGTCACTCCCGCCATCAGGCTGCATCGTCGAACCCTATCATTGCTTTCACTTCGAGATACTCCTCGAGGCCGAAGACGCCCATTTCGCGGCCGTTACCGGACTGCTTGTATCCACCCATGGGAGCAGCCATGTTGCTCGGGCTGCCGTTCAGAAACACGCGGCCGGCCCGGATCTGCCGGCCGATCGAGAGTCCCTTCTCGCGATCACGCGTGAAGACAAAGCCTCCCAACCCGTAGGGCGTCGCGTTCGCGATGCTGACGGCTTCCTCTTCGGTCTCGTATGTCATGACCGAGAGAACGGGGCCGAAGATCTCCTCCTGCGCGATGATCATGTGCGGCTGGACGTCCGCGAAAACCGTCGGCTTGATGAAGTAGCCGCGTCGCAATCCCTCCGGACGGCCGAGGCCGCCGCACACGAGCCGCGCGCCTTCGCTCAGACCGCGCTCGATATAGGCGCTCACACGATCGAACTGCGCTCGATTGACCAGCGGTCCCATGGTGGTGGCCGGGTCGAGCGGATCGCCGACCCGAACCTCGGCGACTGCGGCGCGAATGTGACGTAGCGCTTCTCCGAGCTGCGCCTCGTGCACCAAGATGCGGCTCGGTGCATGACACGACTGACCGGAATTCGCGAACCCGCGCGCGACATTCCAGCGCATCGCCTCTCTTAGGTCGGCGTCACGCAGAACGATGTTTGCGGATTTGCCGCCAAGCTCCTGACACACGCGCTTGACGGTGGGCGCGGCGGCCTGAGCGACCAGGATTCCCGCTTTGGTCGAGCCGGTGAAGGAGACGAGCTCGATGTCGGGATGTTTCGTGATTGCCGAGCCGACTGTCGCGCCATCGCCCAGCACCAGATTGAACACGCCTCTGGGGATGCCCGCCGCGTGCAGGGCCTCGGTCAGCTTGATCGCGGTGATCGAAGTGAATTCGCTCGGCTTGGCGACGACGGTGCAGCCGGCGGCGAGTGCGGCCGACAATTTCGTGCACAGCAGTTGCACGGGCCAATTCCATGCCGTGATCAAACCACAGACGCCGATCGGCTCGCGACGCACGATGTTGCCGTCGACTCGCGATTCGAACTCATATTCGCTCAGAGTCTTGATCGCTTGCTTGAACGTCGCGATGGCGCCATCGATGTGGATCATCGCGTTGACGGGCGTTCCGAGCTCTTGGGTCACTGCCGCGGCAAGCTCGGGCGTTCGCGAGGCTATCGCTTTCACGATGCGCTCGAGCAGGGCAATTCGGAACGCCTTCGAGGACGTGCTGAAGATCGGGAATGCTCTGCGCGCCGCCCGAACCGCGCAGCCCACGTCTTCGGCACTGCCCAAGCTGATACGTGCGCAGAGGTCTTCGGTTGCTGGATTGACGACTTCGAATGGCTCGCCGGCTAGCGGCGTCACCCATTCGCCGTCGATATAGAGCTTGTCGTATTCGTTCATCGGCTCAGCTGTTGTGGGTCAAGCCACCGTCGGCGGCGATCGTTTGCCCGGTGATGAATCCTGCCGCGGGTGTCGCGAAGAACATCACGATTCCGACCAGATCCTCGGGCAACTGCCCACGTTGCAAGCACTGTTGACCGAGCACCTTGGCGCGAAATTCCGCGCTGGGATTGTGGACACGCTCGACCTCGGTAGCCGTGGCGCCCGGACGAATGCAGTTGACGGTGATTCCGAACGGGCCGAGCTCGCGCGCCAGCGAATTGGTCATGCCGATCAAGGCCGACTTCGAGGTCACATAGTGCAGGTAGCTCGGGACACCCCGAGGCACCGAGTCCGACGAAATGTTGATGATGCGGCCCCAACCGGCGCTGCGCATCGCCGGAGCGACCGCGCAGACGGCTAGATACGAACCGGTGACGTTGACGCGCATGACCAGCTCCCATTCCTCGAGCGGGATCTGATCGAACGGCCCCTTTTTCAGAGCTGCGAAAATGGCAGCATTGTTGACGAGAACGTCGATGCGCCCATGCTTCTCCACGACCGCTCTGGCCATCTCGACGACCGAAGCTCTATCACCGACGTCGACCCGCAGTGCCAATGCGCGACCGCCGCTACGCTGGATTTCCCCGAGCACCGCGGTTGCGTTCGCAAGGTTGATGTCGGCTACACACACGATGGCCCCTGCAGCGGCAAACTGCCGGGCCAACTCTCGCCCGATGCCCTGACCGGCGCCGGTGATGATGACGACTCGATCTTCGACGCTGAAGTCGCGGGCCGTTGCGGGGACACCGGAATCCGCCGGAGCACGAGTCACGGTATTCATTCGCCCACCTCTTGGTTCGCGTCCGTTACTTTGCGTCACTATCGATGCGAAATGCGCGCTGCGCATTCTCGTTCAATGTCGCGCGCACTTCAGGCGCAAATCGTGCCGCGGGAATGACGCTTATAAACGCGTGTTATACCGGCCAGCGAGCGCTCTACCGCACGAGTGGGCTGCACTCTAGACTGCATCGCACTCGAGGCGGCGCCGATCTCACATTCCGCGCCGGGCTCTAAATAGAGACAAGTAATGCGGATATCCCAAGCGTCCACGATCGGCACCGATCTCGTCGGCACGATGCGTGCCGGTGTTCTCGCTCAGAAGCACTTGTTGCTCGGCCAGGACGGCTCACCGAACAACTACGATCTCAATATCGGACGGGCCGGAGAAGGTGGCTGGCGTACACCGCGTCACAGACACAATTTCGATCAGATCCGATACGTCATCAAGGGCAACTACCCCTACATGGGCGACAAGGTTCTGCCCGAGGGGTGGGTCGGTTACTTCCCCGAGAGTGTCTATTACGGCCCGCAAGATCGGCCCGAAGGATTGGAGACGCTGGTCTTGCAGTTCGGCGGCGCGAGCGGCAACGGCTACGTGAGCGTGGCAGAGCGTGAGGCCGCCAACGAGGCCTTGAAGAGCAAGGGTCAGTTCAAGGACGGCGTCTACACCTACTACGACGAAGCCGGACAGCGTCACAACAAGGACGCTTCCGTCGCGTGTTTCGAATATGCGACCGGCCGCAAGCTCGAGTTCGCGCGGCCGCGCTACGAGAACGTCGTCGTCATGGACCCATCGGCCCATGCGTGGCTGCCGCAGGGCGCCGCGGGCGTGTACGTCAAATGGCTCGGATCGTTCACTGAAAGAAGCGCAGGCATCGGCTTCATCAAAGTGGAGTCCGACGCCACGTACAGCGCCGGCATGCTGCCGTCCATCACGCTCTTGTACCAGACGAAGGGACGCGTCGCGGTCGAGGGCCGTGAATACGGACCGGGGTCCGCGTTCGAATTCCTGCCGAACGAAGGGCCGATCCGAGTACAGGCCGTCGAAGAAGCCGAGCTCGTGTGCATGACGTTGCATCAATTTTAAGTCTGGGACATAACGAGGGGGCGAACGTGCGAGTCCAATCTGAAAGGCGCGCTGCCTATGGCATCGGTGCGCTCACGACGGTGATGGTATGGTCGGGTGCTGCTTGGGCCCAAACGGCGGCGACGAATCCACCCGCGCAGGACACGGGTGGTCTGCAAGAAGTCACGGTCACCGCAACCAAGCGCGAGCAGCGCAATCAGGATGTCGGCGTGTCGGTCGCCGCACTGGGCGCGCAAATGCTCGAGCGCCAGCGCATTACGACGCTGGGAGACATCGCTGACGTCGTCCCGGGTCTCGACTATACGCAGACGTGGGTCGGATCGCCGGTCTACACCTTGCGCGGTGTAGGCTTCTATGACGCATCGATTTCCGCCTATCCGGACGTCAGCACTTACATCGATCAGTTTTCATTGCCGTTCCCGGAAACGGCGACGCTGGCGGCGTTCGACCTGGAGCGAATCGAGGTCGTGAAGGGGCCGCAGGGAACCCTGTTCGGCAACAACGCGACCGGCGGCGCCATCAATTTCGTCGCGGCAAAACCGAAGAGCACCTTCGAAGCCGGCGGCTCGGTCGGCATTGCGCGCTTCGATACCTTCGATACGGAAGACCATGTCACGGGCCCACTGAGCGATACGCTCAATGCGCGCTTCGCGATCAAGGTGGTCCGCAGCGGCGACTGGCAGGAGAGCTATACACGGAACGATTCGATCGGCAAGACCGATACCACTGCGGCGCGCCTACTGCTCGACTGGAAGCCGACGGACACACTCGCCGTGGCCTTCAACGTGAACGGATGGCAGAACAAGAGCGATCCGCAGGTGCCGCAGTTCTATCGCAGCACGCCGCAATACACGGTCGGCTCATCGGGACTCGGCGGGACTCTGACGGCCAATGCCCCGATCCTGAACTATCCGATCGCACCGCTGGATGCGCGCGCGGCGGATTGGGATCCTCGCGACAGACCCTCCGCGGACAACAAGTTCTGGCAGCTCGCCGGCCGCGTGGACTACGCGCTCAACGACGATTTGACGCTCACCAGCCTGACTTCATATCTGGATACGCGCCTGCGTCAGGAGATCAATTACGACGGCACGGATCTCGCGGCCTACAACATCAAGGGTCGCCTCGGCAGCATCAAGTCGTTCGGACAGGAAGTCCGCCTCGCCAACGGCGACAGCACTCGCTTCCACTGGGTCGTGGGCGGGAACTATGAGGACTCGAAGACCCATGACCAGGGCGACATCATCGCCCAGGGCTCGACCTCCGTGCCCGTCAATGGCCTGTGCTGCTCACAATATCTTTCGGATCAGAAGCTGAACAATTATGCGGTCTTTGCCAACACGGAGTGGCGCATAACCGATCCACTGACATTCAAGGTGGGTGTCCGCGAGACGAGGGCGGAAGCAAAGGCCGTCTCTGCGAACATCGAGGACACGGGCTGCCCGACTTGCCGAGCGACGTATTCCACCACCGACTTTTTCAACTTGGTGTGGCAGTCGCTCTCGTTCATCTATCCGAACTACAAGCCGATCACACCCGGCCAACCCTATACGATCGACACGCTGCTCAATCCGGACGGCAGCCATCTGAATCCCGCCACCTACGGAACAGCCGGCGCATATCACGGCAGTCTGCGTCAGAACAGCACCTCGTGGACGATCGGCCTCGATTACAAGCTGGCCGACGATGTGCTGCTCTACACGAACATCGCCAAGGGCTACAAGGCGGGTGGCTTCCCCACGGTGTCGGCCGCGACCTGGGCGCAGATGCTTCCCGTCACACAAGAGGCGCTCCTCGATTACGAGGTCGGCTTCAAGACGCAATCCACCGATCACCGCGTCATGTTCAACGGTGCCGCGTTCTACTACGACTACGACGATAAACAGACGCGAGCCAAGATCGTCGACGGCATTTTCGGCCTGCTCGATGCGCTCGTGAACGTTCCGAAGTCGAAGGTCTGGGGCGCCGAGCTCGAATTCGGCTGGCGGCCGGTCGAGGGCTTCACGACTCAGTTGGCGGCAACCTATCTGCGCTCCAAAGTCACCCAGTTCGATGGCGTCGTGGCGGCCGCGACCGACCCTGTGACCCAGCTGCATGTTCCGGTGATGGCGGATTTCGCGGGCATCTCGCTGCCCTTCACGCCCAAGTTTCAGTTGAGCGGCTCCGTCCAGTACGAGCGCCCCATCATTGGACGCTACGTCGGCTTCGTCGCCCTCAATGCCAACGCGCAGAGCAAGTCGTATTCCATCTTGGCGTTGACTCCTGCCGATCAGCGCAACTACGAGCTCGCCGGAAGGGCCATCTTCGGCGCGAACATCGGCTTCCACGACGACGCGGATCGCTACGGTGTCACTGTCTGGGGCAAGAACATCTTCAACAAGTACTATTTGACCAACAGCCTCCTGGGCTACGACAGCCAAATTCGTTACGCTGGCAGGCCGGCGGAATACGGCATCAGCGCGTCCTACAAGTTCAACTAGGCGCGCGTGCGAAACGAAGAGGCAGGTCTGATCGATCATGACGACGTCGGTGAATGCCGCTGCAAGGCTGGATCATCTTCCGATCGGGGCATTTCATCGGCGCGTCATGCTGCTCGTCGGCCTGGGAATGTTCTTCGATTCGTTCGACAACACGCTGTCGGCGGGGGTGTTGGCTTCATTGCTGGAGAGCAAATGGTCCACCTTGCAGCTGAATTCGCTGTTCCTGTCCGTAACGTATGCCGGCCTCGCAACCGGCGCGGCCGTGACGGGATGGGTGAGCGACCGTTTCGGCAGGTCCTTTGCTTTCCAGTTCAATCTGGCGCTCTTCGGCATTCTGGCGCTGTGCTGCGCCTTCGCGCCGTCGATGCAATGGCTGATCGCGATCCGCGGATTGATGGCGCTTGGAATGGGCGCCGAGTACGTCATGTGTTTCGGCCTGATCGCAGAGCTCATGCCGGCCGCCAGGCGCGGCAGGTATCTGGGTATGCTGGGCATCTTTGCCGGCGCAGGCGTATCTCTGTCTTCGCTGTTGGGCATGCTGATCATCCCCGCGCTCGGCTGGCGAGCGATGTTCGTGATCGGAGGGTTGGGGACGCTGTGGTTGTGGTGGATGCGTCGCAGCTTGCCCGAATCGCCGCGCTGGCTGGAACGCATGGGGCGCAACGAGGAAGCGGACGCGATTCTGCGGCGTCTCGAGCATGAGGCAGGAGTGCATGCGTCGACCGCGTCCGAGCTGCAAGCGCGCTCGACGGGCTCTCCCGCCGCGCAGACGCCATCGCAGTGGGTGCCGATAACGATCCTGTTCTCGCGGCCCGTGATTCGCCGTACGCTGATGGCGATCTTGTTGAACGTCACCTGTCTCTTCGGTTCCTACACGGTGACGGGATGGATGCCGACCTTTTTCGTCAGTCAGGGCATGAGCGTCTCGCGCTCACTCGGTTTCAACGCGGCGATCATGGCCGGCTTTCTCGCCGGCCCCTTGCTGTGCGCCGTCATCGGAGATCGGCTCAGTCGGCGACGGGTCATCGTCATTTTCGGCGTGCTGTGTGCGGTCTTCGGAGCCATCTATCCATTCTTGGCTGCTCCGGAGCTGATCATCGGCTTCGGCTTTCTGCTCGTTTCAGCAATCGCGTCCTTCCTGATTCTGGGTCTTGGAACCGCACCGGAGCTCTTCGCGACCGCATATCGCTTCCGGGGTGGAGGCGTGGCGCAGACGGCGGGGAGGCTCGGGGTGATCGCATCGCCGGCCGTGATACTGGCGCTGTTCGATGCCTACGGCATCGGGGGTGTGATCGGCGCGATTTCAGGGATGTATCTCATCGTCACGTTCCTGATCGCGGTGGTCGACATCGATAGCACGCCAACGGAGTCCATCGAGGGCCCGGAGCCCGAGGCGACCCCGACTCGGCTGACGTAAGCGAAGAGGACTCAACGGTTCATGCGAGGCGTTGCTTTCCAAGGCGACTGTCGACTCGAGCTGGTCAACGTTCCCGATCCGACGCCGGGGACCGGCGAGGTGGTGGTCGAGATCAAAGCATCGGGCATGTGCGGCAGCGATCTCCACTTTTATCGCGGCAAGCCCAATCCTGGAACCGCACCGATAATCGCAGGCCATGAGCCTTGCGGCGTGGTGGTTGCGGTTGGACCTGGGGTGATCAGTCCGCATGCGCGCGTTGGCGCGCGTGTGATGGTGCACCACTATCACGGATGTGGCGGCTGCGAGGACTGCCATTCCGGATGGCCGCAGATGTGCCGTGTCGTGCCGGTTAAGGTCTACGGCACCGATGCTCACGGAGCGCACGCGCCGTACATGCGCGTTCCCGCCGATACGCTCGTGCCGCTCGACGAGCGGTTGAGCTTTGCGGCGGGGGCTGCGATTTCGTGCGGCACCGGCACGGCCTGGGGCGCATTCGAGCGGATGAATCTGACAGGCCGCGACACGATCGCGATCTTCGGCCAAGGTCCTGTCGGACTCTCGGCCACACTGTTGGCAAAAGCGCAGGGGGCGCGCGTCATCGCGCTCGACATCGACGAGAACCGGCGTCTCGCGGCACGCAAGGCGGGCGCGGATTTCGTCGTGGATCCGCGCGACGGCGCCGTACCGGAAGCCATTCGCGAACTGACCCACGGCGGCGCGACGATGGCGCTCGAAACTGCGGGGGCCGCGACCGCCGGTCAGGATGCTCTGCGCTGCGTTCGTCCATGGGGCACGGTGTGTCTCGTCGGCCTCGGTGCCGAGCTGCGCTTGTCGCTCGCCTCTCTGCTTCGCACGCAGATTCGCATCCTGACGTCCTGGACCATGTCGATCCAGGCGCAACGCGCGTGCGCGGATTTCGTGATCGAGCGCGGCGTCGATCTGGACACTCTGTTCACCGACCGCTGGACCTTGGATCAGGCGGAAGAGGCCTACCGAAGCTTCAATCGTCAGAGCCGCGGCAAGGGCGTCTTCCTGTTCTAGCCCTGGAGATGAAATGAATCAGCAGGCCGTTCAGGGCCCTCTTTGCGAGGCCGCCGCGCGCTTTCTAGCGCAGCGGGACCGTGGGCTCATCATCAACGGCAAGGATGTTCAGGCAGCCTCGCAGCAAACCTTCGAGACGAGGGATCCCTCCACCGGCGCCGCGATCGGCCGTCTCGCGCGCGGCGACTCCGAGGACATCGAGCGCGCGGTCCGCGCCGCGCGCGCCGCGTTCGAAGGGCCATGGAGCCGCTGGACTCCTTACGAGCGGCAGGCGCTGCTCAATCGCGCGCACGATGCGGTGGAGCGCCATTTCGAGGAGTTGGCGCAAATCGAGACCGTGGACATGGGCGCGCCCATCTCGCGCACGCTGGCCAGCAAGCCCGCCGTCCTGAAAATGATCCTGTATTTCGCCTCGCAGGCCGCCGGCATCGCCGGCGAAACCGTGCAGAACGGGTTGCCGGGCGATGTCACGACCTTGTCGCTCAAGGCCCCGGTGGGCGTGATCGGCGGAATCATTCCGTGGAACGGACCGCTCGGCAGTCAATGGTGGATTCTCGGCGCCGTGCTCGCGAGTGGCTGCACCGCTGTCATCAAGCCGGCGGAAGACGCATCGCTCAGTGTGTTGCGCGTTGTCGAGCTCTTGCATGAAGTCGGCATGCCGCCCGGCGTCGTCAACGTCGTGACGGGATTTGGGCGCGAGGCCGGTGCGGCCCTCGCGCGTCACCCCGGAGTCGATCGCATCGCCTTCACCGGCTCGACCGAAACGGGTCGGAAGATCATCGAAGCGTCCACGGTGAACATCAAGAAGCTGCAGTTGGAGCTCGGTGGGAAATCACCCGACATCATCTTCGCGGACGCAGACCTTGAAAAGGCGGTGCCGGGCGTGGCGATGGGTGTCTTCGCGAACTCGGGCCAGATCTGTTTCGCAGGCACGCGCGTCTTCGTGCAACGACCCATCGTCGATGAGCTCTGCGCGCGCGTTGCCGCGTTCGCCGGCTCGCTGCGAGTCGGTCCGGCTCTCGATAGAGACACGCAGCTCGGGCCGCTGATCTCGAACCCTCAGCTCGAGCGGGTGATGTCGTATGTGCACGCCGGCATCGAGGAAGGTGCGCGCCTCGTTCGGGGCGGTGAGCGGCTCGGCGGAAATCTCGCCAACGGTTATTTCGTTGCGCCCACGGTGTTTGCCGACGTCGACAATCGGATGAAGATCGCGCGGGAAGAAATCTTCGGGCCGGTGCTGTCGATCATTCCTTTCGACACGGTTGAGAACGCGATCGCACTCGGGAACGAGACTGAATACGGCCTCGGCGGGGCGGTCTGGACGCGGGACATTGCCACTGCGCTCAAGGTGGTGAAGGGCATTCACGCCGGCGTGATGTGGGTCAATTGCTATGGCCTGATCGATCCGCTCGTCGGGTTCGGCGGCACCAAGTACAGCGGCTATGGCGCGAAAGGCGGCCGCGGCCACCTCGACACGTACCTCTACAACAAGAGCGTCTATATCAGCGGGTGAGACCCGAAAGGTTTGTGATGATCGACAAGTCGAGCTCGATTCCGCTGCAGGATCCGGGGCTGCTTCGCCAGAAGAACTACATCAACGGTGAATGGGTCTCGGCTGACGATGGTGCCGTCATCGAGGTGCGCAATCCGTCGACCGGCACTCTGGTGGGTACCGTTCCTGCCATGAGCGCGAAAGAAACGCGGCAGGCGATCGATGCGGCCCATGCCGCTTTTCCCAAATGGCGCGCGCTGCTCGCCAACGCGCGAGGGGCGATCCTGCGCAGGATGAGCGAGCAGATGCTGGCGAATGCCGACGACCTCGCCGCCATCATGACCGCCGAGCAAGGCAAGCCCTTCGCCGAGTCCAAAGGCGAGGTCGCCTATGCAGCGGGATTCCTCGAATGGTTCGCCGAGGAGGGCCGGCGTGTTTACGGCGAAACTATACGCCCGCATGTCACGGGTCGCCGCGTTCTGGTGACGAAGGAGCCGATCGGCGTGTTTGCGGCAATCACGCCGTGGAATTTTCCATCCGCCATGATCACCCGCAAGGCTGGACCGGGTTGGGCAGCCGGTTGCACTGGGGTCATCCGGCCGGCGAGTCAGACTCCTTTTTCCGCACTCGCGCTCGCCGTGCTGGCGGAGCGCGCGGGCATGCCGAAGGGCGTCTGCAATGTGATTACCGGGCCTTCGGGAGCGACTGGCCGCGAGCTCACTGGAAATCCGGTGATCCGGAAGCTCTCGTTTACAGGGTCGACCGAGGTGGGCCGCGTGCTGCTCGAACAGTGCGCGAAGACCATCAAGAAGACGTCCATGGAGCTCGGCGGCAACGCGCCGTTCATCGTGTTCGATGACGCCGATCTGGATGAGGCCGTGAAGGGCGCGATGGTCTCCAAGTTCCGCAACACCGGTCAGACATGTGTCTGCGCGAATCGCATCCTCGTGCAGGAGGGGGTGTACGACGCATTCGCCGCGAAACTGAAGACAGCGGTCGAAGCGCTGAAAGTGGGCGATGGCATGGACGCGGAGTCGACCCAAGGGCCGCTGATCAACGCGGGCGCGGTGCTGAAGGTCGAGGAGCACATTGCCGACGCCGTCGGCAAAGGCGCGAGGATCGTGACGGGCGGCAAGCGCCACTCGTTGGGAGGCAATTTCTTCCGTCCCACGATCTTGGCCGACGTGCCTGCCGATGCACTGATTTTCCGCGAGGAAACCTTCGGTCCGGTGGCCCCGTTGTTTCGCTTCGAGACGGAAGACGAAGCCATCCAACTCGCCAACGACACACCGTTCGGACTTGCGAGCTACTTCTATGCGCGTGATGTCGGTCGGATCTTCAGAGTGGCGGAGGCTCTCGAGTACGGGATCATCGGGATCAACGAAGGGCTGATTTCGACACCCGAAGTTCCATTCGGCGGAGTGAAGGAGAGCGGCCTCGGTCGCGAAGGCAGCCGTCATGGGATCGACGAGTATCTGGAGCTGAAGTACATGGCTGTCGGCGGGCTGTAATGAGCGGCAAGGCCGGCGTCGTCATCGCCGGAGCCGGGCAGGCGGGATTCCAAGTGGCGGCTGCCCTGCGCGACATGAAATACGCCGAGCGCATCGTCATCGTCGGCGAGGAAGCGCATCGTCCTTATCAGCGGCCACCGTTGTCGAAAGCCTATCTGCTCGGCACGACCGATGAGGTCGGCATTTCGTTGCGGCCCGAGGGTTTTTACACCGAGCGCAACATCGAGGTGCGGACCGGGCGCAGGGTCGTGGCTGTCGATCGCGGACATCATCACGTGGGGCTCGACGATGACACGGTGCTCGAGTACGACAAGCTCGTGTTTGCCGTCGGCGCGAGAAACAGATCGCTGCCCGTACACGGCGCAGACCTGCCCGGGGTGCACTACCTACGCACGCTCGACGATGCACGTGCGCTCAAGAGGGCATTGACCGTCAAGAATGTCGTCGTCGTGGGCGCTGGGTTCATCGGGCTCGAGTTCGCGTCGTCCGCCGCGAAGCTTGGTGTGAATGTCACGGTGATCGAGGTGGCGGATCGCCCGATGGCGCGAGCACTGAGTCCGCCGACGGCCGCCATCTTCACCCGCGAGCACGCCAAACATGGCGTGCGGTTCATGTTCAAATCGCAGCTGCTGCACGTTCTCGGTGACGCCCGGGGTGTCGTTGCCGTCGAGACGGTCGAGCATGAGCGAGTGCCGGCGGATCTCGTCCTGATCGGGATCGGCGTCGAGCCCAATGTCGAAGTGGCGGCTGCTGCCGGTCTCGAAATCGGTAATGGCATCGTAGTGGACGATCTCTTGCGCACGAGCGATCCGGATATCAGCGCGGTCGGCGATTGCGCTGCGCATCCGAATGCCTTTTCGAGCGTGGGATCGCTCGTGCGGCTCGAATCCGTGCAGAACGCAACCGATCAGGCTCGCTGTGTCGCCGCGAGTCTTGCGGGCAACGAGACTCGCTACGCCAGTCTTCCGTGGTTCTGGAGCGATCAGGGGAATCTCAAGCTGCAGATCGCCGGGCTCACGAACGGATGCGATCACGTCGTGGTCCGCGGCGATGCGTCGACCACGGCATGCTCGACGTTTTGCTTCAGAGAGGGACGATTGATCGGCGTCGAAACGGTCAATCGGCCCGGCGAGCACATGCTCGCGAGACGGCTCATCCAGCAGCGCATACGTCCGACGCCCGATCAGGTCGCCGACGAGACATTCGATCTCAAGAGTTTGCTGTCACCGCTGCGGTAGGCGACTCGTACACGTCCGGTTCACTTCGGACCAACAGGCGTTGGAGCCTCTCCCGATGCAGCGCGAACATGCCCGAGCCGCGGAACTGCTCAAAGTGGCTGAACTTCTCCCAGATGTTCATCAGTACAGCGGTCTTGTTGTCGGTCGAAGTATAGAAACGACTGCCGAGAAGCCCCGGCACTTGGCTGCCGACGGTCGGCAGCACGACATTCTGCACGTCGACGGACTCAGCGAATCTCTCGCTCTTCGGCGTGAACACCGTGAATACGGTGACCGCGCGCGATGCGGCTGCGTTCATGACTCTTCCTTCCGGAGCCTTGTGGGATGGATGTGCGCAGCGTAAAACCTCAAGTTAACTTGAGGTCAAGGCCGATTGCAGCCTGGGACGTGGCGGATGAGTCCATTGGAGCCGAGTCAGGTCAGGCGGCCGCTGAGCATCGGCGAAGTCGCCGCGCGCAGTGGTGTCGCCATATCTGCGCTGCGCTTCTACGAAGCGAAGGGGCTCATCAGGAGCCTGCGCAGCGCCGGCAATCAACGCCGCTTTCCGCGCGAGGTCCTGCGCCGCGTCGCCGTCATCAAAGTGGCGCAGAGCCTCGGCATTCCATTGCGCGCAATTCAGGACGCCTTTGGCAAGCTGCCGGAGAGTCGTTCGCCGACCGCGGCCGACTGGAACAAAATGTCGGCGCGATGGCGGGCCGAGCTCGATGACAGGATTGCTCGGCTTTCGCGACTTCGTGATCAGCTCGACCGCTGCATCGGCTGTGGATGTCTTTCGCTGAAGGATTGCCCGTTGCGCAATCCGCTCGATCAGCTTTCAGAGCGCGGCACCGGCGCTCAACTGCTGTGAAGCGGAGTTGACGAGAGCTCTCGATGTATAACAGCAATTTATATGGTCGCATCGACGCACCTATCGCCCTCCAAACCCGCCTACTAGACTCCCTGCCAAATGAGGGAGCTTGCGCTGAAGCGCGCAGAGTCGTCCTGACGATATCGCAAGGCAGATCAGCACAGACCTGCCGGTAATCACCGGTCCGGAATGGACCACCAATTCTCGGAAGACGCTTCGAGCGCGGCGTCGTTGCCCGTCTGCGCGTGCTTCGCTGCTTTGTCCGGCATGAGGATCAAGGGGGGTTAGTCACTATGAAGAGAACATTCAAATATTCCCATGGAGTCAGTGTCGGTGCGCTCTCTGCAGCGATGCTCTGCTCGACATCCGCCTGGTCGCAGTCGCCGGCCGGAACTGCCGATTCCGCGCCTGCGGGCGAACCCGCCGGAGAGAGCGGCGTTTTGGAAGAGGTCGTCGTCAGCGCGCAGAAGCGCTTGCAGAACGTCCAGGACGTGCCGATCGCGATTGCCGTGCTTTCGGGTGACCAGCTCGCCGGTGCAGGCATTGTGACGACCGAAGATTTCAAGACCATCTTTGCGGGCGTCAACGTCAAGACGACCAGCTCGCAATTCAAACCCTCGATCCGAGGCGTCGGTACCGCGACGTCGAACGTAGAAAATGCGGTCGCGCTCTACATCGACGGTGTCTATTACGCCAACCAGAGCGATGCCCGGCGCGAGCTGAACGACATCGAACAGGTTGCGGTTCTCAAAGGTCCGCAGGGAACGTTGTTCGGCAGGAATGCGACCGCCGGCGTCATCCAGATCACGACGCGCGCACCGTCATTCGAATGGGGCGGCGAGATCAAGTCGAGCATCGACGACTATGCCACCTCCCGCACGGGCGCCTACGTCACCGGAGGGCTCACGGACAACTTGGCTTTCAGCCTCGCCGCCAACTACAGCGCCCAAGGGGAGGGCTGGGGCAGGAACTACACGACGGGAAGAGACACCTTCAAGATCGACCACATCGTATCGGTGCGCGGCAAGCTGCTGTTCCAGCCTGGCAGCAACACCGACATCACCTTGATCGGCGACTACACGGACCGCGAGGACAATCTCGGTGCGTATTTCAGCCCTTTGCCTGGCACCACGGTCAATCCGCTGGTTTCCTATGTCATGCCCCCTTCGGTGTACGACAGCTATAACAATGACGAGTCGTTGAATTTGTACAAGGGCGGCGGCGCCAGCGTGTCGATCGCTCATGAATTCGGCTTCGGTAAGCTGCAGAGCATCACCGCCTATCGAGACTTTCGCACCGGCTACATCATCGACGCCGATATGACCCGCGCTCCGGGCTATCGCCTCGACACGAGCCACAACAACGGCGAGAGCTTTTCGCAGGAGCTGCAGCTGACCTCATTGCAGGAAAGCCAGCTCAATTGGGCGACGGGGTTGTTCTACTTCCATTACACGAACGCGCTCGATCCCGTTCGCCGGTCCTTCGCCGGGCCGCTCTTCGCCCCGCGGCCGACGTCCTACGTCGAAAATGTCATCGACAGCACCGAAACGGTGAAGTCCCTCGCGCCGTTTGCCCAAGTCGACTATGAGATTCTGCCCAGAACGCGTCTGACGCTCGGTGGCCGATGGACCTACGAGAAACGTTCCCTCGATGGCACGCAGTCGGGCACGCAGGCGAACGGCACGTTCGTACCCAACATCATTCCCGCTATCCACGGGGCATCGATCACGGCGAGAAAACCGACCTGGCGCGTCGCGCTGGACTACAAGCTCACCGACGCCACGCTCGGCTATGTCTCTTATAACCGAGGCTTCAAGAGCGGCGGTTACAACATCTCCAACCTCGCCAATCCTCCATATCAGCCCGAACAGCTGGATGCGTATGAAATCGGCGTGAAGACTACCGTTCTCGACAACAAGCTGCGGCTGAACATGGCCGGCTTCTACTACGACTATTCCAATCTTCAGGTGCTGCAGCTATTGGCCGGCTCGCCGACTATCAGCAATGGCGCAAAAGCCGAGCTCTACGGCTTGGACGTCGATTTCGAAGCGCAGCTTTCCGGTGGTCTGCGCCTCATCGGCGGCTTCGAGGTTCTGCATTCCGAGTTCACCAGCTATCAGAACGCGCTGATCACCTTTCCGTCGCCGACAGTCGGCGCCGCCAGTTCCTTCGGCGATGCAAGCGGCAACCGCTTGCCGCTCGCGCAGGACTTCACGGGAAATCTCGCGTTGGATTACCGCAAGGATCTGTCCTTCGGCGAGGTCGGGCTGAACGCGGAGGTGAGTTACAACGACGACTATGCGTTCGATCCCGACAATGTGGCCAAGCAGAAGGCGTACACGAACATCAATCTGGCGGCGAGCTGGACCTCGAGAAGCGAGTCGTTGACGATCGGTCTCTTCCTGCGCAACCTGCTGGACAACGAGGTCATCTCCTACTCCACGGCGCAGACCAATCACAGCTATATCACGACGTACGACAATCCACCGCGCACGTATGGCGTCTCGGCGAGATTGAAATTCTAGGAAGCAACATGACGCCGCGCGTGATGTTGAAGCTGGCTCTCTTGACCAACCCGGCAGGCATCATCGGCACGGTCGCGCCCGCTTTTGTCAATGCGTTCGTCGCGTCGGGAATGTCGATCGCGCTGGCGTCTCGAATGGCGGCGGCGGAGTTTTTCGCGATGGCGACCACGCTTCTGCTGGCGCCTCTGCTCGTGCGGCGAATGGACCGTCGCGTGATCGCCATCGTCTCGCTGGCGGGGGCCGTCCTCGGACAGCTTCTTTCGCTTTCGACGGATAGTGCCGCCTTCATTTTGGGTTGCCGTGTTGTCGCCGGGGCCGGCGAAGGAGCGCTGTTCGCAGTCGCTGTAGCGACGCTCTCGGCCGCGCCCTCACCTGAGCGCGCGTTCGGCATGGTCATCCTGTCGAACCAAGGCGCAGGTACGTTGCTGTTGGCAGTGATCGCGTGGCTGGCGACGCTCTCGCCCGCCAATGCAGCGCTGTGGGTCGCCGGTGGATTCATCGCCATCCACGCCGTTTTCATCCCGGCCTTGCCGCGCACGTCGGGCGGGCAGGATTCACGACGTCGCGCCGACAGCGATCCCGCAGCGCCTGCCTTTATTCCGATACTGTGCGGCCTTGGCGGCATGGCGTTCTTATCGGCGGGTTTCGGGTTGGTGTGGCCGATGGTCGGGCAGATCGGCTTGGCGGCGAACATTTCCTCCGATGTATTGACCACTACGCTTTCGGTGGTTGGTCTAGGTGGAATCGGAGGCGGCTTGGCTGCCACTGTGGCCGGATCGCGCTTCGGCGATCAATGGCCGGTGCTCTTCGGAACTGTGGCGATGGCATTGTGCATGCCGCTGCTCGCATCGCAGCTGTTTGCGGTCGCCGCTGTGCTGACATTGTTTTTTTGGGCGTTCAATTTGCCGTACTTCCTCGGGTTCCTTGCAAAGGTGGACAAGGGTGGGGGTTTGGCGGTGTTGACCAGCGCGATGATTCCCTTCGGTATCGCCGCCGGGCAGCTGGTGGCGGGGCCGCTCGTTCAGTCCGTCGGAATTGCGGGGATCGCGCCGGCGGGCAGCCTTGCTGTTGTCGGGGCCTTGGCGCTGAAGCTGGTCGGGTCGCGATTGATTCGAGGCTCATCGGACGTCGCGAGCACCGCTGCCGATTGATAGCGGACGTGATGTTCCCGTCTGGCCCGAGCACTACATCGGACGCGTCGAGCGGGGTACGAGGTCAAGGGAGACTGAACCCGGGGCCATCGGCCCACGGCAAGCGCACACGACCGTCGTCCAGGTGGTTGTTCCATTCATCCACTGCAAGCTGAAACGCCTGCACTTCGCGTTGGCCCGACGTCAGGAGTGTGGGCGTCGCCACCGTGTCTTTTTGATTCGCGTCATCATGACCGAACACCACCATCCACTTCTGAATCCCGAGAATCTTGTTCTCGCATGCCGTGCCTGGGTCGAGTCCTACCGCGACTGTGATGCCGAGAATCTGCATTCGCTTGCCAGCCCAGCGATTACCGCGCGCCAGCGTGTCGTGCATCATCGCGGCTCTGGATCCCAGACCCATCTGAAATACCTCTCCTAGAACGCCGGACGGTGGCTCGAACTTGAAGTCGTCCGTGACGCCGTACCATCCGAGCCGTCGATCCGCCTTTCGATCGATCGCCCAGCCGTTGAAATAGTCGTCGCTCTGCCCCTTCACCATCCGGTCCTGCTGCGTGTCGTGGGGGTGTATGTACTCTCCGGTATCGTTGTCCAGCGGGCGCAGCGCCTGGACAAACCAATAGGTGCCGCAATTGATCGGACAGTTCTTGGGCGCGTGCGTGTAGGTCAGCTCGAACAGCGCCGCCTGTCCGGTGGGATTCGTATCCGTCGACGGTGTGAATCCGAACCTGCCGCAGTCGGCAAGCGCCGGATTCGGAATCGTCGAACACGTGGATGCGGATGTACTGAACGAGACCACGAACAGAAGGCAGACTCGGCGGAAGGACATCATGGCGATCTCCCCTGCAACGCGGGAGCCGTGCGGCTGAGTGCTTTGCATTCTAGCCTACGAGCCGACGAGCACCACCGGCCGCTGGGGTCGTAAGCCGTCACTCGTCCCAGCGCGCCCTGAGGTCCGCCGCCCGTTCAACCGACACGTCGACGCCGATGACTCTGCAGGTGCATCGACGGCGTTGAATTTGGTGCAGCAGAACGAGCAGAATCAGCGCGGCCGCACGCCCCCTCAAACAAGAATCGGGTGAGTCCCGACAGGTACTCAAACTCATGACAGCGGTGCGCGATCTCTCGTTCGATACTCTGCGGCTCGACCAGAACGGTCGCGTCTTGACGGTGCGTTACTCGTCCCCGCCGCTCAACTTCATAACCATGGCGTTCATACGCGACCTCGACCGACTCACGCGCAGCGTGGATCGCGACCCGACCATTGGCGCAGTCGTCCTTACCGGAGGCGTCGAGGGCCGCTTTCTGACGCATGTCGATCCGCGCGAGTTCGGTGCGATACAGAAATTGCCTCACCCGCAGGTTTCGATGCGCGTGATGGAGCTCGTCGTGCCGCTACTCAATGTGTTGTTGGGGATCCCTGGGCTCGCGCCCGCGCTCGACCGGTTCGGCGGTGTTGCCGGCAAAGGGCTTGCGTTGGGCTATCGCTGGAAGCGAACCATCCTGCGAATGAACCGTTCCCGTGTCGTCTACATCGCAGCGATCAATGGTCCTACGCTGGAAGGCGGTCAGGAAATCGTGCTCGCCTGCGACCTGCGCTACGCCGCTGACGCGGCACAGCTGCGCATGGGTCAATTGGAAATGCTCGTTGGCGTGATTCCGGGCGGCGGCGGCACGCACCGGCTGTTGCGCATGCTCGGCACGGCGCGTGCGCTCGAGCACATTCTTGAAGGCGCTCCGCTGACGCCGGCTGAGTCTCTCGAGCTCGGCTTGGTCCATCGGGTCGTGCCCGAGCACGACCTTCTCGCCCACGCCCAGGCGACCGGCGCTCGCCTCGCACGCCGGTCCCCAATCGCGGTCGCGGCACTCAAGCGATGCATTTACTTCGGAGCGAACCGCACCCTCAGTCGCGCGCTCGACCTCGAGCTCGCCGGATTCCTGGCGACCGGGTTCTCGCGCGCCACGGGCCGTGCCGTCGAGCCTTTTCTCGACGATCTGGAGCGTCTTGGCGATACGCCGGAGCTCGCCGATCCGCAACCCTGGATCGAGGGGACGAGGGTCGATCTGGTCGGGTGAACACAAGAAGGTGAGGACATGAAACGAGACCGGAAACCGATCTTCAAGGTCCTGACGGCCTACTTGATCTACCAGGACGGCGGAGTCTTCGATTCGCAACCGCAGAACATGCCGGGCACTGAGTTGAAGACGAGGCAGCTCAACAGCTTCGTGTGGGGACTCTGGCGCCAGGATCTGCCCATCACCAATTGCCGGCTGGCAAGCGGCCAGCGGCTCGGCATCGAAGAGCTTCGGATCGGGCAGACTCTCCCGCAGATGCTCATCACCTTACTGACCCTCGGCCTCTGGGCACCTACGATGGTCAGCTGGCGTTGTTGCCGCCCGCCGATCCAATCCGGAATCCTGGACTGAGGGCTCGGCGATGATCCACCCCGAAAACGAGGGATCCCAGCCGTGGGCCGGCGTCCACGTGACGCATCGGACGACGGTTGCCGAGATCTACAACATCGACAATGTCGGTCGCCAGGGACGATTGCGCTCGGGGTGGGAGATGTTCCGCGAGGCTGGCGAAGAGCTCGACGACTTGATTCGACGGGCTCGCGACGCGGGCAAGCGCATTCTCCCGATCGGCGCCGGATGGGCGCTGTCGAAGATAAATATCACTGACGGTTGGCTGGTGAACACGAAGCAACTGAACGGCTGCTTCGACGTGAGCGACAAATACTTCGATGCCGCGTATCCGGCGGAACGGCGCCGGAACCTGGTCCTCGCCCAGACCGGCGTGCAAATCGCCGAACTGAACACCTTCCTCGAGCTGCTGCCGCGAAACGAGGGCGACTTGCGGGCGATCCAGGCCGCGGGGATCGGCAACGGACAAACCGTCGGGGGATCCGTCTCCGGCAACACCCACGGATCGCAGCTCACCTACGGGGCGATGCCGGACTTCGTCGCCGGCCTGCACATCGCAACCGGAAGCGGCCAGACACTCTGGATCGAGCGACAGTCGAAGCCGGTCATGAACCAAGACTTCGTGCACAAGATCGGCGCCCGATTGATCCGCGACGATGACATTTTCAACGCGGCCGTGGTCAGCTTCGGCACATTCGGGATCATCGCCGCGCTCGCGGTGGAGACCGCCCCGATCTATCAGCTCGAGTTTCCCCCGATCGCCGACATCAGCTACGGCGATCTGAAGCAGAAACTCCAAGACTTCGCCGCGGGCACGATTCCGCAGGATCTCTATCATTACGAGTTCATCTTCGATCCCTTCACGCGCACCCAGATGGCCATGGAGGCCAGTGCGCGGAAGGTGCCGTTCAAACCTGGCGTGCCGACGCCGAAACCCCGCTGGATCATTCGCGACGGGAGAGGCTTCGCGCCGGGCATCAATATTTTGCGAGCCTTCGGGTTGCTGCGTGCCTTGGTGCCTCCCCGTGTCCTCACGGGCATCGAGTACAAGCGGTATCGCAAGGTCGCGCTGTTGGATAATGTGCGCGGCAGTCCCGGCCAAATCTACACGTCGTCGATCTATTACCTCGAGGGCTACATCGAGAGCGCCTTCGCGGTCTCGATCCAGGACGCGGCGGCAACGATCGACATCGCCTCCCAAGTCACTCAGGAGCTGCGTCTACCTTCCGTCTACCAAGTGCGACTGTGCCGCGCTTCGACAGGAACGCTCGCGTTCACTCAGCTCGAGCCGATTGCGGCGGTGTTCGAGCTCGGCATGATTCACGACAAGCGGTTCGCTGAGTTCGAGCGCCGACTGGACGAAGCGTTTCGCAAGGCCGGGATCCGCTACACCATGCATTGGTCGAAGAATTCCGGGATCCATCCCGACAAGCTCGCGTATATGTACGGCGGCGAGAAGGTCGAGAGTTGGAAGGCCTCGAGGCGAGCTGTCTTCGGCAATGACGCCAATTTGATGAAGCTCTTCGAAAGCGATGCCATGGTCGAAGCGGGATTGGCGTAGTCACGCCTGCCAGCAGGCGACGGATGGCGGCAGTGGAGGCACCGTGCAGCCACCCGTCAAGTTCGCGCGGCGCTGGGCGAATGACCCACCGCGTGAGCGGCGGAATCCGGGTGAGGGCACGCCCAGCATGGATGAGCCGACTTCATCGCGTCATGCGCAGGTGACCCGCTGATCGCATGCGTTCCCCGGTGTAGAAAGAGTCCCTCCATCTGCGAGTTTGTAAAAGTGAGGAGCAACGTGCAGTACACCTCTCTCGGCCGCTCCGGCCTGCAAGTCAGTCGCCTGTGTCTCGGTACGATGAACTTCGGCATGGTCATCGACGAAGCCGCCAGCTTCGCGATCATGGACGAGGCCTTGCAAGCCGAGATCAATTTCATCGACACCGCGGACGTGTACGGCGGCCCGCTATCGCCGGACATGAAGCAGGGCTATGGGATCTCTGAGGAGATCATCGGGCGTTGGCTCGCGCAGGGCGGCCGGCGGCGTGAGCGGATCGTGTTGGCGACCAAGGTGTATCAGCCCATGGGGACCGGCCCGAACGACCGCCGCCTCTCGGCGTACTACATCCGCAAGGCGTGCGAGGACAGTCTGCGTCGTCTGCGGACCGATCACATCGACCTGTACCAGATGCATCACATCGATCGGCTCACGCCTTGGGAGGAGATCTGGCAAGCCATGGAGCTGCTGGTACAGCAAGGCAAAGTGATCTACGTCGGCAGCAGCAACTTCGCCGGCTGGGATATCGCCACCGCCCAATGCGCAGCGACCGCGCGTCACTTCATGGGTTTGGTGGCCGAGCAGAGCCTTTACAACTTGAGCAGTCGCACGATCGAGCTCGAAGTGATCCCTGCGTGCCGGCACTACGGACTCGGCCTCATTCCGTGGAGTCCTCTCGGAGGGGGGCTGCTGAGCGGGGCCTTGCAAAAGAGTGCTGAAGGTCGCCGCGCAAAGATGGGTCAGCAAATTGAGCGAAGGCGGCCGCAGCTAGAGGCGTATGAAGCGCTTTGTCAGCAGCTGGGTGAACAGCCCGCGGACGTCGGGTTGGCGTGGTTGCTCCACAACCCGGTCGTTACTGCTCCGATCGTCGGGCCACGCACCAAGGAGCAGCTGACCACAAGCTTGCGCGCGTTGGAAATCTCGCTCGAGAAGGAGACGCTGCGGAGGCTCGATGAGATCTGGCCCGGCCCCGGCGGCGAGGCGCCCAAGGCTTACGCTTGGTAGAACGCCCGGCGGCCGTCGAGAACGGCCGCCGGTCGTCATCTGCGCAGGGCCTTGCAACCTGCAGGCGTCGCAGCCTGCAGGGCCACGCAGCCTGCAGGGCCACGCAGCCTGCAGGGCTGCGATCAGAACCTCACACCTGCGGTCACACCGTAAGTGCGCGGCGGCAGCAGCGTCCCGCCGATAGTGCGCGTGCTCGCCACAGCGTAGCTGCCCGCCCAGACGAACTCATCGGTCAGATTCTTCGCCCACAGATTCAGCGTGTAACGATCGCCAGGCGATGTGTACAGGATGTTCGCATCCACGAGCGTATACGCATCCGACGCCAGCCGGTCGTCGTTGAACTCGGTGTGAAACTGCTTACTCTTGTAGATCGTGTTCACCGCTAGCGTCAGTGTGGCGCCGTTGGTGAGAGCGACGTCGTAGCTCGGGTGCACGCTGATGCTCCACTCCGGCGACATGCGAGTGCGGTTGCCGGTGAGATCTTCCAGCAGCGCAGTGTCGGGGCTGGTGCTGGTGTATCCCGCGGGATTCAGCGGATTCGGCGCGAGGAACGACGTGAACTTCGAATCGAGCCACGCGACGGACGTATCGAGCGTGAAACCGCGCGCGATCCGCCACGAGGATTCGAGCTCGACCCCCTTGGCCTCGATTTGCGCAGCGTTGCGCATCTGCGTGGTGAAGTTGGGCGGTACGGCCAGCGGGAAGGTGAACTGGAACTGCGCATCCTCCACCTGGTGATAGAAACCGGCGAGATTCAACTGCAGGCGGTCGTTCAGCAGGCGCGACTTCAGGCCGAGCTCGTAGCTATCCACCTTCTCGGGATCGACGAATTCCTTGCCGGCCTCACCGATCACCGCAGTGCCGCTCTTGAACCCCTTGGCCCACGTGAGATAGGTCAGGAGCCCCTCGTGCGGCCGGTACTCCAGCCCCAGCTGCGGCGAGAAATTGCTCCAGTCTTTCTTGCGCACCCACGGATAGCCCAGCGGCGAAGGAACCGGCGCTGATTGAGGCGGAGTCGCCGTGGCCTGGTAACTGAAGACCTCGCGCTGCTCCCAGCTGTAGCGAGCGCCGCCCTTCACCGAGAACTTCTCCGTGAGGTCATAGGTGGCGTTGCCGAACACCGCCCAGGTGTCCACGTCCATGGTGCCGTCGAAGATCGCGCGGACATCGCGCGGATCGCTGCTGAACGCGGGAACAGGATTGAAGCCGAGATGATTTTCGATCCGGATGTGCTCCTTTAAATAGTAGCCGGCGAGGAGCCCGTGAAGCCGGTCCGCGTCGTAGTTGAGCTGCATCTCTTCCGAAAACTGGTGTTGATACAGCGGCTGCCAGTGATTGCCGCTCGTGCGCGTGAGGCCGGGCGCGATCGTGCAGTTCGAGGTCGGTCCCACCATCGGCTGTCGGCAGCCTGGATAGCTCGACACGTCGAAGTCCTGGTAGAACTCCGCTTCGTAGTCGCGATAGTTGGTGATCGAACGCACGGTCCACGCGTCGGCGAGCTGCCACGTCGGGGTCGCGGTGAACGCATACGTCGTGCGGTCATTGATGGGATCGACGTTGGCGCGGACGTTACGCGGGTCCGACGCCACGCCGTACCCCGGAAGGGTCGCAAGCGAACGCAGGTCGACTTGCCCGGGCGGCGGCGCGGTCGCATTGGGGAAGGCGGCGGCGCGGAATTTGAGCGCGTTCGACTGGTCGTCCTCGCGATGGTATTCAGCGGTCAACAGCAGATCGAAATTCTCGCCCGGCACGAACTGCACACTCACGCGACCCGACAGCTGCTTGGCATTGTCGATGTCGTGTCCGGTCAGCTCATTGACGCCGTATCCGTCACGGTCGAGATAGCGTAGGGCGATGCGCGCTCGCACCGTATCGGCCAGCGGACCGCTGACCGCTCCCTCGGCGAGCGTTTCCAAGTCGCTGCCGGCGACCGTGAGTCTCGCGTAGCTCTCCATCTTGTCGGTCGGCTTTGCCGTGATGAGATTGACCGCGCCGCCGGTGGCGTTGCGGCCATACAGTGTGCCTTGCGGTCCGCGCAGCACCTCGACTCTCTCCAGATCGAACATGGTGCCCATCTGCGCGCCGGCCTGAGCAATCACCGCCCCGTCCACATGCAAGGCGACCGACGGGTCGGCGCCCGGGAACGAGCTGTTCAAACCGATGCCGCGAATGAACAGCTTCGCGAAGTTGAAGTCGTTGCCGAAACTGATGCTGGGGACCAGGTACTGCAGCGATTCGATCGAGCTCGTCTGGCTGTTCGCCAGCGCGTCCGCGCCCACTGCCGAGACGGACATCGACACGTCCGAGAGCGACTGCAAGCGCTTCTGCGCCGTCACGGTGACTTCCTCGAGCCGAGGAGGCTCACCGCCTTCTTGAGCTTGCGCGGCGGTGAGGCCGCTCATCAGGAACGCGGCGATACCGCGCAAGACCGATCGGTTGCCCGATGAAGTTTCTGGAACGCTCGACGACTCTCGCACTGGATCCGGCATGTCCGCCCCCTGGTTCTGTTTGAGCGAGATGACGATCATCCCGCTGTCAGTCAGGCCGCCGGAAAAGCCGCTGTTTCGGAGCAACACCGTCAACGCCTCGCCGACTGTGTAGCGCCCCACCACCGGATTGATGCCGGTGGCCTTGCCGAACTCATGAGGGTAGAGGAGCTGTGCGCCCGTCACTCGCGAGAGCGCCTGCAGCGCTTCGCCGAGCGACCTTTCCTCGATGTCGAAGTCATAACGAGCACCTTCCTGCGCCTGCACCGCCGTACCGAGCATCTGTAGCATCAGCACGAACCACGGCACGCACCAGCGGAAAGCCCGTCCCCGCCTCATGTCTCGGTCTGGTCAGCGGTTGCGACCGACCTCGAGGAAGGAAGACTGGCGAGGCGGCGAAATCCGTAAAGCATTTTGCAAATCCTGGAAGGGCCTGACGCGGATCGGCTCAACGTCGGTTTCGGGCCAACACGCGCGCGTGTCGTTCGTCCACTCGCTCCACGCGGACGTCCGCCATCAGCTGCAATGCCTCCAGCATGCTTTCCACATCATTGATACGCAGGCGCCCAGCCACGGGCAGCTCACGCAACGTCGGGTCCGTGACCTCGATGTCGATTTGCGTGTAACGGCCGATTTCCTCGAGCACCTGTCCCAGCGGCTCGCCCGCGAAGTCCAACATACCTTGCCGCCACGCCAGCTTGCGTTCCAAGTCCTCCGGCGCGAGCGCTGCGACCTGCGGCAAACCCTCATGCAACAGGGCGCTCTGTCCCGCCTCCAGCGGGGGCAATGAGACTTCCGGCTCGGGGGATGCGCTACCCGCCTTCGTGGGACGCGACTCGGCCAGGCGCACTCGCCCTTGAGCCACCGTCACTTCGACGGCGTCACGGCGTAGCTGCACGGTGAAGGCAGTGCCGATCGCCGTAACCACGCGATCCGCCGCGTGAACCGAGAAGGGGCGCTGCGGATCGGATGCGACGGTGAAATACGCCTCGCCCCGCGTCAGCTGCACAACGCGCGCGTTTGCGGCGTATCGGACGGTGAGTCGGCTTGCGGTGTTGAGCTCGACCGAAGAGCCGTCAGGGAAGGTCACCGTGCGTCGTTCGCCGACGCTCGTTTCCGCAACCGTTTCATACACATCGGCGGGCGGCGGACGTGCGGTCACGACACGTCGTTGCTCGAGCGTCCTCGCACCTAACAGCGCGATCAACGCGACGCTCGCGGCGAGAAACGTTCGCCTGCCGGGCAGGTAGCGAAACACGCCGGAACGTCGTAAGCCGCCGGCGTCGAGGCTTTCAACGGTAACGTCCGCTGCCGCGTGATCGGCCAGCTCGGCCAAGGCATCGCAGTGTCCCCAGAGTTGCGCCAGCCGCGAAAATGCCTCGCGATGCCGGGCACTTGCCGCGTACCAGCTCTGGAAGGCGGCTTTCTCCTCCTCTGAGAGATCGCCCTCCGCCACGCGTACGGCCCACTCGGCCGCGCGCTCTTCGAGCCGCTCGGCGTCGGGGAAGTGCAGGAGGTTGTCAGACATCTTCATCGGCGGCCCCATCCTGAGCAATGACAGTGGCTCCATTTCCCGCAGGCTTGTGCGCAATCGCCGGAACGCCGAACTCCGTCGGATCGTAGTGCTGCTTGCGTAGTTGTCGGTCGCACAATATCAAAGCCTTGGCTAGACGCTTTTCGACGGTACTCACCGAAACGCTGAGACGCGTGGCGATCTGCTTGACGCGCAGTCCCTCCACCTTGCGCATCAGGAAGACCCGCTGGTATTCCTCGGGCAGGTGCGCCAGAGCCTGCGACAAGACGAACAGCTTCCGCGTGCCGTCGATGTGCGCTTCGACAGAACCGGACCTCTCATCTTCCAAGACTTGCGAGTCGCCGAGATCCTCAAGGTAATCGGTCGCGCGGCGCGACTTCTTGGTCATCTCGGTGATCGCGAGATTCTTCGCCACGCGGAACAGGAACGCCTTGGCATTGCGCACGGGCGTCGTCATCTCCGCGGCAAAGGCCTTCAGAAAGGCTTCCTGGAGGATGTCGTTCCGGTCCTCCAGCGGGACATAACGTGACAGCACGCGCCTGATGGCTTCCTGATGCTGCAGGAAGGCGCGTAGGACCCGCGACATGTGACGTTCCCCCTGGATGTGGTTCTAGCTGTTCAGAACCCCCTCATTATGCGGGAGGACGTCCCCGCTCACGAGCCGCTGTCGCGCGGCACTACTCGAACCGTCGCGGCGCGCGCGCGAGCGCTGATCATCGGGTTGAGGTAGGGGCTTCCTTTATATTTCGCGCGGTACGCCTCGTCGATGCGGTCGTTGAGCGCGCCATCGACGAGCTCGAAGGTCACTTCTTTCGTCATCCCCGCTGCAATGATCCGGCCGGCCTTCTGCCGCGCCGCTGCTTGATACCAGCGCGAGCTCTGCCCGTTGTAGGCGCGCACGTAGAGCGAGCCATCCACGGCCACGCACCAGATCCACGTCGGCGTGCCGTACGTCACGCCGTCATCGCGGAATGGCGCGATATGCAGATCATCGGCATCGATGATCTTGCGCAGCTCATCTTTCGACCAGGTCATGGCAGCTCCTACGGCATCGACAAAACTGGAAGCGCCCAGCGCGACCGTGCCGAAGACAAGCATGGCCACGCACCACGAGGCATGTCTGGCGGGTGACATTGGGACTCAGTGAGCCGTGAATCCGCCATCCACCGGCAACGCTACGCCGAGCACGAAACTGGCTCCTGGACTGCACAGCCAGAGCACCGCTGCGGCGATTTCTTCGGGCCGTCCGAGCCGCCCGATCGACTGTTCGCGCATGATTTCCTTCATCGCGTCGGCTTGGGTCGCCAGCATGTCACTGACCATAGGCGTTGCGATCGTGCCGGGACACACAGCGTTGATGCGCACACCGCGCGGCGCGTATTCGATCGCGGCGCTCCGCGTCAGTCCGATGACCCCGTGCTTGGTCGCGTGATAGGACGCGCGGGTCGGTAGCCCGATGATCCCCCCAATCGAGGAGCAGTTGACGATCGCGCCGCTCCCCTGCGAGCGCATCTGCTTGAGCTCGTGCTTCATGCAGGTCCACACGCCGCGCAGATTGACGGCAGTCACGCGATCGAAGCTCTCGGCCGGTTCGTCTGCGGCGTCGCTCGGCGGGACCTGGATGCCCGCATTGTTGAACGCCATATCCAGCCGGCCGAAGGTGCTGACAGCGCGCTCGACCATCGCCGCCACTTGCCCTTCATCCGCCACATCACACGTGACCGCGATTGCCCGATGCCCGGCGGACACCAACTCCTCATGCGCAGTGCGCAGCGCCTTTTGATTGATGTCAGCCATCACGACGGCCGCGCCCGCCGCAGCAAACGCCTGCGCAGTGCTGAGCCCCATGCCGGAGCCAGCGCCCGTGACGAGGGCGACTTGGCCCGTGAAGTTGTACGTCGGGCCTGCTCGTTGCGCGTCGATTTCCATAGCTCTTCCTCACCCGCTGAACAGAGGTGAGGAAGATAGGGGACTGAATGCCTGCCGTAGAGACTGCACACGTTTCATGCAGCGATGCACGGCGTTCAACACCGGGCGTCGGCCGGAGCCACAACCGACCCGTTACAGCCCGAGCGGTTTCATTTCCCTGATGAGGTCGATGAGGAGGCGAAGCCCCGCCGGAACCTGTCGAGCGCTCGAATAATAGATATGGAATCCCGGGCCGGGAGAGGTCCAGTCTTCCAGTACCAGTCGCACGGTGCCTGCTTTCACGAGCGGGGCCAGCAAGGGTTCCGGGCAATACATCAGGCCCGCGCCGCCGAGTAGCAATGTCAGGATGCTTCGCGTGTCGTCCAGCGTGATGGGGCCGGGCACGTCGACCGAGATCTGTTCGCCGTTACGATCGAACTCCCAGTGATAGACGCGATCGTCGCCGAGACGGAACCGCAGACAACGATGCTGCTTCAGATCCTTGGGATGCCGGGGTATGCCGAAGCGCTCGAGATACGCAGGCGTGCCCCCGACTACCCAACCGATGTCCGCCGACAGGCGCTGGGCGACCATGTCTTCGGGTACCGTGCCGCCATAGCGGATACCCGCATCGAAGCCGCTGTCGATCACATCGATCAGCTGATTGCTGACGGCCAGGTCGATCTGCACGTCAGGGTAGCGATCGAAGAACGTGGGCAGGACGGGGCCGAGCAGAAGAGTGGCGGCGTCGCATGGAACGTTCAGTCGGATCCGGCCCGCCGGCGCATCCCGGAAGCGATTGAGATTCTCCACCGCCTCGCCGATCGCCGTGAACGGCGTGACGAGCGCAGCCTGCAACTCCTCTCCGGCCGCGGTCAGGGTGACACTGCGATTCGTGCGATTGAGGAGTCGGACGCCGATGCGCGTTTCGAGAGCGCGGATAGCATGACTCAGCGCGGAGGCGCTGATGTCCAGCTCCAGCGAAGCCCGCCGAAAGCTGCGATGTTTCGCAACAGCGAGGAAGTAGGTGAAGTCTGCAAGGTCCGAGCGGCCAAACTGCATCGTCGAAGTTTCGCCTTCTATTGAGCGGCCAGCAATCCATAGATGAGCCGTTCTCACCGTGGCATCCCGCGCGGACGTATTGCTGTCAGCGCGCGCCCCCTCATAGCCTGCCGCTCACGCCACCGTACTCTCGAGGAGAAATACCCATGCGAGGCACTGTTCTTTACGGTCCGCGCGACGTGCGCTTCGAGGAGCGCGCAGCGCCGAAGATCCTGAATCCGACGGATGCCATTGTCAGGACGGCCGCGACATGCGTTTGCGGCTCGGATCTTTGGCCCTATCGCGGCATCGATACCGCCGCGCAGCCGACTGCGATGGGCCACGAGTACTGCGGAGTCGTGGAGGAGGTGGGCAGTGCCGTCACGTCCATCAAGCCCGGTCAGTTCGTGATCGGTTCCTTCTTTGCTTCCGACAACAGCTGCCCGAGCTGTCGGATCGGTTATCAGTCGTCGTGTCAGCACCGCGAGCTCGTCGGCGCCGCGCAAGCGCCCGTGCTCCGCGTGCCGCTTGCGGATGGCACCTTGGTGAAGACACCTGACGCGCCATCCGCGCAGCTCGTGCCCAGTCTCCTTGCACTGTCGGACGTTATGGGAACCGGCTGGTTTGCTGCCGACGCCGCCAACGTAAAGCCGGGGTCGACCGTCGTGGTCGTTGGGGACGGTGCTGTCGGTCTGCTGGGTGCGCTCTCTGCCAAGCAGATGGGCGCCGAGCGCATCATCGTGATGAGCCGGCACGAAACACGACAGAAGCTCGCCCGCGAGTTCGGTGCAACCGACATCGTGTCCGAACGTGGCGACGAGGGTGTCGCTCGCATCAAGGACCTGACGAAAGGAGTAGGCGCCGATTCGACGCTCGAGTGCGTCGGCACGCAGGAGTCGATGAAGCAGTCGATCCAATCCACGCGGCCGGGCGGCTATGTGAGCTATGTCGGTGTACCGCACGACGTCGAGCTCGATGGGCAAGGGCTCTTCTTTTCTCATGTCCACCTGCATGGCGGGCCGGCGCCTGTGCGTCGCTATCTGCCGAAGCTGATCGATCTCGTGTGGGACGGCAAGATCAACCCGGGGAAGGTGTTCGATCTCATCTTGCCGCTCGAGCAGGTTGCGGACGCTTATCGCGCAATGGATGAGCGCCGTGCGATCAAGGCACTGCTGCGCCCCTGACACTTCCACAAGATCGCGTGCAAAATCCCGGCTCACCCAAAGCAAACAAGAATTGGAGCGCTCATCTATGCAAACCCGCCGTGATCGGATGCGGCTGAGCGCGCTTGCCGCGACCGGCGCCCTGGCTTGGCAAGGTGTCGGCGCGGCGCAGAGCTGCGCGGACCTGACGAAGCCCGGGTTGTTCCCCCACGCCGTCGTTCAGACGGCGACCGCCATGGCGGCCGACACGAAGATCGGCATGCCCGCCTATTGCGAGGTGACGGCGCTCATCACGCCGGTTCCCGGCTCGAAGATCACGGCGGTCTACCGCCTGCCCGAGAAATGGAATGGCCGCATGCTGGGCCTGGGCGGCGGCGGCTGGGCCGGCAATCTCAACTTGTCGGGTCCCGGCACAACGGCCAGTCTGGGCCTGCCGCGCGGTTATGCCACCGCGCAGACCGATGGCGGACATTCGAGCACCGCAGTCGTCGATGCTTCGTGGACTCGCAACAATCCCGCGGCCGTCACGGACTTCAGCCATCGCGCCATCCATGAAATGACGGTGCTCGGCAAACAGGTCGTCGCCGACTATTACGGTCGCCCCGCGACGAAGAGCTTCTACCAAGGATGCTCCACCGGTGGGCGCATGGGCATGATGGAAACCCAGCGCTACCCGGATGACTACGACGGCGTCATCGCCGGTGCGCCCGTCTACAGCCTGCTGGTGCAGTCGAGCAACGTGGTGCGCGACCAGATCTTCAAGGCGCCGGGCGCGGCCATTCCGCTCGAGCAATTGAAACACGTGAACGAGGCTGTGTTGTCGGCCTGCGATGCGGCCGACGGCCTGAAAGACGGCGTGGTCACCGATGCGCGTCGCTGCAACTGGGATCCGAAATCGCTCGAATGCAAGAGTGAAGTCGTCGGCAGCAGCTGTTTGACGGCACCGCAGGTCGAGGCGCTGAGCAAGGCGTATCGAACGGTGCGCACCCGCACCGGCATCGTCGGAAACTATGGGCTGCCGCGCGGCAGTGAGGCCGGCTGGAATCCCTTCGTCCCCACGGTGCCTGGTCCGCGCAACGTGTTGAACGGCGACTTGGGAGACCTGGTCCCCCTGATGTTCGGCGAATCGGGCTTCGACCCGGCGACATTCGACATCGAGACGCAGCAGGCGGCCATTCATCGCACGCCGTTCGCCGCGGAATACGAAGCCACATCGACCGACCTGGCGAAGTTCTTCGGGCGTGGCGGCAAGCTGCTGCTATGGCATGGGTTCGACGATCCGGGGCCATCGGCCTTCGCCACCATCGATTACTACGAGCGCGCCGTGAAGGCCAACGGCGGCACCGATCTGCGCTTGTTCGTGCTGCCTGGCGTGTATCACTGTGGCGGTGGCCCCGGGGCAGATACATTCGACCCGCTGACTGCGATGGAGAAGTGGGTCGAGAACGGTACGGCGCCCGAGACGATGGTCGCGAAGAATACCGGCAAGGGCTTCGAGCGTCCGGTCTGCGCTTGGCCGAAGCTTCCCTATTACCGCAGTGGCGATCCGGCCAGCGCCGCGAGCTTCGCCTGCCGCTGAGCGACCAACCTTTCTTCCGCATGAGAAGAGTGTTGGCATTGGGGGGCCTTCTGTGTGCGATGGCGATGTGTGCGTCGAGCTGGGGACAGGCTGCTCTCGCGCAGGCGCCTGCGCCGACATCCCTCGAGCTGGTGCAACAGAAGATCCAGAGCTATCGCTTGTGGGCAGGTCGAGCGCCTCGAGCGCAAAGCGATCTCGCTGAAGAAACGCCGACCCTCACGGTCTTGCGGCCGCAAGGCGGGAGGACCAACGGAACGGCGATCGTCATTGCTCCCGGCGGCGCCTATGTGGGCCTCGCGGGGATGCTCGAAGGCGTGGAGCCCGCCGCGTGGTTCACGGCGCGCGGCGCCACTGCATTCATCCTGACCTACCGGGTGGGACCCAAAGCGCGCCTGCCGATCCCATTGTTCGATGGCGCGCGCGCCATCCGCTTCGTGCGCGCGAATGCCAACACGTTCGGCATCGATCCGGAGCGCATCGGGATGATGGGATTCTCAGCAGGAGGGCACCTCGCCGCCACCACTGCAGTGGATGCAACGGCCGGCGAACCCAACTCACCGGATCCGATCGAGCGCGTCAGCAGTCGTCCGGATTTTCTGATCCTCGTCTATCCGTGGCTGGAAGGCATGCAGGTGCGCGCCGATGGAACGTCGTCTTACTGTGACTTCGCCAACCGGCGTGGCGGCGGACCGCCGTGTCAGCCGAGGGAGTACGCGCAATTCCGGCCCGTCGAGCATGTGACGAAAACGGTGCCACCCACGTTTCTCTACCACACGACCGACGATGGCTTGGTGCCGGTGCTCGGTTCGGTTCGCTTCTACGAGGCAGAGGTCAACAACGGCGTTCCGGCCGAGCTGCATGCCTTCGCGACAGGTCCTCACGGGAGCGGTCTGGGAGGTCACAGTCGGGCGCTTTCACGCTGGCCCGGGCTGCTCGAGGAGTGGCTGCGCGCCCGGCAGTTGCTGCCGGAATCCAGCGGCGAGAATGGGCCCAAGTGAATATGTATTAGAGAGAGTCGCCCTCAAGCCCAGGGCATCTCGCCATCGCCATCGATCAACAGCCCGGAGCGCGCCCTCACCGCGGGAGCGCGACGCGCTGCCCTTGCCCAAAAAAGCTTGATCTATGGCTATCCTAATTGCGCACAATAGATCATATTCAATCAATCGATTCTCAAGAGGGGGGGCGAACGATGGGTGGCAATCCGCTGCTGGGCGTGTTCTTTCATTGGCTCGGCGGCCTTTCCTCGGCGAGCTTCTACGTTCCCTACAAGCGCATCCGCGGGTGGGCGTGGGAGATTTTCTGGCTCGTCGGCGGACTCTTCTCTTGGGCCATCGCGCCATGGCTGCTCGCAACGATTCAGACGGAACAGCTCGGACAGGTGCTCGGCGCGACTGCGCCCCGCACGCTGTTCTGGTGCTGGTTCTGGGGCGCCATGTGGGGACTCGGTGGTCTCACGTTCGGCCTCACGATGCGCTATCTCGGGTTGTCACTCGGCATGGCCGTCGCCCTCGGACTCACCACCGTGATCGGCACGCTTGGTCCGCCTATCTTTCACGGCACGATCGGCGCGCTAGCTGCCACGACGAGCGGGCAAGTCACCTTCATCGGTATCGGAATCACTCTCGCCGGCATCATCGTGGTCGCGCGTGCGGGCTCCGCGAAGGAAACCGAGACGAGCGCTGCCGGAGCTCAAGCGGGCGTTCCGGAGTTCAACCTGCGCAAGGGACTGCTGATCGCAGTCTTCTCGGGCGTGATGTCCGGCTGCTTTGCGTGGGGGCTCGATGCGGGACAATCGATCCGCGAAGCCACCGTCGCAGCCGGCACGCACACGTTGTGGCAAGGGCTGCCCGTGCTCTGCGTGGTGTTGGCCGGTGGGCTCACGACCAATTTGATTTGGTGCGGCTGGCTCATTCACCGCAATCGCAGCTTCGGCGATTTCACCGGCCGCCCGAACGGGCGCGCCGATGCTCCTCGGCCACCGTTGCTGCGCAACTATCTGCTCGCGGCATTCGGCGGCACGCTTTGGTACTTCCAGTTCTTTTTCTACACGATGGGCGAGAGCCAAATGGGCCGCTATGGCTTCTCGTCATGGACGCTCCACATGGCGAGCATCATTCTCTTCTCGACGCTCTGGGGCTTCGCGCTGAAGGAGTGGGCCGGAGTGCGAAGTCGCACGCGTGCGTTGGTGTGGACCGGGATCACGCTGCTCGTCGGCTCGACGGTGGTGATCGGCATTGGAAATTATTTGAGCTCGACGCACACGTGAGCTGACGCCACGGCCTCGCCGAAGCGCGATCGCAACGCAGGCCGCTGGGGAATCGCAGACATTCTTCTTGCTGATCGGGGGCGCCGCTTGCTCGGCGGCGCTCTCGTGAGTCGCGAGGCCACGGCGTGAGGGATCACCCGCACGCGTACGCGACATCCACATCCATAGTTCCCGTCACGCTCGCGCACGAGCGACCGAACGCGCGCTCGATAAACGAGCGCGCGCCTTCGCGATGCCCGGAGCCCGCGAACATTCGCGCGCGCGCCTCCAATTCGACTCCAAATTCGGGTGCGCTTAACTCAAATCATTGTGTTGCTGTTTCACATCATTACCAATCACAAATCGATAAAATTTGCGCTCAGAAACCGTCAAAATCGTGAGCGAAGCTGGTTGAATGAGACAGTTGGGTATGTAAAGCTCCTCACGGTTTTCACGCTGTTCTGAGAGGGAGAAGTTGCTTGCGTCGCGTGCGTGCAACATCTAGAGCTCAGCCGCGTGGTGCTCACTCCGCGGCCCCTCACGAGCGTTCGCGTCCACGCCACTTCGACCGATTTATTTTGCTTGCGGCCTGCACACGTCTGAGGCAGGCGGCGTCATCAATTGAGGGATTCACCATGCCCAAGTCCGTTGAGTCCGCACCGCTGCGAGCGGTAGTCCGGCAGCTGCTGAGTGCCAGTGCGCTGGCGTTTGCAACCTACGCATCGGCGCAAACATCCACCTCGCCGCCCAACAACCCGCCTGCGAGCGACAACACGGGGCTCGAGGAAATCATCGTCACCGCCAACAAGGTGTCGGAGCCGGTGCAGAAGGTCGCTGCGACCGTGAACGTCGTGACGGCATCGACGCTGCAGGACCTCCATATCCAATCCGTTCAGGAAATCGCGACGGTCGTCGGCGGCTTGTCGTTGACTCGAACGAGCCCCTCCGAGCAGTCCATTTCCTTGCGCGGCATCAAGATGCCGAGCGCGGGCGGCTCCGGCGGAACGACCAACACGGTCGAGCCGTATCTCAACGACGCCCCGATCACCGTGACCGATGTGTTCACGACGCCGTTCGATCTCGACCAGGTCGAGATCCTGCGCGGTCCGCAGGGAACTCTGCGCGGCCGACCCTCGCCGTCCGGAGCTCTGACGATCACGACGAAGCGCGGGAGCTTCGATCAGTACGAGGGCTTCGCCGAAGCCACGGGCAGTGATCACGACGGCCGCAACGTGCAGGCGGCCCTCGGTGGGCCGATCAACGATAACTTCGCCTTTCGTGTCGCAGGCGTTTACGACCACAACGACGGGACGGAGGTCAGGGACATCTTCAACGGCCGCGAAAACTTCGCGAGCGTCTGGGGCGGACGTGCCACGTTGACGTGGCGGCCGACGGACAAGCTCGAATTGAATTTGATGCAGCAGTACATGCACGACGACCGCGACTTCTACCGGCAGGTGGAAGGCACTGCTCCCTGCGCCGGCGACCAAGGCGGCGCCATCCTCGTGGGTTCGATAGCGTGCGGCCAGACCCTCGCGTTGGACGACAAAATCGCCCTGAACGAGGGCACGAACATCAATACCTATCGGGGCGCGTTCACCTCGCTCAACGCCCGCTACCAGCTCACCGATACGTTGGAATTCGATTACGTCGGCAGCTACAACCACACGGACTACTACACCGATCTGGATTTCGACTTCGCCGGTATCGGCGACGCGAACAACTTCGCGCGGGACATCGCGGTCACCCAGACAGGCAACGTCATCACCAACGAGCTGCGTTTCCAGTCGGCCGGCTACGAGCGCTACAACTTCACCTACGGCGTCTTCACCGCGAACAACAGGCTGGACACGTTCACCGACTTCCCGCCGTTGTTCACGACGAATGCCGATAGCCGCACGAAGGATCTCGGCCTCTTCACGAACCAGCGCTTCGGCCTGACGAGCCGCGACAGCCTCATCGTGGGCGTACGCTACTCGAGGATCACGGTCGACGATCTGGTGGCGGACAGGACGACCACCTATCAGGACACCACCGGCAACGCGAGCTTCCAACATCAGTTTACGGATGATGTGATGGCGTACGTGTCGTACGGCACATCGTTCCGGCCGGGCTCGGGCGGCACGCGCGCGGCACCGCAGGCCGCGATTCCGGCGAGCTTCGGCAACTTCGACGACGAAAAGTCCAAGAGCTACGAAGGCGGCATCAAGACGCAGTGGTTCAACCGGCGCTTGACGGCCAACCTCACGTACTTCGATCAAAAGTACGATGGCTACATCGCCTCGCAGTTCAACATCGCGTGCACCGGTGTTCCCAATCCGAACGGCTTGGCGTTCGGCACGACCGACGGTACCGCGGCCGGCCCGCAGTGCTTCGGCACGATGTTCCGCAACGCCGATGCGATCAGCAAAGGCTGGGAATTCGAGCTGCACGCGTTGATCACGCCGGACTGGACGTTCAACATGCTCTACACGTACACCGACGCGCACTTCGACAATGCGCTCGTTCCGTGCAACGACTACAACGGCGACGGCACGCCGGACGTCAACGGAACACCGATGGTGCAGCCGGGCAAGTACGTGAGTGAGTGCCGTTCGAGCACGACGCTCGGCTCGTTGCCCAAGACGAGCGTGAGCGCGATGACGAACTACACCTTCCACATCGGCGGCTTCGACCCGTACATTCGCGCCAACGTCATCAGCGGCGACAAGAACTACTTCCCGCAGACGGCGCGGTGGTTCCCGGGCTTTACTCAGGTGAACGCTTATCTCGGGCTCACGACCCCCGATCACCATTGGGACGTGAGCCTGTGGGCGAAGAACCTCTTCGACAAGGTCGTACAGGACACGGACGGCGGGCCCTGGACGATCTACGGCGTCCCGTCGGGACTGCGCATCGGCACGGTCACCAACGATCGCGAAGTGGGTTTGACTGCGCGCTACAGCTTCTAACAGAAGGTGCTCGAGGGCGGCGATGTCGGGTCGGACATCGCCGTCCCTGCGGGGCTCGGCCGTGAGCTATCGCAGCGTCGGGTCGGCCAGAATGTCGCGATCGATTGCGTCGACGCGTGCGACGCCGGTCAGTGTCATCGCGACACGCATCTCTGCTTCGATGATCTGGAGCAAATGCGCGACTCCGCGCTGCCCCGCGCCGGCCAGCGCGTAGATCCAAGCGCGTCCGAGCAGCACGCCGCGCGCTCCGAGCGCGAGCATGCGCACGACGTCCAGACCGGAGCGCACGCCGCCGTCGGCCAGCACCGTCAGCTTCGAGCCCACCGCAGCGGCGATTTGAGGCAATGCGCGCGCGACGGAGAGCGCGCCATCGAGCTGCCGGCCGCCGTGATTCGACACGACGATACCGTCCGCGCCGAGGGTTGCAGCCTGCCGCGCGTCCTCCGCGTCCAATATGCCTTTCAAGATGAGCGGCCCGCTCCACCGCTCGCGAATGAAATCCAGATCGCGCCAGGTCACGCTCGGATCGAAGTTCGCGCGCATCCACGCGAAGAAATCCTCGAGACCCGTGTCTTTGCCGAGGACCGGCGCGACGTTGCCCAGATGGTGAGGCCGGCCGCGCACGCCGACGTCCCACGCCCATCCCGGCCGACGCATGGCTTGAAACGTTCGCCGCAACGACCCGCGCAGGCCCGATGCGCCCGCCAGGCCCGAACGATAATCACGATAGCGTGATCCCGGCACCGGCATGTCGACGGTGAAGACGAGCGCTCCACACTTGGCCACCTCGGCGCGCGCCAGTAGCTCGCGCATGAAGCCGCGGTCGCGAATCATGTAGAGCTGAAACCAAATCGGCTCGCGTACCGCCGCGACGACTTCATCGAGCGGACACGCGGAGACCGTCGACAGCGTGAACGGAATACCGGCGAGCTCCGCCGCACGCGCCGCCTGCACTTCACCTCGGCGGGCATAGAGTCCTGCGAGGCCAATGGGCCCGAGCGCGACCGGCAGTCGCACAGTGCGGCCGAAGAGCTGCGTCGTGAGATCCAACTGCGACATGTCGCGCAGGACCCGCTGACGAAGTGCGATGTCTTGCAGATCGCTGACGTTGCGCGCGAGCGTCGTCTCGGCGTACGAACCGCCGTCGACGTACTCGAACAGGAAGTGCGGCACGCGTCGGCGCGCGCGCTCTCGATAATCACTCGCTGAGGCGGCTTTCAAGGCGATGTCACGCCGAAGCGCGTTCCGTGCGCTCGGCCTCTTGTCGCCAGCGGTCTCGGTATGAATACAGATTCTGCGGCAGGGGAAGCACACGCACGAGCGAAGAAGAGGGCTGCAGCTCGGGATTGACGAGACGCAGCGCGCCGAACGAGACGTCGCTGCGCGCGTGGCTCACATACACACGCGTGTTCGGCCGAAGCGTGGCGAGCGCGCGCACGAAGACCTCGGACTCGCTGAAGCGTCCCTCGACGAGCAGGCGCTCGCGCGAACCGATGAGCTCGAGCGCCGCATCGGCAACGAGGGCCGCGTACAAACATACCGCCGTGCGCCGATGCGTCTCATCGGTCGGCATCGAGATCCAACGGCCCCGACCATGCGGGAAAGGACCACAGCCCGGGGCAAGAGTGGGCAGTATGGCGGCGTCGGTCTCGAGAATGTCGGCGACACTCTCGAGAAGCGCCGGTTGATCGGGCCGGATGTCGATGCGTCGCGTGTCGAGTCCGGTGAGAAGCTCGATCTCGCGCCCGCCCATGAATCGCGCGGACGGGATGGCGTTGCCGAACACATCGACGTTCACGAGGCAATCGCGATTTTCGTCGAGTGACGAGATGTTCACCGCGGTGCCCGGGCTCGGCGTGCGCATGGCGACGAACCACGTTCCGGTCGAGAGCACCGTGGACTCGTTTTCGGCGATCTCCGGGAACGCGCGTGCGGCGACCAGCGCAGCGTTCGAGTCATGCAACCCGCAATAGACTTCGACGTGATGAAAGAGACCGGTGCGGCGCGCCCATGCCGGAGCGATTCTGCCGAGCACCGACCCGGCGGGCTGCAACGGCGCGATGCGTTTGCTCCAGCCGCGGCGGACGGAAAGATCGGACGGCGTTTGCGCCAGCGGCCGCCACAAATCGGTATGGGAAGCCATGCTCGTGATTTCGGAGGCGGCAACTCCCGTCAGCAGCCAACTCCAATACTGCGCCCACGGCAGAATCGTAATTTCGGTCTCGAAGAGATCCGGGTGCGTGGCCTGCAGGTAGTAAAGCTGTGCGCCGAGATTGAGGCCGTCCGGCAATGCCGGCGAACCGGTGACCGCGAACGGATCGCGCAGAGCGTCGTATTCCTGGCGAATCGCAGCAGGGATGGGATTTTCGTAGTCGAGCGGCGGCAATACGAGCTCGCGACCCGCGATGATCGCCGCGCCGGCCCCGTGACTGACCGGAATGATGGCGCCCACATCGGCCAAGCGCGCGAAACTCTGCAACGACTCGACGAGAAACTCTTCGATGCCCGCTGCATCGAGTGCTACATAACTTCCCGTATCGATCCGATCGTTCGCCCGCGTACGGTACGCGATCTGGCGCCCGTCAGAGTCCCACAAGCTCAGCTTGGACAAGGTCTTGCCTACGTCCAGGACCACCGTAGCTCGCCCCTTCATGACGCCTCCGCGATAGGTAATGATCGATGTTTATCGATTATGATTGCAAAACAAAGGGCCTTTCGCTACAAAGACTCGGCGATCTTTAGAGGCAAACGAGCGAGCGTGTGATGAGCGATGTTCTTGATCGGCCGCGAGCGGCCACCCCGGCTGCCATGCCATTCGCCATCCCGCCCAATCGCTGGTCGGAAGCGGACGCGGCAGGCAAGTCCCCTGCCGAACTGCTGCTCTATCGTTCGAACCTACTCGGCGCGGATCTCACGGTCACCAACTTCGGCGGCGGCAACACGTCCGCGAAGCTGGAAGAGCGCGATCCGCTGACTCGGGCCGCGACGACGGTGCTCTGGGTCAAGGGCTCCGGCGGCGACATCGGCTCGATGAAGCTCGACGGATTCGCGACCTTATATCAGGAGAAGCTCCTCCAGCTCGAATCGCTTTATCGCGGACCCGAGCATGAAGATGAGATGGTCGGATATCTGCCTCACTGCACGTTCAATCTGAACGCGCGCGCGGCTTCTATCGATACGCCGCTACATGGCTATCTGCCCTTCGCGCATGTCGATCATGTTCATCCGGATGCCGTCATTGCGCTGGCGGCTTCCTCCGGCGGCGAAGCGGCGACGCGCGAGATCTGGGGCGGCGAAGTCGGCTGGCTCCCGTGGCAACGTCCCGGGTTCGAGCTCGGTCTGCGGTTGCGGAACTACGTGAGCAAGCACAAGGGCCTTCGCGGCGTGATGCTTGCCGGGCACGGCATCATCTGCTGGGGCGACACGTCGCGGCGCTGCTACGACAACACGATCGATCTCATCGCTGCGGCCGCGCGCTATCTCAATGAGCGCATGGCGCGAGGTCCCGCGTTCGGCGGTCCGCGCATGCCGCCGCTGCCTGCGGATGAGCGTGCGAGCACGGCGGCCGCTTTGATGCCGAAGCTGCGCGGGCTCATGTCCGGCGATCGAGCCAAGGTGGGCCACTTTTCCGATGACGCGGAGACGCTCGAGTTCGTCTGCTCGCGCAATTTCGCGAAGCTCGCGGCCGTGGGAACCTCCTGCCCGGATCATTTCCTGCGCACCAAGATCGCGCCGCTGACCCTCGACGAGACGCGCCTCACGGACATCGTGTATCTCAACCAGTCGATCAGCGGCTATCGCGCGGGGTATGCCGGCTACTACCAGCGCTGCGCGCGCGCGGCCGATCCGCCGATCCGCGACGCGAATCCGGTGGTGGTGCTCGTGCCGGGTGTCGGACGCTTCACGTTCGCAGCCGACAAGACCACAGCGCGTCTTGCGGGTGAGTTCTACGGCAACGCCATCAACGTGATGCGTGGAGCCGAAGCACTCGGTCGCTACGTCGGGCTCGACGAGCAGGAAGCCTTCAACATCGAGTACTGGGCTCTCGAAGAAGCCAAGCTGCGTCGCATGCCGAAACCGAAGCCGTTGGTCGGCAAAGTGGCGTGCGTCACCGGCGGTGCCGGCGGTATCGGTCGGGCGACGGCGGAGCGTCTGCTGGCCGAGGGCGCATGCGTCATGCTGTTGGATCGCGACGCGCCGGCCCTCGAAGACACCGCGACGAAATTGAAGAGCGAACACGGCAAGGACGTGGTGCGTACGGCCGTGTGCGACGTGACCGATGAGAACCAAGTGCGCGCCGCCTTCGAATCCTGTGCGCGCGAATTCGGTGGCCTCGACATTCTCGTTGCGAATGCCGGCATCGCCTCGTCCGCGCCGCTCGAAGAGACGACGGTCGCGCTCTGGCGCAAGAACTACGACGTGCTCGCCGAGGGTTACTTCCTGACTGCGCGCGCAGCTTTCCCGCTCATGAAGCTGCAGAAGTCCGGGTCGATCGTGTTCATCGGCTCGAAGAACGGCGTCGCCGCTGCAGTCAACGCATCGGCGTACGCGTCTGCGAAAGCGGCGGCGCTGCACCTCGCGCGCTGCCTTGCGCTCGAAGGGGCGCCGCACGGAATCCGAGTGAACACCGTCAATCCCGACGCGGTGATCAAGGGCTCGCGCATTTGGGATGGCGAATGGCGCCGCGAGCGCGCGGGCGCGCACGGTATCGATTCGGGCGAAGCGCTCGAAGCGCACTATCGCGACCGGTCGATGCTGAAGCGCGAGGTGCTGCCGGCCGATATCGCCAATGCGGTGTACTTCTTCGCGTCCGAGATGTCCGCCAAATCGACCGGCAACATGGTCAACGTGGATGCCGGTAATGCGCAGGCGTTCACGCGCTGAGCGCGCGCCTGCCTCAGTAGAGGAGCTCATCCCATGAGCACTACTTCGCTTCTTCCGCAGGATCTGCTTCGCGACCTCAACGCACGTCGTGTCGAGGCGCTGCAAGACGATTACGACTCGCTCGGACGCCAGTTGCGTCGTCGCGGCATCGATATCGGTGCCGTCGAGCGCAAGGTGGCGGCGTTCACCGTCGCGTTGCCGAGCTGGGGCGCAGGCCGCGGTGGCACGCGCTTCGCCAAATTCCCGTTCGCCGGCGCACCTACCGACATCCACGAGAAGCTCGAAGACTGCGCGGTCGTGCAGCAGCTCTGTCGCGTCACGCCGCGGGTCTCGCCGCACTTTCCGTGGGACTTCGTGGGTGACTATCCTGCGTTGAAAGCGTCGGCGGCCCGGCTCGGGCTCGGTTTCGACGCGGTCAATTCGAATACCTTTCAGGATCAGCCCGGCCAGGCGCACAGCTACAAATCCGGCTCGTTGACGTCGACCGATCGCGCGGCGCGCGAGCAAGCGATCGAGCACAACATCGAGTGCATCCGCATCGGGCAGGCGCTTGGATCGAACGCGATCACCGTGTGGATCGGCGACGGCAGCAATTTCCCGGGGCAACAGGATCTCACGCGCGCATTCGATCGTTATCTCGAGTCCACCGCGCGAATCTACGCGGCGCTGCCGGGTGATTGGCGCATGCTGCTCGAACACAAGCTGTTCGAGCCGGCGTTCTACAGCACGGTGCTACAGGACTGGGGCTCGTCGATTCTCGCTGCCCAGCAGCTCGGTCCGAAAGCGCAGTGCCTCGTCGATCTGGGGCATCACGCGCCGAACACGAATATCGAACAGATCGTCGCCCGCCTGCATCGCTTCGGCAAGCTCGGCGGCTTCCACTTCAACGACAGCAAGTACGGCGACGACGATCTGGATTCCGGCGCGATCAATCCGCATCAGCTGTTCCTCGTGTTCAACGAGTTGGTCGAAGCGGAGCTCAATCCGCGCGGCGGCTTCAATCCGGCGTACATGATCGATCAGTCGCACAACGTCACCGATCCGATCGAGAGCATGCTGGCGTCTGCAGAAGCGATCGTCGCCGCGTACGCGAAAGCGCTGATCGTCGATCGCGCAGCCCTCCACGATGCGCAAGAATCGAATGACGTCATGATGGCGTTCCAGGCGCTGCGTCAGAGTTATCGCACCGACGTGTCGCCGATTCTCGCGCGTGCGCGTAGCGCTGCGGGCGGCGCGATCGATCCGATCAATGCATATCGGACCAGCGGTTATCGCGAGAAGAAGGCGCGCGAGCGACGCGCGCTCGCGCCGGGTACCGGCATCGTCTGATCGCAGTCGCAAGCACGGTTCGCCCGGCTCGGGAGTAGCGAGCGGGGAAGGGGAGAACGCGTGATGAAGTTCCTGCCGCTCGTATGGGCGGCGCTCTTTCACCGCCGAGCGCGCACGCTTCTCACGCTCTTTTCCGTGCTGGCCGCATTTCTGCTGTTCGGATTGCTGGACGGCGTGCGCATCGCCTTCAATCCAGTTTCGAGCGACGCGGGCAATCTGCGCATGTTCACGGTGTCGCGCTTCGCGATGCGCGGCCTACCTCAGAGTCTCGCGTCCGAATACGAACGTGTTCCGGGCGTGCGGCAGGTGACTTGGGCGAGCTTCGTCGGCGGCTACTTTCAGGACCCGAAGAACCGCTTCGTGTCGTTTGCCGTCGACCGTCACTTCTTCGCGCTGTATCCGGACTACCTCCTGGCGCCCGGGCAGCGCCGGGCCTTCGAGGAGACGCGAGTGGGCGCGATCGTGGGCGAATCGCTGGCGCGCCGCTTCAACTGGAAGGTTGGGCAGCAGATTCCGCTGCGCGAGATGCTCCGCACGAACAAGACGACCGGCGCGAAGGACTGGACGTTCGATCTCGTCGGGATCTTCAAGGTGAGCGACCAGAAGATCGAGAGCGACGAGAACAGCGTCTTCGTGCGCTGGGACTACCTCGATGAAGGAAGCGTCACGAGCACCCACCAGGCCGGGATGATCATCTCGGAGATCGAGCCCACGATGAGCCACGATGCCGCCGCCGAGGCGATCGACGTGCTCTCGAGGAACTCCGATCACGAGACGACGACGATGACCGAGCAGGCGCTCAATCGTTCGTACTTCCGGCAGTTCGGCGACATCGGCCTGATCGTGAGCGCGATCGTCACGGCCGCTTTCTTCACGCTGCTGCTGATCACCGGCAACGTTGCCGCGCAAGCAGTGCGCGAGCGGACGCCGCAGCTCGCGACGCTGAAATCGCTCGGCTTTCGCGATGTGAGCGTCCTCGGCATGGTGCTGACCGAATCGGTGCTGATGATGGCGCTCGGCGGCACGGCGGGACTCGCGCTCGCCACCATCGCGGTCTCGTGGATCAGTCGGCTCGGCAAGAGCCCCGTCCCCGTATCCACGCTCGGCGCGGAAACGTGGCTCGCCGGCATCGTCATGATGGTGATCGCCGGCACGATCGTCGGAGCGCTGCCGGCATGGCGAGCCATGAAGCTGAAATGCGCGGACGCTCTGTCCGATCACTGACGAGGTAGCGTGTGAATCACTCGAAACAGCTCCTCGCGGTGCTCGGAACGGGTGGTCTCATCGCGGCCGCTTGCGGCGGCTGGATCTTCATGAACCCTGCGACGTTCGCGGCGCTGATCGTGCTGCTCGTCGCGTGGCTGGTGGCCACGCGTCCGGGCCGCTTGGCCGCGGCGATGCTCGGTATCGCACTCTCTACGCTGCGCGAGAGAACAGGCGCGACGATCGTCATCATCGCCGGCATCGGCGGAGTCGTCGCCGTGCTCGTGGCGCTTCAATCCATGAGCCAAGGCCTGCAGCGAACCTTACACAACACGGGCGACACGCAGACGGTCATCGTGCTGAGCGGCAGCTCCACGGAAGCCTCATCGTTCTTGACGCCCGAGAAGGTTGCGATCATCGCCGAGAAACCCGGGGCTCTGCAGGATCGCGACGGCAAAGCGGTGCTGTCGGCGGAAACGCTGGGGGTCGTTCGCCTCCCGAAGAAGTCCAGCGGGGCGCGCGGGAACCTGGCGCTGCGCGGCGTGGGCGCTCGAGCCGCGGAGGTGCGCGGCAACGTGCGAATCGTTCAGGGACGCACGTTTCGGCCCGGAACGCAGGAGATGATTGTCGGGGTGGGAGCGCGCCGCGTGTTCGCAGGCCTCGAGATCGGGCAGACGGTCGATCTCAACAACCAACGCTGGACGATCGTGGGTGCGTTCGAGTCGGCAGATGCGCACGAATCGGAGTTGTTCGGCGACGCGGACACTTTGGGCGCAGCCTTTCGGCGGCCCGGCTATCAGTCCGTCATCGTGCGGCTCGCCGCGCCCGAAGCCTTCGACCAGTTCAAGGCGGCGCTGACGAGCGACCGCAGGCTCGACGTCAATGTGCGCACGACGCTCGACTACTACACGTCATCGAGAGGGACTTTGGTCGATACGATCCATCGCGTGGCGAACGTGATCGCGGCGATCATGGCCATCGGCGCGCTGTTCGGCGCGCTCAACGTCAGCTACACGACCGTGCAAACACGCTCCCGCGAGATCGCGACGCTGCGCGCGCTCGGCTTCGACGCCGTGCCCGTCATCGCATCGGTCATGCTCGAAACGATGTTGCTCGCGACGCTCGGCGGTGCGCTCGGCGCGGCGCTCGCGTGGAGTGTGTTCCATGAATTCACCGGCTCCACGTTCGGCGCGGACTTGGGCGCGCTCATCTTTCAGTTCGATGTGTCCGGCGCGCTGCTCTGGACCGGGCTCAAATGGGCGCTCGCCATCGGGTTCGTCGGCGGGATGCTCCCGGCGATGCGCGCCGGGCGCTTGCCTGCAGCGGTTGCGCTGCGTGCGACGTGAACGACTCATCGCGATGACGGCCGTCTAACGGTCGGTTGCCTTGACTTTGAGCGACCCTCTGAGCACTCTCGCTCAGAATTGAGCGATAGTGATTTGTAAGGGGGATTACAGATGCATCGGTGCATGCCGCGCTTGGGCGTCGGGCCCTTCATGGACAAGACGAGAGTGCGGCTCCACGCGCTGACGCTACTGGCGCTGCTCTGCGCATCAGCCCTCTCGCACGAAGCCAGCGCGCAGGCCCGCTGGATCAGCGATGCGCGCGCGGCGAGCGCCGACGCGGATCGCAAGCCGATTTCATTGCAGTTCCGCCGCGAAGTGACGTTCTCCGCAAAACCCGCGGCGGCGCGCGTGCGCGTCAGCGCCGACAACCGCTTCGTGTTGTGCGTGAACGGACGTCGAGTAGGCGCGGGGCCCGCGCGCGGTAACCTCGATCACTGGCGTTACGAAGTTCTGGACCTGGCTCCTTTCCTGGAAGCGGGCGCGAACGTCATCGCCGCGCAGGTTTGGAACGACGCGCGCATGGTGCCGCTCGCACAAATATCTTCCGAGCACACCGGGTTCTGGTTGAGCGCGGAAGACGCCAGCCAATCTGCGCTCGTGGACAGCGGCACCGCCTGGAACGTGCGCGTCGATGCTTCGCGCTCCGTCGAGTCGGGGATGGCGCAGATCAGGAAAGATCTCGGCCAGGGGTTCTATGCCGCCGGCCCGCCGGAGACGATCGATGCATCGCTGCAGGCCTCGGACTGGGCCGCGCGGGGCACGCGCGCTGAAGGATGGCAAGGCGCAATTCTCGTCGATGCCGACAAGTCCCCATGGAAGCTCGTCGCAGACACACTGCCGCAAATGCGCTTCGAGCGCGTCCCGAGCGGACGGCTCGCGCGACTCACCGGCATCGAGGGCAGCGATTTTCCAGCACGTCCGCTCACCGTGCCCGCCAACACCGAGGCGAGCATTCTCATCGATGCCGGCCGCGTGCTCGCCGCCTATCCGGTCCTCGTGGTCTCGGGGGGCGCGGGCGCGCAGGTCCATGTCACGTACGTCGAGTCGCTCTACGATCCCAAGACACAAACGAATGATGAGCAAGCGCCGCGACGCGCGCGCTTTGCAGACCGCGCGACTGTCAAGGACGGGCTTGCCTTGGGCATCACGGACACCTTCAAGCCGGACGGTGCCGCGCAGCGACGCTTTCAGCCCTTTTGGTGGCGCGCCTGGCGCTTCGCCGAGATCAAAGTCCGAACGGGCGCCGCGCCGCTCACCCTCAACGACTTCGAGACTTGGGAAACGGGCTATCCGTTCACACAACGCGGCCGGTTCGTCAGCAACGATCTCGAGCTGAATAGCATCTGGCAGGTCGGCTGGCGGACGGCGCTGCTCGACGCTCACGAAACGTACATGGACACCGCGTACTGGGAGCAACTGCAGTACATCGGCGACACCCGGATTCAAATGCTGATCTCGTATGCGGTCGCGGGCGATCCGCGTCTCGCGGTGCAGGCTCTCGAGGTCGTCGATCATTCGCGCGTCGTGGCGGGCATGCCGCAATCGGCGTGGCCTTCCAGTTTCAAGCAAGTGATCCCGCCGTTCGCGCTGCTCTGGATCGGCTCGCTTCACGATTACTGGCTGCATCAACCCGACACGGCCGTCATTACGCGCACGCTGAACGGCACCCGCGCAGTGCTGGATCTGTTCGCTGAGGCTGTACAGCCGTCGGGACTCGTCCGCCTCACGTCCGGCTGGCCGTTCGTGGACTGGCGCCCCAATCTCGATGCCTGGGCCTTCCGCGACAAGCCTCTGGTGAGCTGCATCGTCACGATGCAGTACTTCGGCGCGCTCGGCGAAGCGGCCGATCTTGAGAAAGCGCTCGGAGATCCGGCGCGGGCCGAGCGCTATCGCGCCCAGGCCACGAAAGTGCGCGACGGCTTGAACAAGGAGTGTTGGGACGCGCAGCGCGGCCTCTATGCCGATACGCCGGAGAAGAAATCGTTCAGCCAGCACGGTGCCGCGCTCGCCGTCCTGTACGACATTGCTCCAGCCGACCAGCACAAAGCGCTGCTCGAGAAAGTGACGCTGCCGGACGGCGGGATCGATGCTCCGAGCGGCATCACCGGCCCGAGCTATTACTTCTCGTTCTACTTGGCCCGCGCACTGGATCACGCGGGGCTCACCGATCGGTATCTCGATCTGTTGAAGCCGTGGCGCGCCATGCTGGAACGCAATTTCACGACCTGGCCCGAGACGCCCGATCCGAGCCGCTCCGACACGCATGCGTGGTCCGCGCATCCCACTGCGGGGCTCCTGACCTACGTCGCCGGGATCAAATCCGATGCGCCGGGTTTCGCACGCGTGCGCGTCGAGCCGCATCTCGGCACGTTGACGACGCTCGACGCGGCCGTCGCACATCCGCGCGGCTCGATCGAAACGAAGTACGCGTTGCGCGGCGATTCCCTCGCCGCAACGGTCACACTGCCCGAAGGTTTGACGGGCACCTTCGCCTGGAAGGGCCGCACACGGCCGCTGTCTTCGGGCAAGAACGAATTTACCCTGACTAAGTGAGCCGCTCCGTGAGCGGTGTCTGAAGATCGAGGCTTTCGATGAAGAACAATGCTGATTTCTTTCTCTCCCGACGCGCGATGCTGTTGCAGACGGGCGCGCTCGGCGTCATCGCGGCCACTTCGAGCTGGGCGCAATCGGCGTCCGGGGGCAGTGCGTCCGCGCCGACGGACTTCGTAACCGTCGACTCCGTCGAAGGCAAGCTGCGCGGACAACGCCAGAACGGCGTGTGCATCTTTCGCGGTGTGAGATATGCAGGCGCGCCGGTCGGACGCGCGCGCTTCCTGGCTCCGACGCCGCTCGCGAAGTGGAGGGGCGTGCGTGATGCGCTCACGTTTGGCCATCCGGCGCTGCAAGTGCGCGGGCAGACCTTCGGCCAGAACGAGCCCGCGCCCGACGAAGATTGCCTCGTCCTGAATGTCTGGACGCCTGCGGTCAACGACGGCCGCAAGCGCCCGGTCATGTTCTATTGCCACGGCGGCGGTTTCTCCACCGGATCCGGCGCGAGCCTGATGCAGGACGGCGCGAATCTTGCGCGCGAGAACGACGTCGTCGTCGTTCAATCGAATCACCGCCTCGGCATCATGGGCTATCTCTTTCTGGCAGATGTGCTGGGCGGGCCCTACGCGAATTCCGCAAACGCCGGCATGCTCGACATCGTTGCCGCGTTGGGCTGGACGCAGCGCAACATCGAAGCTTTCGGCGGCGATCCGAACAACGTCATGGTGTGGGGCGAATCCGGCGGCGGGGCCAAGACCTCGTGCATCTACGCGATGCCCTCCGCCGCGCCGTACTTTCACAAAGCGTCCATCGAGAGCGGTCCGGGCCTGCGCATGACCGAACGCGAGCAGGCCAATCGCACCACGGCTTGGGTACTCGAGAAACTCGGGCTCACTCCGAAGACCGCGAAGAAGCTCTTGGAGGTGCCCGCCGAGAAGCTGCTCGAAGTGCAGCTGCATCCGCCACCGAACGGCTCGCTCAACATGGTGGGCGGGCGCAGAGGGATCGGCGCGTCGGGCGTCGGCGGGTTCAGCCCCGTCGTCGACGGTCACGTGCTCCCGGCTCACCCGTTCGATCCGGTCGCGCCCGCGATCTCTGCGGACAAGCCGCTCATCGTCGGCTGCAATCGTGACGAGGTGGTGTTCTTTTATATGTTCTCGCCCGACAAGTCCGTGTTCGCATTGGACGAGGCCGGGCTGGTCGAGCGGGAAACGGAGCGTTTCGGGGCGAACGCGCAGAAGGTGCTGGCTGCCTATCGGCGCTGTCGTCCGGATGCCTCGCCGAGTGCGATTGCGATCGCGATCGAAAGCGCAGGGTTCGCCGGCGCGGGCTCGATAGCGATCGCCGAACGCAAGGTGGCGCAGGGCCGCGCCCCGGTCTTCATGTACATGCTGACCGATCACACCAATGCGCCCGTTCCCGGTACCAATTACCCGATCGGCGCGATGCATGCGATGGACATCGGCCTGAAGTTCGACAATCTCGCGCTGATCGCCAGCCGTCCGTCGCCGCTCGGCCCCGCGACCGCGAGCCCCGAGGAGCGCGCCGATCACGAGATGGCGGCGAAGAATTTCAGCCGGATGTGGGCGACGTTCGCGCGGACCGGAAAGCCTGGCGCGCCGGGCCAGCCGGAATGGCCGGCATATGATCTGCAAACGCGCGCGACGATGATGATCGAAGCACGCTGTCATGTCGCGAACGATCCTTATCCGGAAGAGCGTAAAGTCTGGACCGAAATCGCCTGAGCTCGACACAAGATATGAACACGAAAATCGTATACGGCAGTTGTTCTCTCATCGGGTGCGTCGGGTTGCTCTCGGCGGTCGCCTTCGCACAATCATCGGCGAGCGCCACGCCCGAGCCGGCGACGCCCGCTCCGGCGCGTCTCGAGCCCTTGACCACGCAGCTGACGCTGGAGGAATCCATCGACATGCTCGGCGGCATGGGCTTTTCGACTCACCCCGTGCCGCGCCTCGGAATCGCGTCGTTCAATATGAGCGACGGTCCGAGCGGCATCCGTTCGCCGGGGCCCTCGACGGCCTACGCCGCGGGCATCGGGCTCGCTGCGACATGGGATGCGGATCTGGCATTGGAAGTCGGCCGGCAGATCGGGCGCGATGCGCGCGCGCGCGGTTCACGCTATTTCTTGGGGCCAGGCGTGAACATCTATCGCGCCCCCATGAATGGCCGCAATTTCGAGTACTTCGGCGAAGACCCCTGGCTCGGCTCGCGCATTGCCGTCGGCTATATCCGCGGTGTGCAAGAGCAGGGCGTCAGCGCAACAGTGAAGCACTTCGTCGGCAACAACTCCGAATTCGCGCGTCACACTTCGGACTCGCAGATCGACGAACGCGCGCTGCGCGAGATTTATATGCCGATCTTCGAAGCCGCCGTCAAAGAAGCTCACGTCGGCGCGGTGATGAGCTCGTACAACCTCATCAACGGCACCCATGCGAGTGCGAACCCCTACTTCACGCGTGATGTGTTGAAAGGCGAGTGGGGTTTCGACGGCGTGTTGATGTCGGATTGGGGTGGCACGTACGACGGGCCGGGCGCGGCAGTCGCCGCTCAAGATCTCGAGATGCCGACCGGCCGATTCATGAATCGCGAGACGCTGCTGCCCGCGATTCGCGACGGCAAGGTGAGCCGCGACGTCATTACGGACGCCGTGCGCCGCCAGCTGCGTCTCGCGGACCGCTTCGGTTGGAGCACACTGCCACCGGTGGACCTCTCCATACCGCGGCTGAATCCGCTCGGGAGCGCGGTTGCGTATCGAGGCGCGCTCGAAGGGGCCGTGCTCCTCAAGAACAACAACAACGTGCTGCCGATCGATCCGAAGCGCGTGAAAACGGTCGCCGTGATCGGGCCGACCGCTCATCCATCGCCGTCGACGGCCGGCGGCAGCGGACACGTGCCGCCGTTCGACGAGGTGAGCATTCTCGCCGGTCTGAGTCGCAAACTGGGACCGGACGTTCGCGTGACCTACGCGCCGGGCCTGGTTCCTCCAGCGATCGCCAGCCAGCTCACGCGCTTTTCGACCGACGCCGCCGGGACCGCGCGCGGCGTCGCGGTGGAGGTGTTCGCCAACGACGCGTTATCGGGCGAGCCGCAGAGTCGTCGCGTCGAGCCGCAGTTCGCCACCGCGAGCAATGACCTCGCCGGGTCCTTGTCGATATTCGATTGGCTACCGCCGAATGAGGCGCGGGCGATGCTCGATGGTCTCTTGAATGCGCCCCCGCTGCGAACTTTCGAGCGTTGGACGGGGTGGTATGCGCCGACTACCGCAGGCACATACACGCTTTCGGTGCAGGCGCGCGGAAAGTACCGTCTGCTCGTCGACGATAAAGTCGTGTTCGACAGCTCGCGCGTGCCGAAGGCTGCGCTCCTGCAAACGAAGCAGACGTTCACAGCGTCGCCGCATAAGGTCGTCTACGAGCAAAGCGCTTCTACCGACTTCGGCAGGCCGAGCTGGCGGGTGAACATCACGCGCGACGGCACCTTCGTGCAGCCGGTCGCGAAGCAGCTTGCCGCGCAAGCGGATGTGGCCATCGTCGCGGTCGGCTTCGATGCGCAGTCCGAAGGCGAAGGCGCCGACCGTGGCTTTGCGCTCCCTGCCGGGCAAGACGAGTTGATTGCAGAAATCGCCGCCGTCAATCCGAACACGATCGTCGTCGTTACGGCGGGCGGCGCCGTGGATGTGCGGGAGTGGATCGATAAGGTTCCGGGGCTGCTGACCGTGTGGTATCCGGGACAGGAAGGCGGTGCCGCACTCGCCGATCTGCTCACGGGTGCCGCGAACCCCTCGGGGCGGCTTCCCATCTCCTGGGAACGGACACCCGAGGACAACCCGACGCACGGCAACTATTACTACAACGACGCGGCCCACCCGGACCGGATCGTGTATCGCGAGGGTATCTTCGTCGGCTATCGCGGCTATCAGCACGCCAAAACCAAACCGATTTTTCCGTTTGGGTTCGGGCTGAGTTACACGAGCTTCGCGTACTCGAACCTGACTGTGGTACCCGCCCAATCCGCAGCTGCGGACGGCAGTGGTCCGCTCTACACCGTGTCGTTCGATGTCACGAACACCGGTGCGCGTCCTGGGACGGATGTCGCGCAGATCTATGTGGGTGAGGCGCGCTCGCGCGTTGCGAGGCCGGTCCGCGAGCTCAAGGGTTTCGCGCGCACCGACCTGAAGCCCGGCGAGACGCGTCGCGTCACCATTCCGCTCGATGCGCGCTCGTTTACGTATTACGACGTCGCGAGCCGCGCGTGGCGCGCCGACCCGGGCAGTTATCGAGTGGATCTGGGCCAATCCGTGGATAACATCGTTGCGAGCTCGGTGCTGCGGTTGCCGCGCAAGGTGCTCCTCAACAAGAAGTAATACCCAAGATGGTCATGTGATCGAATTTGATTGAATCGCGGGCCGAAGCCGTTCACAGTACGCGTCACCAAAACAGGTGGGTGTAAGAACGGATGCATTCAGCCGAACGCGAAAAGCTGATTCTCGAGTGCCTCGAACAGCGAGGTTTCGTGTCCTTTCAGGACCTCGAGGAGCGCATGTCGGCTTCGCCCGCCACCATTCGGCGCGACCTCACCCGCCTCACCGAGGCGGGCCTCATCACGCGTGTCCGCGGAGGCGCGAAGCTGCCGTCCTCGGCGAAGGGCAGCCGCGGTTCCAAGGACGGGGCGCCCTCCGGGCTCATGGGCGTGCCCTTCTACGAGAACATCAATCGCAACCGCCGCCAGAAAGAGCTCGTGGGACGCGAGGCCGCGAAACTCTGCAAAGCGGGTGAGGCCGTGATGATCGACGGGGGGTCGACCACGCTGCAGATGTGCGCGCACCTCGCCGGGTTGAATCTGCAGGTGCTCACGAACTCGTTGCACATCGTCAACGGATTGCTGGCGCAGGCCGGCACGCGCCTCTTGGTCCCGGGTGGTCAAGTGTTCGCGGAGCAGAACATCATCCTGTCCGCGGCGGGCGACGACTGCATGCCGCGCTTCCATGCTCCGCGATTATTCATGGGCGCGGCCGCCGTGGGACCTGCCGGACTCATGCAGGCCGACATCATTTTGGTGGCTGCCGAGCGCCGCCTGATCGATCGCGCGGACGAGATCGTCGTGCTCGTCGATAGCTCGAAATTCCATGGTCCTTCCGGCCACGTCGTGTGCCCGCTGCACGAGCTCGACGTGGTGGTCACCGACTCCGGCATTTCCGCCGAGAGCGCGAAAATGCTGGAAAAAGCAGGCGTACAGCTCATCGTCGCGCGCGAGTAGCGCTGCCATTGAGCGCCTGTGATCTAAAAAGAACTAAACGGATCACAAACGCTTGACTTCGATCAGGGTCTCAACGCACTCTCGGAACACCGAGCGTTCGCGTTTGAGGGGGATATCAATGTCACGAGCACTCTCGCCGGGACTCCGCGCGCCTTACCTGCACCCTCGAACTACGCCCGCCTCCACGCGGCCTGCATCGCGCTCCTGATTCCGTAACGGCGCTTGCCGCGGCCTGCGCGGCTCGCGCACCGAATCGTCGTATTTCGAGCAAAGGGACCCCTCTTATGGTGCGAAGGCTGTTCGTGACCGTTGCGAGCGCTGGACTATTCGTCGTCGGCGCTGCCGCGCATGGCCAGACCGCGGATCCGCTGGTCGCGGGATTCGAAAGCCCGCCCGCGTCCGCGAAGCCGCGGGTGTGGTGGCACTGGATCGATGGCAACGTCAGCGAAGAGGGCATTCGCCAAGACCTCGCGTGGTTGAACGGGATCGGTGTCGGCGGCGTGCAGAATTTCGATGCCGCCCTCGCGGGTCCCGGCCGTGCCTCGACGCCGCTGGTTCCCGAGCGCGTCGCGTATCTCACGCCGCGTTGGCGCGAGATGTTTCGCTTCGCCGTCACGCAAGCCGAGCAACTCGGCATGGAATTCACGATCGCCGCGTCGCCCGGGTGGAGCGAGAGCGGCGGGCCCTGGGTGAAGCCCGAACAGGGAATGAAGAAACTCGTGTGGAGCGAAACCCTCGTCGAGGGTGGCAAGCGCTTCACGGGTCGCCTCGCGCAGCCGCCGCGAATCACGGGCCCGTTTCAGAACGTGCCGTTCTCCTCGGTCCTCTTCGCCACGGACGAGAAAGCGCCCGAGTACTACGCGGACGCGGCGATCGTTGCCTATCGCGCCGGGCCGACGGAAACCGTCGATCTCAGCGGTGCGACCGTGACGAGCAGCGCGGGTGCGATCGAAGCGAAGGGCCTCTCCGATGGCGATCTCGCGCACGCCGTCGCGCTGCCTTACGGGCAGGGCAAGACGGCGTGGATTCAGTTGGCTTACAGCAAGCCGCAGCGGGTCCAATCGGTCACCCTGTCCGTGGGACGACCGCCGGGCATCGCGCCCTCGGACATTGCGACCGGCGCGGCCGTGTGGCTCGAGGCCAGTGATGATGGCCAGACATTCCGCCGGGTTGTCGACGTGCCGCGCGACGGGGCGCCTCAGCAGACGCTGGCGTTCGCGCCCACGACCGCGCGCATGTTCCGTTTGGTGCTGGACCGCCCCGTGTTCACGCCCAGCCCGTTCGACTCGCTGATCGGGCGACCCTCATCACCCCCGACCGCGCACGATATCTTCGAGCTGGTTCTGCACACCGGGCCGCGCGTCAATCGCTTCGAAGACAAGGCCGGGTTCACCAACCGCGCCATCGTCGCGAGCGACGATTCCGTCGCGATCGATGCCCGCGAGGCAATCGCGAAAGATGCCGTCGTCGATCTCACGGGCAAGCTGCGCCCGGACGGCACTCTCGATTGGACGCCGCCGCCGGGGCGCTGGGTCGTGCTGCGTTACGGATATTCGCTGACCGGCCGCACCAATCATCCGGCTTCGCGCGAGGGCACGGGTCTCGAAGTCGACAAGCTCAATAGCAAGCACGTGAAGGCGTACTTCGACGCATATTTCGCGGAGTACGTGCAGGCGCTCGGGCCCGACATGATCGGCAAGAAGGGCCTGCAGTACATGCTGACCGACAGCTACGAAGCGGGCATCGCGAACTGGACCGATGACATCCTGGCGCAGTTCGCGCAACGGCGCGGCTACGATGCGCATCCGTGGCTGCCCGTGCTGGCAGGACGCGTCGTGATGAGCGCCGCGGCGAGCGATCGGTTCCTCTGGGACTTCCGCCAGACGCTTGCGGATCTCATTGCCGACGCCCATTACGGACAACTCTCGGCCTCGCTCCATGAGCACGGCATGGGCCGCTACGGCGAGTCGCACGAAGCCGGCCGCGCTTTCGTGGGCGACGGCATGCAAGTGAAGAAGAGCGCGGATGTGCCGATGGGCGCGCTGTGGTCGTCGACGCTGGGTCAACCCCGCGAAACCTTCGATGGCGACATTCGCGAGTCGGCGTCCGTCGCGCACATCTATGGTCAGAACCTCGTGGCCGCCGAATCGCTGACGGCATTCGGCAATACGTTCGCGTTCACGCCGGAGACACTGAAGCCGTACGCGGATCGCGAGCTCGCGATGGGGCTCAATCGCTTCGTCATTCATACCTCGGTACACCAGCCGGATAATCGGCCGGGGCCGGGTGTGACGCTCGGGCCATTCGGTCAATGGTTCACCCGCCACGAGACTTGGGCACCGCAAGCCGCGCCGTGGGTTTCCTACCTCGCGCGCAGCTCCTTCTTGCTGCAGCAGGGGCACTTCGTCGCGGACATCGCGTATCTCTACGGTGAAGACAACAACATCACGAATCTCTTCGGACGCAGCCCGCCGGCGATCCCAGCGGGTTACAACTTCGATTACGTGAACGCCGATGCACTGATCAATGTGCTCACGGTCAAGGACGGGAAGCTCGCGACTCCGAGCGGGATGCAGTACCGAGTGCTCGCGCTCGACGCCAGCACGCGGCGCATGTCGCTGCCCGTGCTTCGCAAGATTCGCGATCTAGTCGAGCAGGGCGTCACCGTCGTCGGTGCGCGCCCGGCCTTCTCGCCGAGTCTCGCAGACAACGAGGCGGAGTTCACATCCCTGGCCGAGCGGCTCTGGGGCTCCGACACGAATACAGGTGCGAAAGGGACGGTCTTGTCCGGCACGGTTGCCGAGGCACTTCAGAAGCAGTCGATCGCACCGGACTGCCTCTTCATCGGCTCCGCTGCGGGGCGGGAGTTGCGCTATGTGCATCGTGCGGTTGACCAGGGCGATCTCTACTTCGTGGCAAGCGGAAGCGCCGACGCGCAAACGGTCGAAGCGAGTTTCCGTGTGTCGGGTAAGGCTCCGGAGATTTGGCGCGCAGACACTGCGGAGCGGGCCCCAGCCGCCTATCGTATGGAGGGTGGCCGCACGATCGTGCCACTGAAGCTCGCGCCTCACGATGCCGTGTTCGTCGTGTTCCGGCAGCCCACCTCGGCGCCGAGCCGGGTCATTGCGGATCCCGCCTCTGAAGTCGTGGCGACCGTCAAAGGTCCTTGGGACGTGAGCTTCCCGCCGGATCGAGGTGCGCCCGCGCAGGCCCGCTTCGATGCGCTGTCCTCGTGGACGACGCACGCGGAGCCCGGCATCAAGTACTTCTCGGGCACCGCAACCTACACGACGACGCTCACGGCAAACAGGGCCTGGCTGACGCAGGGCTCGCGCGTCCGCCTGAATCTCGGCGACGTGCAGAACCTCGCCGAAGTGAGCGTCAATGGGCGCTCGCTCGGCGTGCTCTGGAAAAAGCCATTCGTCGTCGATGTCACGGATGCGCTGCGTGCCGGTCAGAACCGCTTGGAGGTGAAGGTCACCAACGTCTGGCCGAACCGGATGATCGGCGACAAGCAGCCCGGCGCGAAGCAGATCGCGTACTCGACGTTCGACCAGTTCAAAGCCGACTCGCCGCTGCTCCCGTCGGGTCTGCTGGGACCGGTGACCCTGGAGAAGATGAGTGCGAGATGAGCTCGGCCGCCTCGCAATCGTCGCTCTCTTGAGCTGCGCGAGCGCGAATGCGGCCGAGACGCCGCGCTGGATGAACAGCCGTCTCTCGGCGGATGAGCGCGCCGAGCTGCTGAACCGTGAGCTCACGTTCGATGAACGCATCGGCATGGTTCACGGCATCTGGTCGCGACCGGATCGGGGTGTCACGGCGCCGCCGGATGCGATCATCTCGGCGGGCTACGTGCCCGGTGTGCCGCGGCTCGGTATTCCGGCGTTGTACGAGACCGATGCCAGTCTCGGCATCACCAATCCGCAGCGCCTGCGGCCGAACGACGGCGCCACCGCCTTGCCGGCGAGTCTCGCGCTCGCGGCGACCTTCAGTCCCGAGCTCGCGTATCAAAGCGGGGTGCTGCTCGGGCGAGAGGCGCGCGCCAAGGGGTTCAACGTGTTGCTCGGGCCGGGCGTGAATCTCGCCCGCGACCCGCGCAATGGGCGCAACTTCGAGTACCTCGGTGAAGACCCGCTGCTCGCCGGCGTGCTCGGCGGTCAGAACATTCGCGGCATTCAGAGCAATCACCTGATCGCGACGATCAAGCACTTCGCGCTGAACGATCAGGAGACCCACCGCCACTGGGTCAATGCGACCATCGATGCGGCGGCGCTGCGCGAATCCGATCTGCTCGCGTTTCAGATCGGCATCGAGATCGGCCAACCGGGCTCGGTCATGTGCGCGTACAACCAGGTGAATGGGCCGTACGCGTGCGGCAACGATTTTCTGCTGAACCAGGTCCTGAAAAAGGATTGGAAGTATCCGGGTTTCGTCATGTCCGACTGGGGCGCGGTTTACGCCACGGACTTCGCCGTCAAGGGTCTCGATCAGCAATCGGGCGAGCAGGCGGATGAGAAGGTGTGGTTCGGCGCGCTGCTCAAAGATGCCGTGACATCGGGAACGGTGCCCGAGTCGCGCCTCGCGGATATGACGCGCCGAATTCTGCGTGCGATGTTCGCGAGCGGCCTGTTCGAGAATCCGGCGGAGCGCGACGGCAAGATCGACTATGCGGCGCACGCGCAGGCAGTTCGCGAAGTCGCGGCGCAAGGTAGCGTGCTCCTGCGCAATCGCGACAACATCCTGCCTTTGAGCCACGCCGCGAAGCGCATTCTCGTCGTCGGCGGCTACGCCGACCTCGGCGTGCTCTCGGGGGGTGGTTCCTCACAGGTCTACGAACCCAATACCGACTGGCGCTCCGCGATTCGAGTGGGAGGCGAGGGACGCGTCGGCGCACGACGTAACATGGTCTTCCAGTCATCCGCGCCGCTTGCGGCGATTCGCGCTCGCGCGAAGGACGCGACGATCACGTTCAACGATGGCCGCTATCCCGCGGCCGCGGCCAAATTGGCACGCGAGGCGGACGTCGTCATCGTCTTCGCGAACCAGTGGATGACCGAGAACGAAGACGTGCCGGATATGTCGCTCCCGCAAGGACAAGACGCGCTCATTGGCTCCGTCGCGCAGGCGAACCCGCGCACGATCGTGGTCCTCATGACGGGCGGGGCCGTCGAGATGCCCTGGATCGACAACGTCGCCGCGGTCCTTGCGGCTTGGTACCCCGGCACGGGCGGCGCCGATGCAATCGGTGACATCCTCTTCGGCCAAGTGAATCCGTCCGGCCGGTTGCCCGTGACGTTTCCGGTCTCGAGCGCACAGTACCCGCGGCCGGAGATTCCCGGTTGGGGGCGACCCGAACGCGAATACTTCGATGCTCCGCATCCGGAGGGCGCCGCCGTGGGGTATCGGTGGATGTTGCAGACGAAGCAGCAACCGCTCTTCCCGTTCGGTTTCGGACTGTCGTACACGCGATTCGAATACAAGGATCTGAAGGTGAGCGGCGGTAAGCGCTTGTCGCTGAGCTTTACCGTCAGCAACGTCGGCCAGCGCGCCGGGGCCGATGTCCCGCAGGCTTATCTCGTGTCCGCAAACGGAGCTGCGACTGCACGTCTCGTCGGATTCCGACGCGTGACACTCGGTCCGGGTGAGTCGACGCGGGTCGAGCTGAGCGTGGACCCGCGGCTCATCGCGCAATTCGACGAGCATGCCCATCGTTGGCAGATTGCTGCCGGAGCGTATGAGGTCGCCGTAGGTTCGTCCGCGGCAGAGCACTCCCTGCGCGCCTCCGCGCGGCTCGCTGCTTCTCGGCTACCGCCTTAGTTATATGCCGCGCTCGCGCCGGTAATCGCGCGGGCTGAGGCCGTATCTTTTGCGGAACGCGCGCGAAAACGCGGTGCAATCGCTGAATCCGGAGTCGAACGCGATATCGATGATGTTGGCCGTATCTTTGCTGTTCCGCAGCCGTGCGGCGGCGAGATTCAGCCGGTTCTCGAGGATGTAATTCGAGGGCGTGGCGCCGAACTCGGTGAATATCCGATGGACATGGCGCGAGGTCACGCCGAAGGCCTGCGCGAGCGCGCTCACGGAGAGACTGGGGTCCGCGAGCCGCGTTTGGACATAGGCGCGCATCTCCTGGTGGAGTGTGGCCGAGCCCGGCAGAAGCCGGTCTTCACTGCCGCTGCATCGGAGCAGCGCCATCAAATCCAGCACCGCGCTCACAATTGCCCCGCCGGTGTCGAGGTCACCCTTCTCGAGCTCGGCGCAATGGACCCAGGCGTTGCGGACGAAGGAGGCGAGTATCGCTCCCGCCCCGCGCGTGCCGTCCACCTGCAGCGTGACGAACTCGTCGATGCTGGCGAACCGACTCGCCAATAGCTCGTACGGGATCTTGATCACGATCATCTGCACCGGAGCGGTGCACTGAACGGTGTACGGGCGCCCGGCGTCGCAGAAGGTGATGTCCCCGACGCGCAGGACGCTCGACCGGTCGAGTTGGCTGTTGAGGCTGCTGCCCGCTTCCTGCAGGTGGAGCAGCAAGCCGTTGGCGCGCTGGAATCGACCGCCGTGCAGGACGACGGCCGTCGAATGAACGCGTGCCATTTTCAGTGCGCCTTGTCCGCGCAGCTCGAGGATGCCGCGCAAGGGGTCGCTGCGCGGATCGACCGAGATCTCGGAGAAATTCTCGGTGTTGACCCGATTCCAGAAATCGAGCCGACTCGCTCTTGGAACGAGCCCGGTATCGAGTCTCAGCGAGCGCTGCGACGCCAATGGCTGGCCGTTCGTTAGCATGGTGCCCCCCTTCCCGGAAGAGTCTAGCAACGAGCCCCCGCGCTATCCATGAGGCGCCTATTCGGCGCCCGGGAAGAGGGTGTGGAGGACCGATTTCGGCGAATCGACCGCCGGTCGAGGTGCGCGCTGGTGGCACGGTCGGGCGCGGCTCGCTCGGCCTCGACGAAAACCTCTTTTGATCCAGCGGCGGTGATGACTCGTCCGATTGTAAAGCCATTGACAGTTGGTACTATGCGCAACTTGGTATGCAGCTATCGATATCGCGGGGGCTATCGATGCTCAGAATCGCCATTCAATGCGCGCTCGCGACGAGCGTCGGCGCCGCATGCGGATCGACTGTCGATGCAGAGGAGGGCGCGCCGGCAGGTCCGGGAGCGCTGCTCGATGAAGTCGTCGTGAATTCCTGCCCGTGGCGATGACGACGCAAGCGACCCTCGCGGCCATAGTAGCCCTGCTGCTCGCAGCGGGCCCGGCGCGAGCCGCCGACGGGGCTGCCGCGACAGTCGCGCCCTCACGCCAGCAGTGCGAAGGACTTGCCGCGCGCATGGCGGCACACTGGCCGGACGAATCGACTCGCATCACCGACGTGCATTATCACGAGACTGCAGAAGCAGTGAGCCTCCCCATGCCGGGCGGTGCGCGTGCCGAGATCACTGTTCCTGCCCACTGCGAAATCGTCGGCGCGCTTCACGAAAGAGTCGGCGCGCTCGGCCAACACTACGCGATTCATTTTCACCTGCGGTTGCCCGCCGAGTGGAATCAGCGCTTCTTTTTCCAAGGAGGCGGCGGAACGAACGGCGATATCGGCAACGCGCTGGGTCTGCTCGCTGTGGACGTCGGATCCGCGTTGGCTTCCGGCTTCGCCGTCGTCAGCCAGGACTCGGGGCACGACAATGCGACGAATCGCGATGGTGCGCGAGGAGGGCTGACCGCGTTCGGCTTCGACGCACAGGCGCGTGCGGATTACGGCCACGCCTCGCTGCTGCCCGTCTCTCAGATCGCCAAGGCGATCATCGCCACGTACTACGGAGCAGCGCCTCGGTTTTCCTACTTCGTCGGATGCTCCAAGGGCGGCGAGGAAGGGATGGCGGCCGCACAGCGCTATGCGCAGGAGTTCGACGGCGTGCTCGCTGCGGCGCCGGGATTTTCTCTGCCGCGTGCCGCGATGACTCAGGCGTGGGATGTGCAGTCGTTCGCCGCGGCGACGAATCTGACGAGCCCGGCGTCGCTTGCCGATGCATTTTCCGACGCCGACCTGACACTCGCATCGCGCGCGGTGCTGGCGGCATGCGATGCCGATGATGGGCTTGCGGATGGCATCGTGGGCGCGTTCGAGCAATGCACGCAGCCGAAGGTGCATCGGGAGCTCAGTCGCCTTCAATGCTCTGAAAGCAAAACGCCTGAGTGTCTTTCTGCGGCACAGATCACTGCACTCGAGCGTGTTTACGCGGGCCCGGCCGACGCGCAGGGTCGAGCCTTGTACTCGAACTGGCCTTGGGACGCCGGCCTTGCGAGCCCGGGTTGGAGAATGTGGAAGCTCGGCAGCGCAGGCGGCGCGATGCCTGCGCTCAACATCACATTGGGTGGCGCGTCGTTGTCTGCGGTGTTCACGGTGCCGCCTACGCCGTTGCGCGATGATAGCCAAGCGCAGCTCGACTTCGTCCGTCAGTTCGACTTCGAACGTGACGCGCCCAAGATCTACGCGACCAACGCACAATTCCCGCGATCGGCTTGGGACGACATCTCGGCGCGCTCGAGCAATCTGTCCGCCTTCCGCTCTCGCCGCGGCAAGCTGTTGGTTCCTCATGGCGTCTCCGATCCGGTGTTCTCCATCAACGATACGCTCGCCTGGTATCGCGAAGTCGATCGCCGCACGAAGGGCAAGGCCGCGACGTTCGTCCGTGTGTTCCCGGTGCCGGGAATGGCTCACTGCGGCGGGGGTCCTGCCACCGATCGCTATGACGCATTCGGCCCATTGGTGAATTGGGTCGAGCACGGAAAGGCGCCCGATCGGATCATCGCGCGCGCAGGTGCCGCCTCACCCTGGCCGGGGCGTGAGCGGCCGCTGTGCCCGTATCCGAAAGTGGCGCGTTACCAGGGCACGGGTAGCCCGGAGAAAGCCGAAAACTTTGTTTGTCGCTGAGCGACCCGGTGATCGCTCTGTCGGCACGGGAAGAGCGCCGCCGCAAGTCGCGAACGAATATGGAACGTGGACGCTGATCTACTCGGAATGGGATCGCTGCCAAGGTATCGTCGGCTGATGGCAACCTCCAAGAACGCTCTGTTGGCTCCCGCGAAATCGAAGAAAAAGTCGCTCATCGCAGCCCATGCCGTCCGCAAGCAGCCCGGGGCCGCGCGTCGCCTGCACGCGCAGGGCGTCGCCACGATCGAGTCGGTGCTGGGCTCGAATGGGCCGGTTCTCGGCCTCTATCTCCATACGGTGCACATCCTGCTTCTGAAGGGGCTTTCGCGAAACCCGCGCTTTCGAAGCATCAAACCGCATCTGATCGGCACGCCCGCGCTGCTGGCGAAGCACCCCGGGTTGAGTCAAATCGAGCTCGCGGCGCTGCTCGGCACCGAGCGTGCGACCGCGGGTTTGCAGGTCGCTCAATGCATCGCGGATGGGTACGTGCGGCGCGCCGTGTCGCACGATGATCGCCGTCGCTACGAGCTATATGTCACGAAGAAGGGTCTGCGCTTGCTCGGCGACGCGCGCAAGGTGATCCCGGTGCACGAGAATACGTTTGCGCACGCGCTCAGCGCGGCCGAGCGCGAGACGCTGCGCAGGCTGCTGATGAAGCTGATCGCGCACTAGCTGCCGCCGCGCCGCCCGCGACGAATCCCGGGCTCCCGTGACCGGTGGGTACGCCCGACTCCCGACTTAGCTCATCTGTGATTAAAAAACATCAAAATTAGTCCAGTCCTTTACGATTGTTGATCGCTACTGATCTAAATTGGTTGAAGCGGCGGATTTGATGTGCAACTATCCCTTGCGATTGCGCTGCTCACGGCGCGCGATCGGAGGGGGAGCTCGTGGCTTCGTCGCTTAAAACAACACAGCGCGATGAGTCCGTGCGGAGGTGTCTCCGCAGCGTCCCGCATTGGGTCGCGTCCCCGTTGTTTCATCAGCACCACTCACCGGTTACCCGAATTCGGTCGGCTCGAGCCGTTTGCGCTCGGCCGGTCGCTCACATTCACAGAGAGGGGGAGCGAAAATGACTCGATCCAAGGTCCAGTCGCGTTCTTTAGGGGCGCGATCTTATTTACAGTTCGCGGCGCTCGCTTCGGGCGTCGTGCTGAGCTCTGCCGCAGGTGCCCAGAATGCCGAGCCGCCTAGTCCGGCGGCGGATTCAGGCCCGGCGGCGCTCGAAGAAGTCGTCGTCACCGGCACGCTGATCCGCGGCGCCCAGCCGGTGGGCGCCGAGCTCGTCACGCTCGATCGCGAGGCCATCGTGTCGAGCGGCGCGCTGACCACGACGAATCTCATGACGAGCCTGCCGCAGCTCACTTCGTTCAACGCGCTGCCGATCGGCACGTCCGACTTCGCCAATCCGGTGCCGCGCTTCAACATTCGCGCGACTGCCGGCACGCTGGTGCTGTTGAACGGTCATCGCATGGTGGGTTCCGGCATTCTGCAGACGACGCCGGATCCGTCGGCGATTCCGATCGGCGCAATCGAGCGCGTTGAAGTGTTGCCGGACGGCGCGTCCGCGACCTACGGTGCCGACGCGGTCGGTGGCGTGGTGAACTTCATTCTGCGCAACCACTACGATGGTGCCGAGACGCGCGCGGTCTACGGGAACGGCGACGGGTATCACGAGTACGATATCAGCCAGCTGTACGGCAAATCGTGGGACAGCGGCAATATCCTCGGAAGCTTCGAGTACACCTCGCACAACAACTTCAACTTCGGTAGCCGCGACTACTACCTCGCCGACGTCTCGCCGTTCGGTGCCGGCGGTCGCAACCGCGCTATCAACAACTGCCAGCCGCCAAATGTTCAGGTCGCCGGCGTCTCGTACGCCGGTCCTACCTATGCTCTCGGTCGCAATAGCTGCAATCCGACTGCCGGGGCCGACCTGCTGCCGTTCGAACAGCGAAGAACGTTCTTCCTGGCGGGACACCAGACGCTCACCGACAGGCTCGAGCTGACAGGCGACGCGTTCTATTCGGAGCGCGACCAGACGAATCACATCGCGACCACCGCCTCGACCTTCGGAATCACGAACGCGAACCCGTACTTCAGGGCGCCGCCCGGGGTGACGGCAACCAGCGAGAACGTGAATTACTTTTTCTCGAACGAGTTCGGGCCGACCCGGCGCAGCGAGGTGTCGCTCAGCTCCGGCGGCATCAATCTCGGCTTGAACATCAAGCTGACGGATACCTGGAATGCCAACCTGAGCGGGGACTACGGCAAGGGCACGACCCAAGCGCGTACCCCGGCGATCGACGGCACCGCGCTCACGGCTGCTCTCGCGGCGACGACGACCGCTGCGGCGTTCGACCCGTTCACCGGACAGACTTCGCCCGCGGTGATCGCGGCGATCGGCGGTGGCGGCGTGGCTTATACCGCGGAACAAAAACTCTACGGCACCCAGCTCACCGTCGATGGTCCTCTGTTCTCGTTGCCGGGCGGCGATGTCCGGCTCGCGGTGGGAACGCAGTGGCGGCACGAAGATCTGGCCGGTGTTCCCTACCTGCTCTCCAACTCACAGCTCGTCGATGTCCCGGGAGGCCCGCAGGCCGCAGGCCGGCGTGACATGGCCGAGTTCGTGGAGATCCTCGTGCCGATCGTGGGTGCGAGCAATGCCTTCACCGGTATGCAGAAGCTGTCGCTCTCCCTTGCAGGAAGGCACGACGACTACAGCGATTTCGGCTCGACGACGAATCCGAAGGTCTCGCTGGACTATGCACCGATCGAAGCGCTCACGTTCCACGGCACGGCGTCCACATCGTTCTCGGCGCCGAGCCTTGCGGACATGAGGTCGGTCGATACCCGCCTGCAAACCCAGGCCGCTGTGCCATTCGCGCCCCCGGGAGCCACTGTTCCGGCAGGATCGGTGGAGGTATTCATTGCCGGCGGTACACCGACGCTGCAGCCGCAAGAGGCACGCACGTACACGTTCGGCTTTGACCTCGCGCCGAAATCGTCGGGCTTCAATGCCGGCGTGATGTACTGGCATTCCAACATCAAGAAGCAGATCGGCCTCGCGTTCCCGACCGCGGTGCCGTTGTTCACCAATCCGTTCTTCTCGAGCTTCTGGTACGGGCCTGGTGGACAGCCACTCACCCCGGCGGTTCTCGATTCGCTCCTGGCCCAGTTCCGGGTGGACGGAGCGAATGCGGCATTCACGCCGCAGTACCGGGCGGCCCTGCTGGCCAATGGTTACATCCTCGACCTGCGGCGCAAGAACCTGGGCGAGACGACGATCGATGGCTTCGACTTCCACGCCGGGTATTCGACGCAGACGGCGTTCGGCGATATCAGCACGACGCTCGGCGGTGTGAGCCCCCGGCATCGTTCGAACATCCCGGCGCCTGGCCTTACGGCGGTTGATCTCTCGGAGCTCGATCCGTTGACGGCTCGCCTGACGACGGATTGGTCGAGGAATGGTTGGAGCGCGGGCTTCAACGTCAACTACGTCGCTGCCTTCAACGTCACTGGCACGGACGTCCCCGTGACGGGCATCTACCGGGTAGATTCGTACACGTCCCTGGATCTACGTGGCACGTATCGCTGGGCGGAGGGAGCCAGCTTCCTTTCGAATACGGATATCAGCCTGAGCGTGGACAACGTGTTCGACAAGGACCCGCCGTTCCTGCTTGGAGCGAACGGCTATAGCGCTACGCATGCCAACCAGATCGGACGCTTGGCCTCGATCTCGCTGATCAAGCGGTGGTGATTGCGAAGACGGCCAATGTCGAGTCTGCCGTTGCGCAGGGCCTTCTGCGGGGCTGGGACAGCCGGCAGATTGCGTAACGCAGGCACCTGCAGCGCCCGTCCCCCAAGGGCGCTGCAGGTGTTTTTCGCACCGGTTACGTGCGAACAACTGAGTCTTGCGCGAAGTGCAGTCGAAGGGATGTTCGATTGGCTTCGGGACCCGTACATCTGTTGAAGGACATTGGCCATGCGCAACGATGAGGTTCCACGGGCAAGTGATGGCAAGGAGATCCCGCCGAGCTCAGCGACGCTGACTCGCCGGGCCGCGCTCGGTGGCGCCGCGGCTCTCGCAGGCTTGGTAGGCGCGGTGTCGAGTGACGAAGCGGGTGCCTCGGAATCGAAGCGCACCTCGGATGCGAAGGCGAGTGTCATCGCCTCGCGCGAGAATTCTGTCGTTGCGACCGGAACGGGCCGCGTCCGCGGTTACGTTCGCGACGGCATTCATACCTTCAAAGGAATTCCGTACGCCGAGTCGACGGCTGGAGCGAACCGCTTCATGCCGCCAGTCAAGGCAAAAGCTTGGACGGGTGTGCGCAGCTCGATGCACTACGGCCAAGTGAGCCCGCAGCCCGCGCGCGCGGGTTGGAAGAACGACGAAGAGTCCTTCATGTTCCTCTGGGACGACGGCATTCCCGGTGAGGATTGCCTGCGTGTGAACGTGTGGACGCCTGCGCTCGAGTCGAATGCGAAGCGGCCGGTGATGGTGTGGCTGCACGGCGGCGGATTCGTCGCCGGCTCGGGTCAGGAGCTGCGCGCATACGACGGCGAGAGTCTCGCGCGGCGCGGCGATGTGGTGGTGGTCTCGCTCAATCATCGCCTGGGCGCGCTGGGTTTCCTGGACCTCTCGCCTGCGAAAGACGAGCGCTTCGCGAAGTCCGGCAATGTCGGAATGTTGGATATCGTCGCGGCACTCGAGTGGGTGCGCGAGAACATCGCCGCGTTCGGCGGCGATCCCGGCTGCGTGACGATCTTCGGCCAGTCAGGCGGCGGCGGCAAAGTCGCGGCGCTGATGGCGATGCCTGCGGCCCAAGGCTTGTTTCATCGAGCGATCGTGCAGAGCGGCTCGTCGCTGCGCGTTCGCTCGCCGGAAGGCGCCGCGAAGCTGACCGAAGAGCTCTTGAAAGAGCTGGACCTCGATTACGCGCGCTTGACAGCGCTGCAATACGTGCCGGCTCAGCAGCTCGTCGTGGCCGGCGCCAAGATCCTGGCGCGTCAGCCGCGCCGCATGCCCGACTTCCGACGCATGGCGGAGCAGCTGGGGTGGGGACCGGTCAACGACGGCACCGTGCTGCCTCAACATCCATTCGATCCTGTCGCGCCGGCGATCTCTGCCAAGATTCCGATGCTCGTCGGCACGAACCTCAACGAGTTCATTCACAACATCAACAATCCGGATGGCGAGGCGATGACTGACGAGCAGATGCTCGGCATGGTCAAAGGCATTTACGGCGAACGCGCGCAGCAGGTCGTCGCGACGTTTCGCGAGCGGACGCCGAGCGCAAAGCCCTTCGACATCTGGTCGCACATCGCGGCGGCGCCGATCCGCGCGGCGGCCATCGAGCAGTGCACGCGCAAAGCAGCGCAACGCGCAGCGCCGGCATACCTGTACTGGTTTGCCTGGCAGACACCGGTATTGGACGGCCGGCCGCGCGCGTTTCACTGCGCCGAGCTGCCCTTCGTCTTCAACAATGCCGAGCGCTGCGAAACCATGACCGGTGGCGGTCCGCAGGCCATCGAGCTCGCGCACAAGATGAGCGACGCGTGGGTGCGCTTCGCCCGCACCGGCAATCCGAATGGACCGGGGCTGCCGAGCTGGCCGGCGTTCACCCCGGATCGCATGGCGACGATGGTGTTCGACAACCGGTGCGACGCTCAGGTGGGTCCGGACGCGAAGGAGCAGTCCGTGATCACACAGGCGACCTGACGACGAGACCCGCCGGTGAGTAGGGCCATCACCTGGGTTGTCGTGTCAGTGATCATCGTCGCCGCCGCGCTGTGTCTTCCTGCCGGAATCGATTCGCGCGCGAGCACCGCTGCATCACACGTGCAAGCCGAGGCGTTGGACGAAACATGGCCCGCGCGGGTCGAGTCGGATATCCGAATCGTCACGCAACACGACGCGCGGGCGCAGCGCTGTCGCAATCGATCGCAAGCGCATTCTGTTCACGGGAATCACGCTGCCAGATGACCAACTCACGTACGGCGCGTTGCCGCGTCTCGATACTCTCGCGCCTAGCGCTTGTCTTCATCACGTGCGCCGCGGCGACGGCGCAAGGTGACGAGTCCGCTACGACATCCGAGAAGCTGCCGCCGCCGACGATCTATCCGAGCCCCGGCACGTACTCCAATACGACCTCGCTCTCGTTGCGGCACGACGTGTCCGGCGTGCAGATCCACTACACCTGGGATGGCAGCGAGCCGAATGCCGCGAGCCCGGTCTTCGATCCGAGCGGAGTCCTGTTCATCGCCGGCCTGTATGACGGCAACAAAGGGCTGACGACGGGCTACACGCTGCGCGCGGTCGCCATGAAGCAGGGCACCGCCGCGAGCGACGTGGCGACGTTCTCGTACGTGATCCAGCGTCGCGATCGCACCGCCTACGTGTCCGAGGAAGTGGCTCCCGGCGTGCGCATGATTCGCGACTCGGACAACGACAAGATGTTCCTGATCCGCGGCACGATGCGCTATGCGCTCATCGACAGCGGCATGGGTCGCGGCGCGCTGCGCGAGTACCTCTCGCAGTTCACCGGCGGTTTACCGCTCGTGACGATTTGGACGCACAGCCACGGCGATCACGTCGGTCAGGCGGATCAGTTCATCGCCGACTCCGTCGGGTACGTGGGCGCCGCAGATCGTGACGCGGTCGCGCAGTTCATGCAGCGGCGTGGCGTCAGCGCGCAGCTCATCGCGGAGCACCTGCAGCCCGCGACCGACGATACGAAGGTCGACTTGGGTGATCGCGCGCTGGAGATCATCACGGTTCCCGGCCATACGCCCGGGTCGATCTTCATCTTCGATCCCGCTTCGGGAAACTTGTTCACGGGCGACTCCATCGGCAACAACTCGTCGCTGCCGCCGGACGTGATGTGGATGCAGCGCTCGCCGCAGCCGCTCGATCAGTATTTCGCAGCGGTACGCACCGCGCGTGCGCGGTTGGGCGATCGTGTGAAGCTCATCATGACGGGCCACAACGATCGGCCGCTCGTCGGCACCGCGTATCTCGACAACTTGGAGACAGCGCTGCAGCGTGCGATGGACGACGGGACGGCCGCGCTCGTGCCGTCGTACCGTCCGGCCGGCTTGCAGCAGATCGTGGTCGGCAATCGCTTCACCGATGCGAACTGGTTCGCCGTCAACATCAACCCGCAGACGTTTCTTCCGGCGCCCCCCGATCAGATCGCGAGCCTGACGATCGTGGAGGTGAACGGTGCAACGCTTGCGAGCCGCTTCACGTCCACCGAGCACGACTATCGCGCGACGGTGGGCTCGCGCGGGCGAATCACGATTGCGGCGTGCCCCGCGTCTTCGCGCGTGCAGTCGCTGACCATCGACGGCAAGGTCGTGAAAGCTGGAGCGCCCGCAAAGATCTCGTTCACGGGTACGCCCAAGACGGTGCCCATCGTCATCACCGCGCACGACGGCAAGACGACTGACACGTATCGAGTCACGTTGTCGCGGTAATCCGCAACGCTGAATAGTCGCGAAAGAAAGCCCGTATGACACCCATCGGACGGATCACTGTCACCACGTTCGCCCTACTCGTCGCGTCCGCTGCGCATGCGCAGTCGGCCTCGCAGCCCCCAGCCGATGCATTGCTCGCGGGCTTCCAATCGCCTCCCGATACGGCACACCCGCGTGTCTGGTGGCACTGGATGAACGGGAATGTCTCGTGGGACGGTGTGCAGAAGGACATGGAGTGGATGAAGCGTGTAGGCATTGCAGGCCTGCAGAGCTTCGATGCAGGTCGCACCACACCGCAGGTGGTCGAGCAGCGCCTTCCTTATATGAGCGACGGCTGGAAGCAAGTCTTCCGCCAGACCGCCGCCTATGCGGACAAGCTCGATCTCGAGCTCGGAATTGCGGCATCTCCGGGGTGGAGCGAGACCGGAGGTCCTTGGGTTACCGCACAGGATGCGATGAAGAAGATGGTGTGGACCGTCACACCTGTGGCCGGCGGCCGGCGCTTCTCGGGCGTGCTCGTCAAGCCGCCCAGCACATCGGGCATTTTTCAAACGAGCACGGCCGGATGGGCGCTCGGCGGTCGCGCTGCGGATCAAAATCCGCCCGAGCTCTATGTCGATCAGAAGGTGATCGCGTTCCGCGTATCCCCGGACGCGGTGCTACCGCCCCCAAAAATCACCGCCAGCGGCGGCACGCTCAACGCCGCTGCGCTGTCGGACGGTGACATCCAAACCAGCGCGATCGATCTGCCGGCCGGCTCCGAGGTGGGCAGTCTGTCGTGGATCCAGTTCGACTACGCCCGCCCCGTCACGATTCGCGGATTCAGCTTCGCAACGCCGGTCGCTTCGCGGTATTACGATGGCCTCGAGCCGCGTCGCGTCGGCACGCCCCCGACGCAATTCCGATTCGAGGCGAGCGACGACGGTCACGCGTGGCGCGACACCGGCGCGAAGGTTCAGCCGGGCCTGCCGCAGCGAACGATCTCCGTCGACAACGTGCGCGCGCGCTTCTTCCGTTTCGTCAGCGTGAAGCAGCCGCCCGACCCGCCGCCGCGTCGCATGCCGCGTTTCGGCCGCGGGCCTCAGCCGCCGCCGGAAGCCGTTGCGATCGAAGAGCTCGTTCTGCGTGGCGAGCCGACGGTTCACTCGTTCGAGGACAAGGCGGCCTTCATCACGAACGGCAACTACTACGGCTTGCCTTCGGGTACGCCCGGCAGCACGGCGCCCAAAACGACTGACGTGATCGATCTCACCAGCAAGATGCAGCCGGACGGTCGACTCGACTGGACACCGCCCGCGGGACGATGGCAGGTGCTACGCATCGGCTATTCGCTCACCGGCGCGATGAACCGACCGGCTTCCCCCGAGGGCACCGGCCTCGAAGTCGACAAGCTCGATGCCGCCGCCGTGAAGCGTTACATGGATCACTATCTCGCGATGTATCGCGACGCCACCGGCGGGCTCCTCGGCGCGCGCGGCTTGCGCGCCATGATGTTCGACAGTTGGGAGGCGAGTAACGAGAACTGGACGCCGCTCATTCTCGCGGACTTCGCGCGCTTGCGCGGATACGACGCGACGCCCTGGCTACCGGCGCTCGCCGGCTATGTCGTGGAGAGCCCCGAGCGCAGTGATGCGTTCTTGTGGGACTGGCGGCGCACGCTGCAGGAGTTGCTGAAGGTCAATCACTACGAGCAGCTCACCGCCATGCTGCGCGAGGCCGGCGTCATTCGCTACGGCGAAGGCCATGAAGCCCTCTACTCGACGATGGGCGACGGCATGGAAATGAAGCAGTCGTCCGACGTCCCGATGGGCGCGATGTGGCTCGTCGATCGGCCGGGCGAGATCGAGTCCGTGTACTTCAACGATCTGCAGGAGTCGGCCTCGGTCGCTCATATCTATGGGCAAAATCTCACGGCCGCGGAAGCCCTGACGGGCGGCCCGCGCTTCGGTTCGGCGCCTTGGAATCTGAAGTCGACGGCCGATGCGATTCTGCTCGCCGGCGTGAATCGCTTCGTCATTCACACCTCCACTCATCAGCCGGTGAGCAAGGGCCCGGGCACGACGCTCGGCGTCGGTCAGTACTTCACGCGCAACGAGACGTGGGCCGAACAGGCCAAACCGTGGGTGGACTACCTGTCGCGCGCTTCGTATCTGCTGCAACAGGGACGGGGCGCGAGCGACGTCGCAGTGTTCTACGGCGAGGCCGGCCCGGTCATCACGTCCTACCGCGACGAGTATCCGGCCGTGCCGGATGGCTATCGGTACGACTACGTCAATGCCGACGTGATCCTCAACAAGCTCACGGTGCGCGACAGCGCTCTCGTCACCGAGACCGGCATGCGTTATCACGCGATCTTCTTCGGGCGTGGCACGGACCGGGTCTCGCTGCCTGTGCTCGAGAAAGTGCGCGCGTTGGTCGAGGCCGGCGCGGTGTTGATCGGTCAGCGTCCGCAAGGCTCGCCGAGCCTCGCGGATGATCCAGCGCGTGTGAAGGCCGTGCTCGATACCCTCTGGCCCGGCAGCGAGGTCACGCGCGTGGGACAAGGTCGGGTGTTCGCGGCCTCATCGACCGGTCCCGCCTTGCAAACCATCGGACTTGCGCCCGACTTCACTTACGTGCGGCCGGCCGCGGACAGCAACGTGATGTTCATCCATCGCCGGCTGAGCGATGCCGACCTCTACTTCCTCTCCAATCGCGCCGATCGCCCGGAGAGCATCGTTGCCAGCTTTCGCGTCACCGGACGCATCCCGCAACTGTGGGATCCGGCCACGGGCCTCACGCACGCGACGTCATATCGAATGGAGGGTGAGCGCACCGAGGTGACGGTGCCGCTCGACCGCCTCGGCTCGATATTCGTCGTTTTCCAGGCACCGGCGACCGAGCGCGCGCATACCGAGCCCACGCCGACGTGGCGCACGCTGCAAACGCTTTCGGGTCCGTGGCCCGTCGCGTTTCAATCGGGACGCGGCGCGCCGGCCAGCGCAACGTTCACCCAGCTCGCCGATTTCAAAGACAACGCCGATCCCGGCATTCGCTACTTCTCCGGTATCGCGACGTACACGAAGGATCTGTCGCTCACGGCTCGAGACCTGAGCGCCGGCCGACACGTGTGGCTCGATCTGGGCCAGGTCAATGATCTCGCCGAGGTGTGGGTGAACGGCCAACTCGCGGGCACGACATGGAAGCCGCCGTATCGGGTCGACATCTCGAAGTTGGCGAAGGCGGGGCGCAACCGTCTCGAAATCAAAGCGGTGAATCTCTGGGTCAATCGCCTGATCGGTGATGTGCAGCCGGGCGTCACGCAGAAGATCACCTTCACGCAGGCAGATGGGAAGGTCGCGCCCAACACCTCGCCCACAGATGCGGCCAATCAGCTGCGCATGCCGTATGCGCCGGATGCGCCGCTGCGGCCGTCGGGTCTCATCGGGCCAGTCACGGTGGTCGCGGAGGAACGTCCATGAAGAACGACGAACGCGTCGGTCCGAGAGCACATGTGGCGGCCGTCCTATGCGCGAGCGCGGTGCTCGTTGGGTTGCATGGCTCGAGCACAGCGGTCGCTGCAAGCTCAGAAGCGAAGGCGCCCGGGCAGCTGCGCGCGGGCGCGGCCAAGGTGGACATCACTCCGACACTGGATACCACGCGCACGCCGCCACAGAACGGCGGCATGCTGCCGGTCATGTCGATTCGCGATCACCTGCACGTGCGCGCGATCTATTTCGAGAACGGCAGCACCTGTGGAGCGCTGATCGGCGTAGAGCAGGGCGCCATGCGAGGTACCGAGCCTGCCGTGCAGAAGGCCGCCAAGGCCGCAGGTTGTCCGCGCGAGAACGTCATCGCGTCCGCGATCCACACGCATTCGGGTGGAACGAAGAACGCCGCGGGCGATACGCCGTCGGACAACATGCCCGACGAGGCCACGATCAACGACGCCATCGTGAAGGCCGTGACCGAGGCGAAGCAGAAGCTGCAACCCGCGCGCGTCGGCTACGGCACGACGACCTTGTATCTCAACGTGAACAGGGACCAGTTCGCGCACGACAAGTGGTATCAAGGCCCCAATACGAACGGTCCTTCCGACAAGACGCTCGCGGTCGTCGGCTTCATTGCGGAGGACGGTACGCCGATCGGCGTGTACATGAATTACGCGCAGCATCCGATCAACTACTATCTGACGGGTGTCTTGAGCGCCGATTTTCCCGGCGATGCGTCCCGGTACGTCGAGCGCCGCTACGATGAGAAGACGGTTGCGATTTTCTCTCAAGGTGCCTCGGGCGATCAGAACGCCCTCTTCGAAACGACGTTCATGCAGCTCGCGGGCGCACGCCGCGGCGACGTGGCTCGCGCAGACGACCGCATCGGCCAACCCGAGCCCTGGTACAAGGGCTCGCTCGCGCTCAACGAGAATGCCGATGCGGTGAAGGCGATGTCGCGTCCCATGCCGGCGGAAGCGGCGTCGGCGTATGCCAAGGCGAAGGGCTTCAACGACGAGCTCGTGCACGCGTACGGCGTGCTGATGGGCGAGTCCGCGCTCGAGGCGCTGAAGAACGCGGACGTGAACTGGCAGGCTGCGCCGTTCATTGCAGGCTCGACGGCGCAGGTGAGCTGTCCGGGTCGCGACCGTATCGACATGTCGGCGCGGCAGGGCGTCGTGCCACCGTATAAAGACGGCGATCCCGTCGACCTGCAAATCGGAGCGCTGCGGATCGGCGACATCGATCTCGTGTCGGTGAACGGCGAGGTCTACAGCGAGATCGCCATGCACTTGAAGCGTGTGTCCCCGGGGACCAAGACGATGATGGTCACGCTTGCGTCGGGTCCGAACGCGCGCTCGGGATACATCTACTCCAACGCGGCGAGCAATCACCTGACCTTTCAGGTCATCGGCTCGCGCCTGAAGCCGGGGTGCGCCGAGGATGCGATCGTCGCGAGCGGTGTGTCACAGCTGCGAGAGCTGAGCGTCGCGCGGTAATCATCTCGGCGTTCACCACAGTTAGACAAGGCAAAGTTGGTAGCGTTACCATGCGTATCTTTCCACCGAAGGAATCGACATGGATCGCTCGTCATCCTGCTTGCTCGGAACGCTCGTGCTCGCGTGCTCGACTTTCTCCGGCGCCGTCGCGGCAGAGTTGCCGAAGCCGGCGGCGCGCGTAATAGAGATCGACATAGCGCGTGCCGAGAAGCCGCTCGATCGCTTCTTCGACTTGTCGATCGGCTCCGATTACCCGGGCACCTTGATTCGTGCGGACAGCCAGGCGCACCTGAAGACGGCGGTGGACGAGCTTGGCTTTCGTTACGTGCGGTTTCACGCGATCTTTCACGATGTCCTGGGCACCGTCCGCATTGTCGACGGCCGCACGCTCTACGATTGGACCAAAATCGACCAGCTCTACGACGACTTGCTGGCCAAAGGCATCCGGCCCTTCGTGGAGCTTGGCTTCACGCCGCAGGCGATGGCGACTTCGCCGCAGACCATTTTCTACTGGAAGGGCAACACCTCACATCCGGTGCCCGGCGCCTGGCGGGATTTGATCGACGCGTTCATCCGCCACATTCTGAGTCGCTACGGGGCCGCCGAGGTGCGGCAGTGGTATTTCGAGGTCTGGAACGAGCCGAATCTCGACGGCTTCTGGGAGCGCGCCGATCAGCAGGCGTACTTCGAGCTCTATGACTCGACGGCGAAGACGATCAAGGCGATCGACCCCACGCTTCGCGTCGGCGGTCCCGCCACCGCGGGCGCGGCATGGGTCCCGGAGTTCCTAGACCATGTGGCCAAGAGCGGCAGCGCCGTGGACTTCATCGCCACGCACGCCTATGGAGTCGATGGCGGCTTTCTCGACGAGAAGGGCGAGAGCGACACCAAGCTCTCCGCCTCGCCGGATGCGATCGTCGGCGACGTTCGGCGTGTGCGCGAGCAGATATCGGCCTCGCGGTTTCCGAGCTTGCCGCTCTTTTTCACCGAATGGAGCACGAGCTACACGCCTCGCGATTCGGTGCACGATTCCTACATCAGTGCGCCGTACATCCTGACGAAGCTCAAGGCGTCCCAAGGGCTCGCGCAGGGCATGAGCTATTGGACGTACACGGATCTCTTCGAGGAGCCGGGCCCGCCGCCGACGCCGTTCCACGGCGGCTTCGGCCTTTTGACCCGCGAAGGCATTCGCAAGCCGGCTTTCTTCGCCTACAAGTACCTCCACGCGCTGCGCGGGAAGGAAGTCCCGTGCTCGGATCGCGAGACGTTGATCGCCGTCGAGGGCATGCGGCTGGCGGCGCTGATCTGGGACTGGGAGCAGCCCGATCAGAAGGTCAGCAACCGGCCGTTCTTTACCAAAGTGCTGCCGGCGAGTGTGGCGCCGACCGCTCGTCTCGCGGTTACGCATCTCACGCCTGGCACCTATCGCTTGCAGGTGCGGCGAGCGGGCTACCGCTCAAACGACGCGTATACGGCCTATCTGGAGATGGGCGCGCCGAAGGATCTGAGCGCTGCGCAACTCGAGCAGCTCACCGGATTGACACGCGATGCGCCGGAGACGACTCGCCTGGTGCGAATCAAATCCGATGGCGCGTTTACTTTGAACCTGCCGATGCGAACCAACGATGTCGCGCTGGTCACGCTCGAGCCGCTGCCTCGAGACCCCGGTACGTGAAGGTTCTGACGGCGACCTCTCCGTCACCGGCGCAATAAATCCCGACCTTCAGGCTCAGGAAGCCGCCGAACGCATTGTGATGCAGCCCCGAGACTTCCATTTGCCACGGGTGCTGCGTCCAGTGGGCCCCGTCGCGGGAATAGTGGAACGTCACGATATTGCGGCGGTTCGTCACATTGAGATGCACGGTCTTCGTAGCGCCATTCTCGCGCATCCAGCTCTGCTCTTCGCCGTAGATGTACGTGAACATCTGTCGGGCGCTGAAGCCGAGACCGCAAAAGGCGCGCTCGCTGTAGAACAGCACGAGTCCGGCTTGCGCGTCAGCGGAGACATCGAGGACGACGACCGCTTCATAACTGCGGTCGCCGACGATGCACGTGAGCGGCGAGGAGTCGGCGACGGATGAGCCTTTACCCTTGATGATCAGACTTCGATCCCGGTAGCGCACGCGCTCCATTTCCGCCGGGCCCGGATTGAAGAAGCTCCACTGCACGCCGAATTTGTTCGTCGAGAAATCATCCGACAGCGCGAACGAGGCGGGGCTCGTCGTGCCGCCGCGCGGCTTGGGCAGCGGCGCCGACAGCGTGTTGCCCTTCGCGCGGAACCATCCATCGCTCGTCCATTCGATCGGCTCGAGGAGCGTTTGCCGGCCGAGGGTGCGAAAGCCGTTTTCGTAGCCGTGATACACCATCCACCAGTCGCCTCCCGGGCCTTCGACGGGCGTCGCATGGCCGCGCGACCACCACGGCTCGGCAGCGCTCTCGGTGTGAACGATCGGATTGTGGGGGCAATCGGTCCATGGGCCGTGGATCGATTTCGAGCGGGCCACGACGACCATGTGACTGGTGGGCGGACCCGACGTGCCGCCCACTGCCGTGACGAGATAGAACCACTCGCCGCGCCGGAAGACCTTCGGTCCCTCGGGCGCGAACATCTCGACCACCCAATCTCGCGGATAGCGCCACGGGTCGTAGACGTGCTCGAGCGACCCGACGGTCGATAAGCCGTCGTCGGCAAGCGCGATTCGTCGGACGCCATTCACGAACAGATAGCGTTTGCCGTCTTCACCGACGGCGTGCCCGGGATCGATGCAGCCGGGCATCTTCAGATCGATCGGCTCACTCCACGGCCCGCGAATGTCGGCGGCATGAATCACGAAGACCGACCCCGCGCCGTTCGGATTCGCCGGAATGTAGATGTAGTAGCGACCCGCGTGCTTGACGAGATCCATCGCCCACACGGAGCCGAGCGGTCGGGTGAGGGCAGCGCCGATCGGCGCCCAGTTGACCAGATCGCGGGAATGCCAAATGACCGCGCCGGGATAGGAAAAGAACGACGAAAAGGTCATGTAGTAATCGTCGCCGTCCTTCAGAACGGTCGGGTCGGGATGATCGCCCGCGACGATTGGATTCACGAACGTGCCATCGCCCAGGTCGGCTTTGCGCTGTCCTTCGATGCCGTATGCGGATTGCGGCGCGGACTTCGCGGGCTTCTCGGATGCCGCGGGCACATCGCGACCCAACTGCGTTGCCGCCGCTCCCGCCAACACCGCCTTGAACACATCGCGCCGTGAGGAACGGCTCATCGCGCTTCCTTCGAGGCCGAGCAATGCTCGGCAATGAACTGTTGATGAGAGGGCATGGCGCGCGCCGTTTTGCCGATCACCTCGCGCACGTGCTGCACGAAGTCGCGCGTGTTCGCGAGCGGCAACGAATCGGCGAGCGGATCGTAGCCGAGCGGCTCGACGCCTTGGCCGAGCATGACCGCGATCCAGCTGTCCTCGGTGAACAGGTCTTCCTGACGGCGCAAGACGCGACCTTTGGAGCGGAAGAGCGCCATCTTCTGCTGCAACGTATCCGGAATGCTCATCTCGCGACACTCGCGCCAGAACGCCGAATCGTCGCGCTGATTCGCCTTGTAGTGCAGGACGATGAAGTCGCGGACCTGCTCGTACTCGAGCGCGGTCGCGCGATTGTATTCGGCGATTTCGGGCGCGGCGAAGCTGCGATCGGGGAAGAACGCGAGCAGTCGCGCGATGCCCGTCTGGATCAAATGGATACTGGTCGATTCCAGGGGTTCGATGAACCCGCCCGCGAGCCCGATGCCGATGCAATTTCGTTCCCAGAACTTCTCGCAGCGGCCCGGCGTGAAGCGCAGCACGCGCGGTTCGGCCAACGGCTCTCCATCGAGCGTCGTGATCACTCTTTCACGGGCCTGCTCGTCGCTGAGGAACCGGCCGCTATACACGTAGCCGTTGCCGACGCGATGCTGCAGCGGGATGCGCCAGCGCCATCCAGCAATGTCCGCCGTCGAGCGTGTGTACGGAAGAGGAGGGCCGCTGTTGGCACACGGTATCGCGATCGCGCGATCGCACGGCAGCCAGTGATTCCAGCTTTCGAATCTGATGCCGAGCGTTTTCTGCAGCAGGAGGCTTCTGAAACCGCTGCAATCGAGGAACAACTGGCCCTGGATCTCCCGGCCGTCCCGCAGCCGCACGCTGCGAATGAAGCCGCTCTGCGGGTCGAGATCGACGTGTTCGATCATGCCTTCCAGGCGCACCACGCCGCGCTTCTCGCTATATTTCCGCAGGTACTTTGCATAGAGACCCGCATCGAAATGGAAGGCGTAGCGCAGCGAGGAGAGCACGGAGCTCGGTCCGCCCGTGGGGCGCGCGAAGCGCTGCAGTTTCGCCGCGACGGTGCACAGGTTGTAGTCGCCGAGCTCGCCGCTGTCGGCACCTTGGCTCGAGCGCGCGAGCCGCAGCCAGAGCTGATGGAACTTGATGGCCTGGATATCCAGACCGAAGGTGCCGAAAGGATGAATGTAGCGATGTCCGAGCTCGCGCCAGTCGACGAACTCGATCCCGAGCTTGAAGGTGCCTTGGGTCTCGCGGAGGAATTCGTCCTCGTCCAAACCGAGCTGCTGATTGAACGTGAGCAAGGTAGGGATGGTGGCCTCACCGACGCCCACCGTGCCGATCTCGTCGGACTCGATGAGCGTGACCGAGACGCCGGCGTGCGGAATCAACCTCGCGAGGGCCGCCGCGCACATCCATCCCGCCGTGCCGCCGCCGACGATGACGACGCTGCTGATGCGCTGATCGTCGCTCGGTCGGGAAGACGGCTTCATCACGGGAATGTCAGCGAGCGGACCCGAAGCTGCGCGTTCGTGCGAGATCGATCAGCTCGCGATGATTCGGCAAGGTGCGGCACGCGTAGTCCGCTTGGCGCCGAATCGTTTCAAATGCAGTGCGCGCCTCGTCGTAGTACTTCAACACACCTGCCTTCGGGCTGAGATCGGTTCGATATCCCATGCCGTACAGCACGTACTGCCAGCTCGCCTCGGTGAAGATGTCCACGTTCGGATCGATATCGATCGAGTCCGGCGGACGATTGCGCCAGCGCTCGAGCAGGTCCTGCAGAGTGTCCGGGATGGATGCCGCGTCCGCGTTGTCACGCCAGAATGACGTGTCGCGGCGCTCGGTCAGGCAGTAGTGCAGCTTGATGAAGTCGAGCGCGCGCTCGTAACGCCGGCGCATGATCTCGTTGTACTGCCGTGCGGCGGTTTCCATGCGTCCGCCCCAGGGAAACAGATTGGACAGCATCACGGCGGCGACTTCGATGAACACGATGCCGGTCGCCTCGAGCGGCTCGAAGAACCCGCTCGAGAGACCGATGGCGACGCAGTTCTTTTTCCAGTTCGTCTCGCGGTAGCCGGCGTCGAACTTGATCTTGCGCGCGGGGAGCTCGTCACCGGATTGGCCCACGTAACGCCGTAGGGTTTTCTCCGCGCTCGCCTCGTCCGTGTGAGCGGACGAATACACGTATCCAATGCCCCGGCGCGTATCGAGACCGATGTCCCAGGTCCAGCCGTGCTCATGGGCCGTCGAGATCGTGTATGACGCGATCGGCGCGTCCGGCCGCTCATGAGGCACTTGCATCGCGAGCGCGGTATCGCAGAACAGAACCGAGCGGCAGGACTTGTACGGAACGTGCAATGCTTCGCCGATGAGCCGCGCCCGAAATCCGGTGCAATCGATGTACAGATCCGCCGTGAGCGCGCCGTGCTCGCGCGTTTTCACGGCCGCGATCGAACCGTCCGCCGCGAGCTCGACCGTGTCCACCGTGTCCACGAGATGCGTCACGCCCAGCTCGATCGCCGTCGCGCGCAGAAACTGGGCGAGCTTCACTGCATCGAAGTGATAGGCATAGTTCAGCGGCGCGAGAAAATTGTCGTGCGTGATGAGCTTCGGCGCCTTGCGGGCATCCGCGACGCGCTTCTGCGGTGTGTTGACTTCGTCCCAGTTGATGTCGCGACCCGCAACTCCCACGAGCCAGTACGGCAGCAAGTCCAATCCCGACGGCTCGTGGGTGACTTGAAAGGAATGCAGATAGTGATCCGGCTGTCCCTGCCCGGGGGCATAGCGCCAATGAACGAATTTCGCGCCTTGCTTGAACGTCGCGCTGCATTCGCGGAGCAGCCGGGCCTCGTCCACGCCGATGCGTCGCAAGGTCTGGCGGATCGTCGGGAAGGTACCTTCGCCGACACCGAGAATCCCGATGTCGGCGGATTCGACCAGCGTGATGCGCACGCCGCCCGGAGCTTGCGCTCCGAGCGTGCGCGCGAGATACGCCGCGCTGATCCAGCCCGCTGTGCCGCCGCCGACGATCAGAATCCGCTTCATCCGGTACGCGTCTAGAAATTGAACCTCACCGCCAGATTAGCGCGCCGATCCGACATGAACCAGCTACGCGGGTACTTTGCGCCGTTCGGATAGCCGCCCTGCAGGGTCTTCGCGATCTCGTTGGTGAGATTGCTGAGCTCGAGGGAGAAGGCCAGGTTGGCCGTCGGCCGATAAGTCGTGCCGAAGTCGAGCTGGCCGTAGCTGTCCGAGTAGACCGGCAGATTGATGTCCGTGAACGTACTCACGCCCGGCGCCGAATAGAAGTTGTAGTCGCCGTTCGTGCCGTTGGCGTTCGTGGACATCAAGTATTGGCTGCGCCATGAATAGGCGAGGCGAACGGACAGCGGCCCGCGCTCGTACATGCCGGTGATGTTGTAGTTGTTGCGCGAAAGACCTTGGACCGGCGCATCGAAATGCGTCACGCCGTTGATGTCGACGTACTGATCGCCGGGATTCTTGCTGTCGATGTAGGTGTAGTTCGCTTCCACGCCCAACCCGTCGAACGGGGCGGGCAACCGATCGAAGAACTTGCGGCCGCCGACCTCGACGCCTTTGATCTTGGCGGCTTGGGTGGCGTTGCTGTAGTTGCTCGCTTGCGCGAGCTCGATGACCGTTTGGTCCGTCGGCAAGATGTAGTGAACGGGAACCAGCTGATTGACGGAGCCGAATACGATCCAATTGTCGATCGATTTGTGAAACAGCGACAGGTGCGCCGTGGTGCTGCGACTCGGATACCACTCCGCCGAGAAGTCCGTGTTGTGGGAAATCATCGGCCGCAGGTTCGGATTGCCCGACTCGGTGGTGAAGCCATCCCAATTGGGAGTGCCCGATCCGTTCGTGCGCACACCGAGCTCGCCGCTCGCCCGCAGAGCCAGGAAGCTCGGCTGATCGAGGGTGATGTTGTAGCCCAACCTCAACTGGACCGTCTCGGCCGGCAGCATCGTCAGGTTGAGAGAGGGCAGCAGCCGGGTAAAGGTTCGGCCACCCGAGCGCGGGTTCTCGTAGGTGTCGATGACATTCACGACGCCATTGCGAATGAACGCGCCGGCGTTCTGATGGAAGAAGCCCGAGCCTTCACTGTCGACTCTGACGACACGTGTGCCGAAGTTGCCTTTGTAGCTCATCCCGAGGAGCTTGCTCTCGCCGCCGTCGAAGCGCAGTTGCCCGTACAGGGCGCCGTCGTTCAACGTGCTGCGCGAGAGGTCGAAAGGCAGGAAGCCGACCGGATTCGGCGGCAACCCGCCACCGTAGAACTGATGGTCGCCGAGCAGATCGTATCGCGAGGCCATTGCGTAGCTCGGCATCAGCGTGTTGCCCGGCAGGTTGGCCTCACCGCGGAAGAAATCATCGAGCACACGCCGCTCGACGTCACCGCTGCGCGCATCCGAGAAATGCATTTGCGGCGAGCCGTTCCAGCCTCGTCCGAGCGCAATCCAGTTGTAGCTGTTGTTGTTGTCGCGCTCGGAACGCTCGGCGTAGCGGGCACCGAAGCCGACGCTGCGGAAGAAGCGCTCGCCTTCGAAGTTGTATTCGAAATCGAGATTGGCCGCGTACAACGTGCCACGATTGCGCGCCGAGTGATCCATGGTCGCCTGCCACTCGTATGCGCTGGGGTCCGTAAGCGTCGTGGTGAGCGAGGCAGGTACCGTGACTTGCGGTAGGGTGCCGGTGATGTCGAGCCCGAAGCTCCCCGGAAAGGGAACGCCCGGAAAGACGTTGTAATCATCGCGCGCCGAGAACGAATTGACGACCTGAAAGGCACCCTTGATGGACCAGTTCCCTTCCGGCCGCCAGGCGAAGGAGGTGGCGTAGTCGCGCGTGATGCTCGTGCCTCGGGATACGCCGGTGTTGCCGCCGACGTTGATGACACCGTTCGAACGCGCAAAGCTCGAATTGTCGCGCAGGAAAACGTCGCTCGATTTCTGGAGCACGCCGTTCGAGTCGAAGACACTGGTTGCCGGATCGACGCTCAAGTCCTTCGAGGTGACGAACAGGCTGCTCTCGAGATTCAGATCGGTGTAGCTCGAGACGAACGCGGTCTGGGAAATGAGCAGCGACTCGGTCGGGGCCCATTGCAGGCCGACGTACAGGCCTTTGCGCGTGCGGTCGAAATTGCGGTCGCCGTAATCGTACCCGCCCGGAATGTAGCGCGACTGACCGTCCACCAGCGTGCGGTAGTACGGCTCCATCCGGAAGAAGTCCGAGTTGGCCGAATATTGGTTGTAGGCGACGTCCACCAGCGCCCCGAATTCGCCGATGCCGGTTTGGTACCGGTCGGAGAAGAGCAGCGAGCCGCCGGGTTTCGTCTCCTTGCGCAGATCGCCGTAGTTGCCGTCGAGCGCGGCTTGCACGGTACGTTTGGTGAAATCGAAGGGCATCTTCGTCCGCAGATCGATCTGGCCACCGGTGCCGCCCTCGATCAGATCTGCAGTCGCGCTCTTGTAGACATCGACCGCGGACATCAGCTCCGGCGTCACATCACTCCACGACAGTGCGCGGCCGCCCGAGGCGCTGAAGATTTCGCGACCGTTCAGCCGACTGGCTACGCCGGACAGACCGCGGACCTGCACGCCGGTGCCCTCGCCGGAGAAGTGATCGGGATCGTCGAGCGAGCCGTAGCGAACGATCGCCACGCCGGAAACACGCTGCAGGACTTCCGTGACGCTGTTGTCCGGCAGCATGCCCGCTTCGTCGGCAACGACGGAGTCGATGATCGACTCGGCCTCCTTCTTGCGATCGGTAGCGTCCTCCAGCGCGCGGCGGCGTCCGGTGACCAGCACCGTTTCGACCGGCTCGTTGCCCCTCGATGCCTGCGAGCCGTCGGGCTGATTCGTCTGTTGCGCGGCGGTCTGATCCTGCCCGTAGGCCGTGCCACTCAAACCCAGGATCAACGCCAATGCCGACGCGGTCGCCGGCACGCGTAACGGGTAGCTGCCCTGGCGCGCCGAATTCTGCCGAGACTTTTCGATTTTCTTCGACATGTGTCCCCCTCACCAATGCCGCAAACACGTCGTTTAACGACGGAATGTGGGCTTTACGTTAGCGCTAACAATCCATGCCATACCAATGAAAAGATGGCCCTCACGTATGAATTCTTGGCTGGCGCGTCGCGCGGCGGAGTCAGACTTGCGTGAGAGATGCCGAGGCTGAAGCGCGCACGACGAGACTGTGGCGAATCAGCTCTCTCCTGCTCCCAACCTGAGACGGGGGACGCCCCGAGCGGATCGTCCGCAGCAGCATCTTCACCGCCTCGGCCGCCATTTGCGTCACAGGCTGATGAATCGTCGTCAGCTCGGGCCATACGGTGCACGCCACGACGCTGTCCTCGAATCCGACCACGGTCAGCGCGCGGGGCACCTGTAGTCCGTGGCGGTTTGCCACGGCGACGACGGCGGCCGCCATATCGTCGTTGCTTGCGAAAATCGCCGTCGGAACCGGCACGCTGCTCAAGAGTTTCCTCGCGGCCTCGAGACCCGAGCGGTACGTGCAGAGGCCTTGCTCCACGTGCACTTGGCTCGTAGCGACGCCGGCATCGCGCAGCGCGCAGACTAACCCACGCCAAGCGCTCTTCGCTGGCGCTCTGCGCCGGGTCCCTCTGATGAACCCGATCCGCCGGTGACCGAGTGCGAGCAGATGCTGAGTCATCTCGTATGCCGCACCATAGTCGTCGATTCCGATGCACATGGCCTCGGCGGGTGCCTTCCCGACGGCAATCACGACAACGGGAATACCAACGGCATGCAGGGCCTGGACGAGAGTGGCGCAACCGCCCAGCGGCGGCGTCAGCACTGCCCCGGCGACGCGGTCGGCCACGAGCTTGCGCGCCGAACGCGATGCGTCCGTCGTTCCCGAGTGCACTCTGTGGGGCACGATCTCCACGCCCAGGCGGCTGCTCTCTTCGAGGATGCCGATGAGCAACCTGCTCAGCGCAGATGCCCGCGGATCTTCGTGCAGCAAGGCGAGCCGATCGAGGCGGTGGACACGTGTCAGGCCCAGAGCGCGTGCCGCAACGGTCGGCATGAATCCGAGCTCATGAATGACGTTCTGGACGGTTTCACGCGTTGCGCGGCTCACATGACCGCTGCCGTTCACGACGCGTGAGACGGTCATGCGCGACACACCGGCCTCGCGGGCTACGTCGAAGATCGTAGCTCGCTTGTGATCTCTGCGACTCATCGCGCCGGCAATCGCATAACGCGAGGACGGTACCGTTACTGTGCGCACGGGGAACACTGAAATATTGGCCCCAGGACATTCCTCTTCGCGCATGTTCGCGAACGCTGGGACGCTGCGCAACGCGACGCTACGGAGCCGGCGCCAACATGATGTCGCTCTGCTCATCGGCGACATCGGTGTAGAGCAGCCAGCGTCCATCGGGGGAGACGGCGATTCCGGGACCGCCTCCAGGAATTGGAGTTTGAGGCAAGCCCATCACCGTTCGCGTCGTCCGAGTCGCGAGCTCGTAGAAATTGACGGTAATGGGGCCGGATGTGGAATCCGTGTAATAGACGCCCGCGGCAGTTGCCGACCACGCATCGGAGTAGCTGAGTCGCGGCAAATTCTCGAGAGGCGCTTCGGGGCCGCCGCCGGCGGGTTTGCTCCAAAGCGTGATGCCCTGCGGATCCAAGACGTTGAAGATCACGCGATCTGCGATGACGACGGAGTGAGTGGACGGATGCTCGGTGAACCGTTCAGCTCGCCCGCCCGCGGATGGAAACCGATACAGGACACCGCTGCCATCGCTCGCAAAGAGCCAACGACAGTCCTGCGACCAAGTGGGTGACGACAGATTGTCCGGCGTAGTGCTGACCTTGCGCGGAACTCTCTCGCGGATGTCTTCGATGTAGATGGCCGAGCTCCCCGAAGCGCGCGAATCGAACGCCAACCGGCGCCCATCCGAACACCAGATCGGCGCGCTCGTGAACGGGCCGTTGAAGGACGTCAGTCGGTCCGGGTCGGCGCCTTGCGAGTCCGTGAGCCATATTTCCGTGCTCCCGGAGCGGTTGGATTGAAATGCGATGCGCGCTCCATCGGGCGAGTAACGAGGCAGCAGTTGCGAGCGTGTGGAGTAGATGAGCTTGATCACCGACTGTTCCGGATGCATGGCCGTGAGATCCGCGCGCCAGATATCAATGGTTCTGCGGCCGCGCACGTAGGCCATTCGCCGGCCGTGCATGGCGAGCGTGGGCGCAGAGCCACTCTCGCCGAACGGCAGCTGCGTCAGCTCGCCACTCAGCGTCACCTGCCACAACTCGCCGCCATCGCCGGAATCGTTCGAAAAGACGAGCCGACTCCCGTCGGCGGACCAGGCGAGCCCCTGTGGGTCGCCCATCATCGTGGCGAGCGGCCGCACGGGACCCGCGGGCCAGTCGACGACGTAAATTGCATACACCGCCGAGCTCGATGCGCAGATCAACGCGAGCTGCTTGCCGTTCGGCGAGAAAGCAGGCTGAGCCGCGTCCAAGCATTGGGGAGCCGGCGAGAGGGCGCGCGTCTCGAGCGAATCCAGCGACACGATATAGATCTGCGGCACGCCCGTGGGTCCGTAACCGGAGTACGCCAGCTCGCGACCATCCGGGGACCAGCTGATTTGCATGTACAGCCCTACGGCCACTCGGGTGCTCACGATGCGGCGCTCCGGTCCACCCAGAGCGGGAATGACGGAGATGCCCCAGTCGTCCTGCCCGTTGCGGATGAACGCGATCGCACTTCCATCCGGCGACCACGCCGGCGCGATCCATCGGGAGGGCTGGCGAGTCAAACGTAGCAGACGCTCCGATCCGAGGGATTTGACGTAAAGATCAAACTGATGACGGGCTGCGGCTTCGCCGTTCCAGGCGAACGCGATCTGGCTACCGTCCGGGGAGAACGTCGGGCCGATCTCCTGTCCCGGCAGGCTCGTGAACAGCACGAGTTGTCGGCCGGCGGACAGCCGCGGCTCGGAGCGATGGCTGATGACCGCAAGCGCGACGGCGACCACGACGATTGCGGTGAGAGCAGCGGCAGCCGCGAACAGCGTCTCTTTGCGGAATCGCAGGCCCTCGGAGCGAGTGGGCTCCGCGGGCTGAGAGGGCCTCACCGCAGCGCCATCAACAGCAGCGCCGTCAGCTTCAGCGCCATCGACTTGTGGGGCCGTTTCGATTGCGACGGCCGTGCTCGCCAGATCGGACGGGGCGGGCGCCGGCCGGCTCTCCCGCTCAACCGCCGCGATGAACCGGTAGCCGCGCTTCGGCAGCGTCTCGATGAACTGCGGAGCTTCCGCTGAGTCGCTCAGTGCGTCCCTGAGGCGATTGACCGCGGCATTCAACCCCTGGTCGTGCTCGACCAGCGTACCGAGCGGCCACACGCCCGCGCACAGCTCCTCGCGTGTGACGAGTTGACCGGGTCTTCCCAGCAGAATCGACAGTACCCGAAAGGACTGATGTGACAGTCGGATCTTCCGGCCTGATTTGAACAATTCCTCGGTGCGCAGATCCGCTTCAAATGCTTCGAACCGGATCCGGTTCGGAGTCGGCGGGCTCATTCGGAGAGTGTCGCTGGTTGGTGCGTGACGGAGGTGAGGGCGCGAAATATCTGAGCCATCAACGGGATGCGTCGTGAGATAAATGTAATCCACGCGTGAGGGCGAATCAATTGCAATAGCCGCGACACCCTGCTTTTCATCGAGCATCGACGGCGGCCTGCGTCATCGCTACGCTGAACTTCATTTTGCGGACGCGTGCGCCTCGATAAGGGTGCAGTCATCCCAATCGTGAGAGCTCTGGCATGTTGGACAGCCTGTTAGCCGTGGCTGCACGCCGCGAAAAGTCAGCCCGTTTTCACCTGAAGACGCGTCAGCTCGCCTTTCTCGTCCATCTCGACGAGGAACGCAGTCTGGCGCGGGCGGCGGTAACGGCCGGTCTCACGCAACCGGCTGCTTCCAAGCTGCTGCGGCAGGTGGAAAGCGCTCTCGGCGTGCGGCTCTTCGAGCGGCACGCGCGCGGGGTGATCCCCACGTGCTATGGCGAGATCCTGGTCCGGCACGCCCGCCTCGCGCTCTCGGAGCTTGGGCTCGCGCGCGAGGAAATTGCAGCACTCCGATCCGGGCTCTCGGGCAAGGTCGCCATCGGCAGTGTCTTGAATCCGGGAACCAACCTCGTACCCATGTCGGTCGCGCGGGTGAAGCAGCGCTATCCGGGGATCGTCGCCTACATCGAGATCGATTCCAGCAGAAAGCTCGTCGAGAAGCTCTTGCAGGGCGATGTCGACATGGTCGTGGGACGAGTGCTCGACTCCTCGCGCTCGGATGAGCTCGTCTATGAGCCCCTCGCCTCGGATGAACCGCACGCGGCCATTGCCCGCGCACACCACCCGCTCGCCGGACGCAAGGAGCTGCGGCTTGCAGACCTCGCCGAGCAGCCGTGGATCTTGCCGCCCACCGAGAGCCTGCTCCGGGACAAAGTGACCGCGATGTTCGTACAACAGGGCTTGTCACTGCCCACCAACATCGTCGAGACGATGTCCCTGCCGGTGATCACGACTCTCCTGCGAGAGAGCAACATGGTGACGGCCCTGCCCGAGGAAACCGTGCAGTCATCCTGCAAGGCAGAGATTCTGACCGTGCTCGTGAGAAATCTGCCGCTGGGCCTGGGAGCGTTTGGTCTCATCAGGCGTCGGCATCACAAGCTGTCCTCCGCGGCCCAGCTCATGGCGAACACGCTGCGTGAGTTGGCTGGCCAACTGTATCCGGTTGAAGGCAGCAGCGGCGTCGGCCGGCCGGCAGTGAGCCGTTGATTGGCGATCTCGTGTCGACACGCTACCGATGCTCGACGCGCAGCGTGCCGTCTGCGCCTTCCGTAAGTCTGACAGGGAGCGCCACAGAGAGGCCCTTCAGCCAGCCGGCACTGTTCTCGAGGCTCAGGGTGCCGGTGAACTGCAGCGCACCGGTGGCCTCATCGGCGACCTCGATGGGCCGGCCGTTGTAGCGGGCGACGTCCGCCAGAACATAGCGCAGCGGCTCGTTCCGATAGCGACGGCGGCCTTCGAGCCATCCCGTGGCGAGCGCCGCTTCGACGGCCTGCAAGGCGTGAAAGTCCCCGTCATCGACATAGGACACGGCTTCACCCGCGCTGACCTGGGCTGAAAGACGCGCGATGCTGGGTGGAGACACGCGTGTCACTCGCTTGATGTCGTTCGGCGCGGGCGGTTCGGGCGCCACGGGGGTCGCGCCGCTCGCCGCGCCGGCCACAACTTCCACCTTCCCCTCGACCACCGCGACAACGGTCCGGTTCTCGCTGCGGCGGACATTGAAAGCCGTACCGAGAGCGGTCACTTCAGTCGCGCCGGCCTGAACGACGAAGGGGCGCGTTCGGTCCTGCGCGACCTCGAAATAGACTTCGCCGCGAGTCAACCGTAGCGCACGCCGCGTGGGCGTCAGGTGCACGCTCAGTGCCGAGTCCGCGTCGAGCGTGACGCGGGATCCATCGGGCAGACGGATGTGCGCCTTCTCGCCCGGCGCGGTTGAGTACGTCAGCGACTCCGTCGGCGGCGGCGACAGCCGCTGCATCCAGAACATGATTCCACCGAAACCGATCGCGAGCAGCGCGGCCGCCACGGCGAGTCGGCGCACGCCGCGAGGTCGCGGTGAGGTCGAGAAACCGCTCCGCCTTCGTGCGGCGATGAATTGCAGGATCGGCATCGCACCGTCGTATTCATCCGCAGCGATCTCCTGCGGGGAGGGCAGTGGCGGCGGTTGAGGCAGATTCTGCAGTCGCAGAACCGTGTTTTCGATCTCCTCGAACGCGCGACGGTGTTCGCGCGAGGCCTTGAGCCACTTGTTCCAATCAGCGAACGTGTCCGGCGTCGCCGCGGGATCGTCGAGACGCACGAACCAACGCGCAGCGCACTCCAGCGCCTCGGCGGACGGCTCAGGCGCGTTTGCAGACCGATCAGTCACCGGATTCTCCAGAGGGGGACCGCGCTGCCCGGTCGGCAGCTCGCAGGCCCTCGCGACAAAAGACCAGCGCGCGCTCCACGTAGATCTGCACCATCCGTGTCGACAGATTCATCAACCGCGCGACTTCCTGGATGCTGTGTCCATGGAAACGGTGCATGACGAAGGCATAACGGCAGCGGGCCGGGAGCTGCTCGCAGAGCCCGAGGATCGTCGCGAGCGCTTCTTCGGCGCAGGCCTCGGCCTCGGCGGAGCTCTCGGGCTCGCTGTGCGAGAAGAAATTGAGCTGATCGAGGGCGTCACGCCGGGTGGCGCTCTTCACCCGATCCGCCGCGAGGTTCGCGGCCGTTTTGAAAAGGAACGCTCGCAGGTAGCCGATACCATCCGGCGCGTCGAGCTGAAGCATACGCACGTACGCCTCCTGCGCGACTTCCATGGCCTCCTGCGTGGAGCGCAGGCGGCAGGAGAGAAATCGAAGCAGCGATCGGTTGTGCGCCTCGAACAGCTGCCGCACGCGCACGTGATGATCCTGCGCGGAGGCGCCGGCGGCAGGCGCGCAGACACTCTCCCCGTGTCGGGGCGAGAGTAGCGGCTTTTGCTGGTGCGACTTGCGATCCATGCTTGCGGCTCGGTCGGTACTAGACGACTGAGACTGCCGCTCGCGAAACGCCGGACCCCTCCCTCGGTCGTTTCGCGAAGAGGACCTTCAGTCGTCTAGTACATCGGTTCGAGTCGTGACACTGGGTTTTCGTGCAGCTTGAGGGGGCCGCATGTACACACGGAAGTCTATCCCGGATACGCGGACATTGCGGCAGGTTGCCGCAGCGCTGGCTGCATTGTTGGTGCTCACCGGGATGCCGGTCTTTGCCGACGCCGCGATTTCCAACCTCGAAACGCGGCAACGGTTCGACATTCCCGCTCAGCCGCTCGATACGGCGCTGCTCGCCTTCTCCGATCAGGCGCACATCCAGGTGCTGATGTGGGCCGGTGCGAGGTCGGACACGCGATCGCCCGGTGCGGTGGGCGGGCTGCGTGCACTCGATGCGCTGCGCGCACTCTTGGAGAACACGGGACTGACGTTCCAGGCGATCGATGAAACGACGGTGGCCATACGGCCCGCAGGTTCGGCAGCGCAGGGCGGTGAGGCTGCAACGGCCGCCGGCGGCGCGCGACGTACCTCGCAGACGCTGTCGCCGCTGTCTTTCCAGGGTGTGCGCGCATTGCCCAAAGCGTTTCGCCTCGCCCAAGCCGAAGGGGCGACGCGTGGAGGTGCCGGCTCGTCGGGCGCGCCCGCGAGCCCCGATGACTCACCTCTCGGCGGCGAGGTGATCGTGACGGCACAGCGCACCGAGTCGTTTGAATCCAAGACGCCCATCGCGTTGACGGCGATCGGCGGCGATGCGCTTCGCACCGCCGGCGTCACCAATCCGCTGATGCTCGCGCAACAGGTTCCGAATCTCGCCATCAATCGCGCGCGCGGCATGCAGATCACGATTCGAGGCGTCACGAGCACGGATGGAACGGAGAAGGGCGATCCGTCGGCCGCGTTCCTACTCGATGGCGTCTACATCGCGAGAGCTCAGGCACAAGAGGTGAGCTTCTTCGACATCAGCCGCGTGGAAGTGCTGCGCGGTCCGCAAGGCACCTTGTACGGACGCAACACTACGGCGGGTGTCGTCAACATCATCACCAACAGGCCGACCCACGAATTCGAGGCGGCGGTGAACGGCTCGCTCGCCGATTTCGGCACGCGTCAAGTCGATGCCATGGTCAATGTGCCGGTCAACGACCGGTTCGCGTTGCGCGCGGCGGTCGCCTACGACCGGCGCGACAATTACATCGATCAAGCCGTGCCCTCGGCGTTCGGATCGCAAGATCCATTCAAGGACACGCTCTCGGGCCGACTCCAAGGCCTCCTGTCGCTGAGCGAGGATGCCTCACTTCTCCTGCGTGCGGACTACAGCCGGTTGAAGGGCAATCCGACCGAGTTCGGCGCGAACTCCGTGCGCGTCCAGACCGTGTTCGATGTGAGCGATCCACGCAACCCCGTCTACGTGGGCAACGACCGCGATCTCTTGAAGCGTACGTATGCGCCCACCGGCAAGTCGACGGCAAACGACAATACGTGGGGCGTGAGCGCGGAGCTCAACTGGTTGCTCGGGCCGGTGACGCTGACGTATCTGGGCGCGTATCGTGAGCTCACACGGGATGACGGCACCGTGGGCGCAATCCAGGGCGTACCGAACCATGGGCAATTCGATGGCGATTACTGGCAGAACTCACAGGAGCTGCGCATTGCGAGCGCGCTCGATGGCCCCTTCAACGCACAGGCGGGCCTCTATTACTTCAAGGAACGCTCGGGGATCATCCTCGACATCTTCGATCTTCTGCCCAACAACACCTTCTTCGCCTTCCCGCAAAACCCGACGATCTCGGAGTCCTACGCACCGTTCGGTCAATTGACGTATACCGTGCGACCCGAGTTGCGCCTGACCGCGGGCGTGCGCTACTCGCACGATGACAAGTCGCGCGTCGGCGCCACCGTACGTCGCGCGACGCGGCCGAGCCTCGATGGATTCGTCTTCAATCCCGCCACGGACAATCTCAACTCCGCGGCGATCACCTCGTCCAAAGTGACCTGGCGAGGCGGCATCGACTACGACCTCAATGATCGCAGCCTCCTTTATGGATCGATCGCCACCGGCTACAAGGCAGGCGGCTTCAACGATGGGTGTGAGATCGGCACGACGACCAACGGCGTGCTCTGCAATCAGCCGCGCCCGCTCACCGCGCTCTACTACAACCCCGAGACCCTGACCGCGTACGAGATCGGCTTCAAGACGCGCTTCGCCGACAATCACGTGCGCCTGAACGGCGCGGGCTTCTACTACGACTACAAGAATCTCCAGTTGAGCACCACTGGAAATTGCGCGGTCGCAGGCCAGCCCGCGCAACCGTGTCAGGTGACGAGCAACGCCGCGAAGGCGAAAGTGAAGGGCATCGAGCTCGAGGGCACGCTGGCACCGAATCTGCGCAACCGGCTCGATCTCACGGCGACGTGGCTCGATGCGAGCTACGCGGAGTACGTGCCGATCTCCGGCGGGCCGAACTATGCGGGCCGACCGCTCGATCGCGCACCGAAATACACGGTCGCGGCCGGCTACACCTACACCTATCCCTTCGCGAATCAGGGATCTCTCGCAGCAACCCTGCGCAGCCGCTTTTCGGACTCGTTCGTGCTCACCAACACGGGGTTGCCCGCACAATATCGGCAACCGAGTTTCACCACGACCGATGTGTCGCTCACCTATTCGGCCCCCGAGGATCGCTGGTACCTACAGGGCTATGTGCACAATCTCGAAGATGAGATCGTGTTGATGGCCGTCGACGGCAACGGCAATGCGACACCCGGCGATCCGCGAACGTATGGCTTGCGCACCGGAGTGCGCTTCTGAGGAGCCTGCTCGCGGCGCCGTAGTGCTAGTTCGCGCGCTCCTCGCGCGCGCGGCTCGCGATGTAAGCTCGGATCGTCTCCACATCTGCGGGCGTCAGCGCGTCTGCGAACGACACCATGCCGCGCGGCTCGAGCGCGCCACCGCTCACGATGGATGACCAAGTCTGCGAGCTCATCAAGGCGGCCGAATGGCGCAGATCCGGTAAGACCCCGCCGCTTACGCCCGCATCGCCGTGGCATTGACTGCAGAAACGGAGATAGACGCGCTTTCCCGCGGCAACGTCTGCGGGCTCGGCTGATGGCGCGCTGGCCTGCGGCGTGCTCGTCGAAACGGCCATCGCGGTGGCCTGGGCTTGCTCGTCCGGAACGTTCGGCAGTTGATGCTGCGCGCCGAGCTTGAAGGCGAGAACGCGGCTGCGGTTCGGGGTCTTACCCGATACCCACGAGATCTCTCCCGTTACGTTGGGGAATGCACCGCCCCATCCCGCGACCACTGCCACGTACTGTTCATTCCCAACGCGATAGGTGACCGGCGGGGCCATCACGCCGGTCTGCACCGGGAATGACCAGACCTGTTGGCCCGTGTCGGCACGATACGCGCGCAACTCGCCGGTCGTGGTTCCCTGAAAGACCAAATTGCCGGCCGTCGCGAGCACGCCTCCATTCCAGGGGCTCGCGAACTGGACGCGCCACACTTCGCGCTGTGATACCGGATCCCACGCCGCCAAATGCCCCCGGGTCGAGGCCTTCACCGCCGCTTTGATGTTCGGATCCTGCGGCAGCGAAGCCGTTACCAGATCCACGCCGAGATTCATGCCCTTCTTCACAGGCGTGAAGTCGTGCTCCGGCACATACGGGAAGCTCATTTCCTGCGCGGGCAGATACACGAGACCCGTTTGCGGACTGAATGCCATCGGGTGCCAGTTGTGTCCTCCGAGAGGGCCGGGCTGCTGCACGAAGGGCTGACCGGTCTTGCCATAGCGCGCGGCCGGGTTCTCGATCGGCCGACCCGTCTTCATATCGATGCCGGTGGCCCAGTTCACCGGCACGTAGTTGTGGGCCGAGATGAGACGACCGTTGGTGCGGTCGATGACATAGAAGAAGCCGTTCTTGGGCGCCTGCATGAGCACCTTGCGCGGCTGACCGTCGATCTTCAGGTCCGCGAGGATCAGGTGCTGCGTGGCCGTGTAATCCCAGGACTCACCGGGAGTGGTCTGGTAGTGCCACACGTATTCGCCCGTGTCGGGCCGCAAGGCGAGAATCGAAGAGAGAAACAGATTGTCGCCGCCGCCCGGACTGCGTATCTCCTGGTTCCAGGGACTGCCATTGCCGACGCCCACGTAGAGCAAATCGAGCTCGGGGTCGTACGCCATCGAGTCCCACACCGTGCCGCCGCCGCCGAGCGACCACCAATTCCCGGTCCACGTGGAGCGGGCGAGTTTGGCGAGTGTCGCATCGGAGACGGCGTTATCCGGCGCGCCGTTCGGGTCGCCGGGCACTGTGAAGAAGCGCCAGAGAAGCTTGCCGGTCTCGGCGTCATAGGCGGATACGTACCCGCGCACGCCCATTTCGGCGCCACCGTTTCCGATGATCACCTTGCCCTTCACCACGCGCGGTGCGCCGGTGATGGTGTACGGGCGGGTGACATCCACGGTGACCACCGACCAGCGCTGTTGGCCCGTTTTGGCATCGACTGCGATCAGGCGACCGTCGAGCGTGCCGAGGTAGAGCGTGTTGCCCCAGATCGCGGCGCCACGGTTCACCACGTCGCAACACGCTTTGACGCCGGCCGATCCTGGAACGTGCGGGTCGAACTGCCACAGGAGCTTGCCGCTCGCCGCGTCGAACGCCTGCAGCTTGCTCCACGCGCTCGTCGAATACAGGACGCCGTCCACGACGAGCGGGGTCGATTCCTGACCGCGGTTCGTGTCCAGATCCGCATACCACGCCAGTCCCAGCCGGCCGACGTTGTCGGCAGTGATGTCGTTCAGCGGGCTGAATCGCTGCTCGCTGTACGTGCGCCCGTACGAAAGCCAGTTCTGCGGCTCGCGGTCGGCTTGCTCGATCCGACCGGCGTTCGACGTCGGTTTGCTGCAGGCAGAGATCAACAAAGCGCCGAGCACGGCGGCGCACGCTTGCAAGTTGTAACGCATGATGATGCTCAGAATTTGAGTGCGAGCTTGGCGAACCAGGTGCGGGGGATGCCGCGTGTCGCGATTATGTACCCGATGCCCGGCTGATTGAATCCGGAGAGGATGTATTCTTCATCGGTGAGGTTCTGCCCGCCGACACTCAAGGACCACTTGTCCTCCGCGGAGTGCCACGTGACCGACGCATCGAGCAGCCCGAACGCCTTCTGCATGAGCTCCGGCGTGTTCACCGCGTCGTTGAACGTGTCGTCCTTCCAGACGTAGTCCAAATGCCAGTCGACCGTCGCGCCGGCGGTGGCCGGGCGGCTGTAGTCGAGCGCGAGGGAGAGTGAATTCTCGGGCGTATTGTTGAACTTGTTCGTCAGGAAGATGCCGCTGGCATTCGCCGCCGCATCGAGCTGGGTGTACTTCGCATCGATCCAGCCGTAGCTGCCCGACAAGCGCAGCGCCTCGGTGGCCGCCCATTGAAACTCGAGCTCGACGCCCTTGATTTCCGACTTGCCTGCGTTGGTCGTGAGCGGGGAGATCCCGCGTTGAATGATGAGCTGCAGGTCGTCGTACTTGGTGAAGAACGCCGCGCCGTTCAGGCGCACGCGCCGTTGTGCCAGCTCCGACTTGATGCCGACTTCCACGGTGTCGGCCTTCTCTTCCCGGAACGGCGGCACGACGAGCACCGGAGCCGTCAGGCGCGTATCCCAGCCGCCGGACTTGAAGCCCTGAGCATACGAGACGTAACCGAAGATATCGTCCGTGAAGCGCAGCTCGGTGCCCACGCGGATGGAGGTGTTCGAGAAACTCTGCTGCAACTCTCCCGGCGGGAAATAGATCGTCGGGTCCGACGGCACGGGATGCAGAGCCAGCGGCAATCCGAGGTTGAAAGCGAGCGCGTCGCGGTCGCGCTGGCCGCCGCTGAACCGCTTGTCTTCATCGGTGTAGCGAGCACCGAATGTGACGCTCCACGGCGCGGTGACATGCCAGGTGAGTTGCCCATAGGCGGCGGCGCTTCGATTGCGCAAAGAGTTGGGGCCATCCACCTGCAGTAGCCCGCCGCCGAGTGGCACGAGATCGTGGATGCCGCCTTGCTCGCGGAAGTAGTAGAGACCCGTCTGCCAGGTGAGCCGCTCCGAGTTGCCGACGAGCTGCAGCTCCTCGGTGAACTGATGCTGGTCCATCGCGAAACCGTGGTGATCGATGACGATCGGCGATTCGTCCGCATCCTCGCCGAAGGCGGAATCGAGCTGGCGATAGGCCGTGATGGACTTGAAGCTCGTCGTGTCGGAGAGCGCCCACGAGAAAATCGCCGCAAGGCCCCAGTCGTCGAGGTCGGTGCCCGAGAGTCCGTTGCCGTAGGTCGTGAAAGGATTCCCGGTTTGGAACGCGTTGCCGTAGGGTGTGCGGCCGGTGAGGTCACCTACGCCCGCGACGTTATGGCAGATCGGCGGCCCGACGCCCGCCGCGCACGCGTTGTAGAGGGAGGACAAGGCGTCATCGGCCGTGCCGGGAATGCCATCCGGACCTGCCGGAAAAGTCCGCACGAGCGTCGTGGGAGCGGAGTTCTCACGCACGCGGACATAGTCGCCGGAAAGCAGGAACGTCTTCGAATCGTCGATCAGCCACAGCAGCTTTGCTCGCAGGGTGTCGTTGTTCTCGTTGCCGAGATCATTGCCGTTGGGCAGGCCGCTCAGTAGGCCTGCGTCGTAGCGCAGATCCGAGGGCTCCCGGTTGTCCCAGCCGGGATAGGGAATGCGATGCACGTAGCCGTCGCGGTTCTTCGAGGAGAACGCAAAGGAGGTGCGCACGCTGTCGCTGAGGGGCAGGTCGACGCTGGCGCGCACGTCACGCCGGTCGTAGCTGCCGACAGTCATCTCCGCCTTGCCACCGAAGCGCTCCGACGGCGGCCGCGTGACCACGTTGATGGCGCCGCCGATGGTATTGCGGCCGAACAGAGTGCCCTGAGGTCCTTTCAGGACTTCGATCCGCTCGAGGTCCAGCAAGTCGATGACCGACCCGAGCGTGCGCGCGTAATAGACGCCGTCGACATAGACGCCCACGCCCGGCTCGAAGTTGATCGCGAAGTCCGACTGGCCGATGCCGCGAATGAAGGCGACCAGCGCGGAGGAGGCGCCGCTGATCGGCGCCGTGAAATCCAGGGTGACGTTCGGCGTGTAGTCGCCGATCTGGGCGAGATTGCTCAGCCCTTTACTTTCCAGCGACTCGGCGGAAAACGCCGACACGGCAATCGGAACGACCTGCAAATTTTCCGTGGTCTTGCGCGCGGTAACGGTGACTTCTTCGAGACCTCCGTTCTCAGGCCCGGCGCCCTGCGCGACCGCTAGGGCCGGTGCCAGGATGAATGACGCGCACACGACAGACCACCCGTGACGCAGGTAGCGATTGAGACCCATGATTCCCCCTCTTAGTGGCCGGAACGGCCACCAATCTTCGGGGTAAGAGTTCACCGCACAGGCGCAGCTCGTCTTGGGGAGTTCGGCACTCCTGGCTGGCCGAATCGGAACGATCGCCGACGCCGGCTCAGTGGTTCTGCGTCAGGCGCCGCGCAGCCTCTCGGAAACTGCGCGGTGACTCCCCGTAGCGCTGCCGGAACGAACGGCTGAAGTGGCTGAGGTCGCCGAACCCCCAGTGGTAAGCGATGTCGCTCACCCGCAGATGCGAGCACGTGGGGTCTTTGAGCCACACCGCGCACCCCGCGAGGCGCTGTTCGAGGATGAATGCCGCCAGCCCGCATTCGTCGTCACTCATGAGCTTGCTGATATTGCGCACGCTCATTCCCAAGGCGCGGGCCGTGCTGGCCACCGAGAGACTCGGATCGCGAATGTTCGTCCGGACGTATGCGAGCAGCTGCTGCCGACGCGCGACGCGTCGAGTGGGGAGATCGAGCTGCTCGCTGCCACTGCGGCGGCATGCGGCCGTCACCAAATCCAACAAGGACTCCGCGAGCTCATCATCGAGGGCGGCAAGTCTGCCGAGCGACACCTGCTCCCAGAGGGATTGTAGATAGGCGACGACGATGGCGCCGAGCCCGTCGCGGCCCCGGATGGGCAGGGAGACCAGATCTTCCGCATGCGGCAGCTTCGCGCGTACCCGTTCCGCCGGCATGCGCAAGACCAGATGCTCGCACTCACCCTGAAGGTGCAAGGCATAAGGCGCCGACGTCGTGCACAGTGTGAAGTCGCCCGCTTCCAGCAACGCCTGCCGTCCAGCTTGCTCGTTGACGCTGCGGCCGGCGCGCTGCATGTGAATGAGAAAGGCCTCGTCGCCCGCCATGCGCACGTGTTCGGGCGTGTGGCGCACGACGCATGTGCTGGAGTGCGGCGTCGCAAGCACGAGCTGGCCCAAGGCGGCACGCCGCATGCTTGCGCGAAAACGCTCAGGTTCCGGTGCGTCCACGACGAGACCCGTGAACGTGCCGCAAACTAGGTCATTCCAGTACGCGAGCGCTGAAAACGAGGTCGCAGTGAACTCCTCGACCCGCGAGACACTGATCACAGAAAGGCCCCCCTTCCAGTGCAGATCGTAACGATGAATTTAGCTCATCGCCTCATGCATCGAAACTGGCTTCAGCGGAAGGCCGGGTCCAAAACTTTGGCGCGATAATCCCGGCCCGACCGGTCAAGGAGTGGTGCTTTGAAGCCCTACGTCATTTGCCACATGGCCTCGAGCATCGACGGCCGCATTTTGCCGCGCCGCTGGCGGCCCAGAGTCGATCAGGGCGAGCTGTACGAGCGCCTGCACGGAGAGCTCGGCGGTCAAGCGTGGCTCGTCGGCCGGGTCACCGGTCAGGAGTTCGCGAAAGCCGAAAAATATCCGGATCGCGCCGGAGCAGTCTTTCCCCGTCAGCACTGGTTCGCGACACGCGGTGCCCGCGCGTACGGCGTAGTGCTGGATGCGCACGGGAAGATCGCCTGGGGACGCTCGGATATCGGCGGCGATCCGATCGTCGTCGTCCTGACCGAGCAGGTCTCGGACGCTCACTTGGCGGGTCTGCGAGCGGACGGCGTCTCTTACCTCTTCGCCGGCGAGCGCAGCGTCGACTTGCCGCGAGCCCTCGAAGTGTTGAATCAGGAGCTCGGCATCGAGCGTCTGCTACTGGAAGGGGGCGGCGTCGTGAACGGCGCCTTGTTGCGTGCAGGTCTCGTGGACGAGATCAGCCTGATCGTCTGGCCGACGGTAGACGGCGTAACGGGCGCGCCCTGTGTATTCGACTCCTCCGACAGCGCGGCGGGCCCGGCTGCACGGCTCGAGTCCATCCAGCTTCTGAGCAGCGACACCATGGCAGACGGCGCGGTGTGGCTGCGCTACCGTGTTCACAACGCCCCGCCCGCGAGTTGAGCCGAGCGAATGCAATTTCGTCGCTGGGACCTGGCCGATCTCTCGTACTTTCTGGAAATCGCCAAGCAACGCAGTTTTCGACGGGCGGGGGCCGAGCTCGGGATCAGCGCCTCGGCATTGAGCCATGCGCTCCGGGGACTCGAGGAGCGCCTCGGTGTGCGGCTCGTGAATCGCACGAGCCGCAGCGTGACGCTCACCGCCGCCGGCGAGGCGCTGCGCGCGGCCATCCTGCAACCCTTCGACGAGATCGACCGCGCGGTCGAGGTGCTGAACCGTTTCCGAGACGTGCCCATGGGCCGGGTTCGACTGAGCGTGCCGACGGAGGCGGCTGACCTTCTCGTGGCGCCGGTCATGCCGACCTTCCTCGAACGCTATCCCGGCGTGGAGATCGAGATTTCGGTCAGCAATCAGATGATCGACGTGATCGACGGCGGCTTCGATGCCGGCATCCGCTACGGCGGGACCGTTCCGGCAGACATGATCGCGCAACGGCTGTCCGCGGATGTTCGCTGGCTCGTCGTAGGCTCGCCCGCGTATTTCGAGCGCTTCGGCGTGCCCGCTCATCCCCATGACCTGCGCGCGCACCGCTGCGTACGCATCCGGATCGGTGACGATCGCATCTACCGCTGGGAATTCGAGCAAGGCTCGGAGAAGGTAGAGGTGAACGTTCCGGGCGCGCTGCTCGTCGATCAGGGCCAAATCGGCTTGGCGGCGGTGAAGGAGGGCGCCGGGCTGATGTATGTCGTCGAACCGATGGTTCGTCGATTCCTCGATGAAGGCGTGCTCCGGACGGTGCTGGATGAATGGGCGCCGATGGGGCCGGGCCTTCATGTCTACTACGCCAGCCGACGCCAGCTGCCGGCAGGTTTGCGGCTCTTCATCGATCTCGTGCGGGAACTACGGCCGATGGGCCTATGAACACAGGCGTCGACGCCTGACAGGAGCACAACATGAGCAACGACGCTCGCCACCTTTCACGACGCGCCCTTCTCGAAGGCCTCATCGCCAGCGGCCTCGTGCTGTGCTTTGCGGGGCCGTTCCGTGCAGCCACCGGCGCAACAAAGGAATCTCACATGAGTCGAATCTTCATCACAGGATCTACCGATGGACTGGGCCTCGCGGCGGCACGCACCCTCATGGACGAAGGGCACGAAGTGGTTCTGCACGCGCGCTCGTCGAAGCGCGCATCCGCAGTCGCCGATCTGGCTCCGCGTGCCGCGGGCGTAGTCATCGGTGATCTCAGCAGTGCCGCCGAGACGCGCGCCATCGCCGAGCAAGTGAACAAGATCGGACGGATGCATGCGGTCATCCACAACGCGGGTATCTACCAAGTACCCAATCGCGGCAAGACACCCGAGGGTCACGCGACGGTTCTTGCCGTCAATACACTCGCCCCTTACATGCTGACCGGGCTGATCGAGCGTCCGCATCGCTTGATCTACCTCAGTAGCGGAATGCATCGGGGTGGTGACGACTCACTGCGCGACATCGATTGGGTCGAGCGTCGCTGGGAACCGAGCCGCGCGTATTCCGAAAGCAAGCTCTATCTGACCGCGCTGGCTTTCGCGGTGGCTCGGCACTGGCCGCAGGTGCTGAGCAATGCCGTCGATCCAGGTTGGGTGCCCACCAAGATGGGCGGCCCGAGTGCTCCGGACGATCTCACGTTGGGACATCTCACGCAGACCTGGCTCGCCGTCAGCGACGATTCTGCCGCGAAGGTCAGCGGGGGTTATTGGCACCACCGCAAACAACAGAAACCTGCAGCGGAAGCGCTCGATCCCGACTTCCAGGATCGGCTCGTGGCCAAGCTGGCCGCCCTGACTGGTGTCTCGATCTTCTGAGGCTTGCTGTCGAAGGCGCGGGACGCAAGTGCCCAAAACCACAGACGTTTCGGCGCTCCTCCTGTACCATCCGCGCCTTCACCTTTCCCGCTCGCCCAGCGGCTCCCCGAGAGCCGCCGAGGTCGGGCTTTGCTATGTAAAGCCGACGCCGTCCATGCTCTCCACCTCGAACGTCTCGATCCAATTTGGCGCCAAGCCGCTGTTCGAACACGTCACCGTCAAGTTCTCCGATGGCAACCGCTACGGGCTCATCGGCGCGAACGGCTGCGGCAAATCCACCTTGATGAAAGTGCTCGGCGATGAGATCGAACCGAGCGGCGGCGATGTGATGCTCCAAGCCGGCCTGCGCCTCGGCAAGCTGAACCAGAACCAGTTCGCGTACGAGGACGAGCGTGTGCTCGATGTCGTCCTGCAAGGCCATCGCGAGATGTGGCAGGCGATGACCGAGCGCGACCGCATCTACGCGAACCCGGACGCCACGGACGCCGACTACATGCGCGCCGCCGAGCTCGAAGGCAAGTTCGCCGAATACGACGGCTACACCGCCGAGGCGCGCGCCGCGAGCATCCTCACCGACGCCGGTATTCCCGAATCGCTCCACACCGGACCGATGCGCGAGGTCGCGCCCGGCCTGAAGCTGCGCGTGCTGCTCGCGCAGGCGCTGTTCTCGCGCCCGGACGTGCTGCTGCTCGATGAGCCGACGAACAATCTCGACATCCATTCGATCGGCTGGCTCGAAGGCGTGCTGAACGACTACGACGCGACGATGATCATCATCAGTCACGATCGGCACTTCCTGAATCAGGTGTGCACGCACATCGCGGATCTCGATTACCAGCAACTGAAGATTTATCCCGGCAATTACGACGACTTCATGCTCGCCTCGCTGCAGGCGCGCGAGCGCGTCGAAGCGGCGAACGCCAAGGCCAAGGAGCGCATTTCGGAGTTGCAGGAATTCGTGCGGCGTTTCTCGGCGAATGCATCGAAGGCGCGGCAGGCGACTTCACGGCGCCGGGCGATCGAGAAGATCAAGGTCGAAGAGGTGCGGCCCTCGTCGCGCCAGAATCCGTATCTGCGTTTCGAGCAGGCGAAGAAGCTGTATCGCTCTGCCGTGAACCTCGACAAAGTGTCGTTCCGCTATCCCGGCGCGGCGGCGGACGTGCTGAAGAACGTGAGCTTCAACGTCGAAGCCGGCGAGCGCATCGCCATCATCGGTCCGAACGGCGCGGGGAAGACGACACTGATGCGGCTGATCGCCGGCGAGCTGCGGCCGAACACCGGCACGATCACGTGGGTGGAGAATGCGCAGCCGGGCTACATGCCGCAGGACCCGCAGGCCGAATTCACCGAGCGCATCGACCTCATGACCTGGATGTCGCAGTGGACCGGCAAGGCGGACGACGAGCTCGTGGTGCGCGCGCAGCTCGGGCGGCTGCTGTTCTCGGGCGATGAGATCAAGAAGTCCGTGCACGTGCTGTCGGGCGGCGAGAAGAACCGCATGATGTACGGCAAGCTGATCCTGACGAAGCCGAACGTGCTGCTGCTCGATGAGCCGACCAATCACATGGACATGGAGACGATCGAGTCGCTGCAGATCGGGCTCGAAAAATATCCGGGCACGTTGGTCTTCGTGTCGCACGATCGCGAGTTCGTGGGCGGGCTCGCAACGCGCATCATCGAGCTGAAGGGCAACGGCACGATTGCGGACTTCACGGGCTCGTACGACGAATATCTGACGGCGCAAGGGCTCGCGGCGTAGCGACTTCGACGCCTTCCCCCAAGGGCGATCACTTGCACGGCAGGGGTGCCGCGTACGCCGCGATGGCGGCCGCGGTCGATCTGGCGTACTGCAAGTGGTGCTCGTGTGTCAGGCTCTTGACAGAACGCGCGGCGGCCATCCGCCAACATCTCTCCCGCAACGTCGAGCAGTTGCTCGGCCGTAAACCAACACGGGAGATCGACATGAACATTCGCAAGCGTTTCGAACAGACCATGGCGGCGCTCATCTACGCGACGGCGCTGGTGGTGGTCGGCGGCGGCACGATTCTCATGTGCCTGCCCAATAGCGGATCGATCGCGTGAGCGCTGCGGGGCCGGGCCGGCCCATCGGGTCCTTGAAACCGATGGGTCCGGTCCCGGCATCGAGCTAAGATGATCCTGCACGCACTCATTGTCCCCGACGGAAGGCACGAACATGCTCCGGCATGTGGAGCCCCGACCTCTGCTCACGAGTCTGGCCGCAGCGCTCATCGTGTTCGTTGCGGTATGGGGCATTCGCGAGTTGGGGGCGCTACAGGCCCTGGAGCTGAATGCCTACGACGCCTCCTTGGCGTCGCTTGCCGCATCGAAATCCAGCCCGCCGCGGGTGACGCTCGTGGCGCTCACTGAGGACGACATCGGGTATCTCGGCCGCTGGCCGATTTCCGATGAGCAACTCGCTGCTGCGCTCGAGCGCATCTTGGCCTACGCGCCTCGCGTCGTCGGTGTCGATATCTATCGCGATGTCCCGGTCCCGCCGGGCACGGCGCGTCTCACGAGCCTGCTCACGTCGCGAGACGATCTGGTGTTGGTGACGAAGTACCCCGACGCCTCAGGCCGTGGCGTACCGCCGCCGCCGGCGCTGCGCGGCTCGTCCAAGATCGGATTCAATGATGTGGTCACGGACCTCGACGGCACCGTGCGGCGGGCACTTGTGTTCGTCGACGACGGCGAAGTCGTCGAGCTCTCATTCGCGCTGCGCCTGGCGCTCGCCTATCTCGCGAGCGAACGCATCGGCATGACGGACTCACTCGAGCCGGGAACGATGCGGCTCGGCAAGACCACGATTGCGCCGCTCAACTCGCACGATGGCAGCTTCATCGGCGCGGACACCGCCGGGTACCAGTTCCTCATCGATTATGCGGGCGGCACGCAGCCCTTCGAGCGCGTGCGGCTGCGTGATGTCATGACAGGCAGCGTTCCGCCGGCAGCTCTGCGCGACCGAATCGTCATCCTCGGCGTCGCCGCGATCAGCGTCAAAGATGAGTTCCGCATCCCGCGCTACCAGCGCGCGGCCGCCGACGGCACGATAGCCGGCATCGCACTTCACGGATACATCGCGGACCAGCTCGTGCGCGCCGCGCTCCATGGCGATGCGCCGCTCGGCACCTGGAGCGACGCGCAGGAGTACGCGTGGATACTGACGTGGTGCCTGCTCGGTGCGCTCGCGGGCTTGTGGGTGCGCTCCGCGCGTCATCTCATTCTCCTGAGCATCGCAGGAGTCGCGCTGATCTGCGCCACAGCGCTTGCCTGGTTCATGGCGCGAAGCTGGATTCCCAGCGTGCCGGCGGCCGCCGGCTGGCTCGTCGCGATCGCCGCCGTCACCGGCTACCGCGTGCATGCCGAGCGGCGTGCGCGCGCGACGCTGATGCAGCTGTTCTCGAAGCATGTTTCGCCGGAAGTGGCCGAAACCATCTGGACGCATCGCGCCGCGCTCATCGAAGGCGGGCGGCTGGCCGGGCGTCAACTCAGCGCTACCGTCATGTTCTTGGACTTTGCCGGCTTCACGACGGCCGCGGAGTCCCTCACGCCCCATGCGCTCATGGATTGGCTGCGCCTCGCGACGGAGACGATGAGTCGTCTGGTGATGCGCCACTCGGGCGTCATCGACGACTATTTCGGTGACGGCATCAAGGCGAACTTCGGTGTTCCCATCGAGCGGACGAGCGAAAGCGAGATCGCCGCCGACGCGCTCAACGCCGTGCGTTGCGCGCTCGCCATGCGCGAGGCTCTCGACGCATTGAACGCGTCGTGGGCTCGCGAGGGCATGCCGACCGCGCGACTGCGCATCGGAATCGCGACCGGCCCGGTCATCGCGGGGAGTGTCGGCAGCACCGAACGCATGAAGTACACGACCGTAGGTGACACCGTGAACGTTGCCGCACGGCTCGAGTCGTTCGACCGCGAAGGCTTCGCCGCGACAGGTATAGAGGATCGGTGTCGCATACTCGTGAGCGCGGAGACGCATCGGCGGGTCGCCGCGTTCGTGCGTGCCGAGTCGCTCGGCCCGGTCGCCTTGAAGGGCAAGGAGCAGGAGCTCGTCGTATTCCGGATTCAGGAGGAGGCGCACACATGAAGACCGTCAACGTCACGATGGCCCTGTGCGGACTTGGCGTGCTGGTTTCCCTGAGCGCTGCGGCCCAGGAGCCGAAAGCGACGGAACGGCCGCGCGCAGATGCCGCTCAGCCGACACCGCAGACGCGTAACGCAGGACCGACGCGCGAGATCGTCTTCAATCCGCCGCGGCGAGGTGCTCCGCGGACGCGAACGGGCGGCGGGACGCGAACCGACGGCGCGCCGGTCGAAGTCGCCGTGCTCGTGCCCGAGGATACCGGCCTGACGATTGCAGAGCAGCCGACGCTCTACTGGCGGCTCTCGCACGACACGAGCGCCAGGTTCGAATTCGTGCTGAGCGATGATCGGCAAGTGGCGCCGCTCTGGCGTGAGAATGTGACCGACACGTTCCGCGCGGGCATCCATGCGCTGCCGGTCTCGGCAATGAAGCTCACCCTGGCACCAGGCGTGAGCTACCGATGGTTCGTCGCGCTCGTCCGGAATCCGGACCAGCGTTCCAACGACGTCGTGTCCTCCGGAACGCTCGAGCGCGTCGCGCCGGCACCGGGTCTCGATGAGCAAATCGGCCGCGCCTCACCGGAGGAGCGGGCCTCGATATTTGCCGCGCACGGCCTGTGGTACGACGCGCTGGATGCGCTCAGTAAGACGATCGAAGCGCACCCGGACGACGCGGACTTGCAAGCGCAGCGCGCCGCGCTCCTGCGTCAGGTTGGCCTCATAGCCAATTACTGATGAGCGTAAACGCCGACCAGTAGTACGGATGCGCGAATCGCGGTTCCGACAGCAGCTTCTGTTGGGCTTGCCGTAAAGCATCCACCTTCGTCGTTCCGGGCTGCTCGAGCGCGCGGTAGAACTCCACGAGAATCTCGCGCGTCGCCTCATCGGACACCGTCCACAGCGATCCGAGAACGCTGCGCGCACCCGCTCGAATCGCTGTTCCCGAGAGCCCGAGCGCGGCGCGATCATCGCCTGCGGCCGTCTGGCACGCGCTCAGCGTCAGCAATTCGAGCGGTCTGCGGAAGCGCGTCTGAGCGACGAGCTGCTGCAGCTCGCTCATCGTGATGCGGCCGTCGTGCGTGAGCAGAAAGCTCGAGTCAGCGGTTCCGCCGAACACTGCATGGGAGGCGAGGTGAATGACATTCGGCTGTCGCTCGGTGACGTACTTGCGAAACGCTGCGGTGTCGAAACCGTCGTCGAGGAACACGGTGCCGCCGATGATGCGTTGGATGCCGTGAATCTCTTCCGCCACGAACGGTAGAGCGGAGTACGCCCCGGCCTGCGTGCTGACTCCCGCGAGCAGTACGTTCAACTGAGTGGACTGTAGCGGCTGCGGAGCGACCAGTCGCAACATCGGTGTGACGGCGACGGCGAAGCGCTCGGCCAGGAAATGCTCGCCATCGTGTAGCGCCGCCGGTGGAATTTCGTAGAGCACGCCGTCGGGTATGAAGACGAGCGTATCGACCCGGGCGGCGCGCAGGTCGTCCGCAAAGGGCGCGACCAGCACTTGATAGAGCTCGCGTGCAACGGGAAGGTACTCGCGCGTGGTGCGGTTCTCGAGATGCTGCCGAAACTGTCGCACCAGCTGCGTGATCTCGTCGCGCGATCGCCGCACGGTGTAGCGCCGAACGACCGCAGAGGAGCTCACGAGAATCTCGAGGCGATCCGGCAGGAGGATGGGGTAGACGATCGCCGTGTCACTGGAGATCTGCTCGAGCGGAACGGCTTGCGCGTTCAGCTCCGCGACACACTCGTCCCGGAAATAGTCGCGCAGCTCCGCTGCTTTCAGGCGTTCCACGACATCACGCGCCTGGAACAGCAGTTTGCTCCGCGTCGGGCTGTCGGCGACGCGGTCGGAGCTGCTGAGGAGCGCGGCAACGAGGTCCTGATATACCGGCACGACCGACGTCCGGAAATGCTGTTCGGTCGATCCGTACGATGCGCGCGCTTCCTGCCGTGCTGCGTCGACCAGCGTCATCGCGCGCTCGTACGAGTCGAGCGCATTCCGAGTGGCGCCGGCAGCCCAGTAGATCTGCGCGAGCTGCCAATGCCAGCGATACAACGAGGCGTCCTCGTCCGCTTCCTCCGCATTCGCCAGCGCGAGTCGCGCGAGCCCCTGGGCTTCTTCGAGACGATTCTCGGACTGATAGAGCCGGCTCAGCCCGCCCAGTGCGAACGCGAGGCTGCGATGGTCGCCTAGTTTTGCTGCCAGCTGGCGTGCGGCGGAAAAATTCGCGTGCGCCTCGAGCAACGCGCGCTGGGCGCGCTCACCCGATCGCGACGCGAGCCGCTCGGCGGTGACTCCGAGATTGATCCGGCTCGAGACTGCGGCATGCGACGGCTCGAGACTCGCGACGACCGCGGATGCCGCCTGCATGCGTTCGAAGGCGCGCGCATCGTTGCCGAGCAACGCCTCCACGGCTGCAGCGTTGGCGAGCGCGTACGCTTCATATGCGCGCGCGCCCGTCTCATGCGCAACGGCTGCACCGTCCGCATACGACTCCAGCGCGGACGCCAGCTGCCCTTCCGTGACGAGCAGATTGCCGCGGTTATTGAGCAGCATCGCGCGGGCTCTGCCGCCTCGAGCCAGCGCGAGTGCCGAGCTCATGTGCTCGTCGGCGACATCAGTCTCGCCCAGGGCGAGGCGAGCGTTGGCGAGTGACCCGAGCGCGGCCGCGGTGCGCGTCGAGTCTTGCATCTCGCGCGCGATCGTCAGTGCTTCATCGAGTGGCGCGAGGGACTCGGCAAACTGCCCCATCGCCTGGCGGGCCTGAGCAAGGCCACGCAGCGAATCGCTGCGCGCTTCGCGACTCGCATCTGCGCTCACTGCAGCAGCGCCCAAGTGCTCGGCGGCGCTGCGGAAGCGCCCCTGCGCGAAGTCGGGCGACGCGGCTGCGATGTCCTCGAACGCGAGAAGCACCTGCTCCGGTGATAGCGGCAACCCGTCGCGGTCGGCGAGCGTGAAGGTACCGGCACTCTCTTCGGCTCCACGCGCGGCACAGAGGGGCCGGAAGAGGGAAGGGGTGTCTTGGAAGTCCGCGGGCAGCGCCGTGAGATTGCCTTCGAGATCTGTCTCGGGCGAGTTGATCACGACCTGATTTTCCGCGGCCACTTCACTCGAGGGCGAGCGCACCAATGCCGGCGTTGTCACCGTGATGACACCGCCGTCGCCGCCGGGAATGGCAGCGCGAGCCAGTATCCGGCTGTTCTCGCCGACGACGATGTCCTGGTTCATGGACACGGCAACGTTACCGCCGGTCCCGCCCGTGTCGCTCGCGTCGACTGCCGCCGCATCGAGGCGTAACGAGCCGGCGCCGTTGATCGAGATGTCACCACCACTCGCATTCACCGCGGACGTCTTGATCGCGCTGTTGTCGAGAAACATGTTCTGCAGCGGATAGCTGCCCGCGGCGCCGATCTGAATGTTGCCGGCGTTGCCGGACGCCGTGCCGGTGCTGAGCGCCTGGATGTTCGCGTCCGTCATGCGCACTTCGGCTGCATCGATGTCGATGCGCCCGCCTTCACCGGGCAAGCTCGTGTTCGAAACGATTTCCGTGCCCGACTCGAGAGTGAGGAGCGGAGTGTGGATCGAAATCGGGCCGGCGTTGCCGAGCCGCTTGCCCGTCACCGCACCGACTTCCTCGGCCTCGACTTCGGTGGAGGCCCGAACGGAGGTGCCGCTGCCATCGCCACGGGCTCCGGTGAGCAGGATGCTTTGCGTCGCGGTGAGCGTGACCGAGCCGCCTTCGCCGATTCCCGAGGTACTGGACGAAACGCGCGCGCCGTCCTCGAGCCGCAGCGTGCCGGCGCGGATGTCGATGGAACCGGCGTCGCCTGTTGCCGTGAAAAAGGTGCTGGCGGTTACGCGCGAACCTCGGTTCTCCTGCGTCGGACGGCGGTCCGTGCCGGCTATGGTGACGCTGTCACGGCCCTCGATCGTGATGCTGCCGCCATCGCCTGTTCCCGAAGCGACGCTGCCCACGCGCGACCCGTTCAGAATTTCGACGGCGGGAGCCGAGAGCAGCACGCGGCCCGCATCGCCGGCGGAGTTGGAGCTCGCACCCACGTCGACTTGTTCGCGAAGCGTCAGGCGTTCGCGCGCGGTGATCGTTACGTCACCACCTTTGCCGGTATTTGATGAGCCGCCGCCACCACCTCCACCACCACCCCCTCCGCCACCACCGCCGCCGCCCGGTCCGGTCGGTGACGCTTCGCCGGTCGCGCTCTCGATGACCGCGCCGTTGAGCAGCGTGACTGCGCGGCCGTCGATGCGGACCGATCCGGCTTGCCGCGATCCGGTGGTGACCGCTCGCACTCGGCCGCCGTCGATCGTAGCGGTATCGCCAGCGGTGATGACGATGTCCCCACCGCCCCGATTGGCCGACGTGAGGATGTTCGCGTTCTTCAGATCGACCTGATTAGCCGCGATCGCGACGTCACCGCTGGCGCGCACGGCCAGTCGATCGCCGTGCACCTCACCCGCGCGCACGATCAACGTGCCGCGATCCGTGCCGTCGACGCTCAGCACCGTTCCGCGGCTCGCGTCGATGCGAGCGAGCGGATCCGACGCGGGCGTCCATTTGGAGATATCGACCGGTACATCGCTCGCGCCGCCGACGGCCGCGAGCTGCAGTCGTCCCCCCGGCGCGCGCAGACAGGCGGCCGTGCAGTTGAGCGCAGTGTCGATGTTATCTGTCGCTCCAACGGAGCGAATGCTCCCGCCGACGAGCGACAGCGTGGAGCGCGGCGTGACCGCGAGCACGCTGCCATTCACTTCGATGCGCGCGGGTTGGCCGAGGAATCCGAATGCCAACGGCTGTGCGGTGGCGAGTCGAGCGTCCGGTGTGAACGTCACGCTGCCGTTCGGATCGTCGGTAAGCATGCGCAGGGTCGTCGCCGTGCTGGCGTGAAACGATCCCTGTACGTCGAGCCGGGCCTGCGGACCGAACACGATGCCACTCGGATTGAGCAGATAGACCGATGCGCCCGGGATGTTCGACGCCAGCGTGCCGTAGATCTGCGACGTCGTCCCGCCGGTGACGCGACTGATGACGTTGAGCGTCGTGCGCGTCGGATCGGCGGTGAACAGCGCCTTGTCGCCGGCACCGATGTCGAACGTGCTGAAGCTGTGAAACAGATTCGAGCCGTCGCCCGGACGCGAGCCGAGCTGCTCGCCGATCTCGATCGTGCCGTTGGCATCACGGAATGGCTGCAACGTCAGGTCGCTGCTCCCGACACTGCCGTCGCGAATGATCGACGAGGTGACCTGCGCATAAGACGCAGGCACGCCGAGGAGTGCGACCGCGGCGGCACCAATGACTGTCGGGAGCGTCATTCTCATGAGCGTTACATTCCGTAGGACATGCCGATGTGTATTCCGTGATCCTGCAGCTCGTTCGTCCCCGGGTAGTCGAGGTCGGTGAAGGGGTGGCCCCAGGACACATCGAAGACCAGTCGATCGAGCGGCGACCAGCGCAAGCCGATGCCCGCGCTGCCGAGCGAGTGCGGCCCGATTTCCTCGCGACGGACATTCCAGGAGTAGCTCCAGTCGACGAACGGCATGATCTCGAGGGCTGCCGCGCCGGTCGGCCGCCGCAGCAGCGGAATGCGCAGCTCGACCGAACCAATTGCGCCGCTGTCGCGCACGAGACTGTTCTCGTAATACCCGCGCACGGTGGAGCGGCCCCCGATCGCGATCTGCTCCATGCCGAGCAGCGCGCTGTCGGCGAGCTGCACGTCGAGGTGCGCGACGAGCTGGCTCTTCAGCCGCTCGAGTCGATGCGCCCACTGCAACTGGCCGAGAAAGGTCGTGAATCTGCCGTCGGGCGTGTTGCCGGGGTGGATCGTGGCATTCAGCGCGTCCAACCCGAAGCTCACGGTGGCACGGCCGGCAAGCACATCCCGCGTACCACGCGAGGTGCGCTCCATGCCCACGCGCAGCACTGCGATTTGCGCGACGCCTTCATCGGGGCCCGGCGCGAACGAGAATCCCGAGCCGAGTAGAAACGATTCGGTGCGGCGCGCTTCTGCGGTCAGAAAGGCGGTCGCCCACGTCGACGGGGACCGCTCGATCGGCTGGGCAACGGTGAGCCCGTAGGTTCGCGCCTTCGCTTCGATGCCGAGATGATCGAACGGCGGCTGCACGATCTCGCTGCGTGCGCCGAGCGCATGAGCCCCGACCGTCGTGCCGTATGAATTCACAGGCATGTCGTACGCGAGCGTGACCTCCCGCAAGCCTTCCGTCGCACGCAGGCTGGTCGAGAGGATGTCCGTCCGGCCCGCGAGGTTGCGCAGATCCGCGCGCACGAGTGCACCCGCCGCTCCGATTGCGGGACTCTGATAGTTGTTGACGTCGAATGCGGCGGAGAACGCGCTGCGCTCCGCAACGCGCACGTCGAGAATGGACTCGCCGCGGCGCTCGCCGGGTAGCAGGCGCGCGTCGACACGGCGCACGCCCGGGTCCGTCTGCAGCACCTGCAAGCGCCGCTCGATGTTGAAGACGTTCACCGGATCGAACGGACCGAAGCTCGCGAGATAGTCACGGACGTAGCGATCGCGCAGCCGGCCATCGGTGTTCACGGCGACGGCCGCGAGAGAGCCTTCGATAACGTCGATCTGCACCACGCCGTCGCCGGCCGCGACTGCGGGTGTCACCGCGCCCGAGGTGAGATAGCCGCGTTCGATGTAGAGCTGCGTGATCTCGTCGCGCAGCTCCACCAGCTCGGCAAAGGAGACATCGCGGCCGACGAAGCGATCGCCGACACGCATCACCGCCGCCTCGGGAAGAACCGTGTTGCCGGAGATCACGAGCTTGCGCACGAACAGCGTCTCGCTGCCCGCGAGCGAACCCTCGGAGAGCGGCGCAGACAGATCGGCCTGCGGCAGCACCGAGCCACGCGCGCGCGCGGGCGGCTCGAACGAGGGCAGGCTCAGGCGCTCGGTCGCCGCGCTCGGCAGCGCCGTCTGCGCGCCCACGTCCGCGGCCGACGCAGCGAGCAGCGCCACGAGGGCGCTCAGGGAAACGGTGTGCCGCATTTTCAATTCTTCGAGCACAACTTCTCCACTCTGTCGCCTCGTGGCGATTCGTCGCAGCGAGTGTTGTGTCAGCCGGATGACAGACCCGGCAGGGCGGACCGTCGATCCTTTGCGCAACCGTCGATGGTCGGCGGTTTCAGAAATCAGAGGTCGGAGGAAAAATCATGTTGAACTCAAACAAGTCTCTTGTCACGAGCATGGGCTGCATCCTGCTCGGGTTGGCCCTGTACACGCCGACGGCGTTCGCCGGGCTCAACGATGATCCGCCTTCGTTGAAGGTGAGTTACAAGGATCTCGACATGTCGAAGCAGGAAGGGGCGGAGGCGCTGTATCGGCGCATCAAGTGGGCGGCGAACCGGGTCTGCGAGGAGTCGTTCCACAGTGCAGGCCCGCTGCGCTCGGCGGGCGGGGAGCGCAAGTGCGTGAAGCGGGCAATCGATAATGCAGTGAACGAAGTCAATGAGCCGCAGCTCACCGCGCTTTGGAAAGGTCAAACGAGGGTCGCTTCTACTCGCTGACGGTCCACAGGAACGGCGCCGTGGACAAGAACAAGAAAGCAAGTGGGCGGATGACGGGAGGAGGTCATCCGCTCATGCGCACGGCTACTGCGGCGAGAGCAGGGCAGTTTCGCTCCGCGAGTCTCTCGACGATTTCTGAGTCGGGTGACGTTCTGAGTCTGCCGGTGTATCGTACGCGCCCCCTGCGGGCGCGTGCGGTCACTCGCGCGGCTTGCGCAGGAATTCCCGGTACGCGAGCGAGAACGCTTCCACGAACGTGTGGGGCAGGAGCTCCGCGGGCTTCTCGACGAGGTTGCGATAGAACTCCGCGTACAGCTCCCAATACTGCGCCTTACCGCCGGAGCGCAATTTGCCGCGCCGGGCGGCCCGCTCGAAGCGCGCCTCGAGCTCGGCCGGATCGAGCCGGCCCACGAATTCCACGAAGGCATCGCGAATCGCATGGACCATCGCTGTGTCGTGATCCCGCGCCGTCGTCATCGCTTCGCGCAGCCACTGCACGGCGTCGAGGCGCCGCACTTCGTGCTGATGGAGCACCTCGACCAAGAGCTCCTCGAGCGTCATCTTGCCGAGCGAAGGACGCGGATCGTCCGCGTCTTGTTGAATTTCGATGCGGAAGCGGTTACGGACTTCGCTGCGCGAGCGCTCGAGATCCTTCAGGCCGAGGAACGCTTCGCGGAACAGCTGACCGACCACGTGCATCAGCCGCGTCTGCGCATCCTTGGGCAGCCGCTCGGCATCGATGCCGGCACCACGGCAGAAGGCTTGCAGACCGCTCTGTACGTCGTACAGCGCCGGCGCGCTAGCGTCGGCTCGCGGGTTGCGCTCGGCCGCGCGCGCGAGGCGTGCAATCCGACGGGCGATCTCTTGCTCGTCCGGCTCGGGCTCGACGTCGACCGGCGCCGTGGTCTCCACGGGGCGCGGAATGCGGGCGACCGCCTGGCCGTAAGCATTCACCGGACGGAAGCCGCCGCTGCTGCTACCGCTCGCGGCGATATCGACCACCGGTGCGGGTACGGGCACCGGCGCGGAGGTGTCCGGGATCAACAGGGCGTCGAGATCGAGCGACGCGCCGATATCGGTCTGCGCGGCCCGACCGACGGTGCGCAGATTCAGAATGCTGGTCGGCACACCCGGCGTGTTGCCCGTGTTCGGGGCATCCACGGTAACCTCAGCCTGCGCGCCATCCGCGTCGATGACGACCGCGACCTGATAGTCGCCGAAGCGCAGCAAGTCGCCGTTCTGCAGCTTGTGCGGGACCTGCCGGCCGAGCGCCTTCTCGTTGTCGTTGACGTAGACGCCGTTGGTGCTCAGGTCCTCGAGGACGTACGTGCCCTGTTTGAAGCTGACGCGGGCGTGATGCGCGGAAACGTAGCGCAATGGGTCGGGCAGCACCCAGTCGTTGTCGGCCGAGCGGCCGATTGTGCCGCCGCCGACGCCAAAGACGATGCTGCCGCGGTCGCCGAGCGACCGCCGATGATCACTAACTACGCGCAGGCGGAGCGCCATGGCTACCCGTCTGGGCTTCTCCTGTTGTTCCCCGATCGATGTGGCATTAGTGGGCCGCGCACGCCGTCAACTCCGCATCCCCAGCGCGCGCGGGACATATAATGCCACCCCTAAATTAGCAGACCGACCCCCACGGACCCCATGGCCGCCAGTCACATTTTCAAAGTGCTCTTTGTGAACCAGGGCAAGGTTTACGAGGTATACGCCCGCAAAGTGGGCCACGGCAATATGTTCGGTTTCATCGAGGTGGAGGAGCTCGTGTTCGGCGAGCGCTCCACGGTGGTGCTGGACCCCTCCGAGGAACGCATCAAGGCCGAGTTCGAGGGCGTGAAGCGCACCTACCTGCCGCTGCATTCCGTGCTCCGCATCGACGAGGTCCGCAAGCAGGGTGTCAGCAAGATCACGGCGCTCGAGAGCGGCGCGAACGTCACGCAATTTCCCGTGCCGATGTACTCGGCGCCGCCCGGTGAGGGGCCGGGACCGAAGAAGTGAGCCCAGACCGCACCTCGCCTCAGAATCCATACATGCTGCAGATTCCCGGCGCACCTGCGCTCTCGTCCTTCCGAATCGCCAAACTTCTCGATCTGCTGCGGGCGCGGGAGCCGGCGGTGGCCGCGCTCGACAGCCGCTTCGTGCACTTCGCGGACGTCGAGCGGCCGCTGACCACGCACGAGCGGACCATCCTCGAGCGGCTCCTCACGTACGGGCCGCACATGGAGGAGAGTAGCGACGAATCGGGCGATGTCGTCATCGTCGTGCCGCGCGCCGGCACCATTTCACCGTGGTCGAGCAAAGCGACGGACATCGCGCGCGTCTGCGGGCTCACGGTGGTGCGGCGCGTCGAGCGCGGCATTGCGTATCGAATTCACGCCAGCCGGCCGCTGGACCGCGGGCAGCTCGCCGGACTGTCGGCGGCGCTGTTCGATCGCATGACCGAAATGGTGTTGTTCGAGGCGTCGGAGGCCGAGCGGCTCTTCGGGCACGCCCAGCCGCGCCCGCTCGCGCGCGTCTCGCTGGCGCCCGGACGTGCAGCGCTCGAGGACGCCAACAAGGCGCTCGGACTGGCGCTGTCGGCGGATGAGATCGACTACCTGCTCGATGCCTTCCGGCGGCTCGGCCGCGATCCGTCGGATGTCGAATTGATGATGTTCGCGCAGGCGAACTCCGAGCACTGCCGCCACAAGATCTTCAACGCCGATTGGATCATCGACGGCGCGCCGCGCGAGAAGTCGCTCTTCGCGATGATTCGCAACACGCACGCGAAGAATCCTCGCGGCGTGCTCTCGGCGTATCGCGACAACGCGGCGGTCATCGAAGGCACGGCGGGCGTGCGGTATTTCCCGGACCCGAAGACGCTCGTGTACGGCGGGGTGCGCGAGCCCATCGACATTCTGATGAAAGTCGAGACGCACAATCACCCGACGGCGATCTCGCCGTATCCGGGCGCGGCGACGGGATCGGGCGGCGAGATCCGCGACGAAGGCGCGACCGGCGTCGGCGCGAAACCGAAAGCGGGGCTCACGGGCTTCTCGGTGTCGAACTTGCGAATACCCGGGTTCGAACGGCCGTGGGAGCGTCCGTTCGGCAAGCCTGCGCGCATCGCGTCGGCGCTCGAGATCATGATCGAAGGGCCGATCGGCGCCGCCGCGTTCAACAATGAGTTCGGGCGGCCGGCGATCTGCGGGTACTTCCGCACGTTCGAGCAGCAACGCGCCGATGACGATGCGAGCCGCACACGCGGGTATCACAAGCCGCTCATGATCGCGGGCGGCCTCGGCAACATTCGCCGGCCGCACGTGGAGAAGGGCGAGGTGCCGATCGGTGCGCAGCTGATCGTGCTGGGCGGACCTGCGATGCTCATCGGTCTGGGCGGCGGCGCGGCCTCTTCAATGGGCAGCGGTGCCAGCTCGGCGGACCTCGATTACGCATCCGTGCAGCGTGGCAACGCGGAGATTCAGCGGCGCGCGCAGGAAGTGATCGACGGATGCTGGGCGCTCGGAGATGAGAATCCGATTCTGCTGATTCACGACGTGGGCGCGGGTGGTTTATCGAACGCCGTGCCTGAAGTCGTGGCGCATACCGCTGGTCGCGGCGCACGCGTCGATTTGCGCGCGGTGCCGAGTGCCGAGCCGGGTATGTCGCCGATGGAAATCTGGTGCAACGAGGCGCAGGAGCGTTACGTGCTCGCGGTCGGGCCGGAGCGGCTTGCGGCGTTCGCTGCGCTCGCGGAGCGCGAGCGCGCGCCGTTCGCGGTGATCGGCGAGATCGACGGCACCGGACGGCTCGTCGTGCACGATCCGCTGTTCGATAACGATCCGGTCGATATGCCGATCGAGGTGCTGCTCGGCAGGGCGCCGCGGATGACGCGCGATGTGAAGAGCATTGCGCCGGCGCGTAAGGCGTTCGACCTGTCACGCGTCGAGTTGCGGGATGCTGCGTATCGAGTGCTGCGTTTTCCCGCGGTTGCCGATAAGACCTTTTTGATCACGATCGGCGACCGCAGCGTCGGCGGATTGATCAGCCGCGATCAGATGGTGGGCCCGTGGCAGGTGCCGGTGAGCGATGTCGCCGTCACGATTGCGGATTACACCGGGGATGCGGGTGAGGCGATGGCGATGGGCGAGCGCACGCCGGTGGCGGTGCTCGACGCGCCGGCTTCGGGGAGGCTCGCTGTTGCTGAAGCCGTGACGAACATTCTTGCTGCCGACGTCGGCTCGCTCGAACAAATTCGGTTGTCGGCGAATTGGATGGCGGCTGCGGGAGAGCAGGGCGAGGACGCAGCCCTGTATGCGACGGTGCGAGCCGTGGGTGAGGTGTTGTGCCCGGCACTCGGTATCGCGATTCCCGTCGGCAAGGACTCGTTGTCGATGAAGACGACTTGGCGTGAAGGCGAAGGCGCCAAGTCCGTCGTCGCGCCGGTGTCGCTCATCGTGTCGGCGTTTGCGCCGGTCGGGGATGTGCGCAAGACGCTGACGCCGCAGTTGCGTACCGGCTTGGGGCCGACGTCGCTGTGGCTCATCGACCTCGGCGCCGGTCGCAATCGACTCGGCGCCTCTGCATTGGCACAGGTGTACAGCGAGCTCGGCGACTCGCCGCCCGATCTCGACGATCCGCAGCGACTGAAGGCCTTCGCGCAGGCGCTCACGGAGCTGAAAGCGGCGGGCCTCGCGCTCGCGTATCACGATCGCTCGGATGGCGGCTTGTTCGCGACGCTCACCGAGATGGCCTTCGCGGGTCACTGTGGCCTCGACATTTCGCTACCGGCGGCGCGCGGACACGCACTCGCCCAGCTCTTCGCCGAAGAGCTCGGCGCCGTCATCCAAGTGCGCACGAGCGACGAATCGCAAGTTGCGTCGATCCTCGCGAAACACGGCTTCGCGCGCGACGCCTTTGAAATCGGCGCGCCGAATGCCGTGCGCCGCGAGCGAGCGGAGCCCACGACCGTCAGCCCGGCATTCACCGCGGACCCCGGGAACCTACGAATTCGCATCTCCATGGACGACGTCGCGCTGTTCGACGAATCGTGGGTCGACCTGCGCCGCGCGTGGTCCGAGACGTCCTGGCAACTCCGCCGCCTGCGCGACGACCCGACGTGCGCCGACGAGGAATACGCCGCGACCGTCGCACCCCACGACCCTGGCCTCAGCGTCGCGCTCACGTTCGATCCCGAAGAGAACATCGCCGCGCCCTACATCTCCAAAGGCGTCCGCCCGCGCGTGGCGGTGCTGCGAGAGCAGGGCGTCAACAGCCAAATCGAAACCGCCGCGTGGCTCGAGCGCGCCGGCTTTGCGTCGCACGACGTGCACATGACGGACCTGCTCGCCGGTCGCGTCTCACTCGAAGACTTCAAAGGCCTCGTGGCCTGCGGCGGCTTCTCCTACGGCGACGTCCTCGGCGCCGGCGAAGGCTGGGCCAAGTCCATCCTGTTCCACGAAGCGGTGCGCAACGACTTCACGCGCTTCTTCGCGCGCAACGACACCTTCGCGCTCGGCTTCTGCAACGGCTGTCAGATGTTCGCTGCCCTGAAGAGCATTGTGCCCGGGACGGAGCTCTGGCCCCGTTTCGTGCGCAACCGCAGCGAGCAGTACGAAGCGCGCTTCACGATGGTCGAGATCCTGCGCTCACCGTCCGTCGTGCTGGACGGCATGAGCGGCTCGTTCCTGCCGATCGTCACGGCGCACGGTGAAGGACGGGCCGAGTTCCCGTCGCTCGCGTCGGCCGAAGCGTGCGCAAACAGCGGCCTCGTCGCGTTCCGCTATGTGAATCGCGATCGCACCGTCGCCACGACGTATCCTGCGAATCCCGGCGGCTCGCCTTTCGGCATCACGTGCGTGACGAACACGGACGGCCGCATCACGATCATGATGCCGCACCCGGAGCGCTCGACGCGCTACGTGCAGAATTCGTGGCGCCCCGACGGCGCCGGCGAATGGAGCGGCTGGATGCGACTGTTCCGCAACGCGCGGCGCTTCGTCGGTTAGCCCGCCTTTGGCAGGCTCGCGAGCTGCTGGGTCAAATAGCTCGAGGTCTGCTGCATCTGACTCAGCATCGCATCCAGCGCCGAGAACTGCTGGACATAGCGCGACTGCTGCAAGGCCATGCGCGCATCGAGCGCGTCGCGCGAATCCTGAATGTCCTTCAGTCCCGCCTGGATCGACGTGTTCCGATAGTCGAGCGCCGCGCCCGTCGCGAGCTGCGCATCGATGTGGTTGTAGATGCGCGCGGCAACGCCATCCGTCGAGCCGAAGAGCTGCGCGACGGCGCCATTACCGGTGGTGATGGCCTTCTGGAGCTTCGTCGTATCGACGGCGAGTGTGCCGTCCGTCTGGCGCGTGATGCCGACGTTGGCGAGCGAGTTGTAGCCCGCGGCGACGCCGCTCACCGGCGTCGAGAGATCGAGCCGCATCTGATCTTCGACCTGACGCAGCAACGCGTCGCCGAACAGCGCCCCTGTCTTGCCGCTCGTCGGGTCGAACGAGCGCAGCGACGCGAACGTCTTCTGTAGCGCATTGAACGCATTCACGAAGTTCTGCACGTTCTTCGTGATGCCCGCATCGTCGCTGGTGACCGTCAACGGGATCGGCGTCTGGGCGTCGGTCTTCTTCTTCAGGCTCAGCGTCACACCGTCGATCGCGTCGTCGATCGTGTTGCTATCCGAGTAGTGATCGAAGCCGGCAACGGTGATGTGCGCGTCCTGCGCTGGCTGCGTCTGAACGAACTTCTTCAAGCCGTTCGCGTCGGTGAGCGTGCTCAGCCCGCCGTCACCGCCGCTGGACGTGACGGTGATGGCGTTCGCCGCGCCCGTCTTGATCGAGGACAGCACGAGATGCGTGCCGTTCTGCTCGCGGATCAGCGTCGCTTGGACCCCGGTGTTGTTGGCGTTCTTGTTGATCGCATCGCGGATGCCCGCGAGCGTGTTGTTGGTCGAATCGATGTCGACGGTGAAGGTGTTGGTGCCTTGGCTGATCGAGAGCGTGCCGGTGCCGACGACCGTGTCCGCCGCGGCGAACGCTCCCGAGGCGAGCTGATGCGCCTTGGCGAGATCGAGGACTTCGATGTCGTAGTTACCCGGGGCCGAGCTCGAGTCGGCCGTCGCCGTGAAATAGTCGTCGTCGCCGACACTCGCCGAGCGCACGTTGAAGGCGCTCACCGTCTTCAGCGAGTTGAGCGCCGATTGAAACGTGGACAGCGCGCCCTTCAGCGTGCCGAGCCCCGACATCTGCACCGTGAGCGTCTGCTCCTGACGCGTGAGGCGGGCGTCCTCCGGCGCACGGTCCGCAGCCGCGAGCTGCTGCGCGAGCCCTTGCACGTCGAGATTCATTCCGGAGGTCGTAATCGAAGCCATGTCGTTCTTTCAAATGGAAGGCGTCACGCCAACACGTCGAGCAGCGAGCTGCGCGGCGCGCCGAGCTGCCGCGCGAGCCGGAGCGCTTCCGCGCTGGGCATCTGGCGAATGACTTCGCCGGTCTCGGCATCGCGGATGCTGACGACCGTCTCGCCACTCTCCGAGTCGATGCTGAATTGCACGGAGCGACCGACGCTCCGCAAATAGGATTCGAGTTGCTGGGCCACCGCGGCGGTCGTCTCTTGGACCGTGCGGGTCTCCACCGTGTTCGGTGTCGCTTTGGGAATCGACGCCTGAGGGATCGCCGGCGAATCATCAGTCTGGCGCTTCTGAGTGCCATCACTCGCAGCGGGCTTCGTCGCCGTGACCGACAGGGGTCGAACAGTTTCCGTGTTCACCCTGTTTTCTCCGAATGTGCGGAAGCAGCGGCGACCTTGCGGCCGCCGCTGCCGGGATTTGAGCCTGCTCTTTTACTGAGCCGGTTCAACCTTACTCCATACGATTACCGCAGCAACGTCAGCACGTTCTGCGGAACCGAGTTGGCCTGCGCCAGAATCGCGGTACCCGCCTGCTGCAGGATCTGGGCGCGGGTCAGGTTCGCCGTTTCCGCGGCGAAGTCCGTGTCCAGGATGCGGCTGCGCGAGGCCGAGAGGTTCTCGCTCACCGCCTGCAGGTTGGCGATCGTCGATTCGAAGCGGTTCTGGATGGCGCCGAAGGTGCTGCGGATCGAGCTCACCGAAGTCAGCGCGGCGTCGATACGCTGAATCGCGTTGTTCGCGTTGTTCACCGTCGTCACGTTCACCGCCGACAGCGTGCTCGTGTCGAGGGCGATCGTGTTGTTGGTCGCGTTCGGGAGGCCGTACGCAGTGCCGTCACCCGTCAGGATGATGTTCTGCGTAGCAGAGAACGTCAGCGTACCGCCGTTCACCGCCGCGGCGGTGGTGCTCGTCGCCGTCGCCTGCGCGACCGTGCCGAGCGTACCGGCGGTATACGCCGTGCCATTGACGGTCTGAGCCGTACCGGCGCTGATACCGCCACCGGCACCCGTGCCGAGGTCCTGACCGACGATGATGTCGCGACCGTCGGCCGCAGACAGCAACAGCTTGCTGCCGCTCAGAGCCGCCGTGACACCAGTCGTGCCGCTCTGCGCGTTGATCGCATCAGAGATCTGCTGCGTCGTCAGCGTGGCACCCGTGCTCTGGTCGTACGCTGCGAAGATATCCTGTCCATTGATGCGCAGGCTGTAGGTGGAGGTCGCGACAGGCGTGCCGCTCGTACCGGTCGTGGTCGTCGCGGCAACCGCAAACTCGACGTTGCTCTGCGCCGACACCGTGAGGCCCGGGACGCTCGCGGCATTGACGGCCGCAGCCTTCGCATACGCGCTGCCGGCGTTCTGGCCAGCCGCGGTGCCTGCCTTCGACGCAGCGATCGTGACCGCCGCGCTCGAGCCCACCTGAATCGTGGCGCTGCCCGACAGAGCGTTGACGTCCACCTCAGTGCTCGAGGTCGCCTTCGCGATCTGACCGAGCTGGGTCGTCTTCACGCCCTGCGACAGATTGATCGAGATCGTCTCACCGGCGTTCGCGCCGACCTGGAAGCTCGCCGTGCCGAACGTGCCGTCGAGCACCTTCTGGCCGTTGAACGAGGTCTGGGTCGCGATGCGATCGATTTCCGCGAGGCGCTGCTGCACTTCGAGGTCGAGCGCGGTGCGGTCCGAAGCGGAGTTCGTCGCGTTGGCCGACTGCACGGCCAGCTCACGAATGCGCTGCAGGTTGTTGGTGAGCTCGCCCAGGGCCGACTCGGCCGTCTGCGAGAGCGAGATACCGTCGTTCGCGTTGCGCGCGGCGACATTCAGACCGTTGATCTGCGTCGTGAAGCGATTCGAGATCGCAAGTCCAGCGGCGTCGTCCTTCGCGCTGTTGATGCGCAAGCCAGACGACAGGCGCTGCAACGATGTTGCGAGCTGGCTGCCGCTGGTCGACAGGTTGCGCTGCGCATTCAACGACAGCACGTTCGTGTTGATGACTTGGGCCATGGGATCAAGACTCCTTAAGTTTCACCTGACCCCGGAACTTCCGGAGCCTGTAGCGGATACCTGCAGGCCCGGTAAAGGTGCCCTGCGTCTGGCACCTGTATCGGTGCCCTGCGGTGGAACTTGAGTCGGTGCGCCGCCCCAATCATGAACTGCGTCACGTTCAGCGGAGGTAATCGAACAGCGAGAGCTGGGCGATCTTGGTGTATGAAGATTGAGCCGCCTGCAGCCCCGCGAGCTGCAGGTTCAATTGTGTGACGGCCTGCGCATAATCCAGATCGCGGATATCCGACAGCGACTTACTCAATTCGACGTTCTGCGCGTCGCGGCTGTCCGTCGTTTCGTCGATCGCGTTGAGTCGCGAGCCCACTTCCGAGCGCACGCTGCTCACGTGATCGAGCGATTGATCGAGCTGCGTGAGCGTTGCGCTCATCTGCGTATCGAATTGTGCGCGCTCGGCGGGCGAGACGTTCGACTGCTTGAGCGTCGTCACGAGGTTCTGCAGCGTCGTGAACATGTCCTCGGTCGTGCTGCTGTCGACCGAGAAGCGATCGCCGACCGCCGGCGCGCCCGTGATCGCGAATTGCGCGCCGTTGAAGTTGATCGAGCTGCCCGAGGTATACGTGCCGGTGGTGACGACGGTGTTGCTGCCGTCGCGAATCTCGTAGTCGGTCGCCGTGGTGAACTGCAAGGTGTAGTTGCCTTTCACCCATGCGCCCGGATTCACGACCGTGCCCGAGCTGATGACGCCCGTGCCCGTATTCGCAGCATTCGCGCCGGTAACGAACGTGCCGTTGCCTTCGTCCACCTGCAAGAAGACTTCGTAGCCGGAGTGGCCATCGGCGATCTTCTGCGTGGAGCTCGTTTGTACCAGGCGCGCGCCTTGGTCGCCGGCGTACTGCACACTCGCGCCGCTCTTGGTGAAGGGCTGTGTAAGCGTCTGATAGCCGGAGAACAAGTACTCGCCGTTCGCATCCTTGCGGTTCGCAATCGCGACGAGGTCGTCGAGCCGCGACTGCACTTGCTGGGCGAGGGCAGCACGGCTGCCGGCGTCGACCGTGGCGTTCGCACCCTGCACGGCCACGTCGCGCACGTTCTGCAGCAGAGTCGTCATGTCGGAGAGCGTTTGCTCTTCGTACGACAAGCGATTCGTCGCCGCGTCGGAGTTGCGCGACCACTGGTCCGACTCCGCGAGCGCCTTGTCGAGATCCAGCGCGCGCACCGCGCCCGACGGATCGTCTGCCGGCGAATTGATGCGCTTGCCGGTGGCAATCTGGTTCTGGGTTTTCGCGAGCGCAGCGGCGCGATCCATGATCGCTTGGAGTGCTGCGCTATGTGCGCCGGCTGTGGAGATTCTGGCCATCGGAGTTACCTGCGCACGGCGCTCAGCAGCGAATCGAACAGCGAGCTGGCGACGCCGATGAGTTGGGCCGCGGCCTGATACGCCTGCTGATACTTGACCAAATTCGCCGCTTCCTCGTCGAGATTCACACCGGATACGCTATCGCGCGCGTCCGACGCTTCCTGCTGCACGACCTTCTGCGCGTCGCGATTCGCTTGCGCCTGTTGCGTCAGCACACCGACGTTGCCGATGAGGCGATTGGTCGTGTCGTTGATCGATGCCGTGCCGCCCGTCAGCGCTTTGGAGCTCAGCGAGTCGTAGAGCAGCTGCGCGTTGCGGTTGTCGCCGGTGCCGCCCGTGTTGTCCTGAACCGTGAAGGTGTCGCCGACCGACGGCGCGCCGCTGATCTGGAACTGCACCCCGTTGACCGAGATGTTGCCGCCGCTCGTGTACGCGAAGCTCCCGGCGCCGTTGATCGAGTACGTCGTCGGGCTCGTGAACTGAATCGTCACGGTGTTGCGCAGAAGCGGGTTTGCCGCGTTCACGACGGTACCGGAGGAGATCTCCCCCGTGCCGGTGTTCGAGCCTCCGGCGAGTGTCTTGATGGGGGCGGCGGCGGCGATCTTGGCCGGATCGGTGATCGCGACTGCGAGGCCATTCGTCGCACCGCGCGTGGGCCGCACGAGAAAGCTGTCGTTGGTCGCGGCGCTGCCCGAGACGACGAAGCTGAGACCATCCGCGACGAGCGGATCGGAGGGCGTACCGGTGCCCGTCAGCGTGACGGTTGCGCCCGTATCCTCGCGACGCAGGGTCCATCCCGTCGAAGTTTTCGTGAGGTAATAGTCGCCTTCGGTGAGCGCGCTGGTATCGAAGCGCGTGACGGCGAACGTCGCGTTGCCCGTGTTGCTGGTCTTTGCGAGCGTTTGCACACCGCCGACGCTGAAGAAGTCTTGACCCAGCGTGCCGTTCAAGTCGATGCCGGCGTGATGCTGCTTGTTGATCACGTCCGCGAGACCGACGCTGATGTGGCCGAGCGCGTTACGGGCCGGGTCGAGCACCTGGTTGCGGAAGTCGAGGGCACCGCCGAGCGAGCCGCCCTTGATGTTCGAAGTGATGTCGACGGGCACGCCGCCCGGCGTCATGAGCGAGACGCCGTGGCGGCTCGCATCGTACGGATCCGTAGTGGTCGCGAGCGTCGCGGCGTTGCTGCCGACGACGAGCGCCTGGCCGCTGCCGATGAACACGTTGACCGAGCCGTCGGCCTGTTTGACCGTGCTGACGTCGATGTGCGTGCTCAGCTTGTCGAGCAGGGCGTCACGCTGGTCGAGGAGGTCGTTCGGCGGCTGGCCCGCCTGCGCATACGCGCCGGCGATCTGCTGGTTGAGCTTCGCGAGGCTCTGCGAAATCGAGGAAATATCGGTGACTTCGCTCTTCAGCGAGGACTCGATCTGCGAGTCGTAGCTGGCGAGCTGGCTGTCGTAGCTCTTCAGGCGCTCCGTCAGGCTCTGCGCCTGGCTCAGCAGCACCTGCCGCGAGGAAATGGATGACGGATTGTTCGAGACGTCCTGCAGCGCGCTCGCGAACTTCGTCATGGAAGCGCTGATGCCGGTCGTCGTGTTGCCGAAGAGATTGCTCAGCTTCTCTAGGTACGAGGCGTAGGTGTCGAGGTTGCTGAAGCTGCTCGAGGCGTCGCGCACGTTCTGCGCGAGCAGGTCGTCGTAGGAGCGCGTCGTCGAGGCGACGGCGACACCGTTGCCGACATAACCGTTCCCGAACTGCGAAGGCGTGCGGGTGACGAACTCGGCGCGCTGGCGGCTATAGCCGTCCGTGCCGACGTTCGCGATGTTGTGGCTGGTGACGTCGAGAGCGCGCTTGAAGGCAAGCAATCCCGAGATGCCAGTAGACAGAAAGTCGCCCATTTACATGCCTTGCTGCGCTGATGCGTGCCTTCGCGGTTACGGAATCGGCGTCGAGCCCGAAGACTTGAGCCCGTTCGCAGTATTTCCGAGATTCTGTGCAATCGACGCGATCTTCTGCGCGTAGGCCGGATCGGTCGCATAGCCGCCGCGTTGCAGAGCGGCGGCGAAGGCCTTCGCATCGTTACCCGTGTTCAGTGCCGCTGCGTAACGCGGGTTGTCGCGCAGAAGCGCGACATAATCGCGGAAGCTGTCCTGCGCGGAGTCGTAGGCGCGGAAGCGCGCGACTTGCGGCATTGGCAGGCCACCTTGGAATTCGAGCGTGCGCGTGGCCACGGTGTCGCCGGTCCAGTCGGGGCTTGCTTTGATGCCGAAGAAGTTGAAGCTCGGGTTGCCGTTGGCGTCGCAGGGGAGGGACTTGCCCCAGCCGGTTTCGAGTGCGGCTTGCGCTAATAGATGAGTCGGGGCGATGCCGAGCTCGCGGCCGGCCTGCTCGGCGCAGGGCCAGAGCTGTTGGACGAAATCTTCCGGTGAGGCGGGGGTGCGGAATGCGGCGGCTGTCTCGCCGGGGCTCGCGGTGTCGCCGGTGCTTGTGGCACTGCCCGCACTCGCGGCGCTGCCGCTGCTTGCGGCGTTGCCGGTGCCGGTGCTTGCGGCGTTGCCGGTGCTTGCGGCGTTGCCGGTGCTTGCGGCGTTGCCGGTGCTTGCGGCGTTGCCGGTGCTTGCGGCGTTGCCGGTGCTTGCGGCGTTGCCGGTCGTTGTCGCTGCGTTCGCCGCTGCGTTCCCGGAGAGCAGCGTTTGGACGAAGCGGGTTGCGACATCAAGCGCGTCGCTCGGCGTGACGCTTCCAGGTTCGCTGTTGGCGCCGGCTATGGGTGGCAAATTCGCGGCCGCTGAGGCGATGGCGCCGAGAGGTGCCATTTTCGCGGCCGTTGAGGGCGTCGAGCCGAGCGCCAGCGTGGGGCCGCTGCCGCGCCCGGGCATCTTCAAGCTCGCGCCATCTTGTGCGGCGTCCGCGGCCGGCGCGCTGCCTGCCGCTTTGCCGGCGCTGGCGTCAGCACCGCCTGCCACCTTCTGCAGCTGCCGCACGAGCATGTCCGCCAGCCCAAGTCCCTTGCCTTTGGTCAGCTCCAAAGAAAGCTGATCATCGAACATGCCCTGATAAAACTGCGCCTGGTCACTCCCGAACAGCGAATCGCCGACGCTGGAGCTGGCCTGCCGCATGCTCGTCAGCATCATCTTGGCAAACACGCTCTCGAACTGCCGCGCCACCTGCCGCAACGAATTCGGATCCGACGCGTTCACCCCGCGCTTCAGCGCCGCGAGCCCGCTCAGATCCGAATAGATCGCCGCGTCTTTGATCGGAGGCGCCGCCATACGCTAAATCACAATGAGCTCGGCGCGCAGCGCGCCCGCTTCTTTGAGCGCCTCGAGAATGGCGACGAGGTCGCCGGGCGCCGCGCCCACCTGATTCACCGCGCGCACGATCTCATCGAGATTGACGCCCGCATTGAACACGAACATGCGCGCCTGCTCGGGCTGCTGAATCTCGATCGTCGAACGCGGCGTGACCACCGTGTTCCCGCGACCGAACGGATTGGGCTGACTCACATCCTGCCGCTCGGTGATCGTTACGGACAGCGAGCCGTGCGCGACGGCGGCTTCCGACACGCGCACATGCGAGCCGATCACCACCGTGCCCGTGCGCGAATTGACGATCACGCGCGCCGGCGCATCGCCCGGCTCGATCTCGATCGTCTCGAGCGTCGACACGTATGCGATGCGCTGATTCGGATCGACCGGCGCCGCCACTTTCACCGACACCGCATCGACCGCCTCGGCGGTGCCATCGCCGAGCTTCTTGTTGATGCCCTCGGCGAGCCGCGCCGCCGTCGTGAAGTCCGGAGAATTCAGATTCAGCACGACGTTCGGGGTGCTGGCGAAGTTCGACTGCACCTCGCGCTCGACCGTCGCCCCGTTCGGAATGCGTCCGCTGCTGGGCACGTTCAGTGAAATGCGCGAACCGTCTTTGCCGTTGGCGCCGAAGCCGCTCACCGCCATCGCGCCCTGCGCGATCGCGTAGACCTCGCCGTCGATCCCACGCATCGGCGTCAGGAGCAGACTGCCGCCGCGCAAGCTACCCGCATTCCCGATTGACGCAACGGTAATGTCGATCGTCTGTCCCGCTTTGGTGAATGGCGGGAGCTCCGCATGCACGACGACCGCGGCCACGTTCTTCAGCTGCGGATTCACGTTCGGCGGAATCGTCACGCCGAACTTCGCGAGCATGTTCCGGATGCTTTGAATCGTGAACGGCGCCTGGCTCGTCTGGTCGCCCGTGCCGTCCAGACCGACGACGAGGCCATAACCGACGAGTTGGTTCGTGCGTACGCCCGCGACGGACGCGATGTCCTTCACCCGCTCCGCGTGCGCCGCAGGCGCCGTGCCTGCGAGCACACCGAGCGCGGCGACCGCAACCCACAAGAATTTGCTGAAGACGTTCAAAACGGCATCCACGGTGAATTGAAGAAGCGCACCAACCAGCTCTGCGCGTTGGCGTCGTTGAGCGCACCCTTGCCGCCGTACGAAATCGACGCATTGCCGACCTTGGTCGACTCGATCGAATTGTCGGGCAGGATGTCGATGGCACGGATGACGCCCTGAATGCGAATGAACTCGCGCCCTTGATTGATCCCGATCCACTTCTGCCCGCGCACGATGAGATTGCCGTTCGGCAGGCGCTTCACGATCGCGACGGTGATGTCGCCCGTGAGCTGGTTGCTCTGCTTGCTGTCGCCCGCGCCGTCGAAGGTGGTCTTGTTGTTGAGCGTGGTGTCGAGCGGCGTGCCATTCCTCGTCAGCGGATTGCCGAGCAACGTCGGAGCGGGCAGGGCGAGCGAGGATGACTTCGCGGTCGTCGTGCTCGAGCTCTTCGAGGCATTCGTCGCTTCGACGAGATGAATCGTCACGATGTCGCCGACGCGCCGCGCGGTGGCGTTCTCGAAGAGCGCCACGTCGTAGCCCGTTTGATAGATCGCGCCGTTCTGCGGCGGAGGAGGCGGCAGATCCGGCCACTCCTGCTCTTCGTCGATCGGCGCACGCGTCGCGCAGGCTGCGAGCAGCAGCACGGCAGCCGCGGTCGTCAGGGTTCTGAGTAGCGTCATCTCGTGGCCTAGATATTGTTCGTCACGTACTGGAGCATCTGATCGGTCGTCGCGATGGCCTTGGAGTTCATCTCGTACGCGCGCTGCGTTTCGATCATGTTCACCAGCTCTTCGACGACGTTCACGTTGGAGCTCTCCAGCTCGCCCTGACGCACCGTGCCGAGACCGTTGAGACCCGGCGTGCCACCCTGCGCAGCGCCGCTCGACGTCGTCTCGACGACCATGTTCTCACCGCGCGCCTGCAGGCCCGTCGGGTTCACGAAGTCGAACACCTGCAGGGAGCCGACCTGCACGGGGGCCGATTGTCCGGCGAGCGTCGCGCTCACGACGCCGTCGGTGCCGATCGAAACCGACTGCGCGTTGTTCGGAATCGTGATGCCGGGCTGAACGCGATAGCCGCTGTTCGTGACGAGCTCGCCCTGGGCGTTGACTTGGAACGCGCCGTCGCGTGTGTACGCGAGCGTGCCGTCAGGCAGCTGGATCTGGAAGAACCCGCGCCCCTCGATCGCGACGTCGAGCGAGTTGCCGGTGTTCTCCAAGCTGCCCTGCGCGTAGTTCTTTTCGGTGGACACGACGCGCACGCCGGTGCCGAGCTGCAGTCCGCTGGGCGCCTGGGTGTCCTGCGACGTCGCGCCGCCGGGCTGGCGGACGGTCTGATAGATCAAGTCCTCGAAGGTCGCGCGCCCCTTCTTGAAACCGTTGGTCGCGGCGTTCGCGAGGTTGTTCGCCGTCACGGTCATGCGCGTGTTCTGCGCGTCGAGACCCGTCTTGGCGGCCCACAGTGCTGGATTCATGGATCAGTCCTCAGGTTGCGCGCAGCAGTTGAGTGGCAGAGGCCGCGTTGTCCTCGGCGCTGCGGATGGCTTTCACCTGCAGGTCGAAGTTGCGGGCGAGCTCGATCATGTTGACCATCGACTGCGCGGCGTTGACGTTGCTCGATTCGAGTGCGCCGGACGCGATATGCACGCTCGCGTCGGAGGGCGCATCGGTGCCGTCGCGCATGCGGAAGAGGCCGTCGTCGCTGCGCTCGAGCTGATCCTTCGGCGGATTCACGAGCTTGATGCGGGCGACCGTCGCGGAGGTTTCCGGACCCTGGCCCAACGGCACGACGGAGATCGAGCCATCGGGCGCGATGCTGAGCGAGCTATTGGGCGGAATGCTCACCGGCCCGCCGTCGGACATGACCTGCAAGCCTGTGCCCGTCAGCAGCTGCCCGTTCGCATCGACGCGGAAGTCGCCGGCACGCGTGTACGCCTCGCGCCCATCGCGGCCCTGCACGGCGATGAAGCCGTCGCCTTGGATGGCCACGTCGAGGTCGCGACCCGTCGCGAGTTGCGCGCCCCCCGTGACATCCCAGCCGGTCGTCGAGCTCTGCGCGTACACGCGCGAGGCGAACCCGGTGCCCGCGACCGCCCGACTCTGAAACGCCGAGAGGTCCGCGCGAAAACCGGTGGTGCTCGCGTTCGCGAGGTTGTGGTTGTTCGCAGCCTGGGCACGAAGCGTTTCCTTCGCGCCCGACATCGCGACGTACAGATACTTGTCCATTAGCGGATGTTGATGATGGTCTGCGTGATGGAGTCCGCCGTGGAGATCATCTGCGCGTTCGCTTGGAAGTTGCGCTGCGCGGTGATCATGCTCACGAGCTGCTCGGTGATGTCGACGTTGGACGCTTCGAGCGCACCGGCCTGTATCAGGCCGAAGCCCGAATTGCCCGCTTCGCCGCGCAGCGCCTGACCCGATGCGAACGTCTCGGCCCAGGAGGTATCGCCGAGCTGTTGCAAGCCCTGCGGATTCGCGAAGTTCGCGAGCGCGATCTGGCCGAGCGCGTTCGAGCGGCCGTTCGTGAAGCGCGCTTGCACGACACCGCTTGCATCGATGTCGATGCCGATGAGGCGGCCGGTCGTGTAACCGTCCTGGATCGTCGAATTGACCGTGAAGTTGTCGCCGAACTGCGAGGTCTGCGCGAAATCGAACGTCATGTTGATCGGCGCAGCGCCCGTCGCGGGTGTGTACGCGGGAAACGTGATGTTGCCGCCCGCGGGCGTGACGAGGTTGCCGGCGTTGTCGTACGCGAGCGCTTGGGCGCCGCCGACGGCCGTGCCGTCGACATAGAGACGCGTCGACCAGGTGTTCGCCGTCGCACCCTTGACGAAGTAGAGCGATGCCGTGTGCGCGGCGCCCAGCGAGTCGAAGATCGTGAGCGACGTCGTGTTGTTGTAGCTCGTCTGGTCGGCCGGATCGAACGTCGGGTTCGTCGGCGCGGACGCCGACGCCGGGAGGTTCGCCACGACGTTGACGTTCGCCGTCGCCTGCGGCGCGCTGACGCCGGTCGTGAGGCTCAGGTCACCGAGGCCACCGGTGTTGAAGCCACCATTCGCGAGCGGCGGATACACCTGCAGGCGCTGGCCCTTTGCGTTGACGACGTAGCCCTGGTTGTTCACCTGGAAGGCGCCCGAGCGGGTGTAGCTCAACGCGCCGTTGTCGTTCGTCACAAAGAAGCCGTTGCCGCTGACCGCGAGGTCGAGGCTATTGTCCGTGAAGTCGATGTTGCCCTGAGAGAACTGCTGCGAGACGGCCGCGACGCGTACACCGTTACCGATGGCCGTGGCGCTGACGCCCTGCTGAGTCGCCGCGAACAGGTCCGCGAACTCGGCGCGCGAGCCCTTGAAGCCGGTGGTCGCGACGTTCGCCACGTTGTTCGCGGTGACGGTGAGGTCCGTCTGGGCGGCGTTCAGACCGGAGAGGGCGAGACGGAAAGGCATGCGGAAATCTCCTGAGAAAAGGGGTTACAGGACGCGGCGGACATCGGTCAGCGGTACCGCGCCCGTGCTGGTGTTCAGGGTCAACGAGCCGCTCTTCGGATCGATGGTCACGCTCGCGACCTTGCTCGAGAGCAGCGGGTCGAGCGCTTCGGCCTTGCCGGCGACGTTGGCATTCACTTCGAACTTGTATTGGCCGGCGGGCACGGCGTTGCCGAGGTTGTCTTTGCCGTCCCAGTTGAATTCGTTCATGCCGGAGCCGGCGACGGTCGTGAAGCTGCGCACGAGCGCGCCGCTGCCATCTTTGATAGTGACGAGAATTTCCGACGTGCCGTCGGGCGCCTCGGCGGCGCCTTTCACGGACTGGCCGGCTTCGATCGTGTCGGTCGTGGCCGGCGCGAGCACGTCGTGCCCGACGAGCGAGGCGCCGTTCAGCACCTGCGTCGAGCGCAGCGAGGAGGCGAGGTCCGCCATCGACGTCTGCATGTTCTGAATGCCCGTCACCGTGCTGAACTGCGCAAGCTGCGACAAGAACTGCGTCGGATCGGTCGGCTTCATCGGGTCCTGATTCTTCAGCTGCGCGAGCATCAGCTTCAGGAACTCGTTCTGGCCGAGCTGTTGATTCGCCTGCGAGCTCTGCGAGGCCGCTGCCGCGGCCTGGGAGGCGGCGGACTGCGAGCCGTTCAAGAAATCGTACGGATTGACGGGTGTGCTCATGGATTACTGGCCCAGCTTCAACGTCGCGAGCAGCAGCTCTTTCGACGTGTTCATGACTTCGACATTGTTCTGATACGCGCGCGAGGCGGAGATCATGTCGACCATCTCCTCCACGACGTTCACGTTCGGCGCGTACACATAGCCGTCGGCGTTCGCGAGCGGGTTGCCCGGCTCGTACCGCGCGCTTGGTGCGGCGTTGCTCTCCATGATTCCGCGCACGCGGACGGCCGCGCCGGTGCCGTCGGTCTGCGGTCCGGCGGCGAGTTGCGCACGCACGGCTTCGAATACCGGATGACGCGCCTTGTAGACCGCGTTCGGATCGCCGCTCACGCTGTCTGCGTTGGCGAGGTTGCTCGCCACGGTATTGAGCCGCACCGATTGCGCGGAGAGACCCGAGCCTGCGATGTCGAATACTTTGAAGGACGGCATGCGCGCGTTCCTCTTACTGGCCGGTGATCGCGGTCATCAGGCCGCGGAACCGGTTCTGCAGAAAGGTGAGGGTGGCTTGGAAGCGCACCGCGTTCTCGGCGAATGCGGCTTGTTCCATCTGAACGTCGACGGTGTTGCCGTCGAGCGCGGGCGCGAGCGGCACGCGATACTTCAGATTGGCGCTCGACACATCGCTCGCATCTTCACTCGTGTCGATGTGGCTGGCGTTCGTCGCGCGCATCGCAACGGGCACATCGGCGCCCGCTGCGCCGCCAGCCTGCGCAAGCGCTGTACGGAAATCGATGTCGCGTGCTCGATAGCCCGGCGTATCCGCGTTCGCGAGATTGCGAGCGAGCACCTCGGTGCGCTGCCCGCGAATCTTCAGTGCGTCTGCGTGGACACCGAGATAGGTATCCAGATTGATCGGCATAGCGTGCCCGCCAGAAAAATGACCTGACGGGGACGAAAGCAATAGGTATGCCATGGGCCGAAATCGCTGCGGATCGCGGCTTCCGCGCGAGATTTCGTGATGACGATCACTGGGAGCGGCAAGAGCTTGCCGCTGATGCGGATGCGAGCATCCGGAGTATCGGCACCTGCGCACTGAAACTTGAATGCGTGAGTCGCGATTGCGGCTGGCGCGGTGCTTGCAACGTCTATCCCCGCTATGAAGACAGTGTCGACATTCCGACGCGTATTCCCGTGGCTCGCGAGCGCCGTGCTCGTCGCGCCCGCGTTCGCGCAGGAAAACATTCAATCGCTCGATGCGATTCGTGCTGCCGCTCGAGAGTTCGTGACTGAGCACGTGCCGAAGCAAGAGCGGCGCGCGGTGACGGTCGACGTCGGCACGCTCGATTCGCGGCTGCGCCTCGCCCCATGCGGCACTCCTTTAAAGGTGTCACTGCCGGCGGGGGCGACGTTTCGCGATCGCATGACCGTGGCGGTCGGCTGCACGGGCAGCTCCAGTTGGACGGTCTACGTGCCGATAGCCCTCGAGACGCAAACACCGGTATTGGTGTTGCGGCGGGCGGCAAACCGTGGCGCACGTCTCACTGCGGATGACATCGAGGTGCAGACCCGCGTGGTCGCGGGCACGGGCGCCAGTTATTTGACAGATGTGGCCGAGCTTGGCGGCCGCACTCTGAAGCGTCCTCTGGGCGCCGGTGCGGCCCTGACGGCCGACGCGATGATGGACGACATGGTGGTGAAGCGCGGCCAGCGCGTGATGTTGCTGGCGGCCGTGGGCGGCCTCGAGGTGCGGGCCTACGGAGTGGCCATGAACGATGCCGCGGCCCAGGGGCGGGTCAAGGTGCAGAACATAAGCTCCAACCGGATCGTCGAGGGCGTAGTCGAGAGTCCCGACGTGATTCGAATCACACCCTAAAGTTCTCCCCGTGCAGGTCGATAACGGGATCACAGGATCGAGGAGACCGGACGTGTCCAGCAAAATCAGCGGCGTCGACACTCGCACCGGGCCGGTGGGCTCCGGTCGCGCCGTGGAACGCGTGCGCGACGCGACGAGCGGTGGCCGGACGGAATCCGGCGCGACATCTTCGGGTGCCGATGTGCACATCACAGGCACGGCCGTGCAATTGGCCGACCTCGAGCAGCAGGTGAAGGATATGCCGGCAGTGGACGAGGCCAGGGTGGCCGCGATCAGCAGTGCCCTCGCCGAGGGTCGCTATCAGATTCAGCCCGAGAAGATCGCGGATCGGCTCATGCAGATCGAGCAGGCGCTGGCGCCGCTCGGCGAGAAAGAGCAATAGCGCGTGGATCCGGGTGTTTGCCGCGAGAGTCTCGCGACTCTCCTGTCTCGCGAAGGTGCGCTGCTCCACGAGCTCGCGGGCTTGCTCGAGCGCGAGCATGGGATCCTCGTTGCGAATGACGTGGACTCGCTCGACAAGGCCATGCAGGAGCGGCAGATCGTTGTCGGCCAGCTGCTGGCGATCGAGGATGAGCGTCGCGCGCTCTGCCGTGCGCATGGCAAGTCCGGTGATATGGCCGGCATGCAGCAGCTGCTCGCGTGGTGCGATCCGCGCGGCACGCTCAAAGCCCGCCTTGCCGAATCAACCGCAGGCGCGGCTCGTTGCCGCACTCTCAACGACAAGAATGGCGCGCTCGTGCTCGCGCGGATGCGTCGTGTCGAAGGCCTGCTCGGTGCCCTCACCGGCCAACGCCCCGAAGCGCCGGCAACCTACAGCCCCAAGGGCTACACCTCCGCACCACGCTCCGGCCGCGTACTCGCCACCGAAGCGTAAGATCGCTTCCGCCCTGAGCTAGTCCCGCCGCGTGACGCGCCGCGGGCCTTGTCGCTCGCGTTTCTGCGCGCTTTCACCAAGAACGCCCGCTGCCAACGCCCATCCGGATCCGCACACTTCGCCTACGTCCGTATGAGGACGCTGGGTAACGGGAGTTGCGTCGCTGTACCGTATACGGTACCTTAGCCATGCTTAGGTGACGAAAGCTGCCCGCTGTCTTCTTTCGAACTGCGACCGGGCGCGAGCCGGTGCGCGAATGGCTGCGGTCGTTGCCAAAGCACGATACCGGTGGCCCATCGGCAAGCCGCGCGTCGATCACTTGCGAGGCGGCATTTGGGAAGTGCGCTGCACGCTCGAGAACCGCAGCGCGCGAGTGCTGTTCGCGGTCCACGACGAAGAGATAGTGCTACTGCATGGCTTCATCAAGAAAACGCGTACGACACCGAGCGAAGACCGCGATCTCGCCCAGCGGCGCTGGCAAGACTGGCAGGAGAAAAACCATGGACAATGAACATCGCGGCTCCTCCTTCGATCACTTCCTGAAGGAAGAGAACATCTATGAAGAGGTTCAGGCCGCCGCCGTCAAGCGCGTGATTGCCGAGCTCCTGGAAGAGGGTATGGCGCGCGAGGGGCTCTCGAAGCCGCAAATGGCCAAGCGTATGGGCACCAGCCGTTCGCAGCTCGACCGGGTGCTCGATCCGGCAAATATCACGATTCAGCTCGACACGCTGATCAAGGCGGCGCGCGCGGTCGGGCGCGACGTGAGCATTCAGTTCAAGCCGGCGGCAAAGGCCGCGACGTGAGGAGTGTCAGCCGAGCGCTTCGCGCAGCGCGGCGATTTCGTGCGCGGATTCTTCCGTGAGCTGATCGCAGAGGCGGCGATTCAGGCCGAGCGGGGCGATTGCCTTGATCGAATGGAGGCGTGCTTCGAGGAATTCCGGCTGACCCGCATACACGGCGATCACGTTCGCGGCCATCAAGACGTCGGTGAGGGTCGGCCCTTCGCGCGACTCACGCGCGTAGTCCTCACAGTCCCGCACAGCAGCCACGATCTCCGGGCTCAGCTCCCAATTCGTCAGCAACTCGACCGCGATACTCAAGTGCCAATCGCGCTCGATCAGGTGATACGTCGACGGATTCGCAAACAACGTCGGATGCCGCACGGCCCGCGTCATGATGCACAGCCGCCCGACCCCATGGAGCATGCCGGCGAGCAGCGCCGTATCCGGATTCACCCGCGATCGCGCCCGCGCGACCACGTAGCACAGGCTCGCAATCAACACGTTTCGATGCCACAGCGCTTCGAGCTGACTCGCGATCGGCTTCAATTCGGCGGAGTTGCGCAGTAGGCGCACGGCATACGCGATGGTGGCCGTGCGCACCGTGTTGAGCCCGACGCGCGCCACGGCCGACCGCAAATCGATGATCTGCCGCCCGGAGGGATTCAGCGCAACGGAATTGGCGATCGTCAGCAGCTGCGTCGCCAACACGGGCTCCGCGCCGATGACCTTCACCACACGATCGGTATCGACGTTCTCATCCGCCAGCACATGCTGAACGCGGGCGGCGATATCCGGAAATCCGGGCAGCTCGACCTTGCCGCTCGACAGCTCCGTCGCCAGCGCCTGCACGAACGCGAACGACTCATCGCCCCCTAGCGCGAGCGCTGCAGTATCGTGAATAGCGGGTGCGGCGGACATGACATTCCCGGTCGCGCGGTGCTCAGCGCCCGAGCGCCGCCTGAATCGCAGCGATTTCCTCGCCGCATTCCTTGATGAGCTTGTCGTAGCCGCCGCGATCGAGCTGCATGCGCGAGCACGCCGCGACGCCTTCCATGTTGAGCTCGATGCTCTCGGGATGATCGCGGTACGAGGAGATCAGATAGCCCACCGTCAGCACGTCCGTCAGATCCGTCGGGCCCGCGTGGCTGCGCCCGATGTCTTCGTAGTTGCCGACGGCCTCGACGATCTCCTCCGCCATGTCCCAGTTCTCGAGCAACGCCTTGGCGATGCTCGAATGCCAGTCGCGCACGATGTTGTGATAGACGGCTTCGTTCGCGAACAGCTTCGGATGCTTTGCCGCGCGCGTGAGAATGTAGAGCTGGCCGATGCCATGCAGCAGACCCGCGAGCAGGGCGGTGTCCGGATTCACTTTCGCGAGCCGGCGCGCGACGGCGTGACTCATCGCCGCGACCGAGGCGCTGCGCTTCCACAAGGCATCGAGCGGCTTCTCGAGCCCCTTCAGCGAATCCACCTTCTTCAGCTGCGACATCGCGAACGCAATGGCCGCGCTGCGCACCATGTTGAAGCCCATGCGGTTGACGGCCGTGCGCAGGTCCGTGACGGCCTTGCCGCTGAAATTCAGTGCAGCGGAGTTCGCGAGCTGGAGCAGCCGGGCGGCGAGGGCCGGCTCGGAACCCACCACGCGCACGACCTTGTCGGGGCTGACGTCGTCGTCCGCCAGCACCTGGCGCACGCGCATCGCGATGTCCGGAAAGCTCGGCAGCTCGACCTTGCCCGTCGAAAGCTCGGCCGCGAGCGCCTGCACGAACGCAAATGCTTCGGGATCGCTGATTCCGGCCTCGGCCGATTGAGAGCTCTGTGCCATCTCACACCTTGAACATGAATAAATCGGCTTCCCGCCTGCCGCACGTGCTCGCAAACCTTCGCGCGGCCCCTAACCATAACGGCCGGCGCGCGCCGAAATTGAGACTGCCACGGCCGCACTCGGGGTTACAGCGCACCGACCTGTTTTGTGAAGTCCATCCCTTCGGCGAGGGCGCGCAGATGGCGGGCCATGTCGTCGATCGACACCACGTCCTCGGCGGCGCCGATGGCAACCGCTTCGCCCGGCATGCCCCAGACGACGCTGGTGGCTTCGTCCTGCGCGACCGTGCGGCTGCCGGCGGCAAGCATTTCCCTCAGACCTTTGGCGCCGTCCTTGCCCATGCCCGTGAGCAGCGCACCAATGGCGTTCTCCCCGGCGCACTTCGCCACGGAGTTGAAGAGGACGTCGACGGAGGGCTTGTGCCGATTCACCGGCGCGCCGTCGTCGAGGCGACACACGTAGCGCGCGCCGTCGCGAATCAAATACAGATGGCGATCGCCGGGCGCGATGTAGACGTGACCCGCAAGCACGTGCTGTCCGTCTTCCGCCTCGGTCACCGTCATCGCGCAGCATTCGTCCATGCGCTTTGCAAAGGACGTGCTGAACGCCTTCGGAATGTGCTGCGTGATCAGAATGCCCGGCGTGTCCGCCGGCATTTCGATCAGCACGCGCTTGATCGCTTCGGTGCCGCCGGTCGACGCGCCGATCGCGATGATGCGATCCGTCGTGCGCATCTTGCGAGCCGCGATCTTGGCGACGGGCAGCACGTCCGTCGCGACCGGATTCATGCTCTTCGGGCGCGTCGCCGCCGCGCGCGTCGGATCGAGCGCTTGCACGCGCGCCGCGGCGGCGAGCTTGATCTTGCCGATCAGCTCCTCGCAATACTCGGGCAGCTTCGCGGCGACGTCGATCTTCGGCTTCGAGAGAAAGTCGACGGCGCCCATGGCGAGCGCATCGAGCGTCGTTTCCGCGCCTCGCTCGGTCATCGACGACACCATGACGACGGGCATGGGCCGCAGGCGCATCAGGTTGTGCAGGAACGTGAGCCCGTCCATTTTGGGCATTTCGACGTCGAGCGTCAGCACGTCCGGACCGAGCTTCTTGATCTTGTCGCGCGCGATGTGGGCATCGCTCGCGGTGCCGACCACCTCGATCGCGGGATCGCGCGCGAGGACCTCCGACAGGATGCTGCGGACGAGCGCCGAGTCGTCGACGATCAGCACCTTGATCTTCTTGCCGCCGCTCATGTGAACAGCTCGATGTCGCCGCCGTCGTCCTTGGCGCGCAGGCTGTCCATGTAGAGTTTTTCGCGATCGCTGATGCCGCGGTTCTCGATCGGGCGCAGCTTGCGCACTTTCACCTTGCCGTCGCTCGGGAAGTAGATGACCTTGCGCGGCTGCTCGCCGCCGACGTCCTGCGCGTCGATGGGCAAGCGTTCGAGATCGAGGTAGCTCCGCACGAAGTCGATGTTGCGCGCGCCGATGTCCGTCATCGCCGAGAGCACGCGCCCGCCGCCGAACACCTTGATCTCCAAGCGCCCGCGCCGCGCGCCGAGCTTCAGCAGATCGTTGATCAGGCTTTCCATCGCGTGCGAGCCGTAACGGGTCGCGAGCACCGGCGTATCGGTATTGGGCGCCGCCGAGCGCACCGCGTTGTCCTCGGGGAGCATGAAGTGATTCATGCCGCCGACGTTCGCGACCGGGTCGCGAATGCAGGCGGAGATGCACGAGCCGAGCACCGTCGTGATGGCTTCATCGGAGCGCGTCACATAGTACTCGCCGGGCAGGATCTTCACGGTCCAGCGGTGGGTGTCCGGCTCCCAGAAGCGCTGCAGTTGCTCGAAGCCGCGCACCATCGGCGGCGGCTCCGGTCGGTCGAGATGAGTGGCGAATTCCTGCATGGGAAAGCTTTCAGCTCCGGCGGTAGATCGTGCGTCCGATCAGGGTGTAGTCCGTGGAGACCTTGAACAGCGTTTCCGAATGCCCGAGAAACAAGAGATTCCCCGGTCGCTGCAGGCGTGAGACGCGCGCGACGAGCTCGCGCTGCGTGTCCTTGTCGAAATAGATGACGACGTTGCGGCAGAAGACGACGTCGAGCGGTCCCTTCATCGGGAACGGATGCATCAAGTTCAGCTGCTTCACCGTCAAGAGGCGCGTCAGCTCCGGGCGCACTTGGTACGACGGCTCTTTGGCATCGTGATAGGGCTCGAAGAAGCGCTCGCGCCGCTCGGCGCTCAGTGTTTGCAGGCGCTCGGCGGTGTAGACGCCGCGGCGCGCTTTCTCGAGGACGTCCGAGTCGAGATCGGTCGCGAGAATACGAATGTCCCAGCGCTCGATGTCCGGCACGGCCTCGAGCACGCTCATCGCGATGCTGTACGGCTCCTCGCCCGTCGAGCAGCCGGCCGACCAGATGCGCAGGCGACGCCCGGCCGCCGGTTTGTGCAGCAACGGACCGAGCACGTCTTGCTTCAAGTGATCGAAGTGGTGCGGCTCGCGAAAGAACGCCGTGAGGTTGGTCGTGATCGCGTTGCAGAACTGCACGAGCTCGCCGCCGTCGTCCTGCGACAGCAGCTCGCGATACTCGCGGAAGCTCCTCAGGTTCAGCGCGCGCAGGCGCCGGGCGAGGCGCCCGTAAACCAGTTCGCGCTTCTGCTCGGAGAGGCTGATGCCCGTGACGTCGCGCACCAGCGCGCGCAGCGCTTGAAAATCCTCGTCGCCGAACTCGAACTCGCGCAGCTTGAGCGTGAGTGAGGTGGTGCTGGTGTCCACGTGAGGAGCTCGGTGAGGCAACGTCGCGGGCCGGTGCGTCAGGTCACTTCAGGACCTTGGCCACCGTTGCGAGAAGCTTGTCGGGATTGAAGGGCTTGACGATCCAGCCCGTGGCGCCGGCCTCGCGGCCTTCCAGCTTGCGCTCCGCGGTCGCTTCCGTCGTCAGCACGAGGAGCGGGGTATGGCGGTAGCTCGCCAGGCCGCGCAGCTCGCGCACCAGCGTGAGCCCGTCCATCTCCGGCATGTTCACATCCGTGATGACGAGATCGAAGGTGTTCGTCTCGGCGATCCCGAGCGCTTCGCGACCGTCGCACGCCTGCGCGACATCGTAGCCTGCGCTGGTCAGAGTGACTTCGACCATCTGGCGCATCGCTGCGGAATCGTCCACGGTAAGAATGCGGGCCACGCGGCGGCCTCCTGTCATGTCAACATCTGCAGGGAAGAGCGTACGCCGCGGGAATCGGCACGGCGTACGCTGGGCGTCTCAAAATCGCAAGGCTCAGAATTCCTGCCAGTCGCCGTCGGAGTTGCTGGCTTGCTTGCGGGCCGCGGGCGCGGCTGCCGCATGACCGGCGCTACCGTTCGAGGCGGCAGGCGCGGCCGGGCGCTTTCCCGCCCACGGTCGATTCTTCGAGCGGCGGTCGGCTCTCGGCGCGCCTGCCGGCGCTGCGGCACCCGCAGCAGCCGATTCGCTCGCGGCGGCCAGCGCTTCACCGGCCTGGACGCGATAGCGGTTCATCATCTCGTTCAGCTCGCGCGCCTGATCGGCCATCGCCTGCGAGGAGGCCGTCGCCTGCTCGACGAGCGCCGCATTCTGCTGGGTGAGCTCGTCCATCTGCATGACGGCGCGATTCACCTGCTCGATACCCGAGGACTGCTCGCGCGAGGCCGCAGCGATCTCGGCCACGATGTCCGACACCTTCTTCACCGACGAGACGATCTGCTCGAGCGTCTGACCGGACTGGGTGACGAGCACCGAGCCGTCCTGCACCTTGCGGACGCTGTCCTGAATGAGGTCCTTGATCTCCTTCGCGGCCGTGGCGGAGCGGCCCGCGAGGCTGCGCACTTCGCTCGCCACCACCGCGAAGCCGCGGCCCTGCTCCCCGGCACGCGCGGCTTCGACCGCGGCGTTCAAGGCGAGCAGGTTGGTCTGGAACGCGATCTCGTCGATCACGCCGATGATGTCGGCGATGCGCCGCGAGGCGTCGTTGATGTCTGCCATGGCGCGCACGGCCTGCGAGACCACGGAGCCGCCTTTCTCCGCCTGGTCGCGCGCCGCGGTGGCGAGCTGATTCGCCTGGCCGGCATTATCCGCGTTCTGCTTGACGGTCGAGGTCATCTCTTCCATCGAAGAGGCGGTCTCTTCGAGCGAGGACGACTGCTCCTCCGTACGCTGCGAGAGGTTCGCGTTGCCCGCCGAGATCTCCTCGGCGCCGCGATACACCTCGCTCGCTGCGCTCTTCACGCGCCGGACGACTTCCGACATGTTGTCGGCGAGGTGATTGACGCCGCGGCTCATGGCTTCGAAGAAGCCCTGCTTGCCGTCGAGCGCGATGCGCTTCTCGAGATCGCCGGAGAGCACCGAGGAGAGCATGCTCTGCATCTCCGCCTCGACGCCCACTTCCTGCGTGCGATCCGTCCACTCGAACACGGTGCCGGCACGGCCGCCGCTCGTATCGAGCACCGGGCTCGCGACGACGCGGAACGTGCGGCGGCCGAGCGTGACTTCCTGCGTGTGCGAGCCGCGCAGATCCATCAGCATGCGGCGCTCTTGCGCCGGATTCTTCGACAGCACGTCGACGCTCGCGCCCAGCACCTGTGCCGCGCTGAACTGCGGCAGGTCGCGGCGGATGTCGCTCTCCGCGCCCGCCATCAGCGAGCGTGCCGCCGGGTTCGTATAGATGAAATTGAAGTGCTGGTCGGCGACCATCACGTTCGAAGACACGTTGTCGAGCGCGGCACGCACGCGGGCGTTCTCTTCCGCCTGCTTGCGCTCTGTCTCGATCTGCGAGCGCAGCTTGCCTTGCATGTCGCCCAGCGCGCGCAGCACTTGCGCCGCTTCGTCGGCGCCATGGCTCTCGATCTGGTTGTCGTAGTGACCGCTCGAGATCGAATTGAAGACACTGATCGCCTGCGTCATCGGCTTGGTCAGCGCCCGGGTGATGAGCCAGCTCAATGCCATCGAGAGCGCGATGACGAGGGCCACGGTCAGGACGGTGAGGTTACGGGTGGTCGACTCGGTGGACGCGCGCTTCTCGATCTCGGCGAGCATCACGTCGTACGAGGCGTTCGCAAGCGCGCTGAAGGCATCGATGGTGCTCGACGCCGCGTCGAACATCTCGGGACCTTTGACGGTCACTTCCTGCGCCTTGAGCAGCTTCTGCTCGACGAAGCTCGAGTAGCCCGAGAACGCGTCGCGAGCGCGCTGGAAAGAGGGTGAAACGCTGGTCCGCACCGCCGGGGTATTGTCGTCGATGGAATCCAATTGGCGATTGATCTGACCGAGCAACGCGGTCACGTCTTGGCGCGCCATGTCGATGGTCACGCGATCGCCTTCGCTGAGATAGCCGCGCAGCACACCGGAGGTGGCGCGGTCGCGGACGACGCCGGCGCGGTTCACCGCTTCCGGCATGCGGCCCGTGGCGAGACCCACGAGCGTGGAGGTGACGAGATCGGCATCACGCGCCATGCCCGAGGAGAGGGCGATGCTGTTGCCGAAGTCGAGAATCTTGCGGATCAAGTCGTTGTGCTGGGCGAGCGCATCGTCCGGCGGCAGGGTGAGCGCGCGCGACTTGAGCGAGGCCCAGTCGCCTTTGATCGCGGTCCAGTCGCCGCTCGCGCCGAGATCCTTGCCGAGCTCCGCGTCCACCGCGTCGAGCGCGGCGGCCGACTTGTCGGCCGCCGCCTGAGCATCCAGCACGGCGCTCTTGCCCGCGGCGTCGCCGTTCAACACGACGTTCGCCATGGCACGGTGCTTGATCACGTCATACAGGAAGTTGTCGACCGCACGCGTGTAGCGGGCTCCCGCAAGCTCGGCATGTGCCATGCGCACCGTCTGGTTCGCGTTCTTCAGGTAGAAGACGGCGAGGAGCGCGGACGGAACCAAAAGCGCCACTACGACGAGCAGCAACTTCTGCCACAGGACCAATCTGCCGAGAAATTTCATGGGTCGAGACTCCGCTCACTGGAACGTTTGTTCCGTTCCTTCGAGCTCTGATCAGCCGGCCTTTGCCTTGAACACGCGCACCTGCTCGTTGAACTTCGCTGCGATCTGCGTCAGCGAGTCCATCGCCTGGTTGTGCCGGCGCGCCTGTTCTTCGCGCGACAGCCGGTTCTGCTTGGCTTCGAACTCGAGGCACTTCACGTAGGTGTTCACGTCGGTGTCATAACGCTTCAGCGTCTGCATCGCGGCCACCATGTCCGCTTCGGCGGCGCTCGCCCCGTCCGGCACCTTGGTGGGCGCAACGGGCGCGGTGCAGTCCGCCATGGCGGGCAGCGCGAAGCAGCCTGCGATGAGCGCAAAGCACATGTTTCTGGCACGGTTCATTTCCCGATTCCTCCTGGTCGTCTACTCGTCAACATCGATGGGTTTGGCTATCAGCGCACCGCTCTCGCAATGCGGCGCCGATGACAACTTCGGCGTACGCACATAATTCTTGAGGCGGCGCAGTGGCTTCCGTGAGCCAGGTCTCGCCGGTCAGTGCATCGACATCGAACCGAGAAGTCCTTCGCTCACCAGACGGTCGATGTCGAGCAGGATGACCATGCGGTTCTCGACCGTGGCGAGGCCTTTAACGAAATCTGTCTTGATGCCGGAGCCGAAGTCCGGCGCCGGTTTGCGCGAATCCGCGCCCACGCTGCACACCTCCGACACCGCATCGACCACGAGCCCGAGCGTGCGCTCGTTGCGATTCTCCTGCGTGACGCGCACCACGATGACGACGGTGGTCGGGCCGAAGTCCGCGGCCGGCATGCCGAAGCGGCGGCGCAGGTCGACGATCGGCACGATCGCGCCGCGCAGATTGATGACGCCGAGGATGTACTCGGGCGTGTTCGGGATCGGCGTGACGCGGTCCCATCCCTGAATGCCCTGCACCTGCAGGATGGTCACGCCGTATTCCTCGCCGCCCAACACGAAGGTCAGGAACTGCTCGGCGCCGGAGGACGGCTCGGTGGAGACGACTTGCTGATTCATACTAGTTGGCCCTCACGCCGGCACCGGCGCGACGAATGATTCCTGGCAGATCGAGGATCAAGGCAACCGAGCCATCGCCGAGGATGGTCGCGCCGGAGACGCCGTCGATGTGGCCGTAATTGGTTTCGAGCGATTTGATGACGACCTGCTGCTGGCCGAGGAGATCGTCCACGAAGAGGCCGACGCGGCGGCCTTCGCCTTCGACGATGACGATGAGCCCCTCGTCGAGCTCGCGGGTGCGCGGCTCGACGCCGAACAGCTCGTGCAGGCGGATCACCGGCACGTAGTCGCCGCGGAACGTGAACACTTCGCCGCGGCCGGCGACGCGATTGAGCGCGCCTTGCTTGATTTGCAGCGATTCGATGATGCTGATGAGCGGAACGATGTAGTTCTGCTTGCCGACCGCGATCGACTGGCCGTCCACGATGGCAAGGGTCAGCGGCAGCGTGATGATGAAGCGCGCGCCCTGGCCCGGAGAATTGCGGATGTCGATGGAGCCGCCGAGCTCTTTCACGTTGCGGCGGACCACGTCGAGGCCGACACCGCGGCCCGACACATCGGTGGTCTGCTCGGCCGTTGAGAAGCCGGGCATGAAGATGAGCTCGACCGCCTGATCGTCGCTCAGCGTCTCGTTCGGGCCGAGCAGGCCGCGCGAGCGCGCCTTCGCCATGATCCGCTGCGGATCCATGCCGCCGCCGTCATCGCTCACCTCGACGCAGATGTTGCCGCCGCGATGGCACGCGTCGAGGCGCAAGTGGCCGGTCGGCGTCTTGCCGCGCTGGGTGCGGACATCCGGCTTCTCGATGCCGTGGTCGATGCTGTTGCGGACGAGGTGGACGAGCGGATCGCCGATCTTCTCGAGCACCGTCTTGTCGAGCTCGGTCTGCTCACCCGTCATCGTGAATTCGATCTGCTTGCCGAGGCGCTGCGCGAGGTCGCGCACCATGCGCGGGAAGCGGCTGAACACGAAGCTGATGGGCAGCATGCGCACGCGCATGACGCTGTCCTGCAGCTCGCGCATGTTGCGTTCGAGCTCGGCGAGACCCATTCGGAACTGCTCCGAGGCCGGGCCTTCGAGACTACGGCCGAGCTGGCTCAGCATCGATTGGGTGATGACGAGCTCGCCGACGGTGTTCATGAGCTCGTCGATCTTCTCGACGCTGACACGGATCGAGCCGCTGTCGCCGATGCCGCTGGCGGCGGCCGTCTCCGATTTCGAGACCTTCTCGGGCGCGGGAGCGGGCTCGGCGCTGATCGTGGGCTCTGCTTTCGCCTCGACAGGTTTCGGCGCGGCGTCCGGGGCCGCTGCGGCATGCGTGGCAACTGCCGGCCCGGCGGGCGTGGCGTCGGGGAGCCCCGAGGCGGCAGGCGCAGCGGTTGCGGACGCGGACGCTTGTACGGGTGCGTACTTCGGGGCGGCGTCTGCAGCCATCATCGCGTCGAATTCGGCGATGAGGTCGTAGTTCGTGTGGTCTTCCGCGGGCGCAGCCGGCGCGGGGGTCGCATCGGTGATGAGGAGATCGCAGTCGCCTTCGGCCCAGTCGAACACCTGACGAATCGCGGCTTCATCGGTGTTGCCGGCGAGCTCGAGATTCCACGCGAGATAGCAGCTCTGCGTGTCGAGCTCGTCGAACGAGGGCAGGGCATCGAGGATCGCCTCGACCGTCAATGTGCCGAGCTCGTGCAACTCACGGAGCATCCGCAGCGGGTCGTTACCGCGCGCGAACAGCTCGCGATACGGGCGGAACGAGATCTTCCAACGCCGCTCGCTGGACGGAACCGTTGAATCAAGATCGACAGAGGCGCTCTTGGCCGATACCTCTGCGTCCGTCGAAGACGCGGCACTCGCGACCGGCGCACTCGCAGGTGTCTCCGCAGCCGCCGCCTGCGGAGCAGGGCTCGCCGTCGCTTGCGGAACAGCGGGAGCAGGCGCGCTGGCGCCATTCGTCGCCGCGTGCCGCTGAGCCAACAGCTTCTCCGTGTCGAACTGCAGGTCGGCAACGCGCTGCGAGTCGATGGGCTTCTTCGCCTGCACCGCGCGCAACATGTCGCGCATCGCATCGACCGACTTCAGCAGCAGGTCCGAGGTCGCTTCCGTCACCTGCAAGCGGTTCGCGCGCAGCTCATCGAGCAACGTTTCCAACGAATGCGTAAACGACGCAATCTCGCTGAACCCGAACGTCGCACTGCCGCCCTTGATCGAATGCGCGACCCGAAAGATCGTATTGATCAGCTCGGCATCGGGCGCCCCGAGATCGAGCTTGAGCAACGCCGACTCCATCGAGTCGAGCGCCTCGAAGCTCTCTTCGAAAAACGCGTCGTGAAATTGTGTGAGATCGAGCGTCATGCGTTGCCCGCCACGCCTTCAGCGAACCGGTCGTCCTTGACCGGGCTGAACAGCGCACGTAAACCCAATACATCGGCCGTGGCGAGGAAAGCGTCGGAGGCGCCTCGGCACTCGACGCCGCGGGCGGCAGCGCGCCGCTCGCGAATGAAACTGGTGAGCACTTGCAGAGCCGCCGTGTCGATGCGGCGGACGGCGGAGAGATCGAGAGTGACCGCGGCCGGGCTCGCGAGCACGCGCGCGAGATCGGCCTTCAGCTCGTGCGCCTGCGCGATGGTGCAATCGGCGGGAAGCGTTGCGAGCGGCGCGCTGTTGCCGGCATTAGCGGACGCACGACCCTTCGTTACGGCGGCTTTCGAAGCCGACTTCGGCCCCGTTTTCGACACAGCCGATTTCGCAGCAGTCCGCTTCACGGGCGCGGACGCCCGCGCGCGCGCGGCGGCGGCCTTCTTTGCTGGCGCCGACTTCTTCCCAGCCTTGCCGGGTTTGCGCCGCGTGGTCATCTCGACAACATCCTTCCGCTGCAGACATGAAGCGAATTAAGTCTTGCGCGAACGCTATCGGCGCCGCGCTCGGTGGCTTGAGCAGTGCACCAGACAAAGAGTGACGCCGGTCTCGCTCGACTCGCGCGGCCCGTTCGTCCCGACGAGCGGGGTGCTCCGCGCCCGCGTTCAGCCGACCGCGGTGAGGCGCGCTGCGCGGGCGGGCTTGGCGGCCTGCGCGGGCGCATGGAGGCGCAACACCAGCTCGGCTTCCTGCCGCGTCAGTCCGCAGCTCGCCATGAGCTCGTCGCGGCTTGCGCCGCTGCGGGCCATGCGAATCGCAATCTGGTAACTCGGCGCAGAAGTGCCGCCGGCCGCCGCTCGACGACTCTCGCCGTCCCGGTGCTCGCCGAGCGCATCGAGCTTGCGATGCGCCTCCGCGAGGCTCTCCTCCATCTTGGCGAGTTGGGCGAGAAGTGCTGTGTTCTGTTCCGCGAAACTCTCGGCGTTGCGCTCCGCCACGCGGCGCCAACGCGTGAAGGCGACTGCGGCAAGTACGAAGCCGAGCACGAGAAACACGGCGCGTCCGACGATTAGCGCCACATCGAGCGAGATGTATGGAAGCTGGGGCATGTGCGCGAGTCCTGTGATTTGCGTCACGCGCTGACGGGATTTCGGCGTCAGCGCGACACAGGAGGAAAGGTGCAGGAAACATGCCACGCCATGTGGGCCGAAAGGCGCGCCGTCCAATGAATCAGAACAGCTCGACGCTGCCTTCGGCTTCCTGCATGTTGCGCTGGCCGTCGCCGTCGACGACGCCGGTGCGCAGGAGCAGAGTGAACAGGTGATGCTGGGAATCCTCGCTCAAGCGCTCACGGAGCATCTTGAGCATCTCCTCCCAGCGATGGGCGCCGAAGCCCGTGAGATCGAGCGGCCCCTCGGTCACGACACTCGCGAGCAACCCGCGGACGGCCGCCAGTTGCTGGATCAAGCGATCGTGAAACTGCAGGCTCTGGATGCACACCGCGACGTCCTTCGCGAGCGAAGGGCTCGCCGTGTGCGAGATGCGGCGGAGCGCGCCGCAGAGGTCCGCAACCGGCGTCTCCGTGTCCCGCATCGCGAGGCTCAGCAGCACTGCCGCAGCCTCCATCGAGACTTCCATTTCGCTGGGTTTCACGCTGCTTCCCTGAAGCGCACTGTGAATGTCAGACAAGGACCTTCTGAATCGTCGCGAGCAGCTTGTCGGGATTGAACGGCTTCACGAGCCAGCCGGTCGCGCCGGCATTCTTGCCTTGGAGCTTGCGCTCCGAAGTCGCCTCGGTCGTGAGGATGAGCAGCGGCACGAATTTGTAGTTCGGCTTGCCGCGCAGCTCGCGCACCAGGGTGATGCCGTCCATGTTCGGCATGTTGACGTCGGTGATGACCAGATCGAAGCGCTGCTTGCCGGCGAGCTGCAGCGCCTGGACGCCGTCTTCCGCCTGTTCCACCTCGTAGCCGGCACTGGTGAGCGTCGCGCTTACCATTTGCCGCATCGACGGCGAATCATCTACGGCAAGGATCCGAGGCATCGTCAGGTCTCCGGTCGCGCATCACGCTGCTGCACACATGCTATCGGTGCGTCGCGGCAATGCTGAAGTCGCAGGCTGGGATAGCGTGACGAAGCACTCAAAAGAGCTCGATGCTGCCTTCAGCGGGCATGAAGCCGCTCGCGAGCTCACCTTGCATCGGCGCGGAACCCATGAGCCGGCGCACGGCAGTGAGCTGCTGAATGAGGCGGTCGTGGAACTGCAAGCTCTGGATGCAGATCGCGATGTCTTGTTTCAGATGCGCGCAGTCGCACGACTCGTCGGCCACCGCTTGCGCGCGCACGAGCGCGCTGCTGATGCGGGCCAACGCGCCCGCCATTTCCATGACCGGCGCTTCGGTGTCGCGCATCGCCGTGCCGAGCAGCTCCGCTGCGCGGTCCTGGGCCACGAAAGAAGTCTGCATGTCGCTCATGGTCTGAACTCGCAATGGACCCGTCGAAGGTAGCGCCAAGACGTTATCGGCGGCCGCAGCGGCATCGAATTGCGGAAACCCGCAATCCCATGTGACGGCCTCCTGAAAAGTAAGGAGCGGACAGGGGAGGGGAAACTTGAAGCGCCGCCGGCCGTGCGTGCGCCCGTGCGGCTCGAATTGAGCGCTACTTCGCAGGTTGCGCGACGAAGGCCGGTGCCGGCGCGGGCACGGCGGCTGGGGCGTCACGAGCGGCCTGCACCTCAGAAGATACAGAGGGTGGCAGCGGTGCGGCCAGCTCCCCGACACCGGCGGTGTCCGGCGCCCGTGCGCGCGGCGTATCGCCGGCAGGCCCCGCACCGCCAGTACCTGAAGCAGGCGAGCTCGTCGCGGCCTGCGCATCAACGGGCTGCGTGGCCGCGGCAGAGTCGCCGGCAGGCGCATCGCCCACGGCGGAAGGCAGATCGGCCGGTTTGTTCGCCGCGTCCGTCGAGAGGATCACGATGACCACGCGCCGATTGGCGTTGCGGCCCTCTTCGGTGTTGTTCGGGTGCGTGGGCCGATGCTCGCCATAGCCGATCACGGCGAGCCGTTCCGGCGACACGCCGCGGCCTTCCATCACGCGCACGACGCTGCCGGCGCGCGCCGCCGACAGCTCCCAATTCGAGAAGAACGCAACGGTCTTGATCGGCCGGTTGTCGGTATGCCCCTCGACCCGGATCGAATTCGGAAACGGCGCCAGCGCGCCGCCGAGGCGCTCGATCACGCCCACCGCGCTCGGCGAGAGCTGCGCGCTCGCGCTCGGAAACAGAATGTCCGTGCGGATCTCGACCTCAATCCAGAAATCGTTGCGCCGGACGAGCACGAGATTCGCCTTGATGAGATCGTCCATCGCGCGCTCGACCTGATCGGCCACCTGTTGCAGCGCCTGCGCGCGCTGCATTTGCGCGCTGTTGAGCTCGCCTTCCGGCGAATGCGACGGACGCGAGGGCATGCCCGTCTTCACCGGAATGGGCGCGAGCATCGAGCGCGGCTGCCCTTCGAGCATCGACTGCTCGACGAGCGTCGTCTTCACGTCCGCGCCGGAGCCGGCCTGTTTCTCACCGACTTGAATCGGCTCCATCGTGCGCGGCGTGCCGCGGAACGCGGCGAACAGCGAGTCGGACAGGACGCGGTACTTGCCTTCGTTCACCGACGAGATCGCGTACATGACGACGAAGAACGCGAGCAGCAGCGTGATCAAATCCCCATAGGGAATGGCCCACGCCTCGTGGTTCAGATGCTCTTCGTGTTTTTTCTTGCGCGCCATGGCGCTAGTGCAGATAGCCCTGCAGCTTCGATTCGATGCTGCGCGGATTTTCACCTTGCGCGATCGAGAGCATCCCCTCGATGACCATCTCGCGCACCTGGCTCTGAGAAGCGATCGCGCCCTTCAGTTTGGCGGCGACCGGCAGGAAGAAGAGGTTCGCGAGCCCGATGCCGTACACGGTCGCCGTGAACGCGGCCGCGATCCCATGCCCGAGCTTGCTCGGATCGGCAAGGTTCTGCATCACCGCCATCAAGCCGAGCACCGCGCCGATGATGCCGAGCGTCGGGCAATACACGCCCATTCCCTCGAACACCTTCGCCGCGCGCGTATCGGCTTCCTCGCGCGTGTTGAGCTCCACTTCCATCACCGAGCGGATGCTCTCGGGCTCGCCGCCGTCCACCACCAGCTGCAGCGCCTTGCGCACGAACGGATCCGTCTCGCGATTGAGCACGGGCTCGAGGCCGAGCAGCCCCTGTTTACGCGCCACGTTGCTCCACTCGACCATCTTCTTGATGAGCAGCTCGCCGTTCAGCGGCGGCGGCTTCATCACCCACGGAAAAATACGCAACGCATGGCGCATCACGCCGAGCGGCGTCTGCACGCAAATCGCGGCCACCGTGCCGACCACGACGATCATGAACGCCGCAGCCGAGATGAGCCCATGGAGACCGGCGCCCTTCAGCACGGCGCCCGCCATCACGGCCGCCAAGCCCAGGAACAATCCGGTGATGCTGAGAATGTCCGTAAGCGGATCCTCCGAAAACCGCGGCTCGGCGCGCGCCTCAGCGCGTTACATGCCGAGATCGGATAGCAGCGCGTCGATGTCCGCCTGTCCGGCCACGACTCCGGCGCCCTCGTCCACGCCGGGCACGGCCGGTCCATGACCCCGGTTCGAATCGGTGCCGGCCTGCGCTTCGATCCCGTCCTCGCGGCCTGCGAGGCGCGTGAGATCGATCAGCACGACTTCCACTTCCGACACGAGCTTCATCACGCCGCGGATGATCTGGCCCGTGAGGTCCTGATAGTCCTGCGCGAGCAGCACTTCCGCCAGATTGGCGCGCACGGTTTCCGAATCGGTCCGGGCGGTGACGAGGAAGTGATCGATGCGCGTGATGAGATCGAGATACTCCGCAACCGAGATCTTGCCCGAGCGGAAGCGGTCCCACGGCTCGGCGAGCGCCGCCGCCTCTTTGGCGGTACGTTCGGCCGGCGGCCCGGACTTCTCCACCAGATCGAGCGTGCGATGCGCGGCCTGATCGGTCAGCGTGAGCACGTGATTCAGACGCTGGCGCGCGTCGGGCACTTCCTTGTCGGCGAGCGCGATGAGGCGCGAATCGTTGCGAAAGCGATCGAGCGCGGTGCGCAGGTTCGTCGTGAGACTCGCCAGTTGCGCGAGCAGGTCGGGCTCGTGCTCCAGGGCTGTCATGACGTGAGCGGCGGCAGAGTCGGCCATGGCGTTGCGCTCCGTCAGGCAGGGACGGCCCGGCTCTCCAAGATCTTGTCGATCTTCTCCTTGAGCGTCTGCGCCGTGAAAGGCTTGATGACGTAGCCGCTGACGCCGGCCTGCGCGGCTTCCACGATCTGCTCGCGCTTGGCTTCGGCGGTCAGCATCAGCACCGGCATCTTCTTGAGCTTCTCGTTGGCGCGCACCGCTTTCAGCAGATCGAGGCCGGCCATGCCAGGCATGTTCCAGTCCGTGATCAGGAAGTCGAAGCTGCCGGCCTGCAGGAGGGGCAGGGCGGTGTTGCCGTCGTCCGCCTCGGTGACGTTGGCGTAGCCGAGATCGTGCAGCAGATTCTTGATGATCCGCCGCATGGTCGAGTAGTCGTCGACCACCAGAAATTTCATGTCTTTGCTCACTTCTTCACTCCTCCGCCGCGTCCTCGCGCCACTCGGTGAGACGCGCCTTCAACCGCACGAGCGCCTGACCGTGTAGCTGACACACGCGCGACTCGGTCACCTTCAGCACCGCCCCGATCTCTTTCAGGTTCAGCCCGTCGCTGTAGTACAGCGACATCACCAAACGCTCGCGCTCCGGGAGCAGCTCGATCGACTGCGCGAGCGCAGCCCGGAAGCCTTCGTCCGCCACTTCGCGGAACGGATCGGCGCCGTCGTCCGGCGTCGCGATCGTTGCCGCCGCATCGTCCAGGCTGGCGAGCCGACAACTCGCCGCGTCCTGCACGATGCCGTGGTACTCCTCCAACCCGATACCCATGCGCTCCGCGATCTCGCCGTCGCGCGCGTCGCGCCCGGTTTCCTTCTCGATGTCGCGCATCGCGGCCGCCACGGCGCGCGCCTTGCGATGCACCGAGCGCGGCGCCCAATCGAGCTTGCGAAGCGCATCGATCATCGCGCCGCGGATGCGGATGCCGGCATACGTCTCGAAGCTCGCGCCGCGGTTCGCCGCGTAGTTCGCCGCCGCCTCGAGCAAGCCGAGCATCCCGGCCTGAATCAGGTCCGCCACGTCCACCGACGGCGGCAAGCGACCCGCGAGATGGTAGGCAATACGCTTCACCAACTCCGCGTGGCGCGTCACGAGCGCATCGGCGTCGGAGCGCGTCCGGCCCGAAGCGGCGTAGGCACCTACCGCATTCACGTCACCACCTCGAGACGTGCCGCGGGGCGCCGGACCAGTCGTTCCACGAAGAACTCGAGATTCCCGCGCGGACCCTCCGGCACCGGCCATGTATCGGCGCAGGCGGCCAATTTCTTGAATGCGCGGCCGGCAGGACTGCCGGGATAGGCGTCCAGCACGGGTCGTTGCACCCGAATGGCCCGTCTCATGTGCTCGTCATCCGGCACGGCGCCCGCGTACTCGAGCAGCACGTCGAGAAAGCGTCCCGTGACTTTCTCCAATTTCTTGAACAGCGTCTCACCTTCCCCCGCTCCCCGCGCCATGTTGGCCACGACTCGGAATCGGCTCACCCCGTAATCCCGGCTCAACACCTTGATCAGGGCATAAGCATCCGTCAGCGAGGCGGGCTCGTCCGTGACGACGACCAGAACGTGCTGCGCTGCTTGTGAGAACTGGAGCACACCTGGGGCGATCCCGGCGGCCGTATCGATGATGAGCGCATCGACGCGCGTCGCGAGTCCGCTGAAGGCTTGCACGAGGCCGAGATGGCCGGCGCTGCCGAGCGCGGCGAGGTCCGCGGCGCCGGAGGCGGCCGGCACGATCTTGAAGCCTTGTTTGGCCTCGACCAGGATTTCGTCGAGCGTGCGCTCGCCCGAGAGCACGTGCGCCAACGTGTAGCGCGGCGACAGTCCGAGCAGCACGTCGACATTGGCCAGACCCAAGTCGCCATCGAGCAGCACGACGCGCCGGCCTGCAGCCGCGAGCCCGGTCGCGAGATTCACGGAGACACTGGTCTTGCCCACGCCGCCTTTACCGCCGGTCACCGCGATGACGCGCACTGGCTGCGACAGCCCCGAAAGCTTGGTGTTGTTGATCACGTGCATATCACGCAAGGGCATGCGCTACTTCTCCGTATCGGCGTCTCAACAAGTCTTCGTCTGCGGCCGCGCCGCTCGTCTTGGCGAGCTGCACGGCGCTGGATACGAGCTCGAGCGCACGCGCGGGACGCAGGTCCTCCGGCACGCGCTGGCCTTCGCTCACATAGGAAATCGGCAATTCGGCACGCGTCAGCACGGACAGCACGCCGCCGAGGCTCGCGGCTTCGTCCACTTTGGTGAGCAGACAGCTCGCGGGTTTCGCTTCGGCGTAGCGCGCCACCGTCTCGGCGATGGCACCGGCTTGCGTGCACGCGGAGAGCACGAGCGCCGTCTCGATATTGGAACCGGCCGCCGCCAGCTGCGACATGCGGGCCGAGAGCTGGGCGTCACGCTGGCTGAAACCCGGCGTGTCGAGCAGCACGAAGCGCTTCTGCGCGAGCGATTCGAGGAGCTTCGGAATCTCGGCGAAGCTCTCGGCGGTGTACACGGGCACATCGAGCATCTGTCCGAGCGCCTGAATCTGGTCGTGCGCGCCGATGCGCACCGTGTCCGCCGAAATCAGTGCGAGGCCGCGCGTGCCGTGACGGAGCACCCACCGCACGGCGAGCTTCGCAAGGGCGGTCGTCTTGCCGACGCCCGTCGGACCGACGAGCGCGACGCGGCCGCCCTTGTCGAGCCAGCGGTCGCCGGTCACCGGCAAGCGCTGGGCGATGAGCGAGATCGAGAGGCGGCGGGCGCGGATCATGTCGCTGCCCGCGGGCAGCTGCGCAACGATCTGCGATGCGAAGTCTTGCGTGAGGCCCACTTCGGTCAGCTCGCGGAGCACCTGGGTGTGGATCGGCGCGCGGCGCGAGAGGTCGTTCCACGCGAGCGAGGCGAGCTGCGTTTCCAGCATGCGACGCAGATTGCGCAGCTCGTAGCCCATCTCTTCGTTTGCGGCGGCAACGGCGGCCGAGGAGACCGAGTCGAGCGACGCTTTCGCCGACGCCTGCACGGACGCCTGCACTTGCACGAACGTGCGTTCGCCCAGCGAGTCCGCAATCGTGTACGGATCGAGCTCCGGCGTCGGCTCCTCGACGGGCGGCGGCGGCGCAAACTCTTCGGGCTGGAATTGCCGCACGTCGGCGGGCTCCGGCGCGCGCGGCGCTTCGATGCGCTCGACATCGAAGTCGATCGCCGCAGTGACTTCGACGCCGCCCTTCACGCGTCGCGAAGACATGATGACGGCCTCAGGGCCGAGCTGCTCGCGCACCAAGCGCAGCGCGGCTCGCATATCGGACGCCGTATGTTTAGAGATCTTCATCGCTTAACTCCGTCCCACGGCCGTGACCAGGCGGACTTTTCGGTTGTCGGGAATTTCGTTCCAGGCCAGCACGTGCATGTTCGGCACGCTGGCGCGTATGAATCGCGCGAGCACGTTGCGCAGAGGCGGCGCGACGAGCAGCACCGCGGGCTCGCCGGACATTTCCTGGCGCTGCGCCGACTCGTTCAAACGCATTTGCAGACGCTCGGCCAAGCCGGGCTCGAGGCCCGGGCTCTGCGCTTGGCCCGTGTTCGTGAGCGAGCTCTGCAACAGGCGCTCGAGATCCGGCTCGAGCGTGATCACCGGTAGCTCGCCCGCGATGCCCGCGATGTCTTGCACGATCTGCCGGCCCAGCGCGATGCGCACTTGGTTCTGCAGCGCTGCCGCGTCCTGCAGGCGCGGCGCATGCTCGGCGAGCGTCTCGACGATCGTACGGATGTTCTTGATCGGCACGCGCTCGGCGAGCAGACCCTGCAGCACGCGCACGACGCCCGCGAGCGGCATCGCCTTCGGCACGAGGTCCTCGACGAGCTTCGGCGCGCTCTTCGCGAGCTGATTGAGCAGATGCTGAACTTCTTCGTGCCCGAGCAGCTCGTGCGCATGCGTCTGCACGATGTGGCTCAGGTGCGTGGCAACGACGGTGCTCGCGTCGACGACGGTGTATCCGAGCGTTTGCGCGTGCTCGCGCGTGGAGGGCTCGATCCACACCGCTTCCATACCGAATGCCGGGTCGCGCGTCGCGATGCCCTTCAACTGGCCGAATACGCGGCCCGGGTTGATGGCCATCTCACGCTCCGGATACACCTGACCTTCACCCACCGGCACGCCGCCGAGATTGATGCGATAGCCGTTCGGGCTGAGATCGAGGTTGTCGCGGATGTGCACGGCCGGCACGAGGAAGCCGAGCTCCTGCGAGAGCTTGCGGCGTACGCCGCGGATCCGCGCGAGCAGATCGCCGTTCTGGCTCTTGTTCACGAGGGGCACGAGGCGATAGCCCACTTCGAGGCCCAGCAAGTCGACGGGCTGCACGTCCTCCCATGACAGCTCGCGCTGTTCGGCCGGAGTCGACGGCGGCGCAACCGGCGCTTTCACTTCCGTCGCCGCCTTGTCGCGCTTCTTCTTGATGAGGTACGCACCGTAGCCGGCGAGCCCTGCCATCGTGAGGAACGCGAGGTTCGGCATGCCCGGGATCAAGCCCATGACGGCGAGCAGACCCGCCGCGACGCCGAGCGCCTTGGGCGATTTGAAGAGCTGCCGGCTTATTTCACCGCTCATGTCCTGCGAGCCGGACATACGCGTGACGATGATGGCGACCGCGGTCGAGAGCAGCAGCGCCGGGATTTGCGTGACCAGGCCGTCGCCGATCGTGAGCAGCGTGTACGTGCGGCCGGCGGTCGCGAGCGGCAGGCCGTGCGCCATCATGCCGATGGCCAGTCCGCCGACGATGTTGATGAACAGGATCAGAATGCCCGCGATGGCATCGCCGCGCACGAACTTGCTGGCACCGTCCATCGAGCCGTAGAAGTCCGCTTCGGCGCGCACTTCCGCGCGGCGCTCGCGCGCCTGATCCTGCGTGATGAGGCCGGCGTTCAAGTCGGCATCGATTGCCATCTGCTTGCCGGGCATGGCGTCCAAGGTGAAACGCGCGCTCACTTCCGAGATGCGCCCCGAGCCCTTGGTCACGACCACGAAATTGATGATCGTGAGGATGATGAACACGACGACGCCGACCGCGAAGTTGCCGCCGATGACGAACTGTCCGAACGATTCGATGACCTTGCCGGCCGCGTGCGAGCCGGTGTGCCCGTTCAGCAGCACGACGCGCGTCGACGCCACGTTCAGCGCGAGACGCAGCAACGTGGCGAGCAGCAGGATGGTCGGGAACACGCCGAACTCGACCGGCCGCGCCACGTAGAATACCGACATCACGATGACGATCGACAGCGCGATGTTGAACGTGAACAACGCGTCGAGCGCAATGGTCGGCAGCGGCAACACCACCATCGCGAGCACGCCGAGCACGCCCACCGGCACGCCAATGCCTGCCTTCAGCAGCATGCGCAGCGAGAAACCCGGGGGACTGGCGGCGGCTTCAGCCATGGATTAGTGCTTCGTCTCTTCGAGGTCGATTGTCGGCGGCGTAGGCGGCACGGCGTTGCTCTGGCGCGCGGCCTTGAGCTGGTACACATAGGTCAGGACTTGCGCGACGGCGACGTACAGATTCGCCGGCACTTCGCGATTCAGATCGACGCTGCGGAACAGCGCGCGCGCGAGAGGCGGCGCTTCGAAGATCGGCACGTTGTGCTCGGTGGCGACTTCGCGAATGCGCGCGGCCACGAGATCCGCGCCCTTCGCGATGACGATCGGCGCGCGCATGCGCTTGTCGTCGTAGCGCAGAGCGACGGCGAAGTGGGTCGGGTTCGTGATGACCACATCGGCCCGCGGCACTTCGGACATCATGCGGCGGCGGGCGAGGTCCTGCTGCATCTGCCGGATCTTGCCCTTGACCTCGGGGTTGCCCTCCGACTCCTTCATCTCGTCGCGGATCTCCTGACGGGTCATGCGCAGCTGCTTCATGTGCTGGAAGAGCTGCCAGGGCACATCGATGGCGGCGATCAGAGCGAGCGAGCCCGCAAGCGAGAGCAATGCCTGACCGCTCAGCGTGATCGCGTGACCGATGGCCGCGCGGGAGGGCTCGGCGCCGAGGCCGAGGATCTCCGTACGCTTCACCCACAAGAAGATCACGGCGATGACCGCGATCAGGCCGAACTTGGCGAACGCCTTCGCGAGCTCGACCACGCCGCGCACCGAGAACATGCGGCCGAAGCCCGCCATCGGCGAGAGGCGCGAGAAGTCCGGCGCCAGCACGCCGAAGCTCAGATTCCAGCCGCCGATCGCCATCGGCGCGAGCAGCGCGGCGGCCAGCGTGAGGCCGAAGATCGGCGCGCACGCCAGCATCGCGTGCAGCGCGGATGCGGCGAACATCGCGATCGCCTGCGATTCATCGAGCGCCTGCTCGCGCGAGAGCGCGAGGTTCGTGCGCATCATGTCGAACAGGCTCGAACCGAGCGCATGACCCATGAAATGCAGGCCCGCGCCGGCGATCAGCACGACGGCCGCCGTGTTGAGCTCGGGCGAGCGCGGCACTTGACCGTTCTTGCGCGCCTCTTCGAGGCGCTTCGGTGTCGGTCTTTCGGTCCGCTCCAGATCTTCTTCGGCCATGGCTCACGCCGCTCCGAGAAGATGCCGGATGAGCAGGAACCCCTCGCCGAGCAGCCGCACGAAGGCGGACTGCAGCGCCGGCAGGCCGATGACGATGATGACCAGACCGAACACCAGCGTGATCGGGAAGCCGACGGCGAACAGGTTGAGCGAGGGCGCCGCGCGGCTCATCACGCCGAACGCGATGTTCACGATGAGCAGCGCCGTCACGCCGGGCAGCGCCACGGCGAGCGCGCCGGAGAAGATTTGCGTGCCCCAGCTCACGATGGTCCAGTAGCCCTCGTTGCCGAGACCGGTGGTGCCGATCGGCAGCGTGCGGAAGCCGTCGACGAGCGCTTCGATCAACGCGAGATGGCCGTCGAGCGCGAGGAACGTGAGCATCACGAGCAGCGCGTACAACTGGCCGAGCGCGGGCGTACCGGTGCCGCGCATCGGATCGACGTTGAAGGCGAACGACAGGCCCATGCTGTTCGCGAGGAGCTGCCCGCCCATCGCGACGGAATCGAACAGCACTTGCAGGGCGAAGCCCAGCGCGACGCCGATGATCACCTGCTGCACGGTGATGACGATGCCGCCGAACGACAGCGGCGTCACACCGGTCGGAATCGTGATCAGCGGCGCAACCAGTAGCGCCACCGCGCCCGCCAGCACGATGCGCAGCCGCGCCGGCACGAACAGCGCGCCGAACGCCGGCGCCACCATGAAACAGGCGCCGATACGGACGAACGGCCAGAACAACTGGCTGATCCATCCTTCGAGCTGGCCTGTAGTAAGCGTGATCACGTCAGTTGATCAACATCGGAATGCTTTGGATGAGCTCGCGCGTGTAGCCGACCAGCAGCTTCAGCATCCACGGCCCGGCGATGACGAGCGTCGTCGCCGTCGCCAGCAGCTTCGGGATGAACGACAGCGTCATCTCGTTGATCTGGGTCGCGGCCTGGAACGCGCCGACGATGAGACCGGTGATCAGCGCGACGAGCAGCAGCGGAGCCGCCAACAGCAGCGTCATTTCGAGCGCGCGTTGGCCGATGGTCATTACGGTTTCGGGTGACATGGCTATGAGTAAAAGCTTGCGGCGAGCGTGCCCATGACGAGCGACCAGCCGTCGACGAGCACGAACAACATCAATTTGAACGGCAACGAAATGAGCACGGGCGAGAGCATCATCATGCCCATCGACATGAGCACGCTCGCGACCACGAGATCGATGATCACGAACGGGATGAAGATCAGGAACCCGATCAGGAACGCGGTTTTCAGCTCGCTCGTCACGAACGCCGGCACGAGCACGCTGAGCGGCACGTCCTGCGGCGTCGCGTAGCCCTTGCCGCCGGCGATGCGCACGAACGTCGCGATGTCGCTCTCGCGCGTCTGATCCAGCATGAATTTCTTCAGCGGCACAGTCGCTTTCTGAAGCGCGGTGACCGAGTCCATCGTGCCGGCCATGTACGGCTGCACGGATTCGGTGTTGATCTTGTCGATCACCGGGGACATGACGAAGAACGTGAGGAACAGCGATAGGCCGACGAGCACTTGATTGGGCGGCGTCTGTCCGGCGCCGAGCGCCTGCCGCAAGATCCCGAGCACGATCACGATGCGCGTGAATGCCGTCATCATGAGCAAGATGGCCGGCAGCAGCGTCAGCGCCGTCATCAAGAACAGAATCTGCAGGGTCAGCGAGTAGGTCTGCGCGCCGCCCGCAGCCGTCGACACCGTGACTGCTGTGATGCCTGGATCGATCATTTGCCGAGGCTCTTCATGAGTAGCGCCTTGAAGGACGGCTTCTCGGCAGAACCGGGACCGGAGGGCGGGGCCGTCGTGACTTCGACGGGCTCTGTCAGGACGTGCAGCGTGGTGACCCGGCCGGGCGCCACGCCGAGGAGAATCTGCTGTTTGCCGACGCGCACGAGCACGGCCCGCTCTTTCTGGCCGAGCGGCAAGCTCGAGATGACGTCCATCGCGTCGGTGCTCGCGCGATTGAGCCCGCGCATGCGACGCGCGACCCAAGCCGTCGCGAAGATCAGCGCGAGCACCAGTCCGAGCGACAGCGTGACTTGCCCGAGGCTGCCGACGCCCGGCGGCGTCGCCGAGTCGACGACCGCGGGCGCGGCGAACGGCCGCGCCGGATCGGCTGCGAGCACCGCCGCGCTTGCGAGCGCTGCAGTCAGCGCGCCGACGAGCCGGCAGGCGCAGTGAAACAGGAATGGGGCAGGGCGGATCACGTTTGTCTTGAGGTCAGCTCGAAATGCGGGTGTACGGGTCTACGCGTCGTTGGGCTGCGGTCGCGGGCCTTCGGGCGCGCGGTGGTGGCTCTCGTCACTTCAGCTTGCGAATGCGCTCGGCGGGGCTGATCACGTCGGTCAGGCGGATGCCGAACTTCTCATTCACCACGACGACCTCGCCGTGCGCGACGAGCGTGCCGTTCACGAACACATCGAGCGGCTCGCCGGCAGCGCGATCGAGCTCGACGACCGAGCCCTGATTCAGCTGCAGCAGATTGCGGATCGGGATGCGCGTGCGGCCCACTTCCATGGACAGCGTGACCGGCACGTCGAGAATCACGTCGAGATTGACGTCCTTGCCGGCTTGCCCGCCGTCATCCTTCAGGTTATCGAATTGCGCGGCTTGCGCCGCTTCGCTCAGCAGGGAGGCGTTCATGCGCAGGTCCTCAGGCTTTCTTCAATTTGGGGGGTTCGATGAGCGAGGCCTTCGGCCGGCGCACGCGCTCTTCCACTTTCACGGCCTGCTGGCCGCGGGAGACGCCGAAGCTGCCGCGAAACACCGGCACGCTCTCGGCGAGCACGGTGACCTTGCCGGAGAAGTCGCACGGCACGATATCGCCGGGCTTCAAGTTCAGGAGCGCCGCGAGCGACAACTGCGCGCGGCCGAGGATCGTCGTGACCTCGATCTCCGCGTCGTCGATTTCCTCTTTCATGCTGTGCGCCCAGCGCTCGTCGTGCTCGATGCGGTCGCTGGTCATGCCGGAGTCGAGCTGCTCGCGCAGCGGCTCGATCATCGAGTACGGCATCGTCACGTGCACATCGCCGCCGCCGCCCTCGAGCTCGACGTGGAAGCTCGTGATCACCACGACTTCCGAGGGGCTCACGATGTTCGCGAACGCCGGGTTCAGCTCCGACTGGATGAACTCGACCTCGATGTTCGCGACGTGCGACCACGCTTCCTTCAAGTCGAGGAACGCGGTTTTCAGCACCATCTGGATGATGCGGCTCTCGGTCGCGGTGAAATCGCGGCCTTCGATCTTCGAGTGCCGGCCGTTGCCGCCGAAGAAATTGTCGACGATCGAGAACACGAGGCGCGGCTCGAGCAGGATGAGCGCCATACCGCGCAGCGGGTGGATGCGCACCATGTTCAGGCTCGTCGGCACGTGCAGCGTGTGCACGTACTCGCTGAACTTCTTCATCTCGATCGGATTCACCGCCACTTCCGGCGAGCGGCGCAGCAGGGTGTACAGGTTCGTGCGGAACAGGCGCGCGAAGCGCTCGTTGATCATCTCGAGCGTGGGCATGCGCCCGCGCACGATCCGCATCTGATTCTGGAAATCGTAGTTGCGGACTTCACCGTCGACCGGGACGGACTCGGTGCTGACGGCGCCCTGATCGACGCCGTGGATGAGGGCGTCGATCTCGTCCTGATTCAGTATCTTTTGTTGGTCGTTCAAAGCTGTCGCGCTCGTTCGTTACTGCATCACGAAGCTGGTGAAGTAGACGGCTTCGACTTTGTCGGCTTTGCCGCCGGCGCCGGCGACGACCTTGCGCACGGCGCCGAGCGCCTGCGTGCGCAGCTTCTCTTTCCCTTCACGCGTGGAGATCGTGTCGTAGTGTTGGTTGCCGAGGAGCAGCAGCAGGTCGTTGCGCACGACCGGGTCGTTCGCCTTCACGACCTCCGCGGTCTCGGGGTCGCGCGTCATCACCTGCACGGTCACTTGCAGGAAGCGCACGAGCTGCTCGGCTTCGAAATTCACGACGAAGGGCGGGTCGAGCGCGATGTAGATCGGCGGGAGCTGCGCGGCGGCCTTCGTCTCCGCGTTGCCCTTCTTCGCCGTGCTGCCGGAGAACAGATACCAGGCGGCGCCGCCGACGACGGCGAGCAGGGCGAGCGAGATGATCGCCGTGGTGAGCCAGGGAAACTTCTTCGCCACCACTCCGTCTTGCCCGGGAGCGGCTTCGAGCACCGGTATTTCAGCCATCGCAGAGACCCTTGGAAAAGCAAACGCGCGTGCGAACACCGGGGAGGTTGCAACGCGCATGCCACGGATTTGCGACGGAAAGTTGGCGCGTGATGCGCCTCACAACACGCGCTGCGGCGAGGGGCCGAGCGTGACTGCGATCACACGCGCGGCGCGCGGGCTGCACCGCTTGCGGGACTCAGACGTACGTGTCGATGAGTCCCGCGCGAGCGAGGGTGACGGACTTCACAGCCGCTTCGCTCGAAGCGTCAGAAACACCGCGTGTCGATGGGGTTTGCGGTGACGGTTTGAAGGCGTTGCGCGGAGCGTCTCGTGACACGCCGGCATCGGCCAGCACGAGGCCGTTGGACGCGAACAGCTCGCGCAGCCGCGGCAGGGACTGCTCGAGGGCGCTGCGGGTGTCCGGGTTGCTGGCGCCGAAGTACACGGATGCTTCGCCCTCACGCATCGAGATGCGGATCTCGACCGGGCCGAGGTGCTCAGGGGATAGGCGCAGCGAGGCGGCTTCGCGGCCGTTCAGGGCCATCCAGGTGAGTTGGGTGCCGAGCTCGTCTTTCCAGGCGTGCGTGCCGACGGAGGCGCGCAGTGTGGCGTCAGGCGTGACGTCGACGTCGCCCGCTGCGGTGTGGGCGGTGATCAGGGCGTGCATTTGCGCAGGCGGTGCGCTGTTCGCGTTCTGCGCGCCCGTCGGGGCGGCCGGTGTCGTCGCGGCGTCTGTGCGCGCGCTGCTCGAGAGGTCGGTTGCGTCGGCTTTTGCGTCGCCTGTCAGCTCGTCGATTGCGGCTTGGGAGACGTCGATGTCGGCGCGTTTGGCGAGGAGCGCGTCGACGGTGCCGACGCCATCGCCAACGCCGCCGCCGCTCGATGCGGACCCGGCCGATGTGTCGCCGGTGGGTGCGGGGGGCGTGAGGCCGGTGAGAGTGGGCAGCAGTGCGACCAGGGCGAGCGCACCGGCCTCGTCGTCATCGCTGGTGGTGTCGGTGTCGGTATCGCGATCGTCGCCTGGTAGCTCGAGTTGCTCGCCGCCGAGGTCCATGCCGGCAAGGTCATTCAGAGCGCCGCTTGGCGATGACGGCGGGTTGGTTGCGGCGAGGATTTGCGCGATGAGTTGCGTGAAGGAATCGGGCGCGCCAGCGATGGCTGCCTGTGTCGGTGCCGCGGCGATTGCGCCGGTATTCGTCGCCGCTAGGGGCGTTGCGCCGGGGGTCGGCGCGGAGCCGGTGTTCAAGATGGATGCCATGCCAAAATCGCTTCCGTTGTATCCCGCCTAGTCGCGTCCGTTCAGTTGTTCCGCGCGCGCAGGGCGTGCGGCGAGGGGCGCTGCGAGCGCTCGTCCGATTCGCTCTGCTCGCGCTTGTCGTCGGCCCGCTGCTCCTCGCCTTGCCAGCGTTTCACGAGTCCGCCGACAGCCTCCGCGCGCTGCGCGGCGTGCTGCCACGTCTTCAGCTCGGCATCGCGATCGGACTTGGCCTTGGAAACGATCTGCGCCTGCTGCTTCACCGCGTCGGCGAGCCGCGCCATGAACGTCTGGAAATCACGCAGGCCGGCCGCGCCGATGCCGGCGCCGGCGCGCGCGTTGAACTGCGTGGCGTAGGTCTTCTGATAGCTCTCCAGCTCGGCGAGCTTCGTCTCGCTTTCGCTGACGCGCCGCTCGCACGCCGCGAGCGATTCCGCGCGTTTGCGCTCGACGTCCGAGACCACGCGCTCGACCGTCTGCATGCGTTTGGATCGTTTCATGTGCCTGCCGTGTCAGGCGCTGCCCCGGCGCCGAGATCGAGGACGGTGCGCAGCGCAGTGATGCTTTCGGGAAAGCTCACGCGCTCGCGCATGTCCTGTTGGAGAAACTTCTGCATGCGCGGCCACAGTGTGATGGCCGCGTCCACGCGCGGATCGCTGCCGCGCTGATACGCCCCGATCGCAATGAGGTCGCGATGGTGCTCGTAAGTCGACAACGTCTGCCGGAACTTGCGTGCGAGCTCGATCTGCTCGCGCGGCGCGATCTCGTGCATGACGCGGCTGACGGACGCTTCGACGTCGATCGCCGGATACTGCCCGCTCTCCGCGATTCGTCGCGACAAGACGATGTGACCGTCGAGAATGGCGCGCGCTGCATCCGCGATCGGATCGTTGTTGTCGTCGCCCTCTGTGAGCACCGTGTAGAACGCCGTGATCGACCCGCCGCCCTCGACGCCATTGCCCGCGCGCTCTACGAGCTGCGGCAGTCGCGCGAATACCGAGGGGGGGTAGCCTTTGGTCGCCGGTGCTTCGCCGATGGCGAGCCCGATCTCACGCTGTGCTTGAGCGAAGCGCGTGAGCGAATCCATCAGCAGCAGCACGTTCGCGCCGCGATCCCGGTAGTACTCGGCGACAGCCGACGCAAGCCAGGCGCCATGCATGCGCATCAGGGGAGGGCTGTCCGCGGGGGCTGCTACGACGACGGCGCGCTTGCGATCCTCCGGTCCGAGGATGCGCTCGACGAATTCCTTCACTTCGCGACCGCGCTCGCCGATCAGCCCGACGACGATGATGTCCGCATTCGTGTAGCGCGCCATCATTCCGAGCAGCACGCTCTTGCCGACGCCGCTGCCGGCGAACAGACCAATGCGCTGGCCGCGGCCGATCGTGAACAGCGAGTTGATCGTGCGCACGCCGACGTCGAGCGGCTCGGAGATCGGCTGTCGCGCGAGCGGATTGATGAGCTTGCCGGTGAGCCGCGCGCTGTCTTCGCAGAGGAGCGGGCCGAGATCGTCGAGCGGCTGCGCCGTGCCGTCGATGATGCGGCCGAGCAGCTCCGGCCCGACCCGCACGGTTCCTGCGCGCTGGCGCGGCACGACGCGTGCGTTCGGCTCGAGGCCGTGCACGTCGCCGGTCGGCATGAGGTACAGACGATCGCCGGAGAAGCCGACGACTTCCGTCTCGACCCGCGAGCCGTTACCCGCCAACACGTCGCAGTAATCGCCCACCGCGGCTTGGCAGCCGACCGCTTCGAGCGTCTGCCCGATCATGCGCGTGAGATGGCCTTCGACCGCAGGCGCCGGCAAGCGCTCGACGCGCAGCACGTTGCGCGCGAGCCGATCCTGCCAAATGTGGCTGCGACTGACGGCCGCTCGACTCATTCAGTCGCGTCCTTACGCGCCGGGGCTCGCTCGTCACCGAACGCCGCGGCCACGACCGCATTGAGCCGGCTATCGAGCTTCGCATCGATTTGTGATGTGTCGGTACGGACGACGCAGCCGCCTCGCGACAGCGCAGGGTCTTCGACGATGTTCCATGCGCGATCACTGGAGGGCGCTGACAACAGCTCGCGAACGACCGTCGCATCGTCCGGATGCAAGTGAACGCGAATGTCGCGCGCCGCAGCCGGCAGGCGTCCGACGGACTCACGAATCACCGCAATGACTTGCGCCGGGTCCGTCTTCAGCTCTCGCCGAACCATCTGCTTGCCCACCGTGAGCGCGAGTAGCGTCAACTGCTTTTCGACTTCGTTGTCGAGATCCTCCAGGGGCCGCGTCATCATCTTGAGAATGGAATCGAGCCGCTGGACCCGCGCGTTCAGCTCCGCGATGCGCTTGTTCACTTCGGCCTGCGCGGCCGCGAGCCCTTCCTGATACCCGCGCGCGTAGTTGGTGCGCTCGGCGTTGCGTTGTTCTGCTTCGGTCACGCGGCGGCCGACGATGGGCCCGTCCACCGGCGGCATCGACCAGCGCTGAATCGCTTCCACGGCCGCGGCTGTCTTGGCCGCAGCGGCGGCCGCCTTCGCAGCGGCAGCTTTATCAGACATACGCTTCGCCCTTGCCGCCGAGCGAGATCGTGCCGGATTCGGCGAGCTTGCGCGCCGACAGCAGGATTTCCTTCTGCGCGGCCTCGACTTCGGACAGCTTCACGGGGCCCTTGGCTTCCAAGTCGTCCTTCAGCATTTCGGCTGCACGCTGCGACATGTTCTTGAAGATCTTCGCCTTCAGATCGTCGTCCGCGCCCTTCATGGCGATCAGCAGGCGATCGCTCTGCACGTTGCGCAGCAGCTCCTGCATTCCGCGGTCGTCGATTTCGATCAGGTTGTCGAACACGAAGACCAGGTCCTGAATCTTCGAGCCGAGCGCTTCGTCCGCGCGGTTGATCTGCTCCATCAGCGGGCCTTCGGTGCCCGGATCGAGCAAGTTCACGATGTCGGCCGCCGCCTTCGCGCCGCCGAGCGCGGAGGTCTTCGCGGTGGATTTGCCGGCGAACGTCTTCTCCATGATGTCGTCGAGCTCGGAGAGCGCGACCGGCTGCACGCCGTCCAGGGTCGCGATGCGCATCACCACGTCCGCGCGCAGCCCGGCGGGCAGACAGGTGAGGATTTCCGCGGCCTGATCCGAATCGAGATACGCGAGCACGATCGCGATGATCTGCGGATGCTCGTGCCGGATGAGCTCCGAAACGGCGCGCGGATCCATCCACTTCAGCGCTTCGAGGCCCTTGCTCGAGGGCCCGATGTTGATGCGATCGATGACGCTGGCGGCTTTGTCTTCGCCGAGCGCATCCACCAGAACCTTGCGCAGGAATTCATCGACGCCGACGCCGACGGAGGTCTGCGTCTCCACGACAGAGGTGAAGTTCGAGAGGACGTCGGTGACTTCCTCTTTGGAGACGTTCAAGAGCTGCGTCATCGCTGCGCCGACTCTTTGCACTTCGCGCGCGCCCATGTGCTTCAGCACCTGCGCGGCTTCCTGCTCGCCGAGCGTCAGCAACAGAATCGCCGCGCGTTCTACGCCCGTGCGGCCACCGGATTGTTTTTCTTGCGGCATCCGTCAAGTCTCTGCGATTACTCGTCCTGTGCGACCCACGTGCGCACCACCTGCGCGACACGCTTCGGGTCCTGGCCCACGAGCGTGCGCGCCTGCGCGAGCTGCTGCTCGTATGCGAGAGGCGGCACTTGCGTGAGAGTTCCGTTGGCGACGCGCGCGGCCCCGCCCGCGCCGGCCGGGAGCGGCGCTCCGTCGGGCGCGTAAATCACTTGCGGAGCAGCGGCGCGCGAGTGGCTGAGGAGGCTGCGCGTGAGAGGCTTCAATACCGCTAGCACGAGAACGAGCAGCACGATGAGCCCGGCTACGATCTTCGCGATGTCGCGCACGAACGGCTCTTCCCACAGCGGCTGTTGCTCGAGGTCGCCCGCCGGCTGCGTGGCCTCTTCGCGGAACGGCGAATTCACGACGTTCACGCTGTCGCCGCGCTCCTGATTGAAGCCGACGGCATCCTTGACCAGCTGCGTTACGTGCTCGAGCTGCTGCGGTGTGAGCGGCGCGCTCTTGGTCTTGCCATCTGCGCCGGTGGTGCGCAGATTGTCGATGAGCACAGCAACTGTGAGTCGCTGCAAGCGGCCGGATGGCGTCTTCGTGTACGCCATGGTCCGATCGATTTCGTAGTTGCGGGTGCTCGACCGGGAGGTGTTGTCGGGGGCCGGGGCCGTCGCGCCGTTAGCAGCGGCCGCACCTTGTGCCTTGGCAGCGCCCGGATTTGCGGCACTCGCAGCCGCAGGAGTTGCAGCCGCGGTGTTGGGCGGCAGCGCCGTGCCTGGCGTGGGCGGCTGGTTCGACAGCGAGCCGGGCACGCCTTGCGGACCGGACCCGTCGCGACTCGCGCTCTCCGACGTTTGTTCGCTGCGGACGATCTGGCTGTCCGGCTTGTATTGTTCACGCGCTTCCTCCGTGACCGAGGTATCCACCTGTGCGACGACCTGTGCTCGCACCCGGCCGGGGCCGACGAAGGGAGTGAGCAGTGCCTCGATGCGCTGCGCGTAATCCTCTTCGAGTCGGCGCGTCAGCTCGAACTGCCGCTCGCGCTGCGCGAGCTCGGTGTTCGTCTGCGGTGCAGAGAGTAAACGGCCCTGCTGGTCCACGACGGTGACGTGGCTCGCATCCAGCTCCGGAATGCTCGACGCCACGAGATTGATGATCGATTGGATCTGCTCCTGCTCGAGCCGCTTCCCAGCCTTGAGCTGGACAAATACGGAGGCGCTCGCAGGCTGCCGGTCGCGCACGAATGCGGACTCGCGCGGGACGGCGAGGTGTACGCGCGCGCCGTCGACCGGGCGGAGGCTCGCGATGGTGCGCGCGAGCTCGGTTTCGAGGGCGTGCTGATAACGCGCGCCTTCCATGAACTGGCTCACGCCGAAGCCGGGGTCCTTCGAGATGTTCGCAAACCCGCCGTTGCCTTCCGGCAAGCCCTGGCCCGCGAGCTTCAGCCGCGCGTCGTTCAGCTTCTCGGCCGGCACCGACATGCCGTTCGAGCCTTCGAGCCTGTACGGAATCCCAGATGAGTCGAGCGCGGCCGCGACCTGAGCTTGATCTTCAGCAGACAGGTTCGCGTAGAGCAGGCTGTAGCTCGGTCCGCGTGACCAGAGCACGACCATGACCCCGGCGGCGACCGCGGCGGCGATGCCGATGAGGATCAGCAATGGCTTCAGGCTCGCGGGAAGTCGCGATGTGTACCCCGGGAGGGCGGCGGCTTCGGCGCTCATGCGTCAGTTCCTATCACAGGGGCATGTTCATGATTTCTTGGTACGCGTTGACGAGCTTGTTGCGGACCTCGGTCAACGCGCGGAAGGACACGCTCGCCTTCTGCATCTCGAGCATCACTTGAGGCAATTCCACGCCCGGCACGCCTTTCTCGAACTGCGTGGCGAGCGAGTCGGCGCTGTTCTGCGCCTGATTGACGGAGTCGATGCCTTTCTGCATCAGCTTCGAGAACTCGGAGACGCCGTTCGCGCCGCCGGCTGCGCCCGGCGCGCCCGCCTGCCCGAGTCCGCCGACGCCGCCCGCGCTCTGCGTCGAGAACGAACGGATGGTGGCGAGCACGCGGTCGATTTCCATCTGGCTCATGGGACTACCTCACGCTGCCGGCACTTCGATGCCGGCTTCGCGCAAGCGCGCGAGCTTGTGACGCAACGTGCGCGGGCTGATGCCGAGTCGCTCGGCGACTTCACGCCGGCCGCTGCCGGTGCGCAGCGCTTCGAGGATCAGATCCGTTTCGGTGGCATGGAGACTGCGCGCGAGCGACTGCGAGGACGCGTTGTCGCATGCGGTCTCGGCCGGCACGAGCGCCGCCGAGTGCAGCGGCTCGTTCAACAACTCGAATTGAATGTGCTCGGGCTCGATCACCGGCCCGTTCACGAGAATCAGCGCGCGCTGGAGCAGGTTGTCGAGCTCGCGCACGTTGCCCGGCCAGTTGTAGGTGAGCAGCAGATGCGCGGCATCGGCGCTCAGCGCGGGAATGCGCTCGCCCGGCTTGCAGCGCGCGGCGAGCAACTGCATCGCGAGCGGCAGCACATCGTCGCGTCGCATCGAGAGCGGCGCGATTGCGAGCGGGAACACGTTGAGACGGTAGTAGAGGTCTTCGCGGAAGCGTCCGGCGGACACCTCTTCGCGCAAGCGGCGATTCGTCGTCGCAAGCACGCGGACATCGAGGGTGATCGAGGTGCGGCCGCCGAGTCGTTCGACTTCACGCTCCTGCAGAACGCGCAGCAGCTTTGCTTGCAGGCCGAGCGGCATCTCCGTCACTTCGTCGAGCAGCAGGGTGCCGCCTTGCGCTTGCTCGAACTTGCCCGGATGCGTCGCTTGCGCGCCGGTGAACGCGCCGCGCTCGTAGCCGAAGAGCATCGCTTCGAGCATCGTCTCGGGAATGGCCGCGCAGTTCACCGCGACGAACGACGTTCCCGAGCGCTTGGAATTGCGATGGATGTAGCGCGCCAGCACTTCCTTGCCGGTGCCCGACTCGCCGACGATCAACACCGTGCAGTCGCTCGTCGCCACGCGACGGGCGAGCTCGGCGAGTCGCCTGGAGATCGGAGCGCACGCAACGAGCTCGACATCGGCCCGCGCCGTCACATTGAGTTCGTCTGACATTCAGCCTCGCATGCCAAGTAGTGCATCGAGGACTGAAGTGCAAAAGGTGTGCCGGCGTTTTTCGGGATCGTTTTGAGAGCGGGGTCACACGCGGCGGCAACCGGCGGCAATTATCCGCCGCGCCACCGTCAATCTTCCGTCGCCGGCTGCGCCGGCAAAGAGAAGCTATTTTTCTGTTTGCCGGGCGAGGCCGGCCAATCAGGGTCTTATTCTTGGGTGCCGACGTCGGCGCTCAGCATGCCGAGCTTGCGGAGCTTCTCGACCAAGGTCGTGCGACGCAGCCCGAGCAGACGCGCCGCGTGCGCGACGACGCCGCCCGAACGGGAAAGCGCTTGTTCGACGAGCTTGCGCTCGATGTCCAACAGATGCGCGCGCAGATCGAGCCCGTTCTCAGGCAGAACCGCGAGCGAGTCGGCGGCTGCAGAATCGGCGGAGTGCTGGGTGTGAACGCAATCCTCGTCCTCACACTCGAGCGCTTCTTCTTCGAAGGGCAGTAGCTTCGTGCCGTCCGGCAATGCGTCACCATCGAGCAGAATGCGTTCGGCAACCGTCGTGTCGAGCGCGGCGATCTCGCTCGCAAACGGCGGCGCCACCCACTGCGCCGACCAGTCGGCGGGCCGGTATTTCGCGGGCAAATCGGCGATGTCGGCCGTGCGGCCGCTCGCGACGATCGACAGTCGCTCGATGAGATTCGCGAGCTCGCGCACGTTGCCCGGCCACGGGCAGAGCGCGAGTGCGGCGAGCGCGCGCAGCGAGAGTTGCACCTGACCGCGGCCTTCGGCCACGTTCTGCGAGGTGAAGTCGCGCACGAGCAGCGGCAGGTCTTCGAGACGCGAGCGCAGCGCCGGCATCTCGATGGGGAATACGTTGAGACGATGAAACAGATCTTCGCGGAACGTGCCGCGCGCCATCGACTCCTCGAGATTGCGGTGAGTCGCGGCGATGATGCGCACGTTGCAGCGCATGGGCACGTGATTGCCGACGCGCTCGAACACGCGCTCCTGCAGAACGCGCAGCAGCTTCACCTGCATGGTCGGGCTCATGTCGCCGATCTCGTCGAGGAACAGCGTGCCGCCCTCGGCGATCTCGAAGCGCCCTTTGCGCGCCGATACGGCGCCGGTGAATGCGCCTTTCTCGTGGCCGAACAGCTCGCTCTCGAGCAGCTCGGCGGGAATGGCGCCGCAGTTCACGGCGACGAACGGCCGTTGCCGGCGCGGTGACAAGTCGTGGATGGCGCGCGCGGCCACTTCTTTGCCGGTGCCGGACTCGCCGAGGATGAGAACGGTGGAATCATGATCCGCCACCTGGCGGATCAGCGAGATCACTTCGCGGATGGCCGGCGAGGAGCCGGTCGGTAAGCGAACGCGTGCACGCTCATTCGTTTCGATCGCGTTCAAAGTTTGCGCCCCGGTGCCTTCTACTCCGCTCATGAGCGGAACAGCGGCCAACTCTTGTGCGTGCATCGACTCTCCACTTCAACCTTTCGTTCGCGTTGAGACCCCGCCTGCGAACGTGGCGTATTCTTCACTTATGACCGGGGGCAAGAGCGTGATGCAGCCCCTGTGTCGGACTTGATACGCGTGACTTCGCTCACACTTGCGGCGTATGCGTAGCCGCAGCCCTAAAGTTTATTTTGAGACTGACGTAGGGCTCGGGACCGAAGCCTTGCCGCGTCGGCGGCAAGAACGTGCCGCAGAAAAGGGGCGGCTGGAAGCCTGCGCTAGAAAGCCATCAGGGCGGTGCTGAACCTTTAGCGAGTTGAAGGCTCATCGAGGCAATGGCCTGTGGTCGGCGCGCGCAGCGCTTCGCCCGGCAACCCCCCTCGAGGCGCTGCCCCGAAGGGGCATCAACTATCGTCGCGGGCGCGGCGTGGTTCGGCTGCCGGCGACCTGACGGCGGTGGCGGCGGAACGCGAGCTTCTCGAGCAGGTCCGAGGTGGCCTCGCCGGGCGGCAGGAAGCGCACCTTGATCTCACCGCTCGTTGACACATTTGCAACGCGGCCGATGAGGCGCAGCGGTTCCGCCACACACTCACGGAGATAAATGTCGACCGACCCCTGCGCACCGGGCTTCGGCAAGGGCTGCGCACCCTGGAAAGTGGCACCGAGCGCATTGAATCGAATCGCCACCGCCGGCGGCCGCGGCTGATTGGCCGCGAGGATGCGGCCCACCACGTCCAGCAGCAGGTTGATCTTCATTTCGATGCGGAGGAAATCGGCGGCGTGGGGGCTGTTCTCGTCGGGCTTCTCGACCTGCCCCTGCTCCTGCAGCGCCGTCGCGGCCTGCAGAACACGCACGTTCGAGGCCATGTAGCTGGCCGCGAGGTCCGGGTCGATCTGATCGCCGAGCGGCCGCCATGCGACCGGCAAGATGTCCTGGTAGGCCAGCTCTTCGAACAGAATGACCGTATCCGAACCGTCGTACATGGCGCTTTCCTCTGGGCGCGAGTTCGAGGGGGTTGGGATTGTGGACCTGCCGGGTAGCGCGCGCACGCGGCGCTAGCGCGGATTGGGACGCAGTGCGCGCGCCTCGGCCGGCAGCGCGATCCAGGCGCTGCGGATCTCGCCGAGCAGATGCGCCACTTCGTCCAGGGTCTCGATGCGATTGCTCAAGTTCGCCTTCACGAGCTGGCGGCACATGTAGTCGTAGAGGTCGTCGAGGTTCGCCGCGATCGGCCCGCCCTTGGCGAGATCGAGGCTGCAGCGCAGCTCGTCGATGATCGACACGGCGCTCGCCAGGAGCTGGTTCTTCTCGGCGAGCGCGTTGTTGCCGATGCAACCCCGGGCGCGTGCGATGCGCTCGAGCGCGCCGTCCATCAGCATGACGATCAAGCGATGCGGATCCGCAGCGGCGACGCCGCCGTGAGTGGCCACGCTCTGGTAGGCCGCAAGTGTGGAAGGACGCGTATAGGCCGTCATAGCCTGTGACTCCGACAACTGACTCCGTGCCCATTTAACGGCGCGAGGTCGCCGGACTTGAGCACCGCTTCGCGCTTTGCCGGCGTGTCGCGGACCGGCGTCACACTTGCGCTAGCGCGCGAAGAGCTCTTTCATGCCGCCCGCAATGAGGACGGAAACGTCCACGAGGATGCGCGGCAGCGCCACGCCACCCGGCGCGACGAGATAGCGCGGTTCCCAGACGGGATCGAACTTGGCCTTGTAACGGCGCAGGCCTTCGAAGTTGTAGAAGTGCTCGCCGTGGCGGAACACGAAATTGCCCACCCGGTGCCAGGCGGGCGCGAGCGGATGGCGCTCGAGCCCGGCGAGCGGCGCCATGCCGAGATTGAACCAGCGGTAGCCCTGCGCTTTGGCCCACAGCATCAGCTCGATGAACAGATAGTCCATCGCGCCGCGCGGCGCGTCGGGGCCGAAGCGCATGAGATCGACAGAGAGCTCTTCCTTCGTGCCCGTCGGCCACAGATTGGCGAACGCGGAGGGCGTGCCCTCGCTGCGCACGAGCGCGACCGGGAAGTTTTTGACGTATTCCTCGGAGAACGCGCCCACGGAGAAGCGCTTTTCGGCGGTCGACTTGTCGGTGAGCCACGCGTCCGAGATCCGCGCGAGCTGCGGCAGCAGGGCGGAGATGCGCTCGATCGGCACGATCTCGAACGACGCACCGCTGCGCTCGGCGCGACGATGGGCTTGTCGCAGGTCGGCACGCGCCGGGCCTTCGAGCGAGAACTGTTGCAGCGGGACGCGCGCTTCTTCGCCGATTTTCAATGCGGCGAGACCCAGGTCGACGTACAGCGGCAAGCGATCGCCGCTCGCCTGATAGAACACCGTGCGGCCGCCGTGATGATCGGAGAGCTCGCGGAAGCGCCACACCAGCTCTTCGGCGCGCGCTTTCGGTCCGACCGGGTCGCCGAGGGCGATCCAACTGCGGCCGTTCACCTGATACATGACGAACGCGTCGTTCGTGTCGTTGAACAGGAGCCGCTTGTCGCCGGTCAGCGCAGCGTTCGCCATCGTGAGATCGTTCTCGCCGATGATCTTTTTCGCGCGTTCGAGATCGGCCTCGTCGGCGACCGCGGGCTCGGGTTTCGCGGGCTGGAGCAGGTTCAAGAGCAGCCACGCCGTGGCGAGCAGCACGACGACCACCGTTGCGCGCAACGCGCGCGGCGCATTGGCATCGAGCGCGAATGTCCACCACAGCTCGCGCGAATACTCCACGTGGCGGTAGGCGAACATCGCGATCCAGATGGCTGTTGCGATCACGCCGGCGATGCTCACGGCCCAAATCGGTGTGAAGCGCTCTTCGAGGATCGAGGTCGGTCGATAGAACGCGCGTCGGCCGAGCGTCAGCACGACGAGCACGATGCCGAGCGCGATGCCTTCCTCGAAGTCGAGGCCTTTGAGCAGCGATGCTCCGATACCCGCGACGAGCAGCCAGAACGAGATGTGATAGGCCGCTTGCACGCGCCGGAACAGAGCGCGCGCCAGGACGATGAGCCCGACGCCGATCGCGCTGCCGGCGAGATGTGAGGCTTCGAGAATCGGCAGCGGCAGGATGTGTCGGAGTACATCGAGACGCAGCTCGACGGCCGGCGTCGACCCCGAGATCAGCAGCAGCACGCCGGACAAGAACGTCAGGGTGCCCGCGACCTGCGGCACGATCGGTGCGATGTACAGCGAGGCGAGCTCGTGGGCGCGCGCGATCGAGCCACGGCGCGCTTCCAGCTCCTTCGCGCCGAACATCAGGGCCGCGACGGCGAGCGGCACGAGGTAATACGTGGCGCGATACACCAGCATCGAGCTGAGAAGCGAGCTCGCCGGCACTCCCGGAATGGCGAGGATGATCACCGTCTCGAACACGCCGATGCCGCCGGGCACGTGACTGAGGATGGTCGCCGTCACCGCCGCGGCGTACGCGCCGAGAAACGCGATGTAGGTGACGTTCGCCTCGTTCGGCAGCAGCACCCACAGAATCGCGGACGCAACGGCGAGATCGAGCACGCCGAGCGCGACCTGCGCGAGCGCCAACGACGCGCGCGGCATGCGCAGTTGCCAGCCGCGAATCTCGATGGGCCGGCGAATGAACAGGCAGCCGATGACGTACGTCGCGACGAGGCCGAGCAGCATGAAGCCGAGCGCGCGCGACCACACGATGTTCAGATGCAGAACGTGCCCGAGCTTGTCCGGCTCGATCGCGAGCGACAGACCTTCGAGCGTCGTCAGGCCGAGGGCGCTCGTCAAGCTGCAGAATCCCTGCGCGGTGACGACCTCGATCGCCGTGAGCCCGGCCGTGCCGTAGAGGCGCATGCGAATCGCGGCGCCCGTGAAGGCCGCGAGTCCGAGGTTGTGGCCGAATGCGTACGCGATGAACGACGTGAACAACAGCCGCGAGTACGCCATCGTCTTGCGGATGTAGCGCATCGCGAGCCAGTCGTAGTAGCTCAGCAGCCAGTAGCTGAGCGCAGTCAGCGCCAGGGCGGCGCCCACCGCGGACCGCGGGATCGACCCGAGGTGATGCACGATGTCGCGCACGTGCAGATGCGCGATCTCTCGGTGGAGCACGTACGCGACGAAGCCGAATACGACGAGAGAAGCGAGCGGTCCGAGCCATCGCCAAATCGACGAGGACTCCTGCTGCTCGCCGGTCACCGCGCTCATGGACTAGAGAACCTCTGATAGAGATTCACGAGCGTCAACGGGTGAGCGGCTTGTACTTGATCCGGTGCGGCTGGGCGGCTTCATCCCCTTTGCGCCGCTTGTAGTCTTCCGTGTATTCCTGATAGTTGCCCTCGAACCAGACGACTTGCGAGTCGCCCTCGAACGCCAGGATGTGCGTGGCGATGCGATCGAGGAACCAGCGATCGTGCGAGATCACGACGGCGCAGCCCGGGAAGGTGAGCAGCGCTTCTTCGAGCGCGCGCAGCGTTTCCACGTCGAGGTCGTTGGTTGGCTCGTCGAGCAGCAGCACGTTGCCGCCGGACTTCAGCACCTTCGCGAGATGCACGCGATTGCGCTCGCCGCCCGACAGATCGCCGATCAGCTGCTGTTGCTGCGCGCCCTTGAAGTTGAAGCGGCCGAGATAGCCGCGCGAGGCGGTCTCGTAGTTGCCGACCTTCAGCATGTCGAGACCGCCTGAGATTTCCTGCCAGACGGTTTTCTTGTCATCGAGCGCGTGGCGCGATTGGTCGACGTACGCGAGCTTCACGCTCGGACCGACGCGTACTTCACCGGAATCCGGTTTCTCCGCGCCCGTGAGCATGCGGAAGAGCGTGGTCTTGCCCGCGCCGTTCGGGCCGATGATGCCGACGATGCCGCCGGCCGGCAGATTGAACGACAGGTTGTCGATCAGCAGCCGCTCGCCGTACGCCTTGCGCAGGTTCTTCACTTCGATGACGAGCTCGCCGAGACGCTCACCCGGCGGGATGTAGATCTCGTTGGTCTCGTTGCGCTCTTGGAATTCCTTCGATTGCAGCTCTTCGAAGCGCTGCAGGCGGGCTTTGCTCTTGGCTTGGCGCGCCTTCGGGTTCTGGCGCACCCATTCGAGCTCGCGCTCGAGGGTCTTGCGCAGGGCCTCGCGCTCTTTCTCTTCGAGGGCGAGACGCTTCTCTTTCTGGTCGAGCCACGAGGAGTAGTTGCCTTGCCACGGAATCCCGTGTCCGCGGTCGAGCTCGAGAATCCACTCGGCCACGTTGTCGAGGAAGTAGCGATCGTGGGTCACCGCGATGACGGTGCTCGGATATTCCTCGAGATAGCGCTCGAGCCACGCGATCGACTCGGCGTCGAGATGGTTCGTCGGCTCATCGAGCAGCAGCATGTCCGGCGCGGAGAGCAGCAAGCGGCACAGCGCGACGCGGCGCTTCTCGCCGCCCGACAGCGTGTTGATCTTCGCCTCCCACGGCGGCAGGCGCAGCGCGTCCGCGGCGATCTCGAGCTTGCGCTCGAGCTCCCAGCCGCCGGCCGCGTCGATGGCGTCCTGCAGCTTCGCTTGCTCTTCGAGCAGGGCGTTCATCTCGTCGTCGCCGAGCGGCTCGGCGAATTTCTCGCTGATCTGATTGAAGCGCTCGAGCAGCTTGTAGGTGCCGCCGACACCTTCCATGACGTTCGCCCGCACGTCCTTGTCGGCGTCGAGCTGCGGCTCCTGCGAGAGATAGCCGACGCGAATGCCACTCTGGGGCCGCGCCTCGCCGTCGATGGACGTGTCGATGCCGGCCATGATCTTCAACAGCGTGGACTTGCCCGAGCCGTTCAGGCCCAGCACACCGATCTTGGCCCCGGGAAAGAAGGACAGACTGATGTCGCGCAGGATGGTGCGCTTCGGGGGTACCACCTTGGATACCCGGTTCATCGTGTAGATGTATTGAGCCATTGCGAGTCCGTGTTCAGCGGGCGCGGGATTATCCATGACCTGGGGGGTCGGTTGGGAGGGTTCCTTGTTTGACCGTGTCGAGTGGCATGAACGGCTGGTGCAGGCGTTCATGCTTCGGCGCGGGCGGGGAGCGCTGCAGTTCCTGCTGAGGTCTGTCGGGCGCGCGTGTGTGCTGTTAGGCTTCCGCGCCATTGCGACAGCGCCGTTGCGGAGCTGATTCACCAACATGACGTCCAGTCTGGCAGTGGTCGTCGGCGAACGTCTCGCGCGCTACGGCTTCGGCGACGGGCATCCGTTCGGCCCCGACCGCCATGGGGCGTTCCTGCGGGAATTCGAGGCGCGCGGACTGCACCGGCGCAGCCAATTGCTCGAGCCGCGTGACGCCACCGACGACGAGATCCTCTCTTTTCACACACCTGCCTACGTCTCGCTCGTGCGCGAACGCTCCGCGACGGGGCAAGGCTTTCTCGATGCGGGCGATACGCCCGCTTTTCGCGGCGTGTACGAGGCCGCGGCATGCGTCGTCGGCGCCTCGGTGGATGCGGCGACCGCCATCATGTCGGGCCAGTCGCGACGCGGCTTCGTGCCCATCGCCGGGTTGCATCATGCCGGGCGCGATCATGCGGCGGGCTTCTGCGTGTTCAACGACATCGGCGTGGTCATCGAGCTGCTGCGCAAGCGGCACGGGTTGACGCGCATCGCGTATGTCGACATCGATGCGCATCATGGCGATGGGGTGTTCTACGCGTTCGAAGATGACGCGAATGTCATCTTCGCGGACATCCACGAGGACGGCCGGTACCTCTATCCCGGCACCGGTCACGCGGAGGAAACGGGTAAGGGCGCGGCGGCCGGCACCAAGCTGAACTTGCCGGTGCCACCGGGGGCCAACGACGAAATATTCGATGCGGTTTGGCCCAAGGTGCTGGCGCATCTCACCGCGCACGATCCGCAGTTCGTCATCCTTCAGTGTGGGGCGGATAGCGTCGACGGCGATCCGATTACGCACATGCGTTTCAGTCCTGCCGTGCATGGGCGTGCGGCGAGCGACCTGGCCGCGCTGGCGGATCGGATTGGGCACGGGCGGGTGCTCGGGCTCGGCGGGGGTGGGTACAACCGGGCCAATCTCGCCCAGGCATGGAATGCGGTTGTCGAGGGGCTTTTGGGGCCGGATCGGTCGATTTAGCGGTTCTAATACCGCACAGGTGGCCTCTTGGAGCCCGCCCGTGGCGTCAGCTCGAGTGCGGCGACGATCTCGGCCGCATTCCGGCACACCCTCACGCTGAGCACCCAGCATTAACCGCCTGCGACAACCGCCAGCCGGCTACAATCCGCGCCCCCCGACCCCCAACCCAACCGAGACCCACACCATGTTCCGATCGACGATGGACATCGCCTCATTCGACCCTGAGCTGGCCCAGGCGCTCGAAGGCGAGCGCCGCCGTCAAGAGGAGCACATCGAGCTCATCGCCTCGGAGAACTACACCAGCCCCAGGGTGCTGGAAGCCCAGGGCTCCGCCCTAACGAACAAGTACGCCGAGGGTTATCCGGGCAAGCGCTACTACGGCGGCTGCGAATACGTCGACATTGCCGAGCAGCTGGCCATCGACCGCGCCAAGAAGCTCTTCGGCGCGGACTACGTGAACGTCCAGCCGCACTCCGGCTCGCAGGCCAACGCGGCCGTGTATCTCGCGCTGGTGAAGCCGGGCGAGACGATCCTCGGCATGAGCCTCGACCACGGCGGCCATCTCACGCACGGCGCCAAGGTCAATTTCTCCGGCAAGCTCTTCAACGCCGTGCAGTACGGCATCCGCCCGGACAACGGCGAGATCGACTACGACAACGTCCGCCGGCTCGCCGAAGAGCACAAGCCGCGCATGATCGTTGCGGGGTTCTCGGCGTACTCGCGCGTCATCGATTGGGCGAAGTTCGGTGAGATCGCGCGCAGTGTCGGCGCCTATCTGTTCGTCGACATGGCGCACGTCGCGGGGCTCATCGCGATGGGCCTGTATCCGAACCCCCTTCCGCATGCGGACGTCGTGACGACCACCACCCACAAGACGCTGCGCGGGCCGCGCGGCGGCCTGATCCTCGCGCGCGCCAACGAAGAGATTACGAAGAAGCTGAATTCCACGGTGTTCCCCGGCACGCAAGGCGGGCCGCTGATGCACGTGATCGCCGCGAAGGCGGTTGCCTTTCTCGAGGCGCTGCAGCCGGAGTTCCGGGATTATCAGAAACAGGTGCTCACGAACGCGCGCGCGATGGCCGCGCGCTTCACGAAGCGCGGATATCAGATCGTATCCGGCGGCACCGACAATCATCTGTTCCTGTTGAGCCTCGTCGGCCGCAATCTCACCGGTAAGGATGCGGATGCGGCGCTCGGACGTGCGCACATCACGGTGAACAAGAACGCGGTGCCGAACGATCCGCGGCCGCCTACCGTCACGAGCGGTTTGCGCATCGGCACGCCGGCATCCACGACGCGCGGCTTCAAGGAACGCGAGATCGAGCTCGTCGCCGATTTGGTCGCCGACGTGCTGGATGCCGATGGCTCGGACGCCGCCGTCGAGAAGGTGCGCCCCCAGGTTCTCGACCTGTGCCGCCGCTTCCCGGTCTACGGGGCGTAAGTCGCGCGGTGTACGGGGGGTAAGGCGCGAGAGCCCCAGGGACCTGCAGAACACAAAAGGGCCGCCTTTTGTCGGCCGCACCGGCGCCGCGCGTGGCACGAAGTCGCCCCGAAGCCGACACTCCGGCGTTTGCAGTCCTTGGGCTCGATGTGAGGTGCCTTGAAGCACCGACTTGCGTACGGCCCTCCAGTCCCTAGAGTGCCCCCATGCATTGCCCCTTCTGCGGCCACGAAGACACCAAAGTCTCCGACTCTCGCCTCGCCAGCGAGGGCCGGCAGGTGCGCCGCCGCCGTGAGTGCCTGAGCTGCGGCGAGCGCTTCACCACCTTCGAGACCCCGGAGCTGGTGATGCCGGTAGTCGTCAAAGCCGACCGCTCGCGCCAGCCCTTCGATGAGAGCAAGGTGCGCGGTGGGATCGAGAAGGCGCTCGAGAAGCGGCCCGTGAGCCGCGAGGCCATCGATGAAGCCCTCGGCCGCATCTTTCACAAGATCCGCGCGCTCGGTGAGCGTGAAATTCAGGCGCGCGCAGTGGGCGAGCTGGTGATGGAGGAGCTGCGTCACCTCGACGAAGTGGCGTTCGTGCGCTTCGCCTCGGTGTATCGGCACTTCCAGGACATCGACGCGTTTCGCGAGGAAATCGAGAAGCTGCGCCAGCATCCACGCCGCCGGAAGCGCGAGGCCGACGTGGATCGCGAACAGTTACCGCTGCTGCCGGCAGACTCCGCATCGGGTCATGGCGGCAAGCCGAACAATGGGAAGTCGAAGTGAGCGCGCCGGTGTCGACCTTCTCGGATTTCGATCGCCGCGCGATGGCGCGCGCGTTGGAGCTGGCCGAGCGTGGCGCCGAGACGACGCACCCGAACCCGCGAGTGGGCTGCGTGATCGCGCGCGGTGAGCGCATCATTGCGGAAGGCTGGCACGAGCGCGCCGGCGGCCCGCACGCCGAGGCCGCGGCGCTGCATGGCCTGCGCGCGTCATTCAGCGCGACGGCTCGACCAGCCTCGCGCGCAGCACGGGGTGCCGCTGCGATGGACGCGCCCGCGTCCATCGAGTCCGCTTTGGCCGGCGGTGACACCGGAGCGACGAGCGCAGACGCGCTGAATCCGGCCGCCGGCACGACGAGCGCAGACGCGTTGAATCCCGCCGCCGGCGCGCAGGCGCTGAACCTTGCGGACTGCACGGCGTACGTCAACCTCGAGCCCTGTAGCCACCACGGCCGCACACCGCCGTGCGCCGACGCACTCGTCGCGGCTCGCATCGGGCGCGTGGTCTACGCGATCGACGATCCCAATCCCCTGGTCGCGGGGCAGGGCGCCGCGAAGCTGCGCGCCGCCGGCGTAAAGGTCGAGTCGGGGTTGCTGGCCGCCGCAGCCGAGGAGGTGAATGCCGGCTTTCTGAAGTGGAAGCGGACCGGCCGTCCCTTCGTCCGCATCAAAATGGGTACGAGCCTCGACGGCCGCATCGCGCTGGCCGACGGCAAGAGCCAATGGATCACCGGCGAGGCCGCGCGCAACGATGTGCAGCGTTGGCGCGCCCGCAGCTCAGCCGTGCTCACCGGCATCGGCAGCGTGCTCGCCGACGACCCACGACTCAACGTGCGACTGCCCAGCGCTCAGCGCCAACCACTGCGCGTAGTCCTCGACAGCGAGCTACGTACGCCGCCGACAGCGCAAATTCTCGACGCCACCGCACCGACTCTGATCTTCGCGTGCGGCGCGACCGCTGCCGAAGCTCCGCTCGCGGCGAAAGGCGCGCGCATAGAACATGTGCACCGATCGGCGCGCGACGAGAGCGCCGCCGGTGGCGCCGCGCTCTCGCAGCGTGCGACGGCACGCGATGCTGGCGAACCGCATGCGGGGATCGGCCTGAGTCTTCACGCCGTGCTCCGGCGCCTCGGCGAGCTCGACGTGAACGAGGTGCTCGTCGAAGCCGGCCCGACACTCAGCGGAGCCTTCGTGCAGTTCGGCCTGGCAGACGAGCTACTCTTATATATGGCCCCCAAGCTCCTCGGCCCGCAAGCGCGCCCGCTCTTCAACCTGCCCCTGTTGGAGGATTTACAGCACGCGCTGCACTTCCGGATCATCGAACAGCTTCTCATCGGAGACGATTTGCGCGTGCGCATGCGCCCCGCATAAGGCCATCACATGTTCACCGGCATCGTTCAGGACCTCGGCCGTATCGCCTCCCGCGAAACTCGTGGCGTCGACGCGCGACTCACCATTAGCACCGAGCGGTTGAAGCTCGCGAATGTCGCCATCGGCGACAGCATCTGCGTGCAGGGCGTGTGTCTGACGGTCACCTCGCTCACGGGCAACGCCTTCACCGCAGATGTCTCGCACGAGACGCTGTCGCTCACGACGCTCGGCGAGCTGCAAGTGAATTCGCCCGTGAATCTCGAGCCCTCGCTCCGCGCGGGCGACCCGCTTGGCGGCCATCTGGTGTCGGGTCACGTGGATGGCGTCGCGCGCGTCACCGCTCTCGGCAAAGACGGTGATTCTCTGCGCATGACCTTCGACGTGCCGCGTGAGTTAGCCCGGTACATCGCGCGCAAAGGGTCAGTCGCCGTCGATGGCGTCAGTCTCACGGTGAACGAGGTCGCGGGCCTGACGTTCGGCGTCAACCTGATCCCGCACACGCAGGCCGTCACGACCCTCGGGCGGCTGCAAATAGGCAACCGTGTGAACCTGGAAGTCGATCCCATAGCCCGCTATGTCGAGCGCCTAACGCAGGCGACCTGACCGCGCGCCGCCGGGCGAGTATCCTTGTCACCCGCCGCGCGCCCGGCCGCGCGCCGCTCCCCCGCCGACCCAGCAAAAACCTAGGTCTTGGCGGGCCTAGAAGAGGTGTTATGTCGAACGTCTATTCCATTCCGCCGCGCCCCGCGAATGGCGATGCGCCGGCCCCCGGGTTCAGCAGCGTCGATGAAATCCTGGCGGAGCTGCGTGCCGGCCGCATGGTCATCATCCTCGACGACGAGGATCGCGAGAACGAAGGCGACTTCATCATGGCCGCCGAACATGCGACGGCCGAAGCCGTCGCGTTCATGATCCGTCATTCGAGCGGCATCATCTGCACGCCGATGGAAGACGAGCATCTCGCGCGCCTCGACCTGCCGCAGATGGTGCCGAACAACGACGAGGCGTACCGCACGGCGTTCACCGTGTCGGTCGACTATCGCTTCGGTACGACGACGGGGGTGTCGTCGACCGATCGCTCCGTGACCATCAAAGCGCTCGCCGATCCGAAATCGGCACCGCGGGACTTCGCGCGTCCAGGGCACATCTTCCCGCTGCGTCCGCGGCCAGGCGGCGTGCTCGTGCGCGCCGGGCACACCGAGGCGGCCGTCGATCTGTGCAAGCTCGCGGGCCTGCGTCCGGTAGGCGTGCTGTGCGAGCTGATGAACGATGACGGCACGATGGCGCGCCGGCCGGAGCTGGAAGAGTTCGCGCGCAAACACAATCTGAAGATCGGCACGATCGCGGATCTCATCCGCTATCGCTTGCGAAACGAACGCTCGGTCGAGCGCGTGTCGGAACACAGCGTGCAGACGGAGTACGGCGAGTTCCGCCTCTATGCTTATGAGGATCGGGTGCAGCGGAGCGTGCATCTCGCGCTTGCGCACGGCGTCCTCGACGGCAGGACGCCGCCTCTCGTGCGCGTTCACGTTGCCGACACGCTGCGCGATTTGCTCGGCGTGCGCAGTGACACGCACGCGTGGACGCTGCGTGCCGCGCTCGAGCGGATCGCGCATGCGGGCAGCGGAGTCGTCGTGATCCTGCGGGAGCAAGAGACTGCCGCGGAATTGACCGACGCACTGAGCGCATTGGGCACGCCGCCGGCCGCACAGGCCGAAGCCACGACGGCGACTCGTGCAACGCCGGCGAGTGCGAGCACGCGTCCGGCCGCGCATACGACGCCGGCCGTCGGCGCAGGCGGCCAAGTGCTGCGCACGTACGGTGTTGGCGCGCAAATTCTCAAAGATCTCGGTGTGAAACGCATGCGTGTGCTCTCTGCGCCCAAGCAGATGCACGGTATCTCGGCATTCGGGCTCGAGATCGACGGCTACGTCGGCGAAGGCACATGAGCGCAGCGCAGATCATTCAAGGCGAATTGCCGGCGGCGCAGCGGCGCGTGGCGGTGATTGCGTCGCGCTTCAACGAGTTCGTGGTGTCGGGGCTCGTCAAAGGGGCGGTCGCGACGTGGGTGAAGCACGGCGGTGCTGAGGATCAGTTGTTGATCGCGCGCGTGCCGGGCGCGTTCGAGTTGCCGGTCGCCGCGCGCAAGCTCGCGAGCAGCGGGCAGTACGAAGCGATCGTTGCACTCGGCTGCGTGATTCGCGGCGAGACGGCCCATTTCGACTATGTGGCCGGCGAATGCGCGCGCGGACTGCAGAACGTGAGTGTCGACACCGGCATCCCCGTGGCGTTCGGCGTCTTGACGACGGAGACCGTCGAGCAAGCGCTCGAGCGGGCCGCCCCCGGCGGCAGCAATAAGGGCGGCGAAGCAATGGAATGCGCGCTCGAAATGGCAGACTTGCTGGCGAAGCTCGCCGGCCGGAGCACGACCGATGTCCGGTGACCCCGGCTCGCGCAGCGGCTCGGCGCCGAATGCCGCGCGCTTCGCGTCCGGCGCGAAATCGCTCGCGCGCAAGCTGGCGATGCAAGCGCTCTATCGGCTGCAGCTGAACGACGCGCCGTGGCAGGACTTGATCAGCGAGTTCGCGACGGAAGAGGGCATGGATCGCGCGGACGACGAGTACTTTCGCGATCTCGTGCGCGGCATTCACACCGCGCGGCCGGAGCTCGATGCGGAGCTTGCGGGCTGGATGGATCGCAGCCCGGCGCTGCTCGACCCCATCGAGCACGCGGTGCTGCTGATCGGCACGTACGAGCTGAAGTCGCGTCCCGACGTGCCGTATCGCGTCGTCATCAACGAAGGGGTCAGCCTCGCGAAGCGCTTCGGCGCCACTGACGGTCACAAGTTCGTCAATGCCGTGCTCGATCGGGCCGCCCGCACGCTGCGGCCTCACGAACATTGAGAGCGGCGCAACCCGCCTAGCGCCATGACCGACGCTCTGAACGAGCGCTCGCTGATCGAGCGATTCTTCAAAGACTGCGGCGCCCGCCGGTCCGACGTCGCGATCGGCGTCGGCGACGATGCGGCACTGATCGATGTGCCGGCCGGCATGCAGCTCGTTGCCAAGACGGACACGCTCGTGTCGGGCGTTCACTTTCTGCCGCACTTTCCCGCTGCGTCGATCGGACACCGCGCGCTCGCAGTGAATCTCAGCGATGTCGCCGCCATGGGGGCGGAGCCCGCGTGGGCACTCCTGGCGCTCACGCTGCCGAACGCCGACGCCGCGTGGTTGCAAGAGTTCGCGTCGGGACTGGGCGCACTCGCCCGCAAGCACAATGTCGCGCTCGTCGGCGGCGACACGACGTCCGGTCCACTCTGTATCACCATGCAGGTGCTCGGTTACGCGCCGCGCCCGCCCGTGATGCTCCGCTCTGGCGGCAAGCCGGGCGATGTGCTGTTCGTCTCCGGGACACCGGGCGATGCGGGCGCGGGGCTCGCGCTGGAGCAAGGGCAGTTACCCAACGTCGCGCCTGCGGCCGCGGACTATCTGAGACAGCGTTTTCTTTTCCCGACACCGCGCGTCGAGCTCGGTCGCCGCCTGCGGCCTTTCGCAAGCGCGTGCATCGATGTGTCCGATGGTCTGCTCGGCGATGCAACCAAGCTCGCCGATGCGAGCTGCTGCGGCGTCGTCATCGCGTATGAGAAATTGCCGCTGTCACTGCACTTGGCGTCGACAGTTGGCGACACTCGCGCGCGCGAGCTTGCGCTGACCGCGGGGGACGACTACGAGCTGTGTTTCGCGGTGTCGCCTGCAAACGTCGACAAAATGACACGCGAGTTACCGCCCGCGCAGTGGGCGTATAGCCCAATCGGTGTGTTGCGCGCAGAGCGCGGCGGAAGCGTCATGCGCGGCGGGACTGTGATGCATTTCTCGCATTCGGGATTCGACCACTTCGCACGCTGACGCGCCGCGCCCCGTTCCGTCGCTTTCGTAGACCACGCACGCCGAGCGTTTGCCGACGGGTCGGCACGTGAGGCGCGCATCACAGTCGCGACCTGTCGCCCGAAAGTATCCTGCGCTCCGTCTTCGGATGTCTCCCGACGTATGACCATATCCGCGCCCAAGACGGCTCCGCGCAAGATTCCTGAAAAGATCGGCAAGTACGTGGTCGTCAACGAAGTCGGCCGCGGCAGCACCGGCATCGTGTATCTGTCGCACGACGCGTATTACGGACGCGACGTCGCGATCAAGGTCTACAACATGGACGCGAGCGGGGACGAGGAGAAGGCGCGCATCGCGCGCAAGATGTTCCTCTCCGAAGCGCATCTCGTCGGGATGCTCCAGCATCCGAACATTCTTCCGATCTACGACGCCGGCGAAGAGAACGGGCAGTGCTACATCGTGACCGAGCACGTGCACGGCGCGCGCACGCTCGCCGCGTACTGCCGGCCGGACAACTTGCTGCGCATCGACGACACCGTCGAGATCGTCTACAAGTGCGCGAAGGCTTTGCACTACGCGCATTCGCGCGGCGTGATCCATCGCGACGTCAAGCCGTCGAACATCATGCTCACGCAGGATAGCGACGTGCGCATCATCGACTTCGGCATCGCGCTGGTGCGCGACTCGGATATCTCGCGCATCGAGGGTATCGCCGGGTCACCCTCGTACATGTCGCCGGAGCAGGTGCAGAGCTTCGAGCTGACGAACAGCTCCGATTTGTATTCGCTCGGCGCGGTGATGTATGAGCTGCTGACGGGCTGCCGGCCGTTTCGCGCGGGCAACTTGCAGAAGCTGCTGCATCAGATCGTCTACGCGACGCCGCCGCCGATTCACACGCTGCGCAAAGAGATCCCGGAAGATCTCGAGAACGTCGTGGCGATGGCGCTGCAGAAGGAGCCGGCCAAGCGCTACAAGACGGGCCTCGATTTCGCGGCCGAGCTGACCCGCTGCCACCAGAAGCTGCGCGAACAGAACTCGCGCATCGATCGGCAGGAGCAGTTCGGCGTGCTCCGCCGCCTGAAGTTCTTCCATGAGTTCTCGCACGCGGAGATCTGGGAAGTGCTGCGCGCGAGCAGCTGGCAGGACTACGCGCCCGGCGAGGAGATCGTCAAGGAAGGCGAGATGGACGATCGGTTCTACATCATCGTCTCGGGGCAGTGCGTGGTGGAGCGCCACGGCCACAAGCTCGGCACGCTGGACACCGGCGACTGCTTCGGCGAGGCGAGTTACGTGCAGGGTGCGAAACGTACCGCGACGATCGGCGCCGGCTCGGCGGTGACGGTGCTGAAGGTCAGCTCGACGCTGCTGGAGCAGGTGTCGGCGTCGTGCCAGTTGCGCTTCAATCGCGTGTTCTTGCGCACGCTCATCGGACGCTTGCAGAGCGGCGAGCAGCCGGCGAGCTGATTACTTGGCCGTCACGTTCGTACGAGCGTGACGCGCATTTCTCTTCATTTGCCCTCGATATGCGCATCGCGCGAGCGCTGCGCTGCGGCTCATCGTCGCCGGCATGTTTCGTTTGCCGGTAGATGCACGTGTATATACAATGGCACGAAGAGAAGCGCCGCAGGAACTTGCGGGAGCATGGCGTCGATTTCATCGACCTGGAGCACTTCTTCGCAGGTGAGCTGCTCACCGAGGAAGATGTGCGTTATCAGTACGCGGAGTCCCGGTTTCAGAGCATTGGAATGCTTGGAGACTGCGTCGTGCATGTCGTCTGGACGCCTGCAGACGATGAGAGCACGACCATTCGTGTGATCTCCGCACGAAAGGCAACATATCGTGAAACGCAAGCGTGGTTCCATCGTTACGGTACGCGTCACTAAAGGCGGCCGAGCCTTCAAAGGCAAGACTGACTGGGAACGGCTCCGGAAGAAGACGGACGCGGATATTCGCTTCACGCGCGATGCGCCGGACAGTACGCACATCGATTGGGCGAGCGCGATCGCGCACAAGGGTCTGCCGCTGCCCGTCCGCAAGAAGCAGATCGCGCTGCGCGTCGACGAAGACGTGCTCGAATGGTTCAAAGCGCAAGGCCCGGGCTACCAGACACGGATAAATGCCGTGCTCCGCGAGTTCCGGAACGCGCACCGTTAGCCGCGCCATGTCGGCGAGGCCCGTATCGCGAGGTGCGGCGCTGGCCGCCGAGAAGGCTAAGCGTCCTTGTCTTTCTCGATCAGCGCGTACGCCGAGTGATTGTGAATCGACTCGAAGTTCTCGGCCTCGACGACATACGCCGCGATGCGCTCTTCATCGTTCAGGCGCTTGGCCACATCGCGCACCAGGTCCTCGACGAACTTCGGATTGTCGTACGCGCGCTCGGTCACGTACTTCTCGTCCGGCCGCTTGAGGATGCCGTACAGCTCGCATGACGCTTCAGTCTCTGCGACGCGAATCAGCTCTTCGATCCAGATGTGCCGCCGCAGCTTCGCCTTGATGGTGACGTGTGAACGCTGATTGTGCGCACCGTAATCCGAGATCTTCTTCGAGCACGGACACAGGCTCGTCACCGGCACCACGACCTCGATCCACATTTCGGTCTTGCCGTTCTTGCGCTCGCCGATGAGGCTCGCGCGATAGTCCATCAAGCTCTCGACACCCGACACCGGCGCCTTCTTCATCACGAAGAACGGAAAGCTCATTTCGATGTGGCCGGCGTCTGCCTCGAGGCGCTCCGTCATCTTCTCCAGCATGCCGCGGAACGACTCGACAGAGATCTCGCGCTCCCCGTGTAGCACCTCCACGAAGCGCGACATGTGCGTGCCTTTGAAGTTGTGCGGCAGGTTTACGTACATGTTGAACGCGGCGATCGTGTGCTGCTCGCCGACGGACCGATCCTTCACCCGCACGGGGTGCTTGATGTCCTTGATACCGACGCGGTCGATCGGAATGCGCCGCGTGTCGGCGCGACCCTGCACGTCCTCGACGTCGGCGAGCTTCCCGCGGGGGGCTTTGAGAGTGGCGCTGTCGCTCATTGGGGCAATGTAGTGGCCGGGCAGGGGGCCTTCAACCCACTTTGGAGGTAGGCGACAGCTCGCGCGGCTGCAGAGCCCACCAGCGTTCGACCGCGCCGGCGATGCTCGCGAAATCCAGCCCCGCAGCGGCCAGGCAGTCCTCGCGCGAGCCGTGCTCGACGAACCGATCGGGAATGCCGATATGCAAGAGCGGCATGGCGACGCCCTCCGCCGCCAGCAACTCGCCGATCGCGGAGCCCGCGCCTCCGGCCGTGACGTTTTCCTCGATCGTCACGAGTGCCTGATGGCGCGCCGCCAGCTGCAGGATGAGCTCCTCGTCGAGCGGCTTCACGAACCGCATGTTCACCACCGTGGCATCGAGCCGCTCGCCGATCCGCATCGCCGCGTCGACCATCGGACCGAACGCGAGGAGCGCGAGCCCGTTGCGACCCTCGCGCCGGACTTGCGCGCGCCCGACGGCGAGTGCGGTCATCTCACGTTCGATCGCAACACCGGGTCCCGTGCCGCGCGGATAGCGAACCGCCGACGGTCCCGGCAACAGGCTCGCCGTGAACAGCATCTGCCGGCACTCGTTCTCATCCGCCGGCGCCATGATGGTCATGTTCGGAATGCAGCGGAGATAGGTGAGATCGAAGTTGCCCTGATGCGTGGCGCCGTCGCTGCCGACGAGTCCGGCGCGATCGATGGCGAACACGACAGGCAAATCCTGCAGCGCCACGTCGTGAATGAGCTGATCGTAGGCGCGCTGCAAGAACGTCGAGTAGATCGCGACGACGGGCTTCATGCCGTCCACCGCGAGACCGGCCGCGAACGTCACCGCGTGTTGTTCGGCGATCGCGACGTCGAAATAGCGCTCCGGAAAGCGCTTCGAGAATTCCACGAGCCCCGAGCCTTCGCGCATCGCGGGCGTGATGCCGATGATGCGCGGATCGCGCTCGGCCATGTCGCACAACCACTGCCCGAAGACCTGCGAATACGTCGGCCCGGTGGCCTTCTCCTTGAAGATCGTGCCGCTCGCCGGATCGAACGGCCCCGGCCCGTGCCACTTGATCGGGTCCGCTTCGGCGGGCGCGTAGCCCTTGCCCTTCTTCGTCACGACGTGCAGAAGCTGCGGGCCTTTCAGCTTGCGCAGATTCTTCAGCGTGCTGACGAGCGTCTTCACATCGTGCCCGTCGATCGGGCCGATGTAGTTGAAGCCCATCTCTTCGAAGAGCGTGCCGGCGAGCACCATGCCTTTCATGTGCTCTTCGGAACGCCGCGCGAGCTCCCACACGGTGGGCATCGGCTTCAGGATCTTCTTACCGCCTTCGCGCAGATGTGCGTACACACGGCCGGACAGCACGCGCGCGAAGTAATTCGATAGCGCGCCGACGTTCTCCGAAATCGACATGTCGTTGTCGTTCAAGATCACGAGCAAATCGTTCGGCAGCGAGCCGGCATGGTTCAGCGCTTCGAACGCCATGCCGGCGGTGAGCGCGCCATCGCCGATCACCGCCACGGCGCGCCGTTCCTCGCCGAGCTTCGCCGCGGCCACCGCCATGCCGAGCGCCGCGCTGATGGAGGTGCTCGAGTGGCCCACGCCGAAGGTGTCGTATTCGCTTTCGGAGCGGGTGGGAAAGGGCGCGAGGCCGTCCTTCTGCTTGATCGTCGGCAGCTGATCGCGCCGGCCGGTCAGCACCTTGTGCGGGTAGGCCTGGTGCCCGACGTCCCAGACGATGCGGTCGTTGGGCGTGTCGTAGACATAATGAAGCGCGACGGTCAGCTCGACCGTGCCGAGGCCGGCAGCGAAGTGCCCGCCGCGGGTGGCGACGTTCTGGATCAGGAACTCACGCAGCTCGGCGGCGAGCTTGGGCAAGTCCGCAACCCGTAGCCGTTTGATGTCCTTGGGTGAGTCGATCCGCGCGAGCAGCGGGTATTTGTCGGGCGGGGCGGCCATTGACGCGCAGTGTACCTTAGAGGCCCTCGAAGCTCCGATGGCGCTAGCCTGGCGGTTTGCGGCACGAACGGGGCGGAGCGTGGCGATGTTCCGCGGCAGCGGCTACTGCGCGCGGCTCACGACGAAACGCGCGAGCTCCGCGAGCGGCTCCGCGCGCACCCCGAGCGGCGCCAGCGCCGCGATGGCGCCATCGCACAACGCCAGCGCACGCGTGCGGGCTGCGGGCAGCCCGACCGTGCTCGGGTACGTGGGCTTGTTGCGAGCAATATCCGCGCCCTTGGCTTTGCCGATGACCTCGGTTTCGCCCTCGATGTCGAGAATGTCGTCTTGAATCTGAAAGGCGAGACCGATATCGGCGCCGAAGCGGGTGAGCGCATCGAGCTCGGCGCCTTTGGTCAGCCCGGCTGCCGTCGCGCCGAGAAGGACGCTGCATTGGATGAGCGCGCCCGTCTTGCGCCGATGCATGTTCTCCACGCCGTCCGGCGTGAGCGGGTGGCCGACCGAGGCGAGATCGATGGCCTGGCCACCGGCCATGCCGCTCGTGCCGCTTGCGTGCGCGAGGATCCGGATCATCTCGAGCCGTGCGGCCGCGGTGGCCGGACCGGAAACGTCGTGCGCGAGGATGTCGAAGGCGAGGGCCTGCAGGGCATCGCCGACGAGAATCGCGGTGGCTTCGTCGAACGCGCGGTGACAGGTCGGGCGCCCGCGGCGCAGGTCATCGTCGTCCATCGCGGGAAGGTCATCGTGCACGAGGCTGTAGACGTGCACCAACTCGACGGCCGCCGCCGGAACGTCGAGATGTTCGAGCGGAGCGCCGAGCGCTTGTCCCGTCGTGTAGACAAGAATCGGGCGCAGGCGCTTGCCGCCGCCGAGTACGCTGTAGCGCATGCCCTCGCGTAGCCGCGCGGTGCCCGAATCGGGCAGCGCAAGGCAGCGATCCAGCACCTGCTCGATGCGCGTCTGATATTCCTCGAAACGCAACGTCATCGCCGGCTAAGGCTCGTCGGAGCCGGCCGCCTCCTCGGGCTCCGCACCGGTGAAGGGCTGCAACTCGGCGCGCCCGCTCTTCTTCAGCAGGATCTCCACTTTTTGTTGGGCGGCTTTGAGCGCGCTCTGGCAATGGCGCGTCAAGGCCACGCCGCGCTCGAAGGTTTTCAGCGCTTCATCGAGCGGCAGATCGCCGCGCTCCAGTCGCTCGACCAGCTTTTCCAGCTCGCCGAGCGCTTGCTCGAAATCGGGTTCTTGGGGGTCGGGCGGCATAGAGGCGCGCACCTTAACTAGCCCGTTGACGGTTCGCCAGGCGGGGCATACAGTCTCGCCCCACATTAGACCCAGTCTAACGCGCAATTTCGCACGAAGCTCATGAGGAGCTGACGCGAATGAGCTTCATCGAGGAGTAAACGGCAGTGGCAAATCTCAAGGGCAGCAAGACCGAGAAGAATCTGAAAGACGCATTCGCCGGTGAATCGCAGGCGAATCGTCGCTATCTCTACTTCGCAGCCAAGGCGGACGTCGAGGGCTACAACGACGTGTCGGCTGTGTTCCGCTCGACCGCGGAAGGCGAGACCGGGCACGCGCATGGGCACCTCGAGTATCTCGAGCAGGTGGGCGATCCGGCGACGGGCCTGCCGATCGGCGAGACCAAACTGAACCTCAAAGCGGCGATCGCAGGCGAAACGCACGAGTACACCGACATGTACCCGGGCATGGCCAAGCAAGCGCGCGAAGAGGGCTTCGCCGAGATCGCGGACTGGTTCGAGACGCTGGCGAAGGCCGAGCGCTCGCATGCCAACCGCTTCCAGAAGGCGCTGGACGGTATCTGACGCCGGCGCTGCGGCTCCATCGAGCTGAAGACCGCGGTCCGCACGGTGCGATCCGCGGTGCTGTATCGAACGGCCGGGCCCTGCCTCGCGGGACTCGGCCGCGACGCTCTTGGATTCGCGGCGGCGCGCGCGTCAGTAGCGCTCCCATCATCCGCAGATGAGCTCATCCGCACCCGGCGGTCGCGAGGGCAGTCTCGAAGCGCCCAAGCGTCACCCGATCGACTGGCAGAACCCGGCGTTCTACGACGAAGCGGCGCTCGCCAAGGAATTGGAGCGCGTGTTCGACATCTGTCACGGATGTCGGCGCTGCTTCAGCCTCTGCAACTCGTTCCCCACGCTGTTCGACGCAGTCGATGCGTCCTCGACCGGCGAGGTCGATGGCGTCGACAAGAAGGTGTACTGGGAGGTCGTGGATCACTGTTACCTCTGTGACATGTGCTTCATGACCAAGTGTCCGTACGTTCCGCCGCATCCCTGGAACGTCGACTTCCCGCACTTGATGCTGCGTGCGAAGGCGGTACACGCGAAGAAAGAAGGGATCGGGCTGCGGAACAAGGTGCTCGCCTCGACGGACACCGTCGGCAAGATCGCCGGCATTCCGGTCGTCGTCGAAGTCGTCAACGCCGTGAACGCCACGTCGGCCGGCCGCGCGCTGCTCGAAAAGACGCTCGGCGTCGACAAGACGGCGCCGATTCCCAAGTATCACTCGAACACAGCTCGCAAACGCCTCCGCGCCCGGATTGGCACCACCGCCACCCACGGCGCGAGCGCTCTTGCTGAGTCGAAGTCGAATGTCTCTGAGAGCGCCGCTTCAAAGGCGCGCGCCGACGCCGATCGAAGCAGCGGCCTACCGCCCGCCGTTCCTGCTGCCTCAACAACCAGCACGGCCTCTTCAATCCGCGGCAAAGTCGCGCTCTTCACCACGTGCTACGGCAACCGCAACGAACCCGACCTCGACCTCGACTTGGTCACCGTCTTCGAACACAACGGCATCGAAGTTCGCCTGGTCGCGAAGGAAGCGTGCTGTGGCATGCCCAAGCTCGAATTGGGCGACCTCGACTCCGTCGCGCGCCACAAGGAGCGCAACATCCCCGAGCTGATGCGGGTGATCAACGACGGCTACGATATCGTCGCCCCCATTCCCTCCTGCGTGCTGATGTTCAAGCAGGAGCTGCCGCTCATGTTTCCGAACGACCCGGACGTGCAAACCGTCCGCTCGCGCATCTTCGACCCGTTCGAATACCTGATGCTGCGCCATCGCGCCGGCCTCCTGCGCACCGACTTCAAGCAGACGCTCGGCAAAGTGAGCTATCACGTGCCGTGCCACTTGCGCGTGCAGAACATCGGCCTGAAGACCCGCGATCTGCTGAAGCTCGTCCCCGACACGACGGTCGACGTCATCGAGCGCTGCTCGGGCCACAACGGCACGTATGCGGTGAAGAAGGAATTCCGCGCGGCATCCGTGAAGATCGGCCGGCCCGTCATGACACGCGTCGAGAACGCGCAGCCCGCCTACTACGCCAGCGATTGCCCCATGGCCGGCCATCAGATCGAGAGCGGTCTGAAAGAGGCGAAGCCGCCGACCCATCCGTTGAAGCTCTTGCGCATCGCCTACGGAATTTGATTCGGATCTCACCGCCATGGAAAAGCTCGCCATCTCCGACCTCATGTCTCTGGAACAGTACGCCCGGCAGCGGCCCGCGTTTCGCACGCGGGTGCTCGAGCACAAGAAGGCGCGCAGCGTGCCCATCGGGCCGAACGTGACCTGGCTGTTCGAGGATCGGCTGACGATTCAGTACCAGATTCAGGAGATGCTGCGCGCCGAGCGCATCTTCGAGCCGGAGGGCATCGAAGAAGAGCTGAGCGCTTACAACCCGTTGATCCCCGACGGGCGCAACTGGAAGGTGACTCTGCTCATCGAGTTTCCCGACGAGCGCGAGCGGCGCGTGCAGCTGGCGCAGCTGAAGGGCGTCGAGGGGCGCTGCTGGGTGCAGGCGGAGGGACTCGAGCGCGTGTTCGCGATCGCGGACGAGGATCTCGAGCGGGAGAACGATGAGAAGACCTCGTCGGTGCACTTTCTGCGGTTCGAGCTGACGGCGGGGATGGTGGCCGCGCTGAAGTCCGGCGCGGCGCTCGCCATGGGGATCGATCATGAGGCCTATCGGCATGCCGCGAGTCCCGTGCCGGCGGCGGTGCGTGAGGCGTTGGTCGCTGATCTGAGCTGAGATTTCGAGCGGAAGACCCGCGCAATCTCGGTCGCGTCGCGGGCTCGCCTGCGTGCATCCCCATCGCGACCACTTGCGGTCGCAAACATAATGTTTGCTATATTGCCCGCCCGCGTCTGACAGCGCGGGCCCTGCTAGTTCTTGAATTACAACCAATTTGAGGCCGGATGAGCCAGTCGTACACCGCGTCCGACATCGAAGTCCTGAGCGGCCTGGAGCCCGTGCGGCGCCGGCCGGGCATGTACACCCATACCTCGCGCCCGAACCACCTCGCGCACGAGGTCATCGACAACAGCGTCGACGAGGCGCTGGCCGGGTACTGCAAGGAAATCGCCGTTACCCTCTACAAGGACAACTCGCTCGAGGTCGCGGACGACGGCCGCGGCATGCCCGTCGACATTCACCCGAAGGAAAAGGTGAGCGGCGTCGAGCTGATTCTCACGCGCCTGCACGCGGGCGGTAAGTTCTCCGACAAGACCTACCAGTTCTCCGGTGGTCTGCACGGCGTGGGCGTCTCGGTCGTGAACGCGCTCTCGAAGCACCTCGAGTGCAACGTCAAGCGCGGCGGCAAGGAATACAACATCAGCTTCAAGGACGGCAAAGTCGCCTCGAAGCTCGAAGTCGTCGGCACCGTCGGCCAGCGCAACACCGGCACGACCGTGCGCTTCTGGCCCGATCCGAAGTTCTTCGACTCGGACAAGTTCTCCGTCCCGCAGTTGAAACACGTGCTGAAGGCCAAAGCGGTGCTGTGTCCCGGCCTGCGCGTGAAGTTCTTGAACGAGGCGACGGGCGAGAAGGACGAGTGGTTCTTCTCGGGTGATCTCGGCGCGTATCTCACCGAGGAGCTCGGCAAGATCGAGCGCATCCCCGCCGAGCCGATCGCCGGCAAGAGCGAGCACGAGAACGACAACATCGACTACGCGATCTGCTGGGCGCCGGACGCGGAGAACGTCATCTCGGAGAGCTATGTCAATCTCATTCCCACGATCGAGGGCGGCACGCACGTGAACGGCCTGCGCTCGGGTGTGACGCAGGCGGTGCGCGAGTTCTGCGAGTTCCGCAACCTCGTCCCGCGCGGGATCAAGCTCACGCCGGAAGACGTGTGGACGAAGGTGTGCTTCGTCCTGTCGCTGAAGATTCACGAGCCGCAGTTCGCGGGTCAGATGAAGGAGCGCCTTGCCTCGCGGGATGCGGCGCCGCTCGTCGAAGCGTACGCGCGCGACTCGATGACGCTCTGGCTGAACCGCCATCCGGATGCCGGCGAGAAGATCGCGCAGTTCGCCATCGAGAATGCGCAAGAGCGCGCCAAAGCCGCGCAGAAAGTGGTGCGCAAGCGCATCGCGGCCGGCCCCGCGCTCCCCGGCAAGCTCGCGGATTGCGTGAGCCAGGACCCCAAGCGCGGCGAGCTGTTCCTGGTCGAGGGTGACTCGGCCGGCGGTTCCGCCAAGCAAGCGCGCGACCGCGACTTTCAAGCGATCATGCCCCTGCGCGGCAAGATCCTGAACACGTGGGAGCTGGACTCGCACGCGATCGCCTCGTCGGCGGAAGTGCACGACATCAGCATCGCGCTCGGCATCGAGCCGGGCTCGAGCGATCTCACGCAGCTGCGGTATCACAAGGTTTGCATCCTCGCGGACGCGGACTCCGATGGGCAGCACATCGCGACGCTTCTGTGCGCACTGTTCTTGCGACATTTCCGGCCGCTCGTCGTGAACGGGCATGTGTACGTCGCCATGCCGCCGCTCTATCGCATCGATGCGGGCAAGCAGGTGCACTACGCGCTCGACGACGCCGAGCGTGATGCGACGCTGAAGAAGATCGAGGCGCAGAGCTCTCGCACCAAGCCGACCGTTACGCGCTTCAAAGGTCTGGGCGAGATGAATCCCACGCAATTGCGTGAGACGACCATCGACCCGAGCACGCGCCGACTCGTGCAGCTCACCGTCGAAGCGAAAGACGAGACGGATCAGTTGATGGACAAGCTGCTCGCCAAAAAACGCGCCTCGGACCGACGCGAGTGGCTCGAAGAGAAAGGCAACCTTGCGGACGTGCAGGTCTGATTTTTTGGGGTGGCTGCGCCATCCCCGATAGTGGATAACGATGGACGAACAAGAGCTCAACTTCGAAGGCATCGAGAAGCAACCGCTGCGGGCCTTCACCGAGAAGGCGTACCTCGACTACTCGATGTACGTCATCCTCGACCGCGCGCTGCCCGCGCTGGGTGACGGCCTGAAGCCGGTCCAGCGTCGCATCATCTATGCGATGAGCGAGCTGGGCCTCGCCTCCATCAACAAGCACAAGAAGTCCGCCCGCACCGTCGGCGACGTCATCGGCAAGTTCCATCCGCACGGCGACAGCGCGTGCTACGAAGCGATGGTGCTGATGGCGCAGTCGTTCTCGTATCGCTATCCGATCGTGGACGGGCAAGGCAACTGGGGCTCGCAGGACGATCCGAAGTCGTTCGCGGCCATGCGCTACACCGAGGCGAAGCTCACGAAGTACGCCGAGCTGCTGCTCTCGGAGCTGGGTCATGGCACGGTGGAGTGGACGCCGAACTTCGACGGCACGATGGAAGAGCCGGCGTTCCTGCCGGCGCGCCTGCCGAACCTGCTGCTGAACGGCACCTCCGGCATCGCGGTCGGTATGGCGACGGACATTCCGCCGCACAACCTGCGCGAAGTGGCGGCCGCCTGCATTCACCTGCTGGAAGATCCCGAGGCGACGACGCGCGCGCTGATGAAGCACGTGAAGGGGCCGGATCTGCCGACCGGCGCCGAGATCATCTCGCCGCGTAACGATCTCGTGGAGTTCTACGACAAGGGCGTCGGCAGCTTCAAGGCGCGCGCCACGTACGAGATCGAAGACGGCAACGTCGTCATCACCGCGTTGCCGTTCCAGGTGTCCGGCGGCCGCGTGCAGGAGCAGATCGCCGAGCAGATTCGCGCGAAAAAGCTCCCGATGGTCGAGGACATTCGCGACGAGTCGGACCACGAAGACCCGACGCGACTCGTGATCATTCCGCGCTCGAGCCGCGTGGATATGGTGGAGGTGATGAACCACCTGTTCGCCACCACGGATCTCGAGCGCAGCTATCGCGTCAACCTGAACATCATCGGCCTCGACGGCCGCCCGCGGGTGATGGGCCTGAAGGACATCCTGTCCGAGTGGCTCAATTTCCGCATCGCCACCGTGACGCGCCGTCTGCAGCACCGGCTCGACAAAGTCAGCAGGCGCCTGCACATCCTCGCGGGTTTGCTCGCGGTTTATCTGAATCTCGACGAGGTGATCAAGATCATCCGTCGCGAGGACGAGCCGAAGCCCGTGCTGATGAAGCGCTTCAAGCTCTCCGAGGAACAGGCCGAAGCGATCCTCGAAACGAAGCTGCGCCATCTCGCCAAGCTCGAGGAAATGAAGATTCGCGAGGAGCAGAAGGAGCTGACGGCCGAGCAGGAAGAGCTCGAGGCGCTGCTGAAGAGCAAGGCCAAGTTGCGCAAGCTCGTGGCCAGCGAGATCGCCGCGGACGCCGAGAAGTATGGCGACGACCGCCGCACGAAGATCATCGAGCGCGAGGCGGCGGTTGCCATCGACGAGACGTCGCTGATCGCGAACGAGCCGGTGACCGTCGTGCTCTCGACGGGCGGCTTCGTGCGCTCGGCGAAGGGGCACGAGATCGATCCGCGCACGCTGTCGTACAAAACAGGTGACGCGTTTCAAGCCGTCGCGCGCGGCAAGAGCTTGCAACAAGCCGTGTTCCTCGACAGCACGGGCCGCACGTATGCGCTGCCCGCGCACTCGTTGCCCTCGGCGCGCGGGAACGGCGAGCCGCTCTCGGGGCGGCTCAATCCGCCGGACGGCGCGAAGTGGGTCGGCGTGATCATGGGCGAGCCCGAGGAGCTGTGGCTGCTCGCGAGCGATGCGGGTTACGGATTCACCGTGCGGTTGAAAGAGCTCATCACCGATCGGCGCGCCGGCAAGACGGTGCTGAACGTGCCGGACAACGCGCTCGCTCTGCCGCCCGCGTTCGTCGCTTCGCCGGATTCGCTGGTGTGCGCGGTGAACAGCGAGGGCAAGATGCTCGCCTTCGTGGTCAAGGATCTGCCCGAAATGCCCCGCGGCAAGGGCAACAAGATCTTCGACATTCCGGGCAAGAAGGCGGCCTCGCGCGAGGAGACGCTCACGGCCCTGGCCGTGGTGCCGCCGAACGGGAAGCTCGTGCTGTGGTCGGGTGAGAAGCAGAAGACACTCGAGTGGGGAGAGATCAAGGACTTCAAGGGCCAGCGTGCCCAGCGCGGCGCCGTGCTGATGCGCGGCTGGCGCGAGATCGATCGCCTCGAAGGCCTGCCCGGTTGAGCGGGGGAGTGCCGGTGCGGCGCTCCCCTTACTTCGCTCGCTGTTCTGCGCGTTGCTCGCGGCAAGTGGTGCCGCGAGTGCTGCTGAATCCCTCGAGCACGCAGAGATTTTGCGCGTTCGCGTGTCGCTGACGATCATCGGCGGCGAGGTCGCGTACTCGGCGCCCTGAGGATTCCCATGAGAAGAATACTTTCCGTGATGGTGTGTGCGGCCCTGGTCACCGCCTGCGCCGCTCCGGCGAAGAAGCCCGACGCCGACAAGAATGGGCCGCCGCAGCCGCTCGCGCAGCCTTGGACGCTACCCGCAGATCCGTATCCATCGACCTACAAAGTACCGCGGAGCTCGCCGACGCTCATTCGAGGCGGCATCGTGCTCACGGGCACGGGCGAGCGGCTCGATGGGGCCGACGTGCTGATCGTCGACGGGCGCATTCGCGCCGTCGGCAAGAATCTCGACGCGCCCGCGGACACTCGCGTGATCGATGCGCACAATCGCTGGGTGACGCCCGGCCTCATCGACATTCACTCGCATCTCGGCGTGTATCCGAGCCCGCAGATGAACGGCGTCTCGGACGGCAACGAAGCGACGGCGCCGGTGACCGCGAACGTGTGGGCCGAGCACTCGGTGCATCCACAGGATCCTGGATTTCAAACCGCGCTCGCGGGCGGCATCACGACGCTCGAGATCTTGCCGGGATCGGCGAATTTGTTCGGCGGCCGTTCGGTGGTGCTGAAGAACGTGCCCGCCGTGACGTACCAAGGCATGAAATTTCCGGGCGCGCCGTACGGCCTGAAGATGGCGTGCGGCGAGAATCCGAAGCGCGTGTACGGCGACGGCAAGAAGATGGCGCCGTCCACCCAGATGGGCAACATGGCCGGCTATCGCGCGCAGTGGATCGAAGCGCAGGAGTACATGCGCGACCTGAAGGAATATCAAGACAAGCTCGCGCGCGGCGACAAGGACGCGAAGGTGCCGAAGCGCGAGCTGCGGCTCGATACGCTCGCCGGCGTGCTGAGCGGCCAGATTCGCGTGCAGATGCATTGCTATCGCGCGGAGGAGATGGCGGCGGTCATCGACATGTCGAAAGAGTTCGGCTATCACGTGGCCGCGTTCCATCACGGCGTCGAGGCGTACAAGATCGCCGACTTGCTCGCCGAGAACGGCATCTGCGCCGGGCTGTGGGCCGACTGGTGGGGCTTCAAGATGGAAGCGTTCGACGGCATTCAGGAGAACCTCGCGCTCGTCGACGCCGCACCGAACGGTTGCGCAATCGTGCACTCGGATTCGGAAGAAGGGATTCAGCGCCTGAATCAGGAAGCAGGTAAAGCGGCGGCGCGCGGCGAGCGGATCGGGTTCGCCGAGCCGGCCGAGCACATCATCAAGTGGATCACGTCGAATCCGGCGAAGGCGCTCGGCATTCAGGAGCAGACGGGCTCGCTCGAAGTCGGCAAGATGGCCGACGTCGTGGTGTGGAACGGCAATCCGTTCAGCGTGTACGCGCTGGCCGATCAGGTGTTGATCGATGGCGCTTTGGCGTTCGATCGGTCGCAGCCTGCGGCGAAACCGCGGTCCGATTTCATGCTCGGGCAGCCGATGGGGAGCGCGCCATGAAGTCTGCCTCAGAGACACGTGTCGTCGTGCGCGCGCTCGTCGCTTCACTCGTGCTGTTCGCGGGCGCGAACGCCTTCGGCGCTGACGTGCTCATCCGCGGTGCGAAGGTCCATACCATCGGCGCGCAGGGCACGATCGCCAATGGCGACGTGCTGATTCACGACGACAAGATTGCGGCTGTCGGCACGGGACTCACTGCGCCCGCCGGCGCTGCGGTCATCGATGCGAAGGGGCGCGTGCTGACGCCCGGCTTCTTCGGCGGACTCTCGGCCATCGGCCTGGAGGAGGTCCAGCTCGAGGACTCCACCGTCGAGGAGGCTCTCGATATCAAAGCGCCGTTTCACGAGACGCAGCTGCGTCCGGAGTTCGACCCGACGGTCGCGTTCAACCCGCGCTCGAGCGTCGTGCCGGTGACGCGCATCGAAGGCGTGACGTGGACCGTGCTCGCGCCCGGCACGCCGGTGTTCGGCGGCGGCAATTTCGTCACGGGGCAGGGCGCGGCGGTCACGCTCGATGGGCGTTTCGACGCGGAGCTTGCGGGTAGTCGCTCGCTGTTCGTCAATCTCGGCGCCGACACGTTCTCGATTTCGGGCGGCAGTCTCGCCGCGCAGCTGATGCTGCTCGATCAAGCGGTGCGCGAAGTGCGCGCGCCCGGTGCGGCGGGTGAGCACGCGTTGCTCACGCCTGTGGGGCGCGAGGCGCTCGGTCGCTATGTCGCGGGCGGTCGCGTGGTGTTCCACGTCGATCGTGCGGCCGACATCCGGCAAGCGCTTGCGTTCGCGAAACGCAATCGCATGAAGCCCGTCATCGCGGGCGGTGCGGAGGCGTGGGTCGTCGCTGCCGATCTCGCGCGCGATAAAGTGCCGGTGATCTTGGTGGCGCTCTCCGATTTGCCGGCGAACTTCGACCGCATCGGCTCTCGCCTCGACAACGCTGCACTTCTGCAGAAGGCGGGCGTAACGATCACCTTCATGCTCGACGACGAGCCGACTCACAACGCACGCAAGCTCCGGCAGACGGCGGGCATTGCCGTCGCTTACGGGCTGCCGTTCGACGCTGCGCTCGCCGGCCTCACTGCGAATCCGGCTGAGATTTTCGGGCTGGGCGCGACGCGCGGACGCATCGCACGCGGCCAAGTGGCCGATCTCGTGCTGTGGACGGGCGATCCGCTCGAAATCAGCACGCTCGCGGATCAGGTGTGGATTGCGGGCCGTCCTGTCGAGATGCGTTCACGTCAGACGGAGCTGCGCGATCGCTATCTCGAGCGCGTGAAGCAGCACCAAGCGCGCTGATCAGCTGCTGAGGTCAGGGCAGGGCGCTCGAGGCGGTGCGCCGCGGGTCGTGCGCTCAATGAAGAATCGCACGTCTGCTAGCGTCGGCGCCTCTGCGCGCAGCGGTAGCGAGAAGGCGCCGACCGTATCGAAATGAGAGGCGCCGTCGTAGAGATGGCAGTCGACCGGCACGCCCACGCCGGTGAGCGCTTGGGTCAGCAGGTCCGCCTGCTGTGCCGGGACCCACTCGTGTGCGCCGTGGATGAGCAGCGCCGGCGGGGCGTGCGCACTCACGAGCAGGATCGGTTGCCAGTCCTTGGCGGTGTACGGCGGGGGAAAGGCTTCGCGCAGCAGCGGTGACCAGGCGGTAGTCAGATCGTACGGACCGGACAGGCCTATCCAGCCGCGTACCCAGTTGTGACTAGCGCCGACGTTCCGCAGATAGTGCTCGTCGAGCGCCAGCAGCGCGGCGAGATGCGCGCCGGCCGAGTGGCCCATGAGGAATAGTGCGCGGGGGTCGCCGCCGATTTCCGCCGCGTGCTCGTGCGCCCAACGCACCGCGAGCGCGCCGTCGTCGATGAACTGGGGGAAGCGGGCCTGCGGAAAGAGTCGATAGTCCGGCAGCACCGCGACATACCCCGAGTTCGCGAGAGCGGCGCCGACGAATCGGTACTGCTCCTTCGCGCCTTTCTGCCACGTGCCGCCGTACCAGAATACGACGATGGGCCGGCGCGCCGCGCCCGTCGGCACGTAGACGTCGAGAGATTGGCGCGGCTCGGTGCCGTAAGGGATGTCGGCGCGGCGGGAGTACGACCCGAAATACGCCGGGACATTGGCGAGACCGAACGACACTCGTCCGCAATTTGCCAGCGTCAGGGGAACGGCGACGAGGATCGCCAGGACGGCCGCCCGGGAGCGCCACTTTGCCATCGTTCTACTTCATTCCTGCGATTGCGCGCTTGCAAGCGCCGTGCGGGTCGGGCTAACGTTTGCACATGCCGATTCGGGTTCTCACGCGCAAACAACAACAGCACCGTCACTCGGCGGCGGTGTTCGCGCGCGTGCGTTCCGAAACCGGGACCTGACGGTCCCGCCGTTCAACGGATCAACCTCTCGCAAACCCCGCCTCGGCGGGGTTTTTCATGTCGCCTCGCCGGGGCCCACCGTAGGAGCTCTCCCATGAGGCACTTTTCTTCCGATGCTGAGATCGAGCGGATCGGTCGCGGGCTGCTCGAACGCACGCTCCCGAAGCCGGAGTGGACGCACGCTGCGCATTTCGCGGCGGCGTTCTGGTTGCTACGACGACCGGATATGCACGCAGTTCGCGATATGCCGGGATTCATCCGCGCGTACAACGAGTCGACCGGTACGCCGAACACCGATACGAGCGGCTATCACGAAACCATCACGCTGGCGTCGCTGCGAGCTTCTTGTGCTTGGCTCGCGCGCCGGCCGCGCGCGCCCCTGCACGAGGCGCTGAACGAGCTGCTCGCGTCGCCGTACGGGCGCTCGGATTGGCTGCTCGCGTACTGGTCGAAGCCCGTGTTGTTCTCGGTGACCGCGCGGCGCGTTTGGGTGGAGCCGGATCTGCAGCCGCTGCCGTTCTAGCGGCGCGGATTCACGAGCGACTGTACGTCCAGCTCAGCACATACCGGCAATTTCGGCACGTCTTCAATGGCGACCCGCTCGAGCGCACCTTCCGCGTCCCGCTCGACCGGCGTGCCGCCGAAACGCGTCACGCTGAACAGAACCCGAACCTTGGCCGAGACTCGACGTGCCGTACCTGCGCTCGCGCGGACGCTGGTTGGAAAAGGCCGATTTCGTGATTGGCGGCATGTGAAGATCGAAGCCGGTGAAGGGCGACTGACGATCGAGCAGGTCGATTGAACGAAAGACGTTGCCTCGGCGCCGCACGTGGGAGTTCGGCGTCGAGGGGTGAGGCACACTTGCGTCCTCCCGGCCGTTCTGTACCATCGCGACTGGGCATAGCCCACGAGGTCTTCGGAAGAGGCCCGCCGCAGAGGCTCAGATGATTGTCTGAGCCTTTGTCGTTTCTAGTTCCCGCGCTGGTGTCTGTCCACCAGTTCAAAGCAACTTCGCTTCGAACCGCCGACCGCGATCTCGTCCAGCCGAAGTCTGCTTTCGATAAAGCAACCTGCATCACGCAGCGTCGCGCAGGCGCGATTGGTTTCGTCATACGCCGCCAACACCAGCGGCCACAAGAAAAGTTCAGCAATCTGCCCCAGCGGAGATGATTTCGACTTGAAACGAATTTCGTACAGCGTGTCGGCAAACTCAGCCGCGGCAAGCGGGGCGTACGCCGAGGACGAGTCTTTCTCGAACGGCGGCCCCGAGACCTTCAACGCCTCGTAATATTTCGCCAGACGTTGCTCGTCTGCCCGGCAGCTTCGCTCAGGCATTACTCGCAGCTTACGCCCGTATCTCTCACGGTATCTCGCATCGTAACCTGGCCTGTCGATCACGCAGGCTAACCCAAGTACGTTGATCGACGTCAGAAGCCGCGTGAGATCGCGCATGAATCTCTCGTACTCGTCGGTCTTACGATGCAACCAACTGAACCGTCCGCAGCTATGGCGGATATCAACAGAATGCAGCGGATAGTTGAGTTTCCACCGCTCGCAGAAATCGTGGTACGCCTTCCGCGCGGCGGCCTCGTCTTCCTCATTGATGAGCACTCCGCCGAGCGCGAAGAAGTTGCGTACGCTGGGTTCGAAAGGCAGCGGCTTGCGGTTCGGCGTGCGCGTGCCGGAGTCGTCCATGTAAAAGTTCATTACACGCGGCATCGGGGTACATCTCGTTGACGCCACTTCCGGTGTGAACGCGAATGCTGGAAGGGTGGCGACTGGGCAGCGAATGTGCTGACGGTGATCGTGCCTAAACGGGTTGAACGCATAGACGTCCGGCCAGGTTGAGAAATGTATTTCGCAGAGACTTCCGCGTACGCAAATCGCATGCAAGGGCCGCGCGCTTCTGATGCTGCAAGAATCAGCAGCGTATCCACAAAGCAGACGCGTGAACACGAGAAAATCTCGCACGGGCGCGAAACGCGCGACTTCGTATTTTCGTGACGCTGATGTTCTGTACTTACAGCGCCGAGAGGCTTGGCCTGCATCCCTACCTTCGCTAGCGTTGCCAGAAGCGAGAGACGCATCATCTATGAAAGCGACTTAGTGCCAAGAAGGAGATCAGCACGCTCAAACAACTGATCGGAGGCCATGACGGGGGAACCTGATCGCTGCGGCCGCGACGCGGGAGACCTCGAGGAGTACGATCGAGCGCCATCACGATGCGTGCAGTCGCTGACGCGTAAGGGAGGACGAATATGGCGGTCCGACGATTCTGCGCTCTCCACAACATCGCGTACGCGGTGCTTCTCAGTGGGTTCATCGGCCCGATGGCGGCTTCCGCAGCGGACGCCGGCGCGGACATGCCGCGCATCACCATTCTCTACGACGCGTTCGGCAAGCCGTCCGGCATGGAGAAGGACTGGGGTTACTCCGCCTTGGTCGAATATGGCGGCAAACGAATCCTGTTCGACACCGGCGACAATCCCGAGATCCTCGCGCGGAACGTGAAAGAAGCGCACGCGGATCTGTCGCACCTCGATTTCGTCGTGCTCTCCCATCGCCACGCCGATCACATGGGCGGCATGAGCTATCTGCTGCGCATCAATCCAAAAGTGAAGATCTACGCACCGCGCGAGGGCTTTGGTATCTATGGCTCCTCGTTGCCGAGCAGCTTTTATCGTCGCGATGAGTCTTTGCCCGTCGAGAAACGCTACTACGAGGGCAAGCCCCCGTCGGTCATGAAATTCGGTACGGCGTGGCCGAATGCCAATTTCGAGTTGGCCGAGAGCACCACGACAATCGCACCCGGGATACACCTCATCTCACTCGTTTCCGACAAACCCGGCACGTTGGAATTGCGTGAGCTCTCGTTGGCGATCGATACGCCGGCGGGCATCGTTCTCGTGGTCGGCTGCGCGCATCCGGGCATCGAGAACATCGTGCAAGTGGCTGCGGGGATCGACAGGCACATCCATCTCATCGCCGGCGGGTTGCACCTCGTCACGGCGACCGATGCAGAGATCAGCAAAGTGGTTCAGGCCCTGCACGACACGTGGCAGGTGGACTACGTCGCTCCGGGGCACTGCACGGGTGAGCCCGCCTTTGCCGCGCTCGGCACGGCATTCGGCGACCGGTATCTGTACGCAGGGCTCGGCACCCAGCTGAAGATCGACGGTCGGCGCGCTGAACCCTAGCGGGTCGCGCGGCTCAGCGCCCGTCGGCGCGCAGCACGACCTCTTCGGGGGCGTTCACGAAGTAGCCTTGGATGAACTGCACGCCCAGCTGCCACAGTACCGCCATCGTGTTCGCGTTCTCGACGCGCTCCGCGATGGTTTGCACCTTGCGCTTGCCGGCGGCCTCCGCGAGCCCGCGCACGCGCTCCTGCAGATCCGCGTCACCCGCGAGGTTCTGCACGATGGCGCCGTCGATCTTCACGAAGTCGAGCGGGAAGGTGCCGAGCATGCCCAACGGATCGCGCCCCGAGCCGAACGCTTCGAGCGTGAAGCGGAAGCCGCGCTGACGCAGTGACTTCGCCAAGGTGGACGATTCGTTGAGCTGCGTCGCGGCCACGGCCTCCGGAATCTGAAAGCTGATGCGCCCCGGATCGGCGCGGCTCGCGCGAATGTGATTGTCGAGCCAGTCGAGGAACGAGCCGTCGCGCACCGTGTCCTTCGACAAGCGCACGAACAAGCATCCGGGCTTGCGCTGAGCGGCGAACGAGAGCGAGGCGCCCACGACCCAGCGATCGATGTTCTTCAGCAAATCGTTGCGCTCCGCGGCCGCCATGAACTCGGCCGGCAGCACTTCCTTGCCGTGACCGTCGATCATGCGCACGAGCACGTCGAACATGCTCGGATCGTCGCCTTGCAGGCTCGCCACCGGCTGCTGCACGAGCCGGAAACGATTCTCCATGAGCGCGGCTTTGATGTGCTTGACCCACACCTTGTCGTACGACTGCACGCGCGCGTCGTTGTCCGCCTTGTCCGAGCTGACCGACTGATTGCCTCCGCGACCGCGTCCGCGGCGGCACGCGTCGACCGCATCCGCGATCGCCGCGTCGAGATTCGCGCCCACCGGCGGCACGACACTGAGCCCGACGGTGCAGGTCACTGAAAGCTGCTTCTCGCCGATCCGCACGACGTGCTTGGACGCCTTGGCGATGAGCTGTTCCGCCCACGCTTCCACGTCGCGCTCGTTGCCGCGCTCGAGCAGGACGAGGAAGCTCACGCCGCCGAAACGGCCGGCGATGTCCTTCGTATTGAGATGCTCTTTGAGCAGCGTCGCGAACTCGACGAGGAACTGCTCGCTCGCCCCGACCCCGACGTCGTGCTCGATGCTCGCGAACTTATCGGGCTTCACGAGCGCGAAATACCGCACGCCACCGGTCTGCGGAGTCGCGAGGCGCGCCGTCAACGCTTCGATCAGCGGACGGCGATAGAGAAATCCAGTCGACGGATCGCGCCGTACGGCGTCCGCGAGGTCATCCGCCAACGCGCGCTCGTCGCGCGGCCGCGCCGGCACGACCATGCGCACGCACGGCTCGCCCTCGTGCTCGCCGAGCGTCAGCACCAACTCCATCGGCAACGTGGAGCCATCCGCGAGCACGGCATTCAGCTTCAGCGTGTGATCGCTCCAGCGACCCTGCAAGCACGCGGCGAGCGCGCCCTTCAGCGCGGAGTGCTTCGCCTCTTCGAACAAATCCATGATCGGCTGACCGACCAGCTCGGCCTCGTTCACGATGCCGAACAGCTCGAGCCACGACGGATTGGCGTCGACGACGATGCCTTCCTGCACTTGAACGATGGCATCGTTCGAGCGCTCGAGCACCGTTTCGAGCTGCTTGCGCGCATCGCGCGCGGACTTGAGCGTGGTTTCGAGGGCGCGCTCGAGACGGAACGAGCGCAGCTCGCGGCTCATCACCGCCTGCAGTCGCGCCGGATTGCCGAGAGACACTACGTCGCGCGCCCCGTGCGCCATCTCCACCGCGATGCGGCTCTCGTCGAACCCTTCCGCGACCACGATGATCGGCACGGTCGGCGCGAGCTGATCGCGCACGCTGACGACCGGCGCGAGATCCTCGCCGCCGGCCTCGACGAACAGGAGCAGCTCCGGATTGATCTGCGCGAGCGCATCACCGAGATCGCGGAGCGAGGGAATCCATGTGCAATGAACAGGGTGACCCGCCCGCCGCAGAATGCTGTTGATCGACTCAACAGGTTCGCGGCCGGTGCTCAGAACGATGAGCGGAACGGCGTTCTGCTCGGTCAACGTGAACTCCATCACAAGTCAGCACAGCGGAAACGGTGCGGATTCTAGCCCTCGACGCGGGGCGCAAGCATGCGGCGCCGCTCACTTTTCGGCGAAGCGCGGGGGCAGGGTGACTTTCGCGGGCGCCCCCTCCACCTCGCGCACCAATCGCGGCACGAGATAGCCGGGCAAGGTCGCGGCCAACATCCCGGCGATTTCCTGTGCCCGCGTGTCGGGCAGCGCGAAGTGCGCGGCGCCGGACACACGATCCAGCACGTGCAGGTAGTAGGGCAGCACGCCTGCTTCGAAAAGAGTGCGCGAGAGCTCGGCGAGCACCGCCGGCTCGTCGTTCACGCCGCGCAGGAGCACGGTCTGGTTGAAGAGCGTGACGCCAGCCGCGCGCAATTTGGCGCAAGCGTCGCGCACGTCCGCATCGATCTCGTTCGGGTGATTCGCATGGAGCACGAAGACCTTCGGCAGCCGGATGCCGTCGAGCCACGCGAGGAGCGCGGCATCCACGCGGGATGGCAGCACGATTGGCTGCCGGGTGTGAACCCGCAGCCTGCGGATGTGCGGGATCCGCGCCAGCGCGTCCGTGAGCGAGGTCAGCCGCGCATCGCTCAGCGACAGCGGGTCGCCGCCGCTCAGCAGCACTTCCTCGATGGAGGGGTCGCGTGCGATCTCGGCAACGGCCTCGCTGAAGCGCGCGCCCTCGCCGGTTTGCTCGGAATACGGAAATTCGCGCCGGAAACAGTAGCGGCAGTGAATTGCGCAGGCGGAGGTCGTGATCAACAACGCGCGACCGCGATACTTCTGCAACAGCCCCGGGGCACGCAGCGCCGCCTGCTCGCCGAGCGGATCGGCACTGTAGTCGGGCACGGCTTCCAACTCCTGCGCGACCGGCAGGACCTGGCGCAGGAGCGGATCGTTCGCGTCCCCCTGGCGCATGCGCGCGACGTAGCCGCGCGGCACGCGCAACCGAAACGCGCCCGCCGCGGCACGCGCGGGCTCGATCAGCGCGGGGTCGAGACCCACGGCCGCGGCGAGCGCCTCGGCGCTCGAAATCGCATTCGCCATGTCGTGCTGCCAGCGGCCTGGAGCCGGGTGGCGAGCTTCTGAGGATGCCGTTATCATGCGCGGCCTTTCACGGGCTGCGCCCGGGATCCACTTCTGGGGGCGCCACACGCGCCCGTTACCAAGAGGCCATTTTGCGGGCCTCACTGTGAGAATTAAATGGCGAGCTATTCGACCAGCGAAATCCGTGGCGGCATGAAGGTGCTGATCGAAGGCGAGCCGTACGCGATCGTTGAGAACGAGTTCGTCAAGCCGGGCAAGGGCCAGGCTTTCAACCGCATCAAGATCCGCAATCTGAAGACCGGTCGCACGATCGAGCGCACCTGGAAGTCGGGCGATTCGCTCGAAGCCGCGGACGTCGTCGACACCGACATGCAGTACCTCTACCAGGACGGCGACTTCTACCACTTCATGGTGCCGGAGAGCTTCGAGCAGTACACGGCGAGCAAGGCGGCCGTGGGCGAGGGCGCGCAGTGGCTGAAGGACGGCATCGTTTGCGTCGTCACGCTGTGGAACAACGAGCCGCTCGTCGTGACGCCGCCGCCGCACATCGAGCTCAAGGTCATCGAGACGGATCCGGGCCTGCGTGGCGATACCGCCACGGGCGGTCAGAAGCCGGCGAAAGTCGAGACCGGCGCGGTCGTGCGCGTGCCGTTGTTCATCAACGAAGGTGAATTCATTCGCATCGATACGCGCACGGGCGAGTATCTGTCGCGCGCCAAGGGCTGATCGTTCTCAATGCCCCTTCGGGGCAGCGCGTCGGCGGGGGTTGCCGGGGTGAAGCGCGGTGCGCGCTGACCTGACGCACTGCCTTAATGTGCTTCCAACGCGCTAAAGGTTCGTCATCTCCCTGACGGCCTCCGACCGCTGTCCTCTACTCGACACTCTTCGCGAATATCACGGCGAGCTCCTCGAGGCCGCGGCGGTCGTCGTCGTCGAAGCGCGCCAGCTCCGGGCTGTCGAGATCCAGTACGCCCAGCAGTTTCGAGTCACGCGTAATCAGCGGAATCACGATCTCCGACCGGGACGCGGCGTCACACGCAATGTGGCCGGGAAACGCGTGCACGTCCGGCACGACGATCGTTTTGCGTTGAGCCGCGGCCGTGCCGCAAACACCTTTCCCAAGCGAGATTCGCACGCACGCGGGCTTGCCCTGAAACGGGCCGACCACCAGCTCGCCTTCCTTGAAGAAGTACACGCCGCACCAGTTCAGATGCGCAAGCGCGTGATAGATCAGCGACGTCGCGTTCGCGGCGTTGGCGATGAGGTCGCGTTCATCGGCGAGCAAGCTGCGAAGCTCGTTCGCGAGGGCGGCGTAATCGGCCGCTTTGTCCTTGAAGTCGTAGCGCGCGCTGTCGTGGCTCATGGTCAGGCTCGGTCGGTCGTGAAGGGAAGCACTTCGTCGAGGTGCGTGGCGCCGGTCGCCAACATCAACAAGCGATCGAAGCCGAGTGCGACGCCGGCGCAGTCGGGGAGTCCGTGCGCCAAGGCGGCGAGCAGTCGCTCGTCGAGGCCGGGCGCCGGCAGGGCGCGACGCTTGCGCTCGGCGAGGTCATGCTCGAAGCGGGCGCGTTGCTCGCTTGCAGAGGCCAGCTCGTGGAAGCCGTTCGCGAGCTCGATGCCTTCGCAGTAGAGCTCGAAGCGGAGCGCGGTCCGCGGATCTGCGGGATCGAGGCGCGCGAGCGCGGCCTGCGAGGCCGGGTAGCGATGAATGAAGGTCAGCGCTTTGCGGCCGAGGCGCGCACCGATGTGCGCCGCCATCAAGAAGTCGAGGAGCTCGTCGCGGTCGGAATCGGCGAGAGCGGCGCGTTGGGCGTTTGCCGCCGAGCGCGTCGATGAGAGCGTGAACCCGAGATCGAGGGCCGCGGATTGAAGCTCGCTCAGGGGCGCCGCCAGAGGATCTACGCCGAGCGCGCTCATGAAGGCATCACGGTAGGTGACGTACTGGCTGGCGAACGACAGCGCCACCGGGCCGAGCACGGCGCGCGCGAGCCCGTCGACCTCGTGCATCAGTTGCTCGAGCGTGAAACCGTTGCGATACCACTCGATCAGCGTGAATTCCGCGTTGTGATGGCGCCCGCGCTCGAGCCCGCGCGCGACGTGGCAGATCTGATAGATGTCGCCGCTGCCCGCGACGAGCAGGCGCTTCATCGCGAATTCGGGCGAGGTGTGCAGGAAGAAGCGTGGCGGCGCGCCGGCGGTAGTCGTTTCGTCGTCCGGGAAGCGCACCTCGGCCGAGTGGATGTGCACGTCAGTGGCGGGCGCGTTCACGATGACCGGCGTGTCGACCTCCATCACGTCGCGCTTGGCGAAGAATGCGCGGACTTGCGCGAGCGCGGCGGCGCGCTTCTCGAGCCGCTCGCGGCTCGCAGTCGGCCGCCAGTCGTTGCGCGCAATGGTCATCGAGAAGCCGTGCGAGGTCGGGCGCGCATCGAGCGGGAAACGCTTCGCCTCAACAGTGAGGCATGTAACGTTGCCATTCGCAGCGACAAGCGCGCCCGCAGCGCTCGTGCCCGCAGCGCTCGTGCTTGCAGCGTTTGCGCTTGCCGGGCCGCCGCTCTGCGACCCGTGCCGTCATCGAGCTGTGGCGTCATGGCGTGCCGATGCGCGCGAGTGGCTGCCCCATGCGAATCGGCGTCGTCGCGCCCAACTCGGAGAACCACTGCGTCGTGCCCGGCGGCAGCAGCAAAATTACCGTCGAGCCCATATTGAAGCGGCCCATCTCGTCGCCTTGCTCCAGGTGCACCGGTGCGCGCAGATGCGTCAGCGGCAGCTGCAAAGGCCGCCGCGGCCGGCGCGGCGTGATCTCCCCATGCCACACCGTCTCCATGCTGCCGACGAACAGCGCGCCGACCAGCACCATCGCAAACACGAGCGGCCCGTTCTCGAACACGCAAACGACGCGCTCGTTGCGAGCGAACAGGTTGTCGACCGCTGCAGCCGTCGTCGCATTCACGCTGAAGAGCTTCCCCGGCACATACCACGCCCCGACGAGCGTCCCGGCGAGCGGCATGTGAATGCGGTGGTAGTTGTAGGGCGCGAGATAGAGCGTCGCGAAGGCGCCGCCCTTGAAGGACGCGTTCCACGCATCCGCTCCCGCGAGCAGCGCGCTCAGCGAGTAATGACGCCCTTTGGCCTGAAACAATTGCGTATCGTCGATGCGACCGAGCTGACTCACGGTGCCGTCGACCGGCGAGATCAGGGTATGCGCCTCGCGCGCGACTGGGCGTGCATCCGCGCGCAGCGCGCGTGTGAAAAACTCGTTGAAGCTCCCATAAGCGAGTGGATTCGGCTCCACCGCATCGCTCATGTCGGGTTTGAATCCACGTACGAAGTTGCGGATCAGCCAGTTCTTCAGCGCCGGCCAGCGATTGCGCGTCAGCGAATACACGATGCTGGTCAGGAAGTGCTGCGGCAGCACGTGCTGTATGCCCACGAAGAGCTTGCGCTTCAGCGTCGGCGGCTCGGTGGTGCCGGTCGTCAGGGTCGAGGTCTCGGGAGTGCTCATCTCATCTATGCCTTCAGCCCTTCAAACGATCCGCCACGCTGCGCAGATCCGCCGCCATCGGCTGGATCTCGAACGGCGGCGTGAACACCGCGACGCGCCGCGCTTGGGCGTCGAGCAGAAACACCGCGGCCGAATGATCGACCGTGTAGTCGCCGCCGCCGAGATCGACGCGCGCGATGGCCACACCGAACTCCCGCGCGAGTCGCTCGATCTGGTCCTGTTCACCGGTCACGCCTTTGAAGCTCGTATCGAACGCGCGCACGTACTGCTGAAGCTGCGCGGGCTTGTCGCGCGCCGGATCGACGCTCACGAGCAG